>Ga0247841_10000021_pt1 | contig 412513 bp, 369 predicted proteins | sample LaCruzMarch2015__2_FD_192410 | JGI IMG/M metagenome (GOLD analysis project Ga0247841, IMG submission 192410) | Freshwater microbial communities from meromictic Lake La Cruz, Castile-La Mancha, Spain - LaCruzMarch2015_18m | ecosystem: Environmental > Aquatic > Freshwater > Lake | place: Spain... | reverse complement strand
AAAATGTAACTAATATGTAGCTTTTTACAATATAACCTGCTAAAAAGCTGATAATAATTCCTCTACAAACACTTCATGTAATTATTTGTAATTGATTAAATATCAACATACTATTAATTATAAGACACATTAAAAATTTTACGAATTGATATTCAGAAACTTAATTCGAAAATGGTATTCTACTTTTTTGTTCAAAATACTGGTTTCTTATCAAACTGAATCTCATTTATATACCATGGCTTCTCAACCATCATTGCTCGCGCGAATAAATCTTTTTGAGAAAACAACTATTTTTCTTGACTTTATTTTTTTATTATTTAAATTCACTTTTTTATCTTTACATCCTGTCTGAACTATATAAAATGAGTTTTTAATCTTTTAACTTAAAAGAAGATAACCATGAAACTATCCCGTAGAAAAATGCTGAAATTTACAGGCGGAGCTTTGGGGGCGCTGGTCCTGGGAAATCCATTTAGAAGTTTTGGTAAAGGCGCACCTGAACCGAAGGCAGGGGGCGACCCGACACAACAGAACAGTTATTTTGATTCCCTGCCGGTTTTCCCGCTTGGAGAGCCGCTTGACCCTAATGAAATGAGGATAACCTTCTTCGGTACTTCATGCATTCCCCGTCTGGCACAGGAATGTAACAGCGTTTTTGTAGAAACAGGCAGCGGGGATAGTTTCATTTTTGATTGCGGGAGCGGGGTTTACGCCAAATATAATGCGATGGGAATTATTCCAAGTAAAATGAATAAGGTCTTTATCACCCATCTTCACGGCGACCACACCAGTGATCTTATTCATCTCTATTGCTTTGGACCCTCTCTTGACCGTCACTCACCCCTGTTCATCTGGGGACCTGGGAACAGCGATTTCACTTATACTGATCCTGATAACAACAAGCGTGGTCCCTATGAAGATGGAACAAGGGCTTTTTGTGAAAATTTCAGGGATGCCATGCGATGGCATACTGAGAGTTTCAGTTTTTTGTCAACGGGTTATGATAATTATTCAAACATAAAACCAACGCAGGCTTCCTGGGGACTTCCCTGCCCCATCCAACCGGTCTCGGATGATGGTGATGAGGATGGATATTCCATTATTCCGATCGAGCTGAACTGGAGACTATTCGGACAGACACCAGGGGACAATATTGCCTATAACAACAGTGCAACCGGGGTTAAGATCACCCATTTCCCGGCCATGCATACACGATTTGGCTCCGTAAGCTACAAACTCGAGTGGATGGGTTTTTCCATGATATTCAGCGGTGATTCACTTCCCAACACTCATATGATAGAACAGGCAGCCGGAGTGGATGTACTGATCCATGAAATGGTAGTCCCGGCAGAGACCTGGGCCGAGAAAAACTCCGGTTTAAAGCCGGGTGACCCCGACTGGCAGAAAGCCTATGATGAAGCATTGCAGGCACAGAACTGCTCCCATACCCCGCAGGGTGCTTTCGGATACATGCTGAGCCAGATGAAACCGGCTCCGAGACTCTCGGTCGCAACACATTTCCAGGCCGAAGATGATACCATACAGTCAGCGATGCAGAGTGTACGCAATCATTATCCCATCGGAGATATCGCGTTTGCCATGGATTTTGTGGTCATCAATGTTTCCAGAGAGAAAATAACCCAGCGAAGGGCTGTCGTTTCAGATTTTGCTTTTATGCCGAAATGTACTTATTATTCTGACCCGAAACCGCCCAAGTACTGGCTTTATGATTACAGTCAGACTCCGCCGGCTAAGGTGAGCGATCCTCTGGTCCAGATTGATACCAGTACCCAGATCCACTGGAAAGACCCGATTACCGGACATATAAATTTCAGAGAGGACGGATATTAACACTTAAAAAACTTTCCGATGAAAAAGTCAACGATTTTTATCATGGTGCTTATTTTACCTGTTATCCTGACAGGCCAGGAACTGCAAATGACTTTTAGCGCCACGGGTGCCGCATCGAAGGTAGACAGCCTTATGGCTATCAACCTCAGGACCAATCAGAGTGTTACGATGCCGGGAGGCGATACCCTGATACTAAACTATGTAGCTGGTGTGGATGAGAAGAATATCCCTGAAAAAAAAGGTTTTATATTTCCCAACCCGTTCAATGACCAATCCACTTTTACAGTGACTGCACAGGAAGCTCAAACGGGCGTCATCAGGCTTTACAGCCTCTCAGGCCAGATGCTTGCACAAGCCGAGGTAGCGATCAAAGCAGGGAAACAATCCTTTGGATTCACAGTCTCAAAATCAGGAGTTTACCTTATTGTCTTGATGGCAGGAAGGACTTCAGTATCATCCAAAGCCGTCTGCGTTGCGACTCAGGAGACGGCGAACATGATAACATCCAATGGAATAACCAACACAAACAGTCAGGGTGGATTGAAACAAGCGAAAATTAATTCTCTGACGTATACCACGGGCGATATCATTTATTACCGTTGTCGCGGGGGGGTACATACGACAATCGTTACTGATATCCCGGATGCTTCAAAAAATTATACCGTCAATTTCTCAAGGTGCATAGATACCACAGGTAGAAGCTATCCGACGGTCGTGATCGGGAATCAGATATGGATGGCTGAGAATCTTGCTTACCTGCCGAAGGTCAGCACCTCCGATACCGGATCTGAGACAATGAAATACTATTATGTTTACGGATACGAAGACACTCTTGTCACGCCTGCCAGGAATACACTGAATTACAGAAAATACGGGGTTCTTTACAACTGGCCTGCCGCCATTAATTCAACAGGCTCGTCGAAGAATCACAAGGGGATCACCCGGGGTGCCTGCCCGGCCGGGTGGCACCTGCCCGGTGATGATGAATGGAAGACGCTTGAAACGTTTCTGGGAATGACCCAGGAAGATGCAGATACCATGAACTACCGTTTATCCGGATCGGTGGGAGAAAAGTTGAAATCGACATGGGACTGGACAGGTACCTCTAAAAGCAATTTGAGCGGTTTTACTTCCCTTGCAACCGGTTATCGGAGCACTGACAATGGGTTTCGTGATTCGGCAAACGTATCGTTATACTGGAGCTCCACAGTGATCGATACCCTGGCGATATTCCGCGGGCTGGAAAACAGCAATGCGGGTGTCATGCGTTTTAAGACCCTGAAAAGCCATGGTATGTCGGTGCGCTGTGTCAAGGATCTCTGAATTCAGATCTGATTCCAAAGTCCGTTGTTCATCATTCGATTGTTTACTTCAATTTAAAAACCCACGATCTTTTACGGTGGTAATGTATGTTTGGCTTCGCTGTGTAACGAGACCGTTCGGACTTTACCATCTTTTAAAGGATTGTATTTTTTAGCCACCACCTCTGGTGGTTGAAGTTTAATGATAAAGACATTGAATATCTCACAGTTTATTTTTGCGAAACAACAATATTTTCCCGTAATTTAATATCTATCAAGTAGACATGTATTCGGATTGCCCCTTCTCACGCGGATTTAAGGAATTTTCAGAGTGGTTTTATTTTTAAATAGTTAATCTTTTCTATACTATTAATTATAAGAAAATTCATTAAAGGTTCCCGGTACCTTTATTTCCCGGGAAGAAGTTATTAATTAGTCCCCCCCCCAAGGCTATTTTACCGGAAAAACTATGTTGGTTTGCCATTTTGATGTATCCTTCTCAGTCATCGGATCAGTGATATAAATCTCCCATGGCCCTCCTGTCATTTCCTTATTCCCCTCTTTACAATACTGCATGAGTGCATTATATGCGCCGGCGGTTTTTTCATAAGGTCCGTAATAAATAGCTCTCACTGCATTCTGTTCCGGAATGGTTTCAACCCGGATACGGCCTTTTCCCGATTTTGCTGTTTCAACAGGGATTCCGATATCCATGACTGAAAACAGGGTAACGGAGTCCCACTTCACATAAATGGCAAACGGAGCTCCCGATTGCTTGATCTTATTCTTCTGAATGAACTGCATCATTTCCCCATAGGCGTTTCCCATGATTTTTCCATAGTTTTGTGGACCCGCAGAATCGCGGATTAACAGGACTACTTGTGTTGGTAGCATGGTCTCCTCAATTAACGGCCAGCTTTTCCTTTCCTCCGAGATCTTTTTTAGCTTGGCGAGACCCTTTTCAAAATCAGGTCCCATCATTTTTCCCATGAACAAACCCATATACCGGTTCAACGGGTTATAACCAAGGTCTCCTTTGTCAGTCCAGGATACATAACACGAGTCACCCTGCTTTTCAATCTTGATTTCTCCTTTGGATTGGTATTTCCCCTGCTGGAATGACAGATCATAAGCAACAAGCTGGCCAGGAATTAATTCCGTCGCAGTCATCTCTCCTTGTCCCATTTTTTTACCGGTCCAGGACCATTTAGTACCGGGTTGACATTCCGGTCCCTTTAATTCAAAAATAGCGGTTGAATCCATCTCTTTGGTCCATGGAACCCATAAATGCCATTTGTAATAATTACATGTAAGACTGTAAATCAAATTGTTATCAGCATTAATTAAAGTGCTTCTTTCAACTTTGTAAGTTTTTGGCAATAGAAAGGCGATGATGATCAGTATGGCTAAAATACCTATCAGCCAATAGATGATTTTTACAAATGTTTTCATACCTTTTTCATTTAATGTTTATTGTAAAATTAATCGATATTAACATATGAGCCTAACATTCAACCGAAATATTCCTATTTTTGCAGCTTTAACATTAAACCTGGAATGAGAATTGCAGTAACGGGGGCCAATGGTCATGTCGGTGTGAATCTGTGCAAAGCGCTCCTTGACCTAGGTCATGAAGTTTATGCACTTTCTCATAAAAATACCCAGGGATTAAAAGATCTGCCAGTGATCCTTATGAAAGGTGATGTTCTGGATCCCCGATCTTTAAGTCTTCTTCTTAATAAAATAGACATTGTTTATCATTTAGCGGCTCGGATTTCGATTTCAGGTGACCAGGACGGGATGGTTCGCAGAATCAATTTAGAAGGGACTCAGAATATACTCAACTGTGCATTAGACAATAATGTAAAACGGTTCATTCATTTCAGTTCCATTCATGCATTTCAGCAATTTCCACAAAATCAATTACTTGATGAAACACGTCCTCTTGTGGATTTGAAGGGATTTGCCTATGATATTTCTAAAGCTTCAGGGGAACGCGCTGTATTGGAGGCCGTCAACAAAGGTCTTAACGCAGTTATTTTGAGCCCGACGGCTATCATTGGTCCTTCAGACCCCCAACCTTCTCTGATTGGAAATGCTGTTCTACAATTTTATCACAGGAAAATACCTTCACTCGTACCAGGCGGCTATAACTGGGTGGATGTCAGAGATGTAGTTACAGGAGCAGTTTCTGCCATATCAAAAGGCCGTACGGGAGAAAAATATTTGTTGGCAGGACATTGGCATAGCTTAACGGAGTTCTCTGGTTTGATACAGCATCATTCAGGAAAGAAGACAGTCAAGACAATCCTCCCCTTCTGGCTAGCCCGTGTGGGTTTACCCTTCATACATTTTTATAGTACTGTTACCGGAAGTAAACCGTTATATACCAGTGAATCATTGACCATCCTGAGTGAAGGTAATGCTCTGATAAGTCATGCAAAGGCGAAGGAAGAGCTGGGTTTCACTCCACGTCCCTTTTCAGATACCATCCGGGATCTTCTGGAATGGTTCGGTCAGCAAGGTTATTTAAACTGATACAGAATGATAACACAGTCTGCCTTTTACTTAATTGTCTATTCCTGGATAGCCATTGCAATTTTTATTTTTCCTATCATTATCCGGATCGTAGTTCCTTATGGCCGGCACACAAATGCCAGATGGGGCGCCATGATCGACAACCGGCTTGGATGGATTATCATGGAGTCGCCTGCATTATTGGTTTTTGCAGGTTTTTTTCTTTTCGGGTCTTTGAAACATAACGCTGTAACATGGACTTTTTTTTCTCTTTGGATTCTCCACTATATAAACAGGACTCTGATCTTTCCATTCAGGCTTCGGACAAGAGGAAAAAAAATGCCGCTTGCGATTGTCTTCATGGCTATCTTCTTTAATTTCATCAATGGTTTCATCAACGGATATTACCTGGGTTCTATCGCTGATCAATATACCCTCGCCTGGTTTACCGACCCACGTTTTATCGTGGGGATCCTCATTTCCATTTTTGGGATCGTAATAAACTGGCAATCCGATAATATCCTGATCCATTTAAGAAAACCGGGTGAAACCGGATATATCATTCCGAGAAAAGGCTTTTCCGATTCGTTTCTTGCCCGAATCATTTCGGTGAGATCCTCGAATGGTTCGGCTTTGCGCTCTTAACATGGAGTTCCCCTGCTCTGGCCTTTGCCATCTGGACATTGGTCAACCTGATGCCCAGAGCCTTACACCATCATCGCTGGTATCAGAATATTTTTCCTGATTATCCAAAGGAGAGAAAAGCATTGATACCTTTCCTTCTGTAGAAAAGGGTTGAGATAAAAACACCGATGGGAACCTCTTCTGGCCGAAGGAGTTCCCATCCCGTTTTCCTGGTGACCGTAATCACCTGGCACGTCCAAGCTACTGTTATTGTGGTTGGTTTACTCGGATTGGGTCACCCCTCCCCTTTCTTCCCGGTCCCTCCTCTCCGCCTCCCTTGCGGGCTGCTTTGCTGAAGAACCCTGTGGCTAGGTCTGCCTGACGTCTGCGCGATTCTTGCGGATTCGGTATCTTTCAGGCTGGATTGGGAGTGCTGTCGCCTTTCGGTTCCTGCTTTCACCGTTCCAACTTTCGCCGCGGACCTTTTATCGCTTACTTGAGGAGCCAAATATACATTCGATCATCTGGCAGAAGCAAATTTTTTTTATCCCATATATAAACAACTTATTGATCTAAGATATGAACAATTTGTTAATAACTAACGTTTCTAAATTACTGATAATATGTTGCTTAAAAAACCTAAAAATATAATGTTCACAAATTGTTAATAAGCTGTTCATTACTCAATCGAAACCGTTAATCCCCTAAAAGTCATTTCGTCAAACAGAGGCTTAAGTTCGGAATGGTATCCCTGTTTAACAGGACATTTTCCTTTATAATGTGCAACAAGAGCACATTGTTCGGCTTGCTGAGGGTCATGTTTGCAAACTTCGATCAGGGTTTGAATGACGAATTCGAATGTATTCACCTCATCATTAAAAAGAATTAATTCCCTCAGTGTTTCTGATGTTTCTTGTTCAAGATGATGTGGATCAGGTTTGGTTTCGTTCATGGAAACAGTATAAGAGTGATCAATATTACTAAATATTTTAGTTTCAAATAGTACCTTTGCGCAAATATTGCGTTCCCGTGAATTTTAATGAATTTATTGCAGCGCTTAAAGAAAGGCTCAACGGGGCACTACCGGGTTTACCAGCTCAGCTGAAGATGTCGTCAATGGCAAGGATCGGTGAGCTGATGAAATTTGTGCAATCGGACGATCCAATCAAGAGCAGTGTCCTAATTCTGTTTTATCCTTATCAAGATGATATCGGATTGGTTCTAATTTTAAGACCAACCTATCCTGGAGTGCATTCCGGCCAGATAAGCTTGCCAGGAGGTAAATATGAAGAAGAAGATGATAGTCTGGTTTATACTGCTTTACGTGAAGCCAAAGAGGAAATTGGCATAAATCCGTTACAGGTCCATGTTCTGGGTCAGCTGACTGATCTATATATCCCTCCGAGCAGGTATATCGTTACACCGGTTTTAGGATTTATGACCTCTCGGCCTGAATTCAAGGCAGAGCCCAATGAAGTCGCAAAAATCATTGAAATCAGGATATCTGATTTTATGAATGATCATATAATTCAACGGAAAAAAATGAAACTCGCCTTAGGGATCTCTATCAAATTCCCTGCTTATGTGTTAGACGGAAATGTCGTATGGGGAGCAACGGCTATGATGCTAAGTGAATTGAGGGAAATGATTAATGACTTTGATTATTCATGAATCAGGAAAACACCCTGGGATTATTTCAATTGTCGTGCCGGATCGGGAGTAAAGCAGAATGAACCAGGTATCCTTCCGGCATCGTACGAATTCATCATGGTCCCATCTGATGATCTGAATTCATATACTTTCCCGTTCTGAATATAATCGAGTACATCCGTAACATAAATGGTTCCGGTCTTTGGGTGAACGGCAAGACCATAGAATGACCGGCCCAGGGATTCAATCAGGGGTTGCGCAGGGAGATCACTCGCGGTAACAGGCATCTGATAAACCGCGTCTGTCAGAAAATATAAGGTATCTCCGCCCGGGTTTATACATAGTCGTTTCGGTATCTTGTCTGAGTTTGGAAAAATGTAAATCTGTTCCACCATACGTAACAGTGGATCCATCCTTATCAAACGGGGAGCTTCGTAGAAATCGTAACCACCAGTACAGAGAATCCAGATCTTTTGTTTTTTATCGATGACGATACCCAATGGTTCTTTCCCTGTGAAGATGCTATCTATGATGACATCATTCTTGGTATCAATAACAAGCACTTGTGCTTTTCTGGTGGAATTCGGTTCAAAGTATTTCCCGACACTCGTCACGAAGAGAAAATGATCATACCGGACAAGCCCTTCTGTCCATGTTGGTGTCGGGATCACCTTCTGAACAGAAAAATCGGTCAGGCTGATCACCGTGATATTTTTTTGAAGGCTTGTAACATATGCTTTGCTGGGATCAACAATTTCGATATAGCGGGGAGATGGAATATCGGTGATTGACTTTACCAACTTGAAATCTTTCAGCGATACGACTTCGATCCGGTTTGAATTGTTTACGGCAATGAGCCCTAAGTCATTGTATATTTTCATCGACTGGGCAACATCACCCAATCCCCTTTCATTTGCTTTTTCGAAAATATTCTGTTCGGCCTGATTGGAGGTGTCATCAATGAATGTTACTGACGCATTTCCCCAATTGAAATTCCCTTCATTGATCACAAAGATCCCATTTTCATATGAGGTTGAAGTTGGCGGAGGATCATTCCCTGGTGCCTCGGTTTCGCGAATGGGATCTTTGGAACAGGAAAACAGAATGAATAATATAACAAGTAAACTGAACCATTGGGTGTAAGATTTCCTCAATAACAGGCAAGAAAAATTATGGATAATCAGGTTGTCTGGAGTTCTTATAGTCACTGAGCTGATCTATTGAATGACAGTTTGATGGTGAATGCGTAATTGATACCCGGCATTGGCCGGCTTGCAACAGATTGATAATCCAAATTAAATAAATTATTTATTTGAACCTGTAAAGATAGAATAAAATTATTCAAATTAAATCCCTTGCCAAAAATAATATTTGACAGATTATAACCAGGCATATAAGAAAGGTTATCCGTTGATGTATATCTTTTACTTACAAGCACGAAGTTGTACATCAGATAAAATTTCCATTTTTCGAGTGATAATGTTGAGTTGAGTGTATGAACCGGAATATAAATTAACTGTTTCCCGACCTTGTTGTCGTTAGCCGATTGGGCCTTTTCGTTGGTTGAACGGCAAAAATGGTAATTGTTATCAAGACCGATATGAAAGCCACCAGCCAACCATTTGAGATTCAGGCCAACCTCCACACCACGGGCTTTTACTTCATTGATATTGGATGGTTTCCATAAGGAACTACCTTCCACCGGAGTCCATATGATCAGATTGAAAATCCAGGAATAATAACCTGAACAGGTAGCCTCAAGGAAGAATCTTTTATTTTTTGTGGTCAGGTTGTACGTAGTCCCCATCTCAACGGAATAATTCGTCTCGGGCTCAAGATCAGGGTTGCCGGAGAGTTTCCAATACAGATCATTCAGAGTAGGATACCTGTAATTCCTGGCAAGATTTGCTGTCAATGCCAGATTGATCTTATTAAAAGGCCTATACTCAACCCCCAAGGCCGGTATAAAAGGTGATAACGAACCATCTACCAGATCTTCCCTGAAAATCAATGAAGTCTTAACCTTTTTTACGGGATCCCAATTCAGTTCAACAAATAAACTCGCTGTGCTACGGGTTTTCATTCCATCATAGGAATCGGACCGGACCCAATCATAATAGAAGTCAATACCAGGCTTGATACTCAACTTTCGGATTCCGGAATAAGTGAACTTAATCCGGTTGATCGAAGAATAGTATTGAAAAGTTGATTTCACAAGGGTATCATTGGTATAGTCCATGGTCTGGTCGACAAAAGCGGACCGTATCAGGAGATTGTACTTTGGCTCGATGAATTTATATTCAAGAAGCGTTCTTAGCGCTTGATCTAATTGATTTTCGTTCAGGTTGGGGTTGTTAACCGTAGTTGTCGGGGGAAGATTACGATCGTTATATTCATACCAGATTTTGGCCGAGAAAAGATGTTTGTCTTTTATTTTCCAGAATAGTTCTTCTGATATTCCATAAAGCGAATTAGAGGCATTCTGTTGTCTGACAGTTTCTTTCAGATAATCATTGTAATAAGGAAAATTATTGAGGGCAGACGAATAGATGAATTTTGTCTGGGACTGGAAGGAGTTGTTCCCTGCTGAAAAATGGACGTTGGTAATATAACTATCAAAGCTTCCTATGGTCTGACCAACTTCTGCCTTAAACCGGGAGTTCCAATCGGGATTCGTTACCAGATTGATAACGCCACCAAATGCTCCGCTGGTGCGGGAGATTCCGGCAGCTCCGTATAAGATCTCAATCCCGTCAAACTGCGAAATGGGAATCTGAGAAAGATCAATCTGACCCAGCATTGGGGAGTTCAGGTTAATGCCGTTCCATTCTACCTGCGTATGTTGGGCAGTTGTTCCGCGAAATGAAGGAGTTGCCAAGGTGCCATTTCCGTATGACTTGATGAAAATAGTTGAATAATTCGAAAGGATGGTGGACAGATCGGCGTTCAGATTGGGAACCAGGAGGGTTGAGTCCAAACGGATTTTTTTAAATCCTTGATTATCCAGGATATAATTAGCTTTGATCTCAAATTCAGGTAAATGCAGGGTGTCCCTTTGATTTTGCGCGATTGTCGCCAGGTTGTTAAGATAAAGGGTGAGGACAACTAACCCGGACAAAAGGTATTTCACAAATCTGGTCAAATTGCGCTGAACTTCTGCTGAAGCTTAGTTCTTGATTATTTTTTTAGTGATGGTATACCCATCAGGGTATTGGAATTTGGCAATATAGACTCCTGACAGATAAGGAGAAATATCCATGATTGATTTTCCGCAAAACGAAAATCCGGCAAGAGACTTCCCGGTCAGATCATGGATGCTGCATCGAATCTGTTTGGAGGATTTAGTTACTATGATGAGTTTGTCATTTACCGGGTTTGGGTAAAGAAAGACATTTATGTAATCGGCAATCTCAATCATACTTTCAGCGCTGTAATGGATTACGGCTACGGCATCCAGGTCAAAGCCGCCTGTGTCAAATGGTGTCGGCCAGGGATCATTTACTTTATGTCCCTGGGAATCGTATGTTGCATAAGGTGTCTGGACGCAACCAATGACGTCAACAAAACGAACCTGGATAATGTGATTCACGTCAATTCCGGTGCTATCCTTCAGATCTTCAAGATCGAACGGTGTTCCATAGAGGGCCCGGTATTTCCCGGCGAAATTGTGAATCTTTGTGGCATCGGTAATACCAAAAGTACTGGTCTGAGGATATTCCGGAGTTAGTGAAACGGCAGGGAAGCGGACAAAGCGATTCCCGTCGGAGCTCACCTCCACAAAAGCCAATTCCAGAAAGTCATCAGAAAAACTGTTTTCAAAAACCGCAAAGTCAAATCCGGGTCCATTACCGATCGGCGCATCAAATTCAAGGATTGCAGTACCACCGTCTCCTAATGATAACACAAAATTATCAGCCGTATCGATGGTCATAAATACATTCCCATAGCTAGCCTTGTTTGATCCATTGAACGTTTTGGAGGTATCCGAGATATCAATATAACCACGATTTACCTCACAGGATCTGGCCCACCCGATGATGATGGAACTGTCTTTATAAATGGCCGTAGTTCCCGGATATCCAGCGGGAGGAGGAAACTGGGAGAAGACCTCTTTCCCGGTAATCATTAAGATGAAAAACACGAGCAAGCAGGTAGTGAAATTCTTACTCATTTGAATTAATATTATTCGCCGAATAGAAGCGGAAGTTTGAAATGCTATTCCTTAATGAATTTGGAGTTAAAGATGCCTTGTCCTGTCTTGATGGTCAGGAAATAAAACCCCTTGGGTAAATCTTTACATGTCAACTGAACACGACTGACTGTGTTTGTTTGGTTCTGGTAAACAATTTTTCCGGTTAAATCCGAAATAAAGATCTCCTGGATCGGATTGTGATCTATCGATTCGATGATCAGAAAGTCGGATGTCGGATTCGGATATATTGAAAAGTCATCAGATTCTCGTGTTTGTATTCCAACCGGGGCGCGGTAATCCACTGCAACGGCATCTGCACTGATACCGGTCGGATACGAAGTGATTGAATCACCCGCATTGGTTGAAACCACTCCCACTCCCCACGATACTTTATTCCCAACACTGGTATACAGCCGGTTATTTATATAATCCACCTTCCCGGAAGTAATGTAAATATGACTGATAAATCCCGGATCAGGAATGATGACAGTATCTTGTATTTCCTGGTTGATGATATCAAAGGAACCAACACCATTCTGGATATTCAGGTAAAGGAGATTATCCAGTATTCCATATCCGTCACCAACCTTTAGTCCTAAATTTTTATTGACGAAGGAATAGTTACCCAGATTAAACACAGTAATACTTCCCATATCGGTTACTCCCGGGGGGGTCCGGTTTACCGAATAAATATTCCCACCATAGTTAAAAAGATCCCAGATGCCAATGGCATCAACCCCAAAACCGATCTCCTGGTTTAGTGTCCAGTTAGTGGTATTGATGATGGCAAGTTTACCTTCATTGGCCAGAATTCCGCCAATAACAGCTACATAAACCAGATTCCCATCTGAAGTAACCCCTGCACAATCCCCCGAGATATTCTGTACCCGGTTGATCAGGGAAAGATTGGCGGCATCCAGAACTTCGACAAAAAACCGTTTAATAGGTGATTTTTTAGTAACGATCAGGCGGTTGTTGTAAACATACAATCGGTTTAAACCGGAATCTGCCACTGCAGCAACCCGCATATAGTTATCAATGTCGTACATAACGATGGAATCCTGTGCAGCCACATATGCATATTTTCCCTTGATAACCACATCTTGTGCAGATTGTGTATAAATGGTCCCTAAGACAATAACCTGCTGACTGGCAGGATTGTACGATTGCACCGTGACATAATCAATAAAAGGGGGTGTTGTCTCGTATCTCCCGCTGTTAACCGTTAAAACCTGATTCACCCATTCACTTCCCTGAGCGTTAAGGTTCTCATGCATGAGCATTCCAACCAGAATGAGCATCAAACAAATAGTATAGACTTTTTTCATTTTTTTCTTTTATTTTATAGACACCTTGTTTTTACACGGGTTGCTTAAATATGGAGAAAACAAAAGTACATTTTTTTTTCATCCCATTTTGAAAATTTCTAATTTTGACCCTGCCTATCTTATATCTATGCAAACTCCGAACATTACGAAATTTATCCTGTCGTTATCCATTATCCTCCTTTTTTTCATTATTCTTGTCTTTGATGCCTCCTGTAAATCGGGCAAGGCGGTTTGTCAGTCAAACCGATCATACAAACCGGCTAAGGTGAAAAAGAACCGGAGCAATTACGGGGTGCTTTATGAATTTAAAAGCAAACCAGTTAAAAAAGATTATGTAATCAGAAATGTACGGTAAATCCTTTTTTACAATTACCCTTCTCCTGTTTACGTTATCCCTATTCTGGTCATCATGCTATTTTACCCGTTCCATCATTTATAACACACCCAGCCTGGATGATTATAAAAAATTTCCGGAAGAAACCATTGAACGGTCAGCCAATCCCTGGTCATTCAAGGAAAGACCAGGTGATGTTGATCCAGGGATGCCGGTAATTATTCAAAACGGGAATGTCATCTGTTCTTTTGACCGGTTTCTTGAGCAACGGCAAACGGTAGCATTTCTTTTAGTCCGGAATGACACCATCATTTATGAACGCTATTTCAAAGGATATTCCCGGACCTCCATTTTGCCTTCTTTTTCTGTTGCCAAATCCTTCATTTCTGCGCTGGTCGATATCGCTATCAAAGATGGAACCATTAAATCAATCAATCAATCAATCACTGATTTTTTACCGGAACTTGCTGATCCGGGTTTCCAGGGAATAAGTTTGAAAGATTTACTTGAGATGCGTTCAGGGATTGATTTTAATGAGGATTATCTGAACCCGGCGGGTGGAATTGCAAAATTTTACTATGGACGCAACCTGAGAGCGTTTTGCCTCCGTTTGAAAATATCGGATAAAGCCGGTGAAGTTTATAAGTATCAGAGCGCCAATGCACAATTATTGGCTCTTGCAATAGAAAGGGCCACGGGAAAATCCATTCCTGTTTATTTTGATGAAAAAATATGGAAACCATTAGGTGCACAGTATGATGCGACATGGAATCTGGATAGTCCAAGGAATAAAGAAGTCAAAGCATTTTGCTGCCTGAATGCCCGTGCAGTTGACTTTGCAAAATTTGGCCGGTTATACTTAAATAGTGGCTTATGGAATGGAGATTCCGTTGTCTCTTCAAATTGGGTCCGTGAATCGCTAACTATCCAGAATGATTCCCGTGATTCGGAACATTATCCTTATACCTACTCCTGGCGTGTGACAGCGGGTGGGGATTTTTTTGCCAAGGGTGTCGGAGGGCAGTACATTTATGTATGTCCTCATAATAACACGATCATCGTCCGTTTTGGTAAAAAATATGCCCACATTCCCTGGCCGGCGGTTTTCGAAAAACTTTGTGATGCTTTATAAGGGCCATCATCTAACCATCCTTTTCAAAGAACTCAGAATGATCCGGAAGGTATAACTTTTCTTTTGCTTTCTTTTGATGAAAGGTAAAAAAGGTGAAAAATCCTTCCGTACATAGCTGACCCTCCGCATCCATCAAGCGGACGGTGATATCGGCCAGGTTCCTGCGAACCTGAAGAACGCGGGCTCTTAGCTGTAATGTTCCCTTGTTGGTATAGACTGTTTTACTGTACTTCAACTCGACTCTTGAGGTAACGCCGGCAGTCATCAGCTTGACATAGATCACCCAACTGGCAATTTCATCCATCAAAGTTGCCTGGATCCCTCCGTGTAAGACCCGGTGAAATCCGCTGAACTGCGGTTGCGGTGTCCAGTACGAAACAATCTCATCTCCATCTTCCGAAAAAGTCATCTGTAAGCCTTTCGGATTATCAGGAGAACATCCAAAGCAAGTATACTCTTTCAGATCAATGAAGGGATTCCGTATCTTTCTCATTAAATATCCTGATCCGTTACTTTGGAACACCAGCCTTGTACTTCGTTGTCCGGACAGCTTTTCCCAATTCATCGTACTCTGTCCACACTCCCTCTTTTTTCCCGTTCACATAATTTCCTGAGACTTTAAACCGGCCATTCCGGTAGTATTCCCTGTAATCCCCCGATAATTCATTATTTGAATAACTATTCACCTGCTGAACGGTGTCATTGTCATAAAATGTTTTTTGCAGGCCTTCAAAAACACCATTTTTATAATTGTATTCGGCGACAAGGTGTCCTGATTTAGAATACCACTTGCAGGTGCCGTTTTTTAAATCATCCCGGTAATATGACTCTTCCTGAGGTTTTCCATTATCGTAATTTATCCGGACAACTCCATTCTTTTTCCCATTCAAATAATTGATTTCAGAAATCGGTAATTCGTTATACTGGTTGTAGGTTGTAACGGGGCCATTGAGGATCCCGTTTTTATAGTAATCAATCTCAGAAATTTTGCCTTTCCGGTCAAACTGGATGGAGATCCCGTTCTTTTGCCCGTTGGAATAAAATTCAATTTTACGAATGTTGTTGTTATTTGAAAAATAGGAGATCCAGTTATTGGTTTTTTTGTTGTTAAGGTAATAGCCTTTATTAAGGAATTCACCTTCTTTTTCTTCCCAGTAACCGGTTTTCAAATTGTTGGCATCAAAACGGTTGATAGAGTCGGGAGATTTTTGCTCTGTCTTTTGTTGAGCCATCAAAGCGGTCGTGGACCAAAGAACTCCAACAAGAAGGAAGGAAATGATCTTTTTCATTTTTCAAAAATTTTGATTTAATGATCAAACGGAATTCCGAGGATTAACATTCATGGTCATCCAGAATGATGAATAAACCCGGAATCCATAGTTTAATTTTACTTTACAAAATTATGTCAATTCAGCGTACAAATCAAAGGATTCAGCAGCTGTAATTTTTACCTGGCAAAAAGTCCCTATGGTTAGCGGTGTACCGGTTTTTTTTATAAGGATTTCATTATCCACTTCCGGCGAATCCATTTCAGAACGGGCAATGTAATATCCGTTCCAATCTTCATCGATGATGACTTTCATGGTTTCACCTATCCGTCGGGTATTTATTTCCAGGGATATTTCTTCCTGGATCGCCATCAGTTCGTTTGCCCTACCCTGTTTCAATTTACCCGGAACGTCATCTCGAAGGCTGTAAGCCTGGGTGTCCTCCTCATGGGAATAAGTAAATACCCCCATCCGTTCGAACTTTGCTTCGCCGACAAAGCGTTTAAGCTCGTTGAATTCCTGTTCTGTTTCTCCCGGGTATCCGACAATCATGGTAGTGCGAAGTGTAATCCCGGGGATGGCTGACCGGATCGTATCGATCAAATTACGGGTTTTTAAGGACGTTATGTTCCGGTGCATCGACCTCAGTATGCGGTCGCTGATATGTTGGAGAGGAATATCAATATATTTGCATATATTCGGGTTTTCCTTTATGATTCCCAGCAGTTTCAAAGGAAATCCGTCCGGATAGGTATAATGAAGCCGGAGCCAATCCAATCCCGGGATCATGGCAAGTTTGTTCATTAATTCAGGAAGCCTTCGCTTGTTATAAAGGTCAATACCATAATACGTGGTATCCTGTGAGATTAGATTAATCTCCCTGACTCCGGATCCGACCAGAAATTCTGTTTCCTGTATGATATCCTCCATGGACCTGGAAACATGTTTTCCACGAATCAGTGGAATCGCGCAGAAAGAACATTTACGGTCACAACCTTCGGCAATTTTCAGATAAGTATAATGTGAAGGCGTAGTGGTACGTCGTTCCCCATGAAGCTCTTGTTTGTATCTTCCTCCCAGTTCATGGATAATTTCTTTCAATTCATTGACGCCGAAAAAAGCATCCACTTCAGGCAATTCCTTTGCAAGTTGTGCTTTATACCTTTGAGACAGGCAACCCATAACAAAAATCCTGGATAGATCACCATTTTTTTTAGCATTGATGAAATGAAGGATGGTGTTGATCGATTCCTTCTTTGCATCATTGATAAATCCGCAGGTATTGATAATAACAGTCTGGATCTCTTGTTCCAACGATGGGTTCAGAACAATTTCAATCTGATTTGCTTCAAGCTGGGAGATAAGTGTCTCTGAGTCGACCAGATTTTTAGCACAACCCAGGGAGACAAAACCAATCCGGTGAGGTTTAATTTTTGTTTTCAAAGCCCTATTCAGGAATTAAAAAGGCTGTCAACAAACTCCAGTCGGTTGAATATTTGCAGGTCTTCTATTCCTTCCCCGATACCGATGTATTTCACGGGGATTTTGAATTGATCTGAAATTCCAATGACCACTCCTCCCTTGGCGCTGCCATCGAGTTTTGTCAGGGCAATCGCATTGACCTCTGTGGCAGCTGTAAATTGTCTGGCCTGCTCAAAGGCATTCTGCCCTGTTGATGCGTCGAGGATTAAAAGGACCTCGTGAGGGGCATCAGGGATCAGTTTTTGAATGACTTTCCTGATTTTGGAAAGCTCGTTCATCAGGTTGATCTTATTGTGTAAACGTCCTGCCGTGTCAATGATGACGACGTCTGCTCCTCTTGTAATGGCTGACTTAACCGTATCATAGGCAACGGAAGCCGGATCGGAACCCATTCCCTGGGCGATGATGGGGACATCAACACGTTGTGCCCAGATGGTAAGCTGATCAACGGCTGCTGCGCGGAATGTGTCGGCGGCTCCAATCAGCACTGATTTTCCCGATTTCTTAAATTGGAAAGCCAGTTTCCCGATCGTAGTCGTTTTCCCGACACCATTCACACCAACGACCATCATCACATATGGTTTATTCCCCTCAGGGATATTAAAATCCATGAAATCCTGAACCGTATTTTCCTGAAGCAGGCCTGCGATCTCTTCCTTAAGAATAACATTTAATTCACTGGTTCCAAGAAATTTATCTTTTGCAACCCGGTTTTGTATCCGTTCTATGATACGGATGGTCGTCTCAACCCCCACGTCGGAGGTAACCAGTATCTCCTCAAGTCTGTCCAGAACATCATTATCGACCCTTGATTTTCCGATAACAGCTTTCGAAATTTTTGAAATGAGGGTAGCTTTTGTTTTCTCAAGTCCTTTCTCAAGGCTATCTTTTTTATCTTTTGAAAAAATGTTAAAAAGGCCCATACTATTTTATTTTCTTTACGATGGTACCATGAAAAGGATATAAAAAAAAGCTTTTTTCTTGTGAAAAAAGCTTTTTTCTCAATAACCGGGATCTTTTAATTTTCTTTATTGGATAGAAAGTCTTTGACTAAATCGTTAGGAACAATCGATTCTTTGAAGATAAAAGCGCCTGTTTTTTGGGACTTAACCATGCGGATCACCTTAGTAAAATCTTTACCGGTTGAACTTTTAAAACTAGCAACAACTTTCTTTGCCATGGGATTGGTTATTTAATTTCTTTATGAACAGTAACTTTCTTTAAATATGGATTGTACTTTTTAATTTCGAGCCGTTCGGGTGTATTTTTTTTATTTTTGGTCGTAATATACCTTGATATACCCGGAACGTTACTCGATTTTTGTTCTGTACATTCCAGAATCACCTGAATTCGCTGGTCTTTAGTCTTCTTTGCCATTTCTTTTCCGCTTCATTTTAAGGGACTGCAAAATTAATTCATTTTACTGAGAAAACAAAAATAATTTAATACATTTATTCCTCAATAGGATTCAATCTGCTTTCTTTGTTTTTTAGAATGAGCAACTGGTCCTCTTATTTAAAAGCGTTCAAGGCATATATGCAACTGGAGCGGTCTTTATCACCAAACTCCGTAGAGGCTTATTTGCATGATGTTGAAAAATTCCGTCAGTTCCTTGAGGTAACCGGTGTCACCATTGAACCTGAGAAGATCGAACTACATCATCTTCAGGAGTTTTTAAAATGGGTTACCGAATTAGGAATGACGGCAAGAACTCAGGCCAGGATCATCTCCGGTATAAAAGGATTTTTCAAATTTCTTCTTTTAGAGAATCTGGTAAACAAGGATCCGACAGAATTAATCCAGATGCCGAAACTTGGGCGGAAGTTGCCAACGGTTCTGAGCATTGAAGAGATCGACATGCTGATGGGGAAAATAGATCTGAGCACTCCGGAGGGGAAACGGAATAAGGCTATGCTGGAAACGCTCTATGGTTGCGGATTAAGGGTCTCCGAGCTGGTTGATCTGAAGATTTCCGACCTTTATTTTGAAGATGGATTCATCAAAGTGACCGGAAAAGGAGATAAAGAGAGGATGGTTCCGATAGGACGGATAGCCAAGGATGAAATCTGCTATTATCTGGAGGATGTCCGGATTCATATGACGGTCATAAAAGATAGTGAAGATGTGGTTTTTTTAAACAGACGGGGTAGAAAAATGACAAGGGTAATGGTGTTTATCATTATAAAGAATCTGCTTCGCAAAACGGGCATAAAAAAGCAGATCAGTCCACACACATTCCGGCATTCTTTTGCCACGCACCTTGTTGAAGGCGGGGCCGACCTGAGGGCAGTCCAGGAAATGCTCGGGCACGAATCCATCACAACAACCGAGATCTATACCCATCTGGATCGTGCGTATTTAAGAAATACGATTATACAGTATCATCCGCGTTCCTGATAAATCATGAAACAATAGTAACGGTTTGAGAAGCGGAAGATCTTATTTAAACGGGGAGTTGGGCTCTTTAGCCATATGGTTGTATACCACTGTATCCATGAACTTCGGAAAGAATTTATTTAAGAGGACGGTCATTTTCCCCTGGGCTGTCAGGGTAATCCGGTCTTTTCTCTGAATAATTGCATCGGCCACCCGTTGTGCGACTGTCTCTGCCGGCATCAGTCCGGACTCATCCAGCGGTGTTTCTCCCTGGGGAGTTCCATCTTTTGAAAGTGCCACATTGCGGATATTGGATGTTGTAAAACCCGGACAGGCAATCAATACATGGAGCCCTTTTTTCAGATTTTCAATCCGGATCACTTCAAGTAATCCCTGCATGGCAAACTTGGATGCCGAATACCCTGTCCGGCCCGGAAGTCCTTTATAACCGGCAACAGAAGATATTCCAACGAGAGAGCCTTTGGTTTGGAGCAGATGCTGAAGGGCATACTTTGAACAATACACTGTTCCCCAGAAATTGGTATCCATCACCCGGTGAAGCACAGAAAGGTCGACCTCCTCAAACAAAGATCGCATAGAGATTCCCGCATTATTGATCAGAACATCGATACGGCCATATTTTTCGATGGTTTTAGCGATGAGGTCAGCACAATCCGATTCTTTCGTTACATCGGTTTTGACCAACAGATGACCGGAGCCTGTCATCTGCGCTGCCACTTTGCTCAGCCGGTCGAGGTTTCGTGCACCCAGAGAAAGTTTTGCATGGCGTGCAGCACATTCAATCGCAAGGGCTTTTCCAATCCCGGAAGAAGCACCTGTAATCACAACGACTTTGTCTTTCATTTCCTTTTTACTTGCGGCAAATGTATCACTATTTTTACCTATTTTCGAAGCTTAATCCAACTTTCATGACTGAACGGGAAATCTTTTACCGGCATCTCGGATTACCCTCCTTTACTCCGCTGGGTTTGGAAATTGTAAAGGCAGAAGGGATTTATCTTTACGACCGAAGTGGGAACAGGTACTTTGACCTTATATCAGGGATATGCGTCACCAATACCGGTCACAGGCATCCGTATGTTGTGGAAGCCATCCGCAGGCAAACCGATGCATATCTGCATGTAAATGTTTACGGGGAGTATATCCAATCACCACAGGTGAAATTAGCCAGACGTCTTGTTGAGTTGCTTCCACCGGATCTTGACTCCGTGTATTTTGTGAATTCTGGCAGTGAAGCAGTTGAAGGAGCCTTGAAACTAGCCAAACGGTATAACGGAAGAACGGAAATGGTGGCCTTTAGAGGTGCGTATCATGGATCCTCCCAGGGAGCATTAAGTATGACAGGCAGCGAGGACCTTAAGCGTTCCTACCGTCCCCTGCTTCCTGAGGTCAGGTTCCTCGATTTCAATGATTTTTCCCAGTTGGAACAGATAACCCGGAAGACCGGTTGTGTGATCGTTGAAACCATCCAGGCGGAAGCCGGATTGATTTTACCCAGGGAAGGATTTCTTAACCATTTACGGGCCCGTTGTGATGAAACCGGGGCCCTGTTAATCATTGATGATGTACAGATGGGGATGGGGCGTACAGGTCGTTTTTTCAGTTTCGAACATTTTGACCTGATTCCGGATATTCTTGTGCTGGCCAAAGCACTTGGAGCCGGCATGCCACTCGGTGCTTTTGTTGCACCCAGGAAGATCATGGATACCCTTGCTTATCAACCGGAGTTGGGTCATATCACCACCTTTGGCGGTCACCCTTTGAGTTGCGCCGCTGCCCTGGCGGGTATCGAAGTACTGGTTGAAGGGGATGTTATTCCGTCAGTAGAAAAAAAAGGAGGCTGTTTTCAAGACCGTCTTTCTGGACATTCCGCTATCTCGGGTATACGTCGTGCAGGTCTTGCAATCGGGATCGACCTCGCGGACCCGTCAAAACGCAAGAAGCTTACGGAAGTCGCCTTGCAAAACAGGATCATTCTTGATTGGTATCTCTTCAAACCTGCGACTTTCCGGATCGCTCCTCCCCTGACCATTACTGAAGATGAAATTGAAGAGTCTTGCCGGCGTTTATTAAAAGCACTTTCTACCATCTAATGTAAGAACTGATGTAATAGGGAAATACTGATCATAGGGGATATTAATCCGGGACCCGGATTAACCGTTAAACGTGATAGCATGCCTGTGTTTTTATTGACTGATGAGCCGGTTTTTCCTCCTGCAGATATCGCGGAATCTGACGGATTGCTCGCCATCGGAGGAGATCTATCAGTTCAAAGGTTAATGACTGCCTATACCCACGGCATTTTCCCGTGGTTTATTGAAGATGGGAAAGTCTTCTGGTTTTCACCTGACCCCAGGACGGTAATCTTCCCGGAAAAGTTCAATCCCTCGAAATCACTAAAGAGGATATGGAAGAGCAAAAAGTTTGAAATCCGGTTCGATACGGCATTCCGTCAAGTTATCGAAAATTGTTCAGAAGTTCCCCGGCCCGGACAGGAAGGGACCTGGATATCGGATGAGTTCATTGAAGCATATACGAATCTGCACCGGTTGGGTTATGCGCATTCTGTTGAAACTTATTATCAGGGCAGCTTGGTCGGAGGATTATACGGAGTATCCCAGGGGGCAGCCTTTTTTGGCGAGTCGATGTTTCATCTGATGCCTGATGCTTCCAAGATTGCTTTGCTCCAACTCGTTGAACGGCTAAAATCCCTGCATTTCACCATGATCGACGCTCAGGTGGAAACACCTCTTATGCTCAGTCTGGGCGCTGAACTAATTTCCAGAAAACGGTACCTCGATCTCCTTTCAAATGCGCTAAAATCCCCTATAATCCGAGCTTTTCCCTGATATGCGGCGGAATGGCATTTTTGTTGACCATCATGTCCATGGTCTTTAGCTTAACATAGGCTTCCGAAGCGTAAAGATATCCCTTGTAAGGATTCCCTTCGGTTCCCCAAGAGTTTTTAACGAGGTAATATTTATTTCCGTTCTGATCACTGGCTTTTCCTGTGATTTGCATACCATGATCATCCGTAGTCTGATAGTTGTCAAACTCAATCTGACGCATCTCCTGGGTTATTTTCTTTTCCGGTACCGGCTTGTCAAATTTGAATAATAATTTCTCTTTTTCCGCATCGGTCATTTTTTCCCAACGGGCTTTTTCAAGACCGGCAATTTCAGGCGTGTTCTTATCCGGAACGACTGCAACTCCGTTTTTCCAGGAAAACCCTTTCTCACTAATATCAGCTCCCCAGGCAATGGTATAGCCGTTTTCGACAGAATAATCGATAACCTCCATAAGCTCATCCATGGGAAGATTGTAAACCTCTTCAAGATCCCAGTTATCGGGTATTTCAATGATGAACCTGGAGTAAAACGGGTGATGGGTATAAGAAGTCAGGACGACATAATCATCCATATTCAGACCCAGCATATCGGCGAACGTTCTTGAAGTATATTCCATCCCTTTGTAAGTGAATTTTTCCGGAATTTTTCCCAGATAAGCATCCAGCAGACCCTCAAACCCCTGATGCCATACCGGTGTCAGCTTCCTGTTTGGGTTTTTTAGAACCGCATCAACATCTGCCAGAAGGACAGCATCCATTTCGCCATGTACCGGATTCACTTCACCGATCACCTGACCTGTATAGACCTCCTCCGGTACCATGCCATATCGCCTGATGACATTGGTTACATCATGGGCCGCACCACCAGCGCCAAAATTATGTTTCCCGTTGAAACGGATGTACATAACTGCCTTATCGGCATATGCTTTCTTTACAGGGTACATATCGGAAAGATCGAAAGTATCCTTTCCCATCCGCAAAAGTTCCGATTCAAGAAAGGCAATGGTTGAATAACTCCAGCAGGTACTGGAACGGAATTGGTTTTTAACCGAGGTGGCTGGAAGCTGTTTAATGATGGTAAAGGTATATCCGGTATCTGCTTTTTTTTCATTTTCCTGTCCTGTTGCAGGATGAATTCCTGAAAGGAGGAAACAGGAAATCAAAATGGTATCCATAATTTTCATAGACATGCAGTTTTAATAATTGTTGGATTCTGAAATGATTTTACTCCGGATTCAAAAATAGTCACATCTGGCATATCCGGCAAATAATTTCTTTATTCAGGCATCATTACATGGTAAATAATAAAGGATAACCGATTTTATTGTTCTTCCTGAAAATCCTCAAAAGGATGCTTCTTCCTGAAATCGGGAGCATAGTGTCCGGTGCTGGTGAATTCCTGTAGCCATCCGTTGTACATTCCTAACGAGTCCATTTCCCGGATGACTTTCCTGTATTCCGTATGGGTGATATTTCGCTTCAGGTTATTGTGGAACCTTACTTTCGGTGTCGGATAATATTGCGACATAAGCGAAATGTGCAGACGTGGTGAAAGCTCATTTGCAATGAAACGGAGGACTTCAAGACTATTCTCAACATAGCCCGGAAGTACAAGGTGCCGGATCACAATCCCCGATTCCGCAACACCATCTTCGTTGAGAATAAGCGAGGACCCTTTCTGCCGATACATCTCTTTCAAAGCAAAGGCAGCAACCTCAGGATAATCATTCACATCGGAAAGATTTCTGGCAAGCAACAAATCCCGGTACTTATAATCTGGAAGATAAACATCGATGAGCCCTTCCAGGGCCCGGATTGTGGCCACTTTGTCATATCCGTTGGTATTGAATACCCAAATAGGCCTGTATCCAAGGGAATGAATAACATCTCTGATAACCCGCATCTGGGGAATAAAATGAGAAGGCGATACAAATCCAACCATATTGATACCCAAATCTAGAATTTCGGTTATCCTGGTGATCACTTCTTCAAGGCTCATTTGATATGCTACACGGTCTATCGTACGGTCGGTGATCTGATGATTCTGACAATAAAGGCATTGAAGGTTACAGTTTGTGAAGAAGATATTGCATATGCCTTTCTTGCCGCTGATGACAGGTTCTTCACCACGATGGATACAGATGGAGGCGATGTTGAATGAAGCATCACTTTTACAATAGCCAAGATCAGCTGAATAACGGTCAGCGTGGCAATCCCTTGGGCATATGGAACAATTTTCCAATTCTTTCAGGGGAGCAAGAAAGGCCTCAAAAGACATGGATAACAAGGTTAAATTGGTTATTTTTGAATCCACAAAAATACATGATTGAATGATCGATTTCTCGAAATACTCGCATATCATCTGGGATTGGAACGGGACGCTGCTCAATGATGCCTGGCTATGCGTGGATGTAATGAACGGAATGTTGCAAGAACGCAATCTCCGTTTGCTTACATTGGATGATTACCGTTCCGTCTTCGATTTTCCTGTGAAAGATTATTATGTAAAGATTGGATTCGATTTCAACAAGGAGGCTTTTGAGAAAGTAGGAATGGAGTTTATGATCAGGTATAATCTGAGACAAAAGGAAAGTTCGCTCCATCCGGAGGTTGTTGATGTTCTTAAGGCATTTAAAGATAAAGGATACCGCCAGTTTATTCTTTCTGCCAGAGAGCAGAACGAGCTGATCAGGGAGATTCACGAGTTGGGTGTCTTCCATTATTTTGATCATATCTGCGGGTTGGATGACCATTATGCACATGGTAAAACCGATGTCGGGCTGGAAATGGTCCGGAAGTTAAATTTACCAACGGATCAGCTTATTTTTATTGGAGATACCCTTCACGATGCCGAAGTTGCTGCTGAGATCGCCATTGAATGTGCATTGATCCCGAATGGTCACAATTCCCGGGAGCGTCTGGAAGCCTCTAATTTACCCATTATCTCATCCCTGAAGGATTTAACAGGACTCATATGAAAAGATCAGTACTTGGTGTTCTTTGCAGCTTTCTGCTTGTTACAGGAAACTGGCAAAACCTGGCGGAAGCACAGACGGTAAGGGGAAAAAATATCAGAACCCACACCATTTATCTGAATAAAAAGGATACAAACCAGGGAAAAGAATCCATTAAACCGGTGATCGGATTTCTGGCATGGCAGCCCTATAAGAAGTCCGATCCCCATTTGACAAGTGCCTATGATTTTTTGTCCCGGCTATCAGCATACCAAACGGAGTACATCCTTTTTCAGGATTTGATAAAGCATCCAAAGCGGGCTGACAGGTTTTCTTTGATCTGGATTCATCATACGGATACAACGGATCTGGCTTCTGAAAAATTCAATCCCTCCCTGATAAAAACGCTTCAGACCTATGTGTCGAATGGAGGAAATCTTTTCCTGACTCAGGAAGCGTTTCATTATATCAATGCTCTTGGATTGGAAACCCAGATCCCTGCCGACAGTACCAAATCATGCATCGATGATGGTTACGGACGCAAACTCGGATTCCATGCATTCCGTGATCACCCTGTATTCAATGGATTGAATGGCGGAGCTTATGTTGTACGACCAAAAAAAGATATCACTTGCAGGATTACCGGATTCTTTGGGAATAACATGCCCAAACAAGGGAAAGTGGTAGCCGTGGATTGGGATTACATCTTTGTCAGGGAGGATTCAAGGTTGATCATGGAGTACAATTGCGGATCCGGCAAAGTCATCGCTGTCGGAGCTTACATTGATTTTACCTTACCCAATCTTAACCAGGAGCACCTGGAACTCTTCACCCGGAACATTTTGGATTTTCTTGTCGGAAATTTCGAGAATCAGAAGAAATGGTATTGGGATTACTCTCCGGATACCGTCATGTCCTGTGGATCCAGGCCTCAAACCGATCAACTCCTGGCAGCCATACCGGAAAGCCGTATATGGAAGGTGATTGAAGATCCACTGATGATATCCAAACGTTACGCTTCAGAGAATTTTTATGATGTGGCCGGGGAACGGTTATTAACCATGGGCAGGGAATCAGGAGGGATCGATGAGGTATGGTCCCATCCCTTCATGGCTTTCAGGGATTACGAAGTCGGTATCCGGTTCGGATACCGGGATACCATTTATTGGTTGAACGATGAACGTCCCCAAATTCAGGTCCATCCTGGGTTTTTTCTCCGGCAATACAAATTTCCGAGGGCTTATCTTAAAGAGATACTGGTTGTTGACCCGGTTGAGCCTTCCGGAATTATCCACTATGAATATGAAGGGGTATATGAGGCAGAACTGATCATTCGCTTTAAAACAAATTTCCGATGGATGTGGCCTTACTCTGAAAAAGTGACCGGGAGTATTTGCCATTCCTGGAATCCCGATATGAACGCCTTTCTCTTTCAGGATAAATCCAAAGATCTGAACCTGTTTATCGGCGGTACCCGGAAGCCATCAGAATATATCTCGGGTCGGTTTGAGGGATTTGCCGGAGGAAAATCCGGCAAGCCGTTTACCGGTAAACCTACCCGGTTGCTTCAGGCCTCTGCCTTATTGCGGTATTCCCTTTCTGCGAGGGACGATTTAGACATCGTGTATTCAGCGACATGTGAAGGATACTCGGTAACCTGTCAAAAATTTGATGAAGCAATCCACAATACTTTCCTGATATTTGACCATGCTATTTCCCAGGTACGTTACCTGCTTTTAAATCGGCTGATGATAACCTCACCTGATGAAAATTTCAACAAAGGCTATCGCTGGGCATTGATCGGAACAAACCGTTTTTACGTAAACACCCCTGGGATGGGAAAATCACTGGTTGCCGGGTATTCAACAACCAGAAGAGGCTGGAATGGTGGGCATCAGGTCAGCGGAAGGCCAGGATATGGTTGGTATTTCGGGCGCGACGGGGAATGGAGTGGTTTTGCCTTGCTCGATTACGGTGATTTTGATAAGGTCAGATCCTGTCTTGAGTTTTTCAATAAGTATCAGGATCTCACCGGAAAAATCTTTCATGAAGCGACAACATCAGGATTTATCCACTACGATGCAGCCGATGCAACTCCACTGTATATTGTCCTGGCAGGAAAGTATTTTCGTCACACCAACGATACGGTTTTTTTACGAAAGACATGGCTCCAGATAAAAAAAGCCATCAATTATTGCTTTTCAACCGATACTGACCGAGATCATCTGATCGAAAATACCAATGTCGGCCACGGGTGGGTGGAAGGTGGCGAACTCTATGGTTCTCATGCAACATTATACTTGACAGGTTCCTGGACTGCAGCCCTGACGGAAGCGCGGGATATGGCATCTTTCATCGGAGATCCTGAAGCCGGAAGCTATCAGATGGAGGCCAAAATTCTTCGGAACATCATCAATACAGATTTCTGGAACGGAAATACCCGGTTCTTTTCATATGGCATGAACAGGGATCGCACGTTCCGCCATGAACCGACCGTTTTACCTGCAGTTCCCATGTATTTTCAGCTTGCTGACAAGGACAAGGCTGAACCTGTTTTAAAGCAATACGCTTCGAATGCCTTTACAACGAACTGGGGAACCCGCATTGTGAGAGAGGACAGCCCATATTTTAATCCACGGGGGTATCATTACGGGAGCGTCTGGCCTCTTTTTACCGGTTGGACATCCCTGGCAGAATATGCAAATGGCAATCACATTCAGGGATTTTCGCATCTGATGGATAACCTCAACGTTTATAAAAACTGGGGACTGGGTTTTGTTGAAGAAGTACTGAATGGTTCTGAATATCAACCCTCCGGTGTTTGTCCGCATCAATGCTGGTCAGAAACGATGGTTTTACAACCGGCCATTGAAGGAATGCTGGGACTTGACATCCGCTCCCAGGAAAACAAGATCCGTCTGTCGCCTCGGCTTCCTGCTGACTGGGACTCCCTCCGGGTTGAAAATATACGGATGGCAGATAAATGGCTGGATTTCAATTATAATCGGGAAACCGGAAAAGTTAAATATCTTTTTCATGTACTTGGAGGGGCACCCATCAATCTGGAATTCATGCCTGTGTTTCCTGCAGGGACCCTGGTTACCAAGGTGCAACTAAACGGGAAGGATCTTCCATTTACTACCTTTACCGGAGAGCAGGCGTTAACCCTTTTTGTCCGGTTTGAGATCAATGGGTACAGCAGTCTGCAGGTTTTTTCTGAAAAAGGCATATCGGCTCTTCCGGTTATCTCGGACCCCAGACCGGGATATCCAAGTTCTGGTTTGCGAATCCTTTCATCGAAATTTTCAGGGAATGAATATTCAATCGAACTGGAGGGGGAAAGCGGAACCAATGAGATAGTACTGATCTATGTCAACAGCCAGGAAATTGAAAAGATAGTGAACGGAACACTGAAACAGAAGGATGGTCATATTTATTCGATTGCCGTTGACTTTCCTCCTTCTGTAATGAAGTATACCAAACAGCTCGTCAGATTACTTTTAAAATAAGGATAGAGGCGGTGATAACTACCGCAAAAACAGGTTTTAATGGATGTCCATTGTGAAATGTAAGTATTTTCAGGTGAATGATCAGTAAAAAACATTAACCAGCGCATGAAAAAGCAAGTCAGTATCTTTCTTCTCTTCTTACCATATATGATTCAGGCACAGTACCTGTCAAACCTTTCATCGACCAGGAATGATCCAATTTTCACAACCTATGCCGCTCCTTTAGCACGGTCAGGGTACAAAATTGACCAGGGTTATCAATTCCTCTGGAATGACCCGGATCGCGGTATTGAATTCATTTCGAGGGATGGACCTAATGCCGGTATCGCTTTTTATCTTGGGGATCAAACCCGGTTGAAGCTGAATGAATTATACCATGAACCGATCGTAACAGCTTCATATTCGGATCTTCTCACTTATTTTTATTATCCGTTCAAAAATATCAGGGTTGAGGTTTTTTTCTCGGTCTTTAGCTCACAGCTGGCAGTTGGTCGTTACCATATCGTGAATGAAGGCAGTTATCCTGCTAAATTGACGGTTCTCCCCTATTTTTATTATCCATCAAAGGAGGTGTCCGCCACTGCTGAACACCAAAACATTTTCAATGGTTTTACTTTTTCACTTTTCAAGCAAAGGGATTCATGGATGGTTGAACATCAGATCCCGGTCGTTGAGCATTTACAGGGAATTTATCTTTGTTCGGTCCCCTTCGACAGTATAAAGACATTTCCGTTGGCCGTTGACCCGATTCAACCAACATCGGGTAAGGGAATAAGGTCAAAATTCCAAAATACCCTGTTGAAACAAAAATTTCAGCAACCGCAATTGAATTGTATGATCGGATCGCGCAGTTTCACCATGGCCCCTGGAGAGAAGACCGAGTTCCGTTTCGTTATTGGTTTGGCGGATACGGTTAACCGTAAGGCAGATCTGTATGTAAAATCAAAACTTCTACTGGAAGTGGATCTGGAAAAACTGGTCAAAGAGGATGAAAAAGTCTATTCCCGGATCCCGGCGTTACAATTCCACGATAAGGATCAGGAAATGCTTTACTGGAGTGCATTTTCTCTTATGCGTCAATGTATAATGCCACCGGAGGGATCTTGCCACTTTAATTATTACGTTTTTTCCAGAGAACCAAAATGGGGATGGGGTTATGGCGGCCAGGTCTTCCACGAAAGTCTGACCATGCTCGCTTATGCATACATGGACCCGGAAGGTGCGATGAATTCCCAGCGGGTGTACATGGAAAGGCAACATGCAAACGGGTATATTAATTACCGTACCGGACCATATCTGGATGAAACCATATTGTATAATGGTATGCTGACATCATCTGCACCCTGGTACAATTATGAGAATCTGGAAATTTATAAAATTACAAAGGATAAAAGTTTCCTTCAGGAGGCCTATAAATCGGGAAAAGAGTTTTACCAGTATTATGTTGCAAGCCGGGATTCCAATCAGAATGGTTTGTGTGAATGGGGAGCTCATGCCGAGCTCGAGTCGGTAAGGGATGCCCGCGTCGCGGTTTGGGATAAGGTTGGATGGGCCAGCAATTTTGAAGGCCCTGATGTCAATTCCATGGTTGTTAAAGAGGCAAGATCGCTCTCTGATATGGCAAAGATTCTGGGGTATCTTCATGAAGCCGAGAAATGGGATAGTGAAGCCGGAAAGCGTTCAGACCTGATCAACCGTTTCTTATGGGATCCCTCTACCCGTTTTTATTATAATGTGAACCGCAATGACCAGAGTTTTACCTATACCGTGAAGGATGATCTGAAAATCAAGGAGATCATCGGGTTCTTACCACTCTGGTCCCACGTTGCAGATCGCGAAAAATCAATCTATCTTATTGAAACCATGAAAGATCCGGATGAATTCTGGAGACCGTATGGAGTTCCTACCCTTTCAGCAAAAGATGGATATTATAATCCGATCGGATATTGGAACGGACCGGTCTGGGTACAGTGGGATTATTTATTATTCCGAGGACTGCTGGATTATGGCTATAAGATCGAAGCTTATGAACTTGCGAGCCGGGTATTGAAAAACATGATCGTACATTTGAAAAACGATCATGTTTTCTGGGAGTTTTATAGTCCTGATGCATATCAGGCCGGATGGAACAAGACTTATATCTGGGCAGGGATTGCAGCCCGATTCCTGATAGACATGGAGAGAATTGATAATGATAATTATTAATTGATAATGAATAAGTTAAAGAGTATGAAAAAAATTGGTTTTGGTATTTTTTTGGCACAGATGGTTCTTTTTACTGGAAGTGTCATTTCGCAGAACTTAGCCTCCGTTGAAGAATATATGCGGATAAAGGCCCAATCCAATGATCCGCTTTACACAACATATGCAGCCGCCATACCGCGATCGCAGTTGTATGGTGACAAAGCATACAAGATGGATTATTACTCCGATTGCCGGCCTGTCAGCTATTCCAGCGATCATGCCGGGTCCATGTATTGCTTCTGGAAAGTGGATCAGGTGGTTATAAGCCGGATCGGGGATTTTTTTGTCAAACCGGTAGTTACCTTTTCTTTTCCTGATATGGCCATCCTTGAATATGAGCCTTTCAGGGGGATTCGTGTGAAGGAAACTTTTTTTGTTTACAGTTCATCCATTGCTGTGGTGGATATGGAGATAAAGAATATTGATAAATTCCCGCATGAGTTGGCTGTGTACCCTATCCTGGAAATGGGTGATGACTCCCTGCAGGTAATCCGTTTTGATAAAGACATGAACGGATATATAACCCATCGGTATGAAAGTCCCTATCGTTTAATAAGCAGTTTAAAGGTCGAATACGGATATCCGACAAAGGTCCGTGATTTTTTTACTACTAATCAGAAATCCTATTCTTTCGGAGCCTTTCCAGGGGATATGGAGGATTTTTACAACGTTATTAAAACGGATTTCTATTCCGATAAGAGAAATGATTCATTAAATTGCCAAAGATCAGGTTATGTTGATTTTATATCGCTTCATTTAAAGAAAAAATTGAGGCCAAATGAAACAGTAACTTTCAGATATCTGAGGGGCTTTCAATCACAGAATGGAGAGGAGAACCCGTTGATCCATCAAATGGACACCCTAAAAACAATGATGTTAAAGACCTTCTATGATGACAATCTGATCCTTTTCTCAAAGGTTCCAAGGATCAATTTTAAGACAAAGGGAGAAAAGCTGGTTTATCTCGGCGCATTCAACCTGGCCAGGGGATGCATGTACCCGCCTTCCGGTAAAACTCAGAATAATTTTTATGTCTTTTCAAGAAACCCGCTTTGGGGTTGGGGACACGGCCACCAGGTCTTGCACGAGTCTCTCAGTATGATGGCTTATGTTTATCTGGATTCCAGATCAGCGGAGGGTTCCCAACGCGTCTATATCGAACAGCAGCGGGAGGATGGTTTTATTGCTTACCGGCACGGCCCAAGAGGAATACAGGATTATCCACATAAAAATATGCCGACGACCTCTGCACCCTTTTTCAGCTGGATCAACTGGGAAATTTATTGTGTCAGTAAGGACAAGCAATTCCTGATGGATGCATACAATTCCGGGGTCAAGTATGCTGAGTGGCTGATGAAAAACCGGGATCAGGACGAAGATGGAACCTATGAATGGGGTCCGTATGGAATCATTGAAAATGTCAGGGATTGGTATAATGCTGTTTTCCAGGTATCTGCTGAGCGATATCTGGATGTTGACAAAGAAGATATTTCTGATGAGTTGGAATGTCTCGACCTGACGCTGATGATGATCAAAGAAGAAAGATGTCTGGCAAAAATGGCCGATGCACTTGGAAAAGAACAAGAATCGAAAAAATGGTTGGATCTGGCTGAACGGACATCCAGGCTGGTCAATGAGCGGATGTGGGATGACTCGACCGGATTTTATTATTCCATCGATAAAAAAGACCACTCGTTCAGGTTTATGACCCGTGATCTGAAAAGGCAGGAGATCATCGGATTTCTGACGCTCTGGGCTGATGCCGCACCGAAAGAAAGGGCTGAAAGGCTGATGATGACCCTTACCGACACTACAAAATTCTGGAGAAAATACGGCGTACCTACCCTTTCAGCCAGCGATCCCTGGTATAGTCCTTATGTGGATTATTGCTGTAAATGGAACGGACCGGTTTGGTTACTCTGGGATTATATGGTCTATGATGGTTTGAGAAACTACGGGTACAATGACCTGGCTCACAAGCTTGCATCAAAGATGGTTGATTGTGTGACCGTCCAGCTTTCAAAAAATCATAATTACTGGGAGTCCTTCAGTCCTGATAACGAAGTACTTAATTGTCCGTCCAATTATATCTGGGATGCCATCATGGCTAAAATATTGATCGAAGAGTACCGGAAATAGTAATTTTGCACAAAAGACATTTTTTTATGAAGAGATCAGAACGAATACTGGGAGGTCTTTTTCTTTTATCCCTTGTTTTTGTTTCATGTAATCCGGTGAACCGGGCGGATATTGAACGGATGTTATCGCCGGCTGCGCTTCCGTACATGAAACCATCAAAACTGATTCAGATTTCGAGCTATGATACAACAGGGGGTAATAATGACCGGATCACCATTCCTGCAGGTAAAAAAGCAACCATCCTGAATGTTGAGGGTCCCGGGATGATCACGAGATTGTGGTTAACAATCGATTCACGTGACATTTATTATCTAAGGAGAATTGTCATACGGATTTATTGGGATGATGAAACCAAACCTTCAGTTGAAGCTCCGATTGGTGATTTTTTCGGAAATGGTTTCCTTTACAGGCACTATGTTTCAGCATATCTCGGAATGACCAGCGGTGGTTTTATCTGTTATTTCCCCATGCCTTTCGAGGAGCGTGCACGAATTGAAATTTCGAACGAAACCCGCCAGGAGGTGTATGCTTTTTATTATCAGATCGATTATCAGAAATTTGAAGGAGCGTTTGACAGGGATGTTGGTTATTTCCATGCGTTCTGGAAGCGGAACGCCCGCACGGATTACGATTCAAGCTATGTTCTCCTGAACACAACGGGCAGAGGCCATATTGTCGGCGTGAATTTAAACATGCAATCCTATGACGGAAGTTTTGGTTTTCTGGAGGGCGATGAAAGGGTATATATTGACGGAGAAAAGAAGCCTTCAATTCACGGCACAGGAACAGAAGACTATTTCTCAAGTGGCTGGTATTTCAAATCCGGGGAATATGCAGGACCCTATAATGGTTTAATCTATAAAGATGATTCCCTGGGCAGGATTGCAGCTTACCGGCTGCATATCCTGGACCCTATTCCGTTCAGGAAATCGATCCGGTTTACCATCGAGCACGGACATGGTAATGAATCGATGGCAGATTACAGCAGTACCGTTTATTGGTATCAGATTGAACCTCATGAGCAGTTCCCTCCATTTCCTTCCGCCAGTCAACGGATACCTTTACGGATCGTAAAGCCTCAGACAATGATTGACGCTTCGACCCTGAAATTTGAGCTGGGTGGTTTGAAAACGGTTTTGATGGATATGACCAATGAAGGGCCGGAATGGACCGGAAATAAGCAGGTTGTCATAGAGGCAAGGGACAAGTCATCATTCAAAATACGAGTTGGCGGATTAAAAGAAAAAACATATAACCTGGAACTTTTTTATACGAAAGGTCCTGATTATGGTGACGCTGAGATCACAGTGAATAAAGATAGAACAGTGAAAATATCAGCCTATTCACCTTATCCGCTTCCAACTGGCAGAATTTCCTTTCAGGATGTCAAACCGGATGGAACTTTTATAAATATTATTTTCAATATCACAGGGAAAAGTCCTAATTCAACCGGATTTAAGATTGGAATTGATGGAATCGTTTTGGAGCCCAAGCGGGTATATATTCCTGAATGGAACATACTGGGACCTTTTCCGAATCCGAGAAGGACAGAATCTGAGAGACTTGGACTTGATTCCATCTATCCACCTGAGGTTAGCATCGATCTTCAAAGTGGCTATTCCGGTGTTTACGGGAAACCTATTCGCTGGCAATTCGTACAAACACCTGAGAACGGATACATCTCCCTGAATAACCGGATAAGCCCGGACGAACTGGTAGTGACCTATGCCGTTACCTACATCTATGCAGATGAACCATACCAGGTCAGTCTCTTTATCGGTTCAGACGATGGCGCCAAGGTATTCTTTAATAATAAGGAGGTTTACCGGTTTCTTGGGATCAGGGTAGCTGAGCCAGATCAGGCAGAACTCATTTTAAATGTTAGACCTGGCTGGAATAAATTGTTGCTGAAGATTGAAAATAATCTTGGAGGGTATGGATTCTATGCCCGATTGCTTGATACTGAGAACAAGCTATTTATCAGTGCCAACCAGGTAAAACCAGTTCAAAAAAGAAAATGAGCAAATGCATAAAAATAGCTGGCTTGACATTCTTGATCCTGGTATCATTTTTTTGCATCGGGGGGCTTCGGGCTTTTCCCCAGAATCCGGTCAAACCTCAGGTTAGCGTCCCTACGAGCTTCTGTATTTCTCCTGCCGAGTTTCAATTATATAACATGGTCAAGGAATACCGGATAAAAAAGAATCTTCCTGTCATACCTCTTTCCAGATCCTTATGTTATGTGGCGACGGCACATGTCAGGGATTTATATTTCAACCATCCTGACCGGGATGCCTGTAATTTTCACTCCTGGTCCGGTAAAGGCCCATGGAAGCCTTTTTGTTATCCACAGGATGAAAATAAGAAAAACTCGGTTTGGGATAAACCCAAAGAATTCACACCATATAAAGGAAAAGCTTTTGAGATCGTGTATTGGGAGAATACTTCGGTCAATATTGACAGTGTGATGGCATTCTGGACATCGGTTGCCTATTTCAATAGTTTCCTTATGAATGTCGGAAAGTGGCAGGGAACGCAATGGAATGCCATCGGAATCGGCATCTGTGAGAACTACGCGTGCGCCTGGTTTGGAGAAATACCTGATCAGGATGGGACGCCCGCCATTTGTGGAAATGCACATGCGGGGATTGTGAGGGATACTTCTGTTACCCCTCCCGGCAAAAAGAATGTAGTTGCCATTAATTCAAAAGAAAAGTCGGAAAAAGACTTTAAACCAGACACCTTAACTAGGAACGCAAAACTGAGCAAACTGGAAAGGTTGGATGTCCAGAACGGAAAATTTTATATTATTGTTAAGAGCCAGATCCCTTTATCGGAAGCTCGTCTCATGATAAAGGGGATCAAAGAAAAGGGATTCCCTGATGCCAAAATAATCCAGCGAGAAAATAAGATCCGCATTTCGGTTTATGAATCCATTAGCAAGCTGGAGGCTGAAAAGAAACTCTCTGAAGTAAGGAAAATCTATAAGGATGCCTGGTTGCTGAAAAATTAGTCGGCGTCCCTGACCATCCGGAATCCCACGGTAGCATTCCTGTCAAGACCGGGACCGATCAGCAATAACATTTCAGGATGATCGGCAGGCAGAGGTCCTCCTGTAACGTACCAGATACTTGATGTTGGGTGGTAATAACTGCCCCCGCGGATGATGGTGTAATAATAACATCCGTTATCATAAACATCGTTTGTCATCTGCCAAACATTTCCGATCATATCCTCAACACCAAACGGGCTTGCTCCAGTAGTGAAGGCATTCACGGAAGTAGGATGGTTCAGGTTATAATTACATTTGGTTGAATCCATTTTATCTCCCCAGGGATATTTCCGCAGGTCGAAGCCCTGGGCTGCATACTGCCATTCGATTTCAGTAGGAAGCCGTTTCATTGACCAGGTCGCATAAGCCTGAATATCATCCCGGTTAACATAAACCACCGGATAATCTTCCTGTCCCTCTGGCGGGTATCCGTTTACCCAATGTTTCAAATAGTTCATTGAATCTTTGGGGACATAATAAGACAGTTTCATAAAGGTTTTCCATTGCCGGTTGGTGACAGGATATTTATCCATGTAAAATTTCTTCATTTTAACTACCACCGTATCTGAGTGATCGGGGAATGGAATGAAAGGGTCAAGTGTCTTTGGATCACGCCTGGTATAAAACCTGAATGTCCCCGATGGAATTTCAACCATATCAGCCGGTATGATATTTACTGGTTTCGTTTTAAGAGAACGTGTAATAAGCCTGGGAATATTATGCTCAGGAAACAGAACCCGTTCATCAAGCAATTCATTTTTTTCAAAAAGCTGGATGACGATCTTCTCTACTGTTTCTCCAAAATAATCCCAATATGGAATTGTATTGCCCAGGGTTGAAAATGATTTAGAATTGGACTTGTAGGTTGGATTTTCGCCAGTGATTATGATTTGGTCACCCCTGAACGCTGAAAAAGTCAGTGAATCCGGATTCAAATTGACTTTAAGAATTGCCGGAAACAAAGCCACACATCCTATATTCCCTTCCCGGCGAGTATTCAGGAATGAGCGTTCGAAAGATTGTATGTTAACCGGAATGAGAATTTTGTTGTTTGTAACGATGGTATCGATCTCAAGATGGTTCCATAGATCAACGACATGCAGATTTTTTGGTGCCGGAAAAACCGGTGCTGATTCACGAAACGGTGTCAGCTCAAACAGGGGGCCATCACAACCTTCCGGATTGACACTGAATATAGTGAATATGATCTTATCCCCCGATTGCCAGCGGTTCACATAGATGGAATCGATCTCAGTAGGAATCAGCGGTATCCAACCCGCATTATGAAACACGCTGTTGTTCTCGCGCAAGATCTTTGTTGTTTTCCCTAAATATTCAAACTCTTCTTTGATCCAGGTTGGACGGCCGGGACGCATCGTATTGATTTCCACCCCATATCCATTGAAGAAAGATATAGCCAGTTCCCGGTGTAAGCGGTCGTCGGCCAACTGAAGGACCCGGAAAATCGTAAAGTCGGGTTTAATGTATTTATTAAGATTCAAAGGTGGTGGCATTACCAGGGCATCGTGGACTCTCCCGGAAACTATTCCCGGCATGTCCTTTGGAACAGCCATGCCTTCGCTGTACATGATAATACCTGGTCTTACCTTATCGGCCGCTTCCTGAAGTTCTTTACTGGATGATCCACGGGTATCCAGCACAACTCCATCGGCATCCGTAGCCCTGATAAGATCTTCCAGCCCTTTCATCTGATCTTCTTTTCGTGTCCCTTCATCCCAGGGATTGTATGAAATGAAATACCTTCTCCCCTTTTTATGTGTAAAGTCGACCTGTTTGCGAAGTTCTTTCAAACCACCCGGAAGATCACGATACATATCCCACTGATTACGCTGATCCAGACCGAGACGAGGCCACGTCGGCCAGAGTGTAAATATGTCGTACCTCCCGATCAGGTTATCATACTCAAACAGGTTATTATAAAAATTGGATTTCCCTTCGGTAAAATCATAGTATTTCTTGTCCCAGGCAAACTGCAGCAGCATGATATAGGTGTCACGCATCCAGCTCAGGTCCTGGCGTTCGAACATCCGGTTGTCAAATGCAGGGAGGTCATAAAGCCACCGGTCCTGGAACATCATTTTCAGACCTTCATGCCAGTCACCCTGATGGAGGTCGAAATAGAGATTGTATTCAACCCAACCGCCGGGTTTTAAAGTTATCATCCAACGGTCGATTTCCGTTTTATCCTTATCACGCTGGGATCTGCGTGCCAGTCCGGTCAGTGAAAGCTGATCATTTACCTTGAAATCGGCAAAACCAAGATGCCAGACATTATCGGGCAGAACAACCCCAACCGGCCCATAGCCGGGCCTATACAGACGGGAGCGGCAAAGATACTGTGGCCATTCCTTGGTGCCATCAGCCGTAATATAGACTTTATCGTTTCCTTCTCCCAACGGAACAAGATTCTCAATTCTATGATTGGCTTTCCCTTTATTGGTAAACCGAAGGATGATTTGTAGTCCCGGCCGGAAATTCTTGCCGAAAGTGACAAGACCCTCCAGGCTGTCAGCAACGATAAAACGGATCTCTTCTTTTTTAAAAACAGCATTTGAACAATAGGAATTGTAGAAGTTGCTGTCGATCATCACCGAGTACAAAGGCAATCCGTATGGTAAAACGAGTTCTTCTTTATTTTCCAGCACTATTCCCTTCACGGTAAAAGAAGCAGGCTGGTCAAACTGAAGGGATTGAATTCCCTTTTGTGCCTGTATAAAAGAAGTGCAATAGTAAATCAATACTCCAACTATAAGGATCCTTTTCATGTTGCAGGTGAATTCGTAAATAACCAGTATGCACCATCAGACCTTTTCATAGAAAAGGTCTCTCTGGGCGAAGGCATGTTCATGCTCGAGCAGCCATTTCTTACGCTGGAGTCCCCCCTCGTAACCAACAAGTTTTCCGTCGTGGCCTACAACCCGGTGGCAAGGGACAATCACTGCAATCGGATTTGTACTGTTTGCCCCTCCTACTGCCCTGAGTGCCTGCACTGTGCCGATCCGACGGGCCAACTCTTGGTAGGTGATGGTTGTCCCGTATGGAATTTTTTGAAGCTCCTTCCATACTTTCAACTGAAAGGGAGATCCCTCAAGGTCGAGGGCCAGGGAAAAGCTGGTCCGAGATCCCATAAAATATTCATTCAACTGGGTTACGCCGGCTTTCAGGCAACCCGGAATAACCCGGGTGACCTTTATCCTGAAACCCAGGAAAGTGAGGGTGTGTATCCCTTTCTCAGAGCCGGTGATTTCCATGTACCCAACCGGGGTTTTCAGGAATGCTCTTTTTATCGGGTTCATGTTAATTTGATTTTATTTTCTTACTTTTTCGGGAGAAAAACAACATGATCAGGCCAAAAATCAGCATACCCATTCCTGACCAGAGATTGATGTTGATACCCATTGAAGGGACATACAAGGACGCATCAGAATTCGTGAACAGGCCGTACAAGGTCAGCAGAAGACCAAGAATAGAGAACATCAGACCAATCGGAAATTTCACATCTAAGCCCATGATAATTTGAAGATTTAAAAATGGTTTAAATTGTCATTAGTAAAAATTTTCTGATCATTTACCAGAATATTATTGTCAGGATTGTAACAAGTACCAGGACGACAATTGCAAGATTGGATGACCGTTTATACCAGATAACCCTGTCGCCCTGGACACGGGGTGTAAGGGAATAAACAAGTCCTTTCAATTCTTCATCGGTTTTGGTCCTCCTTGTAACCAGCGATAAACCGACAGTAACCAGAGTGCTGGTCGTGAAAGCGAAGATGGCCGTCCAGAAATTCTGTGCCATTTCCACCGGATAAGCATGAATATGGGCAATCCAGCCACCCTTGACAAGGGTGTTGGCGCCCTCAGGGAAAGTCAGGCCATGATGCAGGAGGGCGATCAAAAAACCAGCGAGCAATCCGGTGAATGCCGCATGGCCTGTTGAGCGTTTCCAGAACATACCAAGGAAGATGACAGCAAACAAAGGGGCATTGATCATAGAAAAGATGGTTTGCAGGAAATCCATGATATTCCCGAACATACTTGCAAGGTATGCTGCACCAATACTGACCAGGACACCAAATATAGTTGCATATCTTCCCATTTGTAAATAATGCTTTTCATCAGCAGACTTGTCTCCGGTAACCGGACGTAAATAACTTTGGTAAATGTCATAGGTCCAGACCGTATTAAAAGCGGAAACGTTTCCAGCCATTCCCGACATGAAGGAAGCCAGGAGGGCAGTAATGCCCAATCCGAGAACCCCGGCCGGAAGATATTGTTTCAGAAGCATGATAATGGTATAATCCCAGATTGGCTGGCCCGCCTCATTGACCGGAAGAATGAAATTTTTTCCGGGAATGTTCATCAGCGCTAATGCTGCTATCCCCGGAATAATGATAAGAAAAGGAATGAACATTTTGGGAATCGCGCCGATCAACGGGGTATTCCGGGCAGCAATGATGGAACGGGCAGACATAGCCCTCTGGACAATTAAAAAATTGGTGCACCAATACCCAAAGGACAGCACGAAGCCAAGACCGGCAAGAATGCTGTACCATTCAACACCCATTGGATTTGCTTTCGCCGAACCGGTATATTTCCACGTGGTGGTCCAGGTATCGGCTGCAAATCCCTTGCTTTCAACAATGGGTTTCAGGTGTTCCTGAAGACCTGCCCAGCCACCAAGGTCCTTCAGACTAAGAAAAACAATGGGCAGCAATCCAATCACGAGGATGAAGAACTGGAGTACTTCGTTATAAATGGCAGAAGAAAGCCCTCCAAGATAAGTATAGGCAAGAACAATAGCCGCAGACAGGACCAGGCTCAGGTGAAAATTCCATCCAAGTACTCTCTCCATAAGGATTGCGAGAGCATACATGGAGATTCCGGAAGCAAGGACTGTCATCATGGCAAAGAGAACCGCGTTCAAACCTCTTGTTTTTTCGTCATACCTTAAATTCATGTATTCCGGTACTGACCTGGCTTTTGAACCATAATAAAATGGCATCATAAAAAGGGCCAGAAAGACCATGGCTGGGATTGCACCTACCCAGTAGAAATGGGTCGTAAGCATACCGTACTTGGCACCGGATCCTGTCATGCCCATTACCTCCAGGGCACCCAGATTGGTCGATATAAATGCCAGACCAGCGACCCATGCAGGCATTGAACGGCCTGCTTCAAGAAAAGCGTTGGCATCCTTCATGTAACGTTTTAAAGCCCAGCCGATGCCAAGGACAAATAGGAAATAAATTATCATGATCGTATAATCGATCCATTCCAACTGGAAATCCGTGTTCATGGTAACTGATTTCTTTAATAAATACTTTTTTTATTTGAAGATAAAGGGTTCTGCTCAAATGATCTGCTCTTGTATCCGGATGTTTCCGTCCGAACCTGATACAAATATAAAGGATATTTCACTGATTCATTTTTTACCTTATTTTACCCAATTAAACTATTTTTGTTTTTCAATCCTCTTTGGAAATATTTATTTTACTGTGTTTTTCTATATTCAGGGACATATTTTTTCATCGGTCAAAATAGAAATGATTGTAAGGGATAAAATTTAAAATAAGAAATCAGATGAAGGTCAGCAAGATTTTGTTGTTTGTGGTTTTTCCTTTTACCATTGGTGCCGCACAACCTCAGCCGCTTGTATTCAAATCCAATGGAAAGGTTAATTATCCTTTGACACCTGGTGAAGTGACAATGCTCGATTCAATTCAGCATAAAACTTTTCTCTTCTTTTTAAATGAACATCATCCTGAAAAGGGAATTGTAAAAGACCGTACCGCAAGTTGGGCTCCATCCAGTATTTCATCAACAGGTTTTGGAATTCCGTCATTCGCAATCGGGGTTGAAAGAAACTGGATAACCCGTGCACAAGCCGCGGAGATCACACTCAAAATTCTTCAATTCTTTATCAATTCAATTCAAAGTACCGACAACAATGTGACAGGTTACAAAGGATTTTATTATCATTTCCTTAAAATGAATTCCGGCACACGTGAATGGAATTGTGAACTTTCGTCCATAGATACAGGCATACTGATGATGGGGATCATCTTTGCCCGGAACTATTACAACAAAAATAATGAAGTTGAAAACCAGATCCGGTTACTGGCAACAAAACTACTTGAGAGGGTTGACTGGAATTTTATGGAAATGCCCGGTACCGGAAAATTTGCCTATACGATTTCCATGGGCTGGACACCCGAAAAAGGATTGCATGATTATGGCTGGGGCGGATATAATGAGGGTTTGTTCCTGTATGTTTTGGCAGCCGGAAGCGGAATGAAAAATGCTGAAAGAAGCTATAAGGCATGGTTACAATCATATAAATGGTACACTCCATATAAAGGACTGTCTCACGTAGCCTTTCCTCCTTTATTTGGTCATCAATTTTCACAGGCATTTATTGATTATCGGGGCATAGTTGATGAGTACATGAAGGAAAAAGGAATTGATTACTTTGAAAACTCCCGCCGGGCAACTTATGTTCAACGACAATATGCGGTAGATAATCCAAAGGGCTGGATCGGTTATGATTCGCTTTGCTGGGGTGTTACTGCAAGTGATGGCCCCACAGAAAAGTACAATTTTGATGATAAAAAGTTTTTGGGTTATGCAGGAAGAGGAACGAGCGGACCCGATTATAATTATTTTGACGATGGAACAATTGCACCTTATGCATCACTTTCCTCATTGCCATTTGCTCCTGAAATAGTTTTCCCGACAATTAAATCAATTAATAAAAAGTATGGTCAGAAATTATGGGGTAAATACGGTTATTATGATGCTTTCAATCCAACAGTGAACTGGTTCAATGATGATTTTATTGGCATAGATCAAGGTCCCTTGTTGATTATGATAGAAAATTTCAGAACAGGCTTAATCTGGAATTATGTAATGAAAGATCCTATAATCCAAAAAGGTTTAAACAAACTGGGCTTCGAATATTTGAAATAAAATTAGAGACTGTTTAAAATTTCCGATTGCAAAAGATTTACGATTTAAGAATAAATCCTTTGAATCACAGATCTGAAATCAAAAACCGATAATTCAATCGCAAATCGAAGATCATGGCAATCGTAAATAAATAAGTCTTCAACATGAAAAAGTCTATCCTGCAAGGTATTGCCGTTTTATTTTTGTCGGTTCTTACGGCCACAGGTCTTCATGCCCAAATCAGAACACTTGATGAATTTGAAAACAAAGCTGGCTGGATTTTCATTAAATCCGATGGCGTTAATCTTAATTTATCCATTGAAAAGGGATTAACAGGTAACGCGATCCGTTTCGATTACGATTTCACCAAGGGCACCGGTTACGGGGGAATACAAAAGCTGTTCCCGATCGACCTCCCCGATAATTATGAATTTACCTTTTACGTTAAAGCCGAATCTCCTGCCAATAATTTTGAAATAAAATTTATTGATAGCACGGGAAGCAATGTTTGGTGGGTTAATAATCGCAACTATGATTTTCCTTCAGCATGGAAAAAAATCCGAATAAAGAAAAGACATATCAATTTTGCCTGGGGACCAACCGCGAATCACAGTCTTAAACGAATTGACAGAATTGAATTCACCATTGCATCGTTTGTCGGCGGCAAAGGAACTATATGGATTGATGATCTGAAGTTTGAACCGCTTCCTCCAGAGATACAATCATATCCAGCGCCAATAGTTACGGCTTCGTCATTTATAAAAAATCATCGACCGGATTTGATTGTTGATAATTCAAATGAGACTTACTGGCAAAGCAATGGAGTGAAAGATCAGTATGTGATTGTTGATTTTAAAACCTGCCGGGAATTCGGCGGTTTGAAAATCAGTTGGCTGAAAGATCATTATGCAAAAAGTTTTGATGTCCTCTTATCGGAGGACGGGAAGAAATGGGATAAAGTTTATTCCGTTCAATCAAATCAGAGTGATGTGAGTTTTATCAGACTGCCCGCAGCAGAAGCTAAATTTGTCAGGATAGATCTTACAAAAAGCAATTCCGAAAAAGGGTTCGGTATCTGTGAAGTAAAATTTCCGGACATTAAAAATTCCATGACCCTGAATGATTTTTTGATCTACACCGCTAAAAATTCACCGGCAGGAAATTATCCCAGATACTTTTCAGAGCAAGCTTCTTATTGGACTATTACTGGTGTAAACAATGATATCAAAGAAGCGCTGATAAACGAAGATGGAATGGTTGAAGCGGATAAGGCCCGGTTTTCAATCGAGCCAATGATAAAAGTCGGTGATTCATTTTATAACTGGAACAATGTCAGTTCAGTTCAGACACTTGGCGATTCTGAAGATCAAGTTGAATTTAATTTTGTCCCTTCTGTCAGCTGGCGATGCAACGATCTGAAATTTATAACCGGAGTCATGGCAAGCGGAGAGGCAAATAAAAATTCGAGGCTTGATATCAGTTATTCATTTGTAAATCTTTCAGATCAGAGAAAAGATTTTGAATTTTATCTGCTGATCCGCCCTTACCAGGTCAATCCATATTACCAATTCCTGAATCTTACAGGCGGCGTTGGTAAGATAAATACAATCAGAGAAGAAGAGGGCAGATTTTTAATAATCGATGATAAAGTTATTCTGTCTCAAAAAAATTATGATTCCTTCGGGGCAGGTATATTTGATGAAGGAAATATTGTTGAACTAATTCGTGTAGGGAAAATTCCTCCAAATAAATTTGCTGTTGATCGAAGCGGGCTGGCCAATGGCGTGATAAAATATTCATTTCACTTAAATCCTGGCGAACATACCGGATTCTTTGTGGTTGTTCCGTTTTATAGTAAAACATCCAGTGATGAAAAAATTGGCAATGATTATATCACAGAAGAAATTAATAAAGAAATTGAGTTCTGGAAGACAAAAGTCGGGCATATCAAATTCAGGTTGCCTGAATCAGCAAACAGGATTGTAAATACATACAAATCAAATCTTGCATATATATTAATTAACAGGGATAAATCAGGGATCCAACCCGGATCGCGTTCCTATGAGCGAAGCTGGATACGTGACGGGGCATTGACTTCATCAGCGCTTCTGAAATCCGGTATTATAGCAGAAGTGAAAGATTTTATTGATTGGTACACAGATCGTCAGTACGAGAACGGCAAAGTTCCCTGCGTCGTTGATTTCAGGGGGCCCGATCCGGTCCCGGAAAACGACAGCCACGGGGAGATGATTTATATGATCCGCGAATATTTCAACTTCACAAAGGACACCGCTTTTATCCGATCGAAAAATAAACATGTATTAAAAGCGGTAGAATACATCGAATCGCTGATCGCCGAAAGATCAACGGATCTTTATAAATACGGGAACGATAGTGTGCGTGCCTATTATGGTTTGGTTACTGAATCAATCAGTCACGAGGGTTATTCCGCAAAACCGATGCACTCCTACTGGGATAATTTCTTTACAATGAAAGGATTGAAAGATGCTGCAGAGATCCAAAATATCCTTGGTGAAAAAGAATCTTATGAAAGAATAAAAAAAGTTTGCGATACATTTAAGGAAAATCTTTATAACTCGCTCCAGCTCGCGATGAAAACGAGAAAGATAGATTACATCCCAGGTTGTGTTGAGCTTGGTGATTTTGATGCAACATCAACAACAATCGCTTTAACACCTTGCAACGAATTGAAAAACTTACCAAAACCTCAAGTTTACAATACTTTCGATAAATATTATGAATTTTTCAAAAACCGAAGAGACGGAAAAATTGATTGGATTAATTACACTCCTTATGAAAACCGTTTAATCGGTTCATTTATACTTTTAGATCAACCGGAAAGAGCGCACGAGTTAATAGCATTTTTCTTAAATGATCAACGCCCTCAGGGATGGAATCACTGGGCTGAAGTTGTCTGGAAAGATTACCGTATTCCGCGTTATATCGGAGATATGCCGCATACCTGGGTAGGCAGCGATTTTATCAATGCGATCCGTGCTATGTTCGTTTATGAAAATGAGTATGATCAATCGCTTGTTTTAGCTTCTGCATTATACCAGGATTGGATTGATTCGCCGGAAGGAATATCTGTTGAAAACCTGCCAACATATTACGGTGAGATCTCATACTCAATAAAAAAAATTCATGACAAATATATCTTTTCAATTTCCGGTAATGTAAAACTCCCTGCCAACGGAATTAAAATCAAAAACTTTAACGGATTGAAACCTCCGGTCAAAGTGACCGTTAACGGAAATGAGAGCAAGGAATTTAACGAAAAGGAAATATCAGTGACCGTGTTACCTGCTGAAGTCATGATATATTATTAAATAACTTAAAACTCAAAGCTCAAAACTCAAATTTCAATTTAAAATTACCAATGTTTTCATGAAAGAACAAGGACAAAGCACGGTTCACAACACAAAACAAGAGGATCGGATTCACTTTTCACAGTTAGCTGCCTATGGTGCCGGCGGTATTATTCCCATTGCCCTTTTCAATATAGCCGGAATACTAGTCGGGTTGATGGGCAATATAAGTCTGGGGTTAAGCGCTTTCTGGCTTGGAGCTATTCTGATCATCCCCCGTTTGTGGGATGCCCTTTCTGATCCTTTTATCGGTCATCTTTCTGATAATACCCGGACCCGTTGGGGGCGCCGGCGTCCCTATTTGCTTCTTGGGGGAATAGCCGTAGCAGTTTTTTTTGTTGTCATGTGGTGGATCCCCAAGGGTGATATGGTGCGTACCTGGTTCCCGTCTGAATCCGGCTTTCAATGGTTTCAGCTTTCCTATATTCTTTTTTCCCTGCTTTTGTTTTTCACCGCCGTTAATCTTTTCGAGATCCCTCATGGCGCCCTTGGCATGGAGATGACCACCGATTACCATGAACGTACCCGTTTGTTCAGCGCCAAAAGTTTTGTCGGCAATCTTTTTGCCATGAGCACACCCTGGCTCTTTGCCCTCGCCAGCATGGAAATTTTCAAAGGCCCGGGAGGAAATGAAGCCGATGGCATGCGTTACGTCTCTTTAATGATCGCTGCTTTCCTGATTCCGCTTTCTTTCTGGTGGTTTTTCAAATTACGCGAACCGGGATTTATTAAAGCTGCAAAACATGAAAAAACACCCTTCTGGAAAGACATGAAACGCACGGCCGGCAACAGAAACTTTATCATGCTGACGTTGACTATTTTCACGCTGGCCATGGGTTTCAATTTCGTCCAACTGCTCGGGTCATATATTCCTATTTTTTATGTTTTCGGCGGTGATAAAGTTGCAGGCGCTTACCTGCTCGGAATTAACGGCACCATTTGGGCCATCACCGGAGTACTGGCAGTATTTCCCCTCAACTGGATCAGCCCGAAACTGGGTAAACGGAATACCCTTACCATTGCCATTTTACTCATGTGCCTGGCACAGCTTTCCAAGATTATCTGCTACAACCCGTCATATCCCTATCTGATCATCATTCCCACGGTACTGCTTTCGGCCGGAATGCTGTTTTTCTTTACCCTGGGATCTTCCATGGTTGGCGATATCTGTGATGAGGATGAATTAAAGACCGGTTATCGCGCAGAGGGTAGTTATTACTCGGTATTCTGGTGGTTCATCAAAATGGGATCTGCCCTCGCCAGCTTTGTGGCAGGTGCGCTAATCGTATTTACCATGTTTGACGAGACCCAGGTCACAAAAGTTGATAAGATCCAGGGGAGTGTCAGGGAGATGCGCAGCATGGCTCAGTATTGGGAAGGATATCAGGGTCTCAACAGCACGAATAAGGAGTGGCTGGAAAACACTAAAATTAAAACAGCCGAAGCACTTACAGAGTCAAAAGAATATATGATCTATCTGGACAATGAATCCCTCAAAGAACCGGAAGAGACGAATCAAATTCTAACCGCATATCCGGCTCAGCGGAAAAATATGCTGTCAAATGCACTTCTCGCAACGAAGGCCACCGTAAGTGATCTGGAACAGCTTCAGTCGCGTTTGGCAAATTTGAAGCCCCTGGCTAAAGACTCCCTGATGAATGCCACCATCGTAGGTGCAATCCCCATGACGCTGCAAACGAAGCTTGAAAAAGCCAGGATGAACTCATTTGAGCTCATGTCGCGCCTGGAAACCAAATCTTTGGAAACCAAAAACAGCAAAGCGCATTATCAAAGGCTCATTCAGGAAATCAAAGGGGTAAATAACCGTCTTGCAAACTTAAACACAACATTATTTCCGGATTCCCTGGATAAAGAACTCGGCGCTATTGAAAGCGACATCATGCCACTTACACAACAGACACCTTATACACTTTTAATGATGCGTGTGGTTGAAATTGGTCTGCCCCTGTTATTAAGCATCTTTTCAATTTTCTTTGTCCTGCGTTACTCACTGACTGAAAAACGCAGCCATGAAATAAAAGACCTTCTCAAGCAAAGAAATCTGGAACGTTCGAACGAAAATGGGTTTAGCAAAGACTCAGCAATCGTTTGACCGGAAAAACCAATGAAATGACATTCAGTATTAAAGGAGATAGTTTTTATTTAAACGACAAAAAGGTATTTCTCATTTCCGGAGAGATTCATTATTTCAGAATTAAGCGCGACCTGTGGAACAAGCATTTGGAAGCAGCCAAAGATGCCGGTTTAACTACAGTCAGCACTTACATTCCATGGGCATGGCACGAATCAGAAGAATCTGTTTTTGATTTTGACGGTGCATCTTGTCCGGAACGCGATCTCAAAGGCTGGCTTCAACGATGCCAGGCTCACGGATTAAATTGCATAGTAAAACCGGGACCATTTATTCTGGCAGAGTTTCGGGGAGCCGGACTGCCAGACTGGTTTTTAGATCAGTATCGCGGTGAGGTCAGGATGCGCAACAGCAGCGGTGAAATATTTCCGAGTGACGGTGTCAGCCTTTTTAATAAGAAATACCTGGAAAAGGCAGCCCTGTGGTATGATAAGATCATGCCATTCATCAGTGAACGCGAAATATCAGCCGGTGGTCCGATCATCATGATGCAGATCTGTAATGAGATCGGCGTATTTTCATGGCTGGCAAAGCAGGGAGATTATAGTAATGCCGTGAAGGATCGTTTCATTTCATACTTATCAGATAAATTCATTAGCATTGCTGAAGTGAATAGTTTGTGGGGAACAGGTTATCAGGACTTTGCGCATGTAGAACTTCCTCCTGATGGTAAGCTTCCTTATGTATCAAAAGGTGATCGTGGCCGTGATTTTGAATGGCATAGTTTCTGGAGAACCTATTATGGTGACTATTTGAGAATGCTTAGCGGCATGGCCAGGGACAGAGGTGTTAGAGTTCCATTATATCACAATCTTCCGGGCTGGATCTATGGACACGGCTATGAATTTCCGGTCAATATCACCATGTATGAAGATTTATTTGGTGATAAAAGTGAGATCATTTTCGGAGTCGATCATATTCCGGAATTCTTATCATACCGCAATATGCATGATGCCCGGATCATCAATGATATAACTTTTGCAATGCAGGGGAACAAACCCCTATTCGCTGCTGAGTTCCAGAGCGGCTCACGTGAATATCATGTGGTAACGAATCCACGTGAGATGGAGCTCTTCTACAAATCAAGCGTTGCCAACGGTCTGGTCGGCTGGAACTACTATATGTTTTCGCAGGGGCGAAACCCAGCCCGCAAGGGCTATTCCGGAGAAACTTTTTACTGGTTCAGTCCTCTCACGGCGGAAGGTGAGCGCACCAGTGCCTTCCCACTGGTCAGACGAATGAATAAAGTCATTCAAACCTCCGAAAGCCTTATCGTTAATGCAAAACGTAAAGCTGAAGTATGCGTCCTTTTTTATCCTCCATATTACGCAACCGAGCTGGAAAGACCCGTTGAAGTAGGGTGTGAACTTCACTTCACCGCTTCTTCGATTCGCAGGCCGGCATATTTCGACGGATTGCTGAAAGTGCTCCAAGTGCTTAATATTGATTATGATATGATTGATCTAAGTAAGGCTTCTGTGGATAAATTGAGTGACTATAAACAGGTATGGGCATTCAGTACTGATGAGATGAATGCGAGGGATCAGCAAACAATTATTGATTATACAAAAACTGGTGGCCAAAGTGTTATTTTCCCTTATCTGCCCGATCGTGAAATGTCACAGAGACCTTGCACCATCATCCGCGATGCTTTATCAGTATCACCATCCGGAATAGAAACCATTGATTCACCCTTGATCGATATCTATGACCTGAAAAATATCAAGTGTGCCAATCCTCAGATCACCTATTCTGAAGAATCGCTCTCCGGTGCAGAAGTTATTGCCCGGACTTTGTATGGTAATGCATGTGGATTCACAAAAGTTCTCGGAAGCGGATCCCTGATTCACCTTGGAACGTGGCTCGGATTCGACACTGAAGGACATAAACCGGTTTACGAAACAATTCTGAAGAGATCAGGTGCAAAGCTCAGACAGGCATCAACCGACAATGGTCATATCGCTGTGAGAGAACGTTTCACAGATAACAATTCTGCAGTTCTTTTCGTAGGGAATTATTACAACGAAGAACAGACTGGCAAAGTTACATATACGCATCCCGGAAGTGGTGAAACTATCACAATTCCTTACACGCAGGAGGAGATTTTATGGCCGGCATTATATGGCGTATTGACTCCGGTATGTCTGGAAATTTCTGATGGATTAAAGATCCTGCACAGTACCTCTGATATTCTTGGTGTTAAAGAGATAAATGGCCAGTTTGAGATTACATTATCCGGAGACCGTGACCTGGCCGGGGAGATCGTTTTTGAAGGTAAGAAGGTGAATAGAATCAAATCGGCAACTTTAAACGGTGAAGCTGTTAAAATGGTTCGTGACACCAAACGGATTGCAGTAATTTACAGTCACAATCACAAGAACCAAATGATCCTTCATATTAAAATAAGAGACGAGTCAGTTTAAAATTTGTAGATGTCTGTTTTTAAAAAAATGAATATTAAAAATCCCCTGGGGCTTTCCTTCGATTTTCTGGAAAATGGCTCACTTCAGCGTATTGAAGTTGATCCGATCAGAATAAGTCTTAAAGCTGCAACACCTTTTTCAAAATCAGGGGCAAACCTGTATTTGAGAAAAAGAGCAAAACCCTTTGAATACAAAGCTCTTTTAGGTCCGGAAAGTAATAGTCGTTTTGAAGTCAGAGAAGATTCGTTTATTGCTAAAGGCAGTTGGACTGGTCTTGATTATGTATGTATACTGCAACTTTCAAAAAAAAGCTTGAGTTGGCAGTGGTGTATTGAGATTACTAATTCATCTGACGATTTTGTTGAGCTTGATTTAATCTATGTCCAAGATTCAGGGCTAAAGCAGATATCTGATGGGTTAATCAACGAATATTATGTTAGTCAATATCTTGAACGACGTATCCTTAAAGATAAAAACCATGGTTCTGTCATATGCTGCCGGCAAAATATGAAAGAATCTGTTGGTAATCCATGGTTAATGCTGGCATGTAAAAATACAGCGGTAACGGCAGGTGTGGATGGCATGCAGTTTTATGGTAAAACCTTCCGCGAAACCGGAATTGCTGAGGGTCTACTTGCAGACAGCCTGGGGGGTGAATATTCCGGAGAATCGTCTGTACTTGCCTTACAGGAAAAACCATTTAGATTAGCCGCCAGGGATCATCATAAAAGTGTTTTTATTGCTACCTATTTACCAGATCACCCTCAGGCAACTTCAGATGATGATTTAAATCAATTATCTGACCTAATGATTGAATTTGGTGATGATGTCTCGTCTCAAAATTCGCAGGAGTTGTTTACTCCGGATAAAAATATATTCAATCCCTCTGTTTTTTTACCTGTTGATGATTTGAATGCTCAGGATCTCAACCGGTTTTTTGATGAAGAGAGGCGTCACTGTGAAGAAGAAAATGGTCAGTTGTTATCATTTTTCCACAAACGTAACAACCATGTTATGCTACGTGCCAAAGAAATAATGTCTGACCGCCCTCATGCCCATATTATGCAAGCCAAAGCAGGATATGTACCCGATGAAAATATTGTATCAACAACCTCATATGCATATGGTGTATTTAATTCGCATCTTACGCAGGGTAATACCAATTTTAATATATTACTTTCAGTTTGTTCCAGCCAGTTTAATCTCTCACCGGAAACAGGGCAACGGATCTTTGTTGAGATCGATGGCCGGCAATATTTACTTGGAGTTCCTTCTGCTTTTGAGATAGGCCTGAATCACTGCCGATGGATCTATAAGCATGGCGATCACTGCTTTCAGGTTCGCTCCTGGACATCTAAAACAACCCCACAGGTTAATATGGATTTCAAAGTTGTTTCTGGTAAAAATGTCAAACTGTTAATTACCCAGCATTTTGATCATATGAATGGCTGGACTATTATCCCTGGGAGTACAAGCGGTGAGTATGTGGCTAAACCAAAAGCGAATAGTATGATTGCAGGTAAATTTCCACATGCACAATTCAGGATAATTGTTAATAGTGTTAATTCTGATTACAAAGCATGCGGAGATGAAGTGTTGTATTGCGATAATAAAAGTCATGGGGGTTCTTTTTTTGTTCTCGATGTGCGGGAAACATCTGATTTTTGTATGAGTTTTATCGGGGAAGTATGTTCCGTTACACAAACTGCTAAAATTGAAAATTCAGATGATCAATGGTTTTCAGATTGCCGGGTTGCCCAGTCTGCTTGGCAGGACTTATGTTTAAATCTTTCTCTGAAAGGAGATCACGAAGACACTGCAGCCATTCAGGAGATCCTGCCATGGTATGGCATGAATGCACTGATCCATTTTTTAACACCTTACGGGCTGGAACAATTCAGCGGGGCTGCCTGGGGTACGCGCGATATCGCTCAGGGGCCGTTTGACTTACTCATGTGTACGGGAAAATATGATGAAGCTAAACAGGTACTGCGTATCATTTTCTCGAATCAGAATACAGATGGTGGATGGCCTCAATGGTGGATGTTCGACAGCTACTCAAATATCCGGGCTGACAGCTCTCATGGAGATGTTTTTTACTGGTGTATTATTGCGCTAAGTAACTATATCAAAGTTACCGGCGATCTGGAGCTACTCGACGAGATTTTACCTTATCATCATGATAATGCCGTTGCCAATGCTGAAAAAAAGCCACTCAGCGAACATGTTGACAGGCTTATTAATATGGTAGTAACTTCATTTATTCCAGGCACAGCATTAGTACCCTTTGGGGGTGGTGACTGGAATGATTCCCTTCAGCCAGTCAGCAGGGAATTGGCGCAACGCATGATTTCAAGCTGGACCGTTGAAATGAATTACCAGGCCTTTACTCAATACCAGGTGGTGTATGAGCAGACCGGCAATACAATAAAAGCTAAAGAATTGCAAGAAATCTGTGAGCAGATCAAAGCAGATTTTAACAAATACCTGATCAAGGATGGCTTAGTTGCGGGGTATGGCCTGGTTGAAGAAGATCGTAGTATCAGTCTACTGCTTCATCCAGGGGATAATAAAACAAATATCCAGTACAGTTTATTGCCGATGAATCGTGGCATTATCAGTGAAATTTTCACCAAAGAACAGGCTCAGCATCACTTGGATATAATTGAGCAGCATCTGAAAGGTCCCGATGGCGCTCGTTTGATGAACCGTCCCCTTAAATACAAAGGGGGTATTCAAACACTTTTTCAGAGGGCCGAAAGCAGTACGTTCTTTGGCCGCGAGATCGGGATTATGTATGTGCATGAACATATCCGTTATGCAGAAGCACAGGCCCGCACGGGCAGGGCCGATGCCTTTTTGAAAGCGCTTCGCCAGGCAAATCCGGTTGCATACAGGGATATTGTTCCCTGCGGGGATATTCGCCAGTCAAATTGTTATTACAGCAGCTCAGACGTCACATTCAAGAATCGTTATGAAGCTGATGAACGATACGAAGAAATAAAAACGGGAAAAATTACTCTTAAAGGAGGATGGCGGGTTTATTCCAGCGGGCCGGGCATTTATATTGGCCTGATTGTTTCACGATTGCTGGGATTGCGTGTTGAATTCGGAAATATTATTGTCGACCCGGTCATTCCGCATTCTTTAGATGGTTTATCTGCTTCAATTGATTTTATGGGTCATCCGGTGACATTCAATTATGCGATAAAGGAACGTAGTTTTAGTCCCAAAGCCATTTCCATTAACGGTAAACCTGTTAAGTTCACCTATGAAGATAACAAATATCGCCAGGGTGGAGCAGTGATTCCAACTGATCAATTTTCAGCCATGTTGAATCAACAGGATAATATTATTGAGATACAACTGTAGTGAAGTTCCCGGGCATAAAACCCGGGCTGTCATTACATCGGTTCATGATGATAAAAATTCTAATCAATTGTGGGGTAGTTCCCTAATTGCGGCATAAATAAAAGTTTGACGGATAATCCGCCCCGTATACGGCAGCATATTGCCATAAGCTTTACCGGTTGGATAGCTCAAAAAAAACTGACCATCCCTAAAAATCATTTGATTTCGAACGAGTGGGAAAGAGTTTCCCGTGAATTGGTTCCGACATAAACAACAAATTCACCCGGCTCCCAATATTGTTTAAGATCCGGATGAAAGAAAGCCAGGTCATCTATACTTAAAGTAAATGTAATTTTTCTGGCTTCCCCTTTAAGGATCTTCACTTTCTGAAAACCTTTCAGTTCCTTGACAGGTCTTGTTACTGATCCAACTTTATCCTGTACATAAATCTGTACCACCTCCTCCCCGTCATAGGGCCCGGTATTTGAAACAATAACGGAAACTGTAATATTTTTCCCCGTTACCGATACAGATAAACCGGAATAGAAAAATGTCGTATAACTCAAACCAAACCCAAATGGAAATAGCGGATCATTGGAAACATCGAGGTACCTTGAAACATATTTTTCATCCGGCTCTTTAATGTCATATGGCCTACCGGTATTTTTCGAATTATAGAAAACAGGTATCTGACCCTCATTCCTTGGGAAGGTCATGGTGATCTTTCCGGATGGGTTATAATACCCAAAGAGGACATCTGCAATACCGTTACCTGCCTGTGTGCCGCCAAACCAGGTCTCAAGAATCGCGGGGGCAATCGTATTGAGCTTAGTCATCGCCAGGGGTCTTCCGTTAAACAGGACAACGGCGACAGGTTTTCCAGTTTTAATAATGATCTCAGCCAGTTCATTTTGCACTCCCGGAAGATCAATATTTGACCGGCTGGAAGCCTCTCCGCTCATCCATTCGCTCTCCCCGAGGGCAAGGATGATAAAATCGGCTTTTTCAGCCGCATGAACCGCAGCTCCAAATCCATTCCTGTCGAAATCGTTTGTATTACAACCCTTCTCATACACGATATCTGTTCCCGGGGCAATCCGGTTCCTGATCCCTTCCAGCAAGGTGACACATTTTTCCCATTTCCCTGCAGCAGACCAGCTTCCCAGCATATCCTTTTTGGAATCTCCGAGGGGACCGATAATGGCTATAGAGCGTACGTTTCCGGGAATGGGTAATGTCTGGTTGTTATTTTTAAGCAAAACACAACTTGCAGCTACAAATGTTCTTGCAAATGCAAGGTTCTCTGCTGTCATTATTTCTTTTTTTTCCCGGTCGTTATTACAATACCTGTAAGGATCATCAAACAAACCGAGGTCGTATTTGGCTCCAAGGACCGCCCTGACTGCTGCATCGATCTGTTCCCCTGTGATTTTGTTTTCTTTCAGCAAATCAGTAAGGGACCTTAAATAGGTACTTCCCTGCATATCCATATCTACGCCCGCATTCAATGCAAGGGAAGCTGCATCCTTGATATTTCCGGCGACTCCATGCGGGACCAGTTCATTGATGGAAGTAAAGTCGGTTACAACAAATCCTTTAAATCCCCAGCTGTCACGGAGCAGGTCCCTGAGCAGCCATCGGTTGGAAGTAGACGGGATACCGGATATCTCATTGAACGAGGTCATGACCGATCCTACCCCGGCATCAATGCACGCTTTGTATGGTGGAAGATACCACTCGTAAAGCGAAATCATCGACATATCCACGGTATTATAGTCCCGTCCAGCCTGGGGTGCCCCATAGGCTGCAAAATGTTTGGCACAGGCAAGCAAGGTATTGTTGTCACTCAGGTTTTTCCCCTGGAATCCTTTAACCCGTGCTTCAGCTATCCGGCAGCCCAGCCAGGTATCTTCGCCGGCACCTTCGGAAACCCTCCCCCACCGGGGATCCCGGGCAATATCGACCATTGGTGCAAAGGTCCAGTTAACCCCCTCAGCCGTTGCTTCTTCTGCAGCAATCCGCTCTGATTGCTCAATCAGAGACAGATCCCAGCTGGCAGCCTGACCGAGTGGAATGGGAAATATGGTCCGGTGTCCATGGATCACGTCAAATCCAAAAAGCAACGGGATTTTGAGACGGGATTCTTCTATTGAGATCCGTTGAAGTGAACGGACAGAATCAACGGTATAAGCATTGAAAATGGCTCCTGCCTTGCCTTCCCTGATCAGCGTTTTATAGTTGTCATTCAGATTTGGACCGGTTACATCCCAGTCGGCCAAAATGAGTGACAGTTGACCGATTTTTTCTTCCAGGGTCATTTGTTGAAGAAGGGATTCAATCTTTTTCTCTTTGTCAGAATCCTTCTTCTCCCTTAAAACCTGCGAAAAGGTCACCAGGTTTAATGATGAACAAAACGTGATTAATATCAACCGAATAAAGAACCTGTTACTCAAAAGGTGTTTTTATTAATAAGTAAATCCCAGTTTGGTTAAAGCCTGTGGCACTTTGGGAGATGACATGAAAAGGTTCCAAAGCAAACCGGTTCTGCTATTTTCGATCATGCAGATGATCGGTCCCTGGTCGATGGCCAGATAAGAATCTGCCCACCATCCCTCGTTGACGTCGAATGCATCGTAAAAGCCATATTCGCCCCAGAGGCGGTCACCAAGGATATAATAAAAATGCCGGATGGCATTCATCGATTGTTCGGGAGAACAAGGTAATGCTGAAACAGCAGCCGACGGGGTAATGACCCCGAGATCGTTAGTCGGTGAATGCGCATCGTAGCCCCAGGGATTGTCGCTGGCTGTCAAACCCCATGAGTGGTTGCTGTATCCGATGTAGTGATTCGGGTTATCGACACAATAGGAATAGTTGATCAGGGACTGGTTTACATTCTGCTCCCAATAGTTTGCATATGTGTCCTGAAGGTTTCTGGGATCAAGTCCGAGAAATGAATAATGGGTAAAGAATAATGGTCCGCCATAGGCCTCCCCCAGTGGCAATTTATATCCATAGTAAAAATTTCCATTCCTGATATTTCCGTTTCTCGCATAACCCTGGTGGTAAACGGTTGCAGAGACCGGATGGGTTGTGGATGACGCTGCAACGATATAGGTGATCAGGGTTTCATTATATCCCTGGATCTTCATATTCATGGCCCATCCATAGTTGGGGGACCAGTGCCAGTAGAGTGCATTTTCTCCCCGGGTAAACCAATCATACTCAACGGCATCGGTCAGGGTGTCTATCCGGTTGATCAGTGCTTTTTCAGTAACGTCGTTTGAATCCAGATACTGGCGCATCGTGTATAACCCCTCTACCATATATGAAGTTTCGACCAGGTCGGCACCATCATCCTTTTGGGTAAACGGAACGGTCTTACCCGTGGAACCATACATCCAATGAGGCCATGCTCCATGGAAACGATCACAGGTTTCCAGGAAGCTCAGTATCTTGGAAAGATGGGTCAACCCCTGTGAACGTGTGATAAATCCATGGTCTATGCCGACCACAAGTGCCATCACGCCGAATCCGGATCCGCCGGTTGTAACAATATCACCCGATGTATTCCTTTCCCTCGCCATACCGCAGGAGGGATGGGCGAAATCGTAGAAATAACGGAAAGTATGTTCCTGAATCAGTGTCAGGAGTTGTTCATCCGGTATCAGCGGGAATTTAAGTGTTGAATCAAGAAGTGTATAGAAGGTATTGTTAAAGCCATCGAAATCAAAACCATTGATACTTTTCAGATTATTCGAAATGAAAAAATAATAAGGTGTATAATGGTTCAGTTGGGTAGAATTTGTGATGGTTACTTTTTTATTTTCGTTCGACAGAACGAATGAGATGGTGATCCCCGGGGCAAGAGCAAAGCTCGATTGGTAGTTCGACGGATCGAGCGCAGTGGAGAAAGTGACTTCTATCTTTGTACTCGTCCAGCTGATATTCGTTAATTGTTGTTTGCTGAAATCCTGATCGTTGAGAGTTATTGATTCAATCAGTAATTTTCCGTTCACGGTGGTGAAGGTATATGCCATGCCGGGAAAGGTTTCCCCGGCAATACCTTTGATCCCGGAATTGAACTTTAAGGAAAAGACAGTGCGGTTATCCAGGTGTTGCACTGGTTTTAAAACAATATTTCTGCAGTCGTTTAAAAACGAATAATTACAGATAACCGGAGTATTATCCACCTTGAGCAACAGGACATTTTGCCGGATTGTATTGGTATCAAGAATATTGTTGAATCCGATGACAATGGTTGTATCAACGGGAAGGTCTTTATTTACCCCCTGAAGATCAAGGGTTCTCGATCCAATTTTTGTCCAGGCCAGTTGCAGAACGCCTGTTGGCGGGTTATCCTTCTTTTTGCACGAAGCAGAAAAGAAGAAACAAATCACCAGGATCACGAGGAAAATAGAATTGTTTTTCATTATTCAATATTTCGAAAGTAAAAGAGAGGGTTAAGGAAGACCGTAACCCTCTCTGGATTCACCGGAAAACAAATATTTAAGGTTTTTCCGATTGATACATCAGATCTATTTCATTAGCTGTCAGGGCTTTGTGGAATATTCTTACATCGTCAAGCCAGCCGCCGAAGTGGTTGGATGTCGGTAATAGGTAATTACCCCAGGATTCTGAAGAAAACAGGGTTCCCTCTCTTGATTGTATGAAACCAAAAGCCAGGATCGGATAGACTTCAGGAGGTACGCCGCCCCATTTTAATCCGACAACACCTGTTTTTGGAGGATCATAAAGGTTGAAATCCTGGGCTTTCATCTTTTCCCCGTCAAGGTACATAGTGCCAACCTTGGATGCGCCATTATAGGTACAAACCACCTGGGCCCATTTATCTTTTAAGATAGTTAAAACGCCACCTGAACTGGTCAGATCCTTGCTGAATGTCCAGCCCTTCCAGCTATCGGGCTTCAATCCTTCTCCATTATACCAAAGATCTTCAGAAGCGGTTGTTCCATCGGCAAGTTCATACGAAGCCGCCAGTTTACATGATGTATAGTCACCAGGGATCTCAAACTGAAATCCCTTGAATGCACCCAGGCCAATAACGAAATGTCCTTTCGGGTTTCCGCCGGCATCCACATGTCCGACAGAATTCGCTTTAATCCAAAAGCAAATCGAGAAGTCAGCCGTATTTGATAATTGGTCGCCATTCGGAATTTCAATGATGCTGGAGGTCCCATTAAAGGCTGCCGCGGTTCCGGCAGAGGTTTTGTAAGAAGCCTCATAGTTGATATCGACGATGCCAGTTGGTGAAGGGTTGAAAGTACCAACCTGGTCATTCGCATTGCCTTCAAAGTTCCAGTATGCGATCTGTCCGGCAGGCACAAAGGTTCCTACGGTTGTAAAGGTACGGTCGATAGCAGGTATTCCCTGACCATCAGTTGAAGTCATTGCATTAAAGTGCAGCTTGTACAGTGCTCCGTTACCAAGATCCTGAGTCGGAATGATAATGATATTCAGTCCATCGATGGTTAGTGTCAGAGGAACAACCGTGGTATCATAATCCCTTGTCAGGGTTATGGTGGAAGGGGTAACACTGGCGGCAGTCACACCGACCGTATAGGTGGCAACGATTATAGGCAGCGTTGGTACATTATTGGCTGGGGTGGCTCCGTTTAAATCAATTGATCCCCCAAGCAATTGGGCAATCAAGGAGGTGAGAGCAAAGTTGACCTTGTCATCTTTTTTCTTGCAGCCGGTCACTCCCATAAGGAGTGCAACGGCAATTAACAATGAACTCAATAAAAAAATCTGTTTTTTCATAAGAAGTTGATTTTTGTTAGACAATATACGGATTAATTACCAATTCGGATTTTGCACGAGAGATCCCTGCGAGATATCGATTTCACTTTGTGGTACGGGCAGCAGTTCATGTTTGCCAGCGATAAAGCCAAGCGGACCAAAAATCTGTGGTCCCCTGCCTGTTCTGATCACATCCCAGAATCTCCAACCTTCCATGGCCAGTTCATGCCGGCGCTCATTGAATATGATATCCCTTAATTCGGCCTGACCGGTGACCGTGATATCGGGAAGAATTGAAGGATTTCCCTGACGAGCCCGCGCCCTGACCATATTTAAATAGATTAACGCTTCAGCGGGTTTATTATTTTCATTCAATGCTTCGGCAGCCATCAACAACACATCGGCATATCGGATAATACGACGGTGGTGGCCCCACTGGGTAATGGTATTATTTCCAGGGACCCACACTTTCCGGTTATAGCATTCGATCTCTATAATGTTACCATGTTCGTCATAAGTAACTTTAGGCGTACTTCCATCGCCGTAGATAATCACGCCGTCGATGGTATCCTTGATGTCAATTACGGTGCCTTTATATCGGGGATCTCCGGTTTCAAACGAGTTTCTCAGATCGATCGTGGGCCGGTTAAAGCCCCAGCCACGGTTCGGGGTTCCTCTGACGCCCTGGGTATTGGCATACTGGTTGCCTCCTGCTTCTGTGTTTTCAGCCTGCAGCGCACCGATTTCGAAAACCGATTCAATGCCATTATTCCCATTGACACCATTTGCATCAATGAAAATGGGTTCGAGGCCATATTCCATGGAATTAATGACTTCCATGGCATATTTTTCGGCATTGATAAAATCGCCCCGGAAAAGATATACCCGGGCCAGCATCGCCCATGCGGCCCCTTTGGTAGCGCGGCCCAGGTCTTCTGCGGCATATTCACTTTTCTCAGGAAGGTTTTCCATGGCAAAGGTCAGATCACCGATGACAAGATTAAACACCTCCTCAGCAGAAGCACGAGGCAGTTTCAATGGCGGATCGGTTGTGGTGACCAGCGGAACCCCTCCCCATGCACGGACAAAGTCAAAATAGACAAGACCCCTGATAAACCTAGCTTCAGCAATGTACCTTGTTTTCAATGCTTCATCCATTGTGATATCAGGGATTTTTGTGATCACTACGTTGGCCCGCTTGACTCCGACATAGAGGGTATTCCACCAACGGTCGAGCCCATCCTGGGTTGGGGTATGTGTGAAGTTGTCGTAAGGATTCAAATTCGAAGCCTGGTCATTGGGATTACTTCCTTTCCGGGCATCATCCGACATGATATCAAGGATGGGATATCCGCCTGAATTGTAGTACCATTCCCTGATCGCTTCATAGGTGGCATTGGTAGCCAGCAAAGCATCCGAAGCCGAAACCGGGAAAGATTGCTGGGTCAGGGTTCCCTGCAGGTCTTTTTGCAGGAATTTTTTACAACCAGAGAAAACCAGGGTAGTGATCAGGGCTACTAAAATAACCGGATATTTGATATATGGTTTCATGGATTTAGAAGTTTAAGTTGATACCAAATGAATAAACAGCCGTGATCGGATATACACCGGAATCTATCCCATTGGATAATACGTCATTGCTTCCTATTTCAGGAGTATAACCTGTAAATTTTGTGAACGTAAACAGATTGTCTGCCTTAAGATATATCCTGAACTTCTGCATGTATATTTTTTTGCTCCAGGATGCGGGTAATGTATAACCCAGAATGACGTTTCTTATTCTCACGAATGATCCATCTTGGATAAAATGATCGGAAGGGATATAATTGTAACCCCCGAACGAAGGTCTGGGTTCCGTATTACTGGTTCCCGGACCGGTCCAGCAGTCCATCACATGCTGTTCAAAATTATACGGATCGGGTCTGACAACTTCTTTCGCGTTAAAGATCTTGTTGCCTGTTTGTCCCTGAATGTTGATGGAGAAATCGATCCCGACAATTTCAAATCCCATGTTGAACCCGAAGATAAATTTTGGGATCGGCGAGCCGATATAGGTACGGTCCCTCCCATCGAGTTTCCCATCACCATTGACATCCACAAAACGTAAATCTCCAACACCGGCATCCGACAAATGCGGATAGGCGTTGAGTTCAGCCTGGGTCTGGAAGATCCCGTCGGTCATGTATCCGTAAAAGGCCCCGATGGGGAGTCCGGCACTACTTTGCGTAACCGGAATGCCATTCCCGAGATACCCTCCGATCAGTACGGAATCAACACCACTGTTACCACCCACGGTAAGGACCTCATTGTATACCGTTGTTCCCAGAGCTCCAATGTTATATTTGAATTTTCCCACCTGATCGCGCCAGCCAATATTAAATTCAAAACCCCGGTTTACCACGGAAGCCGCATTGAAGCGTACCTTTTCTCCCTGACCGTTTCCAAGATAACCTGGTGTTGAAAGGAGAACCAGAATGTCGTCCGTTTTCTTGTTATAAAAGTCGAACTCGCCGGTAAGGCGGCTATCAAATAATGCGATCTCAAGTCCGGCATCGGTCTGGGTGGTCACTTCCCATTTCAGGTCTGGATTTCCATTAACACCAAAGGAAGCGCCCGTATTGGGAGCATTGTCTGATCCGAAAATAGCCACAATGTTTGATTGCACCCGTGCATACCTGTCCCAGTAAGAGATCTTATCGTTCCCAAGCTTTCCCCAGCTTGCTCTCAGTTTGAGTTTGTTCAGGAATTTAGCCTTCTTCATGAATTTTTCCTGGGAGATATTCCAGCCTACGGCAAATGACGGGAAATTGGCATACCGGTTGTTTTCGGCAAATTTGGAAGAGCCATCGCTTCTGAATGTGGCAGTTACGATGTACCGGTTGTCAAATACATAATTCACCCGGATCAGATAAGAGATCATCGAGTAATATTGGTTCATATCTACCTCTTCTTTAATTTGACTTATCGTGTTCACGTTATTAGCCGGATCATAAATATAGGGTGGTAGTATATACCAGAAATTGGATCCATCCCGTATAAGGTTAGCCCCGGCAAGATTGATCCCGTCGGAAGTAGTATTTTGCACGGTGTATCCTGCAACGGCATTGATGGAGTGTTTGCCAAAGATTTGATTATAGGTCAGTGTATTTTCCCAGAGCCAGGTAAAATTATCTCCATCATGTTTATTCAGACGGCTCAACAGGTTCTGCTGCTGAGAGATGGTACCATCAGGGTTATAGATCGTATAGGCCGGGGTGAAGTTTTCCGATTTATTATAAGCTGCATCCACACCAAAGCTTGACTTTACTGTGAAAGCCTTCAGGAAGTTAACCTCTCCGTAAATGTTACCAACACCCCGGATCCCTTTGATGTAATTGTTTGAATAGGCCAGGTCGGCAAGCGGGTTCCCCACATTGTAAACCACGGCAAAGCTTCCGTCGGGATAATAAGGGACCAGCGTGGGTTTGGCCCTGTAAGCAACATAGGTGACATCCGGTGCAATTTGCTGGCTGTATGGAGCCAGGGTGATGTTGTTTCCCAGTTTAACGTATTTCGACAGGTTGTAAATATTATTGATCTTCAGGGTGATCCTTTGATAACTTGACTTTTCAATGATACCGTCCTGTCTGAAAAAGCTTCCGGCAACATAATACTGGATGGCTTTGGATGCACCTGAAGCGGAAAGCTGAACATCATAAACCGGCGCTGTGCGGAAGATCAGATCCTGCCAGTCGGTATTGGGCACGGCATCAACGTTATTATAGCTCCCCGCTTTGATCATATTGGATATGATGGCAAACTCCCGGCCATTTAACAGATCAATTTTCTTGGCCAGCCTTTGCATGCCGATTTCGGCGCTGAAGTTAAAAACTGGTTTTTCATCGCCCACTTTCCCCATTTTGGTTGTCACCATGATGACACCGTTGGAACCCCTGGAGCCATATATGGCAGAGGCGGAAGCATCTTTCAGCACCTCCATGGAGGTGATATCTGAGGAGTTCAGAAAAGAAATGTCATCAACAATTACTCCATCAACGACGTAAATAGGCTGGGAATTACCAAAGGTACCTATCCCACGGATTCTTACAGCCGGATTGGCGCCAGGGGTTCCGGAAATGCTGGTTACCTGCACGCCTGTCACATTTCCCTGGAGGCTCTGAACAGGATTCAGGGCTGTGAATTTGGTGATATCGTCCGATTTCACGCTCCCGACAGATCCCGATAAATCGCTTTTTCTTACCGTACCATAACCGATAACCACAACCTCATCCAGGGTCGTTTTTTTGGGAATGAGAATGACATCGATAACAGTCTGGTTACCGATCTCTACCTCTTTCGAATCGTATCCGACAAAAGAGAATACAAGAATCTGCATAGCAGGTTTAATGCCGATCGAGTATTTGCCGTTGATATCCGTAACGGTTCCGGTTGTAGTGCCTTTGACCATAATGGTGGCTCCCGGAAGTGTTTCTTTTGTATCTGCAGCGGTTACTACTCCGGTAATAGTTCGGACCTGAGCGAAAGAAACTGAGATAATGCTTAAAAAGAAAAGCACGGTTAAAATGATCTTACCTGCGGATAATACCTTTCTGGTAATTTTTTTTATCTCCATAAATCTGTAAGTGTTTGGTTCTGGAACTATAAAAGAACTAACAAGGAAATGAGATCATCGAAAATTTGTCATCATCGCTTCTTACAAAAATAATAAAATATGCATGAAAATCAATCTTTGTTTTTTGGTAAAAGAAATAAATATTTGTATTATCTTTGAAATATTAAAAACCTCAATTATTAACTAAAATTCATGGTATGAAAAAAATTTTACTTTTAGCTGTTTTTCTCACAACAGCGTTTTTTGCTCGCACTCAGGTAATTGCCAATTTTGAAGATGGCACAACCGGCCCACTTACCCTTCATGTAATGGGGTGCGGTGCCTGGGATGATGCTACCCTGCATCCGGTATCGGAAACATTTACGGTGGTCGACAATCCATTATCAGCCGGGATTAATACAAGTAGTAAGGTACTGCAATTCAACCGCCGTGGTACAGACGATGGCGGCTTACCCTGGGGTGGTTTTTGGGCTAATGCCGATCCGAACATCGATCTTACAGCTAATAAATACCTGCATGTGAAAGTGCTTAAAACCCGTATCAGTCCCCTTCGTTTCAAAATGGAAGGTGGCCCAACGGGCACCCTGGAACAGAAAAGCATGTATCCGCAAACAAAGGTCAGCCAATGGGAAGATATTGTATTCAAGTTTGATACATTGGGAATGACCGGGCTATATCCAGTCGTTGCTTGTATGCCCGATTTCGAGGATCCCTTATTACAAGCCGGATTGCTCGTGATCTACATTGACGATATCCTACTCAACAATGATCCTAATCCCATCACCGATGTGATTTGCGATTTCGAAGATGGTACAACCGGCCCGTTAACCCTTCATGTGATGGGTTGCGGTGCCTGGGATGATTCCAGTATACATCCGGTTTCGGAGACCTTTATTGTGGTCGACAATCCGTTGAAAGCCGGAATTAACACAAGTAATAAAGTATTGCAGTTCAACCGCCGCGGCACGATCGACGGCGGAATGCCATGGGGTGGTTTCTGGGCCAATGCCGATCCGAATATTGATCTTACAAGTAACAAATATGTTCATGCTAAAGTTCTTAAAACCCGTATCAGCCCTTTGCATTTTAAAATGGAAGGCGGGGGAACGGGTAACCTGGAACAGAAAAGCATGTATCCGCAAACGAAGACCGAACAATGGGAAGATATTGTATTTAAGTTTGATACGCTGGAAATGACCGGGCTTTATCCCGTTGTTGCCTTTATGCCCGATTTTGAGGATCCTCTGCTGCAATCGGATCTGCTGGTGATCTATATCGATGATATCCTTCTTAATAATGACCCCAACCCTATTATCCCGAGTACCTTTCCTATTACCTTCAATGTCAATATGTCATATTGGGAATCACTGGGTAAATTCCATCCTGTAACAGGATTTGTTGATGTCGCAGGAAGTTTCAACGGATGGGATGGCTCAAACCATCACCTTAGCACAATAAACGACAGTATTTATTCCATAACTATCGATGGATTCGAGGCCGGAGATGCCATTCAGTTTAAATTCCGGATCAACGGGAGCTGGGCAGATTCGACCTGTGAATTCCCTGCTGGAGGCCCGAATCGCCAATATACCGTTGTTGCTGGCCAGAACATCTATAATGCATGGTATAACAACGATTCTACTTCATCGGTGATTTTCAACGTGAACATGTCCTACTGGAAAGCCATGGGTAAATTTCACCCTGCCACGGAGTTTGTGGATATAGCTGGAAGCTTCAACGGTTGGGATGGTTCAAACTACCATCTGATCTCGGGTGATGACAGCATTTACACCATTACCGTGGATAGCCTTGCGTTTGGCAGCCTTATAGAATTCAAGTTCCGGATAAACGGAAGCTGGGCAGATTCGACCTGCGAATTCCCGGCTGGTGGTCCCAACCGTAAATACACGATTCCTGCCGGACATGGCTTTTACAGTGCCTGGTATAACGATCAGGTAATGGGCATCCCGGAAAATACTTTAACGGGAAAGATACAGCTTTATCCAAACCCCGTCGGGAATATTCTGAATATATATACCCCGGTTGAATTGTCACATCTGGTTGTTAATGGTATCCATGGGCAACAGGTACTTAGCATCAATCATGTAAGTGTCGGTTACTCAACGATCGATGTTTCAGGTCTGTCCAGTGGATTGTACTTTGTAACTTATTATATGAGATCCGGAGGTCAGTTAACACAGAAAATGATTAAAAACTAACCTACTTTTAAATTAAAAAAAAGAGCTTTCCGTAAGAAGGCTCTTTTTTTTTGTCGAATCCATACCTTTGCAGGTCTGTTTCATAAAAAAGAAGCTTTTATTTTGAAAACCGGGCAATTCATACTATTTATCGCTATTGTATTAACGATATACTTACTTGTGAATTTTTATATTTTTATCCGTGGACTACAGGCGATTCCCGCCGCTGGTCAATACCGGCTGTGGTTTTCAATCGGTTACTGGCTGACTGCCTCGACTTTTATTCTGGCACGTCTGGTCGGCCACAACTATCCTTGCGGCTTTTCAGGAGTATTTACGTGGGTCGGATCTTTCTGGTTGGCTTTTATGCTCTATTTTTTTATCCTGATTGTGATCTTTGACCTAACACGGTTATCCAACCATTACTTCCATTTTTTACCAAAATCCCTTTATATCGATTACGAGAGGACCAAACTTGTGCTCTTATATCTCTCCTGCATAATGGTCTCACTCATCATCGTTATCGGATTTATCAATGCACGGATTCCAAGGATAAGGGAAATAGACATCCCCATCTCCAAGGCAATCGCTGGTTCTAAAAGAGTCAGGGTCGTGCTGGTTTCGGATATTCATATGGGGACCCTGGTAGCTCAACGAAAAACGAACCGTCTGGTTAAAACGATCAATGAACTGGATCCGGATATAGTCCTTTTTGCCGGGGATGTGGTGGACGAAGACCTTGCCCCGGTGATTAAGAACAATCTTGGAATGGCCTTATCGGAAATCCGGTCAAGGCTCGGAGTATACACCATTACCGGGAACCATGAATATATAGGTGGAGTGGAACCTGCATTGAAATATCTTTCTGAACATGGATTGAAAATCCTGCGGGATACCATTGTCCTGATCGATGGCCGTTTTTACCTGGCCGGACGGGACGACCGGGATAAATTCCGTTTCTCCGGTAGAAAAAGGAAAGAGTTAAACCAGATTCTTGAGGGAATTGACCGCTCTTACCCGGTCATTCTTCTTGACCATCAGCCATTCAACCTGAATAAAGTTGCTGAAGAAGGCATTGACCTGCAGTTATCGGGGCATACCCATCATGGTCAGATATGGCCATTCAACCTGATTACGAATGCCATGTACGAAGTCAGCTGGGGATATCGGAAGATCGGGAACACCCACTTTTATGTATCAAGCGGTTATGGGACCTGGGGACCACCCATACGCCTTGGAAACCGGCCCGAGATAGTGATTCTGAATCTAACCTTCAATTAACCGGACATGGTTGACAGGTCGAAACAATCCTTTGTAATTCCAGCTATTTTTTTACTTATCATCTTTATCCTCGTCATTGGATTTCTGATACCGGATATAAAAAAAAGTCCGGTAACTCAGACACCGGAGCCGATGCCTACCTATACTTACAACATCAAGACCGATGGATTAACAGTTACCTATGGAACTGTTAAAGCAAATCAAAGTCTCTCAAACCTCTTGTCGGAGTATGTTTCGGTTCAGGGGATCGACCGGATTGCAAAGGAAAGCCGGAAAGTCTTCGATCTAAGGAAAATCAGAGCCGGGAGTAAGTATGCCTTGATCTCCGGAAAAGATTCCGCGCAACATATCTTGTTTTTTATTTATGAGATGAATGATGTGGAATTCGTGGTATATGACTTCAGGGATTCAATCCGGGTTTACCGGGACAAGAAAAAGGTCACGAAACAGGTAAAAACGGTAGAAGGTATGATAACCACTTCATTATGGAATGCTTTTTCAGAAAACAGGCTGGATGTTACTCTTGGTATGAATCTGGCGGATGTTTATGCCTGGACGATTGATTTCTATGGATTACAGAAAGGGGATCATTTCAAGGTGATCTATGAAGAATATTCGGTTGAAAATGTAAGTATCCGTACCGACCGGATTCTGGCGTCTGTTTTCACCAGTGAAGGGAAGGATTTTTATGCTTTTTACTTTGAAAAGGATGGCCGCGGTGAATATTTCGATGAAACAGGACAGAGCATGCGACGTTCGTTTCTAAAAGCGCCCCTCCGTTTCTCAAGGATAAGTTCAAGGTATTCCAAGTCAAGGATGCATCCCATTCTTCGTATTGCCCGCCCTCATTTTGGTGTTGATTATGCTGCTCCCCGGGGAACACCGGTGGTCGCCCTGGGTGATGGCCGTATTATCGAAGCAGGCTGGCACGGAGGATTTGGCCGGTTTGTCAGCTTACGACATAACACTATTTATACTTCAACGTATGCCCATTTATCAAAATATGCTTCAGGCATCCAACCGGGAGTGCGGGTCAAACAGGGAGATGTGATCGGATATGTCGGCAGTAGTGGTCTTTCAACCGGAGCTCATCTCGATTTCAGGGTATACAGGAACGGTCGGCCTACCGATCCGTTAAAACTCGAATCGCCGGCTGCCGATCCGATAGATCCAACCGACAAGGGAAAGTATAAGGAAGTCGTTACAAAAATGAAAACTGAGCTGGATAAAGGCTTTCCTGTGAAACGATAGCATTACATGACGATCCTTCTGCAGTGATCTATATCCGTTTCAGTGCCAGACAAAAGGAATCCTTGTGGTTATTGCTTATCCCTCCGTAGTGAATGGGTGTTCTTTTTTCCACATTTTCCAGATCAGAAAAACCGGGAGCAGGAACCAGGGAGCATTTGCAAGCAGGACAAGAGGCAGGTTGATGGCCGGTGTCGTCCCCCAGATCTCTTCACTACAGATAATGAAAACATTGGTAAAAAGGATGGACATGACAATGAAACAAGGAATACGGATCCATTCTTTGGCCTTGATGAATGCATAGATGGCTGCAAGATAAAAAGGACCGAAAAGAACTACATCCAGCCATATGGTAGCTTTCCACCATACGGGTCTTGCCGACTGAAGAGGATCAAAGGTATTCCCCCACCAGTGAACCATGTCCACAAAAAAAGGTAAAGGCCAGAACGGGTATGAAAAATTACGGACATCTTTAATGACAAGTTGTTCAAAATCGACGATATAAGTTATGAAGAGAAGGTTGATCAGGAAAAATCCGATATAAATGTAATCGGTTTTTCGCTCTTTCAAAGGGATTGGTTTTCTCATGATCATGGATTTGTCAGTTGTTTGAAGAGTCTATTGTTGTCATGGATAAAATTCAGATCCTTATAGTTTTAGCTTCGTATAGGCTGTTTTCGCCATCTGGCCGGAGATGGAGAGCCGAAATGCGGGGAAGTTTGAAATGAAGGTTCCAAGTCTGACGGAAAAGGAAGAACACATAAGGATCCTCGGATGCTCGGCCAGACACAGTAATTGCCGGGCAACCGTTTCCGGTGTTTGTGGTCTGGTAAAATATCTTGAGATGAAATTTTGTTTCCTCTCCATGAGGAAATCCTGACCAATCTCTCCAATCCTGGATTCCGGAAGGGAATCGGTGAGAATATACCCGGGAAAATATTCGCTGACAATGATATTTGTCCCTTTCCATTCCGCCTGAACGGTTCGTGTCCAGGCTGAGAAAGCTGCTTTGGAGCAAACATAAGGCGTATAGAACGGGATACCCATCATGAAGCCGGGAGAGCCTACATTGATTATTTGCCCCCGACCCTGGCGGCGCATAAACTGTATTGCCCTTTGGGTTGCTAACACCGGTCCACAGAGGTTGGTCATAAATCCTTTGATCAGATCCTCACTACTTACCTTATCTGCCGCTGAAACAATGATGCTCGCGGCATTGTTGATGAGGATATCAATCCGGCCAAAATGATCAATTGTTTTATCGATCAACATGACCGCCTGGGTTATATCGCTGATATCGGCAGGTATAACCAGCGGGTTGTGGAGTTCCGATGCAAGTTGTTCAAGTTTTTCTTTCCGGCGGGAAACAAGCACAAGCTTTGCTTTATGTTGGTCAAATGCACGGGCCGTGGCAGCACCAATCCCACCCGAGGCACCGGTGATCAGTACAACCTTGCCTTGTAATTGCGTGCTTTTTATTGTGTTTATTTGTCCTTGCATTCCTTGGTTTTAAGTGAATAAGCTTAAATGACCGGCTGTCGGTTCCTGGCTATGTGCTGATAATGCCGTGAAAGGGGTCAAAGTTAGAAAGAATGAAAGCGGCAGTCCGGGTTTTTTTTCAACGTCGTTTGTTAATTACTTCTTTTTCGTTAGGTTTGCCGGTGTTTTTAATTCCTTTAATATGCATAAAAGTTCACAATATCTTTCTATCCTGGCTATTCTACTGGTCTCTCTTTATGGATGTTCCGGCCCCCGTGAAACAAATAATAAAGAAGTTCAGGATTCCTTAAAATTATCGGTTATGAAAACAGATTTCGGAACGGTTGATAATAAGGCGGTCTTTTTATACACACTGACCAATAAAAACGGGATCGTGGTAAAAATCACCAACTATGGAGGCATCATCACTTCGATCGTCATGCCGGATAAAAACGGTAAGGCCGGCGATATCGTTTTAGGCTATGACAGCCTGAATTCCTACATTGCGAAAAATCCATATTTTGGTGCCATCGTCGGGCGATATGCCAACCGAATTGCCAACGGTCAATTTTCTCTGGAGGGTAATAAATACAGACTGGCTGCCAACAATGGAAAGAATCACCTGCATGGCGGGATTAAAGGATTCGATAAAGTGATATGGAATGCCTCTGAAATCCAGGATTCCTCGAGGGTCGGTCTGGTACTTACTTACCTAAGTAAAAACGGTGAAGAAGGATACCCGGGAAATCTTCAGGTTAAGGTGACCTATACCCTTAATAATCATAACGAACTGGAAACCCTGATTGAAGCTGAAACAGATGCCCTGACTCCGGTGAACCTGTGCAATCATACTTATTTTAATCTCTCAGAAGCCGACACGAATGTGCTCGGACATATCTTGACGGTAGTGGCAGACCGGTTCACAGAGGTCGGTGATGATCTGATTCCGACGGGTGAACTTCCTTCCGTCTCGTCGACTGCCATGGATTTCAGGGTTGCTACTGCAGTTGGTTCAAGGATAGCGCAAGTGAAAGGTGGATATGACCATAATTATGTACTCCGTAAAAATGCAGGGGAATATGCCTTAGCCGCCACCCTTTTTGATCCTAGAACAGGTAGGCAGGTTGAAATATTCACCACCCAGCCTGGTGTCCAGTTCTACTCCGGTAATTTTCTTGATGGGACCATCAATGGTAAAGGGAATAAGATATACGGGAAGCATTATGGCTTGTGCCTCGAAACCCAGCATTTTCCTGATTCACCAAACCAACCGTCGTTCCCGAACACCATTCTGAAACCCGGAGAGTGTTATTCTGAAAGAACCGTTTATAAATTAAATACTATCAAATGACACTTAAATAACTGCGTTCATTGCACAATTATTATCCTTTTAATTTCTCATTTCCCACGATTCCTGGTTAAAGTATGATTCCAGGCAATAGAGAATGGATTCACCAGAGGTCTAGAATTTATTCGGAACAAACGTCTGTTCAGCCATAGGTGGACGAACATAGGCTTTATCGTGTTCGAGCGGAGGTAGGATAATGGGTTCCCTCGGTACATCCTGAACAGGAATCAGACCCAGCAAATGACTAATGCAATTCAGACGGGCCCGTCGTTTATCGTCTGCTTCCACCGCATACCAGGGGGATTGTTTCGTATCGGTATAGGCGAACATTTCATCCTTGGCTTTAGAATATTCAATCCATTTCTTTCGTGATTCAACATCCATCTGGCTGATCTTCCACCGGCGGGTCGGATCATTGATTCGTTGCAGAAACCGCCGTTCCTGTTCTTTATCACTGACCGAAAACCAGTATTTGATCAGAATGATACCGGAGCGGATGAGCATGGTTTCGAAGTTCGGACAGGAACGGAGAAAATCCCAATACTCTTCTTCTGTGCAGAAACCCATAACCCGCTCAACGCCTGCCCGGTTGTACCAGCTGCGATCGAAAAGAACCAGTTCACCTGCTGCCGGAAAATGAGCAACATACCTTTGAAAATACCATTGCGTTTTTTCTTTTTCCGTTGGAACGCCCAATGCAACAACCCGGCATATACGAGGATTAAGACATTCCGTGATTCTTTTGATGGTACCTCCCTTACCGGCTGCATCACGGCCCTCGAACAGAACCATGACCCGCAAGCCCTTATATTTGATCCACTCCTGAAGCTTGACAAGCTCTATCTGAAGTTTTGCCAGCTCCTCCTCATAGAAATGTAACGGAAGCTTATCATGACCTTCCTCTTCGTGACCAGTATTTTTGCTCGTTTGATTTTCTTTTTCTTTTGATTTTTCTTTCTTGTGCCCCATACTTGTAAAAGATTAAGAATGATGAAACAGGAATAGGAAATATTTCAAATGATCTTTAATCATTGATCTCACGGACCCCATCTGAAACCCTGGCAAGATAGAAATCCGCCGTGAGGCCCGTTTTTGAGCGATAACCCTCACCGACTTTATTAATAAATTCTTCCACGACGTTTTCTCTAACCAGGTTGACCGTACATCCTCCAAAGCCTGCACCGGTCATACGGGCACCCAGAACCCCGTTAATTTTCCAAGCCTCTTCCACCAAGGTATCCAGCTCAAAACCGGTTACTTCATAGTTATCGCGCAACGATTCATGAGAGGCATTCATCAGGGCTCCGAACTGCGACAGATCCCCCTTCATCAGACAAGCCACCGAGTTTAAAACCCTTTGATTCTCTGAGATGACATGCCGGGCACGCATCCGGATACGCTCGTCGGCAATCTGATCCTGCATTTTATAGAACTGCATGAAACTGATCTCGCCAAGGCTTGACATGGGAAAAAACGGATCGATTGAAGCCACTGCCAACTGGCATTCTGCTACCCGTTCATTATACCTGGAACCGGCAAGTTCCCTTGGTTTATTGGTATTCCCGATTATCAACCGGGTATTCGGAAGAATAAAAGGTATCTTGTTAAATTCCAATGTTTTGCAATTCAGGAACAAGGCATGATCGGCGGAACACATTCCAACCGCAAACTGATCCATGATACCGCAGTTGACTCCTACAAATTCATTTTCAGCACGTCGCGATAATCTGATCAGATCGATCATACCCAGTTGGCTGGGTTCAAGAAAAGCATTAAGGGCAAACGCAGTCACCATTTCAATGGATGCCGAGGAAGAAAGTCCGGCATTGCTGGGAATATCCCCGGAGAAAAGAAGATCGAAACCGGTCAGGTTAGCCTGTTGCTGCCTGAACTGGTCAAAAACACCAAGAGGGTAATTCACCCAAGGGGTTTCTGATTTTTTGGATATGTTGGCCACAGAGACATCCGCGCTGGTTTCAATATTTAATGAAGCAAACCTGAGCTTTGCTTCATTATTCTTCCTGATTGCCAGATAGGTGCCATATTGTAAAGCACATGGCAGAACGAACCCCCCGTTATAATCGGTATGTTCCCCAATAAGATTCACACGGCCAGGAGCAAAAAAAAGTCTTGGCTTGTTTCCCGGATTGCCAAAGAGTGAAAAAAAATGTTGGTGGAGTTTGTTGAGTTCCATGACAGGTTGCTTAAATCATGTTCGAAATTATAAATAATTTCATCCTCACCGGTAAATATTTTGATTTATAAGGCATGTAGAATATCCAGAAAGTAACTCAGCGGTTATCGGAAGCTTGTACGGGTGTTCCAATTATGGTATTTTTGTCCACAGGTATAAACCGGAAGCCACCATGAGACGATCGTCAGGAACTCTGTTCATTATATTAGCTCTTTATGTATCCGGATATTCGCAGGATCTGAACACCTTTGATCTGGGTGGGAAATGGAAATTCAGACAACTGGGCGATAGTGTCTGGCGTGATGCGGAAGTTCCCGGGTGTGTTCATCTGGATCTGATGAAAAACGGATTGATTCTGGATCCGTTTTACAGGGACAATGAAGCTTCCCTTCAATGGATTGGTGAGGCTTCATGGGAATATCAAAGAGCTTTTCAATGCAATGAAAAAGATCTGCAGTGGAACCATATAGAACTGGTTTGCAAAGGACTGGATACCTATGCACGAATCTACCTTAACGATACCCTTGTCCTTTCAACCGACAATATGTTTCTTGAGTGGTACATCGATCTCAAACGGTATCTCCGGACGGGAACCAATATGATCCGGATCCAGTTCGTTTCACCGGTCCTGGAAAACAAAGAACGGTATGCCAGACTGGACCGGAAATTACCAGGTGATGAGAAGGTAGTATGCCGGAAGGCCGCTTATCATTTCGGGTGGGACTGGGGACCAACCTTGATCACCAGCGGGATCTGGCGACCGGTTTATATCCGTTTCTGGGATCAGGTCAATGTACTGGGTGCACAGTACATCCAGAAAGGTCTGACGGATTCCCTGGCAACAGTTTCGGCTGTGATCTGGATTAATTCCCCGCTTAGGGACAGTGCTGACATAAGTGTGTGCCTGGATTCGGTACGTGTTATAGATCAACGGATTGGGTTGGGAAAAAGTATCGTGACGATATTCCGAAAGGATTTTCAAATCGTGAATCCACGACGGTGGTGGCCAAACGGAATGGGATCCCCAAATCTTTATTATCTTACGTTCACGGTTACTGTCGGAAAAAAAATTGTTGGAAGAGGTTATCAGCGCATGGGGTTCCGAACAGTTGAGCTCATTCAGTCACCGGATGAATCGGGCAAATCCTTTTACTTCAAGGTTAACGGTTTACCTGTATTCATGAAGGGTGCAAACTATATCCCTCAAGACAATTTTATTCCGCGCGTCAAAGATTCCACATACCGTGCGTTAATCAAAGATGTGAAAGAAGCCAATATGAATATGCTGAGGGTATGGGGCGGAGGGATCTATGAGAACGACATTTTTTATGATCTCTGCGATGAGAACGGAATTATGGTATGGCAGGATTTTATGTTCGCCTGTGCCATGTACCCCGGCGATAAAGGATTTCAGAACAGTGTCCGTGCAGAAGCCATGCAGAACATTGTCCGGCTGAGGCGTCACCCCTGTCTTGCCCTCTGGTGCGGGAATAATGAAATTGATGAAGGTTGGAAAAACTGGGGATGGCAGAAGCAATATGGATACAGCAAAGATGATTCTGCAAAGGTCTATTGGGCTTACCGGAATATTTTCAATGAGGTCTTGCCCAACAATGTCAAGTGGTTTGATACCCTGCGGCCTTATATACCCACTTCTCCGCTAATCGGGTGGGGCAGGCAGGAGAGTATGAAACAGGGAGATTCTCATTACTGGGGTGTCTGGTGGGGGAAAGAACCTTTCAGCATTTACCGGCAAAAAGTGGGACGCTTTATGTCCGAATATGGATTTCAGGGTTTCCCCGATATTTCGACCATCAGGAAGTTCACTTTGCCTGAGGACAGGGAACTTGGCTCTTCCGTAATGAAAATGCATCAGAAACACCCGGTTGGCTTTGAAACCATTGATGAATATCTCCTCAGGGATTTTAAGAAACCCAAAGATTTTGAATCGTATGCCATGGTGAGCCAGCTATTGCAAGCTGAAGGGATGAAAACCGCCATCGAGGCCCATCGCCGGGGAAAGCCCTACTGCATGGGTACCCTCTATTGGCAACTCAATGATTGCTGGCCGGTTGTATCCTGGTCATCGAGGGACTCCTATGGTAAAAAGAAAGCCCTTCATTACTGGATCAGGAATTTATATGACCGGATACTCGTCTCTCCTGTTGTTGAAAACAATCACGTCAGGATCTGGATTATTTCCGATGTTTTGACCGATGAAAAGGCTACCCTCACCTTAACCCTTACCGGTTTTCAAGGTAATATCCTGATGAGAAAAGAGCTTCCGGTTGTTATTTCAGCCAATTCATCCCAGGTTTACTTTGATACGTTGAAATCCTCTATATTATCCGGACACGATTCCAATAACGTTGTATTAGTAGCTTCGATCAGCACAAATCGGGGTTTTACACAAAGGAACCTTCTATACTTTTCTAATAATAAGGATCTTCTGCTGACTCAGCCTTTGATAGAGACCAAGGTTACAAAAGTCCCGGAAGGTTATCAAATCCAGCTTATCACGGATAAGCTCGCAAAAAATGTTCATATTTCGGTTGAAACGGAGGGTGATTTCTCAGATAATTATTTTGACCTCCTGCCCGGAGATAAAAAAGATATTATTTTTTCAACCCGTCAAAAAATCAGAAATTTTTCCTCCCTGATGCATATTACAACTTTAGTCGATTCTTATTAAGTACAACCTTTGAACACCTTGAAAAACATACTCTTTTTAATCCTGTTGCCCTTTCTGGTCCAATCACAGGTTTCCAGTCTGAAGGTGATGACCTTGAATGCCCGATACAATAATCCGGATGACGGGCCTTATTCGTGGGTGAACAGAAAATCCATGTTTTTTGATATGATTCAGCAGGTCAACCCTGATGTTATTGGATTCCAGGAGACATTGATTAGCCAGGTACTCGATTTGCAGGAAGCATTTCCTGGCTATTCATGGGTGGGGGCAGGCCGCGACGACGGGAAACAGGCAGGGGAATTCGCACCAATTTTTTTTAATGCGAGGCGGTTTGAACAAAAAGCAACAGGAACATTCTGGTTGTCGGAAACACCCGATAAGCCGGGCAGCAGATCATGGAATGCTGCATGCAACAGAATTGTGACCTGGATAAAGCTCAGCGATCTCGAATCGCATCAGCTTTTTTTTGTCTTCAATACTCATTTTGATCATGCTTCTGCAGAAGCGAGGATCCAAAGTGCCAGGCTGATCAACTCAACCATTAAGAAAATCGCCGGAAAATGCTGGGTGATCGTTACCGGTGATTTCAATGATACCGAAGGCAGCGAAATGTATGAAATCCTGACTGACACGTTGCAGAAGAATACCCTTACCAATACATCCAGGATTTCCACTGCAAAACCGGATGGTCCCTCTTACACCTATATCGGATTTCCTTTTCATCCGGAGGAAGGAAACACCATCGATTTCATTTTCACAAAAAACAGCCAATCTGTGAAAGTCGTCAGCCACCAGGTCTTAACATACAACCATGAAGGTAAATACCCTTCTGATCATCTTCCGGTCTACGCCACGTTTGAATTGAAAAAAAAATAAGATTCTATGTCCTGTAAGAACCCTTCCTGGTTCTTTATTGTATTTTTTGCCTTATTGGTTTCCTGTTCAGGAAGAAGGGACAAACTGGTCCGGTATGTCGATCCATTTATCGGAACCGGAGGTCATGGTCACACCTATCCCGGTGCCAGCATGCCATTTGGGATGGTTCAACTAAGTCCCGATACCCGTTTGGAGGGTTGGGACGGCTGTTCCGCATATCATGCATCCGACTCCATATTATATGGTTTCAGTCACACCCATCTCAGTGGAACCGGATGTCTTGATTATGGTGATATCCTTCTGATGCCTGTTACCGGTAATGTCCGACTGGAGAATTATGATTATGCATCTCCATTTAAATCAACATCAGAAGTTGCTGCACCTGGATATTACCGTGTGTATCTTGAAAAATATCAGGTCAAAGCTGAATTAACAGCTACCCTCAGGGCGGGATTTCACCGGTATACTTTCCCCGCGACGGATCAGGCAGGAATAGTGATTGACCTGAAACACCGGGATAAAGTCCTTGAATCAGGTATACGGATATCAGGAAAGAACGAGATCAGCGGGTTCAGGTTCTCTCAATCCTGGGCCAGGCATCAGATGATCTATTTCGTGGCTCAATTTTCAAGGCCATTTAATTCGTTTGCCATCGAATCAGACGGTAAACCAGTGCCCGGAGGGGTCAGGAATGTTCAAGGTAATAGCCTGAAGGCCCTTTTTTCATTTACCACCCTGGAAAAAGAGAAAATACTGGTCAAAGTCGGTATTTCGGCAGTAAGTCCTGAGGGTGCCCGGAATAACCTCGAATCAGAGATACCAGGCTGGGATTTTGATGAAACCGTTAGGCAATCCTCTGATGCCTGGGATAAGGAACTGGGTAAGATCGTGGTCCAGGGTGGATCAGATGTTCAGAAACGGGTCTTTTATACTGCCCTTTACCATTCCCTGTTAAACCCATACCTTTATATGGATGTTGACGGACAGTACCGTGGGCGTGATCTTCAGATTCATAAAGCCAGCGGATTTGACTATTATACTCTTTTTTCACTTTGGGATACTTACCGTGCGGCTCATCCCCTTTACACCATCATCGAAGGAAAAAGAACAAACGATTTTATCAACACTTTCCTTCAGCAATACGAAGAAGGTGGATTGCTTCCTGTTTGGGAGCTATCAGCCAATGAAACGGGATGTATGATCGGGTATCATTCCGTCCCGGTCATTGCTGATGCCTTCCAGAAAGGGATACGCGGTTATGATGTGAACAAAGCTTATGAAGCGATGAAGCACAGCGCGGAACAGGATCATCTTGGATTAAGCTTTTTCCGTTCAAGAGGATACATTCCGGGAGACATGGAAGGCGAGTCGGTATCCAAGACCCTTGAATATGCCTATGACGATTGGTGTATCGCAGGAATGGCCCTGAAACTCGGAAAAATGGAGGATTACAGAACCTATATCCGGTATGCTCAAAATTATAAAAACATCTTTGATCCCGGTTCAGGTTTCATGAGGGCCAAAATGAATGAAACCTGGTTCACTCCGTTCGATCCGGCGGAAGTTAATTTTAACTATACAGAGGCCAATGCGTGGCAATACAGCTTTTATGTCCCCCAGGATCTGGACGGCCTGATCGTGATGCTGGGAGGAAAAGAAAAATTCGTAGAGAAGCTTGATGACATGTTCAGGGCTGATCCCGGGACGACTGGTCGGCAGCAAGCTGACATCTCCGGAATGATCGGGCAGTATGCCCACGGAAATGAACCAAGTCATCATATGGCATACCTGTATTGTTTTGCAGGCCAGCCATGGAAAACTCAGGAATTGGTTCACAAGATCTGCAAAGAACTTTATTCCAATACCCGGGATGGCTTGTGCGGAAATGAAGATTGCGGGCAAATGTCATCCTGGTATGTACTGAGTGCGCTTGGATTTTATCCAGTGACTCCTGCATCAGGGATTTATGTCATCGGAACGCCCCTGTTCGAAAAAGCGACGATTCACCTTGAGAACGGAAAGACATTTACTATCAAAGCGGAAAAGTTAAGCGACGGGAATTTCTATATCCAATCGGCCAATCTGAACGGAACCCCGTATTTAAAAATTTTTCTGAACCATAGTGATATCATGAAAGGGGGTGAACTGGTTTTAGTGATGGGACCGGAACCTGAAAAAAACCGGGGAACAAAACCTTGTGAAATTCCTGTTTCCGGTATTAAGGACGAGCTGATCACTCCTGTTCCGGCCGTTGAACAAGGAGAACGGACATTTATGGATTCAACGGTTGTCAGGCTTTCCTGTCCTGAGCCCGGGGCAACAATCTATTTTGCACTCGACGGATCAGAACTGACGAGAAAATCAAAAGTATTTTCAGCTCCGATTACCCTGAAAAATACTACTGTCCTTAAGGCTTTCGCTTGTGCTAAAGGGATGTCAGATAGTTTTGTAATCAAGGCTTTATTCGAAAAGGTTCCGAAAAACAGGAAAATCACGTTGTACACGAAGTACGCATCCCAGTATGCTGCCGGAGGTGACAACGCCCTGATCAATTTTATCAGGGGAGGAGAAAATTTCCGTACCGGGAACTGGCAGGGATATGAAGGGGTGGACCTGGATGTCGTCATCGATCTGGGGAAATCCCAGACCATTCATAAACTCTCGATCGGATGCTTGCAGGACATCGGTTCATGGATTTTTTTTCCTATCAATGTGATGTTCTTTACTTCCCGGGACGGGAAAAATTTCATTAAGGCAGAAAGCATTACCGGTCAGGCGATGGAAAAAACTGAAGGTGCAATGATCAGGGAATTCACGGTATCGCTTCCTGATGAGAAGGCAAAGTATATCAAAGTTGTGGCAAGAAACCGTGGCATTTGCCCTCCGTGGCATGCGGGAGCCGGAGGAAAGGCCTGGATTTTTGCTGACGAAATAACCATTGAGTGATTTATGATTATCAGATGTTGAAATAGAAAATATCTGTGCAGCACAGCAAACTAAAATCCGATTTGACCCTACTGCTCGCGGCAATCATTTGGGGTTTCGCCTTTGTTGCCCAGCGGGTCGGGATGGAATATATCGGACCGTTTACCTATACTGCTGTCCGTTTTGCCCTGGGCACACTTGTGCTGGTGCCTTTTCTGATTTTCAGGAAACACAAGCCGTTCAAGGGGATGAACCTTTCTCCTGCCGGACGTAAAAGGCTCATCCTTTTGCAGATCATTCTCGGATTGTTGATTTTCGGAGGAGTCTCTTTCCAGCAGTACGGGTTACAGTTCACTACTGCCGGGAATGCAGGCTTCATCACTGGCCTTTATGTCGTTTTTGTTCCGATTGTCGGCTTATTTCTCGGGCAAAAAAATCATTGGATAATTTGGGGCGGGGTAGCGCTTGCTGCAGCAGGGTTGTATTTTCTGAGTGTAAAAGAAAACTTTACTGTAAACACGGGTGACTCGTTTGTTTTTATCTGTGCTTTATTCTGGACCGCACATGTCCTGATCGTCGGGTATATCGCACCAAAGACAGATCCTATCCGGACTGCCATGATCCAGTTTTTTATTTGTTCCGTATTAAGTTTCATCGTTGCCATCATCTGGGAAGAAATCCAGTTAAAATCAATCCTGTCAGCTTCCATTCCGATTCTTTATGGAGGTGTTATGTCGGTTGGTGTTGCATATACCCTTCAGGTTGTTGCACAACAAAAGGCCCATCCTGCCTATGCATCCATCATTCTCAGCCTCGAAACGGTTTTTGCGGTCATCGGAGGCTGGCTAATCCTTCAGGAACCACTGACTTCCCGGATCCTTCTTGGTTGTGCATTAATGCTTGCAGGAATGGTTGTCGTTCAGCTGAGAAGGAATCTGAGAACCTAGCTGTTTAAGAAATTTTCCTACTTTTGAGGCTTTCAACACAGTTGGTCTCTTATATGTACATCAAATTCATCACAGGATTCACCATTCCCTGTATTTTGCTCGGGAATGTCCTTGTTGCCCAATCAATTCAGACTGCCGGAACAATCGTCAGTCAAGATCAGGTCCCTATTTCATTTTCTGATTACTTTATAGATAAAACCCTGCGGATTGATTATCTGCTGGGTGGAAACCATCAGGAAGAGATAGTTTATTTTGCAGGCATGAAACAGGAGCCTTTTTGGGGAGGCCCCCATAAAAACCTGGTCGATCTTTTTAACTATGGAACATACCGCTATTGCCTTTACGATTCTCTTTCCGGCAGGTTGCTTTTCCTCAGGGGATTTGGCACTCTTTTCCAGGAATGGGAAGGCACGCCCGAAGCATTGACCATAAGAAGAACCTTTCCGATGACGGCTGTCATGCCCTTTCCAAAGCGAACTATCCGCTTTGTTATAGAAAAGAGGGCCAATGCAACAGGAAAGTTTGAAAAAATATTTGAACTCTTCATCAATCCTGTAAATTACTTTATCGTCAAGGAAAACATCCGCCATATTCCCATAACCAGGCTCAAAGAGTCGGGTGAACCGGGCAATCATGTGGATATCGCTTTTATCGCTGAAGGTTATACTATGCAGGAAATGGGGAAATTCAGAAAAGACGCTGCCCGGTTTTGCGAATATTTTCTGAAAGTGAAACCATTTTCTGACCTTGCCGATAAATTTAATTTTTATGCTGTTGAATCCCCTTCAGAAGAATCAGGGGTCAGTATCCCGGGTAAAAATATCTATGTCAATACCAGCCTCAGCAGCAGTTTTTATACCTTCGATATGGACCGGTATCTGACAACCTCAGATACCAAATCCATATACGACATTGCAGCGAATGTTCCCTATGACATCATTTTTGTACTGGTCAACAGCCAGCAATACGGCGGGGGCGGTTTTTACAATCATTACGGCGAGAGCACCGTCGATCACCGGGTCTCGGAAATTGTTGCCATGCATGAGTTTGGTCACACGTTTGCCGGGCTGGCGGATGAATATTATACAAACAATGTCACAAATTCCGATTTTTACAATCCTCAGGTGGAGCCATGGGAAGCGAATATAACCACAAATGTGGGCTTTACTGCAAAATGGAAAAAGATGATATTGCCTGGAACTCCGGTTCCCACACCGAGGAAAGACGAATACAAAGAAGTGATCGGCATGTTTGAGGGCGGAGGTTATGTTGAAAAGGGAGTCTACAGCCCGATGATGGATTGCCGGATGAAAAGCAACGAAGCCCAGGGATTTTGTCCGGTTTGTCAGGAGGCAATCCGGAAAATGATTCTGTTTTATTGTGACTGAAGGATTGATTTTCGATATACGGCGGTTTGGAGTCCACGATGGTCCCGGGATCCGGACGACTGTTTTTTTCAAAGGATGTCCGATGCATTGCTGGTGGTGTCATAATCCTGAAAGCCAGGATTTCCGGTGCGAAGAATCAGTCAGAAACCTGGTGCTATCCGGGGGAAGGTTCAAGCGGAGTGAAATTACCGGAAAATTCATGACAGCAGATGAAGTCCTTCGGGAGGTTGAACGGGACCGGATCTTTTATGATGAGTCCGGAGGGGGTGTGACCTTTTCCGGAGGCGAACCATTGATGCAGGAAACATTTTTACTGGAACTGATCATGGAATGCCGGAAAAAAGGTATTCACACGGCCATAGATACGGCAGGTTATTCGACCATTCAAACCATGCAGCGGATAGCCGATCATACTGACCTTTTTTTATATGATCTGAAATTGATGGATGATTCCCTGCATTACCATTATACAGGGGTTTCAAACAAGCCGGTTCTTGAGAATCTGATTTATCTTTCAGAGACTGGCAGGAAGGTCATTCTCCGCTTTCCGGTCATACCTGGGATCACCGATTTACCTGAAAATATCTTGGCAATAAAGGAGTTTCTCTTAACGGTGAGGAATGGCATAGAAATCTTCGCCGGGATCGACCTTCTCCCCTATCATTCTATTGCCCGCGAGAAATATCGCAGGTTCGGAAAAAGCAATAAACTGGATGGTCTCCCAAACCCGACTCAAAATGATCTTTTGGGGCTGAAAAAGGAATTTGAGGCATTGGGGTTGAAGGTGAAAATCGGTGGTTGACTTACGGCAATCGGACATCCGCTATCATTCAAGGTAGATACCCGTTCCAACGACATACCATCCGTTGCTGAGGTTGACTTTTTTAACATAGGAAGTTTTGTTTGACTGAACCGTCTCCCCGGGTTTTGGCCAAAGATAATCGACCCATCCGGACCCCTTTTCTTTTGCAGTTTTCATGAATTCCCTGAAGACATATTTGCCGGTCATCCCTTTGTAATTAATGACATTGATCCCTTCAAGCTTCGGAAACGGGGGATCAACCAGTAAAACACAGGTCGAATCGAGGACAAATACATAGGTGTCCTTATAAACAAATTCGGACGTCGTATCTTTCAGAATCTGGAGGGCCTTTTTCCCTTCTTTCCGGATCAATGCTGCCGCATCATCGACGGCATCCACCGCAAAAGCTTTTTCCATTTTCATATCGTATAATCCGCAACCGACCACGTATTCCTTTCCTGCGGATGTTTTCGCCAGCTTCACATAGGTCGTTTTCCACAGGGACTTGTCACTGCCGGGTTTGGTCCAGAGGTAATGTGTCCAGCCACCCTCCTTATCGGTAGTTGCTTTCTGAATGAACCATTTGATGAATGGTTTGCCATTCTTATCCTTGAGATCAAACAGGTTTTTACCGATCAGAGTGGTGTCTTCATGCACAGATACTTTTCCATTCAGATCAATAACAAATATGTAAATATCTCCTTTCCTCCACTTTGACCCCGGAATCATAAATTCTTTAAATGCAGAGGGTCCTTCTTGCCGGATCAGAACGACGGCCTCATCAACCAGAGCTACAAGCTGGGCTGATTCAGGATATTTATATTCTTTTGTCTGGGCTAAAAGCGGGGGAAATGGGAATAACAAGGCAATCCAAACCAGACAGATAGTCCGGTAAAATGAATCCATGTTTTTCATCGTTGTTTTTTTTTGCAAAATGATCAAACGGAATACTCACTATAGCCATTTGTTGTTTGTATGAAAGCTGATTTTATAGGGATCTCATGGCTCATGTCATATGCTGGATCTGAATAAAAAGGGAAAACACTCAAAATTATAAAATATCAGGGAAAAAAGCAAAAAGTATATCTTTGTCAACTCTGAAGATTAAGTTTATTGAATCTCACACCAAGATGACTGACCGCATCCAAAAACTCAGGGAGCAAAGCCTGAAAGCCATCAACCGGATATCCCAAGAGCGGGCCCTGTTGGTGACCGGTTTTTACCAATCGGGAATTGACAGGGAAGTTTCAGTTCCGGTCATGAGGGCACTTACCCTGGAACACGTTCTTAAATTCAAGCACATCTGCATCAATGATGGGGAGCTGATTGCAGGTGAACGAGGACCCGCACCCAAAGCATGTCCGACCTATCCCGAAATCTGTGTCCACACACTGGAGGACCTGGATATTCTGGATAAGCGATCCAAGGTGTCATTCAAGGTGGACCCGGAAACACGGAAAGCATACAAAGAAAAGGTCATCCCCTTCTGGAGCGGAAAAAGCACTCGTGACCGGATCATGCATTCGATGTCACCGGAATGGCTCAATGCATATTCGGCAGGGATCTTTACTGAGTTTCAGGAGCAGCGTGGACCGGGACATACCGTCGCAGGAAACAAGATTTACTACAAAGGGATGCTCGATCTGATCGATGACATCCATCTGGCCTATACCAGGCTTGATTTTTTTCTTGATCCCACGGCTTTTGAAAAACAGGAAGAGTTGAAAGCCATGGAAATTGCTGCAAGGGCACTGATCCTGTTTGCTGAGCGTTATGCTTGTGCCCTGACAGAGAAATCCCGATCTGAAACGAACAAGAAGCACCGGAAAGAGCTTCTTGCCATGGCTGAAATTTGCAGACATGTGCCTGCCCACCCCCCGAGGACTTTTCATGAAGCGCTGCAACACTATTGGTTTGTTCATCTTGCCGTGATCACAGAGCTGAACCCATGGGACTCCTTCAATCCGGGCCGGCTTGACCAAAACCTTTTCCCGTTTTACAGCCGTGAACGGGAAGCAGGAACCCTGACGCGGGAACATGCCGTGGAATTGCTACAGAGTTTCTGGATTAAATTCAACAATCATCCGGCTCCCCCGAAAGTAGGGATCACAGCACTGGAAAGCAATACCTATACCGATTTTTGCCTGATCAACCTGGGTGGCGTCAAGGCAGACGGATCGGATGCTGTAAACGAATTGACATACATCATTTTAGATGTCATAGAAGAGATGCGCTTGCTCCAGCCCAGTTCCATGGTCCAGATCAGTAAAAAAAATCCTGACTCATTTATTCACCGTACGTTGCAGATAACCAAAACCGGTTTTGGCCAACCCTCTTATTTTAACACGGATGCCATCATACAGGAGTTGCTCCGCCAGGGAAAGGAGTTGACGGATGCCCGGAACGGTGGTGCCAGCGGTTGCGTTGAAAGTGGGGCTTTTGGAACCGAATCCTATGTCCTGACCGGTTATTTCAACCTTACCAAGATCCTCGAAATAACGCTGAATGACGGGATTGATCCGAGAACCGGTAAAAGAATAGGATTGCCTACCGGTGACCCTGTGAAATTCAGGACTTTTGATGATCTGATACAGGCTTTCAGGGATCAGCTGAATCATTTCATTAACATCAAGATCATTGGAAATAATTGTATCGGGCGGATATTTGCCGATTATATGCCCGTCCCTTTCCTTTCATTGATCATTGATGATTGCATTGCCAACGGAAAAGACTACCATGCCGGAGGCGCCCGATACAACACCAGCTATATCCAGGGAGTGGGATTGGGAAGCGTCACGGATTCGCTGACTGCCATCAGATACCATGTGTTTGAAAAGAAATCCGTCAGCATGAAAGGCTTATTAAAGGCCCTCTCAAATAATTTCAAGGATTTTGAAGAATTTCAGGCAGAACTGGTTTACGGCACGTCCAAATACGGCAACGATGATGACTATGCCGATGAGCAGGCCCTCCGTGTGTTCGAACTGTTTTACAAAAGTGTGAACGGGCGGCCGAATGCCACAGGAGGTGTTCACCGGATCAATATGTTGCCCACGACCAGCCACGTTTATTTCGGAAGCGTAATCGGAGCGTTGCCTGATGGAAGAAAAGCTGCCCAACCCCTTTCTGAGGGAATTTCACCGGTTCAGGGTGCTGATCAGAAAGGACCGACTGCCGTTCTTAGATCGGCTGCCAAGATCGATCATCTTCGCACCGGAGGAACCTTGCTCAACCAGAAATTTTCACCTGATTTCTTCAGCGATCCATCCTGTATCCGGAATATGACCGCTCTGATCCGTTCATATTTCCGAATGGATGGACATCATATTCAGTTCAATGTTGTATCGGCCCAAACACTCAGGGATGCCCAAAAACATCCGGAAAAACACCGTGATCTGATTGTGCGTGTAGCCGGCTATAGTGATTATTTCAATGATCTTGGCAGGGATCTTCAGGATGAGATCATCCGTCGGACTGAACATAATGCCATATAAATGACTCTGCTCAAAGGGTCAGGATTTGATTCTCAAAATGTTTAGCAGCTGCCAGATATCTGATAAGGGGTTAAAAAAGAAAATATCAATGAAGAAAACGGTTTTAAGCGCTATGCTGTTTTTTCTCGGAATGGTCATTATGGCCCAGCCCGAAAAGGTCATTCAGCCAGGCAATGTGGAAAAACTGGAGAAAACTGAGAATGGTGTGGTTATCCGAACCGGAAAGGCCTCCATGTTGATCCAGGTCTATTCCCCGGATGTGATACGTGTAAGGTTATCGAGGTTTGAATTCAGGAAAGATTTTTCCTACGCAGTGATCAGGCAGCCTGCCGGAAATTTTAATACCATCCGGGAAACTCCTGACCGGTGGGAGATGAAAACAGATTCTCTGATGGTTCTGGTAAATAAGAATCCCTTCAGGCTGACATTTCAAAATATAGCCGGTATGATCCTCTCAGAGGATTATACTGGTTTTAGCTATACCTGGCAGGGAACGGAGGTCAGTAATTATAAAAGCCTTTTTAAGGATGAGAAATTTATCGGTCTGGGTGAAAAGACCGGCAACCTGAACCGCAGGGGAGAGAAATATGAAAACTGGAACTCCGATATTCCTGCCTATGCCCTGATTGAAGATCCGCTTTATGTCAGCATTCCGTTTTATATGGGAATCCACGATAAACTGACCTATGGGATATTTCTTGATAATTCTTACAGGACAAAATTCAATTTCGGCGCCTCAACCGATGATCAGTTTTCCAGCTTTTCTGCTGCAGATGGTGAACTGAACTATTATTTCTTCGGCAGCTCTGCCATTGCCGGTATCATTGAGGACTTTACATGGCTGACAGGCAGGATGGCCATGCCTCCTCTGTGGAGTCTTGGTTATCAGCAATGCCGGTGGAGTTATTTTCCTGAATCAGAGGTTATAAGTCTGGCGCAGAAATTCAGGGACAAGCATATCCCATGCGATGTGATTTATCTCGATATTGATTATATGGAGGCATTCAAGATATTCACCTGGAATAAAGAACGGTTCCCTGATCCAAAGAACATGATTTCCCGGTTGAATTCCCTTGGCTTTCATCTTGTGACGATTGTCGATCCGGGCATCAAAGTTGAACCAGGGTACTTCGCTTATGAGGATGGGGTGAAAAACGATTATTTTATCAAATATCCAAACGGTAACCCTTATATCGGCAGCGTATGGCCTGGACGATGTCATTTCCCGGATTTCACCAAACCCGAGGTCAGGGCATGGTGGGGCAATTCATTCAACCGCTTGACCGATCCGGGAGTGGAAGGGTTCTGGAATGATATGAATGAACCCAGTGCCTGGGGGCAATCTATTCCGAATATCCTTGCTTTCGATTTCGATGGTCAGGGTTCCACGATGGCTGAGGCGCATAATGTTTACGGGTTGAATATGTCGCGGGCCACCTTTGAAGGTACCCAAAAACTACTAAACGGGAAACGTCCATTTGTACTGACAAGGGCAGCATATGCCGGAATACAACGCTATTCGGCAGTGTGGACCGGTGATAATGAAGCAACCGACGACCATATGTTGTTATCTGCCCGGATGGTCAACAGTATGGGTCTGTCCGGATTATCCTTTGTTGGTCCCGATATGGGCGGCTTCATTGGGAATCCATCCAAAGAGCTTTATCAGCGTTGGTTATCACTGAGTGTTTATACTCCCTTCTTTCGTAACCATTCAGCCTGGGATACCAAAGCCAAGGAACCCTGGTCCTTCGGAACCGATGTATTGAATCTCTCCATTGACCTGATTTCGCAACGTTACCGCTTACTACCCTATATTTATTCGGCTTTTTATCAATCCACCCAGACCGGGATACCGGTTGCGAGGAGCCTTGCCATAAACTATACCTTTGATGACAAGGTCTATGCACGGGATTTCCAGCAGGAATATCTGTTTGGGGATAACCTTCTTATCGCACCTGTTTCATGCAACCAGAAATATGTGAAGGTTTATTTTCCCGAAGGCGGATGGTACCGGTTGGGAACGGGCAAATTCTACACGGGAAATACCGAAGCACTTGTCGAAGCCCCCTTAAGTGATCTGCCGGTGTTTGTCAGGGCATCAGGGATCATTCCCATGCAATCGGTTGTACAATACACTGCCCAGTCGCCTTCGCCTGTCCTTGAAGTTCACATTTATTCCGGCACTGCTTCAAACCGTTATAACTATTACGAAGATGATGGATCAAGTTACAATTATGAAAAAGGACAATTCTACAAACGCTCAATCCTTTATGATCCGGCCGGTCATGCGATTCAGTTTTCCGGTGTTAAAGGGTCATTTTCTTCGAAATTCACAGAGATACGGCTGGTTCTCCATGGCTTTGGGGACCTGATGTCGATCCAGGTCAATGGGAAAAATCAGGGTTTAAAACTCAAGTCGGAAGATGTCCGTTTCGCTGAATTTTCGATGACCAATGAACCAATCAATATTCAATTTTAACACCTGCGGATATGGAAAACAACTCGACATTGAAAATCACAAAAGCATTCCCTGTTTTTATGGCTTTCCTGTGCATGGGTTTTGGGGATGCCGTCGGACCATTCGTCGGACTCGCCAAAGAATCATTCCACCTTTCCAACACCGTTGCCCAGCTTATCGCCTTTATGGGCTTTATCATGTTCGGCGTTCTTTCGGTGCCGGTTGGGATCCTTCAGGACAAGACCGGAAAGAAAGTCATCCTGATCCTTGGGATGTCGGTAGCACTTCTTGGGCTCATCATCCCGATGATAACCCTGAATTCGTTTGCCCTGTTCCTGCTGACGGTTCTTTTTCTGGGAGCAGGCAGTGCAATCAATCAGGTTGCCGGAAATCCCATTATGCGCGACGTCTCACCTCCCGGCAAATATGCAAGGAATTTATCCCTTGGACAATTTATCAAAGCCATCGGATCGCTTTCGGGACCCATTCTCCCTATGGTTGCGCTGGCTTATTGGGGTGCAGACTGGAAAATTCTTTTTCCCGTGTACAGTGTCATTCTTTTTATCACCATTTTCCTGGTAAGCATTATTAATATTCAGGAGAAAAGGGACCAGAACTCGGTTCCTGCCAATTTCAAATCCTGTTTTGCACTCCTGAAGAACAGGTTCGTTCTTACCATGGTTCTGGCTATTTTCCTGTATGTCGGGGCTGAAGTTTGTATGAGTTCCGGATTGCCTTTGTATCTCAAGGAAGCTTTTGGAGTTGACATCATGAAAATCGGTTTGCTCAGCACGGGCCTGTTTTTCATCTGTCTGATGACCGGCAGGTTCATCGGTTCATTGGTTTTATCATGGTTATCCACAAAAAAGTTTTTTATTCTGACCTGTATCATTTCCATCGTTGGAATTTTAGGTCTGTTTATCGGTGATAAGATCGTTGCCTACTTTAGTGCTTGCCTTATCGGACTGGGATTCGCCAATATCTTTCCGTTGATTTTTTCAATAACCGTGGATTCGATGCCGGAACGGACCAATGAATTATCGGGACTGATGGTCACAGCTATTGTCGGAGGCGCCATTGTCCCGTTAATCATGGGTTTTGTCGCAGATTATTCATCGGTCATGATCGGTTTTATCATACCTCTGGTTTGTGTCTTGTTCATTACATGGACTGCCATTCGACTCTTAAAAAAAACGTGACGAGCTGTTTTAAATGAAAAATACAATCTTATACCTGTTCACAGGTGCACTTATCGCACTCGTTACTTCGTGCGACCGGAATCATTTTATACCCGAGAAGACTTACCGTAAAAAGGTCGAAGAAAGGTTTGCTGCGCAGAAAGAACTGGCTAAAAACAGGGAAAAACAATTGTTCACGGTTTTCGAACAGGATCTGACCCTGCAGGAAGAGGAGGCCCTTAAATTTCTTTATGCCTATATGACGCTAAGTGATCTTGCAGACTACGATGGTGATTTTTACCTTAAGAACATCAGGGCATCCCTGGCTGCACGCGATACCTTTTCCTGGGGGAAAATTGTTCCGGAAAATCTGTTCCGTCATTTTGTCCTTCCCGTCAGGGTGAACAATGAGAATCTGGATTCCTCGCGCTGGGTTTTCTTCATGGACCTCAAGGACCGGATAAAAAAAATGTCTATGAAAGAGGCGGTGCTCGAGGTAAACCACTGGTGTCATGAAAAGGTTACGTACCGGGCTACCGATAGCAGGACCTCCTCTCCCCTGGCAACCGTTAAAACAGCTTTCGGACGCTGCGGGGAGGAATCAACCTTTACCGTTGCAGCACTCCGATCGGTGGGTATCCCTGCCCGTCAATGTTATACACCCCGTTGGGCTCATTGTGACGACAACCATGCCTGGGTAGAGGTTTGGGTAGACGGTAAGTGGCATTACCTGGGGGCATGCGAACCAGAACCAGGGCTTGATATGGCCTGGTTTACTGCTCCGGCAAAGCGGGCCATGCTGGTTAATACAAATGTTTTCGGTGATTATGAAGGACCGGAAGATATCCTGCTTAAGGATACACGGTTTACACGGATCAACATCCTGCCGAACTATGCGAAAACCAAAAGGATTTTTGTGCGGGTTGTCAATGAATTAAAAAAACCGGTGGACAGTGCCATCGTTGAGTTCCAGTTATATAACTATGCAGAATTCTACCCGCTTTACAAAACCTGTACTGATCCCAATGGTCTCTGTTCCTTCCTGACAGGGTATGGAGATCTTCTGGTATGGGCATCTAAAAGCGGTCGTTATGGTTATCAGAAAGTTACGGTACGACAGTCTGATTCTATCTTGCTTGAAATTAACCGTAAACCAGGGAAAGAATACACTGAAATCTATGATTTTGTTCCGCCGTCTGAAGAAAAAGAGTCAGCAACGGTTTCTGATTCCCTCAGGAATACCAATGCAAAGCATCTGGCATTTGAAGATAAAGTCCGGGGAAATTATGAGTCGACTTTTATCGATTCGTCAAAAACATACCGGCTGGCCGGGAATTTAAAGGTGAATCCCGATACACTCTGGTTCTACCTCAAGGCCAGCCGGGGAAACTGGCGTGAATTGATCGATTTTATTTCGGGATGCGATGAAACCCGGCGCCCCTGGATTTTCCCTTTATTATCTGCCATTTCTGAAAAAGATCTCCGTGATGCCGATCCTGAGGTACTTAACGATCAAATCTTGAATTCCTGGAAATTTGAACCATTGTCAGTGAAAAGAGAAATACTTTCCAAATACATTTTATGCCCCCGTGTTGACAATGAAGGTCTCAGACCCTATAAAGGATATTTCCAGTCATTTTTTCAGAAGGAGTGGATCAATCAGGCCAGAAAGGATCCGAAGGAAATAATGAAGTGGATAAAAAATAATATTTCCGTTGATGAGCATTCCAACTACGGCAGGGCTCCACTGTCACCGGTAGGAAGTTATGAGATGAAAATTGCTGATGGTCATTCGCGTGATATCCTCTTCGTGGCACTTTGCCGGAGTTTCGGTATCCCGGCACGTGTTGAACCTGCTGGCAAGGTGCCTCAGTATCTTGATCATGAAACGTGGAAAGATTGTTATTTTGAAAAACCGCCGACCATTGAAAATGCCCGGGGCAAACTTATCCTGGCCACTGATCCGGAGAATTCCAATAAACCGGAATATTATATCCAATATACGCTTGAAAAATTCGACGATGGTTTTTTCCGGTCACTGGATTATGAATATGATCCGGTTGTCAACCAGTTCCCATGTACACTGGAAATCGTTCCGGGATATTATCTGGTGGTCACGGGGAACCGTAAAACCGATGGTACGGTTCTCACGAAGCTTTCCTTCTTCTCCGTCGAACCGGACAGATCAGGCGAAATCACAATCCAGCTCAGGAAAGAAGCAGCTCCTGCTGTGCCTCTCGGCCAGCTTGATCTTAAAAATTTCGTGGTCGATCTGAACCTCCGGAAACCACTTTTGCTCGGTTCAGGGAAAGGAGCTGTCATTGCCTGGTTGGAACCGGATAAAGAACCAACCAAGCATTTTGTGCAAGATCTTACTCTGAGGAAAGAAAAATTTGATCAATGGAGCGGAGAAGTTATTCTTCTTTTTCAAACTGAAAAAGATAAAGCAGACTTTTTACAATCGAACCACAGATTACCAAAGACTATGCAATGCATCGCCGGGAATCCGGCTGTCATGAATGAAGTGAGCCATGCATTGCACAAACCGGTAGGAATGAACCTTCCGTTGGTCCTATACGTCAATCCGAATGGGGGAATTCTTTATCTTTCCGAAGGATACCGGATCGGGATTGGCGATGATCTGATGCGATACATAAATCTGAAGTAGGATTTAAAAGGCTTCCTGCTCAGCCCAGAGGCGTTGGTTGTCCCTGTTGTGGAAATGGTTATTCAAAGACTAATGAACCACCAGCTGTCTGGAGATTATTTCCCTGTCTGTCTTTAGCTGAATCAGATATACACCTTTATTATATCCGGCAAGGTCAATGCTGAACTCCGTTCTGCCTTTTTCAAGCCGGATCTTTCTGAAATCAATGCATTTCCCATCCATTCCAGTCACTGTAACTGAACAATCGCTTTGTCCGGGACTTTGAATGATCAAGGTCGTTTTTTCACGGGTAGGATTTGGGCTGATCCTGAAGCTCAAAGGTTGAGTTTGTTCATCGATGCCGGTACAGGGATCGATGGTCAGGTTGAGCGTATCCATGATCCTTCCCTTGCAGGGAGTATTGGCAAAAGCAAGCAGTGCCAGTTTGACTCCGCCATTCGTCCGGTCATCATCACCCGGGTAATAACTTGTCTGCAAGGAATATTCATCGCTGAAATGTCCATCGCCGAAAGTGCCCCATAAGAAGTTACGGTAATTTTCAGCGGTTCCGCTCAGGGCGATGGATGAATTCCATGAACAGATGGTCGTGTCCTCCCCTGCGTAAGCTTCCGGCGGATAGACCACATTGACCCGGACGGTATCGTACCGGGTCACGGTACTGTTGGTTGTTGCAACAATATATTGGGTTGTATCGTCAGGAGTGACCTGAGGATTTTGGAGATTTGAAGTAAATCCCGGGGGGATGGAACTCCAGGAATAGGTGTAAGATCCGGTACCTCCGTAAGCAATCACATTTAACTGTACGGTGTCAAGAAGTCCAATGCAGATTTTTTCCGGTGAAGCTGAGGCAAAGGTGGAGAAAACGTTCGTAAAGGTAAAAGAGCCGATCCTTGTACTCCAGCTGCTGTTTGAAGTCGTCGGATAATATTCGGTCGTATACCAGAAGGTGGTCGGATTGGCAGGGTCGACACACATCCCGCTGTAATCCCCCCAGCGGCTGCGGCCGCTCCATTCCCCGGTCTGGGAACCTCCACCGTCAATGATGGTCCTTTCCGAGACGGTCATCTGATTAAGGGGGTCGGTTTTAAGCCTCCCTGTGTAACGGATGGAGGGATGCAGGTCGGAACTCGATATGGAATAACCCAAAGCAATGGAACCAGCCGTATCCATGGCAATACTTCCCATCCAGCGGCAGTTGTTATCGGGTGCATAGGTCCCCTGCTGGTAAATGGACCAGGCACCGGTGGATTTCCTGAATTCATACCAGCGGACACCGGCAATCCCTCCGCCTGAATTTACTGTATGATTGGCCACCATGGCTTCATACCCGTTAAATTTCCGGTATTGCACACGGTACATCAGACGGTCGGAGATCGTTTCCAGCTTTATGTCCGTTCCCGGCTGAGGAATCCCGTCCAGCTGGGAAGTAAAGGAAGTAACATCAAGGGTCAGCAGATTTGAAAAGGTGGAGTTTGAAGGATTGGCGAAATCGGCATGGAATTCATAAATACCGAAATACTGGGGGGAACTTCTTTTGATGAATCCATAATAATTGGGGGTTCCCAGAGCGGGAAGTGTTCCGTCGCAGTCGGCCGGATAGATGGTGCTGAATCCACCTCCCCCGCCGGCAGAAAGGGTAAATGAGATCCGAACCGGATCTGTTTCGCCGGCAAGCATGGCATCCCGGTCAAAGCCATAGGCGCCGTTATTGGCAAAGCCTGATGAGCCGAAATTGTTGGATGACATGTAGTATCCGTCTGCCCAGACGCCGAATTTCGGATAATCCGGCATCAGTGGAAATTCGTATTGCCAGCGATACCAGGAGCCGGTCGGATCGGAGGTCACGGAAACGGCGATCATCTGGAAAAAGGGCCCGCTGGGATAGTTGGGCAGTGAAAACTGGGAGAAGAGCCACCGGTCGGCGGCCTCATCATAAAGCACCACGGCATCGCCGCTGTTTTCATTGTTCGGGAATCCGTTCCAGATCGAATTGTTCGCGTAGGGTCCGAAGATGATCTCGCCGGTCTTGTTGTAGATGGCGTAAGAGGTGTTCACCACCTGAAAATAATAATCAGGTCCGGCTTCACCATAGGTATCCGGTGGAACGGAACTTCCGGCGGAAAGCCCGTTGAAATTAGAGATGGTCGTATCGGTCAGCAGGTTCCCGTCGAAGTTTTGCAGGGCTGCATCGGTAAGGAACTGCACTCCGGCGTCAACGTCCATCCCCTCCTCATTGAACTTATTTGGCACCACTCCGTCCTTCCATGACCGGTCGGCCGGTTGCGGGGCTTTCCGGAGCATATCCCTCAGGGGGGGTGAAATGTCGAAATAGACCGGCCGGTCAATATGGGGTTTCAGCCCTTCATTCTGAGCCTGCAGGACCAGTGAAAAAAGCATAACAGATATGGAAAACATGAAAAATTGTTTCATCGTGCGCTGGTTTTATCCTCGCAAAGATCGGATTTTTTTTGATCGTTCCTAATGCGATAAGGGATATAAAATGATTACATTTTCCGATTTTGCCTGACCCAAGAATATTATCACTATCACCCGGCAGGTAGACACCTGCATCACCAACCCCATCCCAAAACAACCCATCTTCTGCATCGGTCCATATGTTGGCATGTCCCAAAATTCATTCAGTGAATTTCCCGGCATCGAAACCGATGTCTAGCCGGTCATCAAAAATCAACTCACCCTGTCAGCCGGAGGACTCTATTTGAATCGAATATACTGTAATGTGAGATTAGGTTGGCTCTTCAAATAAGTAGGTTTTTTTAATCCTGATTTATCTTGTAACTTTACCCTGTTATAAGGTTAAACCATGTCTAGTTTCACAACATTCAAAAGGCCAGGCTAATTACCCTAACCTTCCGGGAGCCAATACATCATTATTTTTCAGGAGTTGATTTACTCAGGATCATAAGAGCGGAGGAGGTATTTATAAGCTGTATGGATTGACCGAAGAGGAGATTTCAATAATTGAAAAATGAATGTATGGTTGATATTAGATGCAGATTCAAAAAAATAGTTCACAAATGGTGAACTATTTAAAAAATTAAAGTATCTTTGCATGAGAGTTCATTTAATAAAAAAACAGACTATTCAGGATTATGTGGTTGGCCATGCACCTGGAAAAAGTTCTTTTGAGAATTGGGTAACGTCAGTAAAATTTGCAGATTGGGACAGGCCGAAAGATATTCAACAAACTTTTATATCTGCCGATTTATTGGGGAACGGGAGTGACAGGGTTGTATTTGACATTGCGGGTAATAATTATCGTATGATTTGTAAATATCATTTTGGGTTAACTCAGGTTCACCTGTTTGTTTGCTGGATCGGCACACATGCAGAATACGATGAAATCTGCAACCATGGGGAACAATATACTGTTACTGCATATTAATTCTTTTGAAAATGAAAACTTTAAAATATACCATTATAAAATCCGAAGCGCAGTACAAAGTTTACTGCAAAGTGCTGGAGGATTTGCTGGAAGTCAAAGATAACGGCAAAGCCGCCGTGGATGAAATTGAATTGCTCACTGTATTAATTGAGAAATGGGATGCTGAACATTCCACCTTAATTGAAGTTAATCCTGTTGAGTTGCTTCATTCTTTGATGAAGGAACACAATCTTAATGCAAAAGAACTGGTCGAAATATTAGGAGTGAGCAAAGGATTGGTTTCAGATATTCTAAATTATAAGAAAGGTTTGTCAAAGAATATTATCCGGCTTCTTTCAGGATATTTCAAAGTCTCTCAGGAGGCTTTTAACCGGCCTTACAAATTGAAAAACCCTGTAAATTCTCATTTACGGAATGCAAGCGTAATGAATACTCCCAAAGAACTTGAATTAGTGTACTAAACCAGGCTTGAAAATACCTTATATGGTGATTTTCGTATCTTATTTGTTTTTAATACAGTAATTTACTTGGATTCAATATAAGTTACATTTTGTATCGGGAAAGTAACCGGCGCCTGCCAAGTTTTAACCGCTTTATTTCCAATTCCTTGATTTTTGTATTAACTTTGCACATCTTAACCTGTTTGAAACAGGGTTGAAATGCTAAAACCTATTTCAATGAGAACCAGGAAACTGAATTCCAAAGAGCCGGAAATAGAAAAAGCACCCGCCAAAACCGACACAAATACGTTTCCCATCGTTGGCATCGGAGCCTCGGCAGGCGGGCTTGAAGCTTTGGAACAGTTCTTTGGCAATATGCCTAAAAACAATGGGATGGCGTTTGTCGTGATCCAGCATCTCGACCCAAATCACATCGGAATTATGCCCGAGTTGCTGCAACGCATTACCTCCATGAAGGTATTTCAGGCAAGCGACCGGCTTAAAGTTAAATCAAACTGCGTATATGTGATACCCCCCAACAAAAGTCTGTCGTTGCTGCATGGGTTGCTGCATTTGTTCGATCCGGTTGAATCACGCGGCCTGCGGTTGCCCATCGATTATTTTTTTCGCTCACTGGCCGAAGACCAAAAGCAAAAAAGCATCGGCATTATCCTTTCGGGAATGGGCAGCGACGGCAGCCTGGGTCTGAAAGCCATTAAAGAAAAAAACGGGATCGTGCTGGTGCAGGATCCTGCTTCGGCGAAATTCGATGGCATGCCCCGCAGCGCGATCGAAGCCGTAATTGCCGATATTGTGGCTCCCGCCGAGGAATTGCCGGCAAAACTGATTGCTTACCTTAAGTTTATTCCACCGGTGAAAACAGATCCGGAAATAGAAAGTAAAAACAAAAGCAACCTCGATAAAATCATCATACTCTTACGAGAAAAATCAGGACACGACTTTTCCTTGTACAAGAAAACCACCCTCTTTCGCCGTATCGAAAGACGGAAAGGTATCCATCAGATCGACAAGATACACAACTATGTCCGCTTTTTACAGGAAAATCCTCAGGAGGTTAATATCCTTTTCAGGGAATTATTGATTGGTGTTACCAGCTTTTTCCGCGATAATGCTGTATGGGAAAAACTCAGGGAGGTTGTTCTTCCGGACTTGATCAATGAGCTGCCAAACGGTTATGTCCTGAGGGCATGGGTACCAGGATGTTCAACCGGGGAAGAGGCTTATTCGATGGCCATTGTTTTTAAAGAGGCCATGGAAAAAGTCAATAAACACAAGAATATCTCTCTGCAGATATTTGCCACCGATCTCGACCTGGATGCCATTGAGAAAGCCCGCAAAGGTGTTTATTCTTCAAACATTGTTGCCGATGTATCGCCCGAACGAACCAGCCAGTTCTTTACGGTCGAGGCAGAAGGTTACCGCGTGAATACCGCCATACGCGAAATGGTGGTGTTTGCTCCTCAGAATGTGATCAAAGACCCGCCATTTACCAAACTCGACATCCTTTCATGTCGTAATATGCTGATATACATGGAACCCGAGTTGCAGAAAAAACTCATAACGCTGTTCAATTACAGTCTGAATACCGGTGGAATCATGTTACTCGGCACCGCTGAAACACTCGGAGCCCAAACTGAAGGATTCAAGGAGATAGATCCCAAATTAAAAATTTACAAACGTTCAGCAACCGCTCTGACGCCTGACCTTGTTGATTTCCCGAGCTCCTTTTATCATGGTAAAGCCGGAGTGATTGAAAAAATGATCACGCCGAAAGTTGTTGAAAATATCCAGACTCTTGCCGATCAGGTTCTGTTGCAGAGATTTGCCCCTGCGAGTGTGCTGGTGAACAGCAATGGCGACATACTTTACATCACCGGCCGGACTGGAAAATACCTTGAACCGGTTGCCGGTAAAGCGAACTGGAACATTAATGCCATGGCGCGCGAAGGTTTGCGCCATGAACTGCCGGGCGCCTTCCGGAAAGCAATGCAAAATTTCAATCCGGTCATCATACATAACATTAAAGTACGAACCAACGGAGATTATCAGTTTATAGATGTTACCATTCAGCGTCTCGAAAACCCCGAGCCCATAAGGGGCCTGATCATGATAGTTTTTACCGATGTGCCGGCAGTCATTGAACATGAAACCGTGAGCCCTAAAACCAGGAAACGAAGTCTGACCGGGCGTCAGAAAGAACTGGAAACCGAATTGCAACGAAGTTACGAAGAGCTGCAAAGCACGCGCGAAGAAATGCAGACATCACAGGAAGAGCTGAAATCGACCAATGAAGAACTGCAATCAACCAATGAAGAGCTGCAATCGACCAATGAGGAGCTTACGACTTCCAAGGAAGAGATGCAGAGCCTGAATGAAGAATTGCAGACGCTTAATGCGGAACTGCAAAGCAAGGTAAATGATTATTACCGGGCGAATGACGACATGAAAAACCTGCTCAACAGTACGGAGATCGCAACCCTTTTCCTCGATAAAGAAATAAACATCCGCAGGTTCACCGACCAGGTAACCAAAATAGTCAAATTGCGTAACGCCGATATTGGCAGACCTTTTACCGACCTTGTCACCGATTTGCAATACCCCGAAATTGATTATCATGCCCGACAGGTTCTCCAAACCCTGATATCCACTGAAACCGCAGTTGCAACCCACGACGGCAGGTGGTTTAATGTCAGGATCATGCCTTACCGTACTATAGACGATCATATCGACGGTGTGGTAATAACATTCACCGACATCACCTCGGCAAAAAAAATGGAGGCTGAGCTGAAGGAAGCAACTAAGACAACAAGTATTAATGCCTTCCCGAATGAAAAATAATAATAAAACAAAAGCCATAATCCTTCGAAAAAAGGCAGAATCGGTGTTGAAAAAGAAACCCAAAACAAGTTCAACACATTCTGAAGCGGAGACACTGAAGCTTATTCACGAGCTTGAGGTGCACCAGATTGAACTGGAAATGATGAATGAAGAACTTGTATTATCAAGAGCTAAGGAGCACGATACGGCCGAAAAATATGCCGAGTTGTACGATTTTGCACCGTCAGGTTATTTTGTACTTTCAAAAGAAGGGAAAATTATTGATCTGAACCTTGCCGGATCGCAAATGGTAGGGAGAGAAAGAAAGAGGGTATATAACAGTCTGTTTGGTTTATTTATTTCCGACGATACGAAACCAATCTTCAATCTCTTTCTGGGGAAAGTGTTTATTAGCAAAGACAAAGTAACCTGCGAAGTGAACCTGTCAACGAATGAGAACTTACCAATGTTTGTGCACCTTACCGGCGTTGTGACCGAAAATGGAGAACGATGCCTTATCAATGTGATTGACATTACCGGTCGCAAGCAGGCTGAAGCAGAGATCAACAGTAAAAACCAAGAACTTTTCAAACTCATTACAGAAAAAGACAAGTTCTTTTCCATTATTGCCCACGACCTCAGAAGCCCGTTTAATGCATTGCTTGGCTTTACCAGAATGATGGCAGAAGATCTGCCTTCCTTGAGTCAGGACGAAATTCAAAAGATTGCCAACACAATGAGAGCCTCCGCAAGCAATCTTCACAGTTTACTTGAAAACCTTCTTGAGTGGTCACAATTACAAAGGGGATTGATCCCCTATAACCCTGTTTCCTTTTTATTGATGCCGAAAATAAAAGAAAGTATCCCATCGGTTTTTGAATCAGCCAACAAAAAGGGAATTGAGGTCAGCCTGGATATTACGGAAGATCTGGTAGTTTTTGCCGATGGAAACATGCTTGGATCAACAATCCGTAACATAGCCTCCAACGCCGTGAAATTTACATCCAAAGGAGGAAAAGTAATCATTTCGGCAAAGACATTTGCCGGCAAATCGGTTGAAATTTCCATAAAGGATACAGGTATCGGAATGAGCAAGGAAATTCTTGATAAGCTCTTCCGCCTGGATGGGAACACAAACCGTAAAGGCACTGATGGCGAACCCAGCACCGGTCTCGGTTTGATCATCTGTAAGGAATTTGTCGAAAAAAACCGTGGAGAAATTTGGGTGGAGAGCGAAGAGGGAAAAGGAAGCATGTTTAATTTTACTTTACCAAATCACAATCAATGAAAAAAGTAAAAGATAGCAGTGCATCGGAAGCTGCCCTCCTTCGCAAAAAGGCAGAAGCGTTGCTGAAAAAGAAACCATCAAAAACAGCTTCGCAACTTTCTGAAACCGAAATCCTGAAACTCATTCACGAGCTTGAGGTACACCAGATAGAACTGGAATTACAGAACGAAGAGCTCGTGCTGGCAAAAGAACAGGCCATAGAAGTTGCTTCTCAAAAATATTCTGAATTATACGATTTTGCGCCAACGGGTTATTTTACACTTTCCAAAGAAGGTAAGATTATTGAGCTAAATCTCTGCGGATCGCAAATGCTTGGCAAAGAACGCTTGCTTTTAAAAAACAGCCGGTTTGGCTTTTTTATTTCCAATGATACCAAACCAATCTTCAATCTCTTTCTCGGGAAAGTATTTACCAGCAAAGCCAAAGAAACCTGTGAGGTGACCCTGTTAACGAATGCCAACTTGCCAGCGTATATTCACCTTACCGGTATCGTTACCGAAAATGGAGAACAATGCCTTTTAACTGTGGTTGATATCACCGAGCGCAAGCGGGCGGAAGTATTGATGGCCGAAATCATTGAAAAAAATCCGATGTCAATTCAAATTTTAGATAAGGAGGGGTTCACAATTCAAGTAAATCAGGCACATACCAAACTTTTTGGTGCCGTACCACCTTCTGACTATTCGATTTTTACTGATGTTCAATTAATACAACAAGGAATGGGAGAGATATTTGAACGGATGAAAAACGGTGAAGTCGTTCGGTTTCCTGATTCGTATTTTAATGTCCATGATTCAATTTCCGAGTTACCGGATGTTCCTGTTTGAATACGGGCTATTGGTTTCCCCTTAAATGATAACAATGGCAAACCGGAACGATTTGTATTCATGCATGAAAATATTACCGAGCGCAAGCGGGCGGAGACAGAAATACAACTTAAAAACGAGGAACTTGTAAGACTCACTGCCGAAAAAGATAAATTTTTCTCCATCATCGCAAACGACCTGCGCGGCCCGTTCCAATCACTCCTTGGCTTTACACGTATGATGGTAGAGGAATTGCCTTCATTGAGGCTGGACGAGATTCAAAAGATGGCAATGAGTATGAGAAACTCAGCTAACAAACTCTTCAACCTGCTCGAAAACCTGCTGGAGTGGTCCATGATGCAGCGTGGCAGATTTAGTTTTAAACCTGAATCATTCATATTGCTGAATGGGATTGCGCCAATTATTGATTTTTTTCGCGATGCAGCCGACAAGAAAATGATCAGGATCAGCTATGATGTTCCGGAGGATATGAGGGTAATGGCTGATGCTCATATATTCGAAAGTCTGATGCGTAATTTGGTTTTCAATGCTATTAAGTATACTCCGAAAGGTGGGAATGTTACCATTGCGGCAAAGCCGATGCACAATAATTCAGTTGAAATATCAATCAGGGACACGGGTATCGGAATGAATAAAAACATGATCGATAATCTTTTCAGCCTTGATGAGCAAACAAGCCTCCAGGGGACCGAAGGTGAGCCCGGTACCGGCCTGGGATTGATCATCTGCAAGGAATTCATCGAAAAACATGGCGAAAAAATTTGGGTGGAAAGCGAAGAAGGGAAAGGAAGTACATTTTATTTTACCCTAAAAACAAACCTGTGAAACATCTGCCAAACCTTCTTATTGTTGACGACTCAGAGGAGAATCTGTTATTCCTTGAAAATCTCCTTAAGAAAATCAAAGCTAACCTGATCCAGACGCTTTCCGGTGCAGAAGCACTGGAGAAAACCAGGGGGATTGAAATAGCGTTGGCAATCATCGACGTTCGCATGCCCGAAATGAATGGGTATGAACTTGCATTGAAGATGAATGAAGAAAGATCGGGGGACAAGGTGCCGATAATTTTTATTACGGCGAGCCATGCCACTGAAATGCAAGTCTTCAAAGGGTATGGTTCCGGGGCAGTCGACTATCTGGTTAAACCCGTCGATAATCATATTCTGCTGTGTAAGGTCAACGTGTTTCTTGACCTTTTCAATCATAAACAGACCATTAAAAGGGACATGGGGCTGCTGAAAAAATCTACCGATGAAGTAACCAGGGTCAATGCTGCCATTAAAAAGAGTGAAGAGAAGTACCGCCTGATGATAGAAACCACTCACGAATCAGTCGTTGTCGCGCAAGACGGCCTGCTCAAGTTTGTCAATCCAATGACGCTTAGCCTGTTAGGGGGATATTCAGAGAAGGAACTCATTGACAGACCATTTTCCGAATTCATCCACCCGGATGATCGGAGCATGGTGCTTGAAAATTACCGCCGACGGTTCACAAAAGAGGCAGCACAGTCCCGGTATCCTTTCAGGGTGGTTACCCGTGATGGCATAGTCCACTGGGTGGAAATCAATGCAACCTTGATTGAATGGCAAGGCAAACCAGCCACGTTGAATTTCCTTGCCAACATCACTGAGCGCAAGCAGGCCGAGGATGCATTGCGCGAGAGTGAGGAACAGCACCGTATGCTGATTGAAGCGTCGTTCGACTTGATCTATGTCATCGGCCGGGACGATATGGTCGAGTATGCCAACCCCGCAGCGCTGAGAGCGCTAAGGAAATCCGCCGCGGAGGTCATTGGAAAACCGAGGGCCTCGTTCTTTCCGCCGGCGGTCGCCGCTGCCCAGAAGCTGGCGCTCGACCAGTTATTCACCAGCGGTGAATCTCTCAGCCGGGAACAGAAAACCGAACTGGCGGGGATTGTCCAATATCAGGAAACTCAGCTTATTCCTCTCAAAGGTGCGGATGGGAAAACGGTTTCAGTTCTCGGCATATCCCGCGACATCACCGAACGAAAGCTATCCGAAGAAGCGCTGAAGGAAAGCGAGGCATTGTTAAGGTCCGTTGTGTGTAATATCATCGAACTAATCATTATAACTGATGAAAATGGCATTGTTAGTTTTATCAGTCCTCAGTGTGAAAGCGTTACGGGATATCCGCCCGGCAAATTTATCGGAAAACGAATACCGGATATCATTCATCCCGACGATTTTGAGAGGTGTCAGATAGCCTGGAATCAGGTCTTCCAGGAGGAGCCGGATCTACGTGAATTCGAATATCGTATACTTGATGGCCAGGGAGCAATAAGGTGGATATCCCACTCTGCAAAACGGATCAGGATAAATGACAGTTTGTTTGGAATGCAGAACACCATCCGCAACATCACGGAGCGTAAGATAGCAGAGCAGACGCTGAGGATAAGCGAGGAAAAATACAGAACAATGTTAAATGCCTCTCCCGATGGTATTTTATTAATCGACCTGAAAGGAACTATTACCGAGGTTTCTGAAATCGGGCTTGAATTATTTGGCACCGAAACCAGAGATGACATTGTGGGCAAAGATATTTTCCGGTTTGTTCCATCTGGTGAAAAAAATACTTTAAAAGAAATAATTGAAAAGGCAACGAATGAAGGGCTTGCACAAAATATCGAGTTAAAAATCAGAAAGAAAAACCAATCAATTTTCGAGGGTGAAATCAGCGCCACTTTAATACAGAGTCCGGATGGGGCGCCCTTATCATTTATGATCATCATCCGCGATATTTCCCATCGCAAGAAAATGGAGACAAAGCAGATCCATGCCGATCGTATGGCCAACCTTGGAGAAATGGCCTCAGGCATTGCACATGAGATCAACCAGCCATTAAATATCATTTCAATGGTAATGGATAAAATTTTGTTTGAGTCTGCCAAAACCGAAACGATCGACATGGAATTCCTGAAAAATAAATCAAACAAAATTTTTGATAATATAACCCGCATAAGAAACATCATTGATCACATCAGGGCATTTTCGCGAAGCCACGACGATTTCGTATTGTCAGCCTTCGATATTAATTCAAGCATTGAAAATGCTGCTTCGATGATCATGGAGCAATTCAAACACCTCGGAATCAGCCTGAATCTTCAGCTCGAAAAACAAATTCCTCAAATCGTTGGCAATACCTATAGATTTGAGCAGGTCATCATTAATCTATTGGTCAATGCCAAAGATGCGGTGATCGAAAAGAAAAGCAAACAGGAAAAATATATTGAAATGATCGTTGGGGTCAGATCATATCAGGAACATCAATTTCTGATCGTTGAAGTTACGGATAATGGTATTGGCATCAGTCATGACGATATCAACAATATTATACTTCCTTTTTATACTACCAAGGATGAAGGGAAGGGAACCGGAATCGGATTATCGATTTGCTATCAGATCATAAAGGAAATGGACGGAACCATAGAAATAACAAGCGATAAATTGCACGGAACAAAGATTAAAATCATTCTGGATATTCAAAAGAAAAAGTGAAGATGGCAATACAAGATAAGATAAAGATCCTGATCCTTGATGATGAGAAGCAGTTCACCGAAGAATTGAGTGGGTTTTTTCAGGGTTCAGAGTATGAATCATATGAGGCCAACACAGCAACGGAAGGGAAAAAAATATTAAACAATAATGAAATTGACCTCCTTATCCTCGACGTTCGGTTGCCCGGCGTAAATGGCCTGGATATTCTGAAAGAGGTGAAAATTCACTACCCCCGCATGGAAGTCATCATCATTTCAGCGCATGGCGATATGGATACGGTGATCAAAGCCATGCGGCTCGGGGCCTTCGATTATTTACGCAAGCCATTCAGGTATATTGATATTCAGATTGCCATTGAGCGTACCCAGAAATACCTTCAGATGCATCGAAGGCTGAAGCAGATGGAAGAAAGGAACTCCCTGATCTCAAAAAACCTCGAAGAAAAAATCGACCGTAAGTTTATCGGGGTCAGCCCACAGATCAGGGAGGTTTATGAACAGGCCATTACCGCGGCAAATTATCCTGATTCCAATGTATTGATCACTGGAGAAAGCGGAACAGGCAAAGAGAATATTGCACGGATCATACATTATTCCAGCGTCAGGAAAGATCATATTTTTTGTGCCGTAAACAGCAGTGCTATTTCGGAATCACTTTTAGAGAGCGAATTCTTCGGTCACAAAAAGGGATCTTTTACCGGTGCTGTCATCGATAAAATGGGATTTTTTGAAGTATGTAACGGGGGCACGCTTTTCCTGGATGAGATTGCCGATATGCCGTTGAACCTGCAGGCGAAGATTTTACGGGCTACTGAAGAAAAGGTAATCACGAGGGTTGGCGAAACAAACCAGATCCATACCGATTTCCGGATCATTTCCGCCACAAATCAGGATATCAACAAACGGGTGGAGAAGAAAAAATTCAGACTCGACCTTCTTCACCGTCTCAATACTCTGGAGATACATATTCCCGCGCTCCATGAAAGACCCGAAGATATCAAACCCCTGCTGCTTCATTTTGTTAACCTTTATGCAACGAGATTTAATAAACCAAACCTCCGTATCTCCAGGGAGGTTTATGATGCGCTCCTGAAATATAATTTCCCGGGAAATGTCAGGGAACTTAGAAATATGACCGAAAGGGCGATCATTCTATGCAAAGGGAGTTTGCTGGAGATAAAAGACTTCCCTGTCAAACCCCAGAAAGTATCAGCGGATGAGAATGGCAATTCAGTTAACCTGAGAATGTATGAGATCAGCCTGTTACGAAAGGCTCTCAGGAGGGCCAAATTCAACCTGCAGGCAGCGGCCAATGCCCTGGGAATACACCGTGATGCTCTGAGCAGGAAAATGAAAAAGTACAATATCACCATCAGCAAGACCGAAAGGTAACGCGTTTTCGCGTGCATACGCGGTTTTTTCGCAGCAACAGGCAGACCTTTCCCGTCACCAGGCCTGAAACAATCCATCCTCAGGAAAAATAATATTTTTTTTACCGTTTAACATTCAATTAGTTAGATTAGATAATAATCAGACTTTGCCGATGGTTGATTATTTGTGGCCCTGTCTTTGCATAGTCTTAACGAATAAGAGGTAAACCGTCCCTCAAATGTAAAGCACGGTATTTATTAACCAATAATAGGAGATTAAAAAAATGGCAGTAGAAAAAACCATCGGTTCATCCAGCCTCGTAGAGGTGATCGACCGTATCCTCGACAAAGGCGTCGTGGTTGATGCATGGGTAAGAGTTTCATTGGTTGGTATCGAGCTGCTTGCTATCGAAGCAAGAGTTGTCGTTGCCTCTGTTGAAACATACCTGAAGTATGCAGAAGCAATCGGATTAACTGCTAAAGCCGCATAAGGCATATTGCAGTTGAGCAGTTTCTTGCTAAAACATCCTTCCGGGCCTTAAACCTGAAAGCATGAGTTACCAGGAATTTCTCTTTTCTTCCATCATTTTTTTCTCCCCCCTTTCGCAATCTCTCTCCAAGTAAAAAAAAATTTCTCAAATATGAATATACAGCCTGAATTAAATATTGACGGTTTTTTAGACAACGTAATAACTTCCTATGAAACCCGGATTCAAAAAATTCAAACGGCCTTCCAGTCATCAGAAAATATCACGGAATCATCCCACATTCTTTTCAATAATGTCCATAATTCCTTAAACGATCTTAAAAAGGAGAGAGACCTGCTAAATTCGAGACTTTGCGATACACTGGCAAAAAATGGATCCCTGCGTAAAAAGGATTACAATTCAATGATGTCGGGCATTCTCAAAGCGCTCGATGAAAAGGAAAAAGAGGCCGAAACCCTGTTTTTAAACTTTATCGAAGCTCAGAAAGAGACCGCCCAATCGCTTAAAAACAGCCTTCTTGGCATCAAAGATATAGGATCACAGGACGTCAGCGAAAAAATTGGGATCATCAAAGAGCAACTTTTTCAAATTTCAAAACTGCAGGAGTTGAGAAAGGAAACGGTAACCAAGACATTTATGAATTTTCAGCAAATTCATAACAGAATGATTGAATGCCTTGAAAATTTGCTTGAAAAAGGCGATCACATTCTGATAAAGGATATAAAAAAGGTCAGAGATCAAATTATAAAAGACATTAACTAATACAAATAACCAAATATTCAAATAAACATAGGAGATAAAAAAAATGGGACTAGGATCAGAAATGAAAAATTTGAGTGAAGAGATACTTGCTTCATTCAAACAGCGTATCATGGAAAATGAAGAACTTGTCATCGAAGTGCAAAAAACACTTGACGGCTTCCGGAAAGACCATCTGGAGATGGCGAACCTGCTAACAGCAAACGCTGCAGCCTTAAGAAAAGATCTTGCAAAAAGCGTAAGGGAGCGTTTGGTTAACGAAAAGGAACGGTTAATTACGCATAAGGGGTTTATGAAAGGCATTCATGTCACAATCTCTTCGATCCAGAAAGAAGTCGAGGCCATACAAACCTCCGCGACCAACCTGATTACAAAGTTCTCTGAAGAGAGAGACCTGATGGCCGAAGAATTAAATAAATTCTTCGCAAAGGGTAAGTCCGACAGAATGAAAAATGAAAAAATCAGGATGAAGGAATTTGATGCCCTCATGAAAAATATCACCGACGATATTAAAAGCATCAATGATGAGGTTTTGGGTATCTTTAAAAACACCAACGGGATGCTGGCAAAATTTGAAAAGGAGCATCTGGAAATGTCGGCTGAGCTAAGAGCTGAACTGAGCAAAAACCTGGCTGAACGATTTGAATATACCAGAGCATTGCTGAATGGGTTTCAGAAAAGATTATCGGAAATCAGTAAAGAAAATCAGCAAATGGGCCAGAGGCTGAGAAAAGATCTTGCCCATGGTGAAGTTGAAAGGCTAAAAGATTATCATGGTATAATGAAAGGAATCCAGGTTGCCATAAAAGGTATCCGTACCGAGGTAAAAAACATCAAGAGTTCCACCTCCGGAATGCTTGAAGATTTATTGCAAAACAGGGTTGAGGCATCGGCCGAATGGAACAATATGCAGAAAGTGATGGCACAGATAAGGAAAACAGGTGTTGTAACACCGCCTAAGGAGATCAAAAAGAAGGCTGAAAAAAAAGAAGTAAAAAAGGAGATCCCGGTTAAGGAAGAAAAGAAAATCCTCACAGAAGCGATCAAGGAAGCTCCGGTTAAAGAGGAAAAGAAAGTCCAGGTGGAAGCAATCAAGGAAACCCCGGTCAAAAAAGCAACCCCTCCTCTCCCATTGCCATCTGCACCGATGACACTGGAAGAGAAAGTGCTGGATTATATCAGCAAACACCCCAAGGGGGTAAAAATCTCAGCAATGGAAGAACCCCTTGGTGAAACCCGGATGAAGCTTGGTTTTGTTGCCAAACACCTGCTGGATGAAGGAAAAGTCCTGAAAATTGAAAATATTTATTATCCTAAACCCAAACTCGTAAAATAACGGATACAGCAAATCTCCTGCGAAATGACGATAAAGATACCTGACCAAGTAATGTTTTGTCATTGCGGAATTGAATTCAGGCCGCTGATCAGGACCTATCGGAATATCTACTTCGTTTGCAATTGCGGTAATCTGATGACGGTAAAAAGAAGGATGTGGTTTGTTCACTACACCCGGGCCTTAAAAGATTTCTACGATTCTTTAACATCAAATCGCTTTTGTAAATTATTAAACAGAGAAGATCATGGTAAAAACAATCAGATGTGCGTTTTGTAGCGGAACCGGAAAAGATCCCTACGATCTGCTTTCTCCGATATCCTATTGCCTGGTTTGTAACAGCACGGGCCGGGTTGAAGTGGAGGAACCCACGAAAAGATGTGTGTTCTGTTCGGGTACCGGCAAAAATCCGCTCGGGGCCAGGGTGACATGTATTGTATGCGGTGGCAAAGGAACTATTCAGTGTGAGAGCGATACCATTTGTAATCAATGCAAGGGGACAGGAACATCCATCGATAAGTTGCCGTGTACCCGTTGCGGGGGGAAAGGGTTCAATTAATAATTGATAATTGATAATTGACAATGAAAAATGTCGGGAACAATATCAGAAGAAGTATCATAAAGCGACAGGAAGCAATCGAAAGGTTTCAGGCAAGGAAGAGGGAGTTTTTAATTACAAAGGAACAGATCATCAAGGAGATTGAAGAGGCAAGGGAAACCTGGAAAAACACATTGGAAAAATTACCCGTTCATGAATTTAACCAATAACTCGTTAGGCATCAACCAATAGCACATCAACTTATCAACCTATCAACTCATCAACTTATCAACTTATCAACTCATCAACTTATCAACCTATCAACCTATCAACTTATCAACTCATCAACTTATCAACCTATCAACTTATCAACCTATCAACTTATCAACCTTATATGAGCGACAACAATGAAATGAACACCGTACTTGAGCTTAGGCCAATGTCGAATTTTGTTGAGACCGACTACATCAAAGATATTACCAACCGTGGCCTAACCTACATCAAAGCAGGATTTCCGGTACATTTCAGAGGTCCGTCGGGAACAGGAAAAACAACAGTGGCCATGCATCTGGCCTGTAAAATCGGCAGGCCGGTGGTCATCATTCACGGCGATTCTGAGTACAAGACTTCCGATCTCATCGGCAGTGAACAAGGTTATAAATATAAAAAGCTGGATGATAAGTTTATTCATTCCGTCCATAAATATGAGGAAGACATGAGTAAACAATGGGTGAACAACCGTTTAACCATCGCCGTTAAAAATGGATTTACCCTTATTTATGATGAGTTTACCCGTTCACGTCCTGAAGCAAATAACATCCTGCTACCCATTCTTCAGGAGCGAATGCTGAGTACATCGGCAACCAAGGAAGAGGACTACTACATGAAAGTGCATCCTGAATTCCGTGCCATCTTTACTTCAAATCCTGAAGAATATGCAGGCGTTAACCGGACACAGGATGCCCTGCGTGACCGTATGGTAACCATGGACCTTGATCATTTTGACTATGAAACCGAATTGCAGATTACAAGGGCAAAATCGAATCTTGCATTAAAGGATACTGAAATAATCGTTAAAATTGTCAGAGGGTTGCGCGAATCGGGTAAAACTGAATTTGACCCGACCATCCGGGGTTCCATCATGATTGCAAAAACACTGGCAACCTTAAAAACGACTCCATCGAAATCCAAAACTGTATTCCGGAAAATCTGCCAGGACATTCTGACATCCGAAACGAGCCGGATAGGCTCAAAAACCAACCAGGAAAAGGTAAAGATCATCGTTGACGAGCTGATCGAACAATATTCGGGAGAGCTAGGGAAACAATAGGTATTTATCAATTAGGTAATAGGCCTCAGGCATCAGTAGATCAACATATCAGGATAAAGGAAAAAGCAAAACAAACAACACATTTTCAAATTTTCAAATCAACCTATCAACTCATCAACCTATCAACCAATCAACTCATCAACCAATCAACTCATCAACCTATCAACCTATCAACCAATCAACTCATCACATTATGCCAATTTCAAGCGCAATAAAAGGACTTCAAAGCATTAAAAGCATGCAGGGTGTCGTCAAATCGGGTATCCCCAACAAGGAAGAATCAGATTTCATAAAATTGTATCTTTTTGAAAAAGAGAGAACCCGGTTGAAAAGTGAGGAGATCAGGATTTTACTACGGCTTGAGATCATTCAAAACAGGTTGAAGGAGATCCAGGCATATAATGATGAAAAGGCTGGACAGATGATTCCACCTGAACCGTTAGTAAAGAGTAAAAAGTCTAAGAAGGACGATAAAAAAGATTGGAAAACAATGTCAATAGATTATTAAAAACCAGGTACAATGGCTGAAATGACCCATGCCTTGAATGCGACCAATCTCGCCGATATACTCGAAAGAGTGCTTGATAAAGGGATTGTTATTGCAGGTGATATAAAAATCCAGATAGCAGATGTTGATCTTCTGACCATCAAAATCAGGTTGCTTGTGGCCTCGGTCGATAAAGCCATGGAAATGGGAATCAACTGGTGGCAGGAAGATTCTTTTCTCTCGTCGAAAGCCAGGGAAAAAGAGCTTATGGAGCAACAGGAGGCGCTTGATGCCCGACTGGAAAAGCTGGAAACGCTCAATAAACCGTTATAGTATATATTGTAATTCAGGATGAAAAATGGAAATTAAAGATATTGTGGAAATTACAAAGGTTGAGATGACACGACTTACTGGATTTAGTTCCCCAAATGCTATCGGAATAAACAAAGAAGAGGGTATATGGCGCATCACTATCGAAATAACCGAAAAGGCTTCAGGCGCTCCCAATCTTGATCTCCTTGGAATTTATGATGTCCGGGTTGATGCTTCCGGAAACCTTCTTGGTTATGATAGAATAAGGATGAGGAAGCGATGTGAAAAAGACTGTTAATGAAAACAATGAAATCAGGATTCAGCATACTTTGACAAAGAAATGTCTGATATTAAAACCCCTTAAAATTGAAAATAATGGAAAAAGATAAAGAAAAAGAAAAAAATGAAGATGCCGATTTTGATCTTTTCGGACTTGGCGGTTTGTTCAAAGGCATAGAAAAACTGGTCGACCTGGCCGGGAAGCTCGAAGAAAAGGGTGGAATCAGGAAGGAAGGTGAGATCAATTTTGACCACTTGAAAAAAGGGATGAAAGGAGTGTATGGATTCACCATCAACACGGCCGGAGGAGGAGCCCCGAAAGTAGAAACCTTCGGGAACATTAAAAAAACACCAGAAGGGCCCAAAGTGGATGAAGAGCGGGAACCGATAACCGATATTTTTGACGAAAAGAATGAAATCGTTGTCATCGCGGAAATGCCCGGGATTGAGGAAAATGACATTAAAATCGACTTGAAGGAAGACATTCTTGAACTTTCGGCTGTGAGCAAGAACAGGAATTACCGGAAAGAATTGTTGCTCCCGGTAAAGGTTCTAAAACAAAATTTACGTCACAAATTCACCAATGGAATCCTTGAGATCAGGATAAAAAAATAAACGTCATGGCACTTGCTGGCTTAGGAAACAACGACCTAAAACTTATCATTTTCGGCGGAAAAGGCGGTGTTGGAAAAACCAGTTGTGCCATTGCCACAGCGCTGGCATTATCAGAAACGTTTAAAACACTGATCATCTCCACCGATCCGGCACATTCTGTGTCGGACTGCCTAGAACAACAAATTGGCTTTCAGGTTCAAAAGGTCGACGGCTGTGTCAAATTAGCCGCTATTGAAGTTTTTGCCGACGAAGCCCTTTCCCGGTTCAAGAAGGAACACCAGCCTGAACTGATAAAACTTTTTGAAACATCCACGAACCTTGATAATGAGGACATCGATGAATTGTTGACTTTATCGATCCCCGGTATTGACGAGGTGATGAGCTTCAAAACCATCATCGATTTTATTGAAGAAGGCGGATACGATAAATATGTGGTTGACACTGCTCCAACCGGACATGCACTGAGATTAATTTCATCTCCAAAATTGCTGGATGACTGGATAAAGGTAGCCGCCAGAATGAGATGGAAATACCGTTACATGATCACCAGTTTTTCGGGTGCCTATCAGCAGGATGAGGTGGATGCCTTTTTACTGAGCCTGAAAAAAACGGTCAAAAAGATCGAAAACATGTTGAAGGATACCGATAAGTGTGAATTTATCCCGGTGTGCATCCCCGAAAAGATGGCGATCATGGAAACGGTCAGGTTGCTTGCGGATCTTGGTAAATCCGGAATCATTTCGAGGCAGATCATTGTGAACAACATGATGGTTTCGGAAGGATGTGATTTTTGTCAAAGAAGAAAAACTGGCCAATTACCTTATCTACAAGAGATCTACGGAACCTTTGACACGTTAAATAAAGTCGAAGTACCTATGTTTACTGAAGAAATCAAAGGACTTGCAGCATTGAATAAATTAAAATCGTTTTTATTCAGCGGATGAACAACTCAACCCATAAACCCATAAACTTATCAACCTATCAACTTTTCAACTTATCAACCTATCTACTAATCAACCCATAAACCCATAACAATGCCCAAAATCAAAGACGAAATCGTACTACGGGTAAAGGAAGCCCTTGTGAAGGATGTTGGAAGGGCTATCGCCCGGATCGATCCAAAAGACATGAAGCTGATCGGGTTGGAGAGCGGCGATGTGATCGTTATTGAAGGAAAACGTGCCACGCCGGCAAAAATAATGCCCTGTTATCCTGATGACCGGGATAAAAGCACCATTCAGATCGACGGCATAACCCGGGAGAATGCCCAGGCCGGGATAGACGAAAAAGTGAAGATCATCAAAACTACCTGCCGTCAGGCAGCAAAAATAAAACTCAAACCCGATACAAAATCAGGTTCCCTGTTCAAAGCTGATGATGCGAAATACATTGGTTCGCTGATCAATGGTCTTCCGGTGATTAAAGGCGATAAAGTAAGAGCCATCCTGTTTGGGTCACGCTCTGTTGATTATACCGTAACCGGTGTCAATCCTGATGGTGTGGTGCTTATTCACCCCAATACCACTTTTCAGCTTGAACTGACAAAGCAGGATGGAGAACGTAAAAGAAACGTATCGTACGAAGACATCGGCGGACTTGGGAACCAGGTTCAGCGCATCCGTGAGATGATTGAGCTACCACTAAAATATCCTGAGATTTTCGAACGCCTCGGTGTAGAACCACCCAAGGGAGTTTTTCTCTATGGCCCTCCTGGAACAGGTAAGACTTTGATCGTCAGAGCTGTGGCTCATGAAACGGATGCCTATTTCATCAACATATCAGGTCCCGAGATCATGGGGAAGTTTTACGGGGAGAGCGAAGGGCGCATCCGGAAACTTTTTGAAGAAGCCCAGGCACATGCACCTTCCATCATTTTTATTGATGAAATCGATGCCATTGCGCCCAAAAGAGAAGATATGGGTGGAGAAAAACAGGTGGAGAAACGGGTTGTTGCGCAATTGTTGTCGCTGATGGACGGCCTCGAATCGAGGGGGAAGGTCATCGTGATAGGCGCCACTAACATTCCGAACTCCATTGATCCGGCGTTGAGGAGGCCGGGACGGTTCGACCGCGAAATTTCCATTTCCATTCCTGATAAAAAAGGCAGGTTGGAAATCCTTCATATTCATACCCGCGGCATTCCGTTGTCGATGGATGTCGATATGGAAAAACTGGCAGAAATCACTCACGGTTTTGTTGGCGCCGATCTCGAAGCGTTAGCCCGGGAAGCTGCAATGACCGCCCTTCGGAAGATACTTCCGCAAATCGATTTTGAGATGTCCGAGATCCCTTATGAGCTTTTAATGTCACTGGAAGTGACCATGGATAATTTCCTGGATGCGATGAAAGAGGTTGAACCTTCGGCCATCCGGGAAGTATTCGTTGAAGTACCCGATGTTAAATGGGATGATGTTGGCGGGCTTGATGAAATCAAAGAGGCCTTAAAGGAAACGGTGGAATGGCCTTTAAAATATGCCGATCTGTTTAAAAAGGCAGATACCAATCCTCCGAAAGGCATTATTCTTCATGGGCGGCCAGGAACCGGAAAAACTTATCTGGCAAAAGCGCTGGCAAGTGAGAGCGGTGTTAATTTTATCTCGGTAAAGGGTCCACAGATCTTAAGCCGCTATATCGGGGAATCGGAAAAAGGTGTCAGGGAACTCTTCAGAATGGCCAAACAGGCATCGCCATGCATCCTGTTTCTTGATGAAATTGACAGCCTCACGCCCAGACGTCAGAACGATGGTTCGGGTTCAGGGGTGATCGAGAGGGTTATCGGCCAGTTCCTAACTGAAATGGATGGCATTGAAGATTTGAAAGGTGTGATTGTTCTCGCTGCAACCAACAGGATCGATTTACTTGACCCTGCATTGCTGAGAAGCGGCAGGTTTGATCTGATATTCGAACTGCCCCTGCCTGATGTAAAAACCAGGGAGAAAATATTCCAAATCCATACCAGGAATAAACCCCTTGGTAAAAAAATCAACCTCAGTAAACTGGCGATGAATACCGATACTCTGACCGGCTCCGATATAGAATTTATCTGCCGAAAAGCAGCTATGCTTTCCATCCGCGAACTGATCGATAAAAACCGAGGAAAGTCATCCGAAATTTCCGGGGAGATCCATATCCTGGAAAACCATTTTGAAGAAGCCATACAACTGGTATTAAAACAAAACGCATCGAAGAAATGACCTCACTTCGCATGACAACAAAAGGGATATACATCTATGGGATCGTACCGAATTTTTATAGTACGGATCTCTTCAGATCAATCGAGACTTCAGGTGTCTATGCCATCTCTCACGAGGCTATCTCTGCCATTGTTTCCGACAGGGAAACTACCTGCCTCGATTCTATGACCAGAGAATCTCTTGCACACTTGCTGGTTCACCACCAGCAAACCATCGAAGAACTCCAGGGAAACGGTTTCACCATGATCATCCCCATGAGGCTCGGGACGATGGTCAGTTCCAAAGAAGAGGTTTTAACCATACTGTCACGCGGCTTTGATCTGATGATGGATACTTTAAAGAAAATCGAATACCTGACAGAAAATGATATGGCAGTAACCTGGAGTGATTTCCCAGGAATCCTGAAAGAGATCGCTGGCTATCCCGAAATCATATCATTGAAAGAGAATATCATGAAGGCCGGAGAGATCATCAAAAAAGTCGATCAGGTTAAGATCGGAATGTTGGTAAAAGAAAAACTGGATGAAAAAAATAAAAAGGTGGAGTTGAAAATCCTGGATTTATTATCACCTATCTGCCTCGATATGAAAACGCATGAGGTCATGAATGATCAGATGGTGACCAATACAGCTTTTCTTCTAGACAGAAAAAATACTAAAACATTTGAAAACATTGTTGACCAGCTTGATCAGGAATATAATGGTGCACTGAATTTCAAATTGGTAGGTCCGCTTCCATGTTACAGCTTTTATACAATAGAAATCAAGGAGTTGGATCCCGGACAGGTAGTGCTGGCTAAAAGCGAGCTTGGTCTTAAAGATGAAATTGCAGAAGATGAAATTAAAAAGGCATACCTGGAACAAGCAAAAAAATTCCATCCCGATGCATGCCTGCATAATGTTGACAAAGAACACTTTAACCAGATTACCAATGCTTATCACACACTGCTTGATTATTCAGCGGCGGTAAGGCAATCATCCAGGAAGGAAAATATCTCCCTGTCGATCGAGAAGATAATGGACAACCTGATTTTGGTAAAAATAAAAGAATGATATGCAAAGAGACGGAAAATATATTTATTGCATCATTGCCTCGAATTATGATATCAACCTGGGACCGATCGGAATAGGCGGGCGCGGAGACCTGGTATCCACCATTGGATTTGATGGACTATGCATGGTGGTAAGTGACCATCCTCTCAGCAGGTTCGTGGTTAATCCCGAAAATATGCTTGCGCACCAAAAGGTGATTGAAGAGGTCATGAAGGAATTCAGGAGCGTACTCCCCATCAGGTTTGGCACCATCGCTGCAACGCCTGATGAAATAAGGAATCTCCTGAACCGCAGGTATAGTGAATTCATGGAATTGCTCAAGCAATTTGAAAACAAGATGGAGATCAATGTAAGAGGAACCTGGAAGAACATGGGAGTGATCTATAAGGAGATTGATAAGGAGCATGTTGAACTTCAGAAAATCAGGGCCGAAATCGAAAAACTGAATGACCAGGGAATACGGAACAGTAAAATTACTGAAGCCGGGAAGTTGGTCGAGCATGCGCTGGTTGAAAAGAAGAAGGAGGAGGCTGGAAAGATTCTCGAGGCCTTCCGGAAATCGATATTCGAATATAAACATAATAAAACCAGCGGAGATACCATGTTTATGAATACGGCCTTCCTGGTGAACAGCGGCAGGGAGATTGAATTCGACAACCTCATGGCCGACCTTGGCGTGAAGTACCAGGACCGGAGCGACTTTGTATATACAGCCCCTTTACCGATCTTTAATTTTATCGACCTGAAAATTTTTCCCGAAAAATGGGAATTATGAAATATACTTATTGAAAAGCTTCTATGACCAACGAATCAGAAATCCCTAAAGAGGGAAAATACATTTATGGGATCATCAGGCATGCCAGCCCGGTGGACTTTGGTCCGATCGGAATCGGAAAACGTGCCGACCTGGTTTATGGTATCACTTACCGTGATATCTGCGCCATCGTCAGTAATTCACCGGTCATCCAGTATGAAGCCCGAAGGGTAAACATGACCACGCATGAAAAAGTACTTGAAGAGGTCATGAAAAAATTCACGGTTCTTCCGGTGCGGTTCTCGACCATCTCCGAACAAAACGATGATTCCGGAATTCTGAGGATCCTTGAAAAGGAGTATAATAAGTTCAGCGATCTCCTCATCAAGATGGATGGCAAAAAAGAATTGGGGCTCAAAGTACTTGCCCATGAAACACCGATGTATGAAAGCATCGTGGAAAAATATGAAAACATCAGGACCATGCGGGGGAAACTGATGAACCTGCCCGCAGATAAAACCCATTACCAGCGTATGAAAATCGGTGAAATGGTAGCCGAAGCTTTGAAAAATGAAACAGGCAATTATAAGAACGCCATCCTCAATATACTGAATCCGCTTGCAGACGATGTGAAAGTAAACGACAACTATGGAGAACTGATGATCCTCAATGCCGCCTTCCTCATTAAAAACCGTATTGAACCTGAATTCGACAAGGCTGTTAGCGACCTTGACTATAAATATGGAGGTTTGATGACTTTCAAATACGTTGGGACATTACCGCCTTACAATTTTGTCAACCTTATCATTAACACCTAAGGAACAGACATGTTTATTATTGATGACATACTGCTGGCACCGTTAAAAGGGATTGTTTTCATCGGAAAAAAAATCAATGAAATGATCGAAAAAGAGATGTCGGATGAAGGAACTATTAAAGAAAGGTTGATGGCATTGCAATTAAAATTTGAAATGGATGAAATTGATGAAGAAGAATACGACAGGAAGGAAGACGAATTGTTGAAATTACTGGAAAAAATAAGAGAAGAAAAACAAAAATAAACCCATCAACCCATAAACCTATCAACTTATCAACTTATCAACCCGGAGGAAGCAATGAGTAAAATTGTAGAAGTCAAGAAGACGGTAGTTAAGTTCCTGAAAGAGAACATTAGCTGCAGTGACGTAACCGTCATAAAAATTGAAAAAGTGAACGAAATATGGAAAGCTGTAGCAGAAGTATATGAAAATGATTCGTTTCTGAAATCGATGAACCTGCCGCCAAAACAGGTAAGGCTTTTTTATTCCGTTAAGATGGATGAAGCGCTGGAAATAATTTTCTTTGAACGGCTTAATTCCTTTGAAGGGACAGATAGCTCCGATCAGTAATTTGACTTTCAAAACGAAACAAATTTATGATGCACGATCTGATATACGTTTACTGCATATTAAACAATCCGGTGGAACTCATCCGTGATATAGACTCCATGGGCTTGAAATCGCTGGTGTTCGATAATTTTTCAGTGATCGTTAAAACTGTTTCCGAAAGTGAATTCTCCGAGGAAAACCTTAAAAGGAACTTGTCAGATATTCAGTGGCTGGAATCAAACGTGCGGGACCATCTCGCCGTGATCAATAGGTTCATGGAGAGCAATACCCTGATCCCTTTTAACTTCGGAACTATTTATCAGTCTACAGAAAGTCTGAAAAAATTCATCACCGATTATTCTGATTCATTGAAAGAGAATTTCCTTCATGTCGGGGGTAAAGAGGAATGGGCGGTTAAAATATATTGCGATCGCAAATCATTAAGCGACAGAATTGATGAATTGAGCACGGATGCAGCTGCTCTGGAAGAGCAGATCATGGCAAGTTCACCCGGAAAAGCATTTCTTCTGAAAAGGAAAAAAGCGGATCTGATCGAAAATGAGACAGACAGGCTTTGTAAGCATTACGGACAAAAATATTATGATGAATTTAAAATACTGAGCGAATCAACCTGTCTCAATAACCTGCTCCCGAAAGAATTGACCGGAAGGATGGATACCATGATCTTCAATGGCGCTTTTCTTGTTTCTAAAAACAAGGTCAGCGACTTTAAAAGCACAGCCGAATTACTGAGAACAAAGTACGGGAGTATCTGCTTTATTATTGAAATAACAGGACCCTGGCCGCCATTCAGCTTTATCTCAATAAAAGAAAAAAAATAATGCACGATAACATAATTGACCGGTCAAAAGACATTACCATCCTTGAGTTGCTCGACAGGGTATTGAACAAAGGGGTCATCCTGTCCGGTGATATCGTAATTACCGTTGCAGATATCGACATGATATATCTAGGGGTAAAATTAATGTTAAGCTCGGTGGAAACCATGGAACAATTAAAGTCGGGGAGATCAATAGTGGAAAAGTAGGTATGGACAAGTTGATTTACGCCTTCTTATCTGTGACAGAAGGTCATGATAAGGCAAATTTGCTCCCGGCAGGGATGAAGGGTATTGCAGGAGTGGATTTGCAAACTGTTTACTTTGAGGATATATCGGCGGTTTTCAGTGACATACAAAGAGGAGAACTGGTTTCAGATAAATCAAATGCCATGGCCTATGCCGGGGTGGTTGAAGCGCTGTCACTGCATTTTACTTTGCTGCCTGTTCGGTTTGGTTCTTTGATAGCAACAACTGACGCGATCACGAAAATAATGGAGAGGAACTACAATGAAATCCAAAGTAACCTTAGGAAAGTTGAAAACAAGGTTGAATTCGGGCTGAAGATCTTTTGCGATTCCGAAAAAATAAAGGGAGAGCTGAGGGCAAAAACAGAAGCTGAACAACCATCAGAGCCTTTACAACACACCGAACATTCAATTTACAGGGATTACCTCAATAAAAAACTCAAAGAGCACAGGTTTGAAGAGTTGCTGTTAGCACATGTTGATATGATCATTCAGGATATTACAACCCATCTGGCACAACTGAACCCACTGCATAAATTTAAAAAAATGATGACGGAAACAAACATCATCGATGCATTTTTTTTACTCGAAAAGAATAAAAATGATGGTCTGATCAATGCCGTCAAGGAATTACAGAACCGTTATGATGGACTTCACTTCATGTTGACCGGTCCATGGCCGCCTTACAATTTTGTTGATATCACCATAAAGTAATCCTCACAATGAGTGAAAATAAAGTACTGTTTAATACCGGATCGCTTGATGAGCTTTCTGGAGAGATCGGGAACCTGACAAGCAATGAAGGATCGAGGTTAAAGCTCACCCCCGACAATGCAGATTCAGGACTTGCGAAACTGGTGCTGACCTTGGTCGAGCTCATACGTAAACTTGTTGAGAAGCAGGCCATGCGTAGGGTTGATGGGGGGCTGCTGAAAGAAGAGGAAATCGAAAGATTGGGTGAAACCCTGATGAAACTGGAGATGAAAATGGAAGAATTGAAAAAACACTTTAACCTAACCGACAGGGACCTGAACATCAATCTTGGCCCGTTAGGCGATTTAATGTAAAGAAAAATATTTACAAACTCAAATAAGTCATATGTACAATCAAAATGATACTTCAGCGATTCATTGTAAAACCCATCAGGATTGTTATACAACCATGAATGTAATAAAACAAAAAATCAATCATGGAGCATTTGTTGGCATCAAAGCAAAATATGCCGGAGAATTATTGGATAAGGTGGCTTGCCTTATTGATTGTCCACAGTACGATGATCAAAAACAAGATTGCAAATATTGCCGCCTGATTGCAGATTTGCATAAAAAAACAGCCGAATTGATAATCAAAGCCAAAAGCCTTTCACAATGAGGACACTGATATATGTTCCCATTATTCATTCATACGCCGATATGGGCTCTCTGGGGAAAGAACTTAAGCGCAAAAGTATTTCCGGACTCGGAGAAAATAAATGGCAAAAGCACACCGATACTGTAAATGGCTACTGGGAGGCAATTGAATCCTATTTTGAAAACATTGATATATATATTAAGGGGATAAAAATATACCAGGATGGAATGTTTGTTGATGGTGAAATGGCAATGAAAATCATTGGCGAAGGCATTAAATCCGGAAGCAAAAATTCTGAAATAGTTTCAAAACTTATTGATAGGGGCGCAATACTTATCAAGACGGAAGATTTTAAAATGGTCAAAGATGAATACGATGGACTTCAATCGATCTTAAAATCAAAAACCAATATTAACAAACTCTTTCTACTGCTCAGATATAAAATCTCAAAACCAATATTTTTAATCAGGAGGGATAAATTTATTTCCTGCAGGATAGCTGAAACGTTGGGCCAGAACGAAACCGGAATTCTTTTTATCGGGGCCTATCACCATATCTTGAAAAGACTGCCCAAAGATATTACTGTGATTGAATTGAAAGAAATTGCAAAAATCCGGAAATATCAAAAAACAATGAAGTCTGATTCTAAAATTAAAACACTACAACTTAAAAAACTTGCGGAATATTTGATTAAAAAATGATGGGATGACCCAAAAAAAGAATCTTTGTCACAATGATTCCGACGGCTCTTTGACAGGTCCACCGCAAGCGGGCTCTGGGAAGTCTTTACGCAAGCAGGCGGATAAGGCGCTGCACGAGAGTGAAGAGCGGTACAGGGTTCTGTTCGAGAATACCGGAACATCCATAATCATCATTGAGGAAGATATGACTATCAGCGTTGCTAACGAGGATTTTGCGAGACGCACTGGTTATTCGCGTAGTGAAATCGAGGGAGCAAAAAAATGGACAGAATTTGTTAGCAGGGAAGACATCGAGCGGATGGTCGCACAGCACCGGCAGAGACGCGAGAGCCCCGGGGATGCGATACCGATTTACGAATTCCGTTACAGGACAAAGTCCGGAGAGCTACGGAATGCTCTGATCAATGTCCAGTTAGTGCCGGGTACGAGGAAAAGCATGGCTTCTCTTATTGATATTACCGAACGAAAGCGGGCGGAGGAAGCGCTGCAGGAATCAGAAGCCATGTATAAGGCGCTGTTAACAGGCGCCGCAGAGGGAATACTCGTAGCCGACTTGCAAATGAAGCAATTTCGCTATGCCAACCCGGCCATTTGCCGGATGTTTGGATACACTGAGGAAGAATTATTACGGATGACCGTGGCGGACATTCATCCAAAAGAGTCCCTGGAACACGTGATGGCCGAGTTCGATGCCCAAGTACGGGGTGAAAAAACGTTGGCGCCCGACCTTCCATGCCTGCGCAAAGATGGGACTTTGTTTTATGCTAATATCAGTGGTATATCAGTAGTCCTGGAAGACCATAATTATAATGTGGGTTTTTTCACCGATATCACCGATCGTAAGCGAATGCAGGATATGCTTGCCCTGAGTGAATCGGAGATGAGAACCACGCTTTATAGCATTGGCGATGCCGTTATATCGCTGGATCTCAAAGGTTGCGTATTGATGATGAATCCGGTTGCAGAGAAACTGACCGGGTGGAGGGAGCCGGAGGCACGCGGCAAAATACTTGAAGATGTGCTTTGCATTGTTAATGAGGAGACACGCTGCAAGGTTGACAGCCCTGTAGTTCGGGTCTTGAAGGAAGGCAATGTGGTGGGAATGGCGAATCATACCCTATTGATTGCCCGCGATGGAACGGAACGCCCGATTGGCGATAGCGCTGCGCCAATATTCGACCAGGATTTCAATATAACCGGAGTTGTGCTTGTCTTCCATGATTTGACTAAAGAAAGAGAAGCGGAGGGAAAAATCCTCGATCAATTATCCATTATTGAATCGTATAATGGTTTAGTTGCGCTTGCTGATATGAATGGAAAGCTCATCTATATAAATCCGGGCGGAATAAAAATGCTCGGAGCTATTAAACCTGATGAGATACTGAACAAAAACATCACTGATTTTATTGAACAAACAAACTTGAAACACGTAACTGATGAATGGATCCCCACCGCCATCAGGGACGGTGAATGGAATGGTGAACATACGCTGAAACGCATCGACGGCACAAGCATTCCTGTTGCTCAAACAATATTCTCTATTCGCGATGTCGCGGGAAACCTCAGGCATATGGGTACCATAATAATGGATATTTCAATTCAGAAAGAAATGCAGCAAAAATTGCTTACCTCTGAAAAACTGGCGGTAATGGGGCGTCTCGTAGCAGATGTGGCTCATGAAATCAATAATCCCCTGGCGATCATTATCGGCAGAACCCAACTCATGCTTCGCCGGGTTGATGAACAGCCGTCACCGTTCAAAGGTCAGCTTGAAACAGTATTGCATAGCGCCAGACAATGTAAAATCATTTTAAGTAATCTGCTTGGCTATAGCAGAACCATCGGTAATAAAGAAGATGCCGTCAATCTGCCCGATTTAATCAGGGAAGCAGTTGATAATGTAAATTATCAATATGACATGAGCGGTATTGACGTGGCGTTGAATTGTAATTTGCCAACCAACACTGAAATTACCGGCAACAAGGTCGCTCTGCTCTCCGTCTTTGTTAATCTTATCCGCAATGCGCGCCAGGCTATGTATGAAAAAGGCAACCTGACAATCAATGTTGAAAAGAAAAGTGAAATCCAACTGCGCATCGAAATTCATGACACTGGCATCGGTATAAGCAAAGAACAGATGACAAAATTGTTCCAGCCATTCATTTCCGGATGGAAAGAACACGAAGGTACCGGACTAGGCCTTGCCACCAGCCTTGGCATTATAGAAACACACGGAGGCAAAATATCGGCTGAAAGCGAAGGCGAGGGGAAAGGCGCAAAATTTACGATTCTGTTGCCGTATAAATTGAATGAGGAGAAAACAAATCAGACTCATAACAAAGAGGAGGAATAAAATATGAAAAAAGAATTTACGAATTGGAAAATACTCCTGATTGATGATGAACCGAAACTGTTGGATCTGATGAAAGACGTGCTGGAAGAAGAAAAATATCATGTCTTCTGTGCTTCCAGCGGTTCCGACGGCATTCTGCTGAATGAGCAGAAAAATCCGGATCTAATACTGCTTGACTTGCGTATGCCTGAAATGGATGGCATAGAGACTTTGCGTAATATCCGTAAAAACGATGACAAAGTCCGTGTCGTCATCCTGACAGGATATGGATGTCCTGATACCATTAGAGATGCGGCCGACCTTAATGTCAGCGAATACTTAAGCAAGCCTTTTGAAAATGAAGATTTGGTAAGCATAATCAGCAAGTCGCTTGAACTTTAAATAAAGGAGCGGAAAAGATGAATGATCTCAGAAGACTTATATATGTACCTATTCTGCATGCACGGGAAGATTCAGGACGCACAGCTTCAATCCTGCATGGAAATGAAAAAAATGATATAAAAAATGAAAAAAATGACAAGGAGCTGTCGGCAGTTGATGAAATGTGGGATGGAATTGCCACTAAAATAGGAGGACTAAACTTACCCTGGAATCAGACCCGTATTTATCAGGATGGTTTGCCGGTGTGCGGTAATGAATTAGAAATAGTTACGCGACATGCTGAGAGTGGCAGTCCTAATTTCTTGTTTATTTTAGATTTAATACAGAAGAGGGCGAAACTTGAGGGCACGGAAAACATAGATTTACTAATACGGGAATACGATCTGCTTAATAAACTGTTGATGAAAAATTCCAATAAGGATCGGAAGGAGTTGATTGCAGAATACCAAGCTAAAAGCAGGGAACTGCTTACATTGAGGGATGAATTCATCTTAAATCGGATTACAAGCACACTTCAAAAAGGAGAATTGCCCATTGTTTTTATGGGCGTTATGCACCGTTTGGATAAAATGCTTGAAAAGGATTTTTTTGTTTCTTATGTTATTTATCGCCTTCCATTCCGCAGCATGGGAACAATTTATAACGCCTAAAGTCGAAAAATATGCCTCAGAAACCTTCATTGTTACGCGCTAACCCTATCTTGTTTTCACCGCTTTACCTTAACGCGGAAAAAGTTTCTATGGAAAAACTACTTTCTCTTTATCGTTTTGCAAATCTTTTTTTCCCGCAATTGGGTCCCGGCCTGGTGAAGACGATTCTGGACATGGAAAACCACGGTGAGCGGCTATCTGCGAATAGTTCTCCGGAAGAAAGGCGGAAACTGATCCGTGAGATGAAGGGCTTGAGCATGGATATTCAATACACGCTGAAAGATGGAAGGCAAAAGATGATGGAATTTTCAATTCACATCGTTCCCAGCGAAGTTCTTGAACGGGCGAAACTGGGAAAGATTAATTTAAGTCAGTATCAAAATCTGAGCGATAACCTTGATAAATTGATTGTCAGACTGATTGTAAAGGAAATACGCAGGCGGTTCACCTTCAAAATGATGGAGTATTTTCAGACTTTTCTGAAAAGCAAGCAAGTGCCGTCTTTTATTACCCAATTACTTGACATGGGATGGATTAACCGCAAGGGACAATTGCTGAAAAGGGCCTCTATTGATGATTTGCTGACAGGAAAATATCGTGAACAATTTCAACGCTTGATGCCCGAAGAACTCCTGCAGGAGGGTATGCAAATCCGTGAAACAATCAAGACCTGTTTTGCGATCAGCCAGGATAACGATGATTCCCTGATTCAGGGCGCCAAAAAGCGTCATGCCCTGCTTGAGATTACAATTCGGGAAACTAAAAAGCAATGAGGAGAATCATAAAGAACATTAATCACAAACTAATATAAATCACATGTAAAGTCAAAATGATACTTCAGCGATGCTAAAAGCCATTCAATCTGGTTCCAAAACCAGTACACAACAACTTGAAAAACTTACGGAATACCTGCACGAAAAATGATAAAGATTTTAGTCATAGACGATCAAAAGATTAGCCTGGTCACGTTGACCGCCCTATTCTATAAGGCATTTCCTGACGCCCGGATTATTACTGCACTATCGGGTAAAGAAGGCATTGAAAAAGCCCGGGCAGAGAATCCTGATATAATCCTGGTGGACCTTGTAATGCCCATCATGGATGGCTTTGAAACTTGTAAAAAACTGAAAGAGGATGTATTTCTCAGACGGATTCCGGTCATCATCATAACGGCTACAGAAGTTGACACTGCCATTCGTATCAGGGGGCTTGAGTCGGGAGCCGAGGCGTTCCTGTCCAAGCCCATCGATGAAATGGAACTGACTGCCCAGGTTTCTTCGATGATCCGTCTTAAAAAGTCGGAAGACCATGTACGCCAGGAGAACATTCATCTAGAAGAGATGATACATCAACGAACAAAAGCCCTGGAAAGCGAACTGGAGGAGCGTAAAAAGATAGAGGAGGCGTTACGGGAGAGTGAAGAACGGTACCGGGCTCTTTTTGATCGTTCGCTTAACTGCGTGTACATCCATGATTTCGAAGGTCGATTCATCGATGCCAATGAAACAGCCTTGAATCTGCTTGGCTACAAGAAAGAAGAAATCCGCGACCTTACTTTTACATCGCTGATAAGCGAGGATCAGTTGCCGCTTGCATTGAAGGCAACACAGGAGATTCTGGAAACAGGTTGTCAGAAAGGAGTTACAGAGTTCAGGCTACAGCTGAGGAACGGCAACTATGTATATGTTGAGACACAAGGATCCGCCATCCTTTCCAATGGCACCTATACTGCGATCCAATCGGTGGCCAGGAACATCACCAGCCGCAAGCACACAGAAGCAAACCTCATGCTCAAGACTACTCTTCTGGAAACCCAATCGGAAACATCCATTGATGGAATACTGGCCGTGGACAATCAAGGCAAAGTGATCCTTTCCAACAAGCAATTTAGCGAAATGTGGAGGATCCCTCCACATCTTATGGAAAAAAAAGACGATAAGGAGCTGTTGAAATACGTTTTGAACCAGCTAAAAAATCCGGAGGAATTCAACCGTAAAGTTGCTTATCTCTATGTACACCCGGATGAAAAGACCAGGGATGAAGTTGAGCTAGTCGACGGGAGATGTTTTGACAGATATTCATCCTCAATGATAACCGCTGACGGAACAGATCTTGGCAGAATCTGGTTTTTCAGGGATATCACAGAACGAAAACAGGCAGAAAAGTTGCTTAAAGAAGCATGTGTAAAAGCGGAGGCTGGCAACCTCCTTAAAACAGCTTTTATGAACAACATCTCCCACGAAGTCCGGACCCCCTTGAATGGCATCCTTGGATTCAGCAATCTGATCATACAACCTGAAACCACAGACGATGAGAAGGTGCAATATTATTCGCTGGTAAAAGCAAGCAGCAACCGCCTTCTGAGTACCATAAACAACTATATGGACATTTCGCTGATCGCTTCAGGAAATATGGAGATGAAATGTAAATCCTTTGATCTGCACCCGGTGCTTCATCAACTTTGTGAAGACTTTCAGCCCTTGTGCACTATTAAAAATCTTGAGCTGCATCTCCAAATTCCAGGGAAAGCCAAACCCATCAAACTTCTGGCCGATGCAGAACTATTCGGGAAAGCTTTGTCGCATTTGCTGGATAATGCTGTAAAATTCACTAAGAAGGGGAAGATCACTTTTGGTTATTCCGAGCAACCGGGGGCATTGGAATTTTTTGTAAAAGACACCGGAACAGGTATCAGAAAAGAGGCACAATCCCGGATCTTTGAAAGTTTTATGCAGGAGGAATTGTCGCATATCAGGGGTTATGAGGGCAGCGGGCTTGGATTGTCCATTGCGCAAGGAATAATACAATTATTAAACGGTGATATGCGACTAAAGTCGGAAAAGGGCGTAGGCTCGACATTTTCCTTTACTATCCCGTATGAAGGGGCGAAAGAAGAAGTTTCAAAACCGGAATCGGTTATTGCAGAAGTCCCTGTTCATGGCAATCCGGTCATCCTGGTTGCCGAAGATGATGAATCAAACCTGTTCTATCTGGAAACAATTCTTGAGAAAACCGGTGTTGGTTTTATCCCGGTCATGAACGGGAAAGAGGCTGTTGCCCAATGCCGTAAACATCCTGAGATCTCGCTTGTTCTAATGGACCTGAAAATGCCGGTTATGGACGGGTTTGAAGCGGCCCGGGAGATCAAGTCATTCAGGAATACCCTTACAATCATTGCGCTTACCGCTTTCGCCATGAGGGGTGATGAAATGAAAGCCCTGGAAGCAGGTTGTGACGATTACCTGGCAAAACCTGTAGACAAAAATTCACTGATGAATGTACTAGGTAAATACGGACTTGTAAATATAGTAAGGAAGTAATCATATGTGAATCCCATTCTGAAGCCGATCTGGGTTTTACGGACAGGGAACATCTTGCCTGACCCCATATATGCCTGATCTTCCAGGACGAAAACGAATGCTGCAAGATTATGGCAAAATTTAATGAACAACAATATAGAAAGTGAAATTTTATGAAAAAAAACAAAATACAACCTCAGCACAAAGTCCTTCCCAAAACTCCCACCGGTATTCAGGGATTGGACGAAGTTACAGAGGGAGGATTACCGAAAGGGAGACCTACGCTTGTATGCGGAAACGCAGGTAGCGGAAAGACCCTTTTTGCAATGGAATTTCTCGTTCGCGGCGCAACGCAGTATAATGAACCGGGCGTTTTTATGGCATTCGAGGAAACAGAAAAAGAACTCATAACAAATATTGCTTCGCTTGGTTTCGATTTGAAAAAACTTGTAGCACAAAAAAAGATTATACTTGACCATGTTCATATCGAACGGAGCGAAATAGAAGAAACTGGCGAATACGATTTGGAAGGATTGTTTATCCGGCTCAATCACTCCATTGAGAGCATCGGCGCAAAGCGGGTTGTACTGGATACAATCGAATCGCTCTTCTCCGGGCTGCCAAATCCGCTTATCCTTCGAGCCGAACTTCGCCGGTTATTTCGATGGCTGAAAGAGAAAGGGGTAACAGCAATAATAACCGGAGAACGCGGAGATGGGACGCTCACGCGTCAAGGTATGGAAGAATATGTTTCCGATTGTATTATCGTTCTGGACCACCGCGTTACAGAGCAAGCATCAACACGACGGCTGAGGGTTGTAAAGTATCGCGGTTCAACGCACGGTACAAATGAGTATCCGTTCCTAATTGACGAGAATGGATTTTCGATACTGCCAATCACTTCAATTGGGCTGGCGCATACGGTTTCTTCGGAACGAATCTCAAGTGGCATTTTGCGGCTCGATACAATGCTCAGCGGTAAAGGATACTTCCGGGGAAGCAGCGTGCTTGTCTCCGGCACAGCTGGAACCGGTAAAACCAGTATTGCAGCCCATCTGGCTGTCTCTGCATGCCAGCGCGGAGAACACGTTCTCTATTTTGCACTTGAAGAATCTCCGGACCAGATCATGCGCAATATGCGTTCAATCGGGATTGAAATGGAGTCTTGGGTTAAAAAAGGCTTACTTAAATTTTATTCGAAACGTGCTACCTTTTTTGGTTTGGAATCGTATTTGACGACTATGCTTAAAGAGATCAATAATTTTAAACCGCTGGTTGTTATTCTGGATCCCATAAGTAGTTTTATTATTGGCACTAATGAATTTGAAACCAAATCAATGATAATGCGATTGATTGATTTTTTAAAATTCAAACATATCACATTGTTCATGACCAGTCTTACCACAGGCGGCACTGATTTAGAACATACGGAAATAAACATGTCCTCAATGGTTGATTCATGGTTGCTTCTCCGGGATCTTGAATTTGGCAGCGAACGTAATCGCGGAATATACATTCTGAAATCGCGAGGTATGGCGCACTCGAATCAAATACGCGAATTCATATTGACCGATCATGGTGTGGAATTGGTTGATGTGTATGTCGGCCCGGAGAGCGTGTTGGCAGGCTCGGCGAGAATTGCACAGGAAGCGAAAGAAAAATCAGAACAATTATTACATCAGCAGGAAATAGAACGTAAACGACTTGAATTAGATCGTAAGCATAAAGCATTAGAATCCCAGATTGCATTATTACAGGTTGAATTTGAAGCTGAAAAAGCCGAGGCTCTCAAGGTGATCGGTCTTGATGAAGAGCGAAATAAACGTTCAGCACAAGACAAGAGAGAAATGGCTAAAAGCAGGAAAGCCGATATCAATGTAAAACCAACCATTATAAAGAAAGCTAAATAAAATGTTTGAATGAACTTTCTATGAAAACCAAAGAATTTAAATCGAAAATCAGCAATCATCAGCCAAAAACAATTAAAGCTGAAAGCGATAAATGGATTTTACGTTTATATGTAGCCGGTCAAACTCCGAAATCCCTCACAGCATTCAGGAATCTCAAATCAATTTGTGAAGAACAATTGAAAGGCAATTACCAAATAGAAGTGATTGATCTTGTAAAGAATCCTCATCTAAGCCATGACGACCAAATTCTTGCTGTGCCAACAATAGTGCGAAAATTACCTAAACCAGAAAGAAAGATCATTGGAGACCTGTCAGATACAGAGCGGGTTCTTGCAGGATTAAACTTAGTGCCAGAAAGTTAAGCAAACAATTGGAGAGAATCATTATGAAAAATATCAATAAAGAAATGAAAATTTCGACACAACAATTTGAATCGGCGCTTGAAAAGTCAAAAAAAGAAAACTACCTGTTGCGGTTATATGTAACTGGTTCAACGCCCCAATCTGTTAGCGCAATTTCTAATATAAAAAAGATTTGCGAGGAACATCTTAAAGGACGATATGATCTGGAAGTGATAGACATCTACCAGAAACCGAACTTAGCCAAAGGGGAACAGATAATTGCTGTGCCAACACTTCTTAAAAAATTGCCTCTCCCTTTACGCCGGATAATCGGTGATTTGTCGAACCTCGAACGTGTCCTTATTGGGCTTGATTTGAGAGAGGTAAAGAAAAAATGAGGTATCATCTTTCTTTAAGTAATTAATTCGATGGCAAGGAAAATAGTAACAAAAACAGAAACACGACTACGTCTTGAAAATGAAGAATTGCGTTCGCGTTTAACTGAAGCCGAAGAAGCGCTGACTGCAATTCGTAATGGGGAAGTGGACGCAATTATTGTTACCGGACCTGATAGTGAAAAAATATTTTCACTCGCATCTGCAGAAACTCCTTATCGTATCATCGTTGAAGAAATGAATGAAGGAGCTGTTTCTCTTTCCGCAGATGGAACAATACTGTATTGCAATCCCCGGTTCGCAGAACTTGTGTCTATCCCAATAGAACAAATAGTGGGTTCAAACTTTGTCCGGTTTGTTGCAGAGAGTGAAAAGCCGAAATTCGATTTATTGATGCAAACCGGTATAAAAGGAAGAAGCAGTGGAGAGATAATGTATTCTATCCACGAAAGTAACCTCAGATATTTTCATCTTTCATTTAACGCCCTGCCTCTGAATATGTTAGGCACTGTTTGCATTATGGTTTCGGACATAACTGAATTGAAGCAAAAAGAACAAGAGTTGAATCGCTCTCACGAAACATTGGAGAAACGTATTACCGAAAGGACAGCAGCATTAGCTAAAACCATCGAGGAATTGGCAGCCTCTCGTCTTGTCGTTTTGAATATGATGGAAGATATGGTAGAAGCGAAGAATGATTTAGAAACTACAAATAGGAAGTTAATCGCGGAGATCACCGAGCGAAAGCACGCGAAAGAGGCGCTGCAGCATAGTGAGGAACAGTTTCGCAATCTCTTTAACGATGCGCCTGTCGGTCTGTACAGGACAACCCCGGATGGGAAAATATTACTGGCAAATCGTGCAATATATGAAATGCTGGGCTTTTCAAACTATGAAGAACTTTCGGCAAGAAATCTTGAAGAAAGTGGTTTTGAACCTACTTACCGGCGCGAACAATTTATTGAGCAAATCGAAAAGAATGGAGAAGTTAAAGGACTGGAAGCAAAATGGATCTGTTGCAATGGCGAAGTTATTATTGTTCGGGAGAGTGCAAAAGTCATCCGTGATGCTAACGGAGAACCCCTCTATTATGACGGAACTGTTGAGGACATCACCGAACGCAGGCGGGCAGAAGAGTTGATGCGGGAGAGCGAGGAACGGTATCGTACAATTTTTACTCAACTTCCCAGCATTGTGATGATTCATAAGGATAACAAAATTGTTTTTCTCAATCAAAACGGAATTGAAGTAATAGGATATTCCTGGGAGGAAATAAAGGACCATTCCATTTTCGATTTTATAGATGACGAAGGCAAAGCACGAGTAAGTAAAAACTTACAAAGAAGAATATCCGGTGAACAAGTTGAAGATTATGAGGTAGGAGTTCTTACAAAAAACAATATTATAAAAACACTATTGACAAGAGCGATTCCAATATATTACGAAAACGGACAAGCCTTGCTGGTTGTATTGACTGATATCACCATGCGTAAGCGTACCGAGGAGGCGCTTAAAGAAGCATTGGTAAAAGCTGAAGCCGGCAACCGTCTCAAATCGTCATTTATCCACAACATCTCCCATGAAGTGCGTACCCCGCTCAATGGCATTCTTGGTTTCAGCCAATTGATCACCCAGCCTGATCTCCCCGATGAAGAGAAGGAGCAGTTTTATACGCTAATTAAAGCAAGCAGCAATCGTTTGATCAATACCATCACCAACTACATGGATATTTCCCTGATCGCTTCCGGAAATATGGAGGTGCAGCAGAAACCCTTTGAACTGCATCAGATATTTCATACACTCCGGGCTCAATTTCAGTCCATGTGTGCGGTTAAGCATCTTGATCTGAACATGAAAATTCCCAATGAAAACGAAAGTTTCACGCTTCATTCCGATGTCGAATTATTCAGTAAAGTCTTATCGCATCTGCTGGACAACGCTGTTAAATTTACCACTAAAGGGGAGATAACTTTTGGCTATTCCATGAAATCCGGATTATTGGAATTTTTTGTAAAAGATACAGGAATCGGCATCAGCAAGGAGGTTCAAAACCGGATCTTTGAAAGTTTTGCGCAGGAGGAGTTGTCGCATACCCGGGGTTATGAAGGCAGCGGGTTGGGATTGTCAATCGCAAAAGGATTAGTAAGTCTGCTCGGTGGTGAAATCCGGGTGGAGTCGGAAAAGGATGCAGGATCAACCTTTTTCTTTACCATTCCATTTGAAGAGAAGGTGAAAGAAGTTACCCGCTCCAAGGAAAAAGAAAGTAAGGTTAAAATTCAGGAGAGACCTGTCCTCCTGATCGCTGAAGATGAAGAATCGAACTTATTTTACCTGGAAACCCTGTTAAGGAAAGCCAGTATTACAATCTTCTCGGCTGTGAACGGGAAAGAAGCCGTTGACCAATGCCGGAAACATCCGGAAATTTCACTGGTTTTGATGGATATAAAAATGCCGGTAATGGATGGTTTTGAAGCGACACGGGAAATCAAATCATTTCGGAAAGACATTCCGGTTATTGCTATTACAGCCTTCGCCATGATGGGTGATGAAAAGAAAGCCCTGGAAGCAGGTTGTGACGATTATCTGACAAAACCTGTCAGCAAGGATGTATTGCTGATGAAGTTAAAAAGATACGGGATTCTTTGAACTCTTTATATCCAGCACCGGTAAGTTTATTTCAAATGCATTTCTGGAAAATTTCAGCGATTCTTTTTCAGAATATATCGATTTTTTCCTGGCGTTTTTCAACTCAAATTTCTTTCATCGATCCACCGACCGGTTTCCACGACCGGTTGTTAACCCTGATAGAATATATTTGATTTCAACTTGTTACATAAAGTATTTTTGTATCGAAAGAGAACGAAAGTTGAAAAAAATAATCCATTTCATTATTAACAATTAAAACAAAAACCATGAAAGCAATGAATGTAATAAAAGTGTTAGTCACCCTGATCGTTATCGGTTTTATTTCTTCCGGAACCGTATTTGCTGGTAAAACCGCCATCCCTCCTGCAAAGGATATCCGTGCCGTCATTCAGGAAACTTTGAAATACCCTGCAACAGCAATCAAGGATTCGTTTGAAGGGGACGTAGAGATCATTTTCACTGTCAATGAAGAGGGAAAAATCCAGGTTGAAAAGGTTGGCACCAAGGATACGACGATGGCAACAGCCATCAAAGAACAACTTGCACAGGTTTGCTGCAAGGATATTCTTGGAACGTATAACCAGCATTTCAAGGTTGTCATTTCTTTTAAACTTGTTTAGCCTTTCCCAGCAGACAAATTCCTTTCTCTGACCCTTGTAATCCCTGCAAATCGCTGCAGGGATTTTTTTTTGTTCCCTGAACCATTACGAATAATAACTTTGTACCATGCCTCCGATATTCCCGTATACCGGAATGATTTAATTATTAATATACTGATCTATGGAAACCAAAAGATTGGTTACGATTATTTGCCTGATAGCCGGGGTCTGTTTTCAGGCGCAACCTCAAAATCAACCTGTATTTCGGGCCGACACGTTTAGCATCATCTATACCCTGATCGATGAAGTTGATACTACTTTGGTTCTGAATAATGCCCACCACCTTCAGGATTACGGGACCCGTGACTGCCTGTCTCCGGGTGCCGTTGAAGCCCAGAACTGGATCAAAGGGCAGTTTGAAAGCTATGGACTTGACGTGGAGCTGCAGGACTTTCCACTGTACAACCAGAATCCAAGTGACAATGTGATTGCCACCCTTACCGGACATGTTTATCCCGATGAATATGTCGTCATCGGGGGGCATTACGATTCACGTGCCGGCGGCAATCTTGCGCCCGGAGCCGATGACAATGCATCGGGAACTTGCGGAGTGCTTGAAGTCGCCCGCATCCTGAGTCAATACGAATTCAAGCGGACTATTATTTTCTGTGCCTTTTCCGCAGAAGAATACGGACTGGCGGGCAGTGAAGCCTATGTTACACGATGCGCGCAAGAAGGAATGTACATCATTGGCTATATCAATATGGACATGATCGGATACCAGGACCCAAGTGAACCGTTCCACAGCGATATGATTGCCCCTCCCGAGGCCAAGGATCTGGCAGATTTTTACAAGGAGGTAGCCGGAATTTATTTACCAGGGTTTCCCATTTATGATGGCGAATTAAGCGGTTACGACAGCGATCACACTTCTTTCAATAATTGGGATTATCCAGGAATTTTTCCATTCGAGGATGACATTTATCACAGTCCCTATATTCATACGGTCCTTGATACTGTCGGACTGAGTCTCAATTCAACATTACTGGCAACCAACCTAATCCAGGCCGGTCTTGCTACAGTGGTTACGATTGCTGTTCCGTACGATCCTGTCGGGATTGATTTAATGGCTGCGGTCCGGCAAGAGGTCAGCATTTACCCCAATCCCTCTCACGACAGGGTGTACTTCAAAACCGGATCTGACACACCCGTTGCCTATTCATTGATATCATCCGACGGAAAAATCCTTATGAGCGGTAAATTCTCCGGGCAGGCCGTTTTGCCCGTTACCTCCCTGACCCCGGGAACCTATATCATCCGGATGGCCGGCACGGATTTCATTGAACACAAGAGGCTGATCTTGCAATAATAAATTTTTTACAGGCATAAAGAAAAATTCAAGCCGGGTCATCCATTCGGCGATTAATTAATTTTTAACTTTACGGAAATTTAAATGGTAAGGATATGACAAACAAGGTCACAAAGTCCGAGCTAAACGAATATAAAATTAACAAAGAGCCGGTGAAGGAATATTCAAACGGTGAAGTCACGATATTCTGGAACCCGGAATTGTGTATTCATTCAGCCAATTGCCTGATCGGGCTTCCCGATGTTTTCAATAACAGGAAGAAGCCCTGGATAAACATTCACGGTGCAGGCAGTAAAGAAATCATGAAGGTCGTCGATCGGTGTCCTTCCCGTGCACTGACCTATCTGAAAAGCGCCAAACTTGTTACATCAAAGCCCAGAAAATCAGCCAAGAAAAAAGTAAGGTATGCACGGGTTCAGATTTTGAAAGACGGTCCGATTTTAATCAGCGGCAATTTTATTATCCGCGACCCCAGGAAAAAGAAGGTCAGGATTGAGAATGAAATAACTGCTTTATGCCGGTGCGGTTCCACGGGAAAGAGACCTTTCTGCGACGGAAGTCACCATTCAGCAGGATTCAAAGACGATGAATAAGGGAGTTTTTTCCCTTATTTTTTTATTATTGAAACCATATATACTATTTTATGATCTTAGGTATTTTAAAGGAAGAAACCCCTGAAAGAAGGGTAGCTATGCTTCCTGAATCCGTTTCTGCAATGATCAAGACCGGGGTGGATGTCTGGATGGAGGCTGGTGCAGGGTCAGAGGCGTTTGCCGCAGATAAAGAGTATGTACAAGCCGGCGCCCATATCGATACAAAGGAAAATGTCATCCGTCAGGCTACGATCCTCGTCAAGATAAATCCCCTGACGGAAAAAGAGCTGTCGCTGACTGACGGAAGCAAGGTGATCCTTGCAGTACTCAATCCCTATTTTAATGTAGAACACATCAGGAAGCTGAAAGATAAGAATATCACCAGTTTCAGTCTTGATATCATCCCGCGAACCTCCCGTGCCCAGTCGATGGATATCCTGTCATCCATGGCTACGATATCGGGATATAAGGCCGTTCTGACGGCAGCCAATAATCTTCCCAAGTTTTTCCCGATGTTCATGACGGCTGCCGGAACGATAACTCCGGCAAAAGTGCTGATCCTCGGAGCCGGGGTAGCCGGATTACAGGCTATTGCCACTTCCAGGAAACTGGGTGCCGTCGTTGAGGTGTTCGACGTCCGTGCTGCCGTCAGGGAAGAGGTCCAGGGACTGGGAGGAAAGTTCATTGAAGTGGAAGGTGCCATTGACGACAAGAAAGCAGGGGGATACGCCGTGGAGCAATCCGATGAGTTCAGGATGAGGCAGGCCCAGGCTATCCATGACCATGCCGTAAAGTCGGATGTTGTGATATGCACCGCACAGATTCCGGGTAAAAGAGCTCCCCTCCTGCTGAAAAAGGAAACCGTGGAAGCGATGAAGCCCGGTTCCCTTATTGTCGATATTGCTGCTTCCACCGGAGGTAATTGTGAGCTGACGAAAAATGACATGACGGTTGTACACCAGGGAATAAAAATCATCGGCAATTCGGGGTTCCCTGTCGAAATGCCTTCCGATGCAAGTAAGATGTTCGGTAAAAATGTAATCAATTTCCTTAAGCTGATGATCAGCTCCAAGGGTGAGTTCAATCTGAACTGGGAGGACGATCTGGTAAGCGGGACTTGTGTTACGCATCAAGGGGAAATCCGGAACGAACGGATCAAATCATTTATAAATAATTAAAACAGCTTTGAGATGAATGAAGTATTGAAATTTTTCATGGAATACCGGGAAGCCATTTTTATCATAATCCTTTCCATATTCCTTGGGATCGAAGTGATTTCACACGTTCCTTCTGTCCTTCACACTCCCCTGATGTCGGGCGCCAACGCAATTCACGGAGTTGTCATTGTCGGTGCCATTATCGTCATGGGACATGCCCATAATATCTTATCGATGGTTTTGGGATTCATCGCGGTCGTACTCGGAACGTTGAATGTGGTTGGAGGATTTGTCGTGACCGACCGGATGCTGGAAATGTTCAGAAAAAAGAAAATAAAAAAATAGTGAAGGGAAATGGAAACGATTACAACTATCTCCAGATTCATCGGGTTTTCGCCCTGGATATCCGTCCTCGAATTCTCATATATCCTTGCGTCCGTTCTGTTTGTCCTTGGCCTCAAGAAGTTGAGTCATCCCGATACAGCGCGGAACGGTAATCTTTGGGCCGCAGCCGGAATGGCTTTGGCAATCTTATGTACCATCCTTTTTCATAAAGTAAAACTCGAAGACGGCACATATGAGGGGATCCATAACATCGGTTTTATCATTCTGGCCATTGTCATCGGAACTTTCACCGGCTGGTATGCAGCAAAAAAAGTAAAGATGACGGCCATGCCTCAGATGGTGTCGCTGTTTAACGGAATGGGTGGAGCCTGTGCAGCCCTGATCTCCATGATGGAGTTCCCGAAAATGCAAAACATGCTGGCATACCAGGGGGTTACGAACATGTTCAACGGAGAGGCCATCGCCATTCTCCTTGGTCTCATGATCGGAGGGGTATCCTTTGCAGGAAGTATGATCGCGTTTGGAAAGCTGGATGAGCGGATCGGGGATATCAAATCCCCTGTTCTCAGGTATATCAACCTTGTTTTGTTAATCCTGCTTCTGGCTGTGGTGATCTACATTATGACCATGACCCCGGTAAAAGACAACAATACCATGATCTATGTGCTGGCCGCCCTGGCCCTGTTATATGGTGTAACGTTTGTCATGCCGATCGGGGGAGCTGATATGCCGGTGGTGATCTCCCTGCTGAACTCCTTTACGGGGGTCGCTGCAGCCATGGGTGGCTTCCTGTACAACAACCAGGCCATGCTGACCGGTGGTATCCTTGTCGGTTCATCCGGTACGATTTTAACCATCCTGATGTGCAAGGCAATGAACCGTTCCTTATTGAATGTAATCATCGGCGCTTTTGGCGGTAGTTCTGCAGCAGGGGTGTCGACCGGTGACAAAGCCGTGAAAGAAATTACACTCAGCGACGCTTCTGTTTTATTGAGTTACTCCCAGAAGATCCTGGTCGTACCAGGTTATGGTCTGGCGGTCGCCCAGGCACAGCATCTTTGTCACGAGCTTGATGTGCTGTTAAGCAGCAAAGGCGTTGAGGTAAAATACGGCATCCATCCGGTGGCAGGTCGAATGCCCGGACATATGAACGTTTTGCTGGCCGAAGCCGATGTGCCTTATGAAAAACTGATGGAGATGGAGGATGCCAATAATGAGATGGCCAATACCGATGTGGTGATCGTAGTCGGCGCAAATGATGTGGTGAACCCTTCGGCAGAAGATGATCCGTCAAGCCCGATTTTCGGAATGCCGGTCATCAAGGTATGGGAGGCAAGAAATATCATTGTAATGAAACGCAGTATGGCAAAAGGTTATGCCGCTATTGAAAATAACCTTTTCTATCATCCCAAGACCCGGATGTTGTTTGGTGATGCCAAGTCGAGTATGCAGAAGCTGATTGCAGAGATCAAAAACTTGTAAAAAAAAGAGGCTGTCTGAAAAAGGCAGCCTCTTTTTTTGTCAAGCTGGAAGATTACTTCTTTCCACCTTTTACTTTTTTAATGAGACCCTTCTTAATGGAATCCTGGTGTGCGATAGAATCCTGAATTCTCTTTTCTTCCTGTGCTTTAGCAATTGAATCAGCTATTCTCTGCTGTTCAGCCTGAACCATTGCCATTGAGTCAGCTACGCGGATGGAGTCAGCAATTCTTTTTTCTTCCAGTTCTTTTGCGCTGGGGCCGCAGGAGTACATGAACGCTACTGCGCCAATAACTAATAATGTTGCAAGTTTTTTCATCTGTTTATTGATTTTTTTAAATATGATGCAAAGATAAACCAATAAAAGGATACCATCCAAATATTTTAGCCATTTTTTTTAACATTTTTTAACATTTAATTTAAAATGTTGATTATCAGCACTTAAAATTTTAACATTTTTTAAGAATCATAAATGGAATGAATTCCATTTTCCAATGGAGGAGAAAATCCGCGATCAATAAATCGAGTATCTTTGATTTCCTTAAGCCGGGTAATTAATAGCCAACAAGAAATCGTCCATCCATGCTCATTCCTCTTGCTGAACAACTTCGACCTGACTCGCTGGAGATGTATCTGGGTCAGGAGCATCTGATCGGTCCAGGGGCTATATTATCCCTTGCCATTCAATCGGGTAATGTCCCGTCGATGATTCTCTGGGGGCCGCCGGGTTCCGGAAAAACAACCCTTGCCTACATTATTTCAAAGCAACTCCGGCGGACCTTTTATACCTTAAGCGCCGTCAGTTCCGGCGTCAAGGAAGTGAGGGAGGTGATCAGCAAAGCCCGGGAAGCCAACGACAGTCCTTTCCTGTTTATTGACGAAATACACCGGTTCAGCAAATCACAGCAGGATGCCTTGCTGGGCGCCGTAGAAAAAGGGGTTGTCACCTTTATCGGTGCTACCACCGAAAACCCTTCCTTTGAGGTGATCTCTCCCCTCCTATCCCGGTGCCAGATCTATATTCTCAAACCCCTTGAAGAGCATCACCTATTAAAGTTGCTGGAGGAGGCTAAATCAAGGCTTGAAAAGGAATATTCCATTTCCATCGAAATCCGGGAAACCGAGGCCATGATAAGAATTTCTGGAGGCGATGCCCGGAAATTACTGAATGCCCTTGAATTGATTGTAACGACCGAGTTGAAATCAGGTAAAACCGTCCTCATCACCAACGTCAAGACCATTAAAATCATCCAGCAGAATCTGGCGATCTATGACAAGACCGGGGAGATGCATTATGACATCATATCCGCTTTCATTAAATCGATCCGTGGCAGCGACCCCAATGCTGCCGTTTATTGGCTCGCCCGGATGGTACAAGCCGGTGAGGATCCGAAATTTATAGCCCGGAGAATGCTGATCCTGGCCTCCGAGGACATCGGCAATGCAAATCCGAACGCCCTGCTGCTCGCAAACACCTGTTTTCAGGCGGTCGATGTGATCGGATACCCGGAGTGCGATCTGATCCTTTCCCAAACGGCTATCTATCTGGCCTGTTCGGTGAAAAGCAATGCCTCCTATCTCGCCATCCGGAAAGCGCAGAAAGCCTTTACTGATGCCGGGGATCAACCCGTTCCCCTTCACCTCCGGAATGCGCCGACCACCCTGATGAAAAAAATCGGATATGGGAAAGATTACCAGTATGCCCACGACTTTGAAAATAATTTTGTCGATCAGGAGTTTTTACCTGATGTCCTCAAGGGGACCCGGTTTTACGATCCGCAAAACAACGTGAAAGAAAATGACCTTCGGGCCAGATTGAAAAAATTGTGGAAAAACAAATATGGATATTAGTATGCTGACCATCCCAAAACTGACCCTGCCGGAGACAGGAATGTTTTTCCTGATTGCCGGACCCTGTGTTGTGGAAAACGAAAAAATGCCCTTCGAAATTGCCCGGAGGATTTCGGATATTACCCGGTCTCACGGAATCCCTTTTATTTTTAAAGCTTCGTATAAAAAAGCCAACCGGTCACGAAGTGATTCATTTACCGGCATCGGGGATGAAAAAGCTTTAAATATTATTGCCGAGGTCGGGTCCTCCCTTGGGATCCCGATTTTAACCGATGTTCATTCGGAGGCAGAGGCTGCAATGGCTGCAGAATATGTGGACGTTTTACAGATCCCGGCATTCTTATGCCGTCAGACTGACTTATTAAAAGCAGCGGGCCAGACCGGGAAATACATCAACATTAAAAAGGGACAATTTTCATCCCCTGAATCGATGAAATTCGCGATCGAGAAAGTCTATGATTCGGGAAACCGTCAGGTTATGCTTACGGAACGCGGGACCACATTCGGGTATCATGATCTGGTGGTTGATTTCCGGAATATTCCCGAGATGCAGTATTTCGATGTTCCTGTTGTGGTGGATGTAACCCACTCCCTCCAACAACCAAACCAGATTTCCGGAATAACCGGTGGCCGGCCAGACCTCATCGAGACAATCTCACGGGCAGCCATAGCAGTCGGAGCAGACGGGATCTTTCTGGAAACCCATCCCGATCCCGCCCATGCCAAATCGGACGGGGCCAATATGCTGCACCTGGATTTGCTTGAAAGCCTGATCGAAAAGCTGGTCAGGATCCGGAGAGCGCTTTGATCTCAATCGATCTGCAACCCTTTTATCCCTCCTGTTTCCTCATGGAAAAGTAACCGCCACTTACTTGTCGGCAGGAAGGTCACCAATCCCAGTTGGCTGACCAGGCATTGCGTTTCTTCCTGGGTGAACTCGTCCAGTTTTACGGTAACCCTTGCCAGTTCCGGGATGCGATAATAGAAGCCGTGCAATTTTGTTTCTTTTTCTGCCCGGTTAAGGTAGCTTGCTACCGTATTCGTATTTCCTACCCGCTGGATCTTTATCGTAATGATCTTACCTCCGGGTTCATCCAGGTCAATAACCCCTTTGGTCTTCAGGAATTTGAAGATTGGTATTTCTGTGTTGATCTGGTTTGATACCGGGATGTATTTGTAGCTGAACATCATGGTTCTCTGAAGGCTCACTCCGGTAAACAACTTCAGGTATTCCTTTTCCATCTGTTTCAACTGGGAATCCATGTACTCGAGGGTCTCCTTGTTATAATTCACCTCCTGATACCCGCTGATCAGATTGAACCGGTTATCCTTGATTTTTGAAATAAAGTCGGCAGCTTCCCTGGCTTTTTGCTCGGGTGACTTGTCCACCATGGTACGTTTCAGATATTGGCGTTCTACCGTCATGGTATCAATGTTGATCTTCCGGATGATCGTATCGACCTTCTCAAATACGCTGACATCAGCGGAGTATTTAAAGAGCTCTCCGAAAGCATCCGTACTGGATTCGAGGGGAGGTTCTTCGGTTGTCTGGATCCTGACCTCTTTTCTTCCCGAATCGGCCGGCATGGGGATGGTGCCCAGGATCAAACCGGAGTTGTTGAGCGTTAAAAGCCCCGGGTCCACTCCCTTTGATACCTTGTCGCCAAGTTCGACAAAATAATATTGCTCCGGGTCCGGCTCGGGATAGGTGGTAATGGTAATATCGCTGATCTTGTATTCAACCGTATTTGCGATCACGACATTCTTCAAGCCCAGGTACCTCAAGGCATAATCCGCATAGGGGCCTTTATAATTTTCGATGCGGTCGATCTTTACATCAATCCTGACCACGGTACGGGGTAGGGAATAAAAGATCCCTTCACCGGTCAAAGGCATGGCATTATTATCAATATGTACCACATTGATCTGGGCAAATGATCCGGCAGAGTATAGGCTGAGGATCAGTAAAACGGCAAGGAATCTCTTTTTCATTTCCGTAAATCTGTCAGGTTTATTTGCATTATTTAACGAACAATAATTCGCGATATTTTGGTAATGGCCATACTTCATCGTCGACAAGCAATTCCAGCTTGTCGGCATGATAACGGATCTTATCAAAAAACGGCAATACCTTTTCACAGTATTCAATGGCCTTTTTTTCCGGATCCTGAATGCGGTTCGCCACTTTCCTCGCTTCGACCATGGCATTGACAAAGGTCTTGATCTTATCGACGTGCTCCGAAATTTCCGTAATCATCTCCATTTGATTCTGAGAGATTTTTCCATAGGTCTTGAGATCGAGAACCTGCTTTAAACCCTTGACATTTTCAATCAGGGTATTCTGGTATTTGATCGCGATCGGAATGATATGGTTGCTGGCGAGATCACCGGCCAGGCGTGATTCGATCTGGATCTTCTTCGTATAGTGCTCCAGCCGGATCTCCTGTCGGGCACGTAATTCCCGTTCGGTCAGCACATGGTTACGCTCGAACAGCTGGATCGATTTTCCAGAGACCATCGCTTTGAGTGCGACCGGTGTACTGGCATGGTTGGAAAGACCCCGTTTTGCAGCTTCTTTTACCCACTCCGGACTGTAATTATTCCCCTCAAAGCGACTGTTTTTAGATTCCTGGATATACCGTTTCAGCACCTGGAAAATGGCGTCATCCTTTTTCACCTTATCCCCGATCAGTTTATCGACATCCTGCTTGAATTGTTTCAGTTGATCGGCAACGATCAGATTCAGGGTGATCATGGGAGGAGCACAGGACTGCGAAGATCCGACAGCACGGAATTCAAACTTATTTCCGGTAAAAGCAAACGGGGAGGTTCTGTTCCTGTCGGTATTGTCGAGCAGGATCTCCGGAATCTTGGGAAAATCCTTCAGGAGTCCCTGGTCATTATCGGTATTGATCCTGACGTTTTTGCCGGCCCGTTCAATGGCATCGAGCATCCGGGTCAGCTGTGCGCCGATAAAGACGGAAATGATGGCCGGAGGCGCCTCGTTGGCACCCAGACGATGGTCATTTCCCGGTGAGGCGATGATCGCCCTGATCAGGTCAGCGTGTTCATGAACCGCTTTGATTATGTTCACCAGAAAAGTCAGGAACCGGAGGTTCGACTTTGGGGTTTTTCCGGGAGTAAGCAGGTTCTCATGGGTATTGGTCATGAGGGACCAATTATTATGCTTTCCGGATCCGTTGACTCCGCTGTATGGCTTTTCGTGCAGCAAAAGTGAAAAATCATGGCGTAAGGCAATTTTATCGAGGATATGCATCAGTAACTGGTTATGGTCGATCGATAAATTGGCTTCCTCGAAAACCGGGGCACATTCAAACTGATTCGGGGCGACTTCGTTATGCCTGGTCTTGACCGGAATACCCAGCCGGTGGGCTTCCAGCTCAAACTCCTGCATAAAACCCATGACCCGTTGGGGAATTGTTCCAAAATAATGATCTTCCAGTTGCTGGTCTTTGGCGGAGGAGTGGCCGAAAAGGGTCCTGCCGGTCAGAACCAGATCAGGCCTGGCCTGATAGAGCGCATTGTCGACCAGGAAATACTCCTGTTCCCATCCAAGCATGGCAAAGACCTTGGTAACATCCTTGTCAAAGTATTGACAAACATCGACCGCTGCCTGGTCGATGGCAAAAAGCGCCTTCAGTAATGGGGTTTTAAAGTCAAGGGCTTCCCCGGTATAAGAAACAAACACGGTCGGAATACATAAGGTCCTGTCCATGATAAAAGCCGGCGAAGTGGGGTCCCAGGCCGTATATCCTCTCGCTTCAAAAGTGCTGCGGATTCCACCGCTGGGGAAGCTTGAAGCATCCGGTTCCTGCTGTGAAAGTTCACTACCCCTGAATTTCTCAATTCCCTTTCCACCTTCAATCGGATCGACAAATGCATCGTGCTTTTCTGCCGTTGAGCCTGTCAATGGCAGAAACCAGTGGGTGTAATGGGTTGCACCCTTGCTGATAGCCCAAGCCTTGATCCCGGCGGCTACCTGGTCGGCGATCTTCCGGTCGATTTTTTCCCCTTTTTCAATGGAATTCATGACCTGCTGAAATGCTTCTTCCGTCAGATACTCGCGCATGGCGACCTTGTTAAACGTCAGTTCACCGAAATATTCAGAAGCTTTTTCTTCCGGGAACCGGACAGGTTTGCGTTGCCTCGTCAAAGCTATTTCAAGGGCTTTAAAACGAATGTTGCTCATCTTTGATATTTTTTGGATGATGCGTTAATGGTCATAAAAAAAGAGGTTTGTATGAACATGGACCGCAGGGATATTTCAGGCGCTTATATCTGGCTTGGTATTGGGTTTGCTGAAGACCATAAGCCCTGCAAATGTAATCAATCCGTTAACAATGAGTAATTCAAATCCAAATTTATATCCGTTGAAAAGGGATTGGGAATTGTCGCTCAGGAAATAACAGATCACCGGCGATGCCATCGCGATCCATGGCACAAACCGATCTCTCACATTCAGGCGGGTAAACAATCCGAACGCATAGAGTCCCAACAACGGTCCATAGGTATACCCGGCAACGGTAAAAAGTTTGTCGATCACAGCGCGGTCGTTGATTGCTCGAAAGATGATGATGACCACCAGGAGAAGCAAGGCAAAGGAAACATGTACCAGATAGCGTATTTTTTCTTTTTGCTTCTCGGTCATCGTCTGATTCTTGTTCATTCCCAGGAAATCAATGCTGAAGGAGGTCGTCAGGGATGTAAGCGCTCCGTCGGCGCTTGGGTAAGCCGCGGAGATCAGGCCGACTAAAAAGATAATCCCCGCGAAGGGACCCAGGTAATTGATGGCGATCACGGGAAAAAGATCATCGGAGCGCGCGGGAATTGAAATTCCCTTATAGTTGGCAAACATATACAGGATGGCCCCAAGGAACAGGAACAGAAAGTTGGCAAAAATCAAGGAAAAGCTGAAGGAGAACATATTCTTCTGGGCATCTTTCAGGGAGCGGCAGCTCAGATTCTTCTGCATCATTTCCTGGTCCAGACCCGTCATCACAATGGCGATGAAAACACCGCTTAACAATTGTTTTAGGATAAACCGCTTGTCATTCCAGTCGGTGAAGACCATTTTAGAGTACGGGCTGTTGATAACCGACGTGAACATGCTGCTGAAATCGGTACCCATATGACGGATGATCAGGAAAATGGAAATAATCAGTGAAAGAAGCATGAAGGTGGTCTGAACGGTATCGGTCCAGATAATGGTCTTTATACCCCCCTTGAAGGTATACAACAAAATAAGAACAATGAAGATGAGGACTGTAACCACGAACGGGACATTCCAGGCATCGAAGACAAAAACCTGAAGAACGTTGACAACCAGAAACATCCGGAATGAAGCGCCGATCGTGCGGGAAAGGATGAAATAAAAAGCACCCGTTTTATATGACCAGAAACCAAAACGTGTCTCAAGGTAAGAATAGATGGAAGTCAGGTTAAGCTTATAGTACAAAGGCATCAGCACGGTGGCGATGACAAAATACCCGAACAGATATCCGATGACAACCATCATATACGAGAACTGGGTTGATCCGACCCAACCGGGAACTGACATGAAGGTGACGCCGGAAAGGGAGGCACCGATCATCCCGTAGGCTACAACATACCACGGGGATGCCTTGTTCCCGATGAAAAATGCCCTGTTGGTGGCCCTCCTCGATGTGATCCAGGTGATGACAAAAAGGATCAGGGTATATAAAAGGAAACAGAGAAGGATCAGGGAAGGCTTCATAGATTATTTGCAAAAGAGACCAAATCGGGAAAAGCAAAGTCGATGTATGGGTATCCCTTGTTTATATCTTCTTTGGAGGCGGACAGCAGGACGGTTTTCATTTTGCAACGGCGTCCGAAGATCATATCGGATAATGAATCACCCGCCATGAGGGACTTATTCATTCGGATCGCCGGAAAATCCTTTTGTGCCCTGAGTGCCATTCCAACGTTAGGTTTCCTTAGGAACGATCCTTCTTCTTCCAGATGCGGACTATAGTATACCTTATCGATCCTGCCACCGGAATTCAGGATCGTTTCTGTCATCCGTCCATGAATGTCTCCGAGCTCCTGATCCGTCATCAGCCCTTTGCCAATTCCCTGCTGGTTGCTGACAACCACGACCCTTCCGAAACGCGCTGAAAAGATCCTCATTGCGTCCATAACCCCCGGAAGAAATTCAAACTGTTCCCAGGTCCGGATGTAATCCCCGATCATCCGCTTGTTGATCACGCCATCGCGATCGAGAAAAAGCGTCCAGGTATGATCAATCTGTAAATCCGCCAAAATCATGTTGAGCCTGTTTATAATCCTCTGGGATTCCGATATCGAGAAAATATCCCGTTGCTGGAAATCCAAAAAACCGGGAAGTATTGTAGCATTTTTCGAACAGATCTTTTTCAATTGAAAAGCTCCCCCTGAGCGATGGCTCCATAAGGAAATTTTTTCGGATTAAATAAACCCCTCCGTTGATGAAACCGGGACCGGCTGCCGGGTCTTTTTCGGAAAAACCGTTAATCCGGTTATTCCGGTTGACGGTGACGCGCCCATACCTGCCCGTGCTTTCCAGCTTTCTCAGCGCAATGGTTATATCGGCTTTCTTCCTGAAATGATGCTCCTTCATCCGGTTCAGGTCAAACCGGAAGATGCTGTCACCGTTAAGCACAAAAGCCCAATCAGGGTTTATTTTCCAGAAAGCAAGACGGATACCGCCACCCGTTCCGAGTGGTTCTTCTTCGATTGCGTAATCGAGGGTCAGGGTCTTGTATTTTCTTTTAAAATGGGTCAGGATCACATCCCTTTTATATCCAACGGATAAAACTACCCGTTGGATTCCCTGAGCTATCAGGTAATCCAGCAGGTATTCAAGGAAAGGGCGACCGTTGACCACCGCCATCGATTTAGGAACATCCGGAAGGACGGGTTGCAACCGGGTTCCGAAACCACCTGCAAGGACGATTGCTTCCAAGGCCTATTCTTCTTTTGGGAACAGGGAAGATTCGACAACCTCACAAAGGATATGACCGATCATAATATGGGATTCCTGGATGCGCGGGGTATCCGTCGAAGGAACATTGATGAGGTAGTCACTCAATCCACCTAATTTTCCTCCGCTTTCGCCGGTCAAACCAACGGTAATGATACCCATTTCATGGGCAATCTGAAAAGCCCTGACGATGTTTGTTGAATTCCCTGAGGTTGAAATACCGATCAACACGTCTCCCTCCTGCCCTATTCCCCTTAACAGACGTGCATATACCTCATCAAAGGAATAATCATTGGCTACCGCCGTCAGATAGGATGTATTAACGTGCAGAGCCTCGGCCGGAAGCGGTAACCGGTCATAGTAGAACCTGCCGGACAATTCGGCGGCCAGATGCTGGGCATCAGCCGCGCTTCCTCCGTTTCCGCAAAAAAGAACTTTATTCCCCATACAAAAGGCCTCGGTACAGAGTTCGGCAACGTCGGTGATGGTTTGTATCAGATTTGCATCCGACAGGATGCTTTTTTTTATCTCAATGGATTCCCTGATAGCTTCTTTTATATCCATGATAATATGATTGATTTTTTTCGATTTGGTAGCCGATCAATATTTATCCCAATGGATTATCTCCTCCAGCTTTTTCCTGACCAGGTGTCTCGATGGCTCTTCCGGGTTCCGGATAGGATATCCGATGGGGAGGTATACCACCGGTTCAATATGATCGGGGAGATTTAGTATTTCCCGGCATTTCTTCGCATCAAAATTACAAACCCAGCAAGTTCCCAGTCCCAATTCTGCCGCCGCGAGTGTCATATGATCGGTGATGATGGCGATATCAATGTCGGCATGGTCTTTCCCGTCGGCTCGTTTCCAGGAAGTACGGTGGTCGCTGCAGACGATCAACACGACAGGAGCCTGAAGAAACCAGGACCGGTTATAGGTGATTGCCAGTTCACTTCGTTTCTCCTTCTCCCGGATAACAACGATATGCCAGGGCTGGAAGTTGACTGCAGAGGGGGCAATGCGTGCAGCTTCCAGAATATGTAATAATTTTTCTTCTTCGACCGGCTGATCCAGAAAATTCCTGACGGAGTATCTTTTTTTTGCTAATTCCAAAAAGTCGTTCATAAAAGGGTTTTGATAATCCTTGTTTATCTGTTACGGTTGTCGTTATTTTATATAGTCCAGGTGGTGAGTCCTTTTGAGGTGTATTCATACCGCTTGGTCTGACCACCAAACTTTTTTAATGCTTCGACTACGTTCGACCGGGTATTTCCCGGACAATAAAAGAACATGAACCCTCCACCGCCTGCTCCGGAGATCTTGCCGCCGGATGCACCATTCTTCAGAGCCGTGTCATAGATTTCATCAATGAACGGATTGGTGATGCCTTCCGCCATATTTTTTTTATTTTTCCATCCAAAATCGAGAATCTCCCCTATTTTATCCAGTTCACCCATCAGCAACGCCTCTTTCATCATGACGGCCTGCTCTTTGAGATGATGCATGGCTTCCAGGGATTTTTCATTTTTAGCTATGACATTCCGGGTTTGTTGTTCAATGATCTTTGATGAGAGCCTGCTGGTTTCGGTATGATAAAGGATAAGATTATGGGCCAGTTCATCCAGATATTTCTCCCTGATGCGTAAGGGATTGACAATCACTTTATCGTCCTTATAAAACTCCATGAAATTCACGCCTCCAAAGGTGGCGGCGTACTGGTCCTGCTTCCCTCCCGCCATATTCAGATCAACCCGTTCGATTTCAAAAGCCAGGTGGGCAAGGTCGTATTCCCCCAGTGGAAGGTTAAGCCATTCAGAAAAGGCGCCGAGGATTGCGACCACGAGAGTAGATGAAGTTCCGAGTCCGGATCCCGGGGGGGCATCCACATAGGTACGGAGTTCAAAAGAGAGAGGTTTGTTTGTGAAGTCCCTGATAATCCTGTTATAGATCCCTTTATGCAGGTCGAGCTTCCCGTCAACCGGCAGATGAGACAACGAATCGAAGACCATTTTTTCCTGTTTGTCAATCGAATCAAGCAGTATCTTTCCATCCGTCCTTGGTTGAATGGTTGCCCAGGCATACATGGTGATGGATGCATTCAGGATATTCCCTCCGTAAATTTCGGAATAGGGTGCAACGTCGGTCCCGCCACCGGCCAGTCCAAGGCGCAAGGGCGCTTTACTTCGGATTATCATATCTGAGCAAGTTTATCTATACTGTCAACCATCCTTTCCCAGGAATAGTTTAATTTTTCCATAGCGGCGTTAGCGGAAAACTCAGCTTCTTTATTTTCCTCGAAAAACCTTCGTATAGCAATAGAAATTGCGCCTGAATCAGGTTTAACCACATATCCTACCCGGTTATCCGGAATAAATTCGGCCAGACCGCCAACATCGGTAACGATCATGGGTTTATTAAAATGGTAAGCTATCTGCGTAACACCGCTCTGGGTTGCGTTTTTATATGGCTGAACCACCAGGTCTGAAGCGCAAAAATAATTCAGGACCTGGCTGTCGGGAATAAAATCGTTGCTCATGATGACACGATCCTGTAGCTGATGGCGGTGGATGATTTCATAATAAGGTTTCGGATCGCAATAGAATTCGCCGGCCACCAGGAGCCTGAGCGGCAATTTACGAAGTGACTCGTCGGCGAATGCATTCAACAGGAGGTCAAGACCCTTATAATCCCGGATAAAACCAAAAAACAGGATATAATGAAATGATGGATCGAGATGCAGATTACGGATGGCATCAGGCTTGGGAACCGGTTCTCCGAAGTTATCGTACAGAGGGTGCGGACAGAACAGTTTGGGCTTGTTTTTATCAAATGACTCAATTTCAGTCAGCACCGATTTCGACATAGTGATAAAGCCATCGACGGCCCCTACCCAGTATGAGGAAAGCATACGGTCGCCGGGACGTTTTTCATGGGGGATGATGTTGTCGATGATGGAAATCACTTTTGAATGTCTGTTTTTCCGGATAATCCGACAGATGGTCCCCAAACATGGCGCCATAAAAGGCATCCAGTATTTGACGATGACATAATCCGGTTTCTGGCGCTTCAGATCGAGACCGACCTGAACCCAATTAACGGGATTGACCGAATTGACCCTTACGTGGATCGGGATGCCGGATGGAGCAGGTTCAGAGGAGTACTGTGTTTTTCCGGGAAAAAGAACAGAAGGATACTGCAGGCTGAATGTGTAGATAAACGCGTCATCTCCCCTTTTAAGGAATTCTTTGATCAGCCGTTCATTGAATGCAGCGAGGCCACCTCTGAGGGGATGGGCAGAACCGATGAGTGTTACTTTTTTGCTCTCTGACATGGATGGCTATCAAGCTTTGGGAAGAGTAAACCGGAAAGTGCTGCCTTTTCCACGTTCACTTTCGACCTGAAGTGTTCCTCCGTTCTTTTCCACGAATTCCTTGCACAGGATCAGGCCAAGACCGGATCCGATTTCATTCGCTGTTCCCCTCGTCGTATGGGCTTTGTCAAGTCGGAATATCTGTTCAAGCATCGAGGGTTCAATACCAACGCCATTATCCCGGATAATGATCTCGACAGTAATATCCCTTTGTGCCACTTCAACCGTGACCAGGCCATCGGGAGCCGTGTATTTGATGGCATTGGAGATCAGATTGCGGAGTACGGTTTTGAGCATGTTTTTATCGGCAAAGACCATGGCGTCGACCGGATCCTTAATCTCGAGGGTGATCAATTTATCTCGCGCATACACCTGAAAAAAATTAACAACCTCCCGGATGACGGTATCTACAGGAAACTTTTCCGGCTCCGCCTTCAGGCGTCCCGTTTGCATTCTTGCCCATTGAAGGAGGTTATCAAGCAACTTCAGATAATCCTTCGAAAGGTCGTACAGGTTGGTCAGGATTTCCTTTTGCAGTTCAGGGGTTAGCAGATCCATATCGGTACGCAACATTTCCGACAAGGAGATCAGGGTCGTGATCGGGCTTCTCAGGTCATGGGCGATAATAGAAAAAAACTTATCCTTGCTTGTATTCAGTTCAATCAGCTCCTTCTTCTGCTTTTCCAGTTCTTCTTTCTGTAGCAAAATCTCCTGGTTTTGCAAGGCCAGTTGTTCTTCCACAATGTTCATATCCCGCAATCGTCCGACCAGCGCTTTCAGGATTCCTTTTACCACCGTACTTTCATTTTTTGTGATCTGATAGAAGATCTCCTGATGAAACAGGAACAATTGTGTGGGCAACAGGGCTGTAACGGTAGCAGATCGTTCTTTCTGGTCGATCAGATAATACTTGCCGAAAACGTCCCCTTTCTTCAGGATGGAGAAAATGTGGTCACCATCATGAACTTTGACCCTTCCGTCAATCAGGATGTACATCGAATCGCCCAATTCACCTTTCAGAACGATGTGATTGCCTTTTTGAACTTCGATCTCAAGGAGATTTTCAGCGATCTGATATAATAGGGATTCCGGTGACTCGGAAAAAATGCTGACCTGTTTTAAAAAGAGGACACGTTGGGAATTTTGCATAAAGTTATCTATTTAGTCAGGTAACTTGATCAGGTTTCAATTCCTAGCTGTTTTTCAACCAGATAATGGTTCCGGTTTTCTGAGTTTCTTGATATCAATTCCCCGAGAAAACCGGCCACAAACAACTGGGTTCCCAGGATCATGGCCAGCAACCCGAAATAAAAGAGCGGACGCTCTGTCATTTTAAACGCCTGATAGAAAATTTTCTCGTATGCCAGATACCCTGCAATGATAAAGCCGGCAAAGAAGATCAGACTGCCCCAGAGACCGAAGAAGTGCATGGGGCGTTTTCCGAAACGCGAAGAGAAGGTGACCGAAAGCAGATCGAGATATCCTTTGTAAAAGCGGTCGAGTCCATACTTCGATTTACCGAATTTTCTTTTCTGATGCCGCACAACCTTTTCCCCGATTTTTGTGAATCCGGCCCACTTTGCAAGAAACGGGATATACCGGTGCATATCTCCATACACTTCAATGCTCTTGACAACGGTGTTCCGGTATGCCTTTAAGCCGCAGTTAAAGTCATGCAGTTTGATACCCGACATATTCCTTGCCGACCAATTGTAAAATTTGGTCGGGATGGTCTTTGATACCGGATCATGGCGTTTTTTCTTCCAACCGGAAACAAGATCAAACCCCTGGTCGGTAATCATGCGGTACAATTCGGGGATCTCGTCGGGACTATCCTGCAGGTCGGCATCCATGGTAATGACAACATCCCCACTGGCAGCATCAAAGCCAACATTCAGGGCGGCCGCTTTCCCATAGTTCCGGCGGAACTTAATGCCTTTAACCGAAGGATTTCCCAACCGAAGTTGTTCAATGATCTTCCAGGAGTTATCCTTGCTCCCGTCATCAATGAAAATCATCTCGTATGATAAGCTATTTTCCTTCATGACCCGGTCTATCCAAACGGCAAGGTCGTGAAGGGAGTCTTCCTCGTTAAGCAGGGGAACTACAACTGATATATTCATTCAGAAACAGTTACATCGAAGTTTTTAATGAGGGATCCTCCTTTTTAAGGAAGATGGCAAGAATCAGAGAGATAACGGCAGAAATCAGGGTGTACGCGATAAAACCCCAGATTGCCATCAGGGGTGGAGACATGAATTTGGCACTCGTTGAAACAGCCTGTTCGATTTGTTCCTCCGTCAAATTCGCATTCCGGTTTACGATCTGTTCGCGGGTCTGATCCAGCAATTCCTGCACAAATCCGGGATGGATGAACTGGGCAAAAACAAACATATAAAGGGAGGCGAGGATACCGGCGAACAGCCCGATCATAAAGCAGGCTGTGAAAGCTTTTCCATACGACATGAAGCCATTCATGTATGTCTTACGGTATTCGAGGGTTCCCCAAACCATACCTCCGATAAGAAAGAGATATCCAACATAACCAAGCGTTTTATTCAGATGTTGGTTCAGGATGAATAACAATAATGAATAAACGATCAGGACGACGCCGGTCAATAGACCATAGTACACTCCCTGAATGCTGACAGAGCGTTTTTTTTCTTCCATTTGACTTAAGTTTTAATAGACGTACTAGGCAAACATACGAAAAAAACAGGAATACGGTTGAGTCTTTAGGGTAAAATTCGTATTTTTGCCGCGGGTAAGTCTTATACGACCAGCTCCCGTCAAACTCCCCCAGGTTCGGAAGGAAGCAAGGGTACGATGGTTGAGCGGTGCGATATAATGTACTTACCCTTTTTTTAAATATACGATTTTAGATTTACGATTTCCGATTGAAAGGAATTTGTAAGTCTAAAATCGTAAATCGTAAATCGTAAATGCTATTAAAGATCCATCCGGAGAATCCGGGAGTACGGCACTTAAAGATCATTGTGGAATGTCTGCTTGGCGGAGGAGTGATCATCTATCCCACCGATACGGTCTATGGTCTGGGATGTGACATCACAAAATTAAAAGCCATTGAGCGGATAGCACAAATCAAGGGGATCCGCCGTGAAAAAGCCAATTTCTCCTTTATCTGTAACAGCTTAAGTCAGTTATCTGATTTCACCCGTCCGATCCCCAATCATACCTATAAGATCATGAGAAGAGCCTTGCCCGGTCCGTTCACCTTTATTCTGAACGCAAACAGCAATGTTCCGCATTTCTTCCAGAGCAGGAAAAAGACGGTTGGGATCCGGATTCCCGATCATCAGGTTCCGGTCAGGATCGTTGAGCATCTGGGTAATCCCATCATGACAACCTCCATCCACCATGAGGACGAGCTTGTTGATTACCTGACAGATCCTGAAGTGGTTTATGAAAAATTCAACCGGCTTGTTGATATTGTCATCGATTCCGGACCATGCGGCAACATTCCTTCCACCGTGATTGATTGTACCGGCAGTGAAGCGGTTCTGGTAAGGCAGGGGAAGGGTGATTTTAATTCTTTGTTATGATCACGAAGCGAAATGTTTTTGAACCGGTCGATGAAGCCGATGGTCACTCGGAAATCTTCGAAGAGATCATCCGTACAGATAATCTGCTTGTTGAACGGATAGTCAGCCATGGTCAGGCAACGCCGGAAGGGGAATGGTATGATCAGGATAAGGATGAGTGGGTGATTTTATTAAGTGGTCGTGCTATCCTGAAATTTGACACCGGGGAGACGCTGGAAATGGGTGCAGGCGATCATGTGTTTCTGCGGTCTCATCAAAGGCACCGTGTGGAATTTACCAGTAAGGATCCGGGTTGTATCTGGCTTGCTTTGCACGGAAATTTATAAACTTTTTATTGCCAGATTGAAAAAAAAAAGTACTTTTGCACCCTCAAATTTCGGAGGCTGATTCGCTAGCTCAGCAGGTAGAGCATCGCCCTTTTAAGGCGGGGGCCCTGGGTTCGAATCCCAGGCGGATCACGAAAGGCCAATTGACAATCAGGTCAAACACACGGAAACCAGCGGAAACGCTGGTTTCCTTTTTACCCCCCTTTACACCCATTTACAGCCTGTTAATAAGTTTTACTGACAAGTTTGACAGGAAAGTTGACAGTTCGTATCGTTGAACTGACAACTTTTTAACCCTCAAGAAAAATGGTTTCCGTTGTATTTTACCTAGATAAGGAAGTGGACGAAAAATCCTTAATTTTCATCTCCTTTACGAGGAAGAAATAGAAAAAGCATATTATACTGCAGTGTTTGGATATTATTCGTATCCGCTCGATCTTACCGATGAGGGTTTATTCACTGATCTCGAGGAGCACGGCCTGAGCGGTTCGGAGAAACTCGTGCTGAGAATGGACCATGCACATGAGAAGCAATAATTGTTCAATCTTTCACAAACCTTGCTTTTACCCTGAAAAAAATTTAATTTTGAGAAATATAACTCCCAGCATAAATTTCACTAAAACAAATATTTATGGCACTTCACGAAAAAGAAAAAATCATTGATAAAATTGATGAAGACATTTATACTTCAGCCGATTTGCAGATCAGTATTCCAAAATACAAAATTCCTGAAAAAGATAGCAGGAGTGAAGACGTATATTCGATCATTCACGATGAACTGATGATAGACGGAAACTCAAGGTTGAATCTTGCAACTTTCTGTTCAACATGGCTTGACGTCGAAATCCATAAATTAATGGATGAATGTCTCGATAAAAATATGATAGACAAGGATGAATATCCGCAAACTGCCGCCATTGAAGAGCGGTGCGTACATATGATGGCCGATTTGTGGAATGCACCTAAAAGTAAAAACACCATCGGATGTTCGACCACCGGTTCAAGCGAAGCAGCCATGTGCGGAGGATTAGCCATGAAATGGCGCTGGCGCGAAAAAATGAAAGCTGCCGGAAAAGACAGTTCAAAACCAAATCTGGTTACAGGTCCGGTACAGGTTTGCTGGGAAAAATTTGCCCGGTATTTTGATGTGGAATTACGGCAAATTCCAATGGAACACGGGCGCTTGCTAATGAATGCAGAAGAAGTTCTGAAACATTGCGACGAAAACACAATTGGCGTGGTTCCCACACTCGGCGTTACATTTACCTGTCAGTACGAAGATGTAAAATCAATTAATGATGCATTGGATACGTTGCAAAAAAACACCGGACTGAATATTCCGATTCATGTGGATGCTGCCAGCGGTGGTTTCGTTGCCCCCTTCCTCCATCCCGATCTTGTGTGGGATTTCCGTTTACCGAGAGTAAAATCCATCAACACTTCCGGCCACAAATTCGGCTTATCACCACTTGGAGTCGGTTGGGTTATCTGGCGTGAAAAATCAGATCTGCCTGAAGGATTGGTATTCAATGTCAACTATCTTGGAGGCAACATGCCGACTTTCGCGCTTAATTTTTCACGTCCCGGCGGCCAGATTGTTGCTCAGTATTATAATTTTCTGCGGTTAGGCAAAGACGGATACAGAAGGATCCAAAAAGCCTGTGCCGGCCATGCAACCTATATTGCCAGGAAAATGGAGAAAATGAAAGTGTTTGATATTATTTATGATGGCCAGGGAGGATTACCCGGCGCATGCTGGACTTTGAAAAAAGATGCCAAGGTCGGTTTCACACTTTACGATTTGTCGGACCGTTTACGCAGCAGGGGCTGGCAGATTGCCTCTTACTCTATGCCATCAAACTGTGAAGACCTCGTTGTTCAGCGGGTATTGATCCGCCATGGTTTCAGCCGCGATATGGCCGATTTGTTAATCGCGGATTTTGAACGTGCCCTGGAATGGTTTGAACAACATCCGGTCGATAATTCCAAAGGAATTCAAGAGGCAAAAGTTTTTAATCATAATTAGTTCACGACACTGATCAAAGAATATTATCATGGAACCGACAAAAAAAGTTAATATGACAACCACCCGCCTGGTATTTATGACGGGTGCCGCTGTATTTAGTCTTCGTGGCTTATCTTTTATGGCTCTTGAAGAATTAACAATGGTTTTTTATGTGTTATTCGGAACCGTATTGTTTTTGATCCCTGCATCCATGGTTTCAGCCGAATTGGGCGGGGCTTTCGGAAGCACCGGAGGGGGTGTCTACACCTGGGTTAAAGAAGCGTTTCATAAGAAATTAGGATTTCTTGCAATCTGGCTGCAATGGATACAAAATGTGGTATATTATCCTATCCTTCTGGGATTTGCGGCTGCCATTATTGCTTACATGATCGGAAAACCCGAACTAAGTAATAATGGGACTTATGTTGGACTTTTCTGCATCGTAGTATACTGGCTTTCTACCATCATTACCCTGAATGGAACACAATTAATGTCAAAAATCGCAAGCTACGGCTTCTTACTTGGAACTGTAATTCCCGGCGCAGTATTAATTATATTTACAATTATATACATGATGCAGGGTAACCCTTTTGCATTTCTGCATCCTTCCGCCATTGACACCACATCTGCCTATTTGCTAAACGGGTTCTCTCATCCACGCTGGTTTCCCCATATTACCGGCCTCGACAATGTTACTTTTCTGGCGGCAGTAATATTAATTTTTGCAGGGATTGAAGTCCAGGCAGTTCATGCCAACGAATTGAAACAACCTTCGAAGCAGTTTCCCAAAGTTCTGCTTTTTGCAGCAGCGTTAATTTTCTTTCTTCAGATCTTAGGATCCCTGGCGATTTCTATTGTTTTACCCGAAAGCAAGATTACTTTACAATCGGGTTTAATGCAGGCTTTTGAAAATATTTTTGTAAGCATGGGGATGAAATGGCTGCTTCCTGTTATCTGTGTCCTGATGGCATTTGGTGTACTGGGAAGCGTGATCTCATGGATTGCAGGTCCGAGTCGCGGTTTATTATGGACCGCGAAAGACGGATTGTTGCCAAAAGAACTTGCCAAAGTCAATAAAAAAGGCATACAGCAGAATATTCTTATCGTTCAGGGTTTGATCGTTACACTTCTGGCATCCATCTATTTTCTCATACCCAATGTTGGTGTGGCTTTCTTCTTGTTAGGCGCTCTAACCATCGGCCTGTATCTGATTATGTATATGCTGATGTACGCAGCCGGTATTAAACTACGTTATTCACAGCCCGACCTTGCCCGATCCTACAAAGTTCCCGGTGGGACTAAAGGTATGTGGGCGATTGCAGGCATCGGTTTCCTGGCAGTATTGTTTGCTTTTATTGTTTCCTTTTTCCCGCCTTCACAACTGCCGGTAGGAAGCCCGTTGGAATACGTATGTTTAGTCGCCGGAGGAACAGTCCTTTTTACAGTGCTGCCATTCCTAATTACCATCGGAAAAAAATAGGTCATGAAAGCACCCCGGCTATTGCTTACATTATTGCTCTTCGTTTCTTTCCTGATTTCGTAGGCACAGGATCAGGAAGTCCAGCAGCTTAAGGCACGGGTGGATGCTTTGGAAAAAAAGCTATCGGCGCAAGACTCCGCCCAGAAGACAATAGTTGTCTTAAGAGAGTTAGTTGAGTAATGGTTTGTTAAGCGGTTACATTTTCAATAATTTACCTGCCCGATTTGTATTGCCGTCAAAGAGGAGCAGATAGTAAAAACCCTTTTCAAGATCACCAATAAACAGGGTTTGTTCAGTCAGAGGATCCATCATGAATGACTTCTTCTGCTTACCGACATTGTCAAAGATTGTAAGGTAACAATGGTTTTGAATCTGAGGAAGGGTGATCCGGATGAAATCCCCGGCCGGGTTGGGAGATATTGTCAGCCCTTCAGGTTTGATTCCGGGATCGTCGGTTCCTGCTGGATGCAACTGCTGCAGTATCGACGTCCTCCTGACACTGAAAAAAGGCTTGAGCCCGTACTTCACATGTGCTCCAAGGGCTTCGGTATAGCTGTCATTGAAATCAGCAATGGTGTAACCATAATCCAGGGTCCGGTACGTGTCGGCCTCGGCAGCATGCTGGATCAATTGCTTCATGGCATCGATGCGGGGGAAAACCGAATCGGGATGGATAACGGTGTTGGCAATGGTATCGAGGAATAATTTATACCGGCTGAAAAATCCGGGAACGGCCATCATTTTCTGCGCCAGAGGAAGTTCAATATTATGGTTGATCCAGTTGCGGCAATCCCGGATGCCCCAGTCAATGTTGAACCAATCGATACCAAAGGTATTATCAGGGTCATAAGCGATGATATCAAAGCGCCCGTTATACGGATTGTCATAGAGATAATAATTGTTCTTATTGTAACCATAGTCATCCCAGTTCCCGGTAGCAACATCCATGGCCAGGGATTTCAGGTAATGATCGGTGTTCAAAATCCCTGAAATCTCCGTGACGAACTGCGAATCGACCGGCTGATCCAGGACTGCAATAAGCTCCACCAGCCGGGTGTAATCGTCCTCCGATTTGTTCGTCTGAAGATCATAAACCCTTCCCCCGGTGACGCTCGAATTTTCCAGATCCTTGTATACCTGCTGATCATTTCCCAGGTAGACGAGGTCGGCCGGATAGGTACATTTGTAAAGATTCCCGCCGTTATCAGGATAGACGAGTGAAAGCCATTCCTTTTCCATTTCCTCCAGGTTGGTATAAAGTCCGTAATAGGTCTGATTTATAAAAACCTTCACAAAGCAGGTACGGCGTTCCACCATGCCGGCTTTCTTCCACAGGTCGTAAAACAGCTTTTCACGGATCAGGGTAGGATCGTTATGTTCCCCGTTCAGGTTGATCTTTTTCACCCCCTGGTACTTCCGGCCTGGAACATATTCATTGAAACTGATCTTGAAGGATTTCTTCTGCGAATAGCGCGAAGTATTTCCCCTAAGCCGGAAACCAATATTCTCAAGGGTGTCGCGATGCTGCGTGTCATCAAAGATGAACCTTGCCATGTAATAATGGTCCGATAATACACTGTCATAGATCACCTCAAGCGAATCGGCAGGGATGGTGACATAGATGGAAGAGAGGCGTGTATCATCGAAAAGGGTGTTGTTCTGTGCAAAGGTGAAGACTGATAGCAGGGATATCAGGATCCCCGGAAAGATAACTTTTTTCATGAAATGATCAGGTATAGGGTGTGGAACAAAGGTAGGGATTTTATCTTGTCTATTTTCAAGCTACACCCCAATGCAACCTTAAAGGTGAATGATCGATCCGGATCCTGAGATGTGGGCATTCACCGTGGCATTACCCATGTAAAAGATATTCCCGCTACCCGAAATCGTACCATCCAGCAATATGTTGGCTGTTACGGAAATACTTCCGGAACCACTGATGTTTGCATACACGGATTCGGAAACAACATTAAGGAGATCAATATTTCCGCTGCCGCTGATATTCAGATTTTCTGTTGCCGTTGTTCCTGAAGAAGCAGAAATAATACCCGAACCGCTGATATTTGCATACAACTCACTGACATTAATAGCGGGTAATCTGATATTTCCCGACCCGCTGATCACCAGATTCAGGTTGGAAGAAACCAATGGGACATTTCCTTCAATAGTACCTGATCCGCTGATATTCAGGGAATTTACTGCCGGAAGCGAGATATAGACCGTGATGGCATCGTGCTTTCCAAGCGTCGTATGGTTCTTGATTTTAATGGTGAGTGATCCTCCCTCGACCGGAGTCTCAATGACATCCAGGATGTTTTGCTGGGCAAGGATTTCTACTTTGTAAACAGTATCCTGCCGGATGTAAGTATATGCATCCATTGACAGGGTGATACCGTTAAACCCGGTAATATTTCTGGTTTGCCTGACGACATCGCCTTTCCCGTTGATCTTCTTACAGGAAGAAGATCCGGTTATCAGGACGATAAATACAAGAAAAAAGGTTATTCGTGACATAAGAAAATCTTTAAGGAGTGTGACTTGGTTTTTATTACAATGTTACAAAAGATTTTAAGTTTCTAACGGTCATTTCCGTCTTTGAGTAGAATGAATTTCCCAACGTTCTGAACACCGTCCTGTGTAAAGATATAGAAATAGAAGCCCGGTGCATATCGGCTGGCGTCGACCGTGAAAATGGCTTGACCGGGAGGGATAATGAGCTTATTCAGGATGAGACCGTACGGATTAATAATTTTTAGCGTACCGGTATGATTTGCATACCGATCATCCAGCCTGAAATGCACCCGGCCGGAAGCAGGGTTTGGAATGACCTGCAGCCGGGAGAATGGGAGCTGTTCGGTGATGGCAACCACCGTATTGTTCCCTGAAATGATTTCGAAATTGGGGTCAATGATCAGCGAATCGGCTTTAAAGGTCAGGGGTAGTGAAAAGGTCTGTCCGGAATAGGTGTTAAAGACACGAATCATCGTATCGCTGGTTGTGTTTTTAAATTCGAGATAAAGGGGTAATTCAAAGAAGGAGACTGATGGGTGTGATTGGGTCTGGTTCACCGTGAAGATAGCGGTATCGCCCGGTTGGTTCCAATGGATCTGGTAAGAGGGGTATCCCTCACCGGTGTACCAGTCATCGAAATACCAGGAGAGGTCGCTTCCGTAAACATTTTCAAGGTGTGACTGAAGATTCGCAGTGCGGGCAAATCCAAAGCGAAGATCAGGATCGGCCAGATAGCTGTTCAGACCTGCAAAGAATGAGTCATCGCCCATGATCCTCCGAAGCATATGAAGGATCATGGCGCCTTTAGCATAAGAGAGGCGACCGTCGAAGATCCGGTCGATGCTCGTTGTATCGGTGCAATAAACCGAACCGCCCGGCTGGGAGATGATGTTCTTCACCCGTACTTCCCTGAACCTTTTCCAGTACTGAGGATCGAGGTTCTCGTAACATAATCCCGACAGGTAAGTTGCAAATCCTTCATTCAGCCAGATGTCGGTCCAGGTTCCACAGGTAACCATATCGCCGAACCATTGATGGGCCAGCTCATGGGCCATCAGCTCGTACTGGAAGACCGTAATAAAGGTCATTGTCTGGTGTTCCATACCGCCGCCCCAGCTGAACTCAGCCTGACCGTATTTTTCCTGCTGGAAAGGATAGATCCCGAACAGGGAATCGAACAACCGGATCATCGGCACGATGACCGCGGATTGGGGAACAATGGATGCGGAATCTTCGGGATAGACAAAATTGACTATGTTCAGCGTGTCGGTCTCCCTGACAACTTCCTGTGTAAAAACCGCATAGTCGGTAACGGCAAGACATACCAGGTATGCAGCAATGGGATACCGGTGTTTCCAATGACAGGTAATTTGGTCACCGGAGGGTATTTCTGACAGGAGTATTCCGTTGCTTGCGGCTTTGTATGTTGAGGGGGTCCTGATGAAAACATCGAGGGAATCGGCTTTATCGGTCAGGCTGTTTTTGCATGGCCACCACGTGCTGGCACCATAGGGTTCTGAGAGGGTCCAGATCACGGGAACTTCGTTATGCATGGTTTGAACAAAGGTTCCGAATCCGTCATCCGGTGGCACACCGTGATAATAAACGGTGACTGAATCGGCCATATTTGCAGGGACGGACACCGGGAGATGGATAACGAGTTGATCGGATGCATGAAACCATGAGACAGAAAGATGATCATGCACGACCGAATCGACGATCAGCGACATGCTCAGGTCCAGCACCAGTGTGTCGAGATCTGCCGGTGGAACAAACAGGGTAGTCACACTTCCTGCGATCTCCCGGACGGCGGGATCTATCACCCAGGCACAACGGTACCATTTAACGTCATAGTCCTGTACGTTTTCCGGTCTTTTTATCAGAAATTTGCCGGCCGATGCCTTTCGCTCGTTCATGACGATCACATCAAGACTACCGGGATCGAAGGCAGTCTGGGCATGGCCCACGACGGGGATCAACAGGCAAAGGAAAAGGGCGGATCGTTTCATCAGATGCGGAATATTTCTGGCTCAACAAGTAAAGTTACATTTTTTTTCATTCCTTCATTGGCAGAACCGATTTCATCTTCTACCTTTATCCCCGGAAAGTAAATATTTTAACCATTTTACCATTAACTATGAACCCGAAATCAGAAAATAACAGATCTGGTTTGCTAAAAACCAAAACTCTTTGTTTGTTGGCTGTCCTCATGGCAAACATCATCACCATGCCTGCTTTTGCACAAAAGAGCAAGTCCGGTCCCGGGAACATCAGGAATGAACATGCACTGCGTAATTACCTGGATCAAAAGAATACCCTGTATGAAAAACTGATTATAACGCTCGGGGAAGAATACTGGAAATACTATGCCAACGAGGCCTCCTTCGAACTTACAAAACCCAAGAATGACCTGGCCCTCTTTTTCCGGGACCCGGAATTCAATCAGTTAATCATGCATTGGTTCGGGAAGCTTCCAGCCATTAAAGATACCATCCTGTCGAAAGAGATCTTTATGTGGCATAATTTATTGGTCGCATCGGAAATCACCATGGACGAGGGTGTAAGAAGCCTTCAGACACAGATCGAGGACAGTGTGACACAGCGGATGTCATCCGGCGACCGTTCCGGCTGGGAGGCAATCGACGCATTGACCATCAGGCTATTAAAGCTCAGGAATGAACTTTCCCGGAAGATCGGTTACCGCAATTTCGGTGATGCAGCCCTTGAACTCTCATTCATGGACACGGTGGCCTTCTTCCGGTATGTCCGTATTATCGACTCCATGACTTATGAGCCCTACCGGAAGCTGGTTGAAGAGTATAAAATACAGAACAACAAGCAGGAGTTCACCCTTAGGGATTATTACCGTCTTTACATGAAATATCTGCAGGCAGCAGAGATCACCAGGGTGCCATCGGATTCCAACCGTTACTTCACTATCCAGACGCTCGCAGGTATCGGGATTGATTATTCAAAACTACCCATCACGACCTATATCGATAAACCGCTTCCGCCACCGGCAGGCGGACAGGGAATTGCCGTCAGGATCCCGGACGATTTCCGGATCGTGGTAATCCCCGATCTTCCCTTTTCCTATCGCATGCATGAGGTTGGGCATGGACTCCAGGCCATGTTTACCTCCATCAAATCGCCTGTGCTCAAAGGGTATGAATGGCTTCTCGGAGGATTATCGCCTACTTTCGGAGAAGGGATGGCAGATGTTTTAAGGGAATTCGTAAACAATCCGGAGTGGTTGGTCCATTTCCGGAAGGTAAATCCCGATTCGTTAAAAAAATGGTCGGAAACCGGTAAAAAATATTTTCCTGCCTATATCCGGTCTTTCATGGTCCAATTCCTGACGGAACTTGAAATCTATAAAAATCCCAATCAGGACCTGTCTGCCCTGGAGAACCGGATAAACCAAACTTATCTGCTGGTGGAAAAGCCCGTCAAACGTGCTGCTCCGCTGACCGACATGATGATCATATCCTATCCGGTCTATCAGCATAATTATCTTTTCTCCGAGATTATTGCATGGCAGGTTCACGATGTCCTTCAAAAGAAATTCGGAGACCGTTATCCGTTCAATTTTCAAACCGGTGAATACCTGAAAGAAAAATTATACCGGGACGGGGAATATTATTTCTGGCAACAAAGGCTGAAGAACGCGACCGGTAAACCATTGGACGTATCCGGCTATATGAAGGTGAAGATGGGGATTACCGATTAACCGTTCATGTACCATGAGAACAATAATCATTATTTTATCCGGGCTGATGTTATTGATCAACCCATGCCCTGCCCAATATTCTTATCAGGATACTGCCTTTGCTACAGGAAAACGCATTGAAAACCTTATCTCAAAACTCACCCTTGCTGAAAAGGCATCGCTCATGCTGTACAACAGCCCTGGCATTGAACGGTTGGGCATTCAGGAGTACAACTGGTGGAGCGAATGCCTTCACGGGGTAGCCCGGGCAGGGCGGGCGACGGTCTTTCCGCAGGCCATCGCCCTTGCCGCTGCCTTTGATGAGGATCTGGTTTTCCGGGTTGCCTCAGCTATTTCCGATGAGGCACGGGCAAAGCATTCAGAAGCGGTCAGGAAAGGGAACCGGCAGCAGTATACAGGACTAACGTTCTGGACCCCAAACATCAACATTTTCAGGGATCCACGATGGGGTCGCGGACAGGAGACTTATGGCGAGGACCCTTATCTCACTTCCCGGATAGGCGTTGCTTTTGTAAAGGGGTTACAGGGAAATGATCCGGACCATCTTAAGGCATCAGCCTGTGCAAAGCACTTTGCCGTTCACAGCGGACCGGAGAAAATCCGGCATGAGTTCAATGCCCTGCCCGATGAAAGAGATCTGAGGGAGACTTATCTTCCTGCCTTTAAAGCCCTGGTCGATGCGGGTGTTGAATCGGTCATGTGTGCCTACAACCGGGTGAATGATGAACCTTGTTGCGGCAGTGTTCCTTTACTGGTGAAGGTTTTACGGGATGAATGGGGATTTAAGGGGCATATTGTTTCTGATTGCTGGGCATTGGATGATATCTGGGCGCGGCACAAGGTAGTGAAGACCCGGGCTGAAGCCGCTGCCATGGCCGCAAAGGCCGGTGTGAACCTGAATTGCGGCTACATTTACAAATATCTGCCGGAGGCTGTTGAAAAAGGACTGGTCGATGAAAAAACCGTAGACCGGGATCTTGAAATCTTATTGAAAAGCCGGTCAAAGCTGGGACTGCTTTTTCCGGATGAGATCAGTCCATACTCGGGTATACCGGTTTCCGTCGTGAGCTGCCAGAACCATCGCAATCTTGCCTATGAAGCTGCAATCAAGTCGGTTGTCCTGCTGAAGAATAATGGGGTATTGCCGTTAAATGCCAACCTCCTGAAAAACCTTTTCGTTACCGGACCGACGGCCATGGATATGAATGCTCTTCTTGGCAATTACAATGGTCTTTCAGGGCAACTCGTGACCATTCTTGAAGGGATCATCGGCCGCGTGGATGCCGGAACCGTAGTGGAAAGCAATCAGGGATTTATTTTCAATAACGACAGTTCTTCCCAGGGTTTCTGGCAGGCAGCCCGGGCGGATGCTGTCATTGCCTGCATCGGGATAAACGGGCTTTTTGAAGGCGAGGAGGGAGAAGCTATGTACAATCCCGAGGGCGGGGACCGGTCCCGTATCGAGCTTCCCGCAAATCAGGTCCGGTACATCCAAAAGATGCGGGAAAGAATCAAGGACAAACCATTGATCGTGATCGTTACCGGAGGCTCTGCCATTGCCATGCCGGAGGTGGTCAACCTGGCGGATGCGGTGCTTTTTGCCTGGTATCCGGGAGAACAGGGCGGAAATGCCGTCACTGATATCCTTTTTGGGAAAGTGAATCCATCCGGAAGATTGCCGGTAACTTTTTACCGGACCACGGAAGATCTTCCGCCGTTTGATGATTACACCATGAAGGACAGGACTTACCGGTATTTCAAAGGTTCTCCCCTGTTCCCGTTTGGCCACGGATTGAGCTATACCAGTTTCCGATACGATCACCTCCTGACCGATAAGGATCATTATTCCGTGGGGGATACCATCCGGTTTGGAATTTCCGTTACAAATACCGGAACCTATGACGGCGATGAAATCGTTCAGGTATATTTCAGAGAGGGTTCTGAAGCCTGGCCGGTTGCCATCCGGTCGTTAAAAGGATTCAACCGGGTTTCCCTGATCAGTGGAGAGCAGAAAACGGTCTCTTTCAATATTTCTGTCGGGGAATTGAGCCATTGGAACCTATCGGAACATCGTTTCAAGGTCGAGCCCGGGAAATTCGTGATCCAGGTTGGGGCCTCCTCTTCAGACATCCGCCTTGAAAAAGAAATCGAAGTCAAACCTGACAAATAATTATCTTTGCTTCCCCGAATGAGACTTGACCAGACTATCATGCAAAACACCCCGGAAAATCTTCATCCGACTCATCACAAAATCCTGCAGCGGGCTGAAAAGGAAAAACTTCTGAAGCAAAGATCGAATGTCATATGGATGACCGGTTTATCCGGGGCCGGAAAAACAACCCTCGCAGTAAACCTTGAAGGAGAACTTTCTGCCCGCGGTTACCTGACCCAGATACTCGACGGGGATAACATCCGTTCCGGTATTAACAGCAACCTGGGTTTTTCTGACACAGACCGTTACGAGAATATCCGGCGGATAGCCGAAGTTTCAAAGCTTTTTCTGGATTGCGGGATCATCACGATAAATTGTTTCATAAGTCCCACGGAAGAAATCCGTAAGATGGCCCGGGCAATTATCGGATCTGAAAATTTTATTGAAGTCTTTGTCAATGCTTCGTTTGATGTTTGCGAAAGGCGGGACGTGAAGGGACTTTATTCCAGGGCACGCCGCGGGGAAATAAAACAGTTTACCGGGATCGACTCCCCGTTTGAGAATCCCGTAAAGCCTGACATCGAAATCAGAACAGATATCCTGACGATCGGGGAATCTGTGAAAAGACTGCTGGATTTTGTATTGCCATTGATAGAACCCCTCTACCCATGAAAAAGATCCTGATATTTGCGATATCTTTACTGTTAATTTCATGTTCCGAAACATTTATGGTAATCGATAAACCCAGTGCAATGCCTCCACCCAGGAAACTGGACACACCTCCGCGGGTTGCTTTGGTATTGGGAGGCGGAGCCTTTCATGGAATGGCCCACGTCGGTGTGTTAAAAGTACTGGAAGATGCCGGGATTCCGATCGACTTTATAGCCGGAGCCAGTGTGGGCAGTATGGTGGGATGCCTGTATGCCGATCAGCCGCATGTTGATTCCCTGCTTTATCTGGTTAGCTCGACCAAGGCATCCAATGTCTTTGATTTTTCACTGTTCCGGTCAAAGGAGGGTTTTGTTTCAGGGAAAAAATATCAAAAATTCATACGTCAGAATTGCCACACCGAAAATATAGAGGAGCTGAAGATTCCATTCGTGGCCATGGTCACGGATCTGATCAATGGAAAATCAATTCCGTTATCGTCAGGTCCCGTTGCCCCTTCCATTAATGCCTCAAGCGCCATCCCAATGGTATTTGAGCCGGTTAAGATGTACGGACTGACCCTGGTTGATGGCGGAGTTTTGGATAATATTCCCGTCGATGTCGCCCGGTCATACGGAGCAAAGGTTGTGATTGCCGTAGATATCATGGCTGATCTGGACAGTACCATAGAGATCGACAACTTCTTAAAGGTAGGATTACAGTCACTTTTGATCATGACCCGGAAATTGAAGGAAAAGACACTTGTGGAAGCCGATATCGTTATTTCACCTAATCTGAAGGATATTCCTTACATGAGCGGAAAAAATAATGTTGAAGCTTACCAGGCGGGAATCAAAGCAGCTACAGATATGCTTCCCAGGATTAAGGAAGTACTGATAAATAAAGGGATCATAAAATAAATCGTCGATATTGACCAACCAACCACCATGGAAATAGAAATCATTCAATCAGACAAGCAGGTTTTGCGGATCGCGGTTTCCGGCAAGCTGGATGCCAACGCCGTCGGGAACCATGCATGGGAACTAACCCGCCTGATAGATAATGCGAAAACATCCGTAATCCTTGATTTTTCCGGAGTAAGTTATCTATCTTCCCTGGGTATACGGATGTTGCTTACCACTTCAAAAAATATTCAGAAAAAGGGAAAAACCCTGAAGGTTGAAAATCCCTCGGTCGAAACTGCAAAAGTCATGCAGATGGCCGGGTTGAATATGCTGCTTTAAGTTCCCTACTTTGCGTTCGTGGCTGTCTTTTCCCTCAGGGGAATGATCCCGGCCATTTCTCCCAGTACATTGACCAGATCCGTTCCGGCGGGAACAACGATCTTGGCATTATCTTTCAGGGAAGTCTCCAGTGCCTGGATTTTGCGAAGTAGCTGGGCGTTACCGATAAAATATTTTTCAGCTGCTTCGTTAACCAGTGCTATTGCCTGTGCATCTCCTTCTGCTTTAAGGATGGCAGCCTGCTTGATCCCTTCTGCACGGCGGATCTCCGCACGTTTCTCCCCGTCAGCTTTGGTTTCGGTGGCCGTTGCATAATCAACCGCAGCTATTTTTTCGTTTTCAGCCTTCACGATCTTGTTCATCGTTTCCTGGACATCTTTCGGTGGATCAATTTCTTTAAGCTCGGTCCGGATGATCTCGATTCCCCAGTTGGCTGTTTCTTCGTGCAACGTAACGTGCAATTCCTTGTTGATCTTACCCCTTTCGCTGTTGGCTGATTTCAAGGTCATGGTACCAATGATGTTACGTAAGGTCGTTCGTGCAAGATTGACGATCTGGAACTCAATATTATTCACGTTATATTGCGAATTTTTCACCTGCACCTCATCCGACTTGATCTTGAAATAAACCTGGGCATCAACCCGGGCATTCAGGTTATCGTTGGTGATGATCTCCTGGGGTTCGGCATTGATCATCTTTTCCGTAATATTCACCTGATACATTTTTTCAATGGCCGGAATGATCCAGTGAAATCCCGGGTTCGCAAACCGGTTGTACTTACCAAGGCGTTCAACCAATCCGCGGTGTGTCGGCCGGATGATACGAATCCCTGCAAAGAAAAGCAGGATGATGATTGCGATGATGATCACGATAACAGTTTGGCTCATAATTTTCTGATTTTAGAGAGATGAACTTATATGAAAATTTCCATGACAAACCTAATAAAGAAACCGATGAAAACCAAAACGGAAGTGTCAAATTTTATAAAAATAATTTTTGTTTGCTTTTCTTCTCTCATTATTCTATAAATTAGCTCAGGAAAATATCTTTAAACAATATGGTTATGGTAAGGAAACTAATGTTTTTTGTAATGGCCGGATTCATTCTTTCCGTAATGATTTCCGGATGCAACCGGCAGGTGAACAATCAAGGACAGATCCTTAGCAGTGAGGATTCCCTGATACAGGCGAAAATCAAAGAATTTGCGGTTGTCAAGCTTACGACCGACATAGGTAAGCTTACGGAGAATGAAAAAAAGATGATTCCGTTGCTGATAGAGGTCGCTCAGATCGCCGACGGATTGTATTGGCAGCAAACGCTGGGGGACAAAAAAGCATTTCTTGATTCGATTCATGACACGCTGCTTTACCAGTTTGCGCAAATCAACTACGGTCCATGGGAACGGCTGAATGCCAATAAACCATTCATCAAAGGTTATGGTGACAAGCCTGCCGGAGCCAATTTTTATCCTGGCGATATGTCGAAAGAAGAATTTGAAAAGTGGAACAATAAAGACAAATCGAGCCAGTACACCTTGATACGCCGTGGAAGTGACGGAGGGTTGGTGGTCCAATGGTATCATGAGGCATATAAAGAGCAGATCACCCGGGCATCCGATCTGCTGAAGCAGGCTTCCGGCCTCGCAGAGGATCCCGGTCTGAAAAAATACCTTGAACTCAGGGCCCAGGCATTTCTGACCGATGACTATTTCGCCAGTGATATGGCATGGATGGACATGAAATCGAATACGATCGATTTTGTTATCGGTCCCATTGAAAATTACGAAGATGAACTTTTCGGGTATAAGACTGCCTATGAGGGAGCCCTGGTCGTAAAAGACAAGGATTGGAGCCAGAAACTTGCCAAGTTTGCCAAATTTCTCCCGGAACTCCAGTCATCTTTGCCGGTTGATCCCAAATTCAAAAAGGAGAAGCCGGGGACAGATTCCGACCTGAACGCATATGACATCATTTATGTTTCCGGTCAGTCAAATGCCGGCAGCAAGACCATCGCCATCAATTTACCCAATGATGAGCAGGTCCAGCTTAAGAAAGGCTCGAGGCGTTTACAGCTCAAGAACGCTATGCGTGCCAAGTTCGACAACATCATGATCCCGATCTCCAACATGCTCATTGACTCAACCCAGCGCAACCAGGTCAAGTTTGATGCATTCTTCTCCAATGTCATGTTCCATGAAGTGGCCCATGGACTTGGGATCAAAAATACCATCAACGGGAAAGGAAACGTGCGTGAGGCCCTGAAAGAAAAGTACTCCTCCTTTGAGGAAGCCAAGGCCGATATCCTCGGATTGTATATGGCAGTCAGCCTGATCGGAAAAGGTGAGATCACAGATATCACCGCAGAAGATTGCTTCGTCACTTATATGGCGGGATTATTCCGCTCCGTGCGGTTTGGAGCTGCCAGTGCCCATGGGAAAGCCAATATGATGTGCTTTAACTTCTTTGCGGAGAAAGGTGCATTCCAGCGGCTTCCGGACGGAACCTACAAGGTAGACTTCGATAAGATCCGGCTGGCCATGAACGAGTGGGTTGCAAAAGTCCTGCTTGTTGAAGGCACCGGTGATTATGAAGGCGCAAAAGCCTATTTAGAGGCCAACGGCCAGATCGATAAGTCCTTGCAATCAGAGCTCGACCGTTTGAAGACCGCAAACATTCCCGTCGATATTGTTTATGAACAGGGGTCAGCGCTCCTTGGTTTGAAACCACAACCCTGACACCACCGCTGACATAGCCGGATTTAAAACACCTGTCCCGGTTTTAAAAATAATAATATGGCTCAAACCGAAATCTCAAGCCCTGAAAAGTTCATGGAGCTGGTCAATGCATTCCGGGTTAGCCGGATCATTTTAACCGCCCACGAACTTGGTATTTTTGATTTCCTTAAGAATGAACCAGGAACCTCAACCTCCGTGGCACGCTTGCTGGGAACTGACCCAAGAGCCACCGACCGGTTAATGAACGCCCTTGTTGCACTTGGTTTGCTGAAAAAAAATAAGCAGCATTACACGAATACCGGATTTTCGGATCAGTACCTGGTCACCGGTTCACCAAAGTTCCTGGGAGGGCTTGCACACGCCTCACATCTGTGGAAAACATGGAATACCCTGACCCAGGCAGTTGCCGCCGGGACATCCGTAGTAGTAACAGAGACCATTAATGACCGGTCGCAGGAATGGAGGGAATCCTTTCTTGCTGCTATGCATTCAAGGGCCCGGCAACAGGCGCAAGAAGTTGCGGCTACGCTGGACCTGCCTGTAAGCGGAGAGATCCTTGATGTGGGCGGCGGCTCCGGTATTTTTTCATTTGCCTTTATCAATGCCAGCCCCAATCTGAAATCCATTGTCTTTGATTTACCCAATGTTATACCGATCACTGAAAAATACATCCAGAAAGCGGGTCTTGAAAGTGCTGTTTCCGTTCTTTCCGGCGATTATCTCAAAGACGAATTTGGTACCGGTTATGCCATTGTCTTCATGTCGGCCATCATTCATATCAACTCCCCGGATGAAAACCGGAAACTGATCCAAAAAGGTGCAGCCTCCTTACAAAGCAATGGTCAATTGATCATTCTGGATCACCTGATGAACGATGAACGGACCGGACCGCTAGCCGGGGCCTTGTTCGCGCTTAACATGCTGGTTGGTACTGACCATGGAGACACTTTTACTGAATCGGAAATCAGGAGCTGGATGGTTGAAGCCGGACTGACCTCTGTTCACCGGAAAGACACCGCCGGCGGGACAAGCCTGTTAATTGGCATCAAGCCTTGATTGTGCGCCATCTGTCTTACTCTTTCCTTACCTTTTCATTGAAAGGAATGGTCCGTCAGAAGAATTATGTTCCGGAACTTTAATTAAACAAAAAAAAATCTTTACTTTCGTTGAAAAGCAAGGAAATGGGAGATCCACTTGTTGAAAAAGCAAATGATATTTTGGATAGAGCGATTCTTGCCACTGCAGAATTTCATCAGTTCAACCAGGAAGAAACCGACCGTATCGTTGAAGCGGTATTTAAGGCCGGTTTCAATGCCCGGGTGAAACTGGCTAAGATGGCCCAGGAAGAGACCGGTATGGGTAAGTGGGAGCACAAGGTGATCAAAAACGTACTGGGCACACAACTGGTTTACGAAAGTATCAGGAATGAAAAGACCGTTGGAGTTATTTCATCCGATCCCAGGACTGGAATTACAGAAATTGCCCAGCCGTTGGGCCCGATCCTTGCAATAATCCCTGTCACAAACCCAACATCTACTGCCCTGTTTAAAATCCTGATCTGTCTCAAATCGCGCAATCCCGTCATCATCAGCGCTCATCGCGGTGCAGCCAGATCCTGTACAGAAACAGTCCGGATTTGTTATGAGGCTGCTCTCCAAGCCGGAGCCCCGGAAGATTGTATCCAGATAATCACTTCGGTCAGCAGGGAGTTCACCAATTTGCTCATGGCTTATCCAAAGATTGCACTGATCCTGGCAACCGGGGGTACTGGGTTGGTGAAGGCTGCCTATAGTTCGGGAAACCCGGCCATAGGCGTCGGTCCTGGCAATGTTCCCGTATTTATTGATGAAAGTGCCGACATCCCCTTTGCTGTTAAAAACATTATCTTTTCAAAGACATTTGATAACGGGACCATCTGCGCCAGCGAGCAAGCCATTGTGGTTTCAGATACGATTGAACAGAAGGTAAGGGAGGAATTTGAGAAGCAGGAATGCTATTTCCTGACTCCCGAAGAGATTCGAAAAGTTGAAAAGATCGCGATTGTTGAGGAAAGTATGAGCATGAGTCCGTTTATCGTCGGCCGACCGGCTTCTGTCATTGCACAAAAAGCCGGGATCATCGTTCCTGAAGGCACCAAAATACTGTTAGCGAAACTGGATGGTATCGGAAAAGATTATCCGCTTTCAGTAGAGATCCTTGCGCCCATTCTTGCCTTTTATTCGGCACCCGATTATCAAACTGCGGTGAATATCTGTATCGACCTGAACTACCTGGGTGGGCTGGGCCATAGCGCCTGCATCTATGCCAATGATGAAAAACGGATCATGGAATTTGCCGAAGTAATGAATGCGGGCAGAATCCTGGTCAACACACCCACCTCGCAAGGCGCCGTGGGTTACTTTTTCAATCACCTGGTGCCCTCGCTCACATTGGGCTGCGGAACAGGTGGAAAAAATATCACTACGGAGAACATTACGGCAAAACACCTGATCAACATTCAGCGGGTCAGCCGGCGAATGCCAAACGAATTATGGTTCAGCCATGACCAGGCCGCATATTACGATGAAACGCTCGGCGTTGACGAAATCATGAAAGGATATTATAAAAATCATTAACTCGTAACCTTATGGTGACTTTTAATTATAATCCCGACAGGAAAGTCTTTATGGCTACTTTTTCGGGGCGGCTTGACACACTGGCCGTACAAAAGCTGAGTGAAATAATCCAGGTTAACCTGCCTGTCAAGGATGGAACCTCCGGTGATAAGATCATATTTGACATGAAGGATGTTGAGTACATTTCATCCTCCTTTATCAGGATTTGTGTCAACGTTGCCAAACAGACCGGATCGGGCCTATTCTCCATTACCGGATGTCAGCCCTTAATTAAGAAAACTTTTAAAATATCAGGTCTCGACGAAATCCTGAACGTATCATAGGTGGTTTGAATTATATAGACAAACCCATGATTTTCTGAGGCCGGTCACACACCCTGACCGAAGAAAGGTGTCAGGAATGAGATAACATTCCGGGCCAGAAATTGCGTATTGTAGCCGCCTTCCATGACAATAAGGGCAGGGATTTTCAATTCGTCGATGAGATATCCGGCAAGCAGCTTGTATATGTCTGACGACAACCTGAAGTTTCCCAACTCATCCTGCTCAAAAGTATCCACACCAAGAGAAATTACCAGGTAAACGGCTCCGAATCGTTTAATTAAAGAGACCGCATTGCGGAATATATTAAAGTAGGTTTCATCGCAAATACCCGGCGGGAGGGGAAAATTAATATTTTTTGATGTGTTTTCCGATTCAAATCCGGTCAGATACGGATAAGAATGATCCGGATCGCCGTGTATGGAGACCAGCAGAATATTATCCAGGTGCTGAACAATATCCTGAGTGCCGTTACCATGATGGAAATCAATATCGAGAATACCGACTTTCAATTCCCCGTTACCCTTCAGTTCTCCCTGGTCCTGCAAGAATCTGGCTGCCAGTGCTGCATTGTTCAGGAAGCAGTAGCCACCGGCAAAATCATATCCGGCATGATGTCCCGGAGGCCGGCACAATGAAAATACATATTTTTCACCCCGAAGAAGATATTTGGCTCCGGTAAGCGCCGTAAATCCTGAATACCTGACCGCTTCCCAGGTGCCTTTGACGATCATGGTGCAGCTATCTGTCATATAATATCCAGCTTTACCCAGCGGGCTTTTAACCGGGGGCTGGTTCCGCAGTTTCCCGAGGGCAAAAAATTCCGGCATGATACCCTCTATCCATAGTCCCGCTGCCACCCATTCTTCATAAGCGGTTTGAAGGTATTCCAGGTAGGCTGCTGAATGGGTTTTATAGAAATGACCCGGATCGAATTGTTCTGCCCTGGTAAGCTCCGCCTGCGGAATATCCATTAACGATTCATAGATGAGTTCGGCCCTCTCGGGTGATTCCCCATATGCCACGACATGATTAGAGATAAATTCCTTGGGAGGATTGTGCAGGATGTGATGCGGAGAATGGACAACTATCATGGGTTCCGATGCATTTAATCGACGATGTTCGGATCGCGCTCCCTGATATAGGTCAATAATTCTTTGGCTGCATCACTTACCAGAAGGATTTTACTATAATCCAGATTCACATTATTCAGGTATTGAAGTATCAGAGCATCGCCAATCTGCGATTCAGGCAAAATACCGGCAAAGAAGAAGCCGATTTTTTCAAACTCTTCGGTCATCCAGTATGTCAATGGATCTTTTAATTTCAGGAACAGGTTGATCGCAGAAATTTGCTGTACGCAGAAACCCCGGAGAATCTTACGAAGCTGTTGTCTGACATCCGTTCCATAGGATACGATAAAGATTTCGGCGCAACCTTCAAGTTCGTTCACACTTGTATTTATCATTGAATCAGGGCTGTCAAATTGTAAGGATTCTGAGGAAGGGACCATAAGGTTATGGGTCGCTCCCAGATTGTGATAAAGCTTCATGACCATTTCCTTATGATGCGCAGGTACAAAAAGATTATAGGGAACCGTTGGCGTCATATACCTGAAGCCTAGAGCCACGCTTATCCGCTGAGAAGTATCATCCGAAATGCCCTTAAATTTCCATGATGCCGGACTGGTGGCGAGCAAAATCCCGCAATCGTTGATCTGGAATTTGATCATTGACTTTTGTGTAAAAATATGGTTGGTGACCGCATAGGCATAAATTCCCTTAAGTTCCCTTTTTTTCGGAACCTGAAACAGGTAATCCACCAACCTGTTCAACGCCCCCTGTCCCCGGTATTCAACATTCACGAATACAAAGGTTAATTCCGCGATCGAGTCTTCCGGATATTGATACAACAGAGCAGCATGTCCCATGAAAACATTATCCTTTGTAACGGCGACTGCGGAGATCATCTCTGATCGCCTGTTCATCTCAACCAATCGCTCAGGATAATAAATATGATCGTCAAAAAAGGTATATCCGTGGGTTTTATACGCACAGCGCGAAACTTCAATGGCTTCATGTTCATCCAGCCCCCTGACATCATAGTCGATTTTCTCTGAAATGATTCCCGGTGTTTTCCTTCCCAGGTTAATTTCATCCAGATGTTTTCGTTCCGGAGCATCCGGAAGATATTTGATCATGACAGTCTCTTTCCCCTGTGTCCCAAGATTATGAAAAGAAAGTTCATCCATCACCTTCTGAATGAGATAAATACCCAATCCGGTTGTCGAAAGGTCATCCAGGACCTTCGTTATTTCATATTTTTTTACATGTTCAGGATCAAAGGGAATACCCATTTCTTTGAGGATGATTTTCATGCCACCCTGGATTTTTTCACAAATGATATCAAATGTAGGATTCTCCTCATCACTGGCATGAACCATGATATTTGAGACCGATTCTTCCATGGCGATATCGATATGATCCAGTTCATCGCCGGTAAAGCCGATCATTTTTGCAATCTCCCTGACAAAAGACTGAACCAGAAATGAATAGGTCAGCTTGTTGGGAAAGGTCATTTTTATTGATTCGTTCAGTTCCATAGGTATGGGTTTATTAAGTTATTAATCTTTTTAAGCAACATCCGTAAAGAATCCGCCAAATTACAAAACCATGTACAAATTAAGACTTTTTTTTGAATAATGTTGTTTTCCGGGTCAATTCTTAAAATATTAGTAATTCAATCATCCCCGAGGATCACTCTGCAGCGGCATCTTGGCCATCTTCTCCACCTGCAGGCTGGGAAATCCGAATTCTTCAACAATCCTGCCCAACACAAGATAGATCCCATCACCGCGGAAAGGGTATTCGTTCACCGATTTCGGAAAGTGAACGGTATCAAAGAACGCTCCTTTCGCGTCGATGAATGTGCCAAAGTGCATCCATTCCCTTTTGACCGTACGCACATATTTTATGGTGACGAGCAATCCCAGCATACGAACCGGTTTTCCAACATACCGGTTCATATCGGCAGCCATGATCTCTCCACGGAAGGATGTCCCGAGCAGGTCAAAATAGGTAGCCGTAACCGGGAATCCCAGCAGTTCAATTTCATCATAGATCTCTTCGAGCTGGGTTTGCCAGAGTTGTGGAAGTTCAAATTTCCTGGGAGAAACAGAGAAGAGTTTCAGGTCGTGAGACGTGGGATGTGGGACGTGGGACGTAATATCACCAACTACCAGGGACTGGCCGCTGACTGCCGACTGATTTTTTGAGAGCAGCATGTGTGTTTCCCAGAGCAGTTGTGCCTTTGGTTTGCCGGTAAAACGGAAAGCGCCGGTGCGGATCAGGATGATCAACTGATCGAGTGTTACCGGAACACGCCGGATGAAATCCTCAAGATCCTTATACGGCCTTTCTTCCTGCTGGCAATCGACAGCTGTCAGCGGGTAATCTTCCTTTTTAAGTCGTAAATCGTCAATCGTAAATCGTAAATCAACAATCGCCTTCCCTATCTTGTTTTCCAGGTTATTCACATGGATGAAACCCACAAAAATATCTTTCCCCTGAATGGTTGTCTTGAAATTGCTGCGGTTCACACAGGGCAGATGGATCGTTGCACCCCGGTTCCTGGCTTCATTGAAATAGACCCAGCCGGGATAAAAGCCGCCAAAGTTGTTGATCACTCCCACCATGAATTCAAGGGGGAAATGAGCTTTAAGGTAGAGGCTCTGGTAGCTTTCCACGGCATAGGATGCCGAATGGGCCTTGGAGAAAGAATACCCGGCGAACGATTCAATCTGCCGCCAGACCTCTTTGGTGACCTCTTCCGGGTAACCGAATTCCCTGCAATTCGCAAAGAACTTATCGACAATCCGCTGCAGTTCTTTTTTTGAACGGAACTTGCCGCTCATAGCCCGGCGCAGAACATCGGCATCGGCCAGGTCGAGTCCGGCAAAATGGTGACAAATTTTAAGGACATCCTCCTGGTAAACCATGACCCCGTATGTTTCTTTCAACTGCTCTTCCATGACCGGATGCAGATAGCTGAATTTACCGGGATTATGAAACCGGAAAATATATTCTCGCATCATCCCAGAGCGGGCAACGCCGGGACGGATAATGGAACTGGCTGCCACCAGGCTTCGGTAGCTGTCGCAATGAAGCTTCTTCAGCAAGCCGCGCATGGCCGGACTTTCCACGTAAAAGCAGCCGATGGTCTGTCCCGTCCTCAGCAGTTCCTTAACCTTTTCATCCTGCTTGAATTCCTTGACCCGGTGTACATCGACGCTGACGCGCCGGTTTTTTTTAATGATCTCCGCTGTTTCATAAATATGACCGATTCCCCGCTGACTCAGGATATCAAGTTTTTCAAACCCGATATCTTCTGCCACATACATATCCCACTGGGTGGTCGGGAAACCTTTCGGAGGCATGTCAAGTGCGGTATAAAAGGTAACAGGCTCCTCCGAGATCAACACCCCCCCGGCATGAATGCTTCGGATATTCGGAAAGTCGGCCATCATCTCTCCAAGGTCACTGATCTTTTTTATTATGTTGTTACGATGGATGGCATCTTCGGGATGTTTCAGGAAGGCATCGATCTCCTGTTTCGGAAGTCCGTGAACTTTCCCCAGTTCACGGTATATCGATTTATCACGGAAAGTCGACATGGCGCCAAGCAAGGCAGTATGCTCCTGTCGGTGCCGTTTAAAGATATAATCCAATACTTCATCCCGTTCCTTCCATGAATAATCGATGTCGAAGTCGGGTGGTGAAGTCCGTTTGGGATTGATAAAACGCTCGAAATAAAGGTCAAGTTCGATGGGGTCCACATCGGTGATCTTCAGGCAATAAGCCACCATGCTGTTGGCCCCGCTGCCGCGTCCCACATGGTAGAACCCCCGCGACATGGAATACCGGATGATATCCCAGGCAATCAGAAAATAAGCGGCAAATCCCATATTGCAAATGATATCCAATTCGTGACGGATACGGCGCTCAGCCTCCCGGTTTTGTTTCCCGTAACGGTATTCCAGCCCGTCCATGGCCAGCTTTTCAAGCAGGATATGATCGTCGCTGATATTCCCCGTGAAAGTCTTTTTGTTTTTACAGGATTTGTAATCGAAGTCGATGCTGCAACTTCCCATGAGCTTCTCCGTATTGCGGATGATCTCCGGGTAATCTTCAAATATGCGGAGCAAATCCTCCCGCGGGTGCATCATTTCATCGGGTGCAGCTATCTGGTCCGGCTGTAAGCGGCTCAGGAGGACATTGTTATCTACCGCCCGGAAATTACGGTGCAATTCATGCTCTGTTTCATTACGGAATGTGACTGGGGCAAGGAGCACCATTTCAGGGATCCGTTCACGATAGGGTGAGAGGATGAGGCGGTTCAGCCCGGAAGGGCGGATGCCGATGAAAGAGTGACGGGTAGCGGGTGACAGGTGCCGGCTTTCACTTCCCTTCCATTTTGCTGTTCCGCCATTGCCAAAGGGATAGATGACAACAGCATTCACGAATTCCGGAGCCCGTTCGGGGAAAGGCTGGTAGCTAAGGTTGTGAAAGCTCAGGAATTCATTCAGTTCACGGAAGCCATCGTTATTCTTCGCCAACCCGATATAAAGCAGTTTATCACCCTTCCGGAACTCCATGCCGGCGATGGGTTTCACACCGTTCTCTTTCGCGATCTTCACAAAATCCATGATCCCCGTAGAGTTATTGATGTCGGTGAGAGCAAGCGCAGGAATCTTATGTTTCACCGCTTCTTCAACGAGTTGTTCTACGGAGATGGTACCGTAGCGGAGGGAGTAATATGAATGGCAGTTGAGGTACATCTCTCTATTTTGCTACTTTGCTGCTTTTTACCGCTACTCCCCGCCTCACGATCTTCTGCCCGTACTTCCTGCGGATCCGGTCAAGTGCCTGATAAAGATTGACCATCTCCACATTATCATCGAACAGATTGAGCTGAGGATTCCCGGAGATGAGCTTGCTGAAACGCACCCCGATGAGGCGGATCAGCATGCGGCGCTGGTAGAGGCGGTCGAAGAGTTCCTTCACCACGGGAATGATCTGGTGATCGAAAGCGGTGTAAGGAACCTGCTTCTGAAGCGTGTGGGTGTCGAAGTTCGAATAGCGGATCTTCACCGTGACACAGGAGGTAAGCTTCTGCTTGTCGCGCAACTCAAAGGCGATCTTCTCGGTCATCTTTACCAGGGTCTCCTTCATCCGTACAATGTCGATGCTGTCCTGGTCAAAGGTGGTTTCGGTGCTTGCCGACTTGGCTTCGTGGTAAGGATAGACCGGCGTACGATCGATGCCGTTGGCCTTCTCCCAGATCACAATGCCGTTCTTTCCCATCACCCGTTCCATCACCTCTACCGGTATACGGCTGAGGGTATCAATGTTGGTAATGCCCATCGACCGGAGCAGATGATAGGTCTTCTCCCCTATCATCGGGATCTTACGGATCGATAAGGGAGCCAGGAAAGGCTTTACCGCATCCCTTTCCACATATAGCTCCCCGTTGGGTTTGGCTTCACCGGTGGCGATCTTGGAAACGGTCTTGTTGACGGATAATCCGAATGAGATGGGCAACCCGGTATTCCTGATGATCGCCTGCCTGAGATCCTGTGTCCACTTTACCACTCCGAAAAACCGATCCATCCCGGTGACATCAATGTAATGTTCGTCAATAGAGGCCTTTTCATACAGCGGTGCCCGCTCGGAGATGATGCCGGTAACGGTGTGCGAATATTTTGAATACAGCTCCATATCTCCCCGTACGATGACAGCGTCACGGCATAGCATCCGTGCCATTTTCATGGGCATGGCCGAGCTGACCCCGAAACGCCGCGCTTCATAGCTGCAACTGGCTACCACTCCCCGGTCGGAAGTGCCCCCGATGATCACCGGCTTTCCACTCAGCAACGGATTGACCAGGCGTTCGACCGACACGAAGAAGGTGTCGAGATCGAGGTGGACGATGTTTCGATTTGGCAGAATCATTCCTGATGTTGTTGTACACAAACTTAAAGTGCAAAACTCAAATCTCAAAACTGCAGCTCAAAATTCAAAACCAGCGTGGTGCGTGACATAAAGGTTAAAGGATCGGGAAAAAGGATCATGAATAAGAAATTTTAAATTTTAACTTAAAGTTTTGAGCTTTGAACTTTGAACTTTGAGTTTTTCATATTATATTTGCCATGTTTTTAATCAAATTTCCGACTATAATATAATCATTTTTTTCAAAATACCAAAAAAAAATGCACTTCGGTTCAAACATAAAATTTATGCGGAAGCGTCGCGAACGAACGCAAGACGACGTCGCCATTGCCCTGGAAATGAAACGGTCGACCCTGAGCGGTTATGAGAACGGGATCGCACAACCGGCTATTGAAACCCTTATCCTTTTCTCAAACTATTTCAATATTGCCATCGATACCCTTATCCGGGTGGATCTGCAAAAACTACCCGAAAGCCAGCTACGGCAAGTAGAACGGGGATATGATGTTTTCATCAAGGGAAGCAACCTGCGTGTCCTGGCAACAACTGTAAATACCGACAACGAAGAAAACATTGAACTGGTTTCAGAGAAAGCCAAGGCAGGATATGCCACTGGGTTTGCCGATCCGGAATACATCAGCATACTTCCCGCTTTCCGCCTTCCCTTTCTTTCAAAACAGAAAAAGTATCGTACTTTTCAGATCACCGGGGATTCCATGTTACCAATCCCGCCCGGTGCATGGGTCACCGGTGTATTTCTTCAGGACTGGACGAATCTCCGGAACAAAGATGCCTGTATCATCCTTACTTCAGATGATGGAGTGGTATTCAAAGTTGTCGAAAACATGATCAGAACCGAAGGCAAACTGATCCTTCACTCATTAAATCCATTGTATGAACCATATGATATTCCCGTTAAAGACATCCGGGAGATCTGGCAGTTTGTTCATTACATCAGCCCCCATCTCCCGGAAAATCCTGCCCGGGAGCATCATCACCTGACAGAAACAGTCAAACAGCTGAAAAAAGATGTCAAAGCAATCCAGACCCGGTTGAACCTTTGAACCGAAAAATAAAAACGGCACTCCTTTTTTTCAGTTTTATAATTATATTTGTTCTTTATTCTCAAACTGAAATCATCATCCTATGAAAATAGCTATCGTCGGAACCGGTTATGTCGGATTGGTGACCGGTACCTGTTTTGCCGAAGTCGGTATTGATGTCATCTGTGTGGACATTGATCATAAAAAGATCGAGAATCTGAAACAAGGGATCATTCCCATTTATGAGCCCGGGCTTGAAGAGATGGTTCACCGTAACATAAAAAAGGACCGGTTGCATTTCACCACCAACATCGTTGAAGCCCTGGATGGATGTGAAGTATTATTTTCCGCCGTTGGCACTCCTCCGGATGAGGACGGAAGCGCGGATCTTCAGTATGTCATTAGTGTTGCCCGCGACTGTGGCAAATACATGAATGATTATTTATTGGTTGTAACAAAAAGTACCGTTCCTGTCGGAACCGCCGGGAAGGTCAAAGCTGCCATTCAGGAAGAACTGGATAAAAGAGGAGTACAAATCGAATTTGATGTTGCCTCGAATCCTGAATTCCTTAAGGAAGGGGCTGCAATCGACGATTTCCTGAAGCCGGACCGCATAGTGGTTGGACTTGATTCACCCCGGGCTGAAGATCTCATGAAAAGTTTATACAAACCGTTCACCCTGAACGGACACCCGGTGATCTTCATGGATATCACCTCCGCTGAGTTGACCAAATACGCGGCCAACTCCATGCTTGCTACCAAGATCAGCTTTATGAATGACATTGCAAATCTTTGCGAGATCGTCGGAGCCGATATCAATATGGTCAGAAAAGGAATCGGATCCGATTCAAGGATCGGGACGAAATTCATCTACCCCGGTGTCGGATATGGCGGTTCCTGCTTCCCAAAAGATGTTAAGGCCCTGATCCGCACTGCGGAGGAGTATACCTATTCATTGCGGGTGCTGAAAGCCGTCGAAGACGTGAATGATGATCAAAAGTCGGTCATGGTGAATAAAATTATTAAATACTATGACGGAAAATTGATTGGAAAGTCCGTTGCCGTGTGGGGTTTATCGTTTAAACCTCAGACAGACGATATGCGTGAAGCCCCTTCTCTTGTCATGATCCGGAAACTTACCGAGGCCGGGGCAAAGGTTAAAGCTTATGACCCGGTGGCAATGCCTGAAGCCGAGCGCATCCTTGGAAATACGATTGAGTATGCACAAGACCAATATGATGCACTGATCGACGCCGATTGCCTGTTGCTTGTAACAGAGTGGCCTGAGTTTAAGTTCCCGAATTTCAATGTCATCAGAAAATTATTAAAGGAACCGGTGATTTTTGATGGCAGGAATATCTATGAAGTGATAGAGATGAAACGCATCGGATTCAAGTATTTCTGTATCGGGATAGATACAGCCAAATAATTCTTTTATGGTAACCCTGAGAACCTAACAGCCTTATCATAGACTGTTAGGTTTTTTAGTTTCATTTTAATTTGGATTGTATGATCAAGAAAAAGATTTTAGTCACTGGCGGAGCCGGTTTCCTGGGATCGCACCTTTGTGAGCGATTGCTCCGTGACGGGAATGAGGTAGTGTGTCTCGATAATTACTTCACCGGTCAGAAACAGAATGTTATCCATCTGATCGACAATCCTTTTTTCGAGCTGGTACGTCATGATGTCACCATGCCATTTTTTATTGAGGTGGATGAGATATATAATCTGGCATGTCCGGCCTCCCCGATTCATTATCAGTACAATGCCATCAAAACGGTTAAAACTTCTGTCATGGGAGCCATCAATATGCTGGGGCTGGCAAAAAGAATCAAGGCAAAGATACTCCAGGCCTCCACCAGCGAGGTGTATGGTGATCCGGAAATTCATCCCCAGCCTGAATCGTACTGGGGACATGTCAACCCGATTGGCCCAAGGGCATGTTATGACGAGGGAAAAAGAGCGGCGGAAACTTTGTTTGTAAACTACCACAAGCAAAATAATGTTCGTATCAAGATCATGCGGATCTTTAACACCTATGGTCCGCGGATGCACCCGAATGACGGACGTGTCGTATCGAATTTCATCGTCCAGGCACTTCAGGGAAAGGATATTACCATTTACGGAGATGGATCCCAGACACGGAGCTTTTGCTTTGTCGACGACCTGATTGAGGGAATGATCCGCCTGATGAATACCCGGGAAGAATTTACCGGACCGGTCAACATCGGTAATCCGGATGAATTTACCATCCGGGAACTCGCTGATCAGGTCATCCGGCTGACCGGATCAAAATCAAAGCTTGCTTATTTGCCGCTTCCTGCGGATGATCCTGTTCAGCGACAACCAAATATCGATCTGGCAATGAAGGAACTTGGCTGGAAACCCAAAGTTGCCCTTGAAGAAGGATTGAAGGAAACCATCAAATACTTTACAACCATTCTTTGAAAAACCTCGTTCAACCCAGTATCCTATGAAGATTCTGATAACCGGTTCCAATGGTCAGCTGGGAAACGAACTCCATATCGTTTCCAGCAGGTACGCCCATCATACTTTTTTATTTACCGACATCCAGGAGCTGGATATTACCGACAGAAATGCAGTCCATGCTTATTTCCTTGCAGAGAAGCCTGAGGTTATCATCAATTGCGCTGCTTATACAGCCGTCGATACAGCGGAACGCGAACCGGGACCAGCCTATCTCGTTAATGAAACCGCTGTTACAAATCTGGCTCAGCTTTCCAGGGAATTTAATGCGATCATGATCCACATATCCACGGATTATATCTTTGATGGTCGCGGATTCAGGCCATATACCGAAGATGATCCAACAAATCCTGTTTCGGTTTATGCAAAGAGCAAGCTTGCCGGGGAGGAGGCGATGAGAAAGCTGGCCGGTAGGGGGGTCATCTTCCGGACATCCTGGCTGTATTCCGAGTTTGGGGGTAACTTCCTAAAGACCATCCTGAAACATGCCCGTGAAAAGGAAATGCTGAATGTCGTGTATGATCAGGTGGGTTCTCCTACCTATGCTTACGACCTGGCAAACGTCATCCTGCAACTTCTTCCGGTATTGATAACGACCAATCATGTTGCGGTATATCATTATTCTAATGAGGGCGTGGCCAGCTGGTATGATTTTGCCCGGGCAATTATTGAAATTGCAGGAATTACCTGTAAAATCAATCCCATCGAAACCAAGGATTACCCCCTGCCGGCAAGCCGGCCGTTCTACTCTGTGCTGAATAAAGCAAAATTCAAAGCGGATTTTACCATGGAAATTCCTTTCTGGCGGGATAGTCTTAAGGTTTGCATCCATCAATTAATCAAACAATAAAATAGTCATACCGTTACAAACGTTAAAAGAGAATCCGGATATACCGTTCAACCGGAAAGAAAAGTGCAGAAAAAAAATTATGAGTACAGCAATCGACAAGAAAATACTCGACCGGGCCGCATCGTGGCTGAGTGGAACGTTTGATGAAGAGACAAAAGCACAAGTCAGGCACCTGATTGAAAGCAATCCCGCTGAACTGACCGATGCTTTTTACCGGGACCTTGAATTTGGTACCGGGGGATTACGGGGGATCATGGGTGCCGGAACAAACCGGATGAATAAATATACCGTTGGCATGGCGACCCAGGGCTTAGCCAATTATCTGAAAATGATGTTCCCTGATGTTCATCCGATCAGGATGGCCGTATCTTTCGACAGCCGGAACAACAGCCGGTACTTTGCACGGATCACGGCCATGGTCCTGACCGCAAACGGATTTATGGTTTACCTGTTTGACGATCTTCGTCCCACACCGGAATTGTCATTCGCCATACGGCATTTCGGATGTCAGAGCGGAGTGATGATCACAGCGTCACATAACCCAAAAGAATACAACGGTTATAAGGCTTATTGGGATGACGGGGCTCAGTTTATCGAACCTCATGATTCGAACGTTATTAAGGAGGTGCAGAAAATCACTTCCATCGCCGATGTCAAATGGGAAGGTACCGAGGAGAACATAATTCCCATTGGTGAAGAAGTGGATAAACTATATTTGAAAAAGATATTGGAGCTTTCCTTATCCCCCGATTCCATCCGCAGACAAAAGGATCTGAAGATCGTATATACTCCCCTGCATGGGGCCGGTTTGAAACTGGTTCCGGATATCCTGGGACAATTTGGTTTTACAAATGTCATTCCGGTGAAAGAACAATCTACGGCTGATGGAAATTTTCCTACTGTCCGTTCACCAAATCCCGAAGAACAAAACGCCCTGGATCTGGCCATTAAGAAGGCGGAAGAGATTAAAGCAGATCTTGTCCTGGCCACTGACCCGGATGCTGACCGTGTCGGTATTGCCATCCGTGATTCATCGGGGAAGATGGTCCTCCTCAACGGGAATCAAACTGCCTCCCTGTTGTTTTATTATATGTTGCTCCGCTGGAAAGAGCTCGGGAAAATTACCGGCAGACAATACATCGTGACCACCATTGTCACCACCGAGCTGCTGATGGAGATCGCAGGTGCCTTTGCGGCTGAGTCGTTTAACGTACTGACCGGCTTTAAGTACATTGCCGATGTAATCCGTAAAAATGAAGGAAAAATGGAATTCATCCTTGGTGGGGAAGAAAGTTACGGCTACCTGGTCGGGTCATTTGTCCGGGACAAAGACGCCGTCAGTGCCTGCGCCATGATCGCGGAGTGCGCAGCATGGATTACCGACCAGGGTAAATCGCTTTATGAGTTACTTTTGGATATCTACCTGAAATTCAGCATGTACAAGGAGAAACTGATTTCAATTACCAAAAAGGGTAAAACCGGCGCTGAAGAGATACAGCAAATGATGATCGGCTACCGGCAGAACCCTCCGGATACCATAAACAATTCAAAAGTTACACGGATCAGGGATTATCTGATACGGATAGATAAGGACATGCTGACTAAATCCCGGCAGGATATCCTGCTTCCCGTCTCCAATGTCCTCCAATTTTTCCTTGAAGATGGCAGCAAGATCAGCATCAGACCATCGGGTACCGAGCCTAAAATAAAATTTTACTTTAGCGTTCGGGGGAAATTATCAAACGGGTATGAATTTGAAGAAATGGATCGTCAACTGAGTGACAAGATAGGTGGCATCATTGCTTCCATGAAGTTAAAATAAATGTCTCCCCTGTTTCAGGCCGGTCATCCCCCTAATGATGCCAGGAAAATTTGCTTTCAGACCGTCCTGTTGCTCTTTTTCATTTTCCTTTCCTTTCAATCATGGTCACAGGACTCTGTCGCCAGGCCAAAACGGGATACTGCCCGGTATGAGAGATCCCAAAAATTCTATGATTCAATCTATCACAAATTCTCAAGAAATAAATTCACTCATCTGATTTATTCCCTGGCCTTTATCGACCCGCGAACCATTGTCCGGCAAGACACCATGCAGGTAAAAAAGAGTGAAACTCCGTTTTTGCAATACAAAGGAAAAATTATCCGGAAGATAACAGTACAGGTCCTCGCACCATTCGGAACCTCACTGTATGATTCCATGAAAAGGGTCAGGTCGGGGTTGGGAAAAGCATTGAATAATGTACATATCAATACCCGGAACTTTGTCATCCGACGGAATATGATATTCAGGAAAGGTCAACCGCTCGATCCGGATGTGCTGGCAGATAACGAGCGTATCCTCCGGGATTTGCCATTCATTGATAATGCGAGGATCCTCGTGTCCCTGTCCGATACCCTGGCTGATTCGGTTGATGTCGTGATTATAACAAAAGATGTGTGGTCCATCGGTTTTGACATTCCGGTCGTTACTCCGAACAAGTTATTGTTCCGCCTTTACGATGCGAACCTTTTAGGGCTGGGAGACATGTTCACCCTGATGATGACGACGGAATTGGACCGTGCCCCGTTCTTCCGGTTCGACGGTGCATCCTATACCTATACAAACATTGCAGGATCCCTCATCAATGGAACCGTTGAGTTCAACCAGGATAACATCGGCAACCAGAACATCCTTGTTGAATTTGCGCGTCCGTTTTTAACCAATAAAACAAAATTTGCCGGAGGAGTGGGTGCCGACTGGATGAAACGTGTTTCCCAGGTGAATGACACCTTGTTCATCACTTCCTATTTCAAGAATGAAAACCTGTGGTTAGGCAGGTCATTTCTTCTAAAAGGACGTGAAAACCCTTCCCGGATTGTAGTCACAGAAGCTGTATATCGCAGAAAGTACACTTCACGTCCCGAAATTACCATCGATTCAAACCGTGCCTATTATAATCAGCTCCAGATTCTTACGGGTCTTTCCTGGTCGCAGAACTATTATTATCTGACCGATTACGTAACCCAGATGGGAAAAACGGAAAATTTACCTTATGGACATATGATCCAGCTGACCTTCGGGGCAGATATTACCGATTTTTATACCCGTTTCTATTCCGGGATCAGCCTTTCCATTGGCCATTATATCCAAAACTTCGGTTATATCCAAGCCTATCTGAAATTTGGAGGTTTTTTCTACCGTTCTTCCTTTGAAGATGCGGTACTGAAGCTGAATGTTCAATATTATACGCCGCTTCTTGATATAAGGAACGGACGCTATAAAATCAGGACCTATGCGACAACCGATTACCGGTATGGGTTTAATTTCCGTTCCAACAACGGGGATTATTACGATACCAACCTGGATTTTATGGTAAATAATCTGGCTAATCCGGCAACATTTAAAGGAGTCCAGACTTTTTCTTCCCGTCTGGCGACCCTGATTTTCACTCCCTGGTATTTATATGGATTCCGGTTTGCATTGATGGGACAGGTGTTTGGAGGATTATGTGCAAAAAGTAATCAACCCCTGATCAACGCTTCATTTTTTTCAGGGTTAGGTGCCGGGATCATGATCAAGAACGATAATCTTGTCTTTCCGACCTTTATGATCGGGGGATACATATATCCGACTCCGCCGCCGGGTTCCGGCATGTTTCAGTATGTATTCTCATCCGACCTTCATTTCAACCTTTATGATTTCAATGTATCTGCACCCCATGAAGAGTCCCTTGGAAACTGACCGTTCACCTTTAAACTTTATCTTTGAAACAGAATGATAACAAGCCAACAGCAATGAATCAACCCAACCCGGAGTTACCCGACGATCCTGTATATTCCAGGAAAGTATTGGAGATGCTTACCGTTGCCAACGAGTTTTGTCTCTTCATAGAGAAGTCGGTAGATTATCCTTTGACTGAACTTCTGCAGTTCCTTCAGAAAGTTTGTCCTCTTATTTATCTTAAGGCTTCCCTCCTGCCTGATATCATGGTGGAAAACGAAGATGTCACTGAGCATTATGTTACCGAAGAACAATGGGAGTCGGTATTTGGTATTCTTCGAGGAAAATTCGGAGAGAGGGATGTTTTTTATTTTATCGACAAAAACGAAAAAAGCCACTTGGATCCGCAACGCGGAAGCCTTGCCGAATGTTTTGCCGACATTTACCAGGACCTGAAGGATTTCCTTTTGCTTTATCAGAAGCCGCAAAAAGCCTTCAAGGAGAATGCCGTCAGGGATTGCAAGTATCTGTTTGAAACGCGGTTTGGCTATCGGCTTGTTGAGGCACAGACGGCCATTCATTATATGCTCTGCCAAAACAACTGGAAAGAAACTGAACCTGAGCCGGAGGATTAAATTGAACTTTCATATCTTTGCAAAAAAATTACCGAATGATCGACAGGAAAAAATTTAACGAAAACTTCCAATATTTTGACAAGGAGATTGTTGTAGAGATTATTGACATATTTGACTCTGAATTTAATGACCGGTTTGCTGCCATTCAGAAGAGTATTGATGATAAAGACTTTGTACAACTCAAGTTCAACGCCCATAGTTTAAAAGGTGTGATTGCCAATTTCATGGATCCGGCTGCTATCGAGTTATCCCGGAAGCTGGATGAAGTGGCTAAAATGAAAGAAACACATGGGCTTCAGGAGCTTTATAATGAATTGTTTTCTTCTTCAAAGAACCTCCGTGAAGAGTTGAAGGAAATTAAAAAAGAATTCACTTCGTAATTTTTATACGATCCAGGCGGTTTAAACCGTCGACCGCATTGGGATAATTCACGTTTATTTTTAACGCTTGCTGATAGTCTGCATAAGCCTTTTTATAGGCTCCCGTCAGTTCTTCGGCATATCCCCGGTTGAAATAGGCTTCATAATACACCGGATCTCTTTTAATCGCGTTCGAAAAAAAGGCGATGGCCTGAGGAAAATCTTTCAGGTAAACAAGATAAATATAACCGATATTGAAGGATGAATTGCGAAAAGCCGTATCGGCCTTCTGCAACCGTTTATATACTTCGATGGCCTTTACATACTGTCCCGTTTCCTGGTAGAACATGCCCAGCATATACAAGGCTTCCCTGTCATTTGGCCGAATGGTCAATGCATTTTTCAGATAATCCGCTGTCATCGGATCTTTCTTTAATGCAAACAATTCCGCCAGTTGAATGGTAGCCTCATAATATCCCTGATCCTGGTCCACTGCCTTAATAAAGTCTGTCACAGCCCGGTTCGTATCCCCCTTTTCCAGCAATGCAATGCCCCGGATGAAATAGGCCGGTGGGTTAAAATCATCAATGGCAAGGTTTCTTTTCACATATTCAAAGGTCCCCGGGTAATCTTTTATAATCAGACAAAGCCTGGCCATTTTAAGCAGCGCTTCCTTGTCGGAAGGATTCAGGGTAATTGCCCTGGTCAGGGCATCCGTGGAATTCTGTGTTTGTCCTGACAACAGATAAATGTCAGACAAGGTCGTATAGTATTCCGGTTTTTTGGGATCGAGGGAAATGGCATGGTTAATATCCTTCAGGGCATTATCAAATTGCCGGTCGGTAAGAAAAAATCTTGCCCTCGCAAGATAAAGTCCGGGGTTTGTTGCATCTTTCGCAATGCCGGCATTCAGCGTTTCAAGGTATCGTTTTGCAGAATCTGCTGCGTTCTTTGGTGCCGGCTGTTCCCTTTGCTGGTTGCAGGCAAGACAAAAAACAGATAAAATGATGATCCAGGTACCAAAAACTCTTCGCATCTATCTGGGATTTTTGAGGGCTTCCTTGACCTTTACCTTCAGTTCATCTGCGAGTTCGGGATTGTCCTGGAGGATCTTTTTTACACCGTCCCTGCCTTGTCCGAGCTTCGTTTCACCATAACTGAACCAGGAACCGCTTTTTTTAATGATATTCAGTTCAACGGCAAGATCAATGATCTCATAGGTTTGAGAAATACCTTCGCCAAAAATGATATCGAATTCGGCCTTGCGGAAGGGAGGCGCCACTTTATTCTTGACAACTTTCACCCGCACCCGGTTACCAATGGTTTCTTCCCCGTCTTTCAACTGGTTTTGCTTGCGGATATCGAGACGCACGGAGGCATAAAATTTCAGGGCATTACCTCCCGTTGTCGTTTCCGGACTGCCAAACATCACACCGATTTTCTCCCGCAACTGGTTGATAAAAATGCAGCAGGTTGCGGTTTTGCTGATGGTTGAGGTGAGTTTGCGTAAAGCCTGTGACATGAGCCTTGCCTGGAGTCCCATCTTGGAATCACCCATTTCCCCTTCGATTTCACTCTTGGGTGTTAATGCTGCGACCGAGTCGATGACGATGATATCGATCGCGCCGGACCGGATCAGGTTATCGGCAATTTCGAGGGCCTGCTCGCCGTTATCCGGCTGTGAAACAAGCAGGTTCTCCACATCAATGCCCAGCTTTTGCGCATAGAACCGGTCAAAAGCATGTTCAGCATCGATAAAGGCCGCTATACCACCGTTTTTCTGAGCTTCGGCGATGGCATGCATGGCAAGGGTGGTTTTACCGGATGATTCCGGTCCGTAAATCTCGGTCACTCTTCCTTTCGGCAGTCCCCCGATACCTAATGCGGCATCCAAACCGATGGAACCTGTGGGGATAACGTCGACCGCTTCAATGGCATTGTCGCCAAGCCGCATGATGGTACCTTTTCCATATGTCTTTTCCAGCTTGTCCATCGTCAATTGTAAGGCCTTCATTTTTTCCTTGTTCACTTCATTTGTCATGAGTCTTTCTCCTTTTCTGCTTAATCCGGGTAATGGGTAAAAGGTAATACCGGTTGTTAAAAAAATTTGAATATTGGATCAAAAATAAAAATTTCTTACAGGAAGGATATTGAAATAAACTGAGAGTTATCAACAACTTGAGCCCCCCTGTTGATGCCTGAAATATTCACAAATTTCTGTTATACCGCATGCAGCGCATTTTGGCCGGCGCGCCTGGCAAATGTACCGTCCATGAATAATCAACCAGTGATGTGCATGCAGCAGGAGATGTTCGGGGATGCGTTTTGTCAACTGGTGTTCGGTCTGCAAGGGAGTTTTGGCTTTTCTGGTCAGTCCGAGACGGGCGGCTACGCGGTGTACATGGGTGTCGACCGCCAATACTTGTTTGTTAAACAAAACGGAAGCCAGGACATGTGCGGTCTTTCTCCCGACCCCCGGCAGCTTTTGGAGCTGATCAACTTCCGATGGCATAGCTCCGGCAAACCTTTCCATGAGCGTGGTTGCCATCCCGATCAGATTTCTGGTCTTGTTATTCGGATAGGAACAACTTTTTATCAATGCAAAAACTTCATCCGGTGTTGCTTTTGCGAGCGTGGCGGCGTCGGGAAAGCGTTTGAAGAAGGCCGGCGTGATCAGATTGACCCGCTTATCAGTACACTGGGCAGAAAGAACCACCGAAACGGCAAGCTGGTATGGATCCGAATAGTGCAGTTCCGTTGTTGCCTCCGGCTGATTCTTCATGAAATAATCTATGAAAAACTGATACCGTTGACGGAGATCCATGGCTTGCTGTTTTGATTGAAATAGAGGAAAAAATCCCGAAAGATCTTTTGCTTTTACGGTGTGACAGGATTTCCGCGAAGAATGGTCACAGATCCGTGGAACGCATCATTTCCATATTGACCAACGCCTTTGAAAATATAATAATAGACTCCTTCCGCAAGATTACCTCCATCCCAGTCGCCGCTTTTATAATTGTTTTGGTTATAAACCTTTCTACCCCACCTGTCATAAATGATCAGTTCGTTGCTCAGATATACCTCCAGAAGATCAATGACATTGTAATTTTTCTCTGCAACCTTTTCCTTAATGAGAAACTGGTCATTTTTACCATCTCCGTTGGGGGTAATGACATTTGGAATGAATAAATTCAGATACTTGACAAGAACATTCTGAACGATGGTGGTATCGCATCCGTTCAGGTCGGTAATCATCAGCCGGACCGCATAATCTCCGATGTTTGCATAGGTATGCTGTGCCGGATTGACATTCGGAACCTTGACCGAGTCGCGGAAATCCCAGGTCCAGTTTGTCAGATAAGGCAATGCAGTATCCGGAAATGTTACGGTGATCGTTGGATTGGTAAGATAAACGGTATCTCCTGGAAGTACGGTAAACCGGACCTTCGGGGATTTAAGAACGTCTACGAAATAAGAACTATCAAGGGTGCAGTGATTGGTGTCGGTAACAAACAACCAATACCTTCCCGGACAAAGACCAAAAACGATGGTATCCTGTGAATGTCCGCCGCCCCAGTTGTAAAAATAAGGAGGAGCCCCGCCCGATACCAGTGTCTTGAATTGTCCCTTGCAGATCCCCGGACAACCGAGTTCATTATAACGGTAAAGAGTATCGAAATTCATCTTCGGATGCATGCGCAAATGAGCTGTGTTACTGATGGCTGAATCCGGTCCGTTTTTAACAATGCAACGGTAAAAAGCGGTATCCCCCAAATCAACCGAAGGAATCATAAGAACTGTATCGGTCTTCCCTGGCATATTGGTCAGATTTTTTTGCCAGTAGTAGGTAACGGTATCGGGACCATATCCGGCAACAAACGTAGTGAAGGCAACACTGTCACGGAAGCAAACGATGGTATCGGAGGGTCGAATGGTACAGGTAATCTGGCCGGCCGCGGTGATACCTGAAAAAAGGAGCAGGGCAATGGAGATATATTTCATCCGGTGATTCAATTCGGATGTAAAATTATGAATTTCTATGGAATTCCTGACCAGAGGCATTGAAATCAGATTAAAAATCAGTCAAAAAGACGTGGTAATATGATAGGTTCTGCCATAACTTCAGGAATTTGACCCTGGCAGGCAAATTGACAATAGTCAACGGTTCAATAAGTATTTTAGTATGAATTTCAACAATTTCACCATCAAGGCACAGGAAGCGGTTCAGAAGGCTCAGGAAATAGCCCAGGCTTTCCAGAACCAGGCCATCGGCAATGCCCACCTGCTGAAAGGGGTGTTGACGGTGGATGAGAATGTCATTCCGTTTTTATTGAAGAAACTCAATGTGAATTTACCCGTTTTTACGAAAGCCCTGGAAAAGATCATCGAATCCTATCCGAAAGTATACGGCGGGGAGCAAGTGTTATCCTCTGAAGCTTCTAAAAGTCTCCAGAAGGCGATTTCCCTGGCTCACGAAATGAATGACGATTTCGTGTCGGTTGAACACCTGTTATTAGGTATCCTTGTCTCCAACGACCCGGTATCCCGGTTACTGAAGGATAACGGTGTTAATGAACGGGATCTGAAGGCAGCGATCCGGCAGCTGAGGCAAGGCAGTCATGTCAAGAGCCAGACGGCTGAAGATACCTATAATGCCCTGAACAAATATGCCAGGAATCTGAATGACCTTGCACGCAACGGGAAGCTTGACCCAGTCATTGGACGGGATGAAGAGATCCGCCGTATTCTTCAGATCCTTTCCCGGAGGACAAAAAACAACCCCATTCTGATCGGGGAACCCGGTGTTGGAAAAACGGCCATTGCCGAGGGAATGGCACACCGGATTATCGACGGGGATGTTCCTGAGAACCTGAAGACCAAGCAGATTTTTTCCCTGGATATGGGAGCCCTCATTGCGGGGGCAAAGTATAAAGGGGAGTTTGAAGAACGGTTGAAAAGTGTTGTTAAGGAGGTGATCGGTTCCAACGGGGAGATCATATTATTTATTGATGAGATCCATACGCTGGTGGGAGCCGGGGCGGATGAAGGGGCGATGGATGCAGCCAATATTCTGAAGCCGGCTCTCGCTCGCGGAGAGCTTCGTGCCATTGGAGCCACTACCTTGAAAGAGTATCAGAAATATTTTGAAAAGGATAAAGCCCTTGAACGCCGTTTTCAACCTGTAATGGTTAGTGAACCCGATATCCCGGATGCCATTTCTATCCTCCGTGGACTTAAGGAACGGTATGAAACGCATCACCATGTGAGGATTAAGGATGAGGCTATCATCGCAGCCGTTGAGCTTTCTCAACGGTATATCACGGAGCGTTTTCTGCCCGATAAGGCCATCGACCTCATGGATGAAGCCGCCTCCAAGCTCAGGCTTGAAATCAACTCATTGCCCGAAGATCTTGAAAAGACGGAAAGGAAGATCCGTCAACTGGAAATTGAGCGTGAAGCTATCAAACGGGAAAACGATGATGATCGGCTGGTACTTCTGAATAGTGAGATTGCCAATCTCAACGATGAAAGGAACCAGCTTAGGGCAAAGTGGCAGGCTGAAAAGGAGATCGTCGAGCAAATTCAGACGAAGAAGAATGAGATCGAATCGCTGAAGCTGGAGGCAGACCAGGCAAACCGGGTTGCCGACCTGGGTAAAGTGGCGGAAATCCGGTATGGAAAGATTCCTCAGGCAGAAGCTGCCATCGAAAATGATAAGAAGAGATTATCGGAGATCCAGAAAGATTCTCCCCTTGTGAATGAAGAAGTCGGAGCAGAAGAGATTGCAGAGACCGTATCACGCTGGACAGGTATACCGGTAAGCCGGATGTTGCAGAGTGAAAGACAGAAACTGCTGAACCTCGAAACAGAATTGCACATGCGGGTCGTTGGTCAGGAAGAGGCCATTGTGGCTATTTCCGATGCCATCCGACGAAGCCGTGCAGGTCTGCAGGATCAGAAACGCCCCATCGGATCATTTATTTTTCTGGGAACAACCGGGGTTGGAAAGACCGAACTGGCAAAAGCGCTGGCTGAGTTTCTTTTCAACAATGAAAACAGCATGATCCGGATCGACATGTCGGAATATCAGGAACGACACACGGTTTCGAGGCTTATCGGAGCACCTCCCGGGTATGTGGGGTATGAAGAAAGCGGACAATTGACCGAGGCGGTTCGCCGGAAGCCGTATTCAGTCGTGCTCCTTGATGAAATTGAAAAAGCCCACCCGGATGTTTTCAACGTTTTGCTCCAGGTTTTGGACGATGGCCGTCTGACAGATAATAAAGGCCGGACGGTCGATTTTAAAAATACCATCATTATCATGACCTCCAACATCGGTTCTCACATTATCCAGGAGAATCTTGAAAAAGTGAACGACCGGAACCGGGAAGAAGTATTCAGCAAAACCCGGGAAGAAGTATTCGACCTGTTGAAAAAAAGCATCCGGCCTGAATTTCTTAACCGGGTGGATGAGATTATCATGTTCAGACCTTTATCCCGTGAAGAGATAAGTAAAGTCGTTGAATTGCAACTGAAACTGATTCAACGAATTTTGGAGAAAAACGATATCCGGTTAAAGGCAACACCCAGAGCCGTTGAGTATATTGCCTCGATCGGATTCGACCCCCAGTTTGGTGCCAGGCCGATAAAAAGGGTGATACAGAAAAATGTTCTGAATGAGCTTTCAAAGATGATCCTGGAAGGGAAGGTCACTAAAGATTCGGAGATCACGATGGATGAAAGGAACGGGAAATTAGTTTTTAAGAACACGTAAGATCCCGTTTTCATAGGTTTCTTTCTTTGTGATCTCTCCCTTTTCATTATAATAAACCCACACTCCGTTCTGATGCCCCATGGAATATTGTCCCGTTATCATCGGTTTGCTGGAATCGTAGAACGCCTCAAACAGCCCTGTTTTCTCGTTGTTTTTGTAAAAGCCACTGAATCTCACCTGTCCTCCGGGATAATAACCCGTCCATGGTCCGTCCCTGACCCCCTCTTTCCATTCCGAGCTTTCAGCAATGCCTCCCATGGAATAAAAGGTTTTTGAGCTTCCTGACTTTTGACCCATATGGTACTGTTCCTCCGAGACCAGGCTTCCATCCGATTCATTAAAGAACTGCCAGATGCTGTCTTTTTTTTCATTGATATAATTTCCGGCAGCCATTTTCATCCCGTTCGGATAATATGAAATGGTTCTGGCGGATTTACTATTCCCGGAAAGGACCGATAAGGTTTTCAGCTTTCCATTGGGGTAATAATACCGAAAGGCTCCATAGGGGATTCCGTCCCTGAACTGACCCTCGTAGATCTTATTGCCTGATGAATCCGATTTTCTCCAGAAGCCTTGTTTCCGCCCGTTGGAATCAGTGATATTCAGGGTGTCCTGGCCAAAAATGACCAGGCTCGGACAAAGCAGGAGGAATACCATGGAAAACCTGTTCATAACCGGGATTTAATTACTTTTGCAAAGTAAATAATAATTTTCCTTGGATACCCTTCCTTCAAAATTACTTGAACGGGCAGTCAATGAACTTGCCAGGCTTCCCGGGGTCGGCAGGAAATCAGCTCTCCGGATGGCTCTTCACTTGTTGAAACGCAATGCTGAAGAGGTTGAAACATTCGGTGCATCGATCATTAAGATGAGGAACGAAGTGGTTTATTGTAAAGGCTGCGGTAACATTTCCGATTCTGAGCTATGCGACATCTGTACCAGCCACCGTCGTGATCATTCAATGGTTTGTGTTGTTGAAGATATCCGCGACATAATGGCGATTGAAAATACCGGACAGTATAACGGGGTTTATCATGTTTTAGGTGGGATCATTTCACCGATGGAGGGGATAGGTCCCCAGGATCTGGCAATCGACCCCCTGCTGAAGCGGATATCAGAAGGAGGAATCCATGAAGTCATCCTTGCCTTACCCACTACCATTGAAGGAGATACAACCAATTTTTATCTGTATAAAAAAATGGGTGAATTTAAGGTAACCCTTACAGCCATTGCAAGAGGAGTTTCCATTGGTGACGAGCTTGAACATACCGATGAAGTGACCCTTGGCAGATCGATCATAAACCGCACCCCTTACGAAATCTATCTATCAAAAAAGTAAAAGCCAGGTTATTCCAGGCTGAATAATTCCAGCTGGTTGACCTTTTCGTAGGCAGCACTAACCTCAAGGTCGGCATAATTCTGAAGCAGGGGACGGATTGCCTTTTTAATAACCTTGTTGGGTGTTGAACGGCGTGATTTGCTGTAATTCACCAGTGATTTTTTCTGCTGTGCCGTGATCTTCAGCTTGATCGTTTTATATCGGACTGATTTCCGTTTTTTTTTCGACTTTTTTCCGGGCATAGGTGTCAGCGGCCGTTGAGAATATCTTTAAAATCACTGATGATTTTTTTTGCCAGGTTTTCTGCCTTGATCTGCATATCGCTTTCGGCATATATGCGTACAATCGGTTCGGTATTTGACCTCCTTAGGTGAATCCATTCCCGGTCGAAATGGATTTTCACTCCATCGATGGTTGTGATGGGCCTGTTTTTATATCTCTCCCTGATTTTCTCCAGGATATCATCGATATCCGATTCAGGTGAAAATTCAATTTTATTTTTAGATATATAAAAAGAAGGATACCGGTCACGTAATTCGGAACATCTCACTCCTGATTTGGCCAGATGGGTTAAAAACAGGGCAATACCGACGAGTGCATCGCGGCCATAATGAAGTTCCGGATAGATGACGCCTCCATTTCCTTCCCCCCCGATGACTGCCTTTTTCTCTTTCATCATTTCTACCACGTTCACTTCTCCGACAGCTGAAGCGAAATATCTGCCTCCCGCTTTCTCAGTTATCATTTGAAGTGCCTGGGAAGAGGATAAGTTTGAAACGGTATTTCCGGGATTATTCCTAAGGATATAATCGGCGATAGCTACCAGCGTATATTCTTCCCCGAATGGTTCACCAACCTCATTTATGAACGCCAGCCGGTCAACATCCGGGTCGACTGCCAGGCCAAGATCTGCCTTATTTTTGATCACGGCGCCGCACAGATCGTCAAGATGTTCCGGGATGGGTTCAGGGTTATGTGAAAAATCTCCTGTGAGATCGGCGTTTAACATGTCGAATTTCCTTACACCCAATGCTTTCAGCAAAGGGGGTATGGCAAGGGCACCCGTGCTGTTTACTGCATCAACGACGATCCGGAAATTTGCTGTTCTTATAGCAAGAACATCCACCAGGGGAAGACTCAGAATTTTATCGATATGCTTCTGAATGAAGGAATCATCCGTATGAAGGTGACCCAACTCCTGAACTTCTGCAAAAGAAAAGTCCTCCTTTTCCGAGATGGAAAGTACTTCATCCCCATCGATAGAGGACAAAAACTCCCCCTTGCAGTTCAATAGCTTAAGGGCATTCCATTGTTTGGGATTATGGCTGGCAGTCAGGATAATCCCGCCGTGCGCATGGGTGTCCAAAACCGCGATTTCGGTCGTGGGGGTAGTCGTAAGACCTATATCAGTAACATCCACCCCGATTCCTGCTAATGTTCCGGCAACGATATCATGTACCATCCTCCCTGAAATCCGGGCATCTCTGCCTAAAATAACCTTGATCCTGATACCGGGGTTCTTTCGTTTCAGCCATTCAGCAAATGAAGCCGTGAACCGGACCACATCAACCGGGGTTAATCCCTGACCTGCTTTCCCTCCTATCGTTCCCCGGATACCGGATATGGATTTGATCAGCGACATAGCACAGTTTTTAAGCAAATGTATAGTTTTTACATTGACTCCTGCCCGATTGTTTATAAAAAGTAAATTCCTCCTTTCCGAAACCATGCGGGTAACGGTATTTTTATTAATTTTGTGCTGTTTTCTGAACCGTTAGCATCAGAGAATAACTAACTTATGGAAGAACCGCTGGAATCGTTTTTTGATCCGGAAACGCTGGCCCTAGTTCAACGGTACGAAGACATGGTTATGATGGGCCAGTATTATTTTTTCGATGTGGAAGACTTTGAGGACATTATCGAATATTACTTTTTTAAGGACGACCTTCCCAAAGCCCATCGATGCCTTACCCTGGCGCTTGACCAGCATCCGTGTTGCATCAATTTATTACTGAAACAGGCTCAGTATTTCATCAATACCGACCAGTTTGAGGAAGCACTCGGGACCTTATCAGAGATAGGCCAGACCGAGCTGCCTGACCAGGAGGTTCATTTTGCCAAGGGGAATCTATACAGTCAGCTGGAAAAGCCCGAGAAAGCAGTTGAGGAATTCAAACTGGCCCTTGGCGGATCGGAAAATGCGGATGAGATTTACTCGAGCATTGCCTTTGAATATGAGAACCTTGGGAAATATGATAAAGCCATTGATTATTTGCTGAAGGCAATCGAGGCCGATCCCGAAAATGACGCCGTTCTTTATGAGCTGTCGTTTTGCTTTGAGGTTTCCCAGAAAACGGATGAAAGTGTTATCTTTCTTCTGGAATTCCTCGACCATCATCCATACTCGAAGGCCGCATGGTTCAACCTGGGCATCGCATACAGCAACCAGGAACAATATGAGAAAGCCATTGATGCCTATGATTTTGTCATTGCTATCGATGAAGCGTTTGCATCCGCTTATTTTAACAAAGCCAATTGTTTTGCAAACCTGAACCAGTTTGACAAAGCCATCGAGACATATTTCGAGACTTTCTACTACGAGGAACCTGAACCCATTACTTTCTATTACATTGCTGAATGTTATGAAAAGTTGAGGCAATTCGAGCACTCTCTCGATTATTATAAGAAAGCCATTGCCCTCGATCCTGAATTTGCTGATGCCTGGTTAGGGATCGGGATATCGTATGACGAACTGGGTAAACCACAAACCGCTTTGCCTTATTTAAAAAAAGCCATCAAACTCACTCCGACCATCCCGGAATATTGGTTCATCCTTGGAGATGTCCAGATCAAGCTGGCTAAGATTGAAGAAGGCATCATTTCATACCGGAAGGTCATTGAACTGGATCCGGAAGATCCTGAAATATGGCTTGATCTCTCGGTTGTTTATGCCGATCTGAAAGATTTTGACACGGCACATGCTACCCTTTCAGAAGGTCTCCACTGGCATGAAAAGCACCCCGATTTTTATTATGGAATGGCTTATTACCTCTACATGTCAGGAAAAGCCAGGGAGGCGAATGAGACCTTGTCAAAAGCCCTACTAATGGATTATGACGGATATAAAAGACTGTTTAAAACCTTCCCTGACGCGAAAAACCATCCAGCAGTTGTTGAAATAATCGAAGCATTCAAGCATTAATAAAACCAAAGCCATGATCAGCCCTGAACTCCCTCATTTACCTGAAAGAACTTCCAAACCGCGGCAAACCGGAATAGCCATGGTTATGGACAAAGGACTTAGTCTTCGCGAAGCGGAAGATCTGATAGGAACTTCCAGCGACTATATCGATTTCCTGAAACTGGGATTCGGAACCTCTTTGGTCACAAAAAATATCCAGGAAAAAATAAAAACCTATCAGAAAGCAAATATCAAGGTCTATGTCGGAGGTACGCTGTTTGAGGCTTTTATCATCCGGGATCAGTTTGATGGTTACTGTAAATATGTTGAGAAACTGGGTCTGGATACCGTTGAGATATCGGATGGATCAATGAGTCTTGATCACGATCTAAAATGTGAATATATCCAGAAGCTGGCGAAAAATTATACCGTTCTGTCCGAAGTAGGATCAAAAGAATCCGGTATCCTGATTGCTCCAAACCGTTGGATCGAGATGATGCAGAAAGAATTGCAGGCAGGGTCGGTTAAAGTAATCGGGGAAGCCCGTGAAAGTGGAAATGTTGGTATTTACCGTCCAACCGGGAAAGCCCATGTCTCTTTGATCAATAAAATCCTTGAGAAAGTCCAGAGCGATAAAATCGTTTGGGAAGCACCGCTCAAATCCCAGCAGGTCTGGTTTATCAGGAATTTCGGGGCTAATGTCAATCTGGGAAATATCCCTCCTTCTGAAGTTATTCCTTTGGAAACAATACGGCTGGGATTACGGGGTGATACCTTCTTCCAGTTTTTACCATCCAGTTTTAAAAAATTCCAACCCAAATAATAGGGAATGAAACGTTTCGGACTGTTGGGTTACCCATTAATCCATTCCGGATCGCCGCATTATTTTACTGAAAAATTCCTGAAAGAAGGTATAGTCAATGCTTCCTATGAACTTTTCCCCGTGGCGGATCTTTCAAGGTTCCGTGATTGGCTGAATGAGCAGGATGAAATATCCGGCCTGAATGTGACCATCCCTTATAAAACTTCCATCCTTCCCTTGCTTGATGAACTGGATCCACTGGCAAATGACATCGGTGCCGTCAACACCGTTACCATTTCCCGGAAAACCGGGAACCTCTGGTTAAAAGGATTTAATACGGATGTGTATGGTTTTCTGAATTCCTTACCGAAACCCTTAAATCATTCGCATGCCCTTGTTCTCGGAACAGGGGGTGCATCCAGGGCCGTGACCTATGTACTTAAACACTTGGGTATCAGGTTTCTGTTCGTTTCCCGTCAGCCAAACCCTCCATTGACTATAGGATACAGGGAAATTACCCGCAAGATAATCCGGGAATATACCCTGATCATCAACACCACACCGCTGGGAATGGTTCCGGATTTCCAGTTCCTCCCGGCCATCCCTTATGAATGGATTGATGATCATCACTTTTTATACGACCTCATCTATAATCCGCCGGAAACGGCATTTCTTGCAAAGGGTAAGAGAAAGCATGCACACATCCAAAATGGGATCAGCATGCTTTACTTACAGGCAGAACAGGCATTCAATATTTTTTTTCCTACTACGTCTGCTCCTTCTTCGGGGGATCCTCATCTCTGACAACTTCGATCTTGAGATTGGCCACCATGGCGGCAATGGCACCGACAGCCGCTAACATGGGGGCGATCAATGCACCAATAACGCCGAATGTAACGGGTATCTCCAGATAGATTTTACCCTCTTCGTCCTTGATGATCAACCTTCTGACATTTCCTTCATGAATGAGCTGCTTGACCTTTTCTACAAGCTCTTCACCTCTGATTTTGAATTCTTCACGGATATTTTCCATAATTGACAGGTTATATAACTGAAATCTTTTATTCTCTGTAAAACCGAATCACGGATCAGGCAAGTACATCAGGTAAAATATAATTATGCCGGAACCAGGCGCTTCATCACTGAACAATCATTTTTATCTGATGAGTAATTTGATCAGGTTAAGTTTGTTTTTATACGGCGGATATCTCAATGGAATGTCGATCCAGTTTGCTTTTTTCAGGATCGAACGTTCATGTGAGAAGGTGTCAATGGTCTAACCTTTTATATTTTCACTCTCAGATTTAACTGCTCAGAGAGGCTTCCTAATTAATTCCTGTGACCGGTAAATCCTTCCATCGACCGGTATACCCCGAGTACCTTTCCGACAAACAGGTCAAAAAAGCGGACAGGTAGGACTCCTTTTACAAAGGGTACCATCTTTACGAGGAACGGTGCCCTGACAAACAACCGGTTGATTTTAATCGCCCGAATAACCTTGGCTGCCAGGTCTTGAGGGTTCAGCATTGGCAACAGCGGATTGGTTCTTACTCCCTGAAACATGCCGGTATCGATGTAGGATGGATTTACCGTGGTAACCCTTACACCTGTTTTCCTTTGTTCAAGCTCAAGGCGGAGCGATTCAGACCAGCCAAAGACTGCCCATTTGCTGGCACAATAGACCGACATCCGTGGATTAGACAACATTCCGGCGGCCGAGCTGATGTTAACAATATGACCCTTCCGGCGTGTAATCATATCGGGCAGAAGTTCCAGGGTGACATGCATGCAGGCATTGGAATTGACCGCCATGATCTGGTCAATATCTCCATGGGTAAGCTCAGAGAATTCCTTTCCCTTTATAATGCCTGCATTATTTATGAGAATGTCGACATGCCCGATTTCCTCCTTAATTCTTCCGGCAGTGGCAATTACCTGTGCAGGATCTGAAACATCCACGATAAAAGGATGAATCGTAAAATGAAAACTCCGGAGTTCCCGTGTCGTTTCATCCAGCTTTTCCTTATTCAAATCCCAGATGATTAATTGGCGGGCTCCTTCCTGGAGGCAGATATCCCCCATAAGCCGGCCAATTCCGGAAGCTCCTCCCGTCACCAGAACCGTTGCATCCTTGATCTTTGTCATGATTTGTCAGATTGATGGGTTTCCGCTCAAAAATACAAATTTTACAGGCGGCTGAAAAATTGATTTCAAAGAAAGAAATATTTGTTGTTATGAAAAGAAATTCTTAATTTTGCAGCCCGTTTGAAAATCCCAGGATAAAAATAGACAACAACCCACAGTTTACACCTATGAATTTGACTTCTGAAGTAAAGAAAAAAGCTTTTAAGGAATACGGAAAATCTGAATTTGACAGTGGTTCGACGGAAGCACAGGTTGCCATGTTCACCATGAAGATCCAACATCTTACCGAACACTTGAAAATCAACAAGAAAGATCTTGTTACTGAACGGTCTCTTGTCCGCATGGTTGGTAAACGCAGAAGGCTTCTCGATTATCTGAAATCCAAGGACATTGAACGTTACAGGGCTATTATCAAGAAGCTGAATCTGAGGAAATAGCAACTCAAAAATCCCATACACCCCCCAAAAGAGGCAATTTTACCGATTGCCTCTTTTAATATTCGAAAGAAAGGCACCCATGATTGGAATAACTAAAAAGTTCAACTTAGCTGATGGCAGAGAGATCACACTGGAGACCGGGAAACTTGCCAAGCAAGCCGATGGTTCCGTTGTCGTTAAGATGGGCTCTACGATGCTTTTAGCCACGGTCGTGGCGGTTGAGGAAGCTAAGGAGAACGTTGATTTTATGCCCCTGTCGGTTGAATACCGTGAAAAATATGCTGCAGCAGGAAGGTTTCCCGGCGGATTCTTTAAGCGCGAAGCCAGACCTTCCGACTATGAGGTCCTGATATCCCGTCTGGTTGACCGGGCATTACGTCCCTTATTCCCTCACGATTACCACGCAGAGGTTCAGGTCATTGTCACCCTGATTTCTGCCGATAAAAATATATTACCGGATGCCCTTGCATGCCTTGCAGCCTCCTCAGCGTTAACCGTCAGCGATATTCCTTTTCTTGGTCCCATTTCCGAAGTCAGGGTGGGTCGGATTAACGGGCAGTTCTTGATCAACCCGACCATTTCCGAAATGGCCGGCTCCGATATGGACATCATGGTCGCTGCTTCCATCGATAACATCGTTATGGTGGAAGGTGAAATGAAGGAAGTATCTGAAGCGGATATGCTGGAAGCGTTAAAATTTGCACATTCGGCCATCCGGCAACAGTGTCAGGCTCAACTGGAGTTGACCATGATGGTTGGGAAAGCAAAAGAAAAACGCCTCTATTCTCATGAAACCAATGAACAGGAACTCCAGGTCAAGCTGCATGAAACCGTGTATGAGAAGATCTATGAGATGGCAAAGGCCGGAAATTCCAGCAAACAGGAGCGTAAAAAGATCCTGGAATCCATCAAGGAAGGATTTGTTATTACGCTGACCGAAGAGGAGAAAGAAGAAAAGGCAGCTATGATTGACCGCTATTTTCACGAAGTGGAAAAAGAAGCGATCCGGAATTCTACCCTCGATACACGTAAACGGGTTGACGGCCGAAGGCTGGATGAGATCCGGCCAATCTGGTCTGAAGTGGACTATCTTCCGGCTGCACATGGCTCGGCTATTTTCACCCGCGGGGAAACCCAATCCCTTACAACGGTCACCCTTGGAACCAAGCTGGATGCCCAGGTAATCGATGGCGCCGTGATTGAAGAAAAGGCCAGTTTCATCCTGCATTATAATTTCCCCTCCTTTGCAACAGGGGAAGTGAAACCCATACGGAGTACTGGCCGCCGGGAGATCGGACATGGTAATCTGGCCATGCGGGCATTAAAAAACATGCTTCCCTCTCCTGAAGAAAACCTCTATACCATACGCATCGTTTCCGACATCCTTGAATCCAACGGATCCTCTTCCATGGCTACCGTTTGTGCAGGGACCATGGCACTGATGGATGCCGGGGTAAAGATCCGGAAGCCGGTTTCCGGCATTGCAATGGGATTGATCACAGATACGGAACAAAAAAGGTATGCCGTCCTCTCCGATATTCTGGGGGATGAAGATCACCTGGGCGATATGGATTTCAAGGTTTGTGGGACCCGGGATGGAATTACCGCCTGCCAGATGGATATTAAAATAGAAGGTTTATCCTATGATATCCTGAAAGAAGCACTCGAGCAGGCCAGGACCGGGAGAATGCATATCCTTGATGAAATTGAAAAGACCATTTCCCAACCGCGTCCCGATTTTAAACCCTTTGTTCCAAGAATCTTCCAGATGAAAGTTCCGAAAGAATTCATCGGGGCCATCATTGGTCCTGGCGGAAAGGTCATCCAGGAAATGCAACGGGAAACCGGTACTACGATTGTGATTGAGGAGATCGGCGAATTCGGGATCGTTGATATCGTTGCCGATAATGTTGAAGCCAAAGATGCCGTGGTTGAAAAGATCAAGCGGATTGTGGCTGTTCCGGAAGTCGGAGAGATTTACAAGGGGAAGGTAAAGAACATCATGCCCTTTGGCGCTTTCATAGAAATACTTCCGAACCAGGATGGCCTGCTCCATATCTCAGAGATCGAATGGCGCCGTCTTGAAAAGGTGGAGGATGCTTTAAAGGTCGGCGATGAAGTGGAAGTCAAACTTATCGACGTTGATGCAAAAACAGGTAAACTGAAATTATCCCGTAAGGTCCTCTTGCCGAAACCGGAGGGAAAAGATAATCAAGGCGAAACACGCAAGCCCCTAAAAAGACAATAAATTTTGTAACTCTGACCCGATTTATACGTAAACCCTGACCAAGGAATAATAGGTCATCATATAATTGGCATCGCATGAGGCAGTTAAAGATTACCAAGCAGGTTACGAATCGTGAAACCGCATCCCTTGATAAATATCTTCAGGAAATCGGGAAGGTTGAGCTCATCACGGCTGACGAGGAAGTAGCACTGGCTCAGCGCATTAAGCAAGGAGATATGACGGCATTGGAAAAGCTGACCAAAGCTAATCTGCGTTTCGTCGTTTCTGTTTCCAAGCAATATCAGAATCAGGGTTTAAGTCTTCCCGATCTCATTAATGAAGGGAATCTTGGCCTCATCAAAGCTGCCCAGCGTTTTGACGAAACACGTGGGTTCAAATTCATCTCCTATGCCGTGTGGTGGATCCGGCAATCAATCCTGCAGGCCCTGGCAGAACAGTCACGGATCGTAAGACTCCCCTTAAACAAGATCGGATCCATCAATAAGATCAATAAGGCCTATGCCCAGCTGGAGCAACAATATGAGCGGGAACCGAATGCAGATGAAATTGCCAATATGCTTGAGGTCTCTGAAAATGAGGTAAAAGAATCATTGCGCAATTCGGGCCGGCATGTATCGATGGATGCCCCTCTCGTCCAGGATGAAGACAACACCATGTACGATGTCCTGCGAAGTGAGGAAAATACAACCCCGGATAACGGATTGCTCTATGAATCGCTGAAACGTGAAATCGAACGTGCCGTTTCAACCCTCACCCAGCGTGAAGCAGATGTTATCCGCTTGTACTTCGGGTTGAATGGAAGTCATCCCATGACCCTTGAAGAGATCGGTGAAAAGTTTGATCTTACGCGTGAACGGGTGCGTCAGATCAAAGAAAAAGCAATCCGTCGTCTAAAACACACCTCCAGGAGCAAGATCCTGAAGACGTACCTGGGATAACAGATGGTGAATTTACCATTTGTCGCTTTTCAGTCGTCAATCGTAATTCAAAAAACGTATATCCTTCCATGTCCCCGATCATTGCCCCTTCCCTTCTTTCAGCCAACTTCCTGAACCTTGAAAAGGAGATCGGAATGCTGAACCGGAGTGAGGCCGACTGGATTCATCTCGATATCATGGATGGGGTCTTTGTTCCCAACCTGTCTTTTGGCTTCCCGGTTATCGATTCCTTTACCAGAATGGCACAAAAGCCGTTGGACGTCCATTTAATGATCACCGACCCTGACCGGTACATCGAACGCTTCAGGAAATCAGGAGCTGCTCTGATCAGTGTACATGTGGAGGCCTGTAATCACCTGCACCGGACGGTTCATGCCATAAAAAACTCCGGAGCAAAAGCGGGGGTTGTACTGAATCCGGCATCACCGGTTCTTTTAGTTGAAGATCTGATCGGTGAGGTGGATTTCGTTTTGCTGATGTCAGTCAATCCAGGCTTCGGAGGCCAGAGGTTTATCGAAAATACTTACAGGAAGGCCCGGCATCTAAAAGAGATGATTCTACGGGCAGAATCCGCCGCCCTCATTGAGGTTGATGGCGGTGTCGATCTTCACAACGCTCCCCTGTTGGTTGAAGCCGGCGTCGATATCCTTGTTGCCGGGAATGTCATTTTTTCTTCCACTGATCCCGAACAGACCATTCATCAGCTGAAAAATTGTTAATCCCGTCTATATGATCCTGCCCGGGTCATACCGTACTTTTGTTTCATTTTTCTTTGCTTCCCATTCTTTATTTGATTTTTCCTATTTTTACAAAAAAAAAGGATCATGCCATGGATTTTGTAAAGGCAAAAGCATATATCCTGAAAAGACTTACGACTGAATTGGCCCCTTCTCTTCTTTACCACAGCATTGAACATACAAAGAGTGTATATGAATCCACTTCTCTCCTTGCCGGAACAGAGGGTGTTACCGGAAAGGACCTGATACTGCTTGAAACGGCTGCCCTGTTCCATGATGCCGGAATGCTGACCGGTTATGCAGATCATGAAATGTTGTCGGTTTCTCTCATGACAGAGGTGCTTCCGGCATATGGCTATTCGGCGGAAGAGATAGAGAAAATCTCGGGGTTGATCCTCGTAACCCGCTTGCCACAGAATGCCCGTACCCTGATGGAAGAAATTATCTGTGACGCTGATCTTGATTATCTGGGGAGGAAGGATTTCTTTATTCATTCCTTTCAGTTAAAGCTGGAATGGGAACAACATGGCATCAGAAAAAGCACCCTTAAAGAATGGTTTGAAGGCCAGGTACAGTTCCTATTATCCCATCATTATTTCACAAAATCGGCCATTCGGCTTCGACACGAGCAAAAACAGCAAAATCTGGCTGAAATCCAATCGTTTTTAAACATTCTCCTTAAATGATTTTTTTAAAACTAAAAACCAAAATATATGGCAACAAAGGAAAAAAAAGAAAACAAATACAAGAATGTGGTTCTTATTCCAACCGATTTTTCAGAAGTATGCGGTAACGCGATTTCTCACGGAGTCAGACTGGCTCAGTTCCTGCGGTTTAAGGTTTGCATCCTGCATGTGATCAATAAGGAAACAAAAGCTGCACTTAAGAATAAGAATGTCGGCTATGATTATATCGATAAACGATTGAAAGAATACAAGAATTATTATGAAAAAAAGTACGAAGTTGTGGTTGAAACCCTGGCCATTGAAGGGAGCATTTTTACGACCATCACTGAGACAGCGGTACAAACGGGAGCAAACCTGATGATCCTGGGGACGCATGGAAAAAAAGGACTTCAACATGTCTTTGGGAGCTATGCCCTCCGGGTTGTTCTTGAATCCCCGATTCCGGTGATCGTTGTTCAGAAACGGTCATTTAAAGAGGGATACCGGGATATTGTCTTTCCGATCAGTAATGATGTCGAACCACGGCAAAAAGTACTATGGGCTAAAATGATCGTCAAGCTGTTCAATTCCCGTATTCATCTGCTGCAATCACTCGAAAAAGATCCCGGCCTGAACAGCCGTTTGAAAATTATCACCCAGCAGATCACCGACAGTTTTGATGAAGAAAAGATCTCATATGAGATCGCTACGGCGGGAAAAACGACCGATTTTGCATCTCAGGTTCTTTCCTATGCCGTGATGGAACATGCTGATATGATCATGATCATGACCCGCCCCAACCTTGACATTCCCGGATTCAGCCTGGCTGCCTGGGATGAGCGTCTAATGTTCAACGAAGCCCAGATACCTGTTATGTGCATTAATCCCATCGACCTGGGCTATCTGAACTATGAATGGCGGATGCTTTCCTGATAACACAGGTAATCGTCAGGAAATCGGGCGTGCATAATTCTAAAAAGATTTTGATGTTTGATACCATCAGGAAAGAATGGGAAAAACGACCCCTTGTACTGATCATCGGGCTGGCCATTCTTTTCCGTTTGCTTGCTGCCATCTTCGCCAAAGGCTGGGGGATGCTGGATGATCATTTCATCGTCATTGAATCGGCTCAGTCCTGGGTTGATGGTCATGATTACAATGACTGGCTTCCGGGAAGCCCGGGCAATACCGGTCCCACCGGACATAATCTCTTTTATCCCGGAATCCATTTCCTCCTCTTCTGGCTGTTGAAATGGATCGGATTGACCGATCCTCAAGGCAAGATGTTCATCGTGCGACTTCTGCACGGGGCTTTCTCCCTTATAACGGTATACCTGGGTTACCGGATCACCGACCGTCTTTCCGGAATGCGGTCCGCACGGATTGCCGGCCTGCTGCTTGCCGTGATCTGGTTTATGCCCTGGATGAGTGTTCGCAATCTTGTGGAGATGACCTGTGTCCCATTCCTGATGCTTGCATATTGGTTCATTTTACGGAAAGATACCGGATCAAGAGTTCTTTTGGATTATTTTCTGGCCGGAATATTTTTCGGACTTGCTTTCAATATCCGGCCTCAAAGCGTATTTTTTCCGTTAGGACTCGGGTTGGTAATCCTGTTCCAGGGAAAATGGAAAGAAACCGGGGTCATGACAGGCGGATGGGTCCTTGTGGTAGCCCTTTTACAGGGTGGTATAGATTATTTCGTCTGGGGATACCCCTTCGCAGAGCTGATCGGATACTTCAATGTTTGTATGGCAAGCCGGAATGATTACATATCATTACCTTGGTATAATTACTTCCTGGATATTCTTGGGTTATTTCTTCCTCCGGTTAGTTTTTTTCTGTTTTTCGGATTCCTTCGTACCTGGAAGAAGTACCTGATCATCTTTATTCCGGTTTTGCTGTTTTTCCTTTTCCATTCCTATTTTCCAAATAAACAGGAACGGTTTATCCTTCCCCTTGTCCCCTTCTTTATCATGCTCGGTTCAATCGGATGGAACGAATTTATTGCGCAATCCCGGTTCTGGTCAAAACACCACCTGCTCCTACGTTCATGCTGGGGTTTCTTTTGGGTGGTCAATCTGATTCTCCTGTTCGTTTTCACATTTACCTACTCGAAAAGGGCAAGGATCGAAAGCATGAGTTACCTGTCCAGATATCCGGATATAACTTCTCTCATGGTCCTCGATGAAGAAAACAATCCTGAACAGATCCCTAAGTTTTACCTGGGTCAGTGGCCTTGCTGCCTGAGTGAAGTGGGCCTTGACCGAAGCATTGATTCCATTCTGGTTCAATCAAAAAGGCTGCCTGAGGAAAGATATCCACGTTTCATACTTTTTTCAAGTGAGAAAAAACTTCCTGAACTGGTCCGTAAAACAAGGAAATTTTTTCCCTATATCGTTTATGAAACGACGGTTGAGCCGGGTTTTATGGACCGTACCCTTCACTGGATGAATCCAATGAATAGAAACCGTACGCTATATATTTATCGCAATCTCGAATTCTATCCGGTCAAGATCCAATAGTCCCATGACAAGAGGAAAAATCAATATCGCCAAGCCCTCATTCCTCGGAAATGAGAAAAAATACCTCCTCGATGCACTGGAAACCGGTTGGATCAGTTCCATCGGGCCCTACATTGAACATTTTGAAAAATCTTTTGCTGAATACCATGGTGTCAAATATGCCGTAGCAACCCACAACGGAACCATTGCCCTTCACCTGGCCCTCGCCGCCGCCGGGATCGGCAAAGATGATGAAGTGATTGTCCCGGATCTGACCTTCATCGCTACAGCCAACAGCGTGCGATACTGCCAGGCCATACCGGTCCTGACCGATGTTTCATCCGAGGATTGGAATATCACTCCGGAAGGTATATTACGGAACCTGACCGGAAAGACGAGAGCCGTCATTCCGGTTCATCTGTACGGTAATCCGGTTGTTATGGAGCCGATTCTCGACATTGCCCGTCAGCATAAGCTGCTGGTCATTGAAGACTGTGCAGAAGCTATCGGTGCCACCATCCATGGTCAGAAAGTCGGGACCTTTGGTGACATCGGCGTTTTCAGTTTCTTTGGTAACAAGATAATCACGACGGGTGAAGGAGGCATGTGCATAACCAATGATGACCGGTTAGCTGAAATGATGCGCATTTTGAGAGATCATGGCATGAACCGGCAAAAAAAGTACTGGTACGATCATCTGGGTTTCAACTACCGGATGACCAATATGCAGGCAGCTATCGGACTTGCACAGTTGGAGCAACTGGATGGGTTCCTCCTGCTTCGTGATCATATTTATCATCACTACCTTTCAACGCTCATATCCAATCCGCGGATCAGAGTCCAGACCACCCACAGCCTCCGTCATGTGAACTGGATCTTTACCCTCCGGATTGAAGGAATTACGATTGAACAAAGGAATCGTGCCATGGAGGAGCTTGGGAAAATAAATATCGATTCCCGGCCGGTCTTTTATCCCATCCATCTGATGCCTTTTTACCAGTCACCCGAATTTGTCAGGAATGAATACCCAAACACCACGGCCATCTCCCGGGAAGGGATCAGCCTGCCAACGTATATCGACCTGAAAGAGGATGAGATCGGGTATATCTCTGCATCGCTGTTGGATATCATCGAAAAAATCCATTCATGAAGCTCTCGGTCATACTTCCTACTTATAACGAAATAGAGTCGATTTGTCTGTTGATCAACGATATTCTCCATGTGGTTCAGAAAGAAGGATACGACCCTGAAATCGTCGTCGTGGATGATGATAGTCCGGATGGCACCTTCCGGGAGGTTGAAAAGTGCTTCTTAAATGATACCCGGGTGCGTCCTTTCATGCGCCTCCATGAGAAAGGCCTTGCATCGGCAATCCTTTACGGGATCAGAGAATCAACCGGTCTGCGGCTTGTTGTTATGGATACCGATTTCAACCATCCTCCCGGCCTGATCCCTCTACTGGTCAAGATCACTGATTTTTTCGACATTGCCTCCGGATCTCGTTATGTCATTGGAGGCGGAATGGAGACATCCCGTTTCCGGTATCTGGGCAGCAAGCTTTTTAATAAATTCATTCATTATACGCTGGCAGTAAAAACTACGGATAACCTCAGCGGGTTTTATGCCTTTAAACGAGAAATACTGGAAGGAATAGATCTGGAATCCATTTTCTATGGCTATGGCGATTATTTTATCCGCTTTCTGTACGTCATGCAGAAAAAAAAGAAGTTTATTCTTGAAGTGCCTGTAATCTATAAGGATCGGAAAGGCGGACTATCCAAAACAAACCTGAAGAATGAATTATTGAGATATACGGAAACGGTATTGAAAATCCGTTTTGGAAAATGGAGACTCAGTCAGACATGACAGGAAAAGAAGAGGTCAGGGAAAGGATGAGGACGCTCGCGGAGGAAATCCGGAAGCACAACCATTATTACTATGAGCTATCGAAGCCTCTAATCAGCGATTATGATTTTGACATATTGCTGGAAGAACTGATCAGGCTTGAAAAAGAGTATCCTGAATTTGCCGAGCCCGATTCACCTACCCAGCGGGTTGGCGGGAGTATCACCAAGGAATTCCGGCAAGTCAGGCATAAGCATCCCATGCTTTCCCTTGGCAACACTTATTCTGAAGAAGAGATCCGTGATTTTGAGGACCGGATCCATAAGCTGACCGGGAACGAGGTTGAATATGTATGTGAACTGAAATTTGATGGTGTCGCCATTGGTCTGACATACCATAAAGGCCTTTTAGTTCAGGCTGTTACTCGCGGTGATGGGATCCAGGGGGATGATGTTACAGTCAATGCCAGAACAATCCGGAGTATTCCCCTTCGTCTTCAAGGAACCGGCTACCCGGAGGAGTTTGAGATCCGGGGGGAGATCATCCTGCCACATGCAAGTTTTGAAAAGATTAACCGCCTTCGACAGGAGGAAGGCGAAGAACCGTTTGCCAACCCCAGGAATGCAGCTTCTGGCAGCCTTAAAATGCAGGATTCAAGGGAAGTCGGTCGCCGGCAGCTTGATTGTTTCCTGTATTACATGCCCGGGCCAGAGCTTCCTTTCCAAACACATTACGAATGCCTGGTTGCAGCAAAATCCTGGGGATTCAAGGTATCTGATTACATCGTCCGTTGCAAAACGGTGGAAGATATCCTTGATTATGTTCATTCATGGGAAAAGGTCCGCAGGGATCTTCCGTTCGATATTGACGGCGTTGTTGTCAAGGTCAATTCATTACGTCAGCAGGAGATGCTTGGCTATACCGCAAAATCCCCCAGGTGGGCAATGGCTTATAAATTCAAGGCAGAACGGGCCATGACCCGGTTAATCTCGGTTGATTTCCAGGTGGGACGTACAGGAGCCATTACGCCGGTTGCCAATTTACAACCGGTACCCTTAGCCGGTACGGTGGTAAAAAGAGCATCGCTTCATAACGCCGATATTATCGCGAGCCTCGATGTCCGTATCGGAGATATGATCTACGTCGAAAAGGGCGGTGATATCATTCCCAAAATTACCGGGGTCGATCTGAGTCAGCGCGACCCGGATGTTTTACCACTTGAGTTTATCAAATCGTGTCCTGAGTGCGGTACTGCGTTGAACCGTCAGGAGGGTGAATCCGCTTTTTATTGTCCGAATGAAAGCGGGTGTCCGCCACAGATCAAAGGTAAACTTGAACATTTCATCAGCCGCCGGGCAATGAATATAGAGAGCCTTGGTGAAGGAAAAATTGAACTATTATACGATTACGGTTTGATCCGCAATGTGGCTGATCTGTATGACCTCAGATACGAAGACCTTCTTGGAGTTGAAAAGGTGTACGATGCCTCAGACGGTAAAAAGGCAAAGACCATCCGGTTTCGCGAAAAGAGCGTCACCAATATTCTCAAAGGTATTGATTCTTCCCGGATTGTATCTTTTGACCGGGTACTGTATGCCATCGGAATCCGGTTTGTCGGAGAAACGGTTGCCCGGAAACTGGCAATCCATTTCCGTACCATTGATTCGTTGATCGAAGCCGATTTTACAACCCTGGTCGAAGTCGAAGAAATTGGTATAAAGATCGCGCAAAGCATTCAGAATTATCTGTCCGATCCGAAAAATCTTGAGATCATACATCGGCTGCGCGAAAGAGGGATTCAGTTTGAACTCCGGGAATCTTTCTTCAACCTTAAAAGTCATAAATTAGATGGTTTGTCCTTTGTCGTCAGCGGTGTATTTGAACATTTTTCCAGGGATGAGCTTAAAAGGGCAATCGAAGATCATGGTGGTAAGAACAGCGGATCTATTACCTCGAAAACAAATTATCTTCTGGCAGGTGAAAAAATGGGGCCCGAGAAAAGAAAAAAGGCGGCATCTCTTGGGATACCGGTCATAACAGAAACAGATTTTCTTGAAATGATCAAATAAAAAATGGCGCCGGCGGCGCCATTTTTTTGTCCTTTATTCAACTTTTCTGATCGATCCGGCTCCCGATACCTGCTGGTCGACGGTTGTGGGTGAGCCTTTATACCGGATCGTTCCGGCACCCGAAATATCGGCTTCGAGTTTTTTCGTAACATTGATCTCTGCCTTACCGGCTCCGCTGATATCAAGTGAATAGGTCTCTGCCGGGAAATCGAAGGCAAAAATATCTGAAGCCCCCGACAAATCCATCTGAACATCAACAGCCATTCCGGTCAATCTGATTTTACTGGCACCGCTGGATTCAATCTTGAGTTTTTGTACCGCCATCTCCATTTTCCCGTCCGAGGCGCCACTGGTGTTAATGAACAGATCGTTCAGGGTCAGCTTACTTTGTGTTTCAATGTCAACGGCACCGCTTATTTCAATTTTGCTCAGGTCTTTGAATGTAATGTAAACTTTCATTGCGGTTGCATGACCGATTGGTTTGTCTTTCGTATCAATAACCAGCACGCCGTCCACCACTCTTGTGCGGATTAAGGGTAACAGGTTTTCATCGGCTTCCACCGTCACAGCCTCCGTTGAACCCTGATTCAGGTAAATGTCAAAAGCGCCTGAAACATCGATGGCATTGAACGAGGTAACCGTACGGTCCTGCTTAATAACATTGCCATTCCCTTTGACACCAATGAGATGGCAGCTTGCAAAAAGGCTCGATACACCAATAAAAAGGCTTACGAACATCATAACAGAGAGTAATCTTGTGGTTTTCATAAATTCATTTTTAAAATAATTGACGATTAAAATACATTCAGGTTACGTATTAAGGTTTTAATTATTTAATCCATCAGACATATTTATTCTTTTTAAGCTATTTCAGTGAAACACTTCCGTATTCTGCACGAATAAATACTTTTGCAGCCGGAGTATCCGTTCCCTCCCCCACGATCCCCCGGTAAATCTTTTCAAGCGGAGAAACAGAACGGTAGGATAATTTTGCATGTTCTGATGGATAATCCAGATCGCAAAAGCTAAGTTCTGAATCAAGCTGGTATACAGCGTTTTCCGAAATATGTACCGAAACATTGCCGAATTTATTATTCAATCTTATATTGGTGAATTCAGCTGGCATTTCACTGACCCGGCAGTTTCCATATTGGATATCGAGGGTAAGACTCCGGTCAATCCGCTCAATTTCAAGATCGGCAAACTTACTGGTTATCTCAATGGCCGTTGAATTCCTGACTTTTAACTTCCCTCCTTCAAAGCTTGCATTCATGGAGATGATCTTGTCCGCATCCAGGTTTGAGTATTTGGAATCAAGACGGATATTGCCCGTATACTCCAGCTCCATATTTGAATATTTCAGCATTGTAACAGCCCCCTTCATCCATTTGACATTGGCCTTGCCGAAATTGATATCCAGCAGGTTATCGGAATTGCCCAGCTTGTTTGCCTCCAGGTTCCCATAACCCAGATTGATTTTTGACTTTCCCGTTGTTTCGTTAATGTAGATATCACCAAACTTGTTGGTAATATCCAGGTTGATGGAAGCGGGCATATTAACAATATAATCAACCTTTATATTGGTATTCCCCTGACCCGCTCCTTCCTTGAACCTGGTCTTGGCTTCGATCTGGGAAGGGTAACTGTTGAAAACGAAATCGATCCGATCCAATGCCGTGGATGCCACTTTATCATCAGATGCTTCCACGGTGACGGTAATTTCGAATGAAACGGCATTTTTGTCCCAGTTGTTGCAATGCACCTTTCCAAACTTATTGCTGATAATCAACTGACCATCGGGAGTGATAGGATATTCCTCTTTAACTACTTTAGTGTACTTGTCGTGGGCTTTGGCGCCTTTTATACCAAACGCCAGGATAAGCAACAGAGCAAAAGCAAGTATTTTAGCAAGTGTTTTCATTGTAATCGTTTTTAATATTATTGTTTAAACTGGTTCAGCTGCGTGATGACGGTTGTCAATATATTTTCTTTCATTTGCTGGTTCTGGATAATGGCGGTAAGGATTCGTTCCTGGTTTGTATTTTCGGAAAATGCACGCTTTAGTTCCCCTGTATTATCATCCAGGGTGCTGACATCCTTCATCGCCTGGGTGGTAAGTTTTTTAGCCTCTTCCGTCGAGCCGGCAAGTCTGCTAATTTCAAGGAGTTGCTGTGTGGCCTGGTTATCATAATACATGATGACCTCTTTCACTTCCTGGGGAAATTCCACTGAAGCCTGTGCATTATTCCAGCGATTGAGGATCCCCCGGGTAGTCAGGTCAAAAACAAGGACCGATACGGTTATCAGCAACAGGATCAGTGCAGCTATTTTCAAAAGAAACGGACGATTAAAGGGATTGATGCTTTTAACTCCCCTAAGGTGGACCCGTTCTTCGAATCGCCTGAAATGGCCGGGATCTGGTTCTGCGTCGTCAAATTCAGCACGATGATTACGGATATATTTTTCAAGATCATTCATCATATTTAATTATATACAAAGGCATTTTTAATTTTATTTTCCTTCAGGATGGTAAGTAATTTCTGACGGGCTCTGGAATACCGGGTACGCGACAGGTTGTTGGAAATCTTCAGGATATCCGATATTTCCTCATGATCGTATCCTTCAAGGAGAAAGAGCGATAGGACAACCCGGTAGTCGTCAGGCAAATCATTGATCGCTGTCTTTATTTCTTTGATACGATATTGGATTTCTTCTTCCCTGTCTTCGCCACCGGTTTCAGCAAAATCCAGCTGGACTTCTTCAATTGAAAGGGTTTCATTATTTTTCTTTAAAGCATCCAGGGAGTTGTTGATAACGATCCGCTTCAGCCATTTACCAAAACTCCCTTCCCCGGTATAGCTATCCAATCTGGCAAAAGCAGCCAGGAACGATTCCTGCATGATATCTTCCGCCTCCGCTGTATCATTGACGATCCGTATGCAGGAATTGTACATGGCTTTATAATAGAGTTTATAGATTTTGAACTGGGCGTTCCGTTCCCCCCTGCGGCAGGCTTCAATTAATTCCTGATGGATATTGGTGTATTTTTCTTCCAAGATCTGGAATTTTTAGCTAAAAGACCCGGTGAATTTTTAAATGTTACAAGTAACGAATAAAAATATCGAAAAAAATTAATTTTGCAAGCCTATGAAAAATATCCGGATCCCGGCTCATTTTTATGCCTTTACGGCCATGATTTTTTGGGGGATGTCCTTTATCTGGTCGTCCATCCTTCTGAAATACTACCAGCCGATCACGATCATATTGTTCCGGCTCCTTCTTTCGTCGGCCTTCCTGTTCTTTATTCTACGATTCTTCTGGCAGGAAGAAAAGATACAAAAAAAAGATATTCGTTTAATCGTCCTAAGCGCTCTTTTCAATCCTTTCCTTTATTTTCTGGGTGAGAATTATGGTTTAAAGTATTCCACACCCACCCTCGCTTCCGTTGTCATTGCAACCATACCGGTCTTCTCTCCGCTGGTGGCTTTTCTTACGGTCAGGGAAAAACTGACTTCCATAAATCTCGTTGGTATCGGCATCTCGTTTATCGGGGTGGTATTGATGCTGATCAGGAAGGATCTGTCTTTTGAAACGGATGTACGGGGGATCATTTTTCTTTTCTGTGCTGTTATCTCTGCATTGTTTTATTCCGTTTTATTAAGAAAGCTCACTGTGAAATATTCCGCTCTGCTTCTGATTGCCTGCCAGAACCTGATCGGAGTTATCCTTTTTATCCCTTTGTTCCTTATTTTTGACCTGAAAACAATCCACGAGATCAGGCTGAACGGGGAAATCATTGCATCCTATATCCTGCTTTCCATTCTGGCGTCTTCCCTATCCTTCGTTTTTTTCGCCCACTCGGTGAAACTCATTGGCATCAGCAAGACCAACATCTTTTCCAACCTGATACCGGTCTTTACCGCATTTTTTTCATTTCTTTTCCTTTCTGAGATCTTTTCAGCTCAAAAAATCGCAGGGATACTCCTGGTTGTCGGCGGGGTTTATTTATCGGAGCGAAATAAGCCCGGTCTAGGATAGATATCCTCCGTTTTTTTTACCTTTGTAAGGCGATTTCCTGTCCCGTCAAAAAATGATGTTTACTCCTGAAAAGCTAAAGATCAAAGACCAGCGGATGAAACCCTTCATCGATGCGGGTGAGCTTTGGGATTTGATTGAAAATACCCCTTTCCCGCCTGAAAAGGTGCGGGAAATTATAGCCAAATCGCTTGATAAGAACCGGCTTACATTGAAAGAAACGGCTGTTTTGATCAATGCCACAGATCCGGAACTGGTCGAAGAGATCAAACAAGGTGCACGGAGCCTGAAGGAAAAAGTTTATGGACAGCGTATTGTGCTTTTTGCCCCGTTGTATATTGGGAACCTGTGTACGAATAACTGTGCCTATTGCGGGTTCAAATCCTCCAACAATAAAATTACAAGGGTGACACTGAGCAAGGCTGAACTGATTGAACAGGTCAAGGCATTGGAGGAAAGCGGACAAAAGAGACTTATCCTGGTTTACGGGGAGCATCCGCGCTATGATGCAAATTTCATTGCAGACACCGTTCGTATTGTTTATTCGGTAAAGAGCGGTCCGGGCGAGATAAGGAGGGTCAATATCAACGCGGCACCTATGGACATCGATGGTTTCCGGATCATCAAGGATGCCGGTATCGGTACTTACCAGATATTTCAGGAAACCTACCATGAAGAAACATACCGTAAAGTACATCTGGGAGGGATAAAACGAAACTATGAATGGAGGCTGACAGCACTCGATCGTGCACAGGAAGCAGGGATTGATGATGTAGGTATTGGCGCCCTGTTCGGATTGTATGACTGGCGTTTTGAATTATTGGGACTGATCAGGCATGCCAATCATTTCGAAGCCGTTTACCACGTCGGTCCGCACACCATCTCTTTTCCCCGGGTACAATATGCCTCTCAGCTCAATATCGATAAATCCCATCTTTTATCGGATGCTGAATTTACGCGGTTAGTGGCTATCCTAAGGCTTGCCGTACCTTATACAGGACTTATCCTGACTGCCCGGGAAACGGCATCTGTGCGCGACGAGATCATGCAGTTTGGTGTATCCCAGATCGATGGTGGAACCAATATTGAAATGGGGGGGTATTCCAGAAAAAAAGAAACCCAGACACAAGATATCGACCTGGAACAATTCCAGATTAATGATGATCGAAGCCTGAATGAGATTATGGAGGACCTGATCGATCATAAATATATTCCATCATTCTGTACGGCTTGTTACCGGCTGGGTCGAACCGGCGAACATTTCATGGAATTTTCTGTTCCCGGTTTTATCAAGCGGTTCTGTCAGCCCAATGCCTTGCTCACCATGGTCGAGTACCTGGAAGATTATGCTCCTGGAATCACCCGGGAAAAAGGGTATCGCCTGTTGCAGGAAAAGCTGAATGAAATGGAGAATGACCCGGTTAAAGAAAAGCTGATGGAGAAAATCGGTTTGCTGAAAGAAGGCAAACGCGATCTTTATTTTTAAACCAATAACAATCTTTTCCATGATAGAGATCCGGATAATCGGTCTGCTCATCTCCGACCGTATCAAAGAATCGGGACTTACCCAAAAAACCCTTTCAGCATACTCGCACATCATCAAATCGCGTCTTGGTTTTCACGAAGTCACAGAGGATATCTGCAGCCGGGTTGGCGTTATTATCCTGCAGTTGGCTGGAAATACAGAAGAATGTGATAAGCTGGAATCCGAGCTTAGCCGGATCGGGGGTATTGAAGTGCAACGGATGGTATTTCATTATTAACCCCTTTTGATGGAAACGCGTTCAAAAAAAGAGCTGAATAAAGAGTTTCTTCAATTCTACCTGGAATCTTCCCTGAGCACCATGCGGACCGGCATGGTTTTTACCATGGCGTTGTATCTCGTCCTTGCCCTTGTCTCCATTTTGCTGTTTCCCGAAAAGACGCAGCTGCAATATTTTTTAGGCTTCGGGTGGATCATTCCTATCCTTATCATTTCGGTCCTTGTCATGTACATCAGACCACTGAAGAAGCACCTCCATGCGATCTATATCATCATCAACATTTTTACTGCCCTGATCATTTTCATAGTCGGTGTAACCTCCGATCCGTCGCAAAAAGGTTACGAGTATTATTATGCATGGGTCATGCTGTTGCTCATCGGATTACATGTTTTTTACAGGCTATCATTCCTGTCGCTTTTTCTGGTAGGAACTTTGCAGGGGCTTGCCTATGTTGTGGCTACCTTGATAAACGGAACCTACCAGATCAATCCGTCCATGTTCTTCAATAACCTTTTCTTCATCTTCGCGATGTCTTCCCTTGGGTTTTTCCTGACGTTCCTGATACAGAACCTGAACCGGAAAAATTTTCTCCACCAGAAAGCTTTATCGGAAAATTATAAAAACCTCTCCAGCGAGATCATGGAACGCAAACTAGCTGAGGAGGCCCTGCATCGGTCGGAAAGGCAATACCACGTCACTTTAAATTCGATTCCCGACTGGATCTATGTTGTTGATGAGGGGTTCCGCTTTGTCATGATCAATGCATCGCTTAATGAAGTGAATAAATTGAACGGATTTCCCGACGATATCAATGGAAAGAAAATGGATGAAGTCTATCCTTTCGTGGATGAAAAGGCTGTTGAGGAAACCAAATTCGTATTTCATACCGGAATTATGTCAGTCACGGAACAGAAGCTTCAGCTGAATGGCAAGCTGTTATTCATGGAGACCCGCAGAGTTCCGATTTTGAAAGACGATAAAGTCATCCAGGTAATGACCCTCTTGCGGGACCGGTCAAAAGAAAGGGAAGTCGAGGACCTGAAGCTTCGGAATGCAGAACAGAAGGAAGTCATGCTCCGTGAGATCCATCACCGGGTGAAAAATAACCTGGCCATTGTCATCAGCTTGTTAAACCTTCAGAAACAAAAGTATCCAGATCCTGACCTGCGGCGCATCATGAAAGATATGGAATTAAGGATCCGCTCCATGGCCCTTATCCACGAACATTTGTATCATTCTGAGAATCTTGACCAGATCCCTCTTGCCGATTACCTGCATGATCTTTCGGCCATCATACTTGGCACTTTCAGTGGTAAAAAAATCAAGCTTATAACCCGGCTGGAAGCGGCTGAAGTGAATATTGAGACCGCGCTTCCGATTGGGCTGATCACCAATGAGCTCCTGACCAACGCTTTCAAATATGCTTTTACCGACCAAGGGGAAGGTATAATTCAGATTTCACTGTCCAAACCCGATGATGATCATATAAGGCTAACCATCAGTGACAATGGTTCAGGACTTCCTTCGGGATTCTCTTTAAACGAACAAACCTCCCTTGGGATGTTTATTGTCCGACTGCTGGTCGAACAGCTTGATGGTTCGATTGATGTAGCCAATGACCATGGGGCATCTTTTACCATTCAATTCCGTAACCGACATGTTTTCAGAGACAAAATACTATCATAATGAACAAGGTATGGTACCCTTGAAAACCAGGCTCCTGCAAACCGTGGATGATCCATGTGGGTATCGTATCCGTCAAATTATATCAAATCATTAACCAATGAAAGACATCTGGATACTCGGAATTTATATTTCCGACAGAGTTAAAGAAGTCCTTGAGGTTCAATCGGTCCTCACGAAGTTTGGATGTACCATTAAAACCCGCCTCGGGTTGCATGAAGTCACAGACGATTATTGCTCCAAAAGCGGGCTGCTCATTCTGGAGCTGACCGGGGACGTCAATGAGTTCATGAAGCTGGAGAATGAGTTATTGAAGATCGAAGGTCTGGATGTAAAGAAGATGATCTTTATACCAGGGTAACTCGGGTTCCGCCATTATCAATGCCAAGCATGGTTGTTTTGGTGATGATGGTATCTTTGCCTGAATGCTCCACGAAATGAATGGCTGCCCGTATCTTTGGCCCCATGCTACCCTCCGGAAATTGTCCTTCATCCAGGTAACGTTTAGCCTCGGCAATGGGGAGCCGGTCCAGCGCTTTTTCCTGCGGTGTATTGTAGTTGATACACACTTTGGGGACATCAGTAAGGATGAATAGCTTATCAGCATTAATCTGTGAAGCCAGCAGGGATGAGGCGATATCCTTGTCGATCACTGCATCGATCCCCTGGAGTTTGTTCGGTCCGACATAAAATACCGGGATACCACCACCTCCCACAGCAATGACGATCTGTCCTTCCCTTGCAATTTTCTCAATTGTTTTTTTATTGATGATCACCAGCGGCTTAGGAGAAGCCACGACCTTACGCCATCCTCTGCCTCTCGGATCCTCTGCAAACATGGCTGCGGTTTCCTTCATGATTTTACCGGCCTCCTCCTTCGAATAATAGGGACCAATAGGTTTGGTCGGGTTTTTGAAGGCAGGATCATCTTTATTGACCAGAACCTGAGTTGCAATTGTAACAATGTCGCGTTCCATGTCCAGCGATTCCAGGACATTTTTCAACTGCTGCTCGATTACATATCCAATAAAACCCTGGCTATAGGCCACACAGATATCCAACGGCATCTCCGGGAGCCCGAACATTTTATATCCGGCTGAATTGGCCAGCATGATATTTCCTACCTGGGGTCCGTTACCGTGCGTAATGACAATGTTGTAATCGCGTTTCAACAGTTTTACAAGCGATTCGGCAGTCGCATAGGCATTCGCTTCCTGATCATCAATGGTGCCTTTCTGATCACTGCGAAGAAGGGCATTTCCACCTAATGCAACGACTGCAAGTTTTTTCATAATTTCCGGGATAAGGTAGCAAAATTAGCATTTTTTTTACATTCTTTCTTACCTTCGCTGCCGATGAAAAATCAACGAAGGGCATATATTCTGGCCATGACCGCTGTTCTGTGCTGGTCAACCATTGGGACTGCCTTTAAACTTTCATTACATTATCTTGACCCGTTAAACCTCCTGCTGTTTTCATCGCTGACAGCAACACTAGTACTGCTCACCATCCTCATCATCCAGGGAAAGCTTAAGCTGCTGGCTGCGATGAAAGGCATAGATATCCTTCAATCCGCATTTCTCGGATTACTAAATCCTTTTCTCTATTATGTCGTTCTGCTCAAAGCGTATGATCTATTGCCGGCACAGGAGGCCGGTACCCTGAACTACATCTGGCCAATTGTCCTTGTCCTGCTTTCGATACCCCTGTTAAAGCAAAAAATCAGCGGATGGAGCATCCTGGCCATTTTGATCAGCTTTTCAGGAATTCTTGTGATCTCAACGCACGGGAATTTCACAGAGCTGAAATTTTCAGATCCCTTCGGCGTTCTCCTCGCTGTCGGGAGTGCCATATTCTGGGCTCTTTACTGGATCTTCAGCCTCAGGGATCAACGGGAAACTGTTTCAAAGCTTTTCCTGAATTTCTGCTTTGGATTGCTTTATACGGTTATTGCCATTTCTGTTGTGGCAGGATTCCGGCTACCTCCATGGAAAGGGTTGACAGGAGCAATATATATCGGTTTTTTTGAGATGGGGATTACCTTCGTCATCTGGCTGAGCGCTCTGAGATACTCAATTACCACTGCAAAAGTTTCCAACCTGATCTATCTCTCCCCGTTCATTTCCCTGATCCTCATCCGCCTGATCGTCGGAGAGGTCATTCTCATATCGACCATTATTGGATTGATCGGCATCGTTAGCGGGATTATCCTTCAACAATATCTGAAGCGATGATTGCTGGCTTGCAGTTACCTCCTTTTTAAAGCATACCTGTTTTTCCGGCATCCTTTCTATCTTTGCAGTATGAATGACCGCACAGTCGCATTTCATCATTTCGGTTGCAAGGTCAACTTCGCTGAGGGTTCCACCCTTTCAAGGCAATTCAAAGAAAAGGGCTGGTCGCTGATCGACTTTCATGAAAAGGCAGACCTGTATGTGATCAATACCTGTGCGGTAACCGGAATTGCTGAGAAAAAATGCCGGGCTGCGATACGCCAGGCCCACCGGCTCAACCCGGAAGCAAAAATCGCTGTCATCGGTTGTCTACCCGAACTCAAGCCGGGCATACCGGTTGGAATGGAAGGGGTGGATATCGTTCTGGGTCATACCGATAAATTCAGGCTTCCGGAGGCAGTGGACAACCTGACAAATCCCGTTTACCCGATTCCCCGGGGATTAAAGGAAAAAATGACAAGAGAACCCTTCATCCCTTCTTTTTCTTATGGTGACCGGACCCGTTCCTTCCTTAAAATCCAGGATGGCTGCGATTACCATTGTGCATATTGTACCATTCCACTTGCCCGGGGTAACAGCCGGAGCGATACAATCGCCAATGTGGTAACCAATGCCGAAAAGATCGCGGCCAATGGCGTCAAGGAGATTGTTCTGACCGGCGTCAACATTGGTGATTTTGGGAAACAAAACGGGGAAAATTTATTTAACCTCATCCAGAGGCTCGAAGCAATGGAAAGAATACCCCGGATCCGGATCTCGTCGATAGAACCTGATCTGTTGACAGATGAGATCGTAGAACTCGTTGCAACTTCAAAAAAACTTATGCCCCATTTCCATATTCCTCTCCAATCGGGTTCTGACAAAACCCTGAAGGCCATGCACCGGAAGTATTCTCGTGAATATTATGAAAAGAGGATACATAAAATCAGATCAGTCCTTCCGCTTGCCTGTATTGCAGCCGACATAATCATCGGTTTCCCTGGAGAATCAGATAATGATTTCCGTGATACTTTGAACTTCCTCATTACTCTGCCGGTCTCCTATCTGCATGTTTTTTCATACTCAAAAAGAGAAAACACACCGGCTTCGCTGAGCAAAGAGCAAATCCACGATGTCGTGAAGAAAGAAAGAAGCAACCGGCTTCATCAGCTTTCGGAGGAGAAAAAACATTCTTTTTACATGCAAAACATGGGGCGATATGGGCATGTATTATGGGAATCGGACAACTCGGAAGGTACCATGTCGGGTTTCACGGAGAATTATATCCACGTTAAAACCACCTACACACCTGCATGGGTAAATCAGATCATGGTGGTCAAGCTGGACCGGATCACCGTCGACGGGTTTTTTTTACCCGGTATCGAACCTTTAAAGGAACCTATAGAAAAATGACAACAGATCTCTTATAACTTTGCAGCATGTTTCCGCGAATCAGTGATTTAATCAACTATCTCTTAGGTACCCGAATAGTCATTCCGGTTCAAAGCTATGGCTTCATGCTGGCACTTTCTTTTTTAATCGGCGCCTGTTTCCTTTACCTTGAGCTGAAAAGGAAGGAACTGGCCGGAGAAATTCCTGCACAACAAAAAAAAGTATTAAAAGGGGCGCCTGCCAGTTTCATAGAGTTAATCTCTGCCGCGATCTTCGGATTTCTTATCGGTTGGAAAGGCATCGGCTTCCTGCTTGAATATTCCAGCTTCAGCCTTAACCCTCAGGAATTTATTCTTTCCGGCGAAGGGAGTTTTATATCCGGGATCCTTCTGGCTGCAGGTCTTGCTTATCTGACCTATATCCAGAAGAAGAAAAAGGAATTGAAACCTCCTGTTTGGGAGGAAATCACCATTCATCCCCGGCAGCTGACCGGGAACATCGTTCTTGTAGCAGCCATTTTCGGGATTATAGGATCAAAGATCTTTGATATCCTGGAACGTCCCGATGATCTGTTCCGGGACCCGCTGGGGACGATCTTCTCGTTCAGCGGGCTGACTTTTTATGGCGGTCTGATTATAGCTGCTGTCGCGGTTGTTTATTACGCATCCCGGAACCGGATCACCTTTCCCCAAATAACCGACGCTGTTGCGCCATCGCTTATCCTTTCCTATGCCATCGGACGGATCGGCTGCCAGCTTTCCGGCGATGGCTGCTGGGGTGTCATAAACCCTGATCCAAAACCTTCCTGGCTCGGCTTTCTACCTGATTGGGTATGGAGCTTTCAATATCCGCATAACGTTATTGACGAAGGGATCCGGATCCCCAACTGCACAACCGATCATTGTTTCATACTGGCAAATCCGGTTTACCCCACACCTTTCTATGAGACGGTTTTGTGCCTCTTGATATTTATTATTCTCTGGAGCATCCGTAAACATCTGAAAATCCCCGGTTATCTTTTTTCCGTTTACCTCATCCTCAATGGCATTGAACGGTTTCTCATGGAACATTTGAGAATTAATAAGGTCTATTCTTTTTTTGGGATCAAGCTCACCCAGGCAGAAATGATCGCATTATTTCTAATTCTTTTGGGTTGTTCCGGTTTCTGGTTTTTCCGGTGGATGAAAGCCAAAAAGCCCACACGCAAAAAAATGACTCCTTCTTCGACAGCCAATTGAAACGAAATATAAAAATAAAGCATCCGTGATAGCGTTTTATATCCGATAGAATCATCGCTATTATAAAAGGCAGATTTACATTGAACCTAGAAAAGCTCACCAGGCAAGTTTGCTCCCTGGTCGTTGAGACCGGTAAATTCATCGAACAGGAAGTCAGGCGGGTAAAAGCCGCGGATATCCAGGTTAAGAGCCTGCATAACTACGTGACATATGTTGACAAGGCATCGGAAGAACGTTTGGTTGACCAATTATCCAGATTTCTGCCAGGATCCGGTTTCATAGCTGAGGAAAACCCGGTTCATCAAAGAGGGGAGTTTACCTGGGTCATTGATCCGCTTGACGGAACCACGAATTTCATACACGGTGTTCCGGTCTACAGCATCAGTATAGGACTGCTTCATGGGGAAGAAGTCATATTGGGAGTTGTTTACGAGATCAACCGGAAAGAATGCTATTATACATGGAAATCGGCTTCTTCGTATCTGAACCGTCACATCATCCAGGTATCGGAAACATCAAAGGTGGAAGATTCGTTGCTGGCTACCGGATTCCCTTATTACGACTATGGCCGTCTCGAAGATTATCTTCATCTCTTCAGGCATCTGATGCAGCACAGCCATGGTATCCGTCGCCTAGGTTCTGCGGCCGCTGATCTGGCCTATGTGGCATGCGGGAGATTCGACGGATTTTACGAATATGGACTCAGCCCCTGGGATGTTTGTGCGGGAGCGCTGATCGTAACGAATGCGGGAGGAAGGGTCAGTGATTTCCAAGGTGACAAGAAATGGTTGTTCGGTAAAGAGATGATCGCAACCAACGGACTCATTTTTGCGAAATTTATTTCCCTCTTTGAAAACTGGAGCCACCCCTCCTTCTGATCCGATGAAAACAACCCCTCTGCTTTTTCTCTTGTTTTTCCTACCATATGCTTTTTATGCCCAGTCGCCAAAAAAGAGCGTAAATGCCATTCCGGCTTTAACTGCGATCAAAATCGATGGATTCCTGGATGAACCGGTATGGAAAACCGCACCAGCGGCTGTAGATTTTATCCAACGAATTCCTTTTAACGGCCGCCCGGCCACATTCCCTACTGAAGTACGGTTTGTCTACGACAATACAGGTCTCTATATTGGCGCCATGATGTTTGACCCGAATCCCGACAGCATCCCGACGCAACTCGGTCTTCGCGATTCAAGGGATCTGAATGCCGATTATTTTTTGGTTATGCTGAGTCCCTTCAATGATGGCATCAACGCATTTTGCTTCAAGGTATGGGTATCCGACGTTCAGTCCGATTTTAAACTGCCGGGAACCGGAAATGAAGAGGATGAAGACTACAGCTGGGATGCTGTGTGGCAAAGTAAAGTCAGAATGAATGACCAGGGCTGGGTTGTTGAAATGAAGATCCCCTATTCGGCTATCCGGTTCCCTAAAAAACCTGACCAGGAATGGGGAATCAATTGCCAGCGGGGTATCCGGCGTTACCGGGAAGATGTGACCTGGAATCTTGTTGATTCGAAGATCCAGGGGTATGTCAACCAGGGTGGGATCCTGGAAGGCATTGAAGGGATCAAACCCCCGATCCGCTTATCTATCATGCCGTATGTTTCAGGATATGTGGAGAAAAACCCGGATGACCCGCAGTGGCAGTTCACCTATAATTATGGAGCTGACCTTAAGTACGGTATCAACGAGAGTTTTACCCTCGACATGACACTGATACCTGATTTCGGCCAGGTTCCTTCCGATGACAAGATCTATAACTTTACCCCATTCGAGATCCGGTATGATGAAAAACGTCAGTTTTTCACGGAGGGTACCGAGTTGTTCAACAAAGGGGGGATTTTTTATTCCAGGAGAGTGGGTGATCAGCCGAAAGGATATGACAAGGTGAGAACCGAGATGGACTCAACCGACAGGATTATTGAGAACCCGATGCAGACCAGGCTGATCAATGCCACCAAGGTTTCAGGAAGAACGAATAAAGGCCTCGGGATCGGATTCTTCAATGCCATATCTGCCAATACGTGGGCAACGGTTGAAGATACGATAACCGGTGAAACCCGGAAAATACTGACCCAGGGTTTTACCAACTATAATATGGTCGTTCTGGATCAGAATCTGAAGAACAATTCCTTTTTCGATATCCTGAACACGAATTATTTCATGCCCACAGAAGGATATACCGCCAATGTGACCGGCACCGACTTCAAATTTGCCAACAAGAAATACACCTATGCTTTGACCGGGAACGCTTTTCTAAGCCAGAAATATTACAGCCATGACAAGCCTGAGTTCGGCTACCGATACAACCTTGCCTACGGAAAGATCTCAGGAAATTTTCAGTTTACCTATTCACAGCTTCTTGAAACCGATAAATATGATCCCAACGACATGGGATTTAATCTTGTCAATAACCGTTTCAATAACGACCTGACCTTACGTTACAACATCTATGAACCTTTTGGTAAGTTCCTGAACTGGTTTAATGCCTTATACATTGCCTACAATTGTCTCTTTAAAGATTTCAGATATACCTTATTCCAAATCGAGGCAGCAAGTAATACAACCACGACAAAATATCTCTCCCTTGGCGCCAATTTCAATTCTCACCCCATTCCTTCCCACGACTATTATGAACCCCGCGTCGATGGATGGATGTTCATAGCACCCGCCTATGCCACCCTGACCCTGTGGCTTTCACCCGATTACCGTAAAAAGCTCGCCATCGACGCATCCATCACAGGATACCTTGCTCCCCAATATCATTCTTCTGCCTTTGGGATCACCGTTGAACCCCGTTACCGGATATCGGACCGGCTTTTTCTGATCTATCATTTTCTATATGAAAAGGTGCTGAATGATGTAGGGTATGTCCTGGATTCAACCGGTGTCGAAGGGAATACCGTTATCCTGTTTGGCCGGCGCGACCGGCAGACCATTACGAATATTCTTGAAGCAAATTTCATGTTCAACAGCAAAATGAGCGTCAACCTGAGAGGCAGACATTACTGGGTTTCAGCGCCCTATTTCTCGTTTTACCAGCTTCAGTCCGATGGTACGCTTAATCCCGTGGACTATGCAGGAAATGCTGATATCAACTTTAACCAGTTCAATATCGACCTGAGTTACGTTTGGAATTTCGCTCCGGGAAGTCAGCTTTCCGTCGTATGGAAAAACGCTATTACAACCTATGGGAACCTGATCACACCAAATTTTTTCAAAGACCTGGGGAACACCCTCTCATCTCCGGCCAGTAACAGCTTTTCGATCAGGATTTTATATTACCTCGATGCCCTTTATTTCAAGAAAAAAACAAAAAATGAAGGCTGATGCTGAACGAATGACCAGGCCTGTACCAGGACGGCATGATAATTTTGATTAGTTTTGATGAATAAATCACGCTTCCCGATAAAATTCCCACGATGAGATCCGGACATGCACATTATAACCACTTAATATATCTATTGGCCGGGTTATGGATGATTATTCAACCGGAAACTTCTGGAGCGCAGCACTATATTTCGAGAACCTACACGGAAGCCGACGGTTTGTATTCTTCTATGGTTTTAGATCTGGTTCAGGATTCTACAGGTGTGATATGGATCGCCCGCCGTTCAGGAATATCTTCCTATGACGGGATGACATTTTTCAATTATAATATCGCCGATGGTTTAAAACCGAATACCTATTCTTGTCTTTGCATTGATGAAAAAGGAAAATTATGGGCACTTCCGGAGACCGGGGATCTTTGTGTTTCGGTTTACAATGGTAGCTTGTGGGAGACCTTTTCAGGACACAATGATTATGACCTCCGGTATGGAACTACTTTTACCTCGTTTGACGTGTTCTATGAGAACAACAAAGCCGTTTGCGTGGCCGGTTCAGAGAGGGACGGGTTATTTGTTCTGAAGGACAGCGTATGGAAAAGGTATATAAAGGAAAACGGTCTTATCAGCGACATCATACACGGGATAGCCCATAGGGGCAGCGATATCTACGTTGCCACAGGTAAAGGACTTTCGATTATCCGTAACCAGACCATTGAAAACAATCCCCGTGTTTATTCTGCCATACCCCCGGGGGAAATTCTTGCCATGGCCCATGATAACGACAAGATCTGGGTATTGGGAAACAACTGGCTTGGTTATCTTTCGGGCAACAGATTTGAACTTACGACGAGGGGGTTCTTATTACCTGTCAACGTTTTCTGGAGTCATTGCTTTTTATATCCGGATGGAGCAGGGAATATCTATTTCGGGAATCCTTATTTTGTTTTTTCCTTCTCAGAAAAGCAGCATCAGATCGAATCGTATGGAAGAGCAAATGGTCTGATATCGGAAGGAGGTACGTCGGCCCTGGTTGACCGTGAAAGGAATGTATGGATTTCCGGTTACCGCGGGATAACCAAGATCGGATCAAAGAGGTTTGTTAGTTATAGCAAGTCTGACGGCCTCTATAGGGACGAGGTCGCTTCCGGACTTGAGATCAGACCGGGTCATTATGTTTTCGGACACGATTGTGCATTAACCTATCTCGATGGATCAACATTTTCCCACCTGATCCTTGATCCGGTCCACTTTAAAGGAAATTTTGAAACCCGTGTACTCGATCTGGATAAAGATCCTTCCGGTAATTTATGGATGGCCGTCAGCGCCCTCGGACTTGCCAAAGTAGACCGTTACAGAAAAATACAATGGTTTAGAGAAAAACAGGGATTGTCGGGGATTGCCTATTCCGTTGCGGTTAATCCGTCGGGTAAAATTTACGCAGGTACTTCCTCAGGCCTCTTTGAGATGGTTGGCGATACCTTCATCGCTCTCAGGAACCTGAACCTTCCTAAGGTCGGCATTAGAAAAATCATTCCTGAAACGGATTATTCTTTAATGCTGGCAACCATGAACGCTGGACTTATTCAGGTCAGGGGGCAGAGATCCTATTCCTACCTCCCTGAAAACCCTGTCAGAGCCAGGAATGTTTTTTCCTTCTTCACCGATAAAGAGAGCAGGAAGTGGGTGGGCACTACTGCCGGTCTTTATATCCTTAAAGATTCTGCCCTTAATAAAGTTGATGACAACGGATTACGGATCGACCGTCCTGTCTTTACAATCGTGAGTGATACAACGGGTAATCTATGGTTCGGTACTGACAACGGACTGTTTCGATGGGACGGTGCGAAAATGGATCACATTACGACTACCGAAGGATTATCGGGTCTGGAGATAAACAGGGATGCCTGCTTCCGGGATCATTTGAACCATCTCTGGTTTGGAACGAACAATGGGTTGACCATCTTTTTCCCGGAATACGATTATGATCTGGAAAAGATTCCTGCGCCCCGGGTTAACCTGATATCGGTTGAGGCCGGGAACGGGCGTTTTGGTCCTGACCACGACCTTGAACTTTCCAGTGACCAGAATAACCTAGTCTTTACATTCCGGATCATCTCATTCATCAATGAAAAAAAGGTCTCATACCAATATATGCTTGAAAACTTTGATACGGCCTGGTCGAATGAGATGTTATATAAGGATAATAAACTTCGCTTTACCAACCTTCGACCCGGAACCTACCGGCTTCAGCTGAGGGCCTGTAATGCCCTGGGGATTTGGAGTCAGCCGGTAAGATCAGCGATCATCATCATTGACCAGCCTTTCTGGCTCCGATGGTGGTTTATCGGATCATTGGTTCTTTTCCTGGGTGGGATCATCTTTCTTTCCGGCCGCTTTATCCTGGTCACACGATATAATCTGAAACTGGAGAAGATCGTCGCTGAACGGACTGCAGAACTCAGGGAAAGCAACGCTGCAAAAGACAACTTCTTTTCCATCATTGCCCACGACCTGAAAAATCCGTTCCATGTCATGCTTGGCATGGTTGACCTCCTTACGAGGGAGTCCTCGGAATATTCCGAAGAGGAACGAAAACAGATGATCGGCAGACTGAAGAGCACGTTAAGCAGGACCACGAACCTTTTGGAAAATCTGCTGACATGGGGAAGATCCCAAAAAGGTCTTATCCCTTTTAACCCTGAGAAACTTGAAGTTTCAAATCTTATCGACGAAGAAATTTCCAACCTGGAACCAGCCGCATACAAAAAAAAGATTGACCTGAAAAGGACCGGTGACCCGAACTTGTGGGTTTGGGCTGACTGCAACATGGTTCAAACCATTATCCGGAATCTGGTTTCCAACGCCATTAAGTTCACTTCTCCCGGAGGAGCAGTCATAGTTGCTGCCAGCTTGAAAACTCCGGGCTCAGTTGAAATTTCAGTCAGGGACAACGGCTGCGGAATGTCATTAAAAATAAGGGAAAAGTTGTTCAAAATCGATCAAAGAACCGTTACCAAAGGAACCCAGGGTGAGACAGGAACAGGATTGGGATTAATCCTTTGCAAAGATTTTGTGGGAAAGAATCATGGCACCATTGAAGTGATCAGTGAGGAGGGTCAAGGTAGCACATTCAATGTAAAACTTCCGGTGTGGAACAATAAGGATGACATTCAAAGATCCTGAGATCGCTTATATGGAAAAAAAGGATATGTATACCATTTAACCGCACCATCGATTTCTAACAGCAAGAAATCATTGCTGCTTTTTTTTGCGGAGCTTCTGTTCGGTGGCATTGATTTCGCTCTCAAGTTCCTTTGCCCATTGGCCTCCATTGTCAAGGAAGTCCGTTTTCCACTCTTTTTTGCCGTAAACAAATGTAAACCGTACCTCTTTGTCGGTTGGCTTCCGGTTGGGGCTGACCAACCAAAAATAGAGGGTTTGCGGCTTGAATATGGAGGATCCAACCATTACCGTTGTATCAGATAATTGTTTTGAATAGATCTCATTCACCCCATTTTCATAAATATTAAGGTATAACGGGGCTCCCAGCGTAGGATGCCATACAAATACGACTGGATCCGAAGAGATGACGGATGAATCAGCCGGAAGGATCATATCGGTTTTTTCAAAAACCGTTCTGGTACGATAAACGGCTCCTTTAACGACCATGGCAGTGATGGGTTCTTCTTTTTCGATGACGGATTGAGCTACATATTTTACATATTCTTTTGTGAGGGAGGTCTGGTTTTTTTTGCATAAGGAATAGATTCCCTGATAATTGTAACTTCCGGACGTAGCTATCCGGAGCGCCTGATCGCTCCCGCTGAGAAGGATCACGGAGCTTTCGGGTGCAACCTGTAAAACCGATCCTTTCAGGATTTTCATGTTTTTCTTTGCCGGGACCCTGGAGGTACCATTTTCAATGGTCACATTACCCTTGGTGTTGTAAACCGTAAATTCATCACATTGGGCATTGACTGTGAATATGCACATGCAGCAGAAAAAAAGAAAAAAAATGAACTTTTTCATAGCTTCTTCATTTTTTCGTGAGAAAAATACGGCTGATCGGGAAATAACGGTTTATCAGTAGCAAAATCCGCTCATAATATGTCAGAAATGTCTCAAATAGCAGAATAGGGACCAGAAAATATCCTGAATCAATACTATAATTCGAGTACTTGTAAAGCAGAAAGAAGATATAGACTATCAATACATTCAGCAACAGAAGAAAAACCGGGAACACTGCCTTGAAGGTCATCGGCCTGGCTGCTTTAAACCAGGTGATAAACCAGATATAAAAATAGCAAATAACAAAGGATAACAAAAGTGTGAGCCAAGCGGGCATCTTATTGATATAGCTGCCGGCAAGTATCATATGGATGATGTTGGCATGGATGATTACACCGTACATATCGGGAGTTGATCTTCCGGCAAGCACAGGATTCATCGGAGTATAGTAAATATCTTCTAGGTCCGGAGGACTCCGGAATGATTCACCCATATATCCCATCAGCACGATTTTATCTTTGAGGATCGACAGGTCGGTCGCGGAATCGAGAACCTCATCCGCATCAAAACAAATAAATGCGTTCCTATTACCCACATAATTAATGATCTCGCGGTCGTTTTTGCGTTCAAGGAGAGTGCCCACAGCTATTGGATGATAACGCCCTGCTGCCATGATGGCAAGTGCGTGCAAGGTGTCATGCTGAAAGATCTCAGCAGGGCTGAAATACCGGACAGTGGAACTTTTCGGATCTGCGCCCCCAAGATTCACAAAACCCTTTAGTCGGCTTCTAAAGAACGGATCGGAAGTCTCCAGTGAATCGAACTTTCCGGTAAGTTCATCTTTACCGGTAAGAAAACATGCCATAACCAGGTCTTCACGGTCATATAGTTGTGCCCTGAGAATGGAATCGGTTACCGGATCCCTTCTGGCCGAAAAAAAGCCATCGAATCCAATTACTTTGGGTTTGGATTTCCTGATATTACTTATCTGCCGGGCAATCTGCCGGCGGTTGAGATGTCCGATGTTGACAAGAATAACATTGGTGTCAAGGGCCTCCTTTTGAGTATTCAGACTGGAATATAACAGGTCGGAAAAGTTAAAATCAGTCAATGCCTTCTTCATCGGGTTGAAAAACGAGAGGTTAAAAGTGATCAGCCCGAGAAGTGAAATGGTAACAAACAGGAACAGGGTGGCCAGAAAATAATCGGGTTTGAACCAACAGAAAATCTTTTTCATCACCATTACAAAGCCATGTAACCACCGAAATTAAAAAAATAAACGATTATATATTATATTTGTAAAAATGATTACAGGTAATTTGAGATAAATGTCTGAAGAATTAATCCTTAAAACGAAAATTATGAAAAAAACATTCATCCTATGCTTGATTGCAATCTTTACTGCAACGGTAGCTTTCACTCAAAAAACCGAAAAGGAGCTGAAAAAAGAGGTAAAAGAGAAGGCCATGAAAGAGGCCCAGAAAGAGGCAAAGTCGCTTACCAAACAAGGTTGGAAAACCAGTCCGGGTTCCCTGCCACTGGATAAACTGGTGGAAAGCGCCTGGATGAAACAGCTCCAGGTGGATGAGAACGGTCTACCCATGTATATAACTGCAGACGGGAACGGAGTTGCCGAAACCAAATCTGTTGCAGAGGCTCAGGCACTTGAGTTTGCAAAGCTCCAGCTTGCAGGAAGCATTGAATCGAATATCGCTTCAATCGTCAAGGGGAATCTGGCCAATGCGCAGGAATCTGCTCAGGAAGCAACTTCCGTAACTGAAATTATCCAATCCTCAAAAAATATCATTGCCCAGCAGCTGGGTTATATCAATCCGAACTTCAAGCTATACCGTGACCTGAAGGACAAAAAGATAGAAGTCCAGGTGAGGATCTTTTATGAGACCAAACAGAGCTTTGCCATTGCCAAGAAAGCAATCCGGAAGGAGCTGAAGGAAAAACTCAAGAAGACGGATGAGGAAGTTGACAAGCTTTTACAGGAAGCTCCGAAATAATATTTGCTTATGACCTGCAGGTGTACATTGCTGATCATCCTGTTATTCGCAGGAATAAGCAGTTTTGGCCAGGTCGATTCCGCTTTTCTCGAAGTGGAAAAGGCAATGCAAAAGGAATTTGATGATTTTGCCCGGCAAAACCAGAAGGAATTTGACCAGTACGTTACCGAGATCGATAAAGAATTTTCTGATTACCTTCGGCAAAACTGGGAAGAATTCCGGCTTTTCGCAGGAATAAAGCCCGACACGACTCCAAAACCTGTCAAATTACCCAAGTTTGATCCGGCAATCTCCAAAATCAAACCGGGAGAGGTTCCCAAAGAAATCAAGATTCAACCCGCGAAAGAAACTCTTTCACCGGTACTGCAGCCTTTACCAAACCTGCCGGTGGTGATCAGGTCTGAACCTGAGGAACCGGTCGTCCAACCCAAAGGAATACCTCTTGACTTTTACGGAACCCGGATTGAAATCGATTTTGACCCAAGTTTGAATGGATCACTTCCACAGGAAATCCACAATACGACCATTGCCGATTTCTGGGACCGTGTCAACAAGACAGATTATATGAGTTTGATCCGGTTGCTTGCTGACATACGTACAAAATTGAACCTGAACGACTGGGGCTATTATTTACTGGTAAAGAAGACGGCTGACCTGATCAATCCTTACACCAATTATTCCCGGCTCCTTACCTGGTTCCTGCTCACAAAATCGGGCTACCGGACAAGGGTGGCCTACGCTGAAAACCAGATTGCTTTGATGTTTCCATCTTCCAACACCATTTATGGTCTGCGCTATTTTTTAATCGATCAGGTAAAGTTCTATGCGCCGGATTTCGCCCTGAACCAGATCTATACCTATGAAAAAGATTTTCCTGGGGCGTCAAAGGTATTCGATATGAATCTTTATCATGCACTGAATATCGGAGATCAATCAGCCGAACGATCATTCCAACTCTCATTCAAAGGGAGGGAATACAGCTTCAGCATCCGATATAATATGAATGCCATCTCCTTTTATAAAGATTTTCCGCTTTGTGAACTTGGAATATTCTTTGATGCCGCTGTCACTCCTGGAACAAAAGAATCGATCCTCGATGCCATCAAACCGAAGTTGGATGGTCTTTCAATACCTGATGCCGTGGATTTCCTGCTGAATTTTGTACAAAATGGATTTCCCTATAAAACCGACCAGGATCAGTTCAATGGTGAAGAAAAATTTTTCTTTCCGGAAGAAGATTTTTACTACCCGTACTCTGATTGCGACGACCGGGCTGTTCTCTTTGCATATCTTGTGAAAGAGCTTCTGGGATTGAAAGTGGTCGGAGTTGCTTACCCGGGACATGTAGCCACTGCAGTAAAGTTCCCCGGTGAGGAGGCAGGGGACTTTATCATGCACAAAGGCGAGAAATACATCATTGCCGATCCTACTTATATCGATGCGCCCTTTGGTCTTACCATGCCCGGCATGGTGAATGCGAAAGCTGAAATCATTGAGCTGTCGAATGAACAAAGCATTGATGACCTGCAGGCTTCGGTCTGGGAAAAAGCCGAAACAGGTGGGGGGCTGAAAGGCGATAACCGGCAGAATTTGTGTCTTGATCCAGAAGGGAATATTTACGTGACAGGTTATTTTCATCAGAAAGCTGATTTCGGAGGGACAATCCTTACTTCAGATAATGGCAGGAATGATGCTTTCCTGGCTAAATATAATGCAACCGGAAAACCGGTCTGGGCCATTAAAGGAGCAAGCGAAGGCAACGGCATGGGTTATCATGTAACCATTGACCAACCGGGGAATATCTATGTTTGCGGGATCTTTGAAAAATCGATCTCGTTCGGGGGGATCATGACTATGGGAGGTTCAGGAAATTCGATTTTCGTAGCCAAATTCAATGGGGACGGACACCTGGTCTGGCTTAACAGGGTAAAACTGGATAGTGCAGAATCCGGCGTGGATTACATTTTTGCTTCTTCCTTCACCCCAACTGGTGAGCTGTTGGAAACAAAGCAATTTCCACCGGATGTCAACTTTTCAGGGTACGGGTTAAGTTTCGATAAACAGAACAATATTTATTTTACCGGAACTTACGGTGGTACAGCTGGTCTGAAAATCGACCGTATCGCGCTTAACAGCATGACGGAATTCAATGTGATCACAGCACTCAAAGAAGAGATTGACAAGCAGATCGAGACAAACTGTGAAAAAACCATCTCCGGACTTTTTGGCGCGTTCAACCTGATGAAGATGGGCAATGTCATGATTTCAGGAAAAGAGATCCAGCAGGCTTTTGATAAATATAATCCGGGTTTTAAAACCCTGGCACCAACCGTTTTTAATAAGATCGGGAAATTAAGACTTATTAAGAATGAAGAAGGTATAGTCACGGTGCAGACAGAAGAAGAAAAACCGGTGATCATCGACAAATTGAAAATCACGAATAATACCCGCTTAAAGGTGACGTCCCTTCCGACAGGTGATACCCGGGTAGATATCCTGAACGGCATTAAGGTTGGAAAAGCTTTTATCTGGTTCGGTCTGAATTATGTGAGACTTTTCAGGACCAATGGCAATGTGCTCTTCGATTATGATTCCGATCACAGCCAGATTACGCTCAACATGAAAAAAGATATCCTGATGTGATCATTTCCGGATGTTGACTGTAAACTTCTGATCTTTCAGGATGATGATTTCGGTTTCGAAAACTTTTTCGCCTTTGAATAACAGCCGGTGCTTACCTGCCGTCACGTTATAAATCGTCCAGCTTGTATTTTCAACAATAGTTTGATAGAGCTGGTCATCGATAAAAAGATCACCGGTATATTCGGCTGATACCTCAAGTTCACCATATTCCGGTTTTGGCTTCTCGATTCTAACCGGGGAAACCGCCTCAATAACGGGTTGATCTGACCGTTGAAGAGATGGCTCATTTGTTTTTTTCCCAGGGGGTGCATTCGTCTCTTTTCCGGCAGATTGTTCACGGTTCATACCATTCTGCGAAGCAGATATTTTTTCGCGTGTGAGAAAAATAAAATCACCTTTGTCAAGGTTTGGGTTCCTGATCTTTCCATACTGAGGATGCTGGGTCTCCCGTGAATAATTTGTAACGGATTTCTGTAGGAATTCACCCAGTTCCGTACCGGTAACATATCCATCACGATCGGCATCGGCGTCTCCTTCAATCGCCAGTAAAAACTGCCGGCAAAAAATACTTTTATCCGGGACCTGTTCTTCCGCAGTGCCACTGGTAATAAATTGACGGACAGGCTGTAATGTTTTCTGGCTGACAGGTTCCGGCAGCGCCCTGCTGGTAGCGAACAGGGACCCCGAAAAACATGCATCAAAGATGAACAGGGCATGTTTTGCCCGTATCCGCTTTGAATAGGCTTCGATCTGAGCCATCTCCATGGCCTTGTTCTGAAAACCCATCTGGTCCTTCACCGGGCTTGGGGCATCCACGGGGACAATATAACCCAGTTCCTCTCCGAGCGTGGTTTTTAAAGTATATCCATGACCTGCAAAATAAAAAAGCACCCGGTTGTTAAAATCCTGTCCATAGGTTGATATGAAACTGCTGAAAGCATCATCCATCTCCTGCAGATCCACATCGAGTTTCAGAATTACTTTAAATCCCTGATTTTCAAGTGCCTGTTTAACGTCAGACATATCCATGCTGACTCCCATCAGGGAAGGCAACCCATTGCTGTAATTGGTCATCCCGATCACCAGGGCATAACTACCCTTGTAGATTGGCGTAATGGAACCATCGAAAGAAATAGTTACCAGTTGGGTCCCCAGTTGCGCATATAACGCGATGGTCTGGATTACCATTAAGTATAAGCAGACAAAGAATTTACTCACCTGACTGACGGATTGTTGCTACGACAAAGATAAGGGTTTAATTACCGGGGATAGTCGTTAGGTCAAGTCGTTTTTCTGCCATCAGTTGTACAGACCCTACGGCTTTCATCCCCCTGACATTGGCTAAAATGGTGTTCATGTCATCGACAATCATCCGGTAGCCGTTTTCCATTTTGATTGTCAGAGGTTTGAAAGGTGATGACTGGGCAACCATCTGGATCGTTTCAGCGCCAAAAGGGGAATCGCATACAAAGAGATCTGGCAGCAGGACCGGTTTGCCGGCCTGCTCATCCCCGATATATCTGCTATCCAGCAGTAACGACTTGGACCCATCCGAAAAGTAATAGATCATCCGGATATAGCATGGCTGGCTGACCCGGATATACAATTGCATCGTATCCCCTTTGGAGAATATCGGGTTATCTTTCCCCATATTGGTCCAGACTTCAGCCACCAGCCCGCCGCTCTTTATTTCGTTTTCCGAGAACTGCTTTTGACGCAATAATGCCTGTTGAAAATTAGCCGGCAGATAAGTGATAGAATTGTCGGTAAACCATTTTTTTGTCTGAAATTCTTCCGTTCCGGCGATAAAACTATTTGTCTTTAAACTCTTGAGATTAGCGATGATCTTGATATGATCTCCCTCTTCCCAGTAAGTTCCGGAAACCATGGTGCCATTACTGTCAATCTTTTCGTTTCCTGAAGGCTGGATCTCCAGGCTTTTAAGATCCATCCCCTGGCGTATCAGCTTTTGACCGATTCCTGCTGATAATCGGGATGAAAATTCACTGCCTATACGGGTATCCTGATAAGTAAATGAACCCATTTGTATGCCAACAGCTTTATCAGTACCCGGAATTTGTTGTACCAAACCCTCGGCAATGAAGAGACAAACATCATCAAGGGTTAATATCCTCTCTTTTCTCAGATTATTGATCGCCTGGTTGATCTTAAGCTCGTAATTCTCTGCCTGTTCTTCCATCGGTTCTTTACCGATTGCAACGAGCATGGCTGCATCATTTTCCATTTCCCGGATGAAGGGAAAGCACTGGTAATAAGTTTTCAAGGCCAATTCAAGATCGCCTGACGTCGAATAGTTGTTAGCTGCATCATATTTTTGTTTGAGTAGGGCTCGTTTTTCGGCCAGATCTGCTTTGCATGATCTGATCAGGTCGGAGATCCTGATATAAGCAAACGCATAAACAGATTTCTTTTTTATATCATACCAGGTTTCCGTTTTCAATCCCGAAAGCTGGGCTTCTGAGGTGGAGACGCTGGCTTGTTTGAATTGCTCCAGGGTTTTCGTATTAAAATTTTCCAGATTCAGGGTTGCAGAACTTCTGATACTTACACTGATGGTTTCGATCAGTTGAGTTTTGGCAAAACCGAGATGTCTCCGGCGCAGTTCATTCGGATCGGCCGTTTTTTTTACAATTTCAGATGAAAAACCGGTCAGATACTGACTTTCAGGGTACAGTGATCGTCTCTGAACAGGGTCGGTCCAGTCGGGGGCTTGTGAAAAGGCTGCTGAACTGACCAGCAGCATGATGATTGTGGATGCTATATATCTCATGCCGGATAAATAATTGTTATTGCAAATGTTTACTGTTCCCTGACAATGCGGAAACCCACATCACTATACCTGCAACTGGGGCGTATACCCATCCGGTGGTAGATGGCCAGTCCTTTCGGGTTATATTTCCAACTTCCCCCGCGAATGACCCGATCTTCTCCTTCATTTGGTCCGGTCGGGTTGTCGAACGGACTTTTTTTATAATATTTTTCACCAAACCAATCGCCGCACCACTCAAAAATATTTCCGCTCATATCATAGATCCCCAGTTCATTGGGTTGTTTTTTTCCGACAATATGGGTGGATTTATTTGAATTGTTATCGTTCCATCCGACAAAATCGGCATCGTTCCCGCCTGCATAGGGTAATCCCATGCTCTTTGTTCCCCCGCGCGCCGCAAATTCCCATTCTGCTTCGGTCGGTAGACGATATTTTTTTCCTGTCTTTTCATTCAGCAGTTTTACGAAAATAAGGGCATCACTATAACTTACACGCTCAACCGGACAATCGTCGCATTTGGCAAAGGCGCTCGGTTCCGTTCCCGCGATCTGTTTCCATTGCTTTTGCGTGACTTCAAATTTACCGATGTAAAAACTTTTTACCGATACCGGATGCACAAATGATTCTTCTGAACTGCCATGCTTGCTACCCATCTGGAAAGTTCCTCCTTCCACAAACACCATGGGGATAATCTCATTGGTCGCCGTTACCGCTTCATCAATCTTTTTTGCATACTCAGCAGGTTTTACTGCAGTTTCTGCCGGCCGTGAGGGAGGTTGCGATTCCGCCTGCCATGTATTATTCCGGGAGATGGGTGTTTCTGGTTGCCGTACAGGTAGTGGTACCGTCGTTGCAGGCGTTGTTTCACTGGATATTTCCTCCCCCAGTGGGAAGACAAAATCACCTTTGTCGAGGTTGGGGCTTCGGATCTTCCCATACTGGGGATGCTGGGAATTGCGGGTATAGTTCACAACGGTCGATTGTAAGAATTCACCAAGTTCGCTTCCGGTCACAAATCCATCCTTATCGAGGTCAGCTTCACCACTGATTGCCCTGATGAACTGCTCCCCGAAAACGCTTTTATCCGGCACCATTTCATCTGCGCTTCCACTGGTTATGAACTGCCTGACCGGCAAAGTGGTTTTGTAGCTGATTATCGCCGGTACTGCGCGTGTATTGGTAAACAATGATCCGGAAAAACAGGCATCGAACATAAATAGGGCATGCTTTGCCTGCAGACGCCTCGCATAGATCTCAACCTGGGCCATCTCCATCGATTGACTTTGAAATCGAGAAAGGTCATAATTCGGGTTGGGTGCATCCACGGGAACGATATAGCCCAGCTCTTCCCCATAATTGGTTTTAACGGTATAGCCATGACCGGCGAAATAAAAAAGCAGCCTGTTGTCAACGGCCTGACCATACCGGGAAATGAAATCGGTAAAGGCCCGGTCAAGGGCTAATTTATCAGGATTATAAACCACTTCAACTTTAAAACCGTTTGATTCCAGCGCTTTTTTTACGGAAGCGACTTCCTCTTTAACGCCAGGAAGCTGTGACCAGCCATTGTTGTAGTCAGAAATCCCGATTATCAATGCATAGCTTTGCTGGTAAAGGGTCGTTGGTTTTCCGTCGATGGGCAATTCAACGGGTTTCATACCACGGTTCTGAGCATTCAGAAAAAGGCTGGAAAAACAAAAGATGATAAAAAGTAAATTTCCGTATCTCATGTTTTCAACTTTTAATTATCCAAATATACTAAAAAACTGGTTCAGATCAATACTCAATATTCCCAAACTCTTTGAATAATCCCCGATATGTATATTGATTCACCGATTATAATTAAAATTCCCAATTTTCGAAATAATTGTTTTGCAATCGGAATACTGGTCAGTGAACGAGAAGAATAAATTTTGATTTTTATGCTGTTTGTGATATCTTTGATACTGGGATATTCCAGGAATCCGGTAATACCCGTTATTTACCATTCACATTTATCCGGAAAGTATTTACCTTGGAAATTAATAAGAAACAAAATGAAAAGAAAAATTGCAATCTCCATCTTATCCGCCGGCATGATGTTTCTGGCATTTCAGCCGGTCCGTATTTATGCCCAGCAGAACCAATTCTCTGCCATTCTTCATATTTACGTGCCTGAGAAATGGAGTCGTGACATTAATATTTTGTTCAACGACAAAAGCATCTGTATGCTGAAAGGGAAGATGATGCTTACCTATGAGCTTTTTTCAGTCGGTTATCTGCGGATCACGATTAAAACACAGGAACCCTTCGGACAGAAGTGGGTCAACAATATCAATGTAAATATCAATGCAGGCGAAACCTATTATTTTTCCATCAACCCTCCAACCTGGCGATGGAGTAAGTTTGAGATCACCGAAAAGGAAAAGGGTATGGGTGAGCGTGAGGTTGCTAAGGAAAAATTTAAAGACAAAAAGGTCATCGACATGAAGGAGGACACCTCCTCTCCCATCACCGAACCGCCTTTGAAATAATTTATCCCGAAAATAAAGATCCCGGAAACTTGCATTCAGGAAGTGTTCCGGGATATTATATGCAATTGAACCAGAGCGGTAAATGGGGATCGAACCCACGACCCTCAGCTTGGGAAGCTGATGCTCTACCATCTGAGCTACTACCGCGTTTTATCAGGCAAAGATAAGAAAATTATTCTTTTTCGCTTAACTCAATCCACCGGATGGTCTTAGCTTCAATTTCGACCAGTAAACCGGCAAGCCGTTCCGATTTTTTCATCAGATCATTCTGGACCAGGATCCCTGAATTCAGTTCCGATTCCAACCCCGATTTTTCATTTTCCAGATCCGTCAGCAATGATTCCAGCATCTCCAGCTCACGCTTCTCCCTGAAAGAAAGTCTGGAACGGCCGGATCCCCGGTTTTTAAACTGTTCAGCTTTCGGGGCTTCGGTTTTAGGTTTCATGGAAGATTGCCTTTTTCTTTGATCGTTCCATACTTTATATTGCGTATAATTACCGGGGAAATCCTTTATGACGCCATTCCCATCAAATACAAACAGATGATCAACAATTTTATCCAGAAAATAGCGGTCGTGTGTAACGACGATCACACAACCCCTGAACGAAGCAAGGTACTCCTCCAGAACATTTAGTGTCAGAATGTCAAGGTCGTTCGTCGGTTCATCAAGGATCAGGAAATTCGGATTCCGCATAAGGACGGTGACAAGGTAAAGGCGTCGTTTCTCCCCTCCGCTTAACTTGTACACAGGCTGATAATGGGAAGGATAAGGGAACATGAAATAATTCAGGAAAGCTGAACCTGAAATGGTTTCACCATTCTCAAGTTTTATGGTCTCAGCAATTTCTTTAACCACATCAATCACCTTTGTATCTTCCTTGAACGTCAGTCCCCGTTGCTGATAATATCCAAACCGGATGGTCTCACCGGTCTGAATATGACCCTTTTGTGGTCTCAGCGCGCCAGTGATGAGGTCGAGAAAGGTAGATTTTCCGGTACCATTACTGCCAACAATGCCGATCTTCTCAGATCGCTTGAAGGTATAAGTAAATCCATTCAGAACCGGCAGGTCTCCCCATTTAAAGGAAATATCATGGATCTCAAGGATCTTTTTACCCATCCGGGCTCCATCCATCGTCAGCCTGAACCGTTCCTCAGGGATTTGATTTTCTGCTTTTTCTTTCAGGTCGTGAAAACTCTCAATCCTCGCCTTTGATTTGGTGGTCCTTGCTTTTGGCATCCGCCGCATCCACTCCTGCTCAGTTCTTAAAAGGTTTTTTGCACGTTCCGTTTCCTTGTTTTGGTTTTCAATCCGTTCAGCCTGCTTTTCTAAAAAATAAGAATAGTTGCCCCGATACCGGTAGATCTGTGCAAATTCCAGCTCTAGTATCTCATCGCAAACCCTGTCAAGAAAATAGCGGTCGTGGGTCACCATCAGCAACGTGATCCTGCGCTGCGACAAATACTCCTCCAGCCACTCGATCATTTCGACGTCAAGATGGTTCGTAGGCTCATCGAGGATCAGGAACCCGGGTTCGGTGATAAGGCATTTGGCCAGCGCAATTCTCTTCTTTTGGCCTCCGGAAAGATCTCCGATTTTCTGATCCAGATCGGGGATCATCAACTGACTGAGGATTTGTTGGATCCGGGTTTCATAATCCCAGCCCCGGATGGCATCCATTTGAGAGATGGCGTGCTGGATCTCATGTTTATCGCGCCCCTGGATGGCCAGCTCATAATTGAGAATCGTTTTCTGGACATCATTGGTATGCATATAAACTTCCTGAAAAACCGTATTCCGGCTGTTCAGTTCAGGTTCCTGTTTCAGGTATTCGAATGAAACCGGATTAAACAGGGTAACAGACCCTTTATCGGACGGTTCAAGCCCGGCAATGATATTCAGCAGGCTTGTTTTACCTGAACCGTTCCGGGCGACCAAAGCGACCTTCTGACAGGCATTGATCACGAAGGAGATATCCTCAAAAAGCACTTTTTCCCCATAACTCCGTGAAAGGTTTTCTACCTTCAGGACCGTCGTCATATTTTTCATATGAATGGCAAAGGTAGTTTTTTCTTATCTTTACACAAGAAAAAGAAGCATGCCGCTGCATTCCTATTTCGTTCTGTCCGCTTTCATTCTGTTAGGTGTCTCCCTGATTGTTATTGTATTGGTTTCCAAAAATGAAGATTCAAAATTTTTGGGTACGCCAACGATCGACAAATTCTTATTCATTTCAGGAAAGATTGCCCTTTTTATCAGTTGGGGGCTTTTCATGAATAAAGCGCTTTTCCCAAAGTCGGGCTACATTCCGGTTCCTGCTTTTTTATCCTGGGGCGCAACCCTCCTCTTATGGATCGGAACAGGGATCGTGATTGCCGCATTCTATTCCCTTGGTGAATCACTGAAGGTCGGCCTGCCGATAGAGGAAACAAAGCTGAAGACCCACGGGATTTACCGTTTCAGCAGAAATCCATTGTATGCTGGTGTCTGTTTGATAAACATTGCATCCTGTCTTTATTTCCCTGATCTGGTCAACATTGTTTTCACCATTTTCGGTTTATATATTCATCATCAGATAGTCATCGGAGAAGAAAAATTTCTGGAGAGTCGTTTCGGATCAGCGTGGGAGGAGTACCATGACAAAGTCAGACGGTATGTATGATTGGCAAAATAAAACCATCCTTGTAGTTGATGATGACAGGGATTTTTGTTTTATCATCCAGTTGATGTTAAAAAAAACGAAAGCCAACCTGATAATAACCCACGCTGCGGATGAATGTCTGGAATTCATTCAGGATCCGGTAAAAAGCCGGTTGGTTGACCTGATCATTCTTGATATTCAGATGCCCAACGTAAGCGGTTATGACACGGTTGGATTAATACGGAATATCAATAAAACAGTGCCTCTTATGGCGCTTACGGCTTTTGGCATGAGAGGCGAACGTCAAAAGTGCCTTGATATAGGCTTTACTGAATATCTGGCCAAACCATTTGAAGATAGTATATTGTTCAGCATAATAGAAAATCTACTGCAAAGATCTCCGGACGGTGAAACAAACAGTTAAAACGGATAACGACAAAGAACAGGGATTGGATGCCCAGAAGTTACAGGAGCATCTAAACCTCAGATCCATTTTTGATGCTACCCCTTTCGGGATCATGATCATGGGAAAAGACAGGAAGATCCGGATGGTCAACCAGTCAGCATTGCAATTGATAGGATACGATTCACAGGAAGATCTTTATATGACTCCCTGCCGGGATGTCATCTGCCATTTTGATGATAAATGTCCCTTGCTTGATCGCAATCAGCTGACGGATCGCTCAGAGTGTCACCTCCTGGATAAAAATAACAGGAAAGTACCGGTAATCAAGACAGCAATACCCATCCGGTTTAACGATGAAGATGTCATCCTTGAATCGTTTATCGATATCTCCGAACAAAAGGAGATGGAAGAAAAATTGATTGAAAGCCAGCGTATTCTGTCCACATTGATGGATAACTTACCCGGTTTTGTTTACCGTTGCAAAAACGATGTAGACTGGACCATGGAATTCATCAGCGATGCACTCAAGGAGCTGACCGGATATTCTCCCATAGACCTTATAGGTAATAACAGATTAAGTTTTGCCGACTTGATAGTGGATGAAGACAAAAAACGGATATGGGATGAGGTACAGGCAAAGATAGACGTTGGCAAGCCATATACTATTGAATACCGGATCAGAACGGCAGGCGGAAAGATCAGATGGGTTTGGGAACAGGGAAAAGGAATCTATACTTCCGAAGGACAGCTTCTTTCACTGGAAGGTTATATCACGGATATTACTGAAGAGAAACGGCTGAATACGGTCCGGCAGGCTATTCTCGAAATCTCCAAATCTGCTTACATCTCACAAACCCTTGAGGAATTTTATACTTCCATTCATAGGTTTCTGGGAAACATCATGGATGTCAGCAACTTTTTTGTTGCCATGTACAACAAGGAGAACGATACCATCTTCCTTCCTTATGAAGTGGACGTCAGGGATAAATTTGCCGTTTTTCCGGCAGGAAAAACCTGTACGGGATATGTCATCCGGACACGAAAACCATTACTGGCCAATGAAAGCCAGATACGTGACCTGGTCCGATCCGGCGACATCGAGATTGTCGGTACACCGGCCAAGGTATGGCTTGGAGTTCCTTTGATTGTTGCTGACGAGGTAATCGGGGTAATTGCTGTTCAAAGCTATACAGATCCGGAACAATATACTTCTCAGGAGCTTGAATTACTCAAGTTTGTTGCCGACCAGATCGGGATTCTGATTTCCCGCAAGACCGCCCAGGAATCTTATTACAAGGAAAGGGCTTACATGGATCAACTTTTTGAAGGAAGTCCGGAGGCTATTGTGATTATTGACAGTCAGGGAATTGTCAGCATGATCAACAATGAATTTACCAATCTTTTCGGATATACCCAGGAAGAAATATGCGGAAAGAATATCGATGATTTCATTGCATCTCCTGAAATTCATAAAGAAACCATTGAGATCACCCATAGGGTGGCGATGGGAGAAACTACGGAGCTGGAGACCAAACGAAAGCATAAATTTGGTCAGCTCATAGACGTATCGGCACTGGTCACGCCAATCAGGATCAACGAAAAGATTGTGGGTGGTTATGGTATTTACCGTGACATCACGGACAGAAAACGCATCGAAAAAAATCTCATTTCTGCCAAAGAAAAGGCTGAAGAATCCGATAAGCTGAAATCCGCTTTCCTTTCCAACATGTCGCACGAGATCAGGACGCCGATGAATGCGATCCTTGGTTTTTCCACGCTGTTGTCTGATCCCAGTCTGGTCGAAGATGAGAAAGCCGAATATATCCGGATCATCAAAGACCGGGGAAACGATCTGATGCGAATTATCGACGACATCATCGACGTTGCCAAAATTGAATCAGGCCAGATCAAGATCGAGATCAAGGAATGTCAGGTGAATGTCCTGCTGACTACGCTGCTTGTGACCATGAACGAGGTTAAACGGAAACAGGCAAAGAACAGGATCATTATGAATTGCTTGCCCGGATCGACCGACAAAGACTTTACCATTATAACCGATGGTAATCGTTTACGGCAAATACTGACTAACCTCATCGAAAATGCGTTGAAATTTACAGAAGAAGGACTTGTGGAATTCGGGTATATGTTGAAAAACACCGGTATGGATTCGGTCATTGAATTTTTTGTCAGGGATACGGGTATAGGAATTCCCGAAAATATGCATGAGATTATATTTGAACGCTTCCGTCAGGTAGACGACACCAATACACGCCGGCATGGAGGTACTGGACTCGGCCTGACCATCTCAAAGAATCTGGTCAAGTTACTCGGGGGTGATATCCGCATTGAATCGGAAAAAGGAAAGGGAACCTGTTTCTTTATTACACTTCCTCTCCAGACGGCTATGGCAAAGAAGGAGGCTGCTCCTACCAGGGAAGCCGAGATTCGTCCGGCATTTGAGTGGAGCGGTAAAACGGTGATGATCGTTGAAGATGAGGAATCCAATTATTTCCTCCTTGACCGTATGCTGAGGCGCACCGGTCTTACCCTTTTATGGGCAAAAAACGGTCTTGAAGCCATTGAGCTTTTTAAATCCAAACCCGTGGACCTCATCCTGATGGATATCCGGATGCCGGTCATGGATGGATATGAAGCTGCCCAGGCAATCAAAAAAGAGAAAAAGGAGCTGCCCATCATCGCTCAAACAGCCTATGCCCTGAAGGGTGAAAGGGAAAAAAGCCTTGCTGCCGGTTGCGACAGTTACATTTCGAAACCGATCGATTCACGCGAACTGAAGTCAATCCTGTCCAAATATCTGAATCCGTTACCGAACTCAGACAGGTCGAAAGAATAGTTTTTTATCTTAATCACGTTTGCCATATAAACACAAGCTTTCCCTTCGACTGAATTATTAAATATCCTTACAGATACCTTTAACAACAAACATATGCGAAAATTTTTTCCAATAGTCCTGGCTGGTATGCTGGCCATGATCTTTTCATGCAGCCCAAAAGAGAAAAACGGGCAGAAAGAAAATGCCCCGATCATTGAAAAGAAATCGATGAAGCTGGCTTCCAAGCGGATGACGCCAGAGGTCCTGTGGGGATTTGGCCGTCTAAGCGAACCTGACCTGTCGCCCGACCGGAAGACGGTTTTGTTTGGCGTGACCTATTATGATGTTACCCAGAATAAAGGAAACCGTGAGTTATACACCATGAATCCGGATGGGAGCAACCTAAAGAGGATAACAACGACAAAATTCAGCGAATATCAGGCCGGTTGGCGTCCGGATGGAAAGAAAATTTGTTTCATGTCATCAGAGACCGGCTCAATGCAGCTTTGGGAAATGGATCCTGACGGCCGTTCACGGATTCAGATTACCAACATTGAGAATGGGATCGGCGGATATAAATATTCACCCGATATAAAAAAGCTCCTGTATGTTGCCGAAGTATATCCCGATAAACAGCTTAAGGAACTCTATGCCGACCTTCCCAAAGCCAGTGGAAAAATAATTACCGATCATATGTACCGGCATTGGGATTCATGGGTAGAATCCAATAGTCATATTTTTGTCGCTGAATTGAATTCTACCGTTCTGATCACGACCGGGAAGGATATTCTGCTGAATGAACCTTATGAAACGCCGCTGAAGCCGTTTGGGGGCATGGAACAGATCGCCATAAGCCCAGATGGGAAAACCATCGCCTACACATGTCGTAAAAAGAAAGGTGTGGAGTACACCAATTCTACGAATTCCGACATTTATCTCTATGATCTCGATTCAGACCAGACAACCAATCTGACGGAAGGGATGAAGGGTTATGACCAGAATCCGGTCTTTTCACCGGACGGGAAGAAACTGGCCTGGCAGAGCATGGAACGTGACGGATATGAATCCGATAAAAACCGGCTCTTTGTCTATGATTTCCCGACAAAAGCAAAAGCAGATTATACCAGGACTTTCGACCAGAACGTTGAAAACCATGTATGGGACAATAGCGGAAATTCTATTTTTTTCATCAGTGACTGGCATGCGACCGACGAGATATACCGGCTTGATCTGATTGATGGAAAAATCACCCGGATTACCGATGGTATTCATAACTATACCGGTGTGATACCGGCCGGCGACAGGCTGATCGCAACGCGGGTTTCCATGTCGATGCCTGCCGAGATTTATTCCATCGATCCATCAACCGGCGACGACAAGCAGATTACCTTCATCAACAAGGATTTACTTGATCAGCTGACTATGGGAAGGGTGGAAAGAAGATGGATCAAGACAACGGATAATAAAGAAATGCTGACATGGATCATCTACCCGCCTCATTTTGATTCCACGAAAAAATACCCCGCACTGCTCTACTGTGAAGGCGGTCCGCAAAGCACGGTCAGCCAGTTCTGGTCTTACCGCTGGAATTTCCAGATGATGGCGGCAAACGGGTATATCGTGGTAGCTCCAAACCGCCGTGGCTTACCCGGTTTCGGTAAGGATTGGAATGAACAGATCAGTGGTGATTATGGCGGGCAAAACATGAAGGATTACCTGTCGGCGATTGATACCATGGCAAAGGAACCTTATATAAACAAAGAGAAGTTGGGTTGTGTCGGCGCCAGTTATGGGGGATTCTCAGTTTACTGGCTTGCCGGCAACCACAACAAACGGTTTAAAGCGTTTATTGCCCACGACGGCATGTTCAACCTTGAGTCGCAATATCTTGAAACGGATGAGATGTGGTTTGTAAACTGGGATCTGGGCGGACCCTTCTGGGATAAAAACAACCGAACCGCCCAGCGTTCCTATTCAAACTCCCCTCATCGTTTTCTGCAGAACTGGGATACTCCGATACTGGTTGTACACAGCGAACTCGATTACCGGATCTCAGTGACCCAGGGGATGCAGGCCTTCAATGGTGCAATCCTTCGGGGAATTCCTGCCGAGTTCCTGTATTTCCCTGATGAAAACCATTGGGTACTCAAGCCGCAAAATGGAATCTTATGGCAGCGGACATTCTTTAACTGGCTTGACCGCTGGTTGAAATAACCTTATTTCCTGATCAGGTATTTGTCGAGAATGGATTGCCAGTCATCACTGTCGATGATCTTTAACAACTCGGGATTGATGCGGTCGAGCAGGGCTGATTTCTGAGGACGGGTGATAAAACAGAAATACTGGATATTCAATCCGCTGGGTATAACCACAATATTCTTGAAAACGGGGATCTGCGGGATGACATACTTCATGATCGTCTCATCATAAACAAACGCGTCGATGAGACCCGCTGATACCGAACCCAAACCATCCATGAGCGTCGGAAAATTAATGAAGCGGATATTGTTCCGCGTTAATGTTTCAGCATACCCTGATTGGGAAATGGTGCCTACCTGAAGCTTATCGAGCTGACCAAGATCCGTGATCTCTGTCTGCAGGGAGGTAACAGTTAATTCAGAGGATATCACGCCGGTTGATAGAAAAAAGAGACCGATGGCAAAAAACATCCAGAGGATCGCCAGAATACGTCCGATTTTGGTTTTCGGAACCTTATCCCCATAGCCGACCGTCGTCATGGTAACAAAAGCCCACCATACACCGTCAAAAACACCCCGGAATCCCGGACGGAATTCGGCGGTATTCCGCTTACGTTCAGCCAGCCACAATAAGATCGAAAAACATAAAGCGATGATAAACAGCGATATAAGCCAGCGTAACACCTTCCACGAAATCAGGTTCTCAAAAATCCGGAGCAGCGGAGGCTTCTTATCTGCCTTGGTCGCAATTCCCATGTTTGAAATAAAGAACGGGATCGATAATTTGTTGTTTTTCAGACGGTCAGAGGTGATGGTGAAAGGACAAATGGAAATATCAAGTTTTCCCGTATTTACATCCTTAAGCAACGAATCAAAGCTCTGATATATCACATAAGAAGAAGACATTTTCAGACTGTCACAGATACTTCGCCAAAGGTCTATACATATCCCCGAGTAAGATCCTTTACCGGAAATGACAAAGGGAGGAACATTGGCAACCCCGACACGGCAAACAGGTTCAGTCCGGATTTTCCCGGCAAGACAAGCAATCCCAATCACAAGACCAAGGATCACGGTAAAAAATACTTTTCGCATCGTCCTGTTCTTATTGAAAGGTAAATTTACGCATATTCTCTACCTTTGCAACAATCCGTTAATGAGAAGGAGCATGACCGATATGGATCAGAGTCTGAGGGAAGCAGCCATCCAACTTAAAAGATCCCGGTTTACAACGGCTTTTACCGGAGCAGGTATTTCGGTTGAAAGCGGTGTCCCTCCGTTCAGGGGTGAAGGAGGTTTGTGGACCCAGTACGATCCGACCGTTCTGCATTATGATTTCTTTGTTGAAAATCCTGTTGTATCCTGGGAAGTGATCAAAAAGATTTTTTACGATTTTTTTAGTCATGCCACACCCAACAAGGCCCATTTTGTTCTTAGCCGGATGGAATCTGAAGGTATGCTTGGCAGAACCATTACCCAGAATATTGATAATCTGCACCAGGAAGCCGGTTCTGTTCAGGTTTATGAATTTCACGGAAATTCCAAGATCTTAACCTGCCTTTCCTGCTCCCGCTCCTATTCCGCAAAATCAATCAACCTTGATGATATTCCCCCGACCTGCCGCGAATGTGGCGGTTTACTAAAACCCGGATTCGTTTTTTTCGGGGAATCCATTCCTCAGTTACCGCTTGCTGTCTCTTACGAGGCAGCAAGCATTTCTGATGTTTTCCTGATCATAGGAACTTCCGGAGAAGTGATGCCTGCCAACCAGTTCCCTTTTCTGGCAAAAAGCAATGGAGCAACGATTATTGAGATCAATCCCAATCCATCCAATTATACCCGTCGAATAACCGACATTTTTCTTTGTGGAAAAGCTTCAGAAATAATGGAAAGACTGGAAGGGTTTTTATTTCCCGCGTCCCTGGATGATAATAAGAATCGTATAGATTAGGATTTTGAAATCCATGGCCAGCGACATATTTTCGATATAGAGGATATCAAATTTGAGCCGTTCAACCATCTGATCAAGATTTTCGGCATACCCATATTTAACCTGACCCCAGGAGGTAATTCCGGGTTTGACCTTATGTAACAACCGGTAATGGGGCGCAATCTGAACAATCTTATCAATATAGTATTGTCTTTCAGGGCGGGGGCCGACAATGCTCATATCGCCTTTCAGAACGGTGTAGAACTGAGGGATTTCATCAATACGGAATTGACGGAGAAACCTTCCGAACCGTGTTATGCGGGGATCGTTTTTTGATGAGAGTTGAGGGCCATTGGTTTCAGCATCCTTGTACATCGTCCGGAATTTATGCATGATAAAAGGCTTGCTTCGTAAACCTAGTCTTTCCTGCGAGTAAAAGACAGGACCCGGAGAGGTCAGCTTAATGAGGATCCCCATAATCAACATGATGGGTGAGAGAAGGATAAGGCAAAGGATCGAAAGGAAAATATCTAAAATCCGTTTTAACGACATTTGCCAGTCGGGCATCAGATCGGGATAGATCTGTATCAGAGGGGCATGGAAAATGGAGGTTGTTTTGACGGATCCCATGAGGATATCCTGCATCGCAGGGATGATCTTAATCACGATCTCCGTATCCTCGAGCTGGGTAATAATATTCTCAATAGTATGATTTTCTGAGTGTTCGATGGCAATAATGACCTCTTCTATCTTCAGTTCCCTGACCAGTCGGTTGAGGTCTTTCAGTTCACCGAGATGTGGGAGGTACTGGGCGAGTTTATAATTGCTGTACCCTTCCACATTGATAAATCCAATGAATTTGTTGCCGGAGGATTTTTCCTGGTTCTCAATTTCATTGTAGATGGAGATGGCGTTCCCGTTACTTCCCAATACAATTGTATTGAAACCAATAATCTTATGGTGAATCTTGTAAGCAGTTTTAGAAGTGAGTATAAGCCGGAATCCAGCTGTAAAGAACAGATGCATGAAAAACAAGATAAAAAAGAATTCAGCATAGGTACGCTGGGTCAGAATAACATCATCCAGGATCAGGGTAAAAAAGATGATTGTTACCCCGATGAAGGTGATGATCAGGGTCTGTGCGAATTCCTTGAGTCTGGCTTTCCGGTATATTTTACGGTATGTTCCGATTAAAGCATAGAGGAACAGCCAGTAAACCGGGATAATCAGAACACCCAGATAAAGCTTGACATCCTGAAAAATGACAAAAAAGTGCGAGAAGTAATCGCTGTCCACAGCAAACTTCCTGTAGACAAAGAACGATGTCCAGGCAACGGCTGCTGCCAGATAATCTGCAAAAATATATTTAATAACCTGGATTCGCTTGTTCATTTCCGGGTCACCAGTTTAAAATTATCGAGGAGGATCATGGTCTGTGCAACACCTTCCTCTATAAATGTCCCCAAATATACTTTATATGTTGTAACATTCGGATAAGCGATCAGGGAATTCGATAAGTCAATATATATTTTTTTCCAGGCCCCGTCTGTCTTATTCAGGGTGATGATCGGGATCTGGTACAACGTAATATTCGTATAAACGATGACTCCTACCGTCAGCTCGTTTGAAGTATTAAAATTCATCTCCAGAAAGACGGGCGTCATAGGAATGATATATTCATTAAAGGTCGTGCATTCAAAGAAACTGCGGGCAGAATCGAGAATAACCATGCCGGAATATTGCCCTTCAAATTTCAGGGGCGATCCGGCAGGTGTTTTCTGGAGGGATGCAAGGCTTTTCTTAGTGGTATCGAGCGAAATGGAGGTGCCTTCAAAATCCTCACGCCACACAAAATTCGTGGTTGTCTGGTAAGTGGTCTTCAGAATATTAAGTTTCGTTAAGCTGTCCCCAGTAATTCTGAGCACGTTGGCGATGGGTTTGTAATACTCATAGGCGATCCGGGTTGATGCGATCCCGTTTTTCTTAATACCGGCAGATACCGTTATGGTGTGATTGCCTTCTCTAAGCACAGGAAATCGCGCCGGTAATTGAAAAGCGCCGATTAACTCATCATCAACATAGACCCATGCATCCGTTATGCTTTGTGAAGCGGTCCCTTCAAGGGAATAGTTGGTGGTAAGATAGATCGAATCAATACTGATGTAAGCTGGAATGCTCTGATCACCGGTAAACTTCTCGCAGGAAGTTTGTGCTATTAAGAGGATAAGCAGAAAAAGTAAGGATAGTAAAGGTTTCCGGTATATCATAGGCAGAAGTGCGCTTGATCCTTTATTTTGTAACGGTTGATTATAACCGATATTGTTTGAACGGATAACAAAATTAATTAACAATAATATGTATGACCCTCAATGGATGTTATCCGAAGCAACGGTGATCTTTTCAATGATTTTGTGGGCTACCTCCAAAGCAAGATATCCGTCATTAATCGTGACAGAGGGAATGGTGTTGTTGATAATGGCTGAATAAAAACTCTCCAATTCTGTCTTTATGGCATTAAGGGGTTTAATTTCCGGTTTATCGAAAAAAATTTGTTTTGATCCTTTTCCCGGCCCAAGATCAAGCATGAACCCCACCTTAGCAGATTGGGATGGATCAAGGTCTTTAATCCGGACTACCTCCACCTCCTTTTTAAGAAAATCCACCGAAATATAGGCATCCCTCTGAAAGAACCTCGATTTCCGCATATTCTTTAATGATATCCTGGAGGCAGTCAGGTTGGCAACACAACCATTGTCGAATTCAAGGCGTGCATTGGCAATATCCGGAGTGTCGCTAACAACTGCGACACCGCTGGCACTGATCTTTCTGATGTTACTTTTTACAACACTCAGCACAATATCGATATCATGGATCATCAGATCAAGGATCACAGGAACATCTGTTCCACGCGGATTAAACTGTGCAAGCCGGTGGCTCTCAATGAACATAGGCCGGTCAAAATAGGGTTCAGCGGCCAGGAATGCGGGGTTAAAACGTTCAACATGGCCAACCTGTACCTTGACACTGGCTTCATTCGCGATCTTGATCAGTTCACGGGCTTCATCGATCGTCGTGACAATGGGTTTTTCGATAAAAACATGCTTGCATTTTTTCAGAGACTTGGAAGCACAGTCGAAATGTGAGATGGTCGGAGTCACGATATCCACTACATCCACGGAATCCATCAGCGAATCAAGAGAATTAATCTGCTTGACCGCAAATTCCCGTTCAACGGTTTTTGAAATGGATGGGTCCGGATCAAAAAAACCTACCAGGTCAAAATCCGGAATTTCCTTGATACATTTAATATGGATTTTACCGAGATGGCCAGCGCCCAGTACTCCAATCTTTAACATAGGTATTTTTTTTTACAAAGGTAATTTTTTAAAGCGACTGAATTTAGTATTTTCGTGAAATAATTATGTCCACCCCGATTACATGAATCCAAAACCCAAAGATACATACCGGCATCAGGGACTCCGGAAGCAGCTTGTTCAAAGTATTCATATTAAGGGAATTACAGACAAAGCAGTGCTGGATGCCATGGAAAAGGTTCCCAGGCATTATTTCTTTGATTCTTCCTTCCTCGAATATGCCTATGAAGACAAGCCTTTCCCTATCGGATACGGCCAGACCATTTCCCAACCTTACACCGTAGCATACCAGACTGAACTGCTTCGGGTCAGAAAGGGGGACAAGATCCTTGAGATCGGTACCGGTTCAGGATACCAGGCGTGTATTCTGGTTGAAATGGGTGCAAAGGTTTTTACCATTGAACGGCAAAAGGCCCTTTTCGACAAGACCCGGATATCATTAATTGAGCTGGGTTACGCTTCCATCAAGACATTTTATGGGGACGGTTACAAGGGATTGCCTGCCTTTTCCCCGTTTGATAAAGTCATTGTGACTGCTGCCGCACCCTATGTACCCGAAGCCCTTATTGATCAGTTGAAGATCGGGGGAATCCTGGTTATTCCTCTCGGAGAGGAAGTACAAACCATGACGACCATAATAAAAACGACTGAAACCAATATAGAAAAAAGAGAACATGGCTTGTTCCGCTTTGTGCCGATGCTTGAAAACAAAGCGAAAGACCAATAGATCAACCATGAGTTGCCCAAAATATAACATCTTTCAAATCATGAATGATAATAATGTAGATTACATTTGACCATTTTAAAACAAATTATTGAGTGATGAAAAAAGTGCTGTTCTTTGCTGTCGTACTTGCCATTGCCGGTTGCACAGCGGAAAAAAAGGTCAACTTTGACCAGCTGCAGGACCGTAACGGTCTTTTTTACCTTGTTAACAAGGATAAACCCTTCAGCGGGGAGGTTGTGTCTTATATTAACGGGAAAGTGGAATTTGAGGGTGAAATCAACAACGGATTAAGGGAAGGAATCTGGACCTATTACTATCCTTCAGGCCAGAAGAAAATGGAAGGTACCTTTCGCGATGGCTTGAAAGAAGGTACCTGGACATACTGGAAAGACAACGGTCAGCAGGATGTCACGGAGATCTATAAAATGGGAACCCGTCTGGGGAATGAAGGAACAGCCTCACCGGGTGAAAAAAAGACCGATTCAGTCGTTCAGCCGGCGGCTCCCGGCACGGAGAAAAAGGCTGAGCCCAAACCGCCCAAACCGGTTGAATGGGAAAGGTTACATGGCGGTCCTATAAAGTATCTCGATGGAATACCTTATACAGGACGTGTCGTCAAACACCGACCCGATGGTCGACTTGAACTGGAGGGAGAATTTACTAATGGACGACGTACGGGTAAATGGACTACTTATGACATGTTTGGACACCCCAGGGTCAAGTATTACTGATCCTCCGGGCACGTACCCTTTTCCAGAAGGCATAGATAAAACCGGTTGTCATCAGGATAGCCCCGGCCCATAAGACATTGATATATGGGTTCATGATAGCCTTGATCACAATATAGTCCGGTTCATTACCTACATGGGAAATGTAGGTGTAATAATCACGGTTAAAGAAGTGACGCGTGGCCGGATTATATACGGCACCCATCCGGGGATGTACGTTTACAGAGGGGAACAGACTGAATTCTGTGACGTATCTGCCATCCTTTCTTTTCAGAAAATCCAGCCGGTATTCGGTCAGGTTTCCCTTGATTGTTTTACTGACATAGGTCACATAAAAGCCTCTCATGTAAAGCGTATCATTTTTGACCAACATCAGGTTCTCTGCATTGTTTTTTTCATCTCCCAGGTCAAACCGGGATGTGTTGGTGGAAATGATGACTGAATTGGAAAAAGTAAGGAGCACTCCCAGAAGGAAAAAAATGAAACCCGAATGGGTCAATACGGCTCCTATATTGCGTGGTCTGACTGTCCTGAAAAGAAGGTTGAACAAGACGGAGATAAAAGAGAACAGGATGAAGAACAGGAAAAAAACATGATTCATCTGGGTGATAATACCTTTCAGTATGAAAGGTATACAAAGGATCAGCGAGATTCCGAGTGGCCATGACATTTTCCGTAAAAAGGTTTTCGGATCATTGCGACTATAGTTCAGGAACTGACAAAAAGCAATGAATGCCGCCACCAGAAGGGCAAAAGGCATTTGCCACCGGTTATAGAAACCGACCGGGTTGGCGGGAGGTGCAAAATCAGTCCCGAAGATGCGGTTGAAAACCGGGATGGATGTCGTGAAGATGATCTGGAATGACGCCAGGACAACAATGACGGAACCAATGAACATCCAGAATTCCCGGGAAAGGATTTCCTCTTTCTTCTTTTCATGAAATTTTCTGATGTTTACACCAATCATAATTCCACTCAGGACTAGGAAGGATAAAAGAAATATAATCAATTGAACTGTCATGCCGTTGTCTCCGAAAGAATGTGCCGAGGTATCAGCCAGTACTCCGCTTCGTGTAAGAAAACTGGCATAGAGAACGAGGATATATGAAAGACAAAGGAATAAATAAGCGGAAAGAAGGGCAAAATGCTGTCGCCTGGCGATGAGCAGAAAATGTAATCCTGCTATCAGGGTCATCCAGGGCACAAGAGACGAATTTTCTACCGGATCCCATGACCAGAATCCTCCGAAAGTCAATGAAACATAAGCCCAGGCGCCACCCAGAAGTATTCCGGCTCCCAGAAGGGTCAGGGAAAGGATTGTCCAGGGCAATACACGGCTGATCCAGGAAACATAATCTTTTTTAAGAAAAGAAGCCAGGGCATAGGCAAAAGGTACCAAGGCAAGGGCGTAGCCAAGGAACAGGATCGGCGGATGGATCGTCATCCAGATATTTTCAAGCAAGGGATTCAGACCATTACCATCCTTAAGAAGATTCAGGTAGCCGGGTTCCATGAAAATCGTTCCGGAAAGAGATCCTATGGTTTCCCTTAAAAGTGTAAAGGGGCTTGTTCCTATCCTGGTTCCCAGGAATTGAACTCCCAGGAGCATGGAAGTAACAAAGACCTGCGATAATGAAACAATCCCCATAACGGGTCTTTCCCATTCACGGGCATTGAATATCAGGATGACACCAATCAATGCCTGCCAGATCGCCCAGACCAGAAAACTTCCCTCCTGCCCTGCCCAGAAGCAGGAAATAATATACTCAACTCCCAGCGACCGGGAAGAGTATTGCCATACGTAGGAAAATTCGAAATAGTGTTGGAAAATCAAAAAATAGAGTACAGCAGAAACCCCCAGAAGGGTCAGGGTATGAAAAATGTAAAGTGTCCTTGCTCCCAGCAACCATTGTTTTCCCCTATTACTCTTTGAATAAAAAGATACCATGAAAAAAACCGCGGCCAGCAGCGCGCCAAAAAAACTGCTCCAAACGAATACCTTCCCAAGTATTCCTGGAAAGAGATGTTCTCCGATATATTGTATATTCATGAAATGGTTTAAATAATAAATCTTTTGTTGAGGTGTTTGATTTACGAATGAACGGTTTTCCCCGTCATTAAAATCTATCGTCTAAAAAGAAATAGCCTTTAAAATGAGGGTCACAAAAGTAGACCATTTTTTTCAAATTTGAGAGGTTAAATCGATTCCTGTTGAATGTTGATAACTCAACTGGTTTTGTTATTAATAAAACGGATAGCATTTGAAACAGGACAGGTTTTCTCTTATATTCGCTAAAATTTTGTAATGTGGTCAGGATAGGCTTAATCGGAGGCTCCGGGTTGGAGAAATTGAATATTTTCCAACAGGCCAAAGAAATTGAAGCCCAGACTCCATTTGGTCCACCCAGTTCAATCATTTTGTCAGGACAAATTAAAGAAAGTGAAGTGTTTTTTCTGTCACGGCATGGCTGGCACCATACCATCACACCGACTCATGTGAACAACCGGGCGAATATCTCTGCCTTAAAGGAACTTGGCTGTCAGTACATCCTGGCAACCACAGCTTGCGGGAGCCTGCGCGATGAGATTCACCGGGGTGATGTGGTCATTCCTGACCAGTTCATCGACTTCACAAGGAAGCGGCCAATTACTTTTCATGATCATTTCGAGCCGGATAAAGCATGCCATACCGCGATGGCCGATCCTTTTTCGGCTGAGCTCCGTAACCGGCTCATTGCCTCATGTCGGGAATTAGGTATACGGCACCATCCAACAGGGACGGTCATTACGATTGAAGGTCCCCGGTTTAGCACCAGAGCTGAGTCCACCATGTTCCGTGTTCTGGGAGCCGATATCGTGAATATGAGTATTGCCCCGGAAGCTATCCTTGCTGCTGAAGCAGGGATCCCATATGCTGTAGTCGCTCTAACTACCGATTATGACGCATGGAAAAAGGATGAAAAACCGGTCACATGGGATGAACTGCTTAAAGTCTTTAATGATAATGTCAAACTCCTGGTCACATTGATAGAACATGTAATCCGGGGAATTAACAATAAACCATCATAGGAATGAAGAGAATCCTCATTATTTTAGTAGGCTTATTTTTCATGAAGATGGCTATGGGCCAGGTTACTGCCCCTCCCGCCGGACAAAATGCACCGCTTTCGGTCGAACGTTCAATGAGTAATTTGCCACTTATCAGTGAGGCCCGGTCCGTCCTTGAATCAGCTACGGGCTGGATGCTTCAGGATGATGGTCAATGGATATCAGAACAAAACCGAATCCCTTTCAAAGAAACTGAATATAACCAGTCATCCAAAGCTTATTATAAACTGGGGAAAGAGAATTTTGAGCTGCTGCAGCTACGCGATGTGGTTCTGAATAATGAGATTTATGCCATTTTTATTATAGAATTCCGTACCGGGTGGTACGAATTTCCGATTCTCATGCAAGGATGGCATAAACAGGATGCCGTATCTTTCTTTGTCTTCAAGAAAACAAAACTGCTCGATGTCGTTCCCGATAAGTTTGACTTTAATAGACCCTATATCGTCAACCTGGATGTTGTCTGTGAAGGGACCATGATCGAACCTGATTTAAAGACCATAAATTCCACGGTGGCTTATAAGATCCAGAAGACCTTCGCCGATAAAACCATTGCTTCGCATAATCTTTTGATTGCTTTTATGCCGGTTCAGTCGGGTGGACAAAGCGTGGCCCGTTTCAGGCTGATCCAGGTCATGAATAAAAAGAAGTTTTATTTACCTTATCTCGAGGTCAAGGATCGTGACAAGCTCTTCAGAAGCTCTTACTACGAAACAGATTTCGAAACCTTCCGGGGTTTTATCCGGTATGACGCCGGTGCCATTGCGGTTCCACAGTTCGCAGGAAGTGCACGAACCCCCGAGGAGTTTTATAAGCGGGGTATTTCCAACTATCACCTTGGAAACTATCCGCAAGCCGTTGCCGACTTTTCGGAAGCATCCAAATATCCCCCCTATACCAACTTCTTCCTGACTTACGCGTACCGCGCTAACGCCCGGCAAAAAATGGGCGACTTTTTTGAGGCGTTGCATGACTTTGACATGGCTGTTTCCCTGAAGCCTGCTGATCAGAATTATTTTTCAGCTTGGCTTACCACCATTTATAACCGTGGAGTAGCGAAATACAACCTTAAAGATAATGCCGGGGCTTGTCAGGATTGGCAAACAGCCGTCCAAATGGGCTTCCGAGACATCGGTTCCGATCAGAACATCAAGGAAAACTGCAAGAATTACAAATTCAGCCCGTCTTCCCTTACAATAAGCACTTTACCATCAACGGTTCCCGGAATCTCAAGCCCCGAACAACAGACCGATTACTATAAAATTTATTGGGAAGGGGTCTGGAAATACGAAAACGGGAATTATAGTGATGCGATCCGGAGCTTCAACCGAACCCTGGAACTCAGACCTCAGACGAATCTCACAACAATTTATAACTACCGAGGGAACTGTAAGTTAAAGCTGAACGATTATACCGGCGCCGTTGCAGATTTTGATCTGGCAATTACTTATGCAACCCCTTCCCAGACGGACAATAATACCCTCAAGACCATCTATTACAACCGTGGACTTGCAAATTATTTCCTTAGTAATACATCCATCGCCTGCAGCGATTTTCAGAAATCCATGAACCTCGGATTGACCGATCCCGCGTCCATCCAGTTTATTAAACAGGTTTGTAAATAAAATCCTTGAAACTAATAATTGGCGACATGATCGCGTATGCCATTCTTATAGGCAACAATAAAAGCATCATGTATTCCCTTCTTGATCATCTGGTCCCTTAATTCCCTGGCATATCCAATATCCTTGTAATTTCCGATAATATAGCGGTGCAGTATTCCCTCGTTCTCTTTTATTACAGGCTGGGTAATGTGATACCTTTTCCGTATGGTTTCAGTTGAGTAATCCCTTTTAGAAAAGGCGAATATCTGCACTGCATAAACGTAATCCGCACCAGCCGGAGGTGGAGTGTAAACAACTTCCATTGGCCTGCTTTCCGGTTCTAAAACAGGCAGCGGATTGGGCGTATAGGGTAAGGGTTGGGGAGCCGGTACCATCGGATAGGGATATTCCCTGACATGCATCGATTTTTTCTCGCGGACACCTAAATTAATGGATATTCCAAAAGACAGATAGTCGACAAAATCGATCTTGTACCCATCCCCTGTCTGATCGACCATATCAGACATCACGGGGCGGAAGGTCCATTCTATTCCGGCATTGATCTGTTTCGTAATCCGGTAGTATGCCCCAAGACCGAATGGGATTATTACCCCGGCTCTCCACCTTCCAATCGTATCAATCGGAATGATTTCGGATGTTGTTTCCTGAGATCGTTTGGTATTCCAACCTGCAACACCGAAGCCCAGGGTCCCGTAAATAAAAAATTTCCTGGTTGGTTTGTATGGGGATAACAAATTGGAGAAATTAACGGTGGCGTTTACATCAAAATTAATCATAAAGCCGGAGAAAAGCTGATTGATCGTTGTGCCTCCTTCTGTGACCGGTCTTGATCCCTTCACTCCCCCGAAAAGAAATTCAGCCCTAAGCCCAAAAATGTGTGAGAATTGTCGTCCGGCAAAAATAGTCCCGGCAAAATTGACATTTTTACTGGTGCCCAGCTTGTCGGGAGTCAAGTCCCCAAAGAAAAAATCGGGTCCAATGGATGCACCCAGGATCCAACTTGTCTCCTTCGTCACCTCTTTGTCCCTGGAAGGAGTAGTTGACTGAGCCTGAAGTATACCGGTCTGTACCAGGAAAAGAAATAGCGTGAAAATGTATGCTTTCTTCTTGAACATCAAGGATATGAATAAATACCGATAACCGGTAAACGGACCCAATTTACCTTTGTTCAAATTTAGAATCCCAACGTCAATTTCTTTGTCCCCGGAATATTTATATATGAACAGGTTATCAACATTTAGGATAAAAAACAAATCCCTTCCGGCAAGAATTCACCAAAAGGGAGTATAATTTACAACGCAGATAAAAGCGCTGCTTCCGGTTATCTGATGAATTTGAAATCGGTTCCCAGATACTTTGCTGACTCACCAAGCTGTTCTTCAATACGTAACAGCTGGTTATATTTTGCAATCCGGTCGGTGCGGCAAACCGATCCCGTTTTAATCAAGCCGGTATTCAAGGCCACAGCCAGGTCAGCAATGGTCACATCCTCAGTCTCGCCGGAACGGTGACTGATAACCGATGTATAGCTGTTACGATTGGCAAGGTTAACGGCATTGATGGTCTCACTAAGAGTGCCGATCTGATTGACCTTGATCAGTATGGAATTGGCGACTCCCTTTTTAATACCTTCCGATAAGCGATCGACATTCGTTACAAAAAGATCATCGCCAACCAACTGGATCTTATTGCCCAACTCTTTCGTCATAAGTTTCCAACCATCCCAGTCATCTTCAGCCATCCCGTCTTCAATGGAAATGATGGGATACCTTTTTACCCAGTCTTTCCAGAAGGCAACCATTTCAGATGGCTTTAACTTTTCCCCCGTGGATTTCTTCAGGTGATATACATTCTCATCAGGAAGAAAATATTCGGAGGATGCAGGATCAAGCGCGATATAAATATCTTTCCCGGGTTTATACCCTGCGACTTCAATCGCTTTCATGATGACTTTCAGGGCTTCTTCATTCGATTTCAGGTTCGGGGCAAATCCCCCTTCATCCCCGACATTGGTACTATACTTGCCTTTTTTAAGGACTGATTTCAGATTGTGGAAGACTTCTGATCCCATTCGGATGGCTTCTGAAAAAGAAGAGGCCCCGACCGGCATGATCATGAATTCCTGGAAGTCGATCGAATTATCAGCATGAGATCCGCCATTCAGGATGTTCATCATGGGAATGGGTAACATCTGTGCGGATACGCCCCCGATATACCGGTAAAGTTCCTGTCCGGTCACCTGCGCAGCTGCATGCGCAGCGGCCAGAGATACACCCAGGATAGCATTCGCGCCCAGATTGGATTTATTGGGTGTGCCATCGAGTTCAATGAGCTTATTGTCAATTTCGATCTGATCGGTCACGAACATCCCCGTCATTTCTTCAGCAATGACCTTGTTCACATTATGAACCGCTTTAAGAACACCCTTTCCGAGATAAAACTTCTTATCCCCGTCACGTAGTTCGACTGCTTCATGAATGCCCGTTGAGGCTCCTGACGGCACAGCGGCACGTCCAATGATCCCATTATCGGTGATAACATCCACCTCAATGGTGGGATTTCCCCTTGAGTCCAGAATCTGTCTGGCACGAATTGCCAAAATCGTACTCATATATTATTCGGATTTTTCTTCTGTTTCTTCCGGTTCTGCTTCAGGAGCAGATTCCTTTTTCGTTGTTTTTTTTGCACCGGTCTCACTGTGCTTCACTTCGCCTTCCGTACCGGCTTTTTTCTTTAGAGCAGATCTCTTCCTGCGGGTTGATTTTGCCTTCCCTTCATCCTTTTGTGCAAGCATTGCCTCATTATAATCAACCAGTTCGATAAAACACATTTCCGCATTATCCCCTTCACGGTATCCGGTTTTCAAAATACGGGTATAACCGCCCGGACGTTCGGCAATCTTTTTTGAAATCTCACGGAACAACTCCGAAACCGCTTCTTTATTCTGCAGGTAACTGAAAACATGCCTGCGTGAATGTGTCGAATCATTTTTCGATTTGGTGATCAAAGGTTCCACAAAACCCCTGAGCGCCTTGGCCTTGGCAAGTGTAGTATTAATCCTCTTATGAATGATCAGTGAGGCGGCCATATTTGAGAGCATCGCTTTTCTGTGGGCACTCTTTCTTCCCAGGTGATTAAATTTCTTCTGGTGTCTCATCGCAATTAATCCTTATCTAATTTATATTTCGTTGTATTCATCCCGAATTCGAGCCCTTTTGCCTTCACAAGTTCTTCCAGTTCTGTCAGTGACTTTTTACCGAAGTTCCGGAATTTGAGCAGATCGTTCTTATTAAATGCCACGAGATCGCCAAGGGTCTCAACATCGGCAGCTTTAAGACAGTTCAGAGCCCTGACAGAGAGATCAAGATCAACCAGCTTGGTTTTGAGAAGCTGACGGATATGCAGGGATGTTTCATCAAATTCCTCGGTGACCGTTTTTTCTGCTGCATCCAGGGTGATCTTTTCATCCGAGAATAACATGAAATGGTGAATGAGGATCTTGGCAGCTTCTTTCAGGGCATTCTTCGGATGGATCGATCCATCCGTGACCACTTCAATGACAAGCTTTTCATAGTCCGTTTTCTGCTCGACACGGAAATTTTCTATGTCAAATTTAACGTTCATGATGGGTGTGTGAACGGAATCAATGGCAATTCTCCCAAGTGAGGATGTCAGGGTTTTGTTTTCCTCCGCCGGTACATAGCCCCTTCCCTTATCGATCGATAACTCAATGGTCAGTTTGACGGTAGGTTCCATATGACAGATGATCACATCCGGGTTCAGAACCTGAAATACCGACAGGAATTTATTGATATCACCCGCCTTGAACTCTTTCTGCTGTGCAATGATCACGGTCACTTTCTCTGAATTCTCTGAATCGATGAGCCGTTTGAAACGGATCTGCTTCAGATTCAGAATAATCTCAGTCACATCCTCAATTACCCCTTTGATGGTTGAAAATTCCTGATCCACTCCATCAATTTTAACCGATGTGATCGCAAAGCCTTCCAGTGAAGAAAGGAGAATCCTTCTCAGGGCATTTCCGATGGTTATACCAAAACCAGGTTCAAGCGGACGAAATTCGAATACGCCCCGGGAATCTTCGGCTTCAACCATGATTACCTTATCGGGTTTCTGGAACGGTAATATTGCCATGTTTATCTTTTTAGATTATCATTGTTGTTTTCGTTTTTTTCTGTAGGGACGCATTGCGATGTATCTCTACAGATATGCGTCTATGCAAAAAATATTATTTCGAATATAATTCGACAATCAGTTGTTCCTTGATATTTTCGGGGATCTGGGAACGTTCCGGGTAATTCATGAATTTCCCGGCTAACTGATCCCGGTCCCATTCAAGCCATGGGAACTGACTGCCACGTGACCTGAGGCAATTAACGATAACTTCCAGTGATTTGGACCGTTCTCTCACTGCAACAATATCACCCGGCTTGAGTTCATATGAAGGAATATTCACAACTTTTCCGTTGACCGTGATGTGACGGTGACTGATGAGTTGGCGGGCATTACTCCTCGATTGTGCTATTCCCAGCCTGTATACTACATTGTCGAGTCGTGATTCGATCAGCTGCAGTAGCACCTCTCCTGTGATACCTCCTTTGCGGGCTGCTTTCAAAAAGGTATTTTTAAACTGCCTCTCCAGGATCCCGTATGTATACTTGGCCTTCTGCTTTTCCATCAGCTGGGTTCCGTATTCTGAAGCTTTTGCCCTTCTTTTGGTCTGTCCGTGCATCCCGGGAGGATAATTCTTCTTTTCAAAATGTTTATCCGGGCCAAAAATAGGGTCCCTGAACTTTCTCGCGATTTTTGATTTTGGGCCAATGTATCTTGCCATTTTTATCGATGAATTTGGTTGTTTTGACTATTCTGATTATAACGAATGATGACCATGTCCTTCATCATTAAACCCTTCTGCGTTTTGGAGGACGGCAACCATTATGCGGAAGCGGGGTGATATCCATGATTTCCATCACTTCAATACCACTTGAGTGGATGGTCCGGATCGCAGATTCACGTCCGGCCCCGGGGCCTCTAACAAATACCTTTACTTTACGTAAACCCAGATCATATGCCACTTTTGAGGCATCCTGGGCGGCCATCTGGGCGGCATAAGGTGTGTTTTTCTTGGATCCTTTGAATCCCATTTTTCCCGCTGATGACCAACTGATCACCTGCCCGCTGCTGTTTGCAAGGGTAACGATAATGTTATTGAAAGATGCATTTACATAGGCTTTCCCTACTGCATCCACCTTTACTACCCTCTTTTTAGAACTTTTTTCAGTCTTTGCCATATCTGATGATTACTGCTTTCGTTAACTATTAACCCTTTGTCGCCTTCTTTTTATTGGCTACGGTCTTTTTCCTGCCCTTCCGTGTACGGGCATTGTTTTTGGTGCTTTGTCCGCGAACCGGTAATCCAAGCCGGTGGCGAATTCCCCGGTAGGAACCGATATCCATCAGACGCTTGATGTTCATCTGAACTTCTGACCTGAGCGCCCCCTCTATTTTGAAATTATCATTGATGATGGCACGGATCCTGTTTTGTTCATCATCCGTCCAATCCTGCACCTTCTTGTCCCACGCAACTCCTGCCAGGGTAAGAATTTTCTGGGCCGTAGTTCTACCAATGCCATAGATGTACGTCAAGCCAATTTCACCCTGTTTGGCTTTAGGTAAGTCAATACCTGCAATTCTTGCCATATTGGTCGAATTTTATATTGTTAATTTTAACCTTGTCTTTGTTTGAACTTCGGGTTCTTCTTATTGATAATATAAAGCTTGCCTTTTCTGCGAACGATCTTGCAATCGGCAGATCTCTTTTTAATAGATGCTCTAACTTTCATTTTACGTTAATGTTAAACTATTGATATCTGAACGTAATCCTTCCTTTTGTTAAATCATAGGGCGACATTTCGATCCGGACTTTATCACCGGGCAGAATCTTAATATAATGCATTCGCATTTTGCCGGAAATGTGCGTTGTGATCACATGTCCGTTTTCCAATTCAACACGGAACATTGCATTACCCAGCGATTCAATGACCGTGCCATCTTGTTGTATTGACGCCTGTTTTGCCATAGAAGTTTATCTTTTCTTACATCGTGTTGTTTATCAAGCTGCGCTGATTACCTCATCAATGTATTGAAAGGTTGAGAGAACATCTGCTTTTTCCTTCTTTACGGCTACCGTCAGCTCAAAATGTGCCGAAGGCATCCTGTCAGCGGTTCTGATAGTCCATCCATCCTTGGCCTGGATCACATTCTTCGTTCCCAGATTGATCATCGGTTCAATACAGATGGTCAATCCTTCAGGCATTTTCGCTCCGGATCCTCTTCTTCCATAGTTCGGAATATCCGGTTTTTCGTGCAACTGTGTTCCTATTCCATGTCCGACCAACTCCCTGACAACCGAAAATCCGAACGATTCAACATATTCCTGGATCATGGAGCTGATGTCACCAATCCGGTGGCCTGCAACAGCCACATCCACAGCTTTAAGCAGCGATTCCCGGGTCCTTTTCAACAGGTTCAGCACCTCAGGGGCAACTTCGCCTACGGTAAAGGTGAAAGCAGAATCGCCGTAAAATCCATTTTTTTTACATCCACAATCGACCGAAATAATATCACCATTTTTAAGAACTCTTTCGCCCGGTATACCATGGACCACTTCTTCGTTGATGGAAACACACAACGTTGCCGGAAATCCCCTGTATCCCTTAAACCCGGGCTCTGCTCCCTCGGCCCTGATATAGGCCTCGGCTATGTTATCCAGTGTTATCGTTTTAACACCGGGCTTTATATGTTTTGCGATTTCTGCCAATGTTTTGCTGACAATGATCGCGTTTTCTCTCAATATTTCGATCTCTTCTGCCGATTTTACAACCATCTGATTAACAGCTTGGATATTAACCGGAAACAGAATAAGACGATCGGCCTTTGATCCTCCCCGACTTTGTCAGACCGTCATAATGACGCATCAATAAATGGCTCTCCACCTGCTGTAAGGTATCCAGAACCACACCGACAAGAATCAGTAAGGATGTACCGCCGTAAAATGCAGCAAATTGGTTCGTCACGCCCACCAACCGCACAAAGGCCGGCATAATAGCAACAAATCCCAGAAAAATAGATCCCGGCAGGGTAATCCTTGACATGACGTTATCAATAAATTCTGCCGTCTTCTTTCCGGGTTTTACACCGGGAATAAACCCGCCGTTCTTTTTCATGTCTTCGGCCATCTGGTTCGGATTTACTGTAATGGCCGTATAGAAATAGGTGAAGAACATGATCAGAACAAAAGAGGTGAAATTATACCAGAAACCATTCATATCGGTAAAGACACGTGCAAAACCTGAAAGGGTTTCATTACTTGCAAACCCCGCAATGGTCAGCGGTAAAAACATGATGGCCTGGGCAAAAATGATGGGCATAACTCCTGCTGCGTTTACCTTCAACGGAATATATTGACGAACTCCCCCGTATTGTTTGTTTCCGACAATACGTTTTGCATACTGAACAGGAATTTTGCGTGTTCCCTGTACAAGCAGGATGGTGACCAGGATCACGATGACAAGGAATGCCAGTTCCACCACGAAGAAAACCAGTCCGCCTCCTTTTTGTTCCATCCTGGAAACCAGCTCGCCGAATAAGGCAAAAGGCAACCGGGCGATGATTCCGATCATGATGATCAGGGAGATACCGTTACCGATTCCTTTATCGGTTATACGTTCACCCAGCCACATGACAAACATGGAGCCGGCTGTTAGAATGACGATCGACATAATGCCGAAAAAGGAAAAGACCGAATGACCGGTTATATTGGCATTGAACGGATAGATGGCTTCAGGCGGAAGCTGAGAGGTCAGGTTGGCAATATAGGCCGGACTCTGGAAAATAAGAATGATGACCGTCAGATAGCGGGTCATCTGGTTGATTTTTTTCCGGCCGCTTTCCCCTTCTTTCTGGAGTTTCTGGAAATACGGGATAGCCATACCGAGTAATTGCATAACGATGGAGGCAGAGATATAGGGCATGATCCCCAAGGCGAAAATCGATGCATTGGAAAAGGCTCCGCCGGAAAACATATTTAAAAGACCTAATAGTCCGGTTTTTGTCTGGTTTTGCAGGCCGGCCAGCATGCTGGGGTCAATCCCCGGTAAAACCACATAAGCGCCAAGACGATAGATTAGAATTATTCCGATGGTATATAAGATCCTCTTCCGGAGGTCGTCGATCTTCCATATATTTCTTAAGGTCTGAATCAGCTTTTTCATTCAAACAAGTTTAAATTATGTTAGCTACTCCACCCAGTTCTTCAATGGCTTTTTTCGCGGTTGCCGAAAACCCATGGGCTGATACATCCAGTTTGATTTTCAATTCACCTCGTCCCAGGATTTTAATACGGTCATTTTTAGATATATACCCGCTTTCAATAAGTATTGCCGGGGTGATCGCCTCAACATTTTTCTTTTCTGCAATCTGTTGCAGCACATCGAGATTGATACCTTTATATTCGACCCGGTTGAAATTCTTGAAGCCAAATTTCGGGACCCTGCGGACCAGCGACATCTGCCCTCCTTCATACCCCAGTTTCTTGGAGTACCCCGACCGGGATTGTGCACCTTTATTCCCGCGGGTGGATGTTCCACCATGACCGGACCCCTGCCCTCTCCCGATACGTTTGACCTTTTTCGTTGAACCTTTTGCCGGTTTAAGATTGCTTAAATCCATTTCCGTTGTTATTTAATTGGTTGTTAGACTTCTTCCACACTGACAAGATGTTTCACTTTATCGACCATTCCCAGAATCTGGGGTGTGGCGTTGTGCTCCACCGTATGACGGATTCTTTTCAGACCTAACGCTTCAAGCGTACGTTTCTGACGCATCGGTCTTCCTATGCCACTGCGGACTTGTGTTATTTTAATTTTTTTCATTGTTCAGGACAGCCTTTTGATGATGTTACAGTTAGCCATTAAATACATTGCTCAGTTCAATCCCTCTCAGTTGAGCGATGGTATATGGATCGCGCAGTTTGATCAGTGCATTGATCGTGGCTTTTACCACGCTGTGGGGATTTGATGAACCTTTCGACTTTGCAAGAACGTCTTTGACACCGACGCTTTCGAGGACAGCGCGCATGGCGCCACCTGCGATAACTCCGGTACCTGGTGCAGCAGGTTTCAGATATACCAGTGCACCGCTGTATTTTCCAAGCTGATCATGAGGGATGGTCCCCTTCAGGATAGGCACTTTTATCAAATTCTTTTTTGCGTCGTCAATTCCTTTCGCAATCGCAGCGGTAACTTCTTTCGCTTTCCCCAAGCCATAACCGACAACCCCGTTTTCATTGCCTACTACGACGATGGCTGAAAAACTAAAGGTGCGGCCCCCTTTGGTCACTTTGGTTACCCTTTGGATACTGACCAGGCGATCCTTGAACTCAATTTCGCTTGATTTTACTCTTTTTACATTTGCGTTTGTCATAGTTTATCTAAAATTTTAGGCCACCTTCTCGGGCTGCATCAGCCAACGATTTCACCCTGCCATGATACAAATAACCATTACGATCAAAAACAACATTGGTAATACCCGCCTGAACCGCTTTTTCAGCAATGACTTTGCCGACCATTCGTGCAATTTCAATCTTGGTCCCTTTTGTGTCTTTCATGCTTTTTTCAAACGAAGAAGCAGCAAGAAGCGTCTTTCCGGCCTGATCATCGATCAGCTGGACATAGATCTCTTTACAACTTCTGAATACGGTCATGCGAGGCCTGTCAGGAGTCCCATGTATGATCTTGCGCACTCTGTGCTTGATCCTGAACCTGCGAAATTCTTTTCTATGTTTAATTGCCATTCTGTGTATTGTTTTATAGTTAAGCTATACCGTAAAACGGTTGCATAAGTATTATTGTCCGGCAGCAGATTTACCAGCTTTCTTTTTAATTTCTTCACCCTGGAAGCGGACTCCTTTCCCTTTATATGGTTCCGGTTTACGGAATGAACGGATCTTTGCCGCTACCTGACCGATCAGCTGTTTATCGATGGATTTAAGGATAATCGTATTGGTTTTCCCTTTCTCGGCAGTGGTTTGCACCTTGACGGAAGGCGGAAGCTCAAGAAGCAGATTATGGGAATAACCCAATGCCAATTCAAGCAACTGACCATTGGCGGTAGCTTTGTAACCAACACCAACAAGTTCCTGAACGAGGGTGAATCCTTCTGTTACCCCTTTTACCATGTTATTCAGCAAGGAACGGTAAAGACCATGTTTGGAACGGTCATCCTGTTCATCTGAATGCCTCTGAACCAGTAATACAGATCCTTCCACTTTCACCGTGATCTTGGGATCAATCTGCTGCTGCAGTTCACCCAGCTTCCCCTTTACCGTAACCAGGTTATCTTCGGTAACAGTAACATTCACACCATCCGGTAAGTTAATTGGTAGTTTTCCTATTCGTGACATGTTTGAATTCTCCTTATTAGCTTATATAACACAACACTTCGCCACCGACTTTTTTTATCCGGGCTTCCTTATCGGTCATCAGTCCCTGGGAAGTTGAAAGAATCGCAATGCCCAACCCGTTCAGCACACGGGGCAGTTTTTCAGCATCGACATATTTCCTCAATCCAGGCTTGGAAACCCTCACAAGAGAGTTGATGGCTGATACTTTAGTGACCGGATGGTATTTCAATGCGATCTTGATGAAACCAGGACGGGGCTCTTGCTCCACCTTGAAATTCAGGATATATCCTTTTTCAAAGAGGATCTTGGTCATTTCTTCTTTAATTTTCGACTTCGGAATCTCGACAACCCTGTGGTTGGCCAGCACGGCATTTCTGATTCTCGTCAAATAATCTGCAATGGGATCCGTAACCATTTATATCTATCTTTTATTGTTAATTTTCAACATTTCTTAAAACACGAAAGTATTCGTTTGTTCCCTGGCTATCCTTTTACCAGCTGGCTTTTTTCACTCCCGGGATCAGACCTTTGTTGGCCATTTCCCTGAAATTGATGCGCGAAATGCCGAAAAGCCGCATATATCCTTTGGGCCTTCCGGTCAGCTTACACCGGTTATGCAACCGTACAGGAGAGGCATTCTTGGGTAAACGTTGCAGTGCAATAAAATCACCTGCGTCTTTCAGCGCCTTCCGCTTTTCGGCAAATTTTTCAACCAGACGTTCTCTTTTTTGCTCTCTCGCTTTAATGGATTCTTTTGCCATGGATTATTTTGTTTTAAAAGGAATACCAAATTCTTTTAACAGGGCATACGATTCCGGATCCGTCCTCGCTGAAGTCACAATGGTAATATCGAGTCCGTTGATCCGGGCAACTTTATCGATGTCAATTTCCGGAAAAATGATTTGCTCAGATATACCAAGCGTGAAATTCCCGCGGCCATCAAAGCCTTTGTCATTGACACCCCGGAAATCCCTGACCCGTGGCAAAGCAACGGAAATCAGTCGATCGAGGAATTCATACATCCGCTCGCCCCTAAGGGTGACCCTTGCCCCGATGGCATTCCCTCTTCTCAGTTTGAAATTCGAAATATCCTTTTTCGATTTGGTTGCAACGGCTTTCTGACCGGTCAGCAAAGTCATCTCAGCAATACCATTCTCGATAAATTTACGATCGGTATTGGCAATGCCCAAACCCTGGTTTAGGCAGATTTTTTCAATCCTTGGCACCTGCATAGGATTTTTATAGTTAAACTGAGCCATCAAGGCCGGTATAACCTCTTTCAGGTACTTCTGTTTTAATCTTGGTTGATATGCCATTACTTTATAACCTCCCCTGATTTTTTTGAATAACGAGCCAGTTTCCCCGTTTTATTATCCACTTTCCTTCCGGTCCGTGTCGGGTTTCCGGAACTATCGACCACCAACAGGTTCGAAATGTGAACCGGAGCTTCTTTCTTTACGATCCCACCCTGGGGACTTTTGGCGTTGGGTTTAGTATGTTTGGAAACCATATTAACCCCTTCCACGATGGCCATGTACTTTATCGTGTCGATTTTCAGCACTTTTCCCTGCTGGCCTCTCGAATCACCGGCAATGATCATCACCGTGTCGCCTTTTCGGATATGTAATTTTTTTTGCATGGAATGATAGAATAAACTACAGCACCTCAGGTGCCAAAGAAACGATTTTCATGAATTGTTTTTCCCTTAATTCTCTTGCTACAGGCCCGAAGATACGGGTACCGATCAATTCGCCGGCGTTGTTCAGCAAAACCACTGCATTATCGTCAAACCGGATATAGGAACCATCGGCACGGCGGATCTCTTTTTTTGTTCGTACCACCACAGCTTTGGATACAGTTCCCTTCTTAATGTTTCCTGATGGAAGGGCATGTTTAACTGTGACGACAATCCGATCGCCAACGCTGGCATATCGCTTTCGGGTTCCGCCAAGCACCTTGATGCAGAGTACTTCCTTGGCGCCGCTGTTATCTGCTACTGTTAATCTCGATTCTTGCTGTATCATGGCTATTTAACCTTTTCAATGATTTCGACAAGTCTCCAACATTTACTTTTACTCACCGGCCTGGTTTCCGCTATCCGAACCTTATCTCCCTCGCTGGTTTGATTCTGTTCATCATGGGCCATAAAGCGGGAAGTCTTTTTGACGAATTTCCCGTATTTGGGATGTTTTACCCGTCGTTCGACTTCAACAACAAAGGATTTATCCATCTTGTTACTTACAACGATGCCGATTTTTTCCTTTCTTAATTTTCTGGTTTCCATTTTGTCTCGTTATATGAGCAGCACCCGGGTGCCTTTTAATGTTTTTTAACTGTTTTTGTAATCTGTTCCCCATTCCGGATCCGGAAGCGTAATTCGGTCTCGAGCCGTGCGATCGTCTTACGATAGGCCTTTATTTTATTTGGGTTTTCCAAAGGTGAAACGGCATGATTAAGCTTCAGTTTGGTAAGCTGGCGTTTCTCTTCCTCCAGCCTTTCCAAGACTTCACCCGTTGTAAATTCTCTGATGACTTTCTGTTCCATTTCTTATGCGGTTATTTGGAGCCACACGGAGATGTTGCTCTTCCTTTTTATACTGATTCTTCTTCGTAATCTCTCCTGATAACGATTTTTGTGCTTACAGGGAGCTTTTGTGCCCCTAAACGCAGGGATTCTTTTGCCACAAGTGCCGGTACTCCATCAATCTCGAAAAGGATTCTGCCCGGGGTCACCCTTGCCACAAAGTATTCGGGAGCGCCTTTACCTTTACCCATCCGGACCTCTGCAGGTTTCTTGGTGACGGGTTTATCCGGAAAGATCCGGATCCAGAGCTGACCTTCACGCTTCATATGCCGGGTGATGGCCTGACGGGCAGCTTCAATCTGCCGGCCGGTTATCCATGCTTCTTCCAGGGTCTTAATACCGAATGAGCCAAAGGCAAGCTGATGGCCGCGTTTGGCATTGCCTTTCATCTTACCTTTTTGCTGTTTTCTGTATTTAGTCTTTTTTGGTTGTAACATGAGTCAGAGATATTTGATTATATATGGTTAATAGTTCATTTGAAGTCGCGATGAAAACCCTTGCACAACTTATTTCCTTGGTCTTGATTTACTTCTCGGACCGCTGCCCTTACCCCCCCCGCGTTGCTGGGACGGTTTCATCTTGGTACTTGAAGCGACAGGCATCAGATCGGGTCGTCCATAGATTTCACCTTTACAAATCCAGACCTTGATCCCGATCCGGCCATAGGTGGTATGGGCTTCAGCTGTGGCATAATCAATGTCAGCACGGAAAGTATGAAGCGGGATCCGGCCCTCTTTATACTGTTCCCTGCGAGCCATTTCAGCCCCACCCAACCGGCCGGAGATCATCACCTTTATCCCTTCTGCTCCGATGCGCATGGCTGAGGCAATAGCCGTTTTAATAGCGCGCCGGTAAGAAATACGCCCTTCAATCTGACTGGCAACGGTGTTGGATACAATGACTGCATCCAGCTCAGGGCGTTTGATCTCAGAAATGTTGATCTGAATCTCTTTCTTCGTGATCTTCTTCAACTCTTCTTTCAGCTTATCAACTTCCTGTCCTCCTTTCCCGATTATGATACCCGGGCGTGCAGTATGAATCGTAACCGTGACAAGTTTCAGGGTTCGTTCAATGACAACTTTGGAAATACCGGCCTTTGAAAGCCGTGCATTCAGATATTTCCTGATCTTGTCATCCTCTATCAGCTTGGGTTCAAAATTCTTTCCCCCAAACCAGTTTGAATCCCAGCCCCGGATTATGCCTAACCTGTTAGCGATCGGATTGGTCTTTTGTCCCATTAAAATATTGTTTTATGATGCTTAATTATTTTCATTAACTTCTTCGGTGGTTTCTTCGGCTTCCACAACCGGTTTGTTATGGCTGTCAAGCAGGATAGTCACATGGTTGGAACGCTTCCGGATACGGTGAGCCCGGCCTTGCGGGGCTGGCTGTATCCGTTTCAGCTGACGTCCTGAATCAACGAAAATTTCCTTAACAAAAAGGTCACTTTCTTCAATTCTTACTCCCTCATTTTTTGCCTGCCAGTTGGAGATGGCTGAAAGAAGCAGCTTGCGCATACGCTCAGCCGGCTGTTTGGCATTGTGCTTCAGGATGTGCAGGGCCAGTTCAACCCGCTTACCTCTGATCAGGTCAGCCACCAGCCTCATCTTACGTGGGGATGACGGACAGTTGTTTAGCCTGGCAAAAGCCACTTGCTTCCTGGCTTCTTTTCTGTTTTCTGCTCTGGTTCGACTTCTAACTCCCATAGTCTATCGTTTAACCGCTTTATTACTTACCTCTATCTTTATTTCCGGCATGCCCCCTGAAAATCCGGGTTGGGGCAAATTCCCCCAGTTTATGGCCCACCATATTCTCTGTAATGTATACAGGAATGAATTTGTTCCCGTTATGGACGGCAATGGTCTGACCTACAAAATCAGGAGAAATCATTGACCCGCGAGACCAGGTCTTGATAACGGTCTTCTTCTTGGATTCAACCAGGTCGGCTACTTTTTTCTCCAGCTTGTAATTGATATAGGGACCTTTTTTAAGTGATCGGCTCATTTCTCAGGATATATTTAAGTTACTTTTTCCTTCTTTCAATGATGTATTGGTTCGATTGTTTTTTCTTCGAGCGGGTTTTATACCCTTTGGCGGGGATACCTTTCCGTGATCTCGGATGACCACCGGAAGCGCGTCCTTCACCTCCGCCCATCGGATGATCCACCGGATTCATGGCAACACCCCGGTTCCTTGGACGCCGGCCAAGCCAACGGTTACGGCCGGCCTTACCATGGGATTCCAGATTATGATCCACGTTCGATACCATTCCGATCGTAGCCTTACAAGCCTGAAGGATCATCCGGGTTTCGCCCGAAGGCATTTTAATGATGGCATACTTACCATCCCGCGACATCAGCTGGGCATAGGAACCTCCACTGCGAACCAGTTTGGCTCCCTGCCCGGGACGCAATTCCAGGTTATGGATCACCGTGCCAAAAGGAATCTCGCTCAAATAGAGCGTATTTCCGATCTCCGGCGAAACACCTTTCCCCGATAAAATCGTCTGACCCACCTTCAGTCCATGGGGGGCAATAATGTACCGCTTTTCGCCATCATTATAAGCAACCAGAGCAATCCGGGCGGAACGGTTCGGATCATATTCAATGGTCTTCACCACAGCCGGTATTTCTTCCTTGTCGCGTTTAAAATCAATGATCCGGTACATCTGTTTATGACCACCGCCAAGGTACCGCATGGTCATTTTCCCATCCTTGTTTCTGCCACCGGTCTTCCTTGAGGGAGTCAACAGACTCTTTTCAGGGGTCGCAGTTGTAATGTCATCATAGGAACTGATGACCTTAAAACGCTGACCGGGTGTTGTCGGTTTGTATTTCTTAAGCGCCATTTATTTAAATATTGCTGTAAAAATCGATTGATTCACCTTTTGCCAATGTAACGATGGCTTTTTTATACGTACTTGTCCTGCCCGAAATGATCCCACTTTTGGTATAACGGGTCTTATTCTTACCGGAAAAAATCATGGTATTCACGGTTGCCACATCAACCCCGTAGAGTTCCTTGATGGCCTGCTTGATCTGGAGCTTATTCGCTTTCCGGTCGACCAGAAACCCATACCGGTTGAGCTTTTCTCCCATCTGGGTCATCTTCTCGGTAATAATCGGCTTCAAAATGATTGTCATTGTCGTATCGAATTAGGTATTAATTCTCATGGATCTTCTCAACTTCCCTGATCGAACTTTCAGTCATCAGAAGTTGTGTGGCATCCAGAATCTCATAGGTATTCAGATCGGATGCCTTCATGACCTTTACCCGCTTCAGATTGCGGGAAGAAAGGATCAGATTTTCATCCGGATTAGGAATGACCAGCAAGGTCTTCTTTCCAGTCATCTGAAAATTCTTTAAAAGCTCCGTGAAATTCTTGGTCTTCGCGGTATCAAAAGAAAAATCTTCCACGATGGTCAAGGCATTATCCTTAATCTTGTAACTCAAAGCCGACTTCCTGGCCAATTTCTTCAATTTCTTGTTCAGCTTGAAATTGTAATCCCTGGGCTGGGGGCCGAAAATACGTGCACCGCCGCGGAATAACGGGCTTTTAATACTTCCCTTCCTGGATCCACCGGTACCTTTCTGCTTGTGAAGCTTTTTAGTACTTCCCGAGAGCATCGACTTTTCTTTCGTGCTGTGCGTACCCTGACGTTGATTGGCAAGGTGTTGCTTGACATCCAGATAAATGGCATGATCGTTTGGCTCAATGGCGAAAATTGAATCCGTCAGGGAGACTTTCCGATCGGTTTGGATCCCTTTTACATTATAAACTGCTACTTCCATCTCTCAATAATTACATATGAACCATTGGGTCCAGGAACAGCACCTTTGACTAACACCAGGTTCCTGTCCAGGATGATCTTTAATATCTGCAGGTTGATTACTTTCACGCGGTTACCACCCATCCGGCCAGCCATGCGCAACCCCTTCATGACGCGGGATGGCCAAGAGGAGGCACCGACCGATCCGGGAGCACGTAACCGGTTGTGCTGGCCATGACTAGCTTCTCCAACGCCGTGAAAATGATGACGTTTGACCACTCCCTGGAATCCTTTTCCCTTTGAAACCCCAACCACGTCGATATACTCGCCTTCCTCGAAGATGTCAACCCGGAGTATATCACCAAACACTTTCTGATGACCAAGCTCAAAACGGGTAAATTCAGCTACCACCTTCTTTGGGGTGATCCCGGCTTTTGAAAAATGTCCCCGTTCAGCCTTGGTTGTATGCTTTTCCTTCTTGTCCTCAAAGGCCAGCTGGATGGCATCATAACCCTCTTTTTCTTTGGATCGGACTTGTGTTACGACACATGGACCAGCTTCAATGACCGTGCAGGGAATGTTTTTTCCATTCACATCATAAATACTGGTCATCCCGATTTTTTTACCAATTAATCCAGACATTTGTTACGTTTTTTTCTTTGCTTTCTGTTTACGAATTACACCTTGATCTCTACTTCGACACCGCTTGGAAGTTCCAGTTTCATCAACGCATCGATCGTTTTCGATGTCGTGCTGTATATGTCCAGCAACCGCTTATAGGTGCATAACTGGAACTGTTCCCTCGATTTTTTGTTTACAAAGGTCGAACGCAGTACCGTGAAGATCTTTTTGTCGGTAGGCAATGGAATTGGACCACTAACGACGGCGCCCGTTGCCTTGACGGTTTTTACGATCTTCTCGGCCGACTTATCAACCAGGCTGTAATCGTAAGACTTCAGTTTGATTCTAATTCTCTGGCTCACGTTTTCTTTTTTTTAGTTGTTGAGACCATCGTGATGTGTCTCTATTTTATGATTGATAAACAGGGACATATCCCCTTATTTTAAATAATATATCGTTTTGGATCTCCGGCGGAGTGGCAGCATAATGCGAGAACTCCAGCATCTCAGTGGCCCTTCCCGAGGTCAGGCTGCGCAACGTTGTTACATAACCGAACATCTCGGATAAGGGTACCTTGCCACGAATGACCTGATTCCCGATCCGGTGTTCCACCTCTTCAACATGCCCCCTGCGCTTGGTCAGATCGCTGGTCACTTCTCCCATATAATCATTGGGTGTGATGACCTCAAATTTCATGATTGGTTCAAGCAGGGTAACTTTCGCTTTTTTACAGGCTTCTTTAAAGGCAATCCCGGCTGCAATCTGAAAGGATAGTGCATCCGAATCAACGCTATGATATGACCCATCGATCAGTTTGACTTTTACACTCTCCATGGGAAATCCGATGATCGGACCGCTTGTCATCGCTGATTTAAATCCTTTTTCAATGGCCGGGATGAACTCTTTCGGGATATTCCCACCTTTAATTTCATTCAGGAACTGTAATCCCTTCAACCCTTTATCGGCCGGTGAAACTTCAATAACCAGATCGGCAAAATGACCTTTTCCGCCACTTTGCTTTTTATAAACTTCGTGATGCAAAACGGTATTCGTTATCGCTTCTTTGTAAGCAACTTGAGGATTACCGCGATTCACCTCGATATTGAATTCACGACGCATACGGTCACAAAGAATGTCGAGATGAAGTTCCCCCATTCCACTGATCAGGGTTTGACCGGTCTCTTCATCAACCCGTACCTGGAAGGTCGGATCCTCATCGGTAAGTTTTTTCAGTGCGTTGGCCAGCTTCTCGAGATCATCCTGTGTTCTGGGTTCTACAGCCATGTTGATCACAGGATCGGGAAATACCATCGATTCAAGGATCAGCGGATGTTTTATGCTGCAGAGGGTATCGCCTGTACGGATATCCTTAAAGCCGACAGCTGCAGCTATTTCCCCGGCTTCAACCCGCTTTAGGGGATTTTGTTTATTGGCATGCATCAGCATGATCCGCAGCAGTCGCTCTTTTTTTTCGGTCCGGGTGTTTAATACCACCTCACCGGCATCAAGGGCACCGGAATAAACACGGAAGAATGCAATGCGCCCGACAAAGGGATCGGTTGCAATCTTGAAGGCAAGAGCGGTAAATGGTTCGGCTGGATCAGGGTGACGGACTTCTTCTTTTTCCGTATATGGATTGATCCCTTTCACCGGAGGCATATCATAGGGAGATGGAAGGAACCTTACGATGCTGTCGATCAGCAGCTGGACCCCTTTATTTTTGAATGAAGCGCCACAGATCACCGGTGTGATGCGGCTTTGGATCGTCGCCTTGCGCAGTTGGGCAATGATTTCCTCACGGGTGATCGAATCGGGATCATCCATGAACTTATGAAAAAGTTCATCACTTTCTTCAGCAGCGCCTTCGATCAGCTTCATCCGGTATTCATGAACCATGGTTTTCATATCGTCGGGTATGGGAATTTCAAAATATTCCCTTCCCAATGATTGTTCATCCCAGGTATAAGCTTTATGATCGATCAGATCAATAATACCGGAAAAAGACTCTTCCGATCCGATTGGAATCTGAACAGGAACCGGCTTGGCACCCAGTTTCTCTTTGATCTGATCGATTACATGAAAAAAATCAGCACCCGTTCTGTCCATCTTGTTGATGTAACTGATCCGCGGTACATGATATTTATCAGCCTGTTTCCAGACAGTTTCTGACTGTGGCTCGACGCCTCCGACTGCACAGAAAATGGCTACAGCGCCGTCGAGAACACGCAGGGAACGTTCTACCTCCACGGTAAAATCAACATGCCCGGGAGTATCTATGATATTAATCCGGTAGTTTTGGTTGTGAATATTCCAATAGACAGTTGTTACGGCAGAGGTGATCGTAATACCACGTTCCTGCTCCTGTACCATCCAATCCATTGTGGCAGTACCATCATGTACCTCGCCAAGCTTATAATTTATACCGGTATAATACAAGATCCTCTCCGTCGTGGTGGTTTTACCCGCGTCAATGTGGGCCATGATCCCAATGTTTCTTGTATTATCCAGCTTTTCGCTCATTATTTTTTTTTCTAGGCTACAACCGGAAATGGTTAAAACCGGAAATGGGAAAAGGCTTTATTGGCCTCCGCCATCCGGTGAGTGTCTTCTTTCCTTTTGAAGGCAGCACCTTCTTCTTTATAGGCAGCCATGATTTCGGCAGCCAGTTTCTGACCCATGCTTTTCTCATGCCGCTTCCGTGCATATGTCACCAGGGATTTCATCCCGATGGATACCTTTCGCGATGGACGGATTTCTGATGGGATCTGGAAAGTTGCTCCTCCGATACGACGACTCCGAACCTCAACGGAAGGAGTAACATTGGCCAATGCTTTCTTGAAAACCTCAAGGCCATTTTCCTTTGTTTTCTCAGAAACAATATCAATGGCTTCATAAAAGACATCATAGGAAATGTTCTTCTTGCCCCTCAGCATGATGTTGTTGACAAACTTTGTCACCAACGTGTCACTGTACTTCGGATCAGGGACCAGCGGCCTTTTCTTTGGTTTTGATTTTCTCATGGGTTCTTTCGTTGATAATACGCACCGGAATGCGTCTTTTCTGATTTATATTGTGTTAAGCCTTTTTTTCTTTGGGTCGTTTTGCACCATATTTGCTCCTTCGCTGTTTGCGTCCTTCAACTCCGGATGTATCCAGAGCCCCACGGATGATGTGATATCGGACTCCCGGCAGATCTTTGACACGGCCGCCACGGATCATGACGATGGAGTGCTCCTGCAAATTATGACCCTCACCAGGTATGTATGCGTTCACTTCCTTGCCATTGGTTAACCTGACACGGGCTACCTTACGCATGGCCGAGTTTGGCTTTTTGGGCGTAGTCGTATAGACACGGACACAAACTCCACGACGCTGCGGACAAGAATCCAGAGCAGGTGCCTTGCTTTTATCCGTTAATTTTTTTCTTCCTTTGCGAACCAGTTGCGAAATCGTAGGCATATAGCAATTTTTAATATGTATTTGTAAAAAGCCCTAAAAAATTGGGAGTGCAAAAGTACAAATTAATTTAATACAACAACATTGTCAAAGAAGACGGATGAACCATCTTTAATAAATTTAAACCATATGGGAAGATCTGCTTGAAAAAGCAAAGGAAGGCGATAAATTGGGCGAGATGCTGTATCGCATTCAACGTTCTGACTGCGATTGGAACCTATAGTGATCTCACTTTATCAGGTTTCCCTACTATTTCCGGCTTAATTCCCCGGCAAAAATCAACAATGATTTTGCGGGTGCAAATTTATAACTTATTTTGATTCAGACAAGAAAAAAGATTAAAAAAAGTCATAAATTATTTTCCACGGATGATCATCACGGTTCCTTCCATGTCAGGCAAAATCATCAAGGGTTCCGGTATTTGCCTCATGAACTCATCTACGGCCTCCACCACACCTTGCCATTTTGGATTATAATCATGGATCAGGATAACTCCCCCGGGAGTCAATCTGGGATAGAAAAACTCAAGTCCGGCCCGTGTCGGATTATAGAGATCGCAATCTATGTTCACCAGGGCAAACCGTTCATGCTCCAACCCGGAAACCGTTTCCGGGAAATATCCCTTATGAATCACCAGGTTCGCATTCCCCTTAATCCTTTTTATAACCCGTAATATATTCGTATCAGCAAAATCATTTTCTGTATAGGTTGCCGCGGCACCCGTTTCTTTCCTCAGATCCTTTCGGTTAAAACCCTCGAAGGTATCGAAAAGATGTAATTTCCGTCCGGGATCCATGTGATGCAGGATCCGTGCACTTTCACCCTTATAAACTCCCAATTCCGCAAAATCGCCGGGTATCTTCTCCCGGGTTAACCGTTCAATCTGAAACCACCAGTTGAAAAAGCGGACCTTGTCAGGGAAATGTCGCTCCATCTGAACGACCTGCCTTGATAACCGGCCTGTTTTTTTTGCAACCTGCCACGCGGCCGGTTGATATTCACGGTCGAAAAACATATCCCAGAGATACCGGATGAACAGGATCAGAACGACAAGAATCAGAGTGTAATTAAGTATTTGAAAAACCGGAATTTGCATTACTAAAGAAGAATTATAGTATCAAATCTGACTGTAAAAATAGGAAATCCAATCGTAAATCTCCACACCTCGATAAATAACATCGCTGGTCTGTAAAAAGAAACCCCGCTCACTGGCAGGGTTTCCGGAATAATTTATTAAAGTCTTTTGTAGGATCAGGGATCGATCTTCACGATCATGGTCTGAACAAGCGCATTGGGAGCATTCGAAGGGGTACTCGCATCAATAAAAACAATACATGCCCAACCACCCTGAGGCACCCTGTAATTGGCTCCATAGGTATTTGCATCGTTGTACATTTGTTGCATCATGGCTGTCTTATTGGGAACACCACTTTTACCGATTCCGTTCCAGGCCGTTGGGACATCAAATAACCATAATGCTCCCTGCAGATCCGACCACAGGTATCCGGGATACCAGTCGAGATGGTTGATCAGCCAGTTGATATGATCCCAATTCCCTACCTTGGCAAAATCAGGCATCGAATTCGGGTATAAGGAAGAATAGACCTTCATATTATAGTTGCCAAATCCGATCGTAGTTTGGTTATCACAGCACCATGACTGATAGGTTCCATTGATAATTTCGTAACCAGTTCCACAATTCGTCAACTTGGCGTCAACGTATCCGCCCATTGATCCCGGAGCATAATTAGTCTGGATTTGATAGGTACAGGTCGGTGGCAAGTTCATCCATGGCGGGAGAATTACATCGGCAGCAGGATTTCCGCTTCCGAGCGCAAAATCGATCATGCCATCGGTACCCTGCCCGCTGATCTTAATATCGTCAGTGGTTGTCCAGGTATAAAAAGGTTCGTATGAAAAGACGGTACCCTTTCTGACAAGAATAGATAATCTGAATTCAAATGAATCGGCTTGATCAAGATTGTCGACATACTCCACGATCAGGGGTTGGCCTTCTCCCTTCCAAGCTTCATTGTTGAATGATTTGTAGAAAGTACCATTCCGGTAAACCTCGATTTTGAAAATGGCCGGCATGTCGATTTTTAATCCATGAGATTGTCCGGCATACAGTGAACCGGCATAATCCTGCGGATTCTTAACAAAAATATCGCCAAAGAATGCCTGGGTATGAACGGCGATCTGTCCGATCTGGAAATACTCAAACCCGAAATTGGTAAAGTGGGCAGTATCGTAACATACCACTTCGATCGGAAGCTCATTTTTCTCGAATTTATCAACAGTAAAGGTTCTTTCAAGCGATTGAGAAACAAATCCGGAATAGGTTGAACCGGTATGTGGTGTGGCAGCCAGCAACTGGTCATCATTTTCTGTGCTGGGCGTATTATTGTCAGTGAACAGCTGGAACTCATTCAGGGTATAGGAACCCGGAGCCAGCTTAATAACATTGGTGTAGGGCTTGTCATTGATGTAAACCACATCCAGTTTGTAATTCACATTGTTGATCCGGACTTTAACATAATCAGATTTTACGCTGAAACAGTCACCGGCTTTCAGACTCCCGGTACTGGCCCCCGGTTCGATTGCGAAACTGAGGTCACGGGTGGGAGATTGTTCATCTTGTTTGAGTTTGTTGCAACTCGTTACGGTCAGAATGACCAGAATGGCCATCAGAAGACCGATTGTACTTTTCATAATTGTTTTCATAATGTTACGTTTTACTTAATTTATTTTACATTTTTTTGATTAATACTTTTTACTTTGTGCCATAACATCTGGATATGAACACTTATAAAATCTATAATACAAATGTAAGTCTGTCAATAATATTTTGAAAATTGTAATAAGCAAGTGTGGAAAAATACAAAGTAAGTGTTATGTTATAATTAGTATCTGTTTTGCAGGTCAGTTTGGAACAGATCAGGAGGAGGGTAACAATCGTTTTTTTTTTTAGAATTCCTGGTAAAAATCAAAAAAAAGGTGGCACCCAGCCAGGTGCCACCCATTCAAAGTAAAATCAAGAAAACGTAACAAATTACGGTTGCCAGATGTTGGCTGAATTCCGGTAACCGGGTAGATTGGTATACCAGTCGGGATGACTGATCCCTCCCGAAGTAGCCCAATCTGCAAAATAGTTATATGCCTGAGTGATATCCATGTATTCTACCGGATAATCAAATGTTACCGGGATGTTTAAAGCCCAGGGCAGGTTCTGTAAAGTTTTATAATACCTTCCGATACCCGGATTTGAACTATCATCGACAGTACCAAAATAACTCTGGTCCACCAGCGAGGTCGGAATATAATTCGGAAGATGAACTTCGATTGCACGATCCATATTCTTGATAAGGAATGGATTGAACGGGGCCGTACCAACAATGGTCGTCGACAGCGGTGTGGTAAGGTGGATGGTAATGGTGATCGTATCAGCCGTTCCCACTCCCGTACCGGAAATGGTATTGAAGAAGGTTTGTGAGCTGATGCGGTGAATGACATCGTCGGTGTTATCCCAGGCAACAATTACGGCTTTATTCTGGCCGGCTTCCGTGCCATTGGCATTGATCGACACATAGCTGTGCAATAATCTGTAGCCAGTAACCGATGCGATCTGGGAAGGATCCAGTCCGTCGATCTGGAATCCAAACCCGTTCTTCAGACTGGCGCCTGCAGCCTTCACATAAAATTTGGCGATGATGTCGACAACCTGGTTCTGGGTATTGGTCCTGAGGTTGTACTTATAATAGATCACAAGGTCATTTACATCATAATCGCCCTTGCTTGGCCAAAGATCTTCATAAACAGCCGTCCCGGTAGTATAATTATCGGTGATCGGAGGAGGAGGAGGAGGAGGAGGATTTACTCCCTCGGGATTACAATCCGAAGTCGGAATCGTATTTGCAATATTGGCAAAACTGACAAAGGTTGCACCGTTGATGAAGTTTGAAGGTCCGCCACTTACCAGCACACCATTAGTCTGTGCAACTTCCACAGGACCAGTCACTACGTTAGGACCATCGAACCGGATATCGTGCGACACCTTCACCTCGTTTTCCAATCCGCTTCCTGTAATATCCTGGTTCATGCGAAGATCGAAGGTAGAGATCATCGATTGATCAATAAGCTTCATAAAAGCCTGGCCGCCCTGGATATAGGTTTCCTGGTACACTTTCAGGTATCCTGTCTGGTTGGTAAATTCGCAATTGTTCAGATGGAAATCAAGGTGAACAATAATTTTGCAGGCATTCAGGATATGACTGTTGTTGCAGTTCATATGTCCCATCACCTCGATCGTACCATTGTTCGTGACCTGTTCATGTACGTTAAAATCGCCTGAAATTGTCAGAATACCCGAATTGATCAGCTCTGGATTATGCGGGCCACCGCTGTTCATCAGATACTGTCCTCCGACATTCATGATGCCAAAGTTCTGAACAAGTTCCTTAGGAGTGAAATTATCGGCAATGGACAGGGTACCGTAATTGGATAAGGTCGAATTATCATCCTTTGACATTGAGCTAAGGATAGCTGTTCCGGTGCTTGAGACAACGACCGTACTTTCATCCTGGTTATCGCCCATGTCCAAAATCCCGGTGAAAGTCCCGCAAATGATCAGCGTGCCTTTTTTTACAATAATATGCCCGGAAGCTGAAGTGGTAATATAATAGGTGTTACCGTCATTGATCGTCTTGTTCTGCACCCCGGAAAGGGTATATGAAGGTGTTGCGGCTGAACAGTCCGGTCCGACAGAACTGCTGCCCATGGTGCTTTTCCCGCCGCCCTGTAAATTAAAAGTATAATTGATGTTGGTGCTAACCGGAACACTGACGATCTGGGTGGCGGCATTATACGGTGTCAGCTTCAGATAAAGCTGCGTAACAGCAGTCGGAACACGTATCTTGACGATCATCGGGATGTCATTTCCAACATACCCGGTAAAGATCAGATTTCCCTCCTTGTTGGGATCTGCATCATATATACCGACCGCGTTATAAGGATAACTGACTCCCGGAAGATTCATGCTGAGATCAAGGGTCACTTCACGGGTCATCTCCCAGTTGAAGTTTGCCGGTACATTCAGGTCGAATATTGAATTGACCTTCTGTGTAACTGTTGGAGTTGTAACAAAGTCTTTTCGGCATCCTGTGAAAAAGAATGTCGAGACTGCCAACCCGATTGCGAATAAAAATAATGTGCGTTTCATGATTTTACTTTTTAGTGCTTTGTTTTTTGGTGTTTTTTTCATTCACTTTTGTATAGATAAAAATGAATTTCGACCTAAAATTATGATTGTCAACTCCATATATAAAGGAGGAATAAGTAAGCGTGATGAAAAGCACTCAAAACGTGTCCCGGAATTTAGTTTTCGTAACAGGTAAAAAAGGCAATTGAAAAGGAAAGAAGGTATTTGTTAATATATACTCTCCTGCCTTCTCACTCCATGCCGGTTATTGTGTTATTTTTGCAGCCCGTATCATGGAAATGACAAACGACATTCTCGACGGATTAAATGAGCCACAGCGGAAGGCAGTTGTTGAAACTGAAGGACCGGTCATGGTTATTGCCGGAGCAGGTTCAGGGAAAACAAGGGTTCTGACTTACCGGGTGGCCTATCTGGTAAAGCTGGGTGTGGACCCCTTTCATATCCTCGCATTGACTTTTACTAATAAAGCGGCCAGGGAGATGAAAGACCGGATTGTTACGCTGGTCGGAAAAGAAGCCCAGAATGTTTGGATGGGTACCTTTCACTCCATTTTTGCAAGGATCCTCCGGGTTGAAGGACACCGGCTCGGATATCCTCCGAATTATACGATCTACGATACGGATGATACCAAACGGGTAATCAGAAATCTGATCAAAGAAAATAATCTTGATGACAAAGTCTACCAGCCGGGCTATATCCTGCACCGGATTTCAGCCGCAAAAACAAGTCTGATCTCAGCAGAAGAATATAACGCCAATCCTGAAATCCAGGAATATGATATCTCGTCCGGCAAGGCTCTTACCGGAAAGCTGTACACCCAGTACGAGAACCGGCTGAAACGGTCATCAGCCATGGATTTTGATGATCTGTTGTTTAATATGAATATCCTGCTTCGCGATTTCCCGGATGTTTTGTACAAATACCAGCAGAAATTCAGATATGTTCTGGTGGACGAATACCAGGACACCAACTATGCTCAGTACCTGATCCTCAAAAAACTGGCGGCCAACAATGAAAATATTTGTGTCGTGGGCGATGATGCCCAAAGTATTTATGCGTTCCGGGGGGCAAATATCCAGAATATCCTGAATTTCCGCAATGACTACCCCGATCATAAGGTTTTCAAACTGGAACAGAATTACCGCTCCTCAAAAACCATCGTGAAAGCGGCTAACAACATAATCATCAACAACAAGAACCAGATTTACAAAGAAATATGGACGGAGAATGAAGAGGGTTCACGGATCCAGCTGATCCGGGCTTCTACCGATTCAGAAGAGGGTAACCTGGTGGCCCAATCGATTTTCGAGAACAAAATGAACCATCAACTGCCCAATTCACACTTTGCGATCCTTTACCGGACGAATGCCCAGTCGCGCGCACATGAAGAATCATTACGGCGGCTGAATATTCCTTGCAGGATCTTTGGAGGTGTTTCATTTTATCAAAGGAAGGAAATCAAGGATATGCTTGCCTATTTCAGGCTGGTTATCAATCTGAGGGATGAAGATGCTTTTTTACGGGTGATCAATTATCCGGCTCGCGGAATCGGGAAAACCACGATAGAGAAAATCATGGTGGCTGCCGATGAACAAAGAAAGAGCATTATCGATCTGTTCGAAAATCCGGGTCTGATCCGGTCAAGGTTATCCGAAAGTACCACCCAGAAAGTCATTGACTTCATAACCATGGTCAAAAGCTTTACAACACAGTTGAAGACGCGGAATGCATTTGACATGGCCAGGCATGTTGCCGGCTCTTCCGGACTGCTCAAGGAGATGCATGAAGACAAAACACCGGAAGGTGTGAGCAGGTTTGAAAACCTGGAAGAATTGCTGAATGCAGTCAAGGAATTTTCTGAGTCGCCAAGAATCAATGCTGAAACGGGTGAAATAGAGACCGACTCCATCCGCACCCTGGATGAGTTTATGCAGGAGGTTGTCCTACTGACGGATGCGGATGATAAAAATACCAATGAGAAAGATCGGGTCACCCTTATGACGGTGCATTCTGCAAAAGGACTTGAATTCCCTTTTGTTTATGTGGTCGGACTGGAAGAAAACCTTTTTCCTTCCATCCAGTCCCTGAATTCACGCACGGATCTTGAAGAGGAGCGCAGGTTGTTTTATGTTGCCGTCACCCGTGCCCAACAGAAACTCACGCTCAGTTATGCCGAAAACCGGTACCGTTGGGGGAACCTGACCCTCTGCGACCCCAGCCGGTTCATCAGCGAGATTCCTGAGGAATATATCGACTTTCCAAGAAAAACGGCAGCACACACGAAAAGCTTTATTTCAGGAGAGAACTTCTCCAGTCTGTTACCCGGTTTGAATCTTCCTGGCCAAACAACCCTCATCCCAAAGCGATTCAAGAAAATTGACTCTTCCAAACCAGTCTCCAATTTTCCGGTCACAGATATAAATGAAATCCAGGCTGGGATGGAGGTTATCCACGAGCATTTCGGCAAAGGGAAAGTTATCAGTCTGGAAGGTGAAGGTCCGAATAAAAAAGCAACGGTCTTCTTTCCTGAAATAGGTCAAAAACAGTTGCTCCTCCGTTTCGCCAGATTGCAGATCGTTTAATTTACGGAACCGTTTTTATTTCAGCTCAAGGTCGCTGGTCAGTACGCCGATCAGCGAGCCATCTTTCCTGCATAATGGGATTGAATAGGTAACCATGACCACTCCGCCCCCTCCGTCGTCGAAATACGGGTTGCTCCAGCACGGTACTTTACCTGTCACCGGTACCGAATACCATTCACTCAGGGTATAATCATAGGAAGAAAGAAGATCGACCTGCCGGTATCCGTTTCCATTTCTGCAGACATACGGGGCAGCCAGCTGGTTTTTCCCTTCCGCTACTGCAGGTGCAAAGGCGAGGGTAGCTCCATAGATGACAGGATATTTTTTCAGGTAATTGGTCAGAATTACCGGTATGTCGGCAGGTTTTGGTTCTTTGCTTTCAAGTTCCTTTGCAAGTTTTCCCAAGGCTGCTTCGACCAGGGCTCTTTCGGTAGAAGAGGGTAAAGAAAGGATCGATTCATGAAAATGGATTATCTTCCAGCCTTCACTGCTCCTTTGCCATACAAAGGTTTCACACAGGAAAAGTTCGGTCACTTCATCTGCAAGTGAAACGACCTTTGTTTTTCCGTAGGCAATCCAGATTGCAGCATCTGCCGAAAGGACTTTCACCTGTGAATGGACAAAATTAAAATCCTGTCTTTTCACAGGCCCCCACATACTCTTCACCTGTGAGAGAAACTCCTTATGGGAGTATGGAAGCCCGCCGGTCATGAAAATGGCAGCGCTGTCCTGGCTAAGCCACTGGAAAGATGAGTCGATGTTGAGTTTGTCAGCGTACTGCGTTACCCTGTCCATCAGGAGGTTTACCGTATCAGTCACTGCTTTGGTCTGTTCCGCGGTCAATTCCTGTTTACTGACCTTACAACCAGCCATACTGCCCAAAAGGAGCATCAGGATTACCGGAAAAGCAAATGATTTTGTCATCATAGGAAAATGGTTTTGGTTGTATTACAAAGGTAAAAATACGGAAAGATATTTATCGTATCTTTGCAAAAACTTGAAATTTACAACAAAAATGGAATATAATACCACCCGGGAACAGATGATCATTCCTGAATATGGCCGGAACATCCAGAAAATGATCCAGTACATCTGTACCATTGATGACCGTGAAAAACGCAATAAGGCAGCCCGATTCATCATCAGTGTGATGGCTCAGATGCACCCTTCGGTCAAGGAATCAGGGGATTACAAGCAAAAGTTATGGGATCACATGTTTATTATTTCTGATTTCAAACTGGATGTGGATGCCCCCTATCCTCCTCCTCCTCCGTTATCATTGAGTACGAAACCTGAACATCTCACCTATCACGATAAAGAGATTGAATTCAAGCACTATGGTAAGAATATCGCTATGATGCTGGAAAAAGCGATGGAGTATGAAGAAGGTCCTGAAAAAGATGCTCTTGTACATGCCATCGCCAACCACATGAAGAAATCGTATCTGAACTGGAACCGGGAATCCGTATCCGATGATCTCATTGAAGCCCATCTTGCCACACTGTCAAAAGGAAAAGTCAAATTACACGAGGACTTCCGGTTTACCAATACCAATGACATCCTGGCACGTAACAAGAAACGGAAATCTTTCCGTCCTCCGATGAACGGAAATATCCAGCAGCGCCCCAGAAGAAATCAGCCATGAGTTCCTTTGAAATCACCGGAGGTAAAAGACTGCACGGTGAAATCATTCCCCAGGGTGCAAAAAATGAGGCCCTGCAGGTGATTTGTGCCACGTTGCTTGTATCCGAAAAAGTCACAATACATAACATTCCCAATATCCGGGATGTAAACCGGCTCATCGAGCTTCTGCAGGATCTTGGGGTTGTCGTTACCAGGAACAACCCCTCCTCCTATTCTTTTGAGACCCGGGAAATCCGGTATGACTACCTGAATTCGAGGGAATTCCGGGAGAAGGTTGGCACCATGCGCGGTTCGATCTTGATCCTCGGTCCATTAATAGCCCGTTTTGGAAAAGGAACGATTTATATTCCGGGGGGAGATAAGATCGGCAGGCGCCGTCTGGATACCCATTTCCTCGGGTTGCAAAAGCTTGGTGCCAGATTTTCCTACCATCCGGATGAGCAATACTATACCGCTGAAGCAGAACAGCTTAAGGGGACTTACATGCTTCTGGATGAAGCCTCTGTCACCGGCACCGCAAATATCGTCATGGCCGCAGTCCTATCCATTGGAAAGACGGTTGTTTTTAATGCTGCCTGCGAACCCTATATTTCCCAGCTGTGCACCATGCTGGTTCGGATGGGCGCCAGAATAGAGGGGATTGGATCCAATCTCCTGACCATCGAAGGGGTTGCACAACTGCATGGCTGTGAACATACCCTTCTTTCCGACATGATTGAAGTGGGTAGTTTTATTGGTCTGGCAGCAATGACGAGGTCTGAAATCATCATCCGGAATGTCAATTACCAGCAATTGGGTATGATCCCGGAGGCCTTCAGACGGTTGGGTATCCAGATAGAGAGGAAAGGGGATGATATCGTTGTTCCTTCACGCGACCATTATGAGATTGAAAGCTTTATGGACGGGTCGATCATGACCATCGCGGATGCACCATGGCCGGGCTTTACTCCGGATCTCATCAGTATTGTCCTCGTGGTTGCCACCCAGGCAAAGGGTTGCGTGCTGATTCACCAGAAAATGTTTGAGAGCCGTCTCTTTTTTGTTGATAAGCTCATCGATATGGGTGCAAAGATTATCCTTTGTGATCCGCACAGGGCAACAGTCATCGGTCTGGACCGTCAATACCCTCTCAGGGCCATCCGGATGTCGTCGCCAGATATCCGTGCCGGTGTAGCCCTCCTTATTGCAGCCCTTTCTGCGGAAGGGAAAAGCATCATTGACAATATCGAGCAGATCGACCGGGGTTACGAGGAAATCGACTTCCGTTTACGTGCTCTGGGTGCTGATATTCGCCGAATCAATGGCTGACATTTTGTCTGTCCCATTTCTCTGGCAAATTTTTTGACTCATAAAAAAATTCAATGAAGAATAAAAGTGAAATGTCGAAACACGAACCGAAAGAGAAAAAGAGAGTAACAGAGCCTGCACAATCTGAACACAAAGAGCATAACGGTTTCATGGAAGCCGGAAAGGATCAGGAGCCTGTTCCTTACGATCAGCAAGCTACAACAGGTGTGGAGGATGAAACGGGTGAGGATAAAGCGGAACAAAAGCAAAATGGAAATCTTGCCGGACAAGTTGCCGAATTAACGGATAAATACCTTCGTTTATATTCGGAATTCGATAATTACCGTAAACGGACCCTGAAAGAAAAAATCGAGCTCAGTAAGAGCGCGTCGGCCGAATTGATTACCAAGTTGCTGCCGGTCCTCGATGATTTCGAGCGCGCCATAAAAGCTTTCGATGCAAACCCCGAGTCACCTCCCGGGATCAAAGAGGGTATTTTATTGATATTCAATAAATTTATTACCATCCTGAATCAGGAAGGATTAGAGCAGATGAAAACCATTGGGGAAGAGTTCAATACCGATTTTCATGAGGCCATCACGAATATCCCTGCGCTCAATCCGGAGCAGAGAAATAAAATCCTGGATGAAGTTGAAAAGGGATACCTGCTGAATGGGAAAGTGATGCGTTATGCAAAGGTCGTCGTCGGGAATTGACGGTTTACAATGACTCATTCCTTCAAGATTCAAACACTTTATGACCAAATGACTTAATGACCTGATGACCTAATGACTTAATGACCTAATAACCTGATGACCAAGCGCGACTACTACGAAATACTTGAGGTGAGCAAGGAAGCCAGTTCTGATGAGATCAAAAAATCATACAGGAAGCAGGCTTTGCGATATCATCCTGATAAAAATCCCGGCAATAAAGAGGCAGAGGAAATGTTCAAGGAGGCAGCCGAAGCATATGAAGTACTGAGTGACCCGGATAAAAAAAGGCGATACGATCAATTCGGCCATGCAGGGCTAGGTAACGGATCCGGATTCTCAGGATTCAGCGGGGGAGGCATGAGCATTGATGAAATTTTTCAGCATTTCGGTGATATTTTCGGTGGCGGTTTTAATGATCCGTTTTCTTCGTTTTTCGGAGGAAGAAAAAGCCAGGGAAGGACGGTTAACCGGGGTTCAAACCTTAGAATAAAAGTCAAGATGACCCTCGAAGAAATAGCCCATGGAGTAGAAAAAAAGATCAAAGTCAATAAATATCTTGCATGCGCCACCTGCAAGGGAACCGGTGCTAAGGACGGAAATGCCTATTCGACTTGTTCGACATGCCGGGGTACCGGTCATGTTAGCCGTATAACAAATACCTTCCTGGGTCAGATGCAAACCACGACGACCTGTCCGAATTGCGGTGGCGAGGGTCAGATCATCACCAGCAAATGTCCTGACTGTGCCGGGAACGGGGTTATCAAGGGTGAGGAGGTTATCTCCATCAAGATTCCGGCAGGAGTTTCCGAGGGTATGCAACTTTCACTGGGCGGAAAAGGGAATGTGGCTGCCCGTGGTGGCATTGCCGGTGATCTCATCATACAGATCGAAGAGATTAAGCATGCCTATTTTGACCGGGAAGGGAATAACCTCATTTATGAACTGTTTATCACATTTACCGACGCAGTTCTTGGAACAACCCTGGAAGTTCCTACCATCGATGGAAAAACAAAGATCCGGGTGGAGCCTGGGACCCAAAGCGGAAAGATCATACGTATCAAAGGGAAAGGTATTCCGAATGTTAATGAATACGAAGCCAAAGGAGATCAATTTGTAACCCTTCATATCTGGACTCCGAAAAACCTTTCGAAAGAAGAAAAACTTCTTCTGGAAAAACTGAATAAGTCAACGAATTTCCAGCCCGATCCGAAATACAGGGAAAAGAACTTTTTTTCCCGGATGAAGGATTATTTTGAGTCCTGACATCCTGTTTAACGGCATTCGCTGAAGGAATACCAATAAATGCCATTCACCACAATATCTGATCATGTACCTTTTTTCAGCCAATCAAATCACCAAACAATTTGCAACCCACCTTGCACTTGATAAAGTGAGCATCAATGTCCCTGAAGGAAGCATCTTCGGGTTGCTGGGTCCTAACGGAGCCGGTAAAACCACCCTTCTCCGGATCATCAACCGGATCATCCTTCAGGATGAAGGCGAATTGTTATTCCGGGGGAAGGTGCTGACTTCGTCAGACACGGAAGAAATCGGTTATCTTCCGGAGGAACGCGGTTTATACAAAAAAATGACGGTTGGAGAACAATCTCTTTACCTGGCACAACTCAAAGGGCTTAGCAAACACGAAGCCCAGAAACGCCTCAGATATTGGTTTGAGAAATTTGAGATCACCGCCTGGTGGAACCGCAAGGTGGAAGAACTTTCAAAAGGGATGCAGCAAAAGGTTCAATTCCTTATTACCATCATCCATGAGCCGAAATTACTGATCTTCGATGAGCCTTTCACCGGTTTTGATCCCATCAACGCCAGTATGCTCAAAGATGAGATCTTTGAACAAAAGTCAAAGGGTACAACCATCATTTTTTCCACCCATAACATGGCTTCTGTCGAGGAGCTTTGCGACAACATCGCCCTCATCAATAATGCACGGGTCATCCTTGAAGGAAATGTCAGGGATATTAAAAAAACATTCAAAACCAATGCCTTTGAGATAACCTGTAATATCTTTGAAGGCAGCCTTAAGGCCCTTCTTCCATCATCTTTTTTAGTTCTGGAAGAGGAAACTGATATCGACCACCTCCGGGCCAGGTTACAACTACCTTCCGGGGCGACAGCCAATGAGTTGCTGAAATCATTGCTCCCCCATGTCATTGTTTATTCCCTGAATGAGATTATCCCCAGCATGAATGATATTTTCATTAGCTCGGTCACTCAACAGAATATCTAATCCGCTTCATCGAACTGATATGAAAAAAATATTTCTTATTCTGAAACGTGAATACCTGACCAGGGTACGGAAAAAGTCGTTCATTGTCATGACCATCCTGGGCCCCCTGCTGATGGCAGCGATTGTAGTTGTTCCCGTTTATCTTTCAACCAGGGGCAATGAGACTAAAACCGTTGCAGTCATTGACGAAACGGGTTTCTTTTATGAAAAATTCAAGGATACCGAAAACATCAAGTTTCATTACCTGGTCAGCGATATCCGGTCGGCTAAGGCCAATTTCACTCAAAGCGGTGATCATGCTCTGCTGTATATACCGAAAACAGAGCTAACCTTGCCTGCCCATGCAATCCTCTATTCGCAAAATAACGTAAATATCAACGTAAAGACCTATATCAAGTCTGTAATGACAAAAAGGATCGAAGAACTGAAGCTGGAAGCCAAGCTGAAAGATATCCAGAGCGGTTCAGGTAATCCGGTCACTGTAGATGATATCATGCGTTCCATTAAGGCTACGGTCGACATCAATACCCTGAAAATCGGTGAAGATGGAAAAGAATCCAAAAGCTATACAGAGATCAGCATGGTTCTTGGTCTGTTCGCCGGGATCCTGATTTATTTCTTCATTTTCATGTTTGGCTCTCTTGTCATGCGCGGGGTCATTGAAGAAAAAACAAACCGTATCGTTGAGGTGATCGTTTCTTCTGTTAAACCGTTTCAGCTGATGATGGGCAAAATTGTTGGTGTCGGGCTTGTCGGATTGACCCAGTTCTTGCTCTGGGTTGTGCTGACCTTTGGAATCGTTACCATCGTAACTTCTTCCATGGCATCCAAAGACGTCAAGAAATCAGCAGCAGAGAAGATTATGAATCAAAGCCAGGTCTATGCACCTTCCGGTGCGGCCTCCACTGAAATCGTCGGGGAGGAAAAAGGTAAGGTCAATGAAGCGATGAGTGTACTGAATTCCATCGATTTTCCGGTCATGATCGGATCTTTTATCTTTTTCTTCCTGTTCGGGTACCTGATGTATGCGGCGTTATTTGCAGCCATCGGAGGGGCGGTTGACAACGAGGCCGACACTCAGCAATTCATGCTTCCCATCACGGTCCCGCTTATCCTTGCCATCATCATGGGACAATATATCATCCAGGATCCCGAAGGACCTGTTTCTTTCTGGTTTTCCATCATCCCACTGACTTCCCCCGTTGTCATGATGATCCGGATCCCGTTCGGCGTGCCATACTATGAAGTGGCTCTTTCCATGTTCCTGCTGGTACTCGGTTTCCTGGGTACGACCTGGCTTGCTGCGAAAATTTACCGTACTGGAATCCTCATGTACGGAAAAAAAGTGAATTACAGGGAACTTTGGAAGTGGTTGACCTATAAGAACTGACTACTGACTTTCTTCCCAACCTCGCTTTCAGCTTTTATCAAATAATCTGGACCAGCGGTATTTTTTACGCTTCTTCCAATCCTTTCTGTGATATACATAACTGATGATCAACGGAATGACTGAGGTGGCTTCCGCATACACCATTGTTTCATAGACCGTATCGACTTTCCCCCAGGAGGAGGCTTCTTTCAGTGTGGAGCTTGAACAGGCCCCGTCACGGGGATCGGCAACGGTTATCTGAACGGCATATTTGTGCATGGGAACCTCTTTACCCAGAACTTCGGCACAGATGACTGTATCCTGGATAAAATTCTTGGGTACTCCCCCACCGATCATAAACAAGCCGGAGGTCTTTGCAGCCATTTTTATCCGCGTCAGTTCCAGAAAATCTTTCACCGAATCGATGGAGACATGTTCGCTGGGATGATCCCACTGATGCTTTACCAAACCGAATCCGGCACTGCTGTCACTGAAGGCCGGACAAAAAATGGGAACATCATGCTCGTAACACACCTGGACCAGAGAATCTTTTTTAACGGAATTTTTTACCAGCCATTTTCCCATTTCACGGATGAACTCGCGGGAAGAATAGGGCCGTGGTTCCAATGTGTTAGCTATTTTATTAATGGTCATATCACAAACCTGAAGCTCCTCTTCATCAATATAGGTATCATAGATCCGGTCGATATATTGTTTCCTGAGATCGGCATCATTGGCATTATAGCTGCCTTTATAATGTTTGAAACCCAGGGCTTCAAAGAAATCCATATCCACGATGGAGGCACCGGTAGCTATGATCGCATCGACCATATTATACTTTACCATATCGACATAGACCTGCATGCAGCCGCCTGCACTGGTGCTTCCGGCAAGGGTTAAAAATACCGTACACCCCTGATCGTTTATCATCCTGTTCAGTGTGTCGGCAGCAGCAGCGGTATCGCGTGACGTAAAGGACATTTCCCGCATCGAATCGATAATGCGTGTCGAATCAAAGGATGTGATATCGATATGCTTTATGGTCTCTTTTAATAAGGATTTCTTCCGTTTCATATCCATTTTTTTTCAAAAATAATCAATAACCCAGAATCTTCAGCATAGACTTGTAGCTCTGCTCTTTGGAAAATAATTTAGTATAGATCTCATCATTTTCATCCCGGTCGATCAAGACATGTTTGGGTGCAGGTAATAAACAATGCTGGATCCCGCCATACCCTCCGATCGCTTCCTGGTAGGCACCGGTATGGAACATTCCGATGAACAGAGGAACCTCCCGGTTGAATTTCGGAAGGAATACGGCATTCGAATGCTCTTCGGCATTATAATAATCTTCGCTGTCGCATGTCAATCCACCCAGAAAAACACGCTCATACTCAAAATCCCAGTTATTCACCGCCAGGAGAATGAACTTCTGGTGAATCGCCCAGGTGTCGGGAAGTGTGTTCATAAAGGAACTGTCGATCATATTCCATATTTCCCGGTCATTTTGACGTTTCTGGTCAATAATGGAGAATAAAACCGCTCCGCTTTCACCAACAGTAAACGATCCGAATTCAGTAAATATATCAGGATCAGGTACTTCATTTCTCTCACATATACTCTTGATCTGAGCAACGATCTCCTCTGCCATGTATTCATATTCAAAATTGAACGCCAATGAGTTCTTGATTGGGAATCCCCCTCCGATATTCAGAGCGGTCAATTCCGGGCAAAGTTTCTTTAGTTCGCAATAGACATGAACACTCTTGGTTAATTCATTCCAGTAATAGGCAGTATCGCGGATTCCGGTATTGATAAAAAAATGGAGCATCTTCAGTTCGAACTTCGGATTGTTTTTTATTTTCTCCAGATAATATGGAACAATATCGTTATAACGTATTCCAAGGCGTGAAGTATAGAAGTCGAACTTAGGCTCCTCTTCGGATGCGATCCGGATTCCTAATTTAACTTTGTTACGGATGTCATGTTCGTATTTATCGAGCTCAAAAAGATTGTCAAGAACAGGAACGGTATTGGCAAATCCACTGTTGATGAGATCAATGATGAATTCAATGTATTGCGGGCGTTTAAATCCATTACAAATTATGTACTTTTCCTTGCTGAACAGGTCATGCTCAACCAATTCTTTTATTATCGGTATATCAAAAGCCGAAGAAGTCTCGAGGTGAATTTCTTCTTTTCGAACCTCTTCCAGAATGAAGCTGAAATGGGAACTTTTAGTACAATAACAATAATGGTAATCACCCTGGTAGTCCACTTTGGCCATGGCCACGTTAAACAACCGTTTGGCTTTTTGAATCTGCGATTTGATCTTGGGTAAATAGGAGATTTTAAGGGGAGTTCCATATTGTTTTATGATATCCATCAGGGGGACATCATGAAAATAGAGCTCATTATCGACCACTTTGAACTCATCCTGAGGAAAATCGAAGGTTTGTTCGATCAGATCTATATATTTATTTTTCATCTCCTTTTTATGATTTAAGTTACCCGGATCACATAAAATTAACTGATGTAAATGACCCGGATTCTATTTTCTTAGCAAAAGTAAGTTTAAATCAATTAAATTCGACCTTGGGGGAAAAATTTGCATTCTTCCCGGGCCGTGTTTATTTTTGATTCCGGAAAGAACCTTGTAAAATTATTACCCGATGGCCAGATCTGAATCTATTGAAGAATTGCTGTTGACCGAAATGTCCCGACGAAATACCACTATGGTGGCCGATATTGTCATTCAAAAGCCGGAACTGTTTGATGAACTGGTAAGGATCTACTTGCGTAACGAGGAACCGGTCAGCCGATACGCTGCCTGGGTCGCAGATACGGTATCGGAGCAAAGACCTGAATTCCTTTCAGGGTATACCGGAGAAATCATCACGATGCTTCCACAATTCATGCACGACGGACTTAAGCGTCATTCATTGAGAATGCTTGTGCGTTCTTCATTACCCTCAGATCAGCTGGGACCGCTTATGAATCTTTGTTTTGATTGGTTATTATCAGCTAATGAGGCGGTTGCCGCAAAAGTCTACTGCATGGACATCCTCTACCGCATCAGCGAGATTGAACCTGCCATGAAAAAGGAACTCGCTGATTCCATCGAATGGAGGATAAACGAAGAGAAACCCGGATTCAAATCCCATGGGAAAAAAATCCTCGACAAGCTATATAAAGAAATTGAATCAACCAGTGTGTGAGAATTTATAAGTAAATGGTTTTAATTCCTATTTTTGGTTTATTGAAACAAGCTACCGCGATGAAATTACACATTCCTTTACGTTTTTTCCTGATCATGGTCCTAATCCATGGTATCAGTTCAACTCTCCTTTCACAGATTATTTTTGAGAACAGGACTCAGGAACCTGTATATCTGGCCACTGCAAGATATGTGAATACCGGTAGTACCGGATATTGGATCACACAGGGATGGTGGACCGTCAATTCCGGTTCCTCCCATCTGGCCTTCCAAAATATCGGCGCACACGATACTATCGGATATTGGTGCATGTCAACCCTGTCAGAGATCGTTTATGATGGAAATAAGAACCTGCTGGTGCACAACGACGAGAAATTCACCATTAAAAATGCCGATAATCAGGCAACCGCTAATAAATTCCCACAATTTGAATGGAGGAAATTCCGGCTTGTCCGCATGAAACCGGGTACTCTCTCAGGAACAATAACCCTTAAATAGCAGGATCGATTCCTAATTCATATTTCTGTTGGTTATTTCCCAAGAATACACTATTTTTGCACGCTCAAAAAAAGGGGCATTAGAACCATTACCTCCACTTAAATTTTATACTCATGCAGAATAAAGGTGTTATTAAATTTTTTGCGATTATATTCGTTTTGGTTTGTTTATTCCAGCTATCCTTCACATTCATCAGCTACCGGTATGGTGTCAAGGCCAATAAATACGCCAACTCACAATGGGTCAAGGAAACGGCCAAACAAATGTCAAAAGGCGACCGGATTAGGGAAGAATACTACTATGATTCGATTTCCAAGTCGCGGCTTGAATATTTCAACGATTCCATGGCTGCCGTGAACGTATATAATATTATTCTTAAAAAATATACGCTGAAGGATGTCAGAGAACGTGAGATCAACCTTGGTCTCGATCTCAAAGGAGGAATGAATGTAACCATGGCCGTTTCCGTGCCCGATGTCATCCGTGCCCTCTCCGGGTATAATCAGGATCCCACTTTTAATACGGCCCTCAGGAAAGCCATTGAAAAGGAAAAGACCAGTACCGCCGATTTTGTTGATTTGTTTGCCCAGGCATTCAAGGAAACTGATCCCAATGCCAAGCTCGCTTCCATTTTCAACACCGTGGAATTAAAAGATAAGATCAATTATAATTCCACGAATGATGAGGTTATCAAGGTCATCCGTGACGAATCCAATGCCGCTATCGACCGTACCTTCAATATTCTGAATACCCGTATCGACCGTTTTGGTGTTGTCCAGCCAAACATTCAGAAACTCCAGACAGCTGGCAGGATCCTGATCGAACTTCCGGGTATCAAAGAACCGGAACGTGTACGTAAACTCCTGCAGGGAACTGCCCAGCTCGAATTCTGGGAAACATACCAGTTTCCCCAACTGGTTTCATATTTCAATGAGGCCAATAAAAAGCTTGTCTCTATCCTGAGCGCCGGACGGGATACCTTGAAAGCCGACAGTACACGTATCTCTGATACCACCGGAAAACTGAATGCCGTTCCTCCGAAACAAATGCTATCCGAGAAGAAAGAACCATCAGGGAAAGTAGCTGAAAAGAAGGGCGAATCAAAAGCCGAAGCTGCCAAAACTGACACTTCGAAAGAAAATGCCCTCCTGAAACAGCTGGCCAAGGATACTTCAAAGACCACAGCGGAAGCCAAACGGTCTCAAACCCTTGAAGAGTATGCCAAGACAAATCCTTTGTTTGCATACCTGAATCCCGCCATATATCAGACGAAGGATGGCCAGTACCAGCCCAGTCCTTACGCTCTGGTTGGCCGTTCCTTTATCAAGGATACCGCACGGGTTAATTACATGCTGCGCCTGGTCAGGAACATGTTCCCTAGGGATATGAAGCTTGCCTGGACCGTCAAGCCGGCAGAAAATGCAACAGACATCCTGGACCTGATCGCCCTGAAAGTTACGTCACGTGACGGATCACCGGCACTTGGCGGTGATGTGATCACCAATGCCCGTCAGGATTATGACCAGAACGGCCGGGTTGAAGTCTCTATGTCAATGAGCTCTGAAGGTGCGCGGATATGGAAACGTCTGACCGGTGAAAACATAGGTAAACAGATCGCAATCGTCCTTGACGGATATGTGTATTCCTATCCCAATGTAAACAGCGAAATACCAAACGGGATGTCGGTGATCACCGGGGGGAATATGACAGTGGAAGAAGCACTTGACCTGGCCAACATCTTAAAGGCCGGGAAACTCCCCGCTCCTGCACGTATCGTTGCCGAAGAAATTGTTGGTCCTTCACTCGGACAGGAATCCATCAATGCAGGCTTGATCTCCTTTATCATTGCCTTTATCGGGGTTCTCCTGTATATGTCGCTATATTATAATGGTGCCGGTCACGTAGCCGATATTGCCCTGTTCGCCAACGTATTCTTCCTGTTTGGCGTGCTTGCATCCATCGGGGCGGTCCTTACCCTGCCCGGGATTGCCGGTATTGTTCTCACCCTTGCCATGGCGGTCGACTCCAACGTGATCATCTATGAGCGAATGCGTGAAGAAATGCGAGCGGGGAAAGGTATGCGCCTGGTCGTCAAAGATGGTTTTAAACATGCACTTTCTGCCATCATCGACGGTCACGTAACGACCATCCTGACCGGTATCGTACTCTATATTTTCGGTTCCGGCCCGATCCAGGGCTTCGCCACAACGCTTGTGATCGGTTTGCTCCTGTCCCTCTTCTCCTCGATTTTTATTGCCCGGCTGGTTTTTGAATGGATGCTTGACCGCAATATGACCATCACGACCGGTAACAAGTACACCATGAACCTGTTCCAGAATCTCACGATTGATTTCATCGGGTTGAGAAAGAAAATGTATATCCTGTCCATCGCCATCATTTTACCGGGAATCATCAGCATCTTTGTCAGAGGCCTGGATCCCGGACTTGACTTTACCGGAGGACGCAGTTTCATAGTCCGTTTTGATCAAAATGTTTCCACCAACGCCGTCCGGGAATCCTTGCGTAAACAATTTGGCGAGTCGCCTGAAGTGAAGACGTTCGGACCAAACAACCAGGTAAAGATCACCACCAAATACATGATCAACGAACGCAGTCAGAAGGCCGACTCAATCGTCAACATCAACCTCTTCAGCGGAGTTAAAGGCTTTTATAAAGTGCCGATCACCTATACCGACTTCAAGGCAACCGACCCAGGGAAAGTCATCGGCGAACTCAGTTCACAACGCGTTGATCCGACCATATCTTACGCGCTGATCTGGCAATCCATCCTTGCGGTTATCTTCGCCCTGGTCATCATATTCATATATATTGCCATCCGTTTCAAGAATTGGCAATTCGGGGTCGGCGGTGTGGTCTCACTGGCCCATGATACGCTAATCATCATCACCATGTTTACTCTTTTCCATGGTATCCTTCCTTTCGGAATGGAGGTTGACCAGTCGTTCATCGCAGCATTGCTTACGGTTATCGGTTATTCCATTATGGATACCGTTATCATCTTTGACAGGATCCGTGAATACCGGATCCTTTATCCGAAACGCGACCTTGCCACCAACATCAACGGCGCCATTAACAGTACCCTGGGCCGTACGGTGAACACTTCCGGTGTCACCCTGGTCGTTCTGATTGTGATCTTTATTTTCGGCGGGGAAGTGCTGAGAGGATTCACTTTCGCCCTGATCATCGGGGTTGTTTCAGGAACCTATTCTTCCGTTTTCAACGCCACCCCGATAGCCTATGATATCCTGATGTGGCAGAAACGCAGAAAAGAAAAGAAAGAACTGGCAACGAAAGGGAAAGCTTAAACCATTCAAAACGCCTCGTCATGCGTTATCTTTTTAATGTTTTTCTGCTTTTTTTCTTCCTGATTGCCTCACTCACCGTTCCGGCCCAGAACAAATTTTCCAGAGCCGCCGACGATGCGTTTACCGATCAGATGTATCTGCTGGCATTGCAGAAATACCAGAAGGCCTATTCCAAGGTTAAAAACAACAAAGCGGAACGTGAACGCATTTCCTTCCGGATGGCTGAATGCTACCGCATGATGAACAATACTAAAAAAGCTGAGGTTGCTTATAAGCGATGTATCACCAGCAAATACTTCAACAAGGATCCTAAAGTCTTGGTATATTATGCGGATGCATTAAAGGCAAATGGGAACTATGATGAAGCCATCAAACAGTATCAAGCTTATAAAACCCTTGTACCCAACGATACAAAAGCCGATGTAGGAATCGAGACTTGCACCCTGGCCAAAGAATGGATAGCAAATCCTTCAAAATATGAGGTAAAATGGGAGAAAATCCTGAATTCAAAGGAGGATGATTATGCCCCGGCTTACGCCGACAAAAAATTCGGTTCACTCCTGTTTACTTCCGACCGGAATGGTGCGACCGGCCGTGAGGTGGATAACTGGACAGGGTTCTCCTTCTCTGATCTGTTCTTATCTCGTATCGACCGGAAAGGCGACTGGAGCAAACCCGTTTTGGCTGATGCTGCAGGAATGCTGAATACGAAAGCCAATGATGGAGTAGGTCAGTTTAATCCGAAATTCACCTCTTACTATTTTACCCGGTGCTATAACGACCCCAAAAAGAAAAACGGGTGCGCCATCTATAGAGTGAGCAGGACAGGCCAGACAACCTGGAGTGAACCGGAAATAGTTGATCTTGGAGGCGACAGTACAACGGTCTTCGGCCATCCTACCATTGCCTCCGATGAAACCATCTATTTTGTTGCAGAGCTGGGGGGAGGTCATGGCGGAAAAGATATCTGGATGGCCAAGCGCAAGGACAAAAGAGGCGCGTACATCCGTGAAAATCTGGGCCCTGATATCAATACAGCCGGTGACGAGTTGTTCCCTTTTATCCGGAATGACAGTATCCTTTATTTTTCTTCAAACGGTCACCCCGGAATGGGTGGACTGGATATCTTCCGGAGCGTAAGGAGCAATGGAAAATGGAGCACTCCTGAGAACATGAAATTCCCGATCAATTCACCGGCCGATGACCTGGGGATGGTTTTTAACGGAGACGAGCCGGAACAGGGATTGCTCACTTCAAACCGTCCAGGCGGAAAAGGCCGGGATGACATTTACTCGTTCGTTGTCCCTCCCGTCTATTTTACGCTCTCCGGAACGATCACCGATGACCGAACCCTGCAACCGGTTCAGGGAGCGCATGTACGTATTGTCGGCACCAATGGTAAAGTGGTTGAAGATAATTCCGATGAAAAAGGATTTTACAGTTTCAATAAAAACCAGATCTCAATCAATACTACCTACGAGATCATGGTCACAAAGAAAGACTATTTTAACGAAAAGGGAAAGGAAACAACCGTTGGTATTGAAAAAAGCAGAGATCTGACACGTAACTTTGTACTCCGCCCGATTCCTAAAAAACCGGTTGTTCTTCCGGAAATTTTATATGACCTTGCAAAATGGGATCTTAAACCCCAGTACCAGGACTCCCTCCAGGACCTGATCGAAACCCTTGATGCCAACGAGACCATCGTGGTTGAACTGGCTTCCTATACCGATACGCGGGACACGGAAGAACGCAACGACATCCTTTCACAGAAACGGGCACAATCGGTGGTCGACTACCTGATTTCACGGGGCATTGACCCCGACCGGCTGGTTGCCAAAGGTTACGGGGAGCGGGTACCGCGGGTCCTGAACAAGGATATCACCCGCGAGGGCTATACCTTTAAAGCCGGCACGGTCATTACCGATTCTTTGATCAATACGCTCTCCAGCACGGCCATCAAGGAAGCAGCACATCAGCTTAACCGGCGTACCGAATTTTCCATACTCCGCAACGATTTTGTCCCTAAAACAAAAGTCGCCAAGATTCCTCCGACTAAAATCGAAGTTGTCGTTAACCCGGAAGAAAATAATCTATCCTGTACCATCAGTAAGGACGGATATCTCGAAGGAGATTGTTACCTGAATGGCATCACCCTCAGTTTTGAGTATGATCCGAAAGAGAAAGAATTCTTTATCTCTCCCGTGGAGGCAGTGAAACTCCTTAAAAACGGAGTTATCGATAAAAATGATTTCCAGGGTGATCCTTCCAAGGTGATCGGAGAAGGAACCATCGCCGACAAGGCAGTATTCACCGTTAAAGAACTCCGGGTCGGTAAAAATACCATCAGGGATATCCCGGTGGTTGTCAATAAAAAAATATCTTCGATCCGATTTGGTGAGAATACCCTTAAAAAGTTTGGTGAGTTTGTCATCGATTCTCAAAGGAATCTGATCCAGTTTAAATAATCCTGTGAAGCCAATTTTAATTTCATGTCCGACCCTTCCCGTTATGAACAGCGTGGTGTCTCTTCTCAGAAAGAAGATGTACATGCTGCCCTGAAAGGAGTTGACAAAGGCTTATATCCCAGCGCCTTCTGTAAAATCATCCCTGACATTACCGGTGGTGATCCCCTATGGTGTAACATCATGCATGCCGATGGCGCCGGCACAAAATCCGCCCTTGCTTATATCTATTGGAAAGAAACAGGTGATCTCTCAGTTTGGCGGGGCATTGCGCAGGATGCGGTCGTAATGAATCTTGACGATGTCCTGTGTGTCGGTGGTACCGGGAACATGCTGATATCTTCCACCATCGGCCGCAACAAAATGCTAATCCCGGGGGAAGTGATCAGGGAAATCATCAGCGGAACCGAAGAATTCCTTTCTCTCATGAGAAAACATGGTATCGGAATTTTTCCGACAGGCGGTGAAACAGCCGATCTGGGTGATCTCGTACGTACGATCATCATCGATTCGACCCTTTCCTGCCGGATGCGCCGTTCCGAAGTGATTGACAATGCCCATATCCGTGACGGAGATGTGATAGTGGGCCTTGCCTCATCTGGGAAAGCAACTTATGAAAGCGTATATAACAGCGGGATGGGCAGTAACGGACTTACTTCCGCCCGACACGACGTTCTGAATCAAAACTATGCACTGAAATATCCCGAGAGCTACGATCATAACCTCCCCGGTTCACTGATCTATTCCGGCCGTAATAACCTTACAGACCTCTCAGAGATCCCTGGTATGACCGTGGGTAACCTTTTACTTTCACCGACCCGGACCTATGCCCCCGTCGTCAAACAAATCCTGGATACCATGCGCGGAGAGATCCATGGAATGGTCCATTGTACCGGGGGAGCCCAGACAAAGATCCTGCATTTTATTGAACGGCTGCACATCATCAAGGATAACTTATTCCCGGTTCCTCCACTCTTCCGGCTGATACAGGAACAATCCTCTGTTTCCTGGCATGAGATGTACAAAGTCTTTAACATGGGACACCGCATGGAAGTGTATGTTCAGGAGCAGCACGCTGAAACCCTGATGGGGATCGCCCGGGAATTTGCAATCGATGCCCGCATCATCGGCCGTTGTGAAGCATCAGACGTCAAAAGGCTAACCATTCAAAGCGAATTCGGAACCTTCCGGTACTAGACCCTATTCCGATACGATCTCCCATTCACCCGTCACGGGAAGATGTAATATAGCGGTTCCGGATTGCCTGCTTTTTTTATAACTTTGCTCTTTCTTTCGGTAAATATGATAGATAAGTTAGAAGCGATCCATCAGCGTTTTAAAAGTATCCAGGAGCAAATGAACGATCCGGCCGTTATGACCGATTTGAAAAAGTTCATCAGACTCAGCAAGGATTATAAGGAATTGCAGCCGATCATTGAAGCGTACGGAAAATACCGGAATATCCTATCGAATATTGATCATGCCAAGGACATCATCCATAATGAGAAAGATGAAGAATTCCGTACCATGGCCAAAGAGGAGCTGAACCTTCTGCTGATTGAGAAAGATAAGATGGAAGAGGAGATCCGGATCCTGCTCATCCCCGCCGATCCGGAAGATGGTAAGAACGCGGTGGTTGAGATCCGTGCAGGGACCGGAGGTGATGAGGCGAGCATCTTTGCGGGCGACCTTTTCCGGATGTACAACAAATATTGCGAAACCAAACGATGGAAGGTTGAGTTGGTCGACTTTACAGAAGGGACGATGGGTGGATTTAAGGAGGTTATCTTCAACGTGATCGGGGAAGGGGTTTATGGACAAATGAAATACGAGTCGGGGGTACACAGGGTGCAGCGGGTTCCCCAGACCGAAACCCAGGGCCGGGTGCATACTTCGGCGGCAACGGTTGCTGTATTGCCCGAAGCCAGTGAATTTGATGTTGAGATCAAACCGGCGGATATCCGTAAAGATACGTTCTGTTCATCAGGACCTGGCGGACAGTCGGTCAATACCACTTATTCCGCTATCCGTCTTACCCATATTCCCTCGGGTATTGTCGTGAGCTGTCAGGATGAAAAATCGCAGATCAAGAACTATGAAAAAGCGATGAAGGTCCTCCGTGCCCGGTTGTATGAACTGGAACACCAGAAATACCTGGATGAAATATCCAAGAAACGGAAAACCATGGTTTCTACCGGTGACAGGTCTGCCAAGATCAGGACATACAACTATGCCCAAAGCCGGGTCACCGATCACCGGATCAATTTGAACCTGTACAATCTGCCGGTAATCATGGACGGGGATGTCCAACCCTTCATCGACGCACTTCAGCTGGCCGAGAACGCTGAACGGCTCAAAGAAATTGGGAATTGAATCGGACCAGTAAAACTGCGGAAAACGAATTGACCTTCTAAATACTCAAACTTACAGAAATGAACCGTCAGGCGCTTATTCAGCTCATCCGGGCAAAACGATCCTTTCTCTGTATCGGTCTTGATCCTGATCTTGCCAAAATTCCACCTCACCTGCTGGAAGAAGAGGATCCTGTTTTTGAATTCAATAAACAGATCATTGAAGCGACCCATGACCTTGCTGTTGCATATAAACCCAATTTTGCTTTTTATGAGAGCCATGGGGTGAAAGGTTGGCAAAGCCTCACAAAGACCATCCAGTATCTGAACTCAGTCTATCCGGGACAACTATTTACGATAGCCGATGCAAAACGCGGCGATATTGGCAATACTTCCCAGCAATACGCCAGGGCGATGTTCGAACCGGGCTCATCCGGGCTTGATTTTGATGCCGTCACCGTTGCTCCGTACATGGGAGAAGATTCTGTCAAACCTTTTCTTAGCTATTCTGGCAAATGGATCATTGTGCTGGCCCTTACATCCAATAAAGGGGCTGTGGATTTCCAGTTTTTTTCTGACAATGGCATCCCTCTGTATGAACAGGTCCTTGAAAAATCAAAATCGTGGGGTAACGAAGAAAATATGATGTATGTGGTTGGTGCAACAAAGGCTGAAATGCTGACTGGTATCCGAAAGATCATCCCAAGGCACTTTTTACTCGTCCCCGGTGTCGGCGCCCAGGGCGGAAGCCTCGAAGAGGTTGTCCGATATGGGATAACCGGTGAGTGCGGTTTGCTGGTCAATTCTTCAAGGAATATCATTCATGCTTCAAATGGCAAGGATTTTGCCTTGAAGGCGAGAGAAGAAGCCGGAAGGATGCAAAAAGAAATGAATCGCTTACTTTCATAAAAAAAAGCGGCATGCGCCGCCTTTTTTTTATTCAACGAGGGTAATCCATCCATGCGTATCGGGTAAGAGTCCTTCCTGGATTCCTTTGAGTTTGTTGTACAATAAGGTGGATACCGGCCCCGCCTTCCCATCCTTGCAATACTGATATATCCTCCCTGTATCTCGATCCAGTATCTGGCAAATGGGTGAAATAACGGCTGCCGTGCCACAGGCACCGACTTCTTCGAACTCAGCCAGCTCTTCAACCGGCACATGGCGTTGTTCCACTTTAAGGCCCATCTCTTCCGCTAAAGCACGGAGTGACATATTCGTTATGGATGGCAGAATAGATACAGATTGCGGAGTAACATAGATATTGTTCTTGATCCCAAAGAAATTCGCCGGACCGGCTTCGTCAATATATTTCTTTTCACGGGCATCCAGGAAAATACAGGATGCAAATCCTTCCTTGTGGGCACGCTCGCCGGCTGCAAGACTGGCTGCATAATTACCACCGACTTTAATACTTCCCGTTCCCAGGGGGGCTGCACGGTCATAATCGCGCACGATCTGCATTCTGACCGGATTAAATCCTTCTTTGAAATATGGGCCGACCGGGCCGACAAACACCATGAACATATACTCACTGGCCGGTTTTACCCCAACCTGCGCTCCTGTTCCGATCAACAGCGGCCTGATATAGAGCGAGGCACCTTCACCAAATGGAGGAACGTAGTGTTTGTTCAGTTTCACCGTTTTTAACACCACATCGGAAAAAAGTTCAACCGAAACCTCTGGCATCAGCAGTCCCCGGGCTGAACGGATCATCCTTTTGGCATTCTCGTCGAGACGAAAAATCCTTATTTTTCCATCCCTTCCGGTGAATGCCTTCAACCCCTCAAAGGCTTCCTGTCCATAATGAAGGCAAGTGGCAGCCATATGCATGTTGATATATTCGGAATCGGTGATCTCCGGATCACCCCATTTCCCGTTCCTATAATAAACACGTACGTTGTAATCGGTCTTGAAATAACCGAATGGCAGAGATTTCCAGTCTATCGGGTTCATAACTCAGGTTTTAGTTCGTTTACCATACAATAACAATGTAAAATTAGAAATTTTCCCAATATCAACGGGACTTTATAAAAAATCATATAACACCGTAGAAAATATACAGACAATCCCCCTCGTTTACAAAAACTGATGTATTTTTATACCAAAAAATAGAACATAATGGATAACCAGGAAGAAAAACCAGCCGAACCCCGTGTGATCAAAAACGTGGTCTTCATTATCGTTGCCTTTATCCTCGGATTGGCCATTGCTCTCTGGCTGACCCTTTGAGATCTCCCGGTCATTTTGTCAGCCGGTTTTATCATGGCATCTGCTTTGATACTCTGCCGGAAAATTAAAAAACCATTCTTCTATGCAAAAAGGTCAGATTAACGTCCAGACGGAAAATATCTTTCCGATCATTAAGAAATTCCTGTACTCGGATCACGAAATTTTTCTCAGGGAATTGATTTCAAATGCAGTGGATGCCACACAAAAGCTAAAGACCCTCTCCTCTCTTGGAAAATATAATGGCGACATGAGCGATCTTACCATTGAGGTCAGTGTGAATAAGAAAAAGAAGACCATCTCCGTTAAGGATAAAGGCATCGGGATGAATACGACTGAAGTCGATAAATACATCAACCAGATCGCCTTTTCCAGCGCCGAAGAATTCATCAAGAAATTCAAGACCAAATCGGAAGCAGAGATGAATGCCATCATCGGACACTTCGGCCTTGGATTTTATTCCACTTTCATGGTTTCGGAAAAAGTAGAGATAAATACAAAAACTTACCTGTCCAGAGGTGATACCAAGGCGGTTCACTGGGAATGCGATGGGAGCCCTAACTATACCATGGATGAATCGGATAAAAAGGACCGCGGAACAGAAGTGATCCTGCACATCGCGAACGACTCCAAGGAATACCTTGAAGAACATAAGGTCCTTGAAATCCTGAAAAAATATTGCAAATTCCTGCCAATCCCAATCCGTTTTGGAAATGAAAAGGTCTGGGAGAAAGTAGAAGGTGAGAAAGATAAAGACGGTCACGACAAAGAAGTGGAAGTCGAAAAACCCCGGTTCATCAACAATACCGACCCTCTCTGGAAAAAGAAACCGGTTGATCTGAAGGATGATGATTATAAAAAATTCTATCGCGAATTATATCCCTTTACCTTTGATGAACCTTTGTTTCACATTCATCTGAACGTTGATTATCCGTTTAATCTGACCGGAATTCTTTATTTTCCCAAGGTTAAACGGGCGCTCGAGATACAGAAAGACAAGATCCAGTTGTACTGTAACCAGGTTTTTGTGACCGATTCAGTAGAAGGGATCGTACCCGATTTCCTGACCTTGCTGCATGGGGTGCTCGATTCTCCGGATATCCCTTTGAACGTTTCACGCAGCTTTCTGCAAAATGATCCGAACGTCAAGAAAATATCAAACCACATCACTAAAAAAGTGGCTGATAAGCTGGAATCGATTTTCAAGGATAACCGGACCGATTTTGAAGCCAAATGGGATGACATAAAAGTATTCATTGAATATGGCATCATTTCCGAACCCGATTTCTATGAGCGTGCAAAAAAATTCTGCCTGCTTAAAAACGTTGACGGGAAGTACTTTACATTTGAAGAATATGAGAAACAGATAAAACCGGGTCAGAAAGACAAGGATGGCAATCTGATCTATTTATACGCGACCAACCTCAATGAGCAATTCAGTTTTATTGAAAAGGTCAAGGAAAGGGGTTATGATATATTATTGCTCGACGGCATCCTCGATGCCCATTTTATCAACACCCTGGAACAGAAGTTGGAGAAAGCCCGTTTTACCCGCGTGGATGCCGAAACGGTTGATAAACTTGTCAGGAAGGAAGATGCCTTGCCGTCAAAACTGAATGAGGATCAGCAAAAAGTACTGAAAGAACTGATAGAAAAACAGATCGATACCAAAAAGTTTACGGTGGCCTTCGAAAGCCTGAGCGAGAAGGAGGTCCCTCTTATGATAACCCAGAATGAATTTATGCGCCGGATGAAAGACATGTCGGCGCTGGGAGGCGGATATAATTTCATGGGCGAGATGCCGGAAAATTTCAACCTGGTCGTTAACTCGAATAATCCATTGATCAGCCGGATATTGCTTGATCCCGACGGGGGAAGTCAGACAGCAACCATCAGGCAGTTGTTTGATCTTGCCTTACTGTCGCAGAACATGCTGAAAGGTAAAGATCTCGCCGATTTCATCAAAAGGAGTGTCGACCTTATTAAGTAAAGCAAAGTAAAAGCAGGCGCTGATCTGTTTGTATCTTTATCAAATCAAAAAAAAATATGCATAATAATACGGACATTTTTGATGCCGGGTTCTGAAATATAACTTAAAATTGTAATTTAGCTGGACATAACTTTTAATTCATTGTATCATGAAAATCAGTAAAGGTTGGATCATTTTGATCGTCATTGTCGTTATTATCATTCTCCTGTTTTCCTGGGGAACGGGCATATATAATAAGCTGGTCAGCCGTGAGGAAACGGTGAACCAGCAATGGGCCAATGTCGAAAATGTTTACCAGCGGCGGGCCGATCTTGTCCCTAACCTCGTTGCTACCGTTAAAGGGGTTGCCAACTTTGAGCAAAAAACACTGACAGATGTCATTGAAGCAAGGGCAAAGGCAACCAGTGTGCAGATCAATCCAAAAAATCTGGATGAAGCTTCACTCCAGAAGTTCCAGGCGGCACAGGACAACCTCACCTCATCCCTTGCGCGGCTGATGGTGGTTGTGGAACAATATCCGCAACTCAAGGCAACCCAGAACTTCATGGAGTTGCAGGCACAACTGGAAGGTACCGAGAACCGGATTTCAGTGGAACGGATGAAGTTCAATGAAGTCGCCCAATCTTACAACACCTACCTGAGAAGCTTCCCGTCAAATATTTTCGCCGGGATCTTCGGGTTCCAGAAAAAGGCCTATTTCCAGGCGATGGAGGGGGCGAACAAAGCACCCCAGGTACAGTTTTAACCTTCAGATCACGTCGGCCATGAGCACTTCTGCCAGAGATTTTTTTACGTCTAAGGAACAGGAAGATATCAGGCAAGCCATAATGGCTGCCGAAAATGAAACTTCGGGTGAGATCCGTGTACATATTGAAAACACGTGTACCGGTGATGTCCTTGACCGTGCTGCTTATGTATTCAAACAGCTTGGCATGAATAAAACCAGCCAACGTAACGGCGTTTTGATCTATCTGGCCATTAAGACCAGGAGGTTCGCAATCATTGGCGACCACGGGATACACAGGGTGGTACCTGAAAATTTCTGGGACGGGATCAAGGCCAGGATGTTCCTTCATTTTCGTGAGAACCGGTTCAAAGAAGGATTGATTGAAGCGATTTCCGAAACCGGGAACCATCTGAAAAAACACTTTCCTTATAAAAAGGACGATGTGAATGAGCTCCCGGACGATCTTTCATTCGGGAAAGATGAATAATAAGAATTGGTCGGCAATCTTCATAACGAATGAATCATTATCCATGAAACGAAAACCAGGGAAATTCATCGGTATTTTTATTTTTTTTATTGGTCTTTTCTTCATCGCTCGTGCACAGGATATACCGGCCAGACCGGATCCTCCGCGGCTGGTGAACGATTTTGCAGGGATTTTAAACACGGATGAAGTAAACCAGCTGGAAAATAAGCTGGTTGCCTATAATGACTCAACTTCTACACAGATCGTGGTCGTAACGGTCAAATCCCTTCAGGGTTACGATAAGGCCGACTTTGCCTATCGGATCGGCCAGCAATGGGGTGTCGGTCAAAAAGGAAAGAACAACGGAGCGGTGGTTCTGGTTAAGCCAAAGTATCAGAACGAAAAGGGAGAGATCTTTATCGCCCCGGGATATGGTCTTGAAGGCGTTATCCCCGATGCCCTCGCCAAACGGATCGTTGAGAATGAAATGATCCCTAATTTCAGGGAAGAAAATTATTACAAGGGAATCGATGCCGCCACTTCGGTCATGATATCTCTTGCGAAAGGTGAATATACGGCTGATCAATACACGAAAAAGACAAATCCCAAATCTGGTCTGTTAGCGCTGCTGATACCCCTGATCATTCTTGTTGTCGTTTTCACCATGATCCGGGGCAGCCGGGGTCGTATACATTCTGTAGGTAAAAACCTTCCTTTCTGGACAGCCTTGTGGATGCTTGGTTCGATGAACAGCAGTGGACATAGTGGTTCATGGAGCGATTTCTCATCAGGCAGCGGAGGATTCGGGGGAGGAGGTGGCTTCGGAGGCTTCGGTGGCGGTTCTTTTGGAGGTGGCGGAGCTGGCGGGAGCTGGTAAAACCGGTTCGATTAACCTTTGCCATTTGAACTTGATAAGGCGTATCTGGTTTTTATATTATGATGGCTTTCGAAGTATGACCATCGGAAAAAAACTGTGGTTAATCATCCTCATCAAGCTGTTTATTCTTTTTTTTGTGCTCCGGCTTTTTTTCTTTCCGGATTTTCTAAAATCCAGGTTCAGCAATGATCGTGAGCGGGGGGATTATGTCAGTGATGAGTTAATCAAACGACATTAATCAGGGGAAATTCATGAAATATCCTTATGGTTTTTCACATATTTAACTGTTTTAATACATTTGCATCCCTATAAAATAACCAACCCGCATTTATATGACAGAAAGTATTGACCTTAGTATGGTTGACTGGTCGAGGGCGCAGTTTGCACTGACTGCAATATACCATTGGTTGTTTGTTCCCCTCACCCTGGGTTTATCCATCCTGATTGCCATCATGGAATCCGTTTATGTGAAAACCGGGAATCCGGAATGGAAACGGATAACAAAATTCTGGATGACACTTTTCGGGATAAATTTTGCAATAGGTGTCGCCACAGGGATCATTCTCGAGTTTGAATTTGGCACCAACTGGTCCAATTATTCGTGGTTTGTCGGGGATATTTTCGGTGCGCCGCTGGCCATCGAAGGGATCATGGCGTTTTTCCTCGAGTCGACTTTTATAGCCGTCATGTTTTTTGGATGGAATAAGGTCGGAAAGCGATTTCACCTTGCTTCATCCTGGCTTACAGCCATTGGCGCGAATCTTTCTGCTTTATGGATTCTTGTTGCCAATGCATGGATGCAATATCCGGTCGGAATGAAATTTAACCCGGATACGGTCCGGAATGAAATGATGAACTTCTGGGAAGTCTTGTTTTCCCCGGTCGCCATCAACAAGTTCCTGCATACAGTGTCATCAGGTTACGTTACAGCCGCTGTTTTTGTGCTTGGAATCAGTGCCTGGTACCTACTGAAAAACCGGGAACACAACCTGGCGAAACAAAGCATCAGGGTTGCTACGATCTTCGGACTGATCACCTCCCTGTTACTTGCTTATACAGGCGACGGTTCGGCATACCAGGTTGCACAGAAACAACCCATGAAGCTGGCAGCCATGGAGGGTCTTTATCAAGGTCAGAAAGGTGCCGGATTTACCATGGTTGGAATCCTTAAACCGGATAAAAAACCAGGTGACGGGAAAGAGGCATTTGTCGTCAAGCTTGATTTTCCCAGACTTCTATCATTTCTTGGATACAGAAATTCAAATGCCTTTGTTCCTGGCGTCGAGAATTTACTGAACGGTGGATTCCTTCCAGAATTCAACACTGCTCCACCGGAAGAATTAACAGGTGCTTTATCTGTTAATGAAAAAATGTTAAGGGGGCAGACCGCTGTCGGTGCCCTGCGGGATTATAAGAACGGAAAGAAGGAAAACGACACGGTAAAGGTCATCGAGTCAAAAAACCTTCTCGAAAAAAATCTTCCTTATTTCGGTTATGCATACCTGAAATCACCCGAAAAGGCAGTGCCAAATGTACCCCTTACCTTCTACAGCTTTCGCATAATGATCATTCTCGGAGGTTGGTTCATCCTGCTTTTTATCCTGGCCGTATATTTCGATTACTCTGCGAAGCTGGAGAGAAAGCGGAGATTTTTATGGCTGAGTATATGGAGCATCCCATTGGCCTACCTTGCCTCTCAGGCCGGTTGGATCGTAACCGAGGTCGGACGTCAGCCTTGGGTTATTCAGGACATCATGCCCACGATGGCAGCGGTTTCGGCTGTCAAAACTTCTTCAGTACAGATCACCTTCTGGCTGTTTGCGGTGCTCTTTACTGCCCTGCTTGCCGCTGAAGTGATGATCATGGTCAGGCAAATCAAACTCGGACCTAAAGATGGAGGGAGCAAATAATGTTTGAAAACATGTCAATTGAAACGTTGCAGGTCTACTGGTGGATCATCGTATCCCTGCTTGGAAGTATCCTTGTCTTCCTGATGTTTGTCCAGGGCGGACAAACCCTCATCTACAATCTTGGAAAAACAGAAACGGAAAGGAAAATGCTTGTCAATGCCCTTGGCCGGAAATGGGAATTCACCTTCACAACCCTTGTGACATTCGGAGGTGCTTTCTTTGCCTCCTTTCCCTTGTTTTATTCCACAAGTTTCGGGGGAGCATACTGGGTATGGATGGCCATACTCTTCCCTTTCATTATCCAGGCTGTTGCCTATGAATTCCGGTCCAAGCCCAACAACCTGTTCGGACACAGGACATATGAAATATTCCTGTTTATTAATGGCTTGCTTGGGACTATCCTGATCGGTGCCGCCGTTTCCACGTTTTTTACCGGATCGGCTTTTACAATCAATAAGTTAAGTTTAACCGATATGGCAAATCCTGTCATTTCTAGATGGCAAGGAGCTGCCCACGGCCTCGAAGCGGTTCTGAACTGGCGTAATGTTGCACTGGGCCTGGCTGTTTTCTTCCTTTCCAGGGTATTAGGTATATTGTACTTCATGAACACCATTCAGGATGAAAATATTTTTATCCGGTCTAAAAAACATCTGATAATCAATCTAATCCCATTTCTCGTCTTTTTCCTTGCCTACGTCATCGTATTGATGGTCAGATATGGTTTTGCTGTGGATCCTTTGAGTCAAATGGTTTATCCTTTGCCGAACAAATACTTTATTAATCTGATACAGATGCCGGTCGTCCTGCTCATGTTTTCTGCCGGCGTTATTTTCGTTCTGCTGGGTGTTTCCCTGCCGCTTTTCACTTCAGGTAAAAGCGCCACCTCGGGAATCTGGTATTCCGGGAGTGGTACCATACTGACTGTTCTGTCGCTGTTCTTGATTGCCGGGCTGAACGATACAGCTTTTTATCCTTCCACTACCGACCCTCAAAGCTCCCTGACCATTCATAACAGTTCATCGAGCCACTATACCCTGACTGCGATGAGCTATGTTTCTTTACTGGTGCCTTTTGTCATCCTTTATATCTGGTATGCCTGGAAGTCGATCAATAAGCAAAAGATCACTGCGGAAGAAATGGAAAGTGAATCGCATACCTATTGATATATTTTCAAAAATAGCTTATCTTTACAGGCTGTAACCCTAATTCATTCACCCATGAAAAAGTATTTACTGCTTTGCGCAGGAATGATATTTCTTGCCCGGTTTGGTTTTTCCCAGAACCAGACACCTTCTGCTCCGGTAATCAACGATACAGCAAGTTATCCGTATTGGATCCAGATGATGCAGGATCCCAGTGCGAATTTTTACCAGACCCAGCGAGCTTTTAATATTTACTGGAAAGACAGAAAAATTACAAAGGGTTGTGGCTGGAAGGTTTTCAAAAGGTGGGAATACATGATGCAAAGCCGGGTCAATCCCGACGGAAGCAAGCCTGCCCCTGACGAAGTATTTAAAGCATACGAGCTTTACATGAAAAATTCCCGGTCTTCTTCCGGTACCTGGGTGAACCTCGGACCATCAGAAATTCCTGCACCCGGACCTGCCGGATACGAAGGCCTGGGACGGTTGAACGTCGTGGCATTCCACCTAACCGATCCGAATATCTTTATGGTCGGATCCCCTTCTGGAGGCTTCTGGAAAACAACGGATGGTGGCTCCACCTGGGTCACCTCCACCGATACCATGCCTACCCTTGGTGTTTCTGACATTGTCGTTGATCAATCCAATGCCAATACCATTTTTATCGGAACCGGTGACAGGGATGCCGGAGACGCTCCCGGAATGGGTGTCTTTAAAAGTACAGACGGCGGAATGACATGGAGCCCTTCAAATACAGGAATGGGAAACAAAACAGTAGGTAAAATACTTCAATATCCGAGCAACTACCAGATATTTCTGGCCGCGACCAATGGCGGCATTTACCGGTCAACCGACGGGGGCGCCTCATGGACGCAAAGCAAATCGGGTAATTTCAAAGACATTAAGTTTAAACCTAATAGCCCGAACACTGTTTATGGGGCAGCAGGCTCCGATTTTTACCGTTCCACCGACGGTGGGGTCACCTTTACTAAAGTCACAAATGGTCTTACCAGTGGCCAACGGGGTACCATCGCCGTAACGGCAGCTAACCCGAATTATGTATACTTTCTTCAATCGGATGGCAGCAGTGGCTTTAAGGGCCTTTACCGGTCAACCAATGCGGGTATCAGCTTCACAGAACGGTCAACCACCCCAAACATTCTTGACTGGTCATGCGATGGGAGCGGCAGTGGCGGACAGGGATGGTATGATCTGGCCCTGGAGGCTGACCCGAATAATGCCGAGGTTATCTATACCGGAGGTGTAGATGTGTGGAAATCAGTCAACGGAGGAATTGACTGGATAAAAAATACCAGCTGGTACGGAGGGTGTGGTGTACCAGCCGTACATGCCGACTGTCATTTTCTCGGCTTTTCACCGGTAAATGGAAAGTTATATGCCGGTAACGATGGGGGTGTCTATTCAACCAGCAATGGAGGGACAGACTGGGAGGATCATACCGAGGGAATGACGATCGGTCAGATATATAAACTCGGACAATCTCAAACCGTCCGCGACAAAGTGATCAACGGGTTCCAGGATAACGGCTCCTATACTTATACTCCCACCGGCTGGGTAGCAACAGGCGGCGGCGATGGTATGGAATGTGCCGTTGACTATCAGAATGCCTCTTACACCTATCATACCGTTTATTATGGCGACATATACCGCACATACAATAACAGTTCGGAAGCCCACGTCGGAGGAAACGGGGTTGGCGGCATCAATGAGAGTGGTGCTTGGGTTACTCCGTTTATCCTGGGTGAAACCAATCCTCAAATCATGTTTGCCGGCTACATAAATGTATGGAGATGCGACAATATTAAAACCGGTATGATTACATGGAAAAAAATATCAAATAGCCTGGGTGGCAGCAACAGTTCCAACATGGCTGTCCTCGAAGAATCACCGGCCAATCCAAATATTCTTTATGCCGCCCGTTATGACAACCACTTGTTCAGGACAGAAAACTGTTTATCTGATAATCCAACCTGGTACGACCTGACTTCTTTCCTGCCCACCTCCGCGACACCAACGGATCTTGAAGCCCATCCTACCGATCCAGATATCGTTTATATGACCCTGGCAAAAAAGGTCTACAAATCAACCGATATGGGCCATACATGGACCAATATTACTGGTTCTCTTCCCGGAGTCAGCCTGAATACGATCACCTATTACAAAAATGCTCCTGAAGGACTTTATGTCGGATCCGATGCCGGCGTTTATTACCGCGATGCCACTTTCAGCGACTGGATTCCTTTCAGTGATGGATTGCCTGCCAATGGCCGGGTGACGGAGCTCGAAATCTATTACGATACGGATTCGGTAGCTGGTGATGTGATACGTGCCAGCACTTATGGACGGGGTCTCTGGGGATCTGACATGTATCAGAGTGCTCCCGATGCTGATTTCACCTGTAACCTTACGACCATACCCATCTATTGCGGTATTAATTTCACAGATCTCTCGACAGGAGTGCCTACCAACTTCCTTTGGAACTTTCCGGGAGGCGATCCCTCTTCTTCGACGCTGAAAAATCCATCAAACATACTTTACAGCGTTCCAGGCACCTACGCGGTAAGCCTGAAAGTGTGGAATACAATCGGGACAGACTCGATCACCAAGAACGGGTACATCACGGTAAGCAATACCCTGACTCCGGTCGTGGATTTCATTGCCGATAATATCGTTACTTGTGACCCATCGATCGTTCACTTTACCGATCTTACCCAGAATTGTCCGACAAGCTGGGAATGGCAATTTGAACCAAACACTGTTACTTACCTTGAAGGCACGAACGAATTTAGCCAGAACCCGGTTGTTCAGTTTAATCAAACCGTTGCCTATGACGTCCTCCTTACCGCTTATAATTCGGTCGGACCTCAGACAACGATCAAGCCCGATTATATCATCAATGGCGGTTATGGGTTACCCTTTGAAGAATCATTCGAGAATGGATTCGATGAGAAACACTGGACCATTGTAAACCCTGATCTGGGTGTCACCTGGGATACCATCACAGTGGCCGGAACGGTCACCGGAACCAAAGCCACATGGATGAATTTCTTTGATTATGGCGCCGTAAATAAGCGTGACCAGCTGATCAGTGCGGTCATGAACTTTACTGATTATACTACCCTTACACTCAGTTTCCGTCATGCATACGCACAGCGTGCTACCCTGAAAGACTCCCTGATTATATATATCTCAGGCGACTGCGGATCAACATGGACAAGGGTTTGGGGCATGGGCCCCGACGGCACACCCAACACTTTTGTCACCCACCCGCCATCACTGGAAGGTTTCTATCCGCTTTCGACCGATGACTGGTGCGGCGGGAGTTATGGAACCGCTTGCTATGATATCGATCTATCTCCATGGGCAGGATGGAACAATATCAAGGTGATGTTTGAAGCGTTCAGCCGGAGTGGTAATAACCTCTTCCTGGACCAGGTCAGCATCAGTGGACCCGTTGGGATATCCGGAACGAATAAGGATAAATCGGGCATTTCCATCTTTCCCAATCCATCCTCCGGAATGTTTACTCTTTCTGTTTTCAACCCAGGTGAGAATTGTAATCTGGTTGTTTCCAGCTTACAGGGACAAACAGTTCATTCAGAACACTTATCTTCTGCCGGTAGTATCCTTACCAAACAACTTGACCTGACATCCTTTTCAAAGGGTATCTATCTGATTCGGGTAACAACCGAATCGGCGACGAAGATTGAAAAGATCATCATTCAATAAACCGGAAGAAGCAGTGCCTGCTATTCCATGAAAAAGACTTTCATTACTCTGGTTCTCATGCTCCTTTATGCGATGGTCATCGCACAAAACGGGTGGAGGAAAGGAGAAATGGAAGTCAGGATCTACCTGGATACGATAACTGACTATCAGCTTCTTTCTTCCCTTAATCTGAATATGGAAAGTGCATCACCGTTCGGTTGGGAGGTCAATGCATTTGTGACCCCGGGCGAATATCTTAAGATATGCAAGGCCGGTTTAAGAAACCGGATACTGATTGGTGATCTAAATGAACATTATAAAAACTTCTGGACAAGCCAGCTGATCCCCCCCGGCTATTATTCTTATGAGCAGATCATTTCGATTGCTGATAGTCTGGCAACCGCATTCCCTTCTATTTGTAAAAAGGTTGTTTGGGGAACTTCCGTGGGCGGACGGCAATTGGCTGTACTGAAAATCAGCAAGAACGTTGATCAGGATGAAGCTGAAGCAGAGATTTTGTTCGATGGTGGTATTCACGGAGATGAAATCGGTGGTTCTGAAAACCTGATCCGTTATGCCCGTGATCTGTGTACCGGATATGGAATAAATCCGACTTATACCGGATTGATCGACTCACGCGAGATCTGGCTCTATCTGATGGTAAATCCGGATGGAAGAGTCAACATGAGCCGATACAATAACAACGGGATTGATTGTAATCGTGATTTCGGTTATATGTGGGACACAGGGGTAACCACCCCGGGAGCCTTTTCACAGATCGAGAGCCAGTCGCTCCGGAATTGCATGCTGGACAACCAGTTTGTTGTCTATACAGATTATCACAGTGGTTCTGAGATCATCGCCTACCCGTGGAGTTACCGGTCCCAATCACCAGCTGATGTCTGGCAGATCAACCAGCTTGCCGGGATCTATTCTTCCGTGTCGGGATATTCAAATCTGCTATATGGACAGGGGTATAATATCATGTATCCCATCAACGGAAGTACGAAAGATTTTTCTTACGGTGCTTTGGGGAATATCGGATGGTCGATAGAAATATCCAATTCCAAACAGCCTCCGGTAAACCAGATATCCCTTTTTTACAACGATAATGTTCCTGCCATGACTGAGATGATCCAAAGGTGCGGATGGGGAATGGAAGGAATTGTGACCGACTCTGTCACTGAGACTCCTGTCAGGGCGACTACCTGGATCAACAATTATTATCCTGTAAATACCGATCCACTGGTAGGAGATTATCACAAATATATCTTACCCGGCTTTTATACCTTAAAGGTGACCGCGAATGGTTATAAAACAAAAACACAGACCGCCATCCAGGTTCCTACAGAAGGTTCAGCAACCAGAGATATACAGTTGATTCCGGAAGATAAATGGTACGCTTTCCGCGTCATTGCCTGTGAAATCCCCGGGAATAATTTCGGAGATGAAGGATATACGCCAGGAGCCCTCGGAGCGCCTGATAACATTGCATATTCGCTGGGGAGAAGCGGATGGATCATCCTCGATATGGGCGATACCATTTACGATGGTCCGGGAAACGACCTCATCGTTTATGAAACCGGCAATGAATTCGAAGGATTTGAATGTTCTGTCAGCAACAGCATGGATGGACCTTGGCATTCCTTAGGATCCGGAATCGGGACAACTGGATTCACGCTCAGTTATGCATCCGTCGATAAGGCCAGATATATCAAGATCACAGATGACGGAGATGGCACCAATTATGGTCCGGATATCGGATTTGACCTGGATGCTGTTGAAATGCTAACACCCCCGCTCATCGTCGATTTCAAGACAAATTACAAAACACCGTGTTCCGGGACGACGATCGACTTTACCGATTTCACACGAGGCGATCCGGTTAGCTGGAACTGGTATTTCCCGGGAGGAACACCAAATTCATCCACGGAAAAAAATCCGACGAATATCCTGTATGCTACACCGGGTGCCTACGATGTATCTCTCACGACGACCAATGTATATACAACCGTCAGCCGGTTGAGAACCGGTTATATTACCGTGCTGACAAACCCGGAGGTAAATCTCGGTAATGATACAACCATCGCTGCGAGTGCTAGTATCATCCTCGATGCCGGAAATCCGGGAAGTACGTTCTTATGGTCGACCGGTGAAACGACCCGGACCATCGTAGCGGATTCGGTCGGAATCGGTGAAGGATCGCATCCCTTCTCGGTCATTGTGACCGATTCCGCCTTGTGTTCGGCTTCAGATACCGTTATCATCACCTTTGATCCGCATCTGGGGATGCCTCTGAGTCAGGAAACCCGGATGTTTTCAATTTTCCCCAATCCTTCGGACGGGAATTTCACTTTGAAGACAAGCGGTTTTTGCGGGGACGACTACCGGATCGTTAATTCACTGGGTTACGTGCTTCTGGCCGGAACCATTGATTCCGGTTCATTCCACCGGGGATTTCATCTCAGTTCCCTATCAAAGGGGATCTATCTTCTGATACTCCGGAATGAAGTTAAAACTGAACTGATACGAATCATTATCCGGTAAGGTATGCACCTGTTCTATGCTCCTGAAATCACCGGGTCCACCCATACACTCCAGAAAGATGAATCGAGGCATTGTATTAAAGTGCTGAGACTGAAAGGCAATGACGCCGTCCATCTGACGGATGGAAGGGGAAATCTTTTCCTTACCATTATTGAAGACCCTGATCCAGAGAAATGCAGGCTGCGGATTATCGAAACTTTCCGTGACTATCAGAGAAAACCCTGGAATCTGCATATCGCTATTGCCCCACCCAAGAGTCCTGACCGTCTTGAATGGTTTCTCGAAAAAGTTACTGAGATCGGGATCAATGAGATCACGCCGGTGTTTTGCACCCGCTCAGAACGCAGGATTGTTAACCTTTCCCGGATGGAAAAGGTCCTCATCGCAGCTATGAAGCAGTCGCTAAAGGCATTTTTACCGGTACTCCACGAACCATACTCTTTCAGGGATTTCATCTCCCGGCCGTTCGCTGGTCAAAAATTCATTGCTTACTGTGAGACGGGCCCTGAGAAAGAACTCTATCAACATTACCTGGCTGGATCTGATGTTCTTATCCTGATTGGTCCTGAAGGTGATTTTTCTGGCGACGAAATCATTCAGGCAAAAATGCTTGGATTCGTTCCAATAAAGCTGGGGAAAAGCCGTTTAAGAACAGAGACTGCAGGACTGGTAGCCTGCCACACAATCAACCTCATTAACCAGATGTATTCCGCAAGATGAAAAACCGTCACCGGAAAATGGCCGGTCTCATATTCACTTTCTTTCTATTATCAGGATTGTCTTCCTTTTCACCGCCATCCTTCCAGATTGCCTTGCTTAAATACAATGGTGGTGGCGACTGGTATGCGAATCCAACTTCCCTGCCCAACCTCGTCAGATTTTCAAATGCGAACATGGGAACCAATATCAGCGAAGAAATTGCGATGGTTGATGCAGGTAATCCAGAAATCATCAATTACCCCTTTGTTCATATGACCGGACACGGAAATGTGATATTTTCCGATCAGGAGGCTCAAAACCTGAGGAAATTCCTTTTGGCAGGTGGTTTTTTACATATTGATGACAATTATGGTCTCGACAAATTCATCCGCCCTCAGATGAAAAAGGTTTTTCCGGAGCTGGATTTCGTCGAATTACCCTTTGATCATCCCATTTATCACCAGAAGTATGAATTCCGCAACGGACTTCCTAAAATACATGAACACGATAACAAGGCACCGCAGGGATTTGGATTGATTTATGACGGTCGCCTCGTTTGCTTTTATACCTATGAGTGTGATCTGGGCGATGGATGGGAAGATCCTGCTGTTCATGGCGACTCTGAGCCGACACGGATCAAAGCCTTGCAAATGGGCACAAATATCCTAAGCTACGTTTTCACTAAAAAATAGGTGAATTTCCCTATCTTTGTTCCCATGGGTTTACTTTATAACAAGCTTACAGAAGATATCCGTTTCGTGGAGGGTCTTAAAGCCTGCCTGAATTGCGGTACCTGTACTGCCATTTGTCCGGCCGCAGAATTCTATAACTATCAACCCAGGTTGATCGTTGAAATCCTACAAACGCATGATGATGAAAAGATTGAACAGCTGCTGAAAAGCGATACCATATGGTACTGCGGCGAATGTATGTCATGCGTGACACGTTGTCCGAGAGGAAATGCCCCCGGTTTGTTGATCACTGCTTTGCGGTCACTTTCTCAGGAGATGGGATATTTTGTTGAATCGGAAAAAGGACGTCAGCAACTGGCAATAAAAAGGACGGTCGGTGAATGGATCCTGAACTACGGATATTGCTTATTCCCGGCAAATATTCTCCCCGAATTGCATCCTGAGCAGGGTCCGGTCTGGGAATGGGAACACGCTAACCTGGAAGATGTCATGCAGCGCCTTGGCGCCAATTATCAGCAAACGGGTCCAGGTGTCCTGCGAAAAATACCTCAGGAAGCCCTTGATGAAATCCGCAGGATCTTTGATGAAACCGGAGGGACAGCCCGCTTTGATAAGATCGAAAAATTTTCCAGGCAAAAAGCAGAAGAAATGGGCATGAAACTGGATGAAAAAAACTCCTGTGAATATGTAAAACATATCTATACCGCCAACAATAAGAACCATACCCAGTCCAAATGAAGATCGAAGGGAAGCGCAGCATCTGGAAAGAGTACCAGAAAGAGATTGCGGATGATCATTATTTTTATGTCCGGAGTTGTGTTAGACAAAATTTTTTCCCCGGATCAGAAAAGACCTTTCTTCGCATATTCCGGGATGAGATGAATAAAGATATCTTTGAGAATCCTTCCCATACAACTTGCTCCGGGATTGGATACCATGGCGATATCGTTCCTTTTGAGACCGCGATGACCATGGTAGCGCGTCAGTTTGCCCTGATGACCGAGGCAGGTTATAAAAACTTTGTTACTTCATGCATAACTTCTTTTGGTTTATACACTGAAATTCTTCATACCTGGCACCAATTCCCCGAAGTGGAAGAACGGATCAGCAGACACCTGAAGAATGCTACCGGGCGTGAGTTCCATATTCCGGAAAACCTGGCCCATGCCAGCGATATAACATATAAATTCCGTAAGGAAATTGCTGAAAAAGGCAAATACCGTCTGGTTAACCGCTTTACCGGAGAACCATTGAAGGCAGTCGACCATATCGGATGTCATTATGCGAGGATGTTCCCGGAAAAAGGGATAGGAGGCGCCGAATACCCTTATGTCCTGACAGGAATGATAGAGGAATGGGGCGGCGAAGTTATTGATTATCCTGAACGGAGGCATTGTTGTGGTTTCGGATTCAGGCAGTACCTGATACAGGCAAACCGGGGATATTCCATCGCCTGCTCCAAGCGCAAATTTGATTCGATGAAACCCTTTAAACCGGATTTCATACTGACAAACTGCCCTGGATGCCCGATGTTCCTCGACCGCTGGCAATATGCCATCAGCGAAATGGAAGGGATTACTTATGGAGAAAACGGTCAGGGAATTCCCGTCCTGACCTATGAAGAACTGGCCGGTATGATCCTTGGCTATGATCCATGGGATCTGGGTTTACAGGTACATCAGGTGCCCATAGAACCTTTGCTTGACAAGATCGGTATCCCATATGACCCGGCTTCGAAATTTTTGGGAAAAGAAGGAAAATTCCTGGGTCAACCCAATGCACCTTCATTCCTCAAGTTTTACTGATATGTCAAAAAAAGTTATTGTCATCGGAGGTGGTATTGCAGGCATGACTGCTGCTGCCTCCTTGTCAGAAACCGGAGTCAGCGTTGTATTGCTGGAAAAGGAAAAACAACTTGGCGGTCATGTCAGGAACTGGGACCGCTTATTTCCTTCCCTCCGCTCCGGAAATGAAGTCCTTTCATACTGGGAGAATCTTGTGAACAGCCGTGTTGAAGTGATACCGGGAGTCACGATTTCCGGGATCATACAACACAATAATGAGTTCACCGTGCTGATAGAAAACGACCGGCAGATAACCGCTAATGCCGTTGTTCTCGCCACCGGTTATTCCTTGTTTGATGCCGGAAAAAAAGAAGAGTATGGTTATGGCATATATGACAATGTCATTACTTCAGCCGATCTGGAAAGCATCTTCCGGGAAGGGAAAAAAATCACAACTGCCGGCGGAAATACCCCGGGACGGATCGGGTTCGTTCATTGTGTCGGATCACGGGATGAAAAAGTCGGTAACCTATATTGTTCAAAAGTTTGTTGTGTCACAGGTGTCAAACAGGCCATTGAGATCAGGAAAGAGTTACCGGAAGCGGAAGTCTACGGGTTTTATATGGATCTGAGGATGTACGACCGGAATTTTGAAGAACTCTATTTTGAAGCCCAGCAGAAATGGGGGATCAATTTTATCCGTGGACGCGTTTCAGAATGTGCAGAGAACACCGATCATTCCATCCTCCTGAAAACAGAAGATACCCTGACTGGTCGTCCGTTGAGAATGTCAGTCGACCTCCTGATTTTACTGGTCGGATTCATTCCTTCACCAGGAACCATGAAACTTTCGACCATGCTCGGGTTAAAACATGGTCCCGATGGTTTTTTGAAACCTGCGGATGAACACCTGCTCGATAATACGACCGATGTGCCGGGTCTGTTTCTGACAGGAGCGGTAAAAGGCCCGTATACCATAGTAAATACCATTGCCGATGCACGAGCAACGGCCTTACAGGTTTCATCGTACTTATCCTATATCGGCTGATTTGAAAGAATTCGGATATACCATTCAGGATGACCGGTCGATCGATCTTGACCGGAATGATAAACGAATTATTGATTTACTGAAAATATATGAACCTTCAATCATTACCTGCATCGCCTGCGGCAGTTGTACAGCAACATGTTCCACAGGTCATTTTACCGATTTCAATATCCGGCGGGTTCATACCTTTTTGCGTCGGGGAGAGACCCACCTCCTGAAGGAGGAAATCCTCAAGTGTATGTTTTGCGGGAAGTGTCAGCTGGTATGTCCACGGGGTGTCAATCTTCGGAACCTGGTCCTATCCATAAACAGAGTCATTGAACAGATCGGATGATTAATTTCAATTTATTCGTACTTCCGTTTTTTCTCGGACTTCTTTATATGGTCTTTTCCATCGTCAGAACCTGGTATCGGTGGATCAACACGTTACCCTCCATCGATAAGGTAAAGTTATCCATGGTCATTCGTCGTCCGCGGCAGATTCTGGCAACCCTTTATGAGGTTTTTATGGAAGGTCTTATCCATCGCCGTATGTGGAAGCAGAATCCACTTCTGGGATATATGCACATGAGCTTTGCACTGGGATGGTTTTTGCTGATCATCCTGGGTAACCTGGAAAGCCGGATATACAGCGGCACCCATCTGAATGCTCCCTATTATCCGATCTTTCTGAAATTTTTTATTCACGATAAACTGGTTATTTTCTTCGAGATCTATACGGTCCCGGGATTCTTCCGCTTTATTATGGACTTTTTATTGCTGTTTATTCTGAGCGGCCTGATCCTCGCATTCATTAAACGGAAGAAGTCAAAATGGTTCGGTATGCATCGTACTACCGAACAACCTTTCACCGACAAGATTGCTCTGACCTGCCTGTGGCTGATATTTCCACTGCGCCTGCTGGCAGAAAGTTATACTGCTGGTTATTACAGGGGGGGCGGTGGTTTTCTGACCCAGTCATTCGGTAATCTGCTGTCAACCATTACTCCAATAGCCTCCGGGGTTGTGGCATATACTTTCTGGTGGGCTTATTCCTTAACACTCGGTCTGTTTTTTATTATGCTGCCCTACTCGAGATACATGCATATTCCAACTGAGATCCTTTTGATTTTCTTCCGCCATTGCGGGATACAACCAAAAAAATGGTTTTCCGGTTTTTCCGAGATTGAGGTTCAATCCTGCTCGCGTTGTGGTGTCTGCCTAGACGTCTGTCAGCTAAATACGGCTGGCATTACCGATTCACAGGCTGTCTATTTTATCCGGGCTATGCGCGAACAGTTTGTCAAGGAAGAAATAACCCAAAAATGCATGGTATGCGGACGTTGCCAGGATGTTTGCCCCGTCGGCATCCATACCGATTCACTCCGATTGATCAAAAGAAGGGAATTAAACACGAGCCACCTTTCCGATTTCTCATATATAAGGGACGGTAAACCGGGTTCCTGCGACATTGTTTATTTTGCCGGGTGTATGTCACAACTGACCCCTTCCATTCCCCGTTCTATGACAGGAATCCTTGAAAAATCAGGGATCTCCTTCTTATTCCTCGACAAAGAACGGAGCATTTGTTGCGGGCGGCCTTTAATGCTGGCCGGTAAAGACAAGCAAACCCATGACCTCATGGAGTTTAATAAAACCCTGATCCGCCAGAGCCGGGCAAAGCTGCTTGTGACCTCCTGCCCTATTTGTTACCGTATTTTCTGTGAGGAATACAATCTGCCGATCCGGATACAGCACCATTCACAATTTTTGCTCGATCTCATTAAAACCGGTAAAATACCCCTTCAAGGCATTTTCAGAAAGGTTTCCTATCACGACCCTTGCGACCTGGGCCGTGGTTCCGGCATATATGAAGCTCCACGAGAGCTGCTGGGGAAAGTAGCCGATCTCGTAAAAGTGGAGCATGAATACAACGATGCATTGTGCTGTGGCGGAAGCCTTGGAATCTTTACGGCCAGTCAGCAGCAGCGGGATATGATGACAAAAGAAGCCTTGCAGGTCCTGCTGAAAAATGAACCGGATGTTCTGGCAACCGCCTGTCCTCTCTGTAAAAAGACCTTCACCAAACATTCGCCGGTCCGTGTAATGGATATTGCTGAATTGATCCATGCTTCAATCCCGGCCGCCATCAATGCCATTTGAAAATTCTCAGTCCGGCCATAAAAAACAGAACGCCGGTCGCTGAGAGGACCAACACCGGAATCGCAATTTCAGAAAATCCGGCCCCTTCAATGAAGATGCTTCGCATTCCGTCGGCCAACATGGTCAGGGGTAATTGCTGTATGACCGAAATGCTCCATTCCGGGAAATTATGATAGCTGAAAAAGATCCCCGATAACACCATCATGGGCATACTGATGGCATTGATAAGGCCGTTTCCTATTTCAGTTTTTGCCGTATGGGACGAAAGAAAAATAGAAATACCGGCAAAAGCAAGATTTCCGGAAATGAAAATGGCAATCAAAGCGGCAATATTTCCCTGAATGGTAATCCCGAAAGCTGCAAAGGCAAACAGGAATAGGAGAAATGCTTCCAAAAAATTCATCACCAGGCGGACCACGATCAGTGCAATCAGGAAGTTTGATTTTTTCATGGGCGTTGCCACCATCCTTCGCAACAATTTTTTCGACCTTCTTTCGATGATCCCGTAACTTATTCCCCACAAACTCGACATCATGACACCCATTGCGATCAATCCGGGAATCAGAAAATCAATATACCGGGTTCCGCTGACTGTAAGGGGTTTGATTTCCCCGGCAGATTCATGTTTAACGGGATCCTGATCATCCATTATTTTGGACAGTTTGAGATAGGTCAGCTGGGCGTCGGGATTCATCGGATCAAAATGATATTCCACATGTCCCGCCTTTTCATCAAGTACTATATTCAGGTTACCACGTTTCAGCAAGACCAACGCATTGGTCCAGCTCATCTCGCGGAAGATAAAAACCGTATTACCCAGCTTATCGTCTGAGAGTACGAACTTCCGGATCAACGTTCCGTCTTTCCCGGTCTCCCCGGGAGCCTTATTCCTTTCCAGAAAATGTCCGATTACTGAAACCGTATCTGAAGAGACACGGATCAGGTTGGTTTTGCCGATTACCGCTATATTGATAACAACATCCTTTTTATTGGTAAAGGCGATGCCAAGACCGAGTGACATCAGTATAGGAAAGACAATGCCCCAGAAAAGGACTCCCGGCTCACGGATCAGCTCTTTCCCGCTTGCCGTGACCAACTGATAAATCTGGCTGTTTATGATCCTTTTAATCATGCAGGTGACGGCCGGTCAGTGAAATGAATATATCATCCAGCGTGATCCTGTGAGAATCTGCCGGAGTTGAAGGAGCCTCCCTGGGAATCTCACCAAGCAATTCTGTCAGCGTACCTTCTTTCAGGATGATTCCATGGTCCATGATGACAATGTAATCACAGAGTTGCTCGGCTTCCTCCATGTAATGGGTCGTGAGAATGAGTGAGGTGGAATATTGCTCCTTCAGTTTTCGTAAAATGGTCCAGATTTCCCGTCTCGCGTTGGGGTCCAGACCGGTAGTCGGTTCATCGAGGAGTAAAATCTTCGGACTGTTCAGCAGGGCTATCCCCAATGCGAGGCGCTGACGTTGCCCGCCGGAAAGATTCACCACATAAGCTTTTATCTTTTCATCCAATCCCACAAGATGCATGACCTCCAGACAGCGGTCTTCTCCAAGACCAAAGAAACTGGCAAATAAATGCAGGGTCTCCAGAACATTCAACTTGTCAATTAAGTACGTTTCCTGTAACGATAATCCGATGATTCGCCGAAGGTAATCCTCATTGCCTTTCCATGTCAAACCCTGGATAAATATCTCCCCCTTATCAGGCTTCTGGATTCCTTCAATCATTTCAACGAGCGTGGTTTTTCCGGCACCATTTGGCCCCAGTATAGCCACAAACTGGCCTGGTTTAATGCAAAGACTAATCCCCCTTACGGCATGTACCGTTTTGAAGGATTTATGAACATTTCTGACCTCGATGACCGGTATATCGTCCATGCTGCGAAAGCGTCTTTTTCAATAGGGTTCAGTAAAATAAAAATGGGATTGCCGGCAAGTCAGTTCTCCAGGTTATGCAACTGGTTTTCCAGTACGATAATCCTTGCTTCGGCATCGGCTTCCTTTTTTTGCTCAGCTGCAACGACCTTTTCCGGGGCATTCCTGAGGAAATTTTCATTGCCAAGCTTTTTCCTGACCGAATCAAGGAACCCACGGGTGTATGCCAACTCTTCCTGTATTTTTTTTACCTCATCAGCCATATTAATAGTGGAGGTAACAGGAATATAAAATTCTGTGGTACCAGCAACAAAGGTGATGGAATCGGGTATTTTTTCCGGAACGTAGTCCATTTTGGAAATATTGCACAGCTTACAGCCTACAATGTCGAAGGTCATGTCAGGTATTTCGTCGTTGTTCTTCTTGACAAAGAGATGGATCGCCTCTTTTTGGGGAATGTTTTTCTCTTTGCGGATATTTCTGACTGCAATGATCACTTCTTCGGTAAACTCGAACTTCCTGATCAGGGTTTCATCATAAGAACCAGGTTGGGGCATTGGTTCCAGCATAATGGTCTCCCCCTCTTTCCGTTCTTCCATGGTCTGCCAGATTTCTTCAGTGATGAATGGCATGAATGGATGAAGGACATTGATAAGTCTGATAAAAAATCCATGAACTGCGGTATACGTGGGCTTATCAATGGGTTGCTGATATCCCGGTTTGATCATTTCAAGAAACCAGGAGCAGAAGTCATCCCAGATAAGTTTATAAATTGCCATCAAAGCCTCTGAAAGACGATAGGAATCGTAGAGGGCGGTTATTTTCTGAAGCGACCGGTTAAAAACCGCTTCGAACCAATGAATGGAAATTTTATTTTCCCCTGGTTGGTCCAATGTATCATCAACCTGCCACCCTTTGACAAGCCGCATGGCATTCCATATCTTGTTGCAGAAGTTCCGGCCCTGTTCAATCAGGCTTTCATCGTAAAGCAAATCATTTCCGGCAGGGGAACAGAGAAGCATTCCCAGCCGGACAGCATCCGCACCATAACGATCGATGAGTTCCAGGGGTTCGGGTGAATTACCCAGCGATTTGGACATTTTCCGCCCTTGCTTGTCACGGACAATCCCGGTGAAATATACATTCCTGAACGGAACTTCCTTCCGGTACTCCCATCCGGCCATGATCATACGTGCAACCCAGAAGAAAATGATCTCCGGGGCCGTGACCAGGTCAGTTGTAGGGTAATAATACCGGATATCGGGATTATCCGGTAAACGAATGCCGTCAAAAACGGAAATCGGCCAGAGCCAGGAGGAAAACCAGGTATCCAGGACATCCTCGTCCTGTTTCAGATCTTCAAGTTGTAAGATCGGATGTCCGTTTCCGGTTGCCGACCTGGCAGCCGATAAGGCTTCTTCTTTTGAACCGGCAACAATGATCCTCCCATCAGGGAGATAATATGCAGGGATCCTTTGCCCCCACCAGAGCTGACGGGAAATACACCAATCGGTAACATTTTCCATCCAGTACCGGTACATGTTCTTGTATTTCTCCGGATGGAACCGGATGGTATCGTTCTCAACCAGGTCGAGAGCCGGTTTGGCCAATTCCTTCATTTTCATGAACCATTGAAGAGAGATACGGGGTTCAATGATTTCATCAGTCCTTTCAGAATAACCAACCTTATTTACATACTCTTCAATCTTAACAATATGTCCGTGCTCTTCCAGTTCTTTGGTGATTTTTTTCCGGACTTCAAAACGGTTCTCACCGATAAATAGTTGGGCAGCCGGACTCATTGTCCCATCCGGATTAAAGGTATCGATCACTTCAAGGTTATATTTAAGACCAAGCTGGTAATCATTGATATCGTGGGCAGGGGTAACTTTCAGGGCACCCGTTCCGAATTCCCGGTCAACATATTCATCAAAGATAACCGGAACAGGCCGGTTGATCAATGGAACCAGGATCCGTTCCCCTTTCAGATGACGATACCGGTCATCTTCCGGATGAACACAGATTGCCGTGTCACCCAGGATGGTCTCGGGACGTGTAGTTGCAATGGTGACCCATTCATTATCGGCACCTTCAACCCTGTACCGGATATAATAAAGCTTGGAATGGACTTCCTTGTAGAAGACCTCCTCATCAGAAACCGCAGTCAGGGCTTTGGGATCCCAGTTAACCATCCGGATACCCCGGTATATTAATCCCTTGTTATAGAGGTCGATAAAGACCTGGATAACCGACTGATAGAGCCCTTCATCCATAGTAAAACAAGTACGGCTCCAATCGCAGGAGGCTCCGAGTTTCTTAAGTTGTTCCAGGATGATCCCTCCGTGTTTGTTCTTCCATTCCCAGGCATGTTCCAGGAATTCTTCCCTGGAAAGGTCCGCTTTGTTGATGCCCTCTTCTTTCAGTTTTGTCACGACTTTTGCCTCTGTTGCAATCGAGGCATGGTCGGTTCCCGGGATCCAGCATGCATTTTTTCCAAGCTTGCGGGCACGGCGCACAAGGACATCCTGAATAGTATTGTTCAGCATATGCCCCATATGCAATACACCCGTGACATTTGGCGGAGGAATTACTATGCAATAAGGTTCACGCTGATCCGGAATCGATTTGAAAAAACCTTGCTTCTGCCAATACGCGTACCACTTATCTTCAACGACGGAAGGATCGTATTTGGATGCAATCTCCATGATCAATAGGTTAAGGAATTTGAAGGTGTAAATTTAGCAAAAAACGCCTTAGAATAACTTACTGCGTTTAACAAGATAGGGTAACAAAACTTGTTCAAAACCGGCATGGATATCCGCTTCTACAAAATCGATGTGATACTGACCGCACCGGAGGATCAGTTCTTTTTTAAACCGGGTAACGGCCTCTATATATTGGGTCTTGAGTTTGGACGGAAACACGCGGAGCTGGGCACCCGTTTCCAGATCGATAAATTTATAGGGACGGTTTTCGAATTCAAAATCGAACTCCTTGCTCTTATCTGATACATGGAATAGGATCACTTCGTGCTTGTTATGTTTTAAATGCTGAAGTGCTGAAAACAGGTCATCCGGATTTGCAGTATTCTCAAACATATCGCTGAGAATAATCACCAGCGAGCGCTTATGAATGCGTTCAGCGAGTTCGTGGATGGAGCTTGCTGCAGCAGTCATTTTACGGGTCTCAGGAGTGACTGAAACCAAGAGTCTTTCCAGTTCCCTGTATAGATGCTTGTGATGGAGTGAACTGGATTTGTTTTGGGTATGTAGCTCCACCCTGTCGGAGAAAGTGCTAATCCCTGAAGCATCACGTTGTTTGTGAAACAGATGGATCAGTGCTGCGGCAACATAAACAGCAAAGGTGATTTTATCTGGATGGTCAATATCCGGTCTGGTCATGACCGGATAATGCATGGAAGAGGAATTATCGATCAGGATCTGGCAACGGAGGTTTGTTTCTTCCTCATATCTTTTAACATACAAACGGTCGGTACGGCCATACAACTTCCAATCGAGATTTCTGATCGACTCTCCCGAATTGTAAAGCCTGTGTTCTGCAAATTCAACCGAAAAACCGTGAAAGGGACTCTTATGCAATCCGGTTATGAAACCTTCAACAACTTGGCGGGCAAGAAATTCAAGCGAGGAAAATTGCTCCAGGCGACCTTGTTCAATACTTGGCGACATGGCTTGGATATTCACCCATCAATGACTGGTCGGACTATCACTTCAGATATGTTTCTCGATGATTACCTTATAGCTGCTTTTCGGAACAGCGCCAACATGTTTATCGATCACTTCGCCGTTTTTGATAAACAGGACAGTGGGTATGTTCCTGACCTTGAATTTTGCAGTAACAACCGGATTATCATCAACATTCACTTCTCCGGCAATCATCCTCCCTTCATATTCAACAGCCAGTTCATGGATGATTGGTGATACAATCCGGCAAGGTCCGCACCACTCGGCAGAAAAATCGACAATGGCCAGTTTATCCGACCGGATCACCTTCTCATCAAAGTTCGCATCCGTAAAATGTTCAAACATATAGAAATAATTTTAAAAGATAAGTAATTTCCTGCATACGAAATTAACAAAAAAACCCGTTCATCCGCCACTTCATGACCTGTCCTTTCTTGATTTAATCGGAGAGGATTCTCACCTGGACCTCCGGATACGATGCAAGTGCCATGACCATTTCTTTGGCCTGGATCCTGTACTTCTTGGATGGCAGGTCGATCGTAAGATTCTCACTGTCATCCTGAATACGGACGCGAATCGTGCACTTACCCTTATGCTTTTTCGCAAGCTCGTGGATATGATAAATGGTATCGGCGGTCAATTCACCCAGACGGATCGTAAGGATAAGTTCGCGGGTAAACTTTTCTATGACATCAGGCAATAAAACGATGTTGTTAACCCGAACAACCAGCTGGTCAGGATTATCAAAACGGGGTTCAATACGTGCCTTTATAAACAAGTATTGCCCTTCATCCAGAAAATGTTTCCATTTAAGGTATTCTTCAGAAAACACCGTTAAGGTGATGAAATTATAATAATCCTCCAGAACAAAAGACCCGTATGGTTTTCCGTTTTTACCCAATTTATGGGTAGCTTCGATGACGATACCCCCAAAGGCAAACTCTTTCCCTTTCATCTGTTTTAAGTCTGACTTCAGGACATCGATCGATACATTGCAGAAATGTTCAAATTCAAGGTGGTAAAAATCAAGGGGATGCCCGCTCATATAGAAACCGGCTATCTCTTTCTCAAACTTCAGTTGCTCCAGTTTACTCCATGGTCTGCATTCCGGAAGAGATAACTCCACCGGCTGGATCTCCTCGAATTCTCCAAAAAGGGATTGCTGATGGGAATCTTTCCTGGCATGATAATCCGTTGCATATCGGATAATCTTTTCAAGAAAGATGGGATCATCGCTGTTCTCCTGGAAAAAATACTGTGACCGGTGCGTCCCTTCAAAGCAGTCGAAAGCTCCGGCCTTGGCCAGTGATTCAAGGCATCGTTTGTTGACCAGGTGCGAATTGATCCTGCTTGTAAGGTCAAAAATGCTGGCGAAGGGACCGATTCTCTCCCGTTCCTCAATAATGCTCTGGACTGCTGCTTCTCCGACATTCTTAATGCCGGCCATTCCGAAACGGATCTCTCCTTTTTTATTCACGACAAAGGTTGATACGCTTTCATTAACATCCGGACCGAGTACCCGGATTTGCATCCGTTTGCATTCATCGAGGAACAGGGTGATCTGCTTAAGGTCGCTCAGGTTCCTGCTAAGCACAGCCGCCATGAATTCGGCCGGATAATTGGCTTTCAGATATGCCTGCCGATATGCGACATAGGCATAACAGGTGGAATGTGATTTATTAAAGGCATAGTTCGCAAAAGCCTCCCAATCTTTCCATATCTTATTTATGACAACCTCATGATAACCGTTCTTTTTACAACCATCAAAGAATTTTGGTCTCAGCTCATTCATGAGATAATCGATTTTCTTCCCCATGGCCTTTCGCAGAGAGTCAGCCTCTCCTTTGCTAAAACCGGCTAACAATTGGGAAAGCAACATGACCTGCTCCTGATAAACGGTGATTCCGTAAGTGTCTTTCAGGTATTTTTCCATTTCAGGAATGTCGTAGATGATCTTCTCTTTCCCGTGTTTACGGTTGATAAAGCTTGGGATGTATTCCATGGGACCAGGTCTGTACAAGGCATTCATGGCAATGAGGTCCTCGATTTTATTTGGTTTCAAGTCCCTGAGATACTTTTTCATCCCGTCCGATTCAAATTGAAAGATACCGGTTGTCTTGCCGTGGCTGAACAATTCGTAGGTAGCCGGGTCATCCAGTGGAATGGTTTCGATATCTATGTGCGACCCTCTGGACAATTTGATAATTTTCAGGGCATCATTGATGATGGCCAGTGTTTTCAATCCCAGGAAATCCATTTTCAACATACCCACTTTCTCAATGTAATCTCCGTCGAACTGGGTTACGAGCAGGGTAGAATCTTTCGAGGTCGTCACAGGGATATATTCGGTAAGGTCATCTTTGCCGATGATGATTCCGCATGCATGCAAGCCTGTTTGCCGGATCGAACCTTCAAGATTCTCGGCATATTTCAAGGTTTCTGAGATCATCTTATTTGCAGAGACCCGTGCTGCTTTTAATTCAGGGACTTCCTCATATGCCTGTTTCAGAGTAATGCCGGGACGGGAAGGAACAAGTTTGCACAGTCGGTTGACTTCCTCCAGCGGCACCTGATGAACCCTGGCCACATCCCGGATTGCTCCTTTGGCTGCCATGGTTCCGAACGTTATAATCTGGGCTACCTTTTCAGCACCGTACTTTCCTACCACATACTTTAATACCTTATCCCTGCCGTCCTCATCAAAATCAATGTCGATATCGGGCATTGAAATCCGGTCGGGATTCAGAAAACGTTCAAAAAGAAGGTCATATCGTAACGGATCAACATCGGTTATCCGGGTGCAAAAAGCAACGACCGAACCGGCTGCCGAACCACGCCCGGGGCCCACAATAACACCCATCTCCCGGGCTGCATTTAAAAAATCCTGTACGATCAGGAAATATCCCGGGAAACCCATCTTCTTTATGGTTTCAAGCTCAAAATCGATGCGCTCACGGATTTCAGCAGTGATTTCTGTATATCGTTTTCCTGCCCCTTCGTAAGTGATGTGACGCAGGTAGGTATCCGGATCCGAAAACCCTTCCGGTAACGGGAAATCAGGCATAATGGCTTCCCGGTTGAGAGTGTAAATTTCAACCTTGTTAAGCACCTCCATTGTATTTTCAAGGGCCTCCGGAAGATCGCCAAATAAATTTTGCATTTCTTCTACGCTCTTCATCCATTCCTGTCCGGTATACCGCAAACGATTCACATCCTCCATGACCTTCCCTGTATTGACACAAAGGAGCCGGTCATGTGCTTCTGCATCTGCTTCATTCAGAAAGTGTACATCATTGGTTGCAATCAGTTTTATCCCAAGCTTATGACCCAAATCGACAAGTCCTCTGTTGACCATCATCTGCCGCTTATAAACCCCGGAATCCCGGTCTGGATCAGATACAGGATGGCGCATGATCTCAAGGTAGAAATCATCGTTGAACAGTGCCTTATATTCGAGCATGATCTGTTCTGCTTTCAAAAGATTTCCCGCCAGGATCGCTCTGGGGATCTCACCGGCAAGGCAGGCACTGGATGCGATCAACCCTTTGTGAAAACGCTTCAGAAGTTCCTTATCGATGCGCGGTTTGTAATAATGTCCCTCAACCCAGGAATAGGAAATCAGTTTCACCAGGTTGTGATATCCTTCGGCATTTTTAGCCAACAGAATGAGATGATCGCCCTTGCGGTCTTCCAGGTCACTTTTATCAAACCGGGTGCGTCGGGCAACATAGGTCTCGCAGCCAACGATGGGAGTGAAACCAGGGTTGGAGGTAGCGGCCTCATAAAATTCTTTAACCCCGAACAAATTGCCATGATCGGTTATCGCTACCCCCTTCATCCCAATAGCGATGGCTTTCTTGATCATGTCTTTGATCCTGCAGGCTCCATCGAGAATAGAATATTGTGTATGTAAGTGTAAATGAGTAAATTCTGTCATGATTGAAGGGGGAGAAAAAAATATTCGACCGGGATGTAAAATTACTTAAAATAACCACGGAAATATTCCTGTTAATAACTAATGGAAAAGTAGAATCCGGGAGTTTTTTGTATCTTTGAAATAAATTTAATATCATGATTGCCCCAACACATTTTCATCCAATGGTGGTTCATTTCCCCATTGCTTTGATTACGATTGGATTCCTTGCCGATCTTTTCAGCCTTTTTATAAAAAAGGAAGCATGTTTGTCAAAAATCGGTTATTACCTTGAGATCCTCGGGATGTTGGGTGCTATAGCCGCATGGGGAACCGGTCATTTTTTTACCAGTCCCATGGAGGGTGAAGCGGGGCTCATGCGCGACCGGCATGAACTTTTCGCAACCATTGCCCTGGTGACCATCGTGATTGCTACCATTGCCCGTGTTATTCTTGTCTACCAGGAAAAGGAAGCTACGAAGTTCAAATATATCCCGATGGTAATTTTCTTCCTCGCATTTCTTTTCGTTTCATACACAGGCTATCTGGGCGGCACATTAGTAGTTGAATATCTGATTGGACTTTAAATATAATTATCCTTTAAAATCGTAACTATGAAAAAAATGTTCTTCATGAGCCTGGCTCTTCTTTTATGGATAAGCATGACATCATCAAATTCAATAATTCTGACCTCTTCGACAGGCACAGAAAAATCGATCGAGAACCTCAAAGCTGCCTTTAAAGGGGAGTCCACGGCAAGTGCAAAATACGCTGCCTACGCTGAACAGGCGCGAAAAGAAGGTCTCCTTCAGATTGCCATCATGTTTTCTGGTACGTCGAAAGCAGAAGCCATCCATGCCGGCAACCACAAGACCGTCCTCGAGAAAATGGGACAAAAACCAGATCCGGTAAAACCCGAATTTACCATTAAAACGACAAAGGAAAACCTTCAGGATGCTGCCAATGGTGAATCCTACGAAATTACAACCATGTATCCCGGATTCATTGAAACGGCCAAAGTGGAAAATGCAAACGATGCCACGAAATCTTTCCGTTGGGCCATGGAGACCGAAAAGAAGCACCTGGTCATGTATCAGACTGCCCTCGTTGCCCTGAATGGAGGAAAAGTAAATACCTTACCCAAGATTTATTGGGTTTGCCCGAAATGCGGAAATACCTATGATGTTGCAAAACCAGAAACCACATGCTCATTTTGCGGTACCAGCATTACCAAATTCTTTAAATTCGACAAATAGCACTCCCCCTTTGGTAAAATGGGCTGCCAAACCAGGCAGCCCATTTTATTTTAATTACTCAGGATTTGGTCATCTCAAAAAAAAACACGAATTTTGCACCCCCTAACTTCAGAGAGGATTCTGATCAAGGGACAGAGACAGTGCTAACATAATCAACCTTAATCAATGCCAACGAAAATCAGGTTACAGAGAAGAGGTAAAAAAGGACAGGCTTTTTACCACATTGTTATTGCGGATGGTCGTGCACCACGTGACGGAAAATTCATAGAAAGAATTGGCATCTATAATCCGCTTACCAATCCGGCTGAAATCAAACTCAATTTTGAGAAAGCTATTGACTGGCTCAAGAAAGGAGCTCAACCTACGGAGACGGTAAAAACCATTCTGACCCATGAAGGCGTCATGTATAAAAACCACCTTCTAAAAGGTGTCCAAAAAGGCGCATTGACAGAAGAAATGGCTGAGGCCAAATTCAAAACATGGATCGAAGAAAGACAAGCCAAATTCCTAAGTAAGAAGAAAGAGGCTGAACTCAACCTTAAAGATAGCCGGAAAAAAGCCCTTGAATACGAAACGAAAGTGAATGAACTGAAGGCTCAGATCATTGCTAAAAAACTAGCTAAAGCACAAGAGGCAGAACGTGTTGAAGCTGCAGAGGAAAAACCGGTTGTTGCTGATGAAATCAGCCATGCCGAGCCAAAAACTGAAAACATTCAATAACCTCCTCAGAAACATTTGCCAAAGGGCAATCCGAGCAGTAATAAGCGAATAAAAAAATATCGCTTTATGGCCAGGGACTCCTTCTATTACCTCGGCAGAATCGTTAAAACATTTGGTAATAAAGGACATTTGCTGATTCATTTAGAAGTGGATGATCCCGAAAGATATTCAGAACTGGAATCCGTTTACCTCGATCTGGATGGTGAACGGATTCCGTTTTTTATCGAAGAGTTGGAACTAAAGAACCACAGAAAGGCTGTAATCCGTTTCCAGGATGTCACCGATATCGAAGAGGCAGAAATTTATATCGGACGGGAAATGTTTCTTCCTTTGTCTGAACTGCCATCCCTTGACGGCAACCACTTCTATTTTCATGAAGTAATCGGATTCAATGTCAACGATATCCGTCACGGGATGATTGGTACCATCGGTGAGATCCTTGAATTACCTCAGCAATCCTTGTTCCGGATTATGAAAGGCAACCGGGAGATCCTTATACCTGTGGTCGACGATATCATCAAACGGGTCGACCGGGAGGACAAAACCATCTATATCGAAGCCCCTGAGGGACTTGTTGAGATTTATCTTTGATCTGCCATGGCTTTCCGATTCAAACACTTTACAGTGGAAGATGACCTGAGCACCCTCAAAGTCGGCACCGATGCCATGCTGCTGGGTGCTTGGGCCAACCCTGGAACAGCCTCCAGAATCCTCGATGTGGGTACCGGTTGCGGGATTCTTGCATTGATGATGGCCCAGAAAACGAAGGCTTTCATTGATGCCATCGATATCGACCCGGTTTCTGTCAATGAGGCCGGCAAAAATTTCATCCGGAGTCCCTGGTACGACCGGATTGCTGCAATTTGTGAATCCTTCCAGCATTTCTACCCAACATGTGGAAAAACCTATGATTTTATTATTTCCAATCCCCCCTACTATAATAATCAGCTTAAGTCACCTTCACTAAAGGCCAATATTGCCAGACATGATGAGGGGATTAAACCTGAAGAGCTGCTCGCCGGAATTGAGCACCTGCTTCATCAGCACGGATCTTTCGCCGTGATCTATCCATATACAGAGAGGTCCGGTATGATGGATAAATGTACCCGAAAAGGATTCTATCTTACAAAACAAATGATTATCCATCCGCGACCGGCTGCAAACCCGATAAGAACATTGATGGAATTCAGCCGGTCTCCCGTCTTGACCCCTCCTGCTGCAACGATGTTTATTCTGGACAACCATGAGAATTTCTCCCGCGATTATTTAGCTCTGACAGCAGATTTCCATTATTTTTAATTTATATTTGTCTGGATTTTCCCACTCCTCCATGTCCAGCTTTTTGACCAGACACCTTCAATCCCGTTATTTATGGCTGGTGATCCTGAGCCCGTTCATTATGGGTTGTTTTCATGGCAAGCCGGTGAAAATTGCCCTATCCAAAGCCACTCCAAATTACATCCGATGGCTCAAACATGCCGACTCATCCCTGATTCTTGTGGATCTTTATCCCCTCTCACGCGATACCGCCCTTTTTCTCCTCGGGGAATGTTCCGGATTGCTCCTTACCGGAGGGGAGGATATTTACCCGGGATGGTATGGAAAAGAATCCGATACCGGGAGATGTACCGAAATGAACCCGCATAGGGACAGCCTTGAAATGGCCCTGATAACCAAAGCTATGGAAATCAAAATGCCTGTCTTAGGAGTTTGCAGGGGACAACAGATCTTAAATGTATATCTGAGAGGTAAGCTGATCATTGATATTCCGGCTGATTTCAAGCCGGCACGAATACACCAATGCGAGGATTATCTGCATTGTTTTCATACCGTTTTTATCACTAAGAATACCCTGCTTCATAAGATCGCCGGATGTGATTCAGGATCTGTTACAACGAACCACCACCAGGCAGTGGAAATCTTATCTCCCTTGTTAACTGCCAATGCCCGGTCAGCAGATGGTCTCATTGAAGGAATTGAATGGCGCAATCCGGCCGGAAAATCTTTTTTACTTGGAGTCCAGTGGCATCCGGAACGTATGGAAAAGAGCAACGGCTTATCTGGTCATATTGCAGATGAATTTATCCGGCAGGCGGCTTTGTATGCATCGTGGCACTATAAATAATATTGTTTATGAATCTACAGGATATATACTTGCACGCAATTACTGTCTTTATGGGCTTTTTTGCTATGCTGAACCCCATTGGAAATTTGCCGGTATTCCTGGGCATGGTTCAGGAATTTGATATCAAAACCCAAAACAGGGTGGCGTTCAGGGCCGTAATGGTGGCTTTCATCATCATCACCATTTTCAGCATTTTTGGTCATATCATTTTCCGTCTTTTCGGGATTACGCTACCCGCATTTCAAATCGCGGGAGGGATCATCGTTTTCATCATCGGGTTTCAAATGCTGAATGCAAAAGACAATCCGATCCATTCTCAGTCAAAGGAAGAAAAAGAACAGATGCGTAAAGCCGCCCACGATATGGCTATCTCTCCCCTCGGGATACCGCTCCTGGCAGGACCAGGGACGATTTCAACTGCCATGAATTTTGTCGGCGCAGATAAATCGACCAGCAATGTTCTCCTGGTCATTATCATTTTCGGCATTATGTGCCTGATTACTTACTACCTTTTTGTTTCATCCCGCTACCTGGCTGCGAAGATCAATCCTTCCATGTTAAAGGTAGTCTCCAGGATCATGGGACTTATCCTGGCCGTCATCGCCATCCAAATGCTTATTAACGGGATCGAAGGATCGATCCGGCTGTTCTCATATTCCTGATCATGCGGTTGGTTGGCATCTTTGCATCGGTAATCATTATATTGGCTTTCACATCCTGCAGCAGGATTAAAACGGAATATTGGTCAAATGGGACCAAAAGATCAGAAATCACCATGTATGGGAAAGAACGAAACGGGCCGGCCAGATACTGGTACGATGATGGAATACTCCAGATGGAGTGTCATTATAAAAATGACAGGCTGGATGGGAAATTAATGCGTTACTACCAAAACGGATATATAGAGGAGGAGCAGAATTATTCAAACGACACCTTGAACGGGTTTAACCGGATGTGGGACAGGATCGGTAATCTGATGCTTGAGACCTCCTACTTGAAAGGGAAATTGAATGGCACTTACCAGGAGTTCTATCCGAACCGGGTCATTAAGTCCGAAGGACAGTATAATAAAGGAAATATTGATGGCCAATGGCTGTATTATGATGAACTGGGACTGGTGATCGGAGAAGGGACATTCCGTAACGGTTCCGGAATACAAAAATCCTATTATGCTGAAAACGGAAAATTAAAAAGGGTGACTGATTACCGGAATAACCTGCGTGATGGTCAGGAGTCAGAATATGCCCCTGATGGCACACTGACTACCGTGAAAATTTATCGCGAAGGCAACCTGGTTGAAACGAAAACAGCCCCCATCCGCATGAATTCCACTAAAAAATAATTCATTTATTTCCTTGCAATTTCCTTATAATAAGATAATTTTGCACCCTCGTTAGACAAAATTTCCATCCTAAAATAATGACCTCATCTATATTAACGTAACTTTCAAAAACTAGATCAAAATGAACTTAGAGAAAATCATGAATGACCTGGAGAAAAAGAATCCAGGAGAAGTTGAGTATTTACAAGCAGTTCGCGAAGTATTGGAATCCATCGAAGAGGTGTACAATGAGAATCCTCATTTTGAATCAGCCAATATCATTGAACGACTCATCGACCCCGACCGGATATTGACTTTTAAAGTCTGCTGGGTTGATGATAATGGTAAGGTTCAGGTTAACCGTGGCTACCGGGTTCAGTTCAACAACGCCATAGGCCCCTACAAAGGAGGTTTACGATTCCACCCAAGTGTTAACCTGAGTATTCTGAAATTTCTGGGCTTTGAGCAGATCTTTAAGAACAGTCTGACCACCCTTGCCATGGGAGGAGCAAAAGGAGGTTCCGACTTTGATCCGAAAGGGAAATCAAACGCAGAAGTTATGCGGTTTTGCCAGTCGTTTATGCTTGAGCTCTGGAAACTCATTGGTCCTGAAACAGATGTTCCTGCCGGAGATATCGGGGTTGGTGGTCGTGAGATAGGATTTCTTTACGGTATGTACAAGAAACTTGCCCGCGAAAATACCGGTGTCCTCACCGGAAAGGGGTTAAACTGGGGTGGTAGCCTGATCCGCCCGGAAGCAACCGGTTTTGGTGCTGTCTACTTTGCCAAAGAGATGCTTGCAACCAAGGGTGAGACCTTTAAAGACAAGATCGTTGCTATTTCAGGTTTCGGAAATGTTGCCTGGGGAGCCGCTCTGAAAGCGACAGAACTGGGTGCAAAAGTTGTCACCATCTCCGGACCTGATGGTTACATTTATGATCCGGATGGAATTTCAGGAGAAAAGATTGAATACATGCTCGAATTGCGAGCCTCAAATCAGGATATCGTAAAACCATATTCATATGAGTTCCCGAATGCGCAGTTCCGTCAGGGCAAACGCCCCTGGGAAGTAAAATGCGATATTGCACTTCCATGCGCCACACAGAATGAATTGGGTAAAGAAGATGCCCAACACCTCGTTAAAAATGGAGTTATTTGTATTGCTGAAGGAGCCAATATGCCCAGCACACCGGAAGCCATCGAATTATTCATTGAAAACAAGATCCTGTTTGCCCCCGGCAAAGCCGTCAATGCAGGAGGAGTTGCAACATCCGGACTTGAAATGTCGCAGAATTCCATGAAGCTCTCCTGGCCAATAAAAGAGGTTGATGAACGTCTCCACCAGATTATGTGCAGCATTCATGAACAATGTGTGAAATACGGAAAAGACAAGGATGGATATGTCAACTACGTCAAGGGAGCCAATGTAGCAGGCTTTTTAAAAGTTGCCAACGCCATGCTTGACCAGGGAGTCATCTGATCCCATACCATCCGGATCTGATTTCTCTTCAGGGGTCTTCCTGATTGAACTCGTCAGTGATTGACAAAAAATCCCGGCCTCCACCGGGATTTTCTTATTTTTGCACATGGAATTTCTGCATCCCTATTTCCTCTTTGCACTATCAGCTTTAACTGTTCCAATCCTGATCCACCTTTTTAACTTCCGGAGATACAAAAAGGTTTATTTTACCAATGTCCGGTTTTTAAGCGATATTCAGCAGGAGACAAAGAGACAATCCCAGTTGAAACAACTTCTTGTTTTGCTGTTCCGGCTTCTTGCTGTTGCAGCCTTAGTTCTTGCCTTTGCCCAACCCTTCATCCCATCCCCAGTGCAGAAAAAAAAAGTAACCGGACAGCATGCTGTCAGCATATACATCGACAATTCATGGTCGATGGAGGCACTGACCACAGATGGAAGGCTGATCGATATCGCCAAATCCAAAGCCAATGAAATTGCCGCTTCCTTCCAGCCGTCTGATTTATTTCAATTGGTCACGAACGACTTCGAAGGACGGCACCAACGGTTCGTAACCCGGGAAGAGTTTGGAAAACTGGTCGAAGAAGTTCAGTTTTCCCCGGTCTCAAGGTCCATATCATCGGTTATCCGCCGGCAGAATGATATACTTTCCGGGAATCGGTCCAGGGTAAAAGAAGCTTTCTTACTTTCTGATTTTCAAAAAACCTTTACCGACATCGATTTGATTCATCCCGATACGGCATGTCTCTGGTACTTTGTTCCATTAGCTACCCAGCAACGAAATAATCTTTACATCGATTCCGTCTCTTTCGAGTCCCCGGTTCATCAGCCGGACCAGTTGGTACGCCTGAAAGTCTGGATACGGAATTCCGGTACAGAATCTCTGAAAAAAGTCCCTATTAAGTTACTTATCAACCAGGTTCAGAAATCAGTCTCCAGTTTTTCTGTTGAAGCTAATTCATCAGCTAATGTGGTCATGCCATATACCGAAAATCATTCCGGGATTCAGTTTGGAACCCTGGAACTCCAGGATTATCCTGTTCAATATGATGACCGTTTCTTTTTTGCATATACCCTCTTCCCAACGATCGCTGTTCTTTGCATCCGGGGTAATGGTGAAAATGTCTACCTGAACGCCTTGTATCAATCCGATTCATCTTTCACTTTTACATCCACATCAGAGAAAAAAATCAATTATTCTTCATTAGCCGGCTACTCGCTTATTATTCTGAATGAGTTGGAAGAGATTTCCTCAGGCCTGAACCAGGAACTGACCCGATACGTAAGAGCAGGAGGAAGCCTAATGATCTTTCCGTCAAAAAAGAAGATAACAGAAAGTTTTTGTCTTTTTTTATCGGCGATAAATCTGCCGTGTTTTTCCGGGATTGATACCATGAACCAGCGCATTTCTTCGATCGCATTGGGAAGTAGCGTATACCAGGATGTATTTGAAAAAAATGAATCAGGGAAAGTCGTATTCCCTGAAAATATGGATCTTCCGGTCATCTTTAAGCATTACCGGATGGATGCTTCTTTACCGGAAACCCACGAACCTCTGTTGAAGCTGTTGACCGGCCAGGTATTTCTGGCTGGCGGCACACTGGCCCGGGGAAAAGTCTATCTATTTGCTGTTCCACTTGATATAACCTGGAGCTCATTTCCGAAACATGAGATCTTTCTTCCAACCCTTTATAAAATTGCATTGCTGAGCGTGCCTTCGCAGGATCTCTATTATTTTCTCGGACCTAATGTGATCAATCTTCCTGATGATACCGTACCCGGATCCTATCTATATATGGTTCAAAATAACAATAAGGATTTCGGAATCATTCCTGAATCAAGGACAACCGGATCAAGGATACAGATAAATCTCCATGATCAGATCCGTGAATCGGGATTATATACCATACTCCGGGATAAAAAACCGTTGATGGGAATTGGCCTGAATTATAACAGCAGAGAATCAGATCTGAAATGCTTGTCGGAATCCGACCTCAAAGACCTTATCGGAAAAACTTCCGTCGGAAACCTGCATATGCTTAAAGACAGCGGTAAAATTCCTTTAAAAAAACAAATCCAGCAAATAAATGAAGGCACCCCTCTTTGGAAGCTTTTCATAATCCTGACACTTATTTTTCTGTGTGCAGAAGTAATTACCATCCGGTTATTTAAACACTGAATCCATTTGTTAACCAAAAATCAAAAAAAGAATATTTCCTATCCAATTCTTATCGATTTTCTGGTTGGCCGTTCAAAAAATCATACGTTGATGTCAATTTTTTTTACATAATTTTTTACATTTTTAAAATGCTATCATACATAACTAATTATTATACAATTAAATAAAAATTTGGCACGATATTTGAGAGCTTAAGTCATAAAAACATACTTGTTCAAGAAAATATATAAAATAAACTATAAAAACTAAAGCCATGAAAAGATTAAGTTTAGTGAACCTGTACAAGGCAGAAATCAGCAAGAACATGATGGCTCAGATAAAAGGTGGTGATGATGTAAAATGCATTTGCTCAACAAACAATCCTGTCGTTACAACCCGTCAATCAGGAGGACCAGTCGGAGAATTCTGTGTTTGTCAAGGTAGTGAAACTGCCAGCAATAATTTAAAAGACAAACCCAATAACGGATAATCCTTGTCTTTTTATAAATCGCGAAAAAAGTATCTTTGTTTTGTGGTTCGGGGCCCCATCCGCCATCGAACGCTGATTTATGAAAAACGCGGTAACCTTTACAACTGCCAAGAGAAATCTTTATTTATACAGTCCTTTTAGAAATCAATTCCTTTTATGCCACCCGTTAATCAGGCACTTCTTTCTGCTTGAGAAAACGGGTGTTCATTTTCCGGATTATATTAAAAAAATTCAAACCGAGGGTGGGCTGGAACTCAAGCCATTCGGTAGCTTTTCACCCGCCGAGGTCCGGTATCAGCTTTCAAAATTCAGGTTTCTGAAAAAAAAAGGCTTTTTCCGGCCGGTCAAGCATCATAACCTGAGTGGAATACTTGCCCCCAACCGGATTGACGAAAATATCAGCAACCTTCAACAGATCATTTTTGAAACCACAGAGGAATGCAATCTGTCATGCACATACTGTACTTATAGCAAATACTATATAAACAAGGAACGACATAAAAAAACCTTTAACCTGCCGGATGCCCAGCGTACACTTGATTTAATTATCTCAAAAAGAAATCTGAAAAAAAATCCTGAGCTGACAGTAAGCTTTTATGGTGGCGAACCCCTGAAAAATATTACCTTTATTAAAGAAATTGTTGCGTACCTTGAGTCCTATCCTGAACCTAAGCCGGTTTTCAAGTTCACGATGTCAAGCAACGGGCTTCTTCTTGCGAAATACCTTGATTTTCTTGTTGAACATTCTATTGAATTAGCGGTCAGTCTGGACGGGGATGAATGGGGCAATTCTTTCCGTGTGACTAAAAACCACAAGCCTTCCTTTGACAGGATCATCCAGAATCTCGGAGAGGTAAAAAAGAAATATCCCGATTATTTTGATAAAAAAATTTCTTTTCTTACCGTTCTTCACAGCCGAAATTCCCATGATTCAGTTTACCGGTTTTTCCACAATAAATTCAATAAAATAACCACCACATCAACAATTACGACCTTCCATCTCAATGAAAAACACCGGGACGAGTTCGTCTCCACGTTTCTCACGAAAACAACCAGGAATAAATCCGAATTTCAATTAATGCAAAAGATGTTTCTGCGACATCCAAATGTCAAAGAAATGGCTGATACGCTGGAAAAATATTCGGGATATATATTTAAAAGCCGGGTTCACCTGCTTGCCGGGAAACCACAAAAAAACCAGCGTAAAAATTTCATCCCTACCGGAACCTGCCTGCCATTTGCCCTCCGGGTGTTTTTAACGGCTGAAGGAGTTATCCTGCCATGTGAACATATCAGCCGGATTTTTGAAATCGGTCATGTCAAAAATGAAAAAATAACCATTGATCCGGATGCAATCGCTCTTAAATATAACCAGTACTATTCAAAGATACGACCCTTGTGTGAACAGTGCTACCTGGAAAATAATTGCCAGGAATGCGTTTTTAATACCAAAATAGAAACAAATCGACCCGAATGTGAATTTTTTACCGATGAGGCAAACTTTATCCGCAGATTATCAAAAAATATCAGCCTGGTTGAAAAAGACTACCCGTTCTATCTTCGTTTGCTAAAGGAAGCATTCCATGAATAAGGAAAATTTCTGCTGGCTCTGTATTGAACCTTACGTCCAGATAACCTTTAGGAAAAACAGGGTATTGTTCTATAACACCTTGAATAATAAAATACTGATTTATGATGATGTTTCTTCCAGGTTAAGAGTCAGCAGGTCACTCTCTAAACAGGCAAACGGATATGTCATCAAACTCACACAAAAAGAGCTGAAAAGTCCAGGGATCAGGTCATTTGTTCGAGATCTGCGGAAGAATTTCATGGGGGATCTGATCGAGTCTTCATGGAGTGATGTTAAACCCGTGAATATCCTTCCTTATCCGGTTATCAGGGAGCCAAAGCCAGGGACTCCTTTTAAAATGGAAGAGGTGTTATTCGAAGCCACACTTCATTTAAGCTATTGTAATACCGGCATCTGCAAGAAGTACCAAGCCGCATACAACCAATTTGTCTTTCCTGTTTTTAAATATGTAAAAACTAAAAAGCTTAATTGGGACTTCGTTAAGCAGATCCTATCCGAAACCGGATCCCATAATAATCTGACTTTAAATATTCTCGGAGCAGGCATCCAAGATTATTTGAAATTCAATGAACTATGTTCATTACTCGGTATCCGGGATCATCGAAAACGTTATTACTTCTTCCCGGATTTCGAATTGAAGGAATGGAAATCAAATTGGAAAAATACAATTTTTATTTTTCTTCTGACTCCTCCTTTCAACCCTTCAGCCATTCAGCAGATCCAGAAGGATATTCTTCATTTAAATGAACAGATTGCTGTCGAGTGGGATTTTATTGTCCAGGATCCTCAGGAATTGGAAGAGGCAGGTAAAGTGGCTCTTGAGCTGGGTCTCAAAGATTTCTTTTACAGACCCTTTTACAACGGCTTAAATAAAACTTTCTTCCTGGAGTATATTTTTATAACCGAGGAAGATATTCTCCAGTCACATCCGGATCAACGGCAGATATTCGCCCGGAAACTGATCAATGAAACAAGTAACGGGAAGCTTACGATTTTGCCCGATGGAAGTGTTTATGCCAATGTGAATGAACCCTGGCTTGGAAATATCGGAAACTCTTCTTTACAGGAAATGGTGAAAAATGAACTGAAACACGGAAACAGCTGGAATAGGGTCCGTTCTTCTGTCACACCTTGTAAACAGTGCTTGTACCAGCTTCTTTGTCCTCCGATCAGCAATTATGAACTTGTTCTGAAAAAATTTAACTTGTGCCACATCATTAAATAAAGTCCGGAGTATGTTCCTGAACTCAGTGGTATCTTCCTACCGGCTCCTGTTTAAAAGCAAGATATACACGGCAATCAACCTCCTTGGGCTTGTCCTTGGACTGACGGTGGCTTTTATTCTTCTTGCCTTTCTGATTAATGAATTAAGCTATAACCGATGTTTTGAAAACCACCAGCAGTTATTCAGGGTATTACTGAAAGAGCGAAAAAAAAATAACCTGGAAGCGCTGACTCCATTAATCCTGGCTCCACATATAAAGAGTTTTTACCCGGAGATCCGACAGGTAGCGAGGGTGAGTACGCTGACGCAGCTAACAGGTACCATCTCCGTATCCCGGAAAGAGGTATTTTATGATGAACCCCGTTTCATATGTTCCGATCCCTCCATTGTTGCTGTACTTTCTTTACAGATGCTTGCCCGGTCAGCCGGAAATTTACTGAATTCAGCCAATTATATTCTCATTTCAAGGCATACATCCCTCGAATATTTCGGGAGCTGGCAAACTGTTGGGAAACATTTACTTGTCAAAGCGAATGGCAAAATGTATCAACTCATCGTTCAGGGAGTGTATATGGATCTGCCGTGGAATTCGAGCTACCAGGCGGATTTCATCGCCTCCACTGACTTCCTTAAAAAAATACTGATTGAAGGATTTGGCGAATCGGAATCAGCGCTTAATTCTTTAAACTACCTGACATCCGAAACATTGGTTTTGCTCAATGACAACTTTTCAATCCGGAAGCTTGAACGGAAAATGCCACTCTTTCTAAAGCAAACGGGATTTGATAAAAAAGGCTATACATTCTTATTTCAGAATTTCGGGAATATTTATTTCTATCCGGATCAGATTGAAAACGACTTCCTTCCCAAAGGCAATACCACCAACTTGCTGGTATATGGCTCCCTGGCATTGTTCATCCTGTTGCTGGCTGGGATCAATTACAGCATTCTCAGTACAGCCCGTTCTGCTCTGCGTTTTAAAGAGATCGGTGTAAAAAAAGTGCTGGGTGCCTCAAAAAACCAGTTACGCATGCAGATCCTTGCTGAATCCGTTCTGATGACATTCATTGCTTTTCCCCTGGCGTTCCTTTTATTGGGTCTTATCGACCCGTTCATCAGGGAATTCTTCGGGTATGAAATTTGCCTGTATTCGAGTAATATGAGAATCTATTTACTGCTCTTTGCCAGCATCACCATGGCCATCGGATTCCTGTCGGGAGCTTATGTCGCGTTTTACCTTTCAGCGCTTGATCCACTCAATGCTTTAAAAATCAAGCTTTTTTCATACCGCAAATTCAGTCTTGGAAAGGTTTTTACGGTATTTCAATTATTTATTACCCTTTCATTGCTGATAGGATTTATCACGGTTTATCTACAAATAAACCATTTTCTAAGCGGAAACCTGGGACTTAAAAAAGAAAATCTTCTTTTTATCCGTTTCAATCCCAAAGAATTTTCAGATTATCAACCGCTGAAAGCGTCCGTTTCCAGGAATCCTCACGTTATTGCTGTTTCCGGTTTATCGGTCACACTGCCGGAAAGTGCAGTCACCCTGATCCGTATAAGGTTTACCGGTATCCGTGATACAAGCATTATTTTCGAGAGTTATTACACCGACTACCGGTTTTTCCCAACCATGGGTATTTCTTTTGTTTCAGGCAGGGATATCAATCCGGAGGATAGCACCGATATCCGTTCAAGTGTCATCATCAACCGGGAAGCACAACAGATAATGCAGGCAATAAACCCCGGAGCCTATCAACTTGGGGATTATAAAATTATCGGTGTCGTGAATAATTTTAATGTCCGTAACCTCTACAGCAAGATAGCTCCGGCTATTTTCAGGGTTCTTCCGACCGCCTGCCAGGCCATGCTGGTCAGGTACGAAACCGGATGGAAAGATCAGGTCCTTGCCGATATCGAACATACCTGGAAAATGATGGCACCCTCCCTCCCGTTTCAATATCAGCTATTCGACAAAGAGCTGGATAATCTTTATAGCAAAGAGAAAAATTTTGAACGGGTGGTTGCCGTATTTACATTCCTTGCATTTCTGATCACCGGCATGGGACTATTTGGCCTTGCCTTGTTGCTGTCAGAACAAAAAATGAAGGAGGTGGCCATCCGGAAGGTTTTTGGGGCGAGTGACACCAACATCATTTTCGAAATGCAAAAAGAATTTTATTTTTATATTACTATTGCAGCTGTTATTGCCGTGCCTTTTACATGGTATTTCATGGAGCGATGGCTGAATTCGTTTTACTATCATATAAATTTTTCATGGCAAATGGTTGCCGTTGCCGTAATCTCGGTCACAATCTATGTTTCTGCCATTTTGTTGCTGAGGACCCGGACAGTCTTAAAAGAAAATCCACTTAACGCTATTAAATACGAATGACAAAGTTCCGTTTTTATCATCAGCACGATTCCATGGATTGCGGACCGGCCTGCCTGCAAATGATCGCCCGCTATTATGGAAAGAATTTCAAGCTGACCACCTTGCGTGAACGTTGTTATCTGACCCGTGACGGAGTTTCCATGCTTGGAATAAGCGACTCTGCGGAATCCATCGGATTCCAGACACTTGGAGTCAAGATCACTCCCGTCCAGTTACTGGATGAAACCCCCCTGCCGTGTATCGCTTATTGGAATCAGCGTCACTTTGTTGTCGTTTATGATATTAAAAAGAAAAGGTCAGGGGCAACCTTTTATGTGGCTGATCCTGCTCACGGAAAGATCAAGCTCCCGATCGAAGAGTTCATGAAATCCTGGCTTCCTCAGGAGGAAAATGAGGGTGTTTGCCTGCTTCTTGAGCCAAAACCCGATTTTTATCATCTGACAGGGGACCATCCAGGGGACTCACCACTGAGGTTCATTTTATCTTACCTGAAACCTCATCATAAACAAATGATCAAGCTGGCCCTGGGGATGCTGTTAGGAAGTGTCATCCAGCTGCTGTTTCCTTTTCTCACACAGGCCATTGTCGATAAGGGTATTCACAACCGTGACCTGGGATTTATAACCCTGGTGCTCCTTGCCCAGCTTGCATTGTTCCTCGGATTGGGTACAGTTGAGTTCATCAGGGGATGGATCCTTCTTCATATCAGCACGAGGATAAATATTTCGATGATTTCTGATTTCCTGCTGAAGATCATGAAGCTGCCGCTTGGGTTCTTTGATTCAAAGATGATCGGAGATCTTATGCAGCGGATCAATGATCACAATCGAATCCAGTCTTTCCTTACTGTAAGCTCCCTTAATATCCTTTTCTCGACCGTCAGTTTTATTATCTTCGGTATCGTCCTGTTATATTACAATTTCCTGATATTCCTTGTGTTCCTTGCAGGTAGTATCCTGTATGCCGGTTGGGTATACCTGTTCATGAAGAGAAGACGCGAACTGGACTATATCCGTTTTTCCAGACTGGCTGAGAACCAGAGCACACTGATCCAGATGATTACCGGTATGCAGGAGATCAAACTGAATAATTGCGAGAGAAAAAAAAGAAGGGAATGGGAAAATATCCAGGAGAAACTATTCAGGCTGAGTATCCGGAGTCTGACATTAAGCCAGTACCAGGGTCTCGGAGGGTTCATATTTGTAAGGACGAAAGACATCCTGATCACCTTCTTATCTGCATCACTCGTGCTCAGAGGGGAATTGACCCTCGGAATGATGCTGGCGATTCAGTATATTCTCGGACAATTGAACAACCCGGTTGAGCAAATGGTCAATTTTATCCGTGAAGCACAGGATGCAAGCATCGGCATAGAAAGACTTGAAGAGATCAATACCCATCCTGAAGAGGAGGATCCGGAAATAAAGAAAATCCAGGTTCTTCCGGCTAACCGGGGTATTGAACTCCATGATCTGTCCTATCAATACGAAGGTCCCCATTCGCCATTTGTCCTGGATTCTTTGAATCTAAATATCCCTTCGTCAAAAGTAACGGCCATTGTCGGTTCGAGCGGAAGCGGGAAGACAACATTGATAAAGCTGCTGCTTGGGTTTTACAGACCGATCACCGGGCAGATTCTTGTAGGAGGAATCCCGCTCCAGGATATTTCATGCAGGTTCTGGAGAAGCAACTGCGGCTCTGTTATGCAGGATGGATACCTCTTTTCAGAAAGCATTGCGAGCAACATCGCCCTCGGAGACGATGAACCCGAACCTGAAAAGCTTGCCCATGCCATTACCATGGCTAATCTGGATGATTTTATTACTTCCCTCCCTCTCGGGACCAATACCAAAATCGGACAGGACGGACATGGGATCAGCGAAGGGCAGAGACAGCGGATCCTGATCGCCCGCTCCGTATACCGTAATCCTGAATATCTGTTGTTCGACGAAGCAACCAATGCCTTGGATGCCAACAATGAACGTATCATCATTGAGAATCTGAATGAATTTTTCAAAGGGAAGACGGTAATTATCGTTGCCCACCGGTTAAGTACTGTAAAAAATGCAGATCAGATCGTGGTGCTGGAAAAAGGCAGGATCGCTGAAAAAGGAACCCATGCCTTGCTTACTGGCATGAAAGGCATCTATTATGAACTCGTTCGGAATCAATTGGAGCTTGGATAGGCTGAAAGAATTCTCCTATGATCAGAATTGAAGGACTTACCAAGATATTCCGCAGTGACGAGACCGAGACCGTTGGCCTGGACAACGTAAACCTTAATGTTGAGCAGGGTGAGTTTGTTGCTGTAATGGGTCCATCCGGTTGCGGTAAAACAACCCTGTTGAATGTCATCGGACTTTTAGATACCCCTACCGCAGGAACCTATTATTTTCGGGCGGACAATGTTGCAGGATATACAGAAAAGCAGCGTTCAAACTTCCGGAAAGAAAAAATCGGCTTTATCTTTCAGAATTTCAACCTGATCGATGAGCTGACGGTATATGAAAATGTTGAATTACCCTTGGTTTATCTTGGAATCGGATCAAAAGACCGGAAGATTTTAGTTTCAAAAACACTTGATAGTCTTGGTATCCTTGCCCGTAAAAAATATTTACCCACGCAGCTTTCAGGTGGTCAGCAACAACGGGTTGCCATTGCCCGTGCCATTGTATCAAATCCTTCCCTGCTGCTGGCGGATGAACCAACCGGTAACCTTGATTCTTCAAGAGGCGAGGATGTAATGAACCTGCTGAACATCTTAAACGACAAAGGAACCACGATTATCATGGTGACCCATTCGAACCGGGATGCCGAATACAGTAACCGGATTGTTAATCTCTTTGACGGGCGAATACTGGAAGCATCCCGGCCCAAATGATGAGATTCCTAAATCTTTATAGTAAAAACCGTTCTTAATCCGGGTGTTGATTGTGCATCCAGACTGCCACCATGCAAACGGACAATCTGCCGAGAGAGGCTTAGTCCGATACCGGAACCTTTTTCCTTGGTCGTAAAAAAAGGGACAAAAATATCTTCGAGCACCTCCGGAGGAATTCCTTTCCCGTTATCTTCTATTTCGATGATGGTTTGATCCTGAATCGATTGACCTCTCAATCGCACAAGTGGTTCAGGCGTATCACCAAAGGCCTCGATTGCGTTTTTAACGAGGTTGATCAGTACCTGTTGTATCAAAACAAGGTCGGCCTGGAAGATGACCGAAGGATGGCAATCCACGATCATGCGGATATTCTTCCCAGCCAGGTTGGCCTCCATGAATAAGACGACCTGATCAAGCATTTCCTTGACATTGACAACCTGGAAGTTCGGTTTTGGCAACTTCGTTATTTCCCTGTAATTATTGACGAATTGAACCAGTCCGTTGCCGCGGCCTTCAACCAGGTCTAAACCTTTCAAAGTTTTTTCTACCATTTGTTCGGTAAGTTCCGAGGGCTTTTTAGGCGATCCTGTCTCCTTATCCCGAAAGAGTCTTATCATTGAAGAAACCAACGAAGTTATCGGTGTTATTGAGTTCATGATTTCATGCGTCAGAACACGGATCAGACGCTGCCATGACTCAACTTCCTTTTGTTCCAGCTCTGGTTTGATGTTTTGGATTGAAACCAGATGAATGGTTTTGTCCTCCGTCACGAACTGTACTTTTCGCGTTGCAAGTTGTCTCAGCTCTCCATTAATGATGATGGGTATCAGTTCCGGTTGATTGGAGGAAAGGTTGATCAGGTGATCACATAAACCTTCTTTAAACTGGTTCAGTTTACTTAAATGCTTCACCACATGCACACCGAAAAGTCTTTTTGCAGCATCGTTAAAAAATTCAACTTTTCCATCAGGTGTAAACGAGATAAGCCCGACAGCTGCATGATCAACAATAATTTTGAAATAATTATTCCGGATCTCATTCTCAACCCGAATGTTTTCAAGCCTCGTATTGATCTCCTCAAAATATTGGTAAAGCTGGAAAAACTCCTCTTCTTTTTTCGACTTGATAAATTGAGTAGTAACTTCTCCACTGAGGTGAGCAACAAAAAAATCCTCAAGCTTCCGGTTGGTTTTATTTAAATACCGGATCAATTCCAGAACCTGGAAAAGAAAAACCAGAAAAAAGATGGCAATGAGAGAAATATTAGGGTAGAAAAAAATGGTTCCAAATAAAAGCAAACACCAAAAGGCAATAAGTAATATCCTGATTACCAGATTATAATAAAACTTTCTACAAACCATATTTTTTCATTTTATTATATATGGTCTGCCGCGTAAGTCCTAATTCCCTGGCGGCACTGGCAAGGTTCCCCATGTTTCTCAACAGCGATTTCCGGATAATTTCTTTTTCATAATCCTCAAATGACAGCGGAGTATCCTGTATGGATGATTGCTGTACCGGAATTTTTTTCAGAAAAAGATCCTCAGGACCAAGGGTGGTTCCATCCTTCAAAATAATTGCTTTTTCAATACAATGTTCGAGTTCCCTGATGTTACCAGGCCAGGGATAGCTTTTCAAGGCGATCAGGGCTTCTTTGGTAAACGACATGGGTGGCCGTCCGTACTTTGCCGACAGCTTATCGAGGAAGTATACCGCCATGAGATCGATATCCGAACCCCTTTCGCGCAACGGAGGCAGATCTATCTGGATCGTGTTGATCCTGAAAAGCAGATCTTGTCTGAATAAACCTTCCATAACCATCTTTTCAAGGTTTTTATTGGTCGCACAGAGAAGCCGGATGCTGATTGGAACAATCTTGTTGGACCCCAGGGGTATAACCTGTCTCTCCTGCAAAACATTAAGGATTTTCGTTTGCATGTTCAAAGAAAGGTTCCCGATCTCATCAAGGAAGAGAGTACCACCATTTGCCGATTCAAATCTACCGATCCGGTCCTGCTTTGCATCTGTAAAAGCCCCCTTTTTATGTCCGAACAGTTCGCTTTCAAATAAGGAAATAGGGATAGAAGCCATATCGACCGTGACCATAATTTCGCCGGAACGCTCAGAACGCTTATGAATTTCTTTCGCAATCATCCCTTTTCCGGTCCCGTTCTCACCGGTGATCAGAATATTGGCATCGGTCTTCGACACCTTGTCCACGATATCCATGACCCGCTTAATGGCAGGGCATTCACCAACAAATTCGGTGAATTGCTGGTCTATATCAGTGATAACTGGTTCCGTGGCAGATTTGTGTTTCTGCATCTCAATGGTCGATTGTCTGAGTTTGATCCCTGCTTTAAGGGTCTCCAGTAACCTGTCGTTATCCCAGGGCTTCAAAACAAAATCGGTTGCCCCTATCTTCATTGCGTTAACAGCCAAATCAATGCCACCATAGGCAGTCATCATGATAACACAAATGGTCGGGTCCGTTTTCATTATCTCCTTTAGCCAGTATATCCCTTCGTTTCCGGTATTGATACCCGCAGTAAAATTCATATCGAGCAATACCAGGTCAAAGGAATCTTTTTCCAGTGTGGATAAAATCAGGTTTGGATTTTTCAGTGTGGTTAACAGATCAAATTCGTCTTCCAGAAAAAATTGAAGTGCTTCCAGGATTTCCGGATTATCTTCCACGATAAGTATATTGCCTTTCTTTCCCACAAGTAAAAATTTTTGACAAAAATAATTAAATGTCTATTTTTTCAACTTAAAATGTCTATTTTTTTTACAAAAATTATTAATAATTAAAGAGAAAATTGCATAACAAGTTGCTTTACAATTATTTGTGATATTGGTATAATTTTTGCTTATTTACAAAACGATGTATTTCACTTATGGCTGACGCTACCATTATTGTCTACATTAACGGATACTGGAACGATCACGATAAACAGGACATACCTGATCATTCCGGTCTTTTTTTTGTTTATGAATCAAAAGTCAATTCCATTGACAATACGATTGACTTGTTAAGGCTATTATATATCGGGGAAGCTGAAAATATCAGGAACCGGATTATGTCCCATGAAAAATATTCTGTCTGGCTGAAATCCCTGAATCCGGGAAATGAATTGTGTTATTCCGCAGGACTTGTCGAGGAACCTTTTCGCCATCGTGTTGAAGCAGCATATATTTTCTGCGAGAAGCCTGCATTGAATGATTCCCACCCATACTCTTTTAATTTTGACCGTACGACTCTGATTACTATGGGAAAAACCGCTTTATTAAGATCCATCATCTCTCTCAGGAAAAATCAGTCGGACAATGAGTACTTTTCCCCCTCCCTTTTCCAGGGCGACCCTATACCTGTCAGGGCAATTCACACTAAAAGCTTTCCCGGGAAGTAAAAAATCCTATCCGACCTGTAAATCACTGTTGGCTTAAACCTTGCCGGGATTTTCAATGTCATTATCTTTGCCGGAAATCAAGCAGATCAAATCGTTCAACAGCGATGAGAATTTTTCTTTTATCACTATTCATTTTTTTCTTCCTTCCCCCTCTTTTCGCGCAGGAACCAGGTAAGAAATCTGACTGGCTTCCGGAGGGGAATCTGTTTCCGACCCTGCGATTCGACTTTAAAGAGTCACAAATCTCAGGCGGTCTGTACGGTTTCTATGCAGGGTATAAATGGGAAGACAGGGCACTTGCCTGTTTCTCTGCCGGATTCCGAAGAAATGTCATCCGCTGGCAACACATCAAGGATCAGGCTTCAGAGCTGGGCTTTGAACTTTCCGTCTTCCCACAGTTCTTCTTTGAGGACCCTTTTAAGAATTTCCAGGTTAATTTTTTTAACATCGAGTTCAAAGTCGGACTTCATTACCAGTTCCAGATCAATGATCATTGGCGCTTACGTTTACGGATATACCATATTTCAGATCACCTGGGAGATGATTTTATTTTCAGGACTCAAATAGATACCTTTTATATCAACCGTCGGATTTATGAGGTCGTTGATCTTTCTGCGGCATGGATTAAAGAACCTTTTATGGTGTATGCCGTTACAGGAGCTGTAGTGCATTCAGCTTATGAACGGCTTCCGTTCGTCTTTCAGATGGGTTTTCAATGGAAAAAGCCGAGCAAAAAACTCAACTGGTTCCAATGGATCGCAGGGATCGATATCAAGTCTGAACAGGAAACGTGTTACCGCCCATGTATCCATACCGGTGCAGGCGTGGTGCTTGGTAAACCCGACCGGCATCCTTTTACTATCCTTGCAGACTATTACAACGGATATCTTCCGTACAGCCTGTATGACCACATTCTTATCCAATGGATCGGAGCTTCCATATATTTTGATTTATTCTGATGCATATTACTTCATTTGACCGAAAACGGCCCATTTGAACAGAAATATGGCGATTCAATGCTCCATCGGTTCAGCCAAAAGGGATATCTTTGCAAGTCACGAATAATTCCAACTTCTATCATAAACAATTAAATCTCCTCCAAAATGAAAAAAGTCATATTCCTTCTGTCAAGCCTATGCCTTGCCGGAGTTCTTGTGATCACATCATGCTCGAAAAAATCCTCTGACGATCCGGTTGTTCAAAAACCATCACTGGTGCTACAGCAAGGAACCGGATATATATCATCCGATGTGACAGTAGCCATCAATTCCCAATTAACCTTTGGAGTAAGAGCCATGCCCAACAGTTCATCCAATTCGCCCCTAACGGAAATGATCCTTAGCCGGGCATTTAAAGGCAACACGCAAACCCTGGATTCCCTCCTGAACAACCTTACCAGTTTCAATGTTGACTTTGGCACCGAGGCCAGAAACGAAGCAGGTCAGGAAACGTTCACCTTTACCATTAAAGATAAGGCAGGACAATCGAATACCCTCTCGGTCATCGTTACCACAACCACGACGTTGACTAAAGGCATGGGAACAATGGTTCGCCCAAAATCCGCATTTTTCAGGGAATTCTAGAGGATCTATTTACTGGAACCGGCCAGCTGCGGGACTTTGATCTTATCCTTCAAAGTGATTCCCGAGATTATTTGTATGTTAATACCATCAGAAAGGCCGGTTTTAACGTATTTCTTTTCGAATTTCTGTGGTCCTGTTTCAATTTCCACATACGCCGAATCCCCTTCAAACAGCAGCAGGCTTTCCTTGATCGCCAGCACGTTGTCAGCCCTCTGAAGAACGATATCCGCATTGGCACTGTAACCTGACCGGATAAACTGGTTTTCCTTCAGCTTAACATCGGCTTTGATCTCAAACTGAACAGCCCCGTTTTCAAGCACACCCTTCGGCGCAATATATTTCAGGGTTGCTGAAAAAGTATCATTTTCAATCGCCCCTACTGTGAGGAAAAGGTTCATACCCTGCTTGATCTTTCCGACCTCGGTTTCATCCAGCTTCCCCTGGAAGATCATGTCGCCGACATCAGCTACGGAAGCAATGGTGGTACCTGCATTGAAGTTGTTGGTCTCAATCACCGAGGAACCCACCTTCACCGGAACATCCAATACCATGCCGCTGATGGTTGAACGGATCAGCGTATTCGTTGTTTTACCGGATTTTTTATTGACGCCTTCACGGATGAGTTCCAGGTTAGCCTCTGCGGCATCGACTTCCTGCCTGGCATTTTTATGAGCAATATCGGTTTGCTGGTACTCTGCCTCAGCAATCACACCCTGCTGGAAAAGCTTCAGCTTCCTGTCGTAGTTCATTTTGGCATCGTCGAGAGCAATCTTCGCCCTGTCAAGCCGAGCCTCGGCATTATTCAGGTTGACCAGGTCGGGAATGATCCGTACTTTCGCGATCACATCACTCGATTTAACCTTCTTTCCGGCTTCCACATAAATCTCTTCAACAATGCCCGATACCTGGGGTTTTATTTCTATCTCCTTTCTGGGAATAACCGATCCTGTTGCAACGGTCTTCTTGATAATATTGGTCATAAACGCCTGTTCAGTCTTGTAAACCACTGGTTTTTCCTTCGATTTGTTATACAGATAAAATATCGTAGCAATAAACACAACCAGAATAACGATCAGGAGTGAGATTTTAAATACCTTCTTCATATAATTATTTGAATATTAATAAATTATTATTGTTGTTTTTATGACTTGTGAAGTTTTTGTGAATGATCCATGTATAGATCCCTCTTCCTCCTGTTCCATTTCCTATTCATACCTTAAAGCATCGATTGGTTTTACCGAAACCGCTTTTTTTGCAGGTACCATCCCTGCAAATACACCTGCGATGATCAGAATGGTGAGTGCAGATATCGCAATATTAAAATTGATACCCGGATGCAGGAACATCTCCGTATTGGCTCCCGATTTATCGAGCAGGTAACTGATCAGTTCCAGCAATCCTACGCCCATCGACAATCCGAAATAGCCTGAAAAGGTAGTTAACACAACCGATTCCGTAATAATCTGGCCAATGATGATCCGGGGGGTAGCCCCAAGTGCCCGTTGTATACCGATCTCTTTGGTACGTTCTTTCACAACCACCAGCATGATATTGCTCACACCGATCACACCGGCCAGCAGCGTACCAATGCCAACAATCCACACAAGAACCCTGATCCCGAAGAAAAGTCCTACCATTTTCTTGTATTCCACCTCGAGGTTGAAATGTCCTACCGCAGCATCATCCGACGGGGCAATAGCGTGCCTTTTCTTAAGCACATTGATCGCCTTTTCCTCCACCACCGCAACGGGTATTCCGTCCTTTGAGGTAATATTGAAAAATCCGATGATATCACCCATGTTATAGGTTTTCTGACAAGTAGTGAAAGGCATATGGATCCGTTGGTTATCATAGCTTGCTGCTTCCCCGGTGCGCTTCGATTTGAACAAGCCAACCACTTTAAAATATACCCCGTTGATCTGTATATACTGGTCGACGGGATTTTCATTCTTTTCGAACAGCAGTTCCTTGACTCGCTGGCCAATGACGACGACCTTCCTTTTTTCCTTCACATCCAGCTCATTGATGAACCTTCCCTGCAGAAGGTTCACCGGATCAATGCTGTCGAACACCGGGTAATCGCCGAAAATCTGGAATTGTCCTGATTTTAATCCGCGGATTACATTGCTGGCTCCGTCATATCCTCCAACATTGGTTCGGGGCGCCAGGTATTTGATCTCAGGAATTGCATCGCCGAGGGCCTTTATATCTGCATTTTCATAATTAAACCTCCTTCCCCTGACAAAGCCTTTGTACGGAACTGAAGTCTGCTGAGCCCAGATGAATACGCTGTTCGTAGCCATATCACCGAAGTTCTGTGAAATACCGTTCCGCAGACCGTCTCCCGAACCCATCATAACCACAAGCATGAAAATGCCCCAAAAGACCCCGAAAGCGGTAAGGAAGGTCCTGAGTTTATTTTTTCTCAGAACATGATAAATCTCCTGCCACCTGTCCAGATCAAACATGTTGATACTTTTTTTTATTTCGCTACATCGGTAACCCGCTATTGCTCATTCCTCCCTGAGCGCTTCTATCGGTCTGATTGACGAAGCCTTCATGGCAGGCACCAATCCTGCAAGACCTCCCGCAATGATAAGTAATAATGTCGCTCCGAGAGCGATTGCAAGGTTTGCCTCAGGATTCCTGAAAAATTCGGATGGGGGTAAATTTCTGGAGATCAACTCCAGCAAGCTCACACCCAGTACCAGACCGATATATCCTGCAAATCCCGTAATCATGATCGCTTCCTGCATGATTAATCCGAGAATCGAAGCCGGGGTTGCTCCTAATGCCTTCCTGATACCGATCTCCTTTGTCCTTTCCTTCACAGAGATCATCATGATGTTGCTTACACCAACGATACCTGCAATAATGGTTCCGATGCCGATGATCCAAATGAACAGCCTTATGCCTGCAAACAGCGCATTAAACCTTCTCACATCCTCGCTTTTATTCATGATGTCGATGGCCCTTGGATCATCCGGCGAAAAGGTATGCGATCTGGAAAGGGTCATTTTCGCTTTTCTCAGCATGGCATCCGCCTCTTCAGGTGTGGCTGTTCCTGTTGTAAACGAAATCTGGTTGATCTCATTGGTGCCATAAAAAACCTTTTGTGCTGTAGTAATGGGAATATAAATCCTTTTCTGCTCATGATCATCCCTTCCGAAATCGCGGAATATTCCAATAACCTTGAAAGGAACCCCTTTTATATTGATGTACTTCTCAAGGGCAATCGTATCCTTTCCCTTGAATAACTGGGCTTTGACCTTTTCACCTATCGAGGCTACTTTCCGGCATTCCCGGATATCGATTTGGTTAAGGAATCTTCCTTGTAAAACCTGAATTTCCTTGATATACCCATAATCCGGATGACTGGGTGAGACAAAGAAAGAACCGTATTCATTTTTATAAGATATCAGGACACTCCCAAGGAAAAGTCTGGCCGAAATATGATCATATCCCTGGATTGTATTTTTGATCAGTTTATAATCCTGATCCGTGAATTTGATCTCCCGACCAGTCTTCAATCCTTTGTACTGGACACTGGTAACCCCGCTGCTTATCCAGATTCCGTTCAACGCTCCCCCTTTGAACTCTTCCCTGACACCATTCTCAAGCCCGTTGCCCGATCCGAGCAGGATGATCAGCATGAAGATCCCCCATGCTACTGCAAAACCGGTAAGGAAGGTCCTCAGCTTGTTCTTGCTGATGGTACTGTATATTTCCTGCCAACGGTCGATCGAGAACATTTTTTGGGTCAGGGATTAAACATTGGATATTATATTTTACAATTCTCTTCCTGGATATCTCGATACTTTATTTGCCACGGTTCATTGGTTCTTTACGATTTCAGTAATCATCCCATCGGTGATCCGGATGGTCTTTTGTGTCCGGGCTGAGATATCCCGTTCATGCGTGACGATAAGCATGGTGATATTTTCATTCTTGTTGATCTCTGTGAGGATATCCATCACTTCCTGGGACGTGACCGAATCCAGCGCTCCGGTTGGTTCATCCGCCAGAATTACTTTTGGTTTGGCAATAAGGGCACGGGCGATGGCCACGCGCTGCTTTTGCCCACCCGATAATTCATTTGGCAAATGGTGCGACCATTCCTTCAAGCCCATCCTTTCAAGGTATTCCATGGCGATCTTATTCCTTTTTTTTCGCTTGACATTCTGGTAGTATAGCGGCAAAGCCACATTTTCCATGGCATTTTTAAACGAAACAAGGTTAAATGACTGGAAAACAAAACCAAGAAGTTTATTGCGTAGTTGTGCGGCTTTCTTTTCATTCAGCTTTTCAATTTTGATCCCGTCCAGAAAATACTCGCCATGATCATGATTATCGAGGATACCAAGGATATTCAGCAGGGTTGATTTACCTGAACCTGAAGCGCCCATAACCGAGATCATCTCACCGGCTTCCACTTCCAGGTCGATTCCCTTCAGAACATGCAACCTGTTTTCACCTGTAACATATGTTTTATGTATATTTTTTATATTGATCATCTGCTTAGAAAAGAATTGAGAAAATTAGACTCTTTTTTAACGGCAGAGTTACATCGAATCGTGTAAAAAATCTATTAATTTTTACTAAAGCGAAACGATAATCGTTGAATTGCCCTGATTCACCGGCAAGTCTCACACTTTAACCTGTTAAGCCGAATGGATTTACAACAACCCATTACTGTTTGTTCTGACCGTAATTGGTGATATTCACGGTTAACCGTATCGCTCTTTCATTAGACGTGCATAACGACGGCTGACGATGAGGGGTTTCTCAAGACCCGGGAGCTGAATCTTCAGGGAGTTATTGAACCATTTATCTATTTTCACAATGTTCTCAATATTAATGATGGCAGAGCGGTGGATCCGGGTAAAGAACTTCTCGGGTAAGCGTTCTTCCCATTCCTTCATTGGTTTATTGGTCAGACCACTCCTCCCGTCCATCAGGTAGACCAACGTATAATCCTTTTCGGCCGTTATGGCTGTAATTTGGTTAATCCTGAGAAAATTAAGCCGTATTCCAAAATTCAGGAACAAACAGTCATCATAATTGAGTTTCTTCGTCGAGGGATTGAGCTGAGGCATTTCATCATACAACCGCTTAAGGGTTATATCCAGGCGTTCCGGGGAGACGGGTTTCAACAGATAATCCAGAGCATTCACCTCAAACGCCCGGATGGCATATTCATCATACGCAGTCACAAAAATAATCCGCCCGTCAAAATCGATTTCACCCAGGAGATCAAAACCCGATTTGCGCGGCATCTGAATGTCGAGGAAAAGGATATCCGGATTGGTTTTGCTGATCTCCGATATAGCCGATACAACGCTGTCGGCTTGACCAACGACCTGGATATGGGGATGGGCTTCCAGCAGGGTGATCATCTCTTTCCTAGCCAATCGCTCATCATCGATGACCAAGGCTGTTAAGACCTTATGATTCTCATTCTGGTCCATGAATGCCAATAACGATACAAACCTGGTTCTCGCTTTTTTCTATCCTGAAAAGGTGACGGTCCCGGTAAGCGTTTTCCAGCCTTTTCCGCACATTGTCCAGACCTGTACCTGTTCCGTTTCCGGATTCGCCGTCATGCTGATCCTTTTCGATCCAGGTTCCCGAGTTGCAAATGCGGATCATCAGAAAATCCTGATCTGTAAAGGTCCTGATCAGCAGCTTCAACGGGGTTTCGCTGGTCTTCATGCCATATTTGATCGCATTTTCTATCAATGGATGAAGGAGAAATCCGAGGATGAGCCTCTGTTCAGTCGCAGGATCTACCTCATACCGGATGAGCAGCTTCTCTTCAAACCTCTTCTTCTCAATAGAGAGATAATGCTGGAGGGCACGGAGTTCATCGCGAAGCGGACGAAATGCAGTCTCCTTGTCAACCAGTGAATAGCGTAAGAATTCAGATAATTCCGTAATCATATCGCGTGCCGATCGGGGATCCTCATCGATCAGGGCACGGGCTGAATTCAGCGAATTAAAGAGGAAATGGGGATTAAGCTGGTAGCGGAGCATCTCAAATTGCGACTTTTGGGCAAGGTGAAGCGCCTCTTCTGCACGTTTCTTTTCGCGTTGCCACTCCATCCAGTAGCTGATTCCAAAATAGAGGGTGCTCCACGCCAGCAGGGGGATAAAGTTCTGGACCGACATCCGGAGCAATAACATAAAGCTTATTTTCTGAATGAACTTTTGGGCCATTTCGGGAATCCAGAAATATAAACTGATCCAGATATCGATGCCATACCAGAGAAAACAGAAAACCAGCAGAATCCCCGCCACTGTTATAATTGTCCAGGAGATCTGCTTGATTTTCTTCCGGATAAAACGGAAGATATATCGGAGAAAGATGGTAAGCACAAAGCCTACCAGATAGGTGAACAGAAAAAGTAGTTTATTAACCAGATCATCATTTGTACCTGTCTTTCGGAAAAGAAAAAAATAGACCAATGCAAAGATCACCCAACCGCTGGTATTCAGAATCCAAAAAAGCAGGTTTTTTTGATTATGGCTCATCTCTGGAAAAACAAAATGCATTCAAAGATACTGCTGTCACGATTCATAATCAATTTTTATATGAAAAATGATCTCCTTTATTCACTACTGCCTGCACTTTCTGATTGGGTTTTTCCTTGGTGATCTCATCAGCGAAAGTTTTGTAAATTTCCGTCGAAGAGCCAGCATGCATAGGAATAAGCAGGCCCGGTTGCAATTTATCGAGTATATATTCAACACCCAGTTTCACCTGCGGTGGTTGCCCAAGGCCGCATCCGCGGATGGGTGCAAAGGCCATGTCGATTTTCAGGCCCTTGCTTGCAATAAGATCGATTTCATCGGTAAAGGCTTTCATCAGCCCATCCTGCCTGTTAGCCAGGTCACCCGGCTGAAAGATCACCAAACCATCCACTTCTAACAGGAATCCTCCGTCGAGGTCGGTAGACCGGATGGTTGAAATCTTAATACCGTCGATAATCTTTTGATCATGAATGGGAATATACGTATACTCTCCGGTGGCATCGGGAGGGTTAAAGCAAAACACATACTGGATATCCGGAATGGTTGCTTTCCATTTAAAAATATCCTTACTATAGTGGTCAAAATGGCTATGAGAGCAGAATACCGTGACCTTCTCTCCTTTTAACTCCTTGGGCAGAATATATCCCGACGCCAGGGATGAATCAGGAGGTGCTGCTTCACGCGGATTGATAAAATAATCGAAAATCATGAAATGATTCCTGGTCTTGATGGCCCACCCGCCATGTCCCAAAAACCAGACCGTGGCTTCCTTTTCGTTAAGCGGCTGGCTCAGCAATGAAGGCTGACTGACCAGATCTTTCAGCTTCGAATCACAGGCACCATTGGAAAGAAGCATATATGCGATTTCCTTATGTCCATAATTCCACGACAGGTCCAGTGCGGTTTTTCCATCTGCATTGGCGATGGAGACATCTGAACCCTTCTGAAGAAGGTAACTGACAATTTCCTTCTTCCCTAATGCACTGGCAAGGAGGAGTTCGGTATATCCAAGCTTCTTATCCTTTTGATTCAGAAAAGCCCCCTGATCCACAAGGTATTTCACAAGTTCGGTGTTACCGTTTTTGACAGCCAGTAACAGGGGTGTATACCCCCTTTCATCATAAACATTGATTCTTGCTCCGTTTGAGACCAGGTTCCTGCTCATTTCCAGAAGCCCCATTGTAGCCGCACTATGTAAGGGAGTGGTGTGGTAAGAGCCACATGTACAGGCCTTTCCATGGACACAAGTTGCCGGATTAATATCGGCGCCATTCATGATCAGGAATTTGCTCATGCCATCCGGATTACGGGAAAAAGCGGTCCTGCTCAACGCTGTATTACCGGTGCTGTCTACGTTGTTGATCGAAGCCCCATGCTGCAGCAATAACTCGGCAATGTTGACCGATCCCCGGCCAGCGACCGACATCAGAGGTGTTTGACCGAAATTATCTTTATGATTCACATCGGCTCCCTTTTCGATGAGATATTTTACTGCATCGTATGTATTCGTATTACGTGCCCAGAAGAGGGGCGTTTCTCCATCGTTATTGGGTACATCAATTTTAGCCCCATTTTCCACGAGCATCTTAACGATCTCCGTACGGCCAAATGAGGTTGCACTATGCAGGGGGACATAACCTTCCCGGGTTTTTGCATTGACATCCGCTTTTCTGGTAATGAGTAACCGTGCGGTTTCCGGTTGTCCGTATATGGCGGCATAAAGTAAGAGCGGCCACTGAGTATTAGTAACTGCCTTGATATCAGCTCCCTTTTCAATAAGGTACCTGCTCATTTCCGGCTGCTTTCCCTGGATTGAATAGAACAATGGTGTGACATCATTGTTATCTTTTGCATCCAGGGCTACCCCTTTCGAACGTATTAGTTCAAAAAGCTCTATATCGCCGATCATAGCAGCCTGATGAATCGGGCCCGTATTTTCATTATCTCCGATATTCACATCGGCCCCCCGGTTGATGAGCTCCATCGCAATCGCCTTTTTTCCTTCCATCACTGCTTTGTTAAGCGGTGTCAGTCCATCCCCATCCTTGATGTTAAGAAGCGAGGGATCTGCGTTGAGTAGTGTTTTTACTTTCTCGAGATTTCCATCTGAGATTGCCTTTCCCAGATCGGTGGCAAATACAAAGCCGGAGGCAATGAATGCCAAAAGACAAAAAATGATGCGTTTCATGGTTTTTGTATTAAATGAACTTACTAGGGTGATTTACTATGTAAAATTCCATAATCAAATCCGGCAAGTAAACCATTTTTCGCTGAAAGGTCGAAACGATCGACGAAGGCGCATTGATGGCAAGGAAGGGGTAACCCAATGCCTGGAACAGGAATCATTGTTTTACTTTTCAGCATTGTCAAGCATGATCTTGATGATAGATCCTCACAGGATATCCCTCTTTCCTGAACAGGAAGGAAAAATCGATCACTGTATTCGTGCACGTTATCTTCCTATCCACACTTTAAATTCATTGGTTGTTGATTTTTCAATGAACTTTGATATATTTGTGATTCAAGGTAACCCAATGAGGAAGAAAATTTTATTATAAACGTGGAAGCCAGAACCCACTCAAAAAAACGGGGCGATACCGAAAAGCCAAACGAGTAGGTTAACCAAAATAAATAATTATGAAAATTCTGACTATTTTAGGATTTTTAATTTTATTATCAGCCGGTTGCACGACGCAAAAGTATCTTGCTGTGAGTGATGGCAGCAAAGCCGACGGCACACTAACACTCTCCTATGAGTGTGGCTCTTTGGAAAAACCCGTGGTACACTGGGATGAAGCGAAAAGATCCGCTATTTCGAGATGCCAGTCCTGGGGATATAAAAGCGCTGAATTTTTTGATGTCGGGACACGTAGATGTATCTCTACCGATTCACAGGGTAATTGTTTAAGGTACAGGGTAACCTATAAATGTCAATGTACAGATTAATAAAGAAAATTAAAACATCTTATGCAAACAAAACTTCTGGTCGTTGCTTTTTTACTTCCTTTTGTCATCCTGACAAGCTGTAAGCAAATGAGTACAAAAAAAATGGACTATCCACTTACAAAAAAGGTCACACAGGTGGATGATTACTTTGGCACTAAGGTAGAAGATCCCTACCGATGGCTTGAAAATGACACCACCGCTGAAACAAAAGAATGGGTCCTGACAGAACAAAAGTTCACGGAGGATTATCTTTCAAAGATCCCGTTCAGGGAAAAGATCATGAAACGATATAAGGAGATCCTGAATTATCCGAAATATTTCAGTGGGATAAAAGTGGGGGATTATATATTATTTACTAAAAACGACGGACTGCAAAATCAATCGGTTTATTACATCCAGAAAGGGCTGGAAGGGGAACCAAAAGTTTTCATCGATCCGAACAAGCTTTCCTCCGATGGATCTGTTTCCGTCGGGTTTGATGGATTCTCGAATGACAAGAAATATGTTGCTTATCATATAAACCAGGCAGGCAGCGACTGGCAGGCCATCTACGTGATGGAAATCGAAACCCAGAAGCAATTATCCGACAAGCTCGATTGGATTAAATTCGGTGGCGTTGCCTGGAGAGGAAATGGATTTTATTATAGCCGGTATGACAAGCCTGTCAAGGGAACCGAGCTTACGGTCAAGAATGAATACCAGAAGGTCTTTTATCATAAGCTTGGAGACCCGCAGGAAAAGGATCTGCTTGTTTATGAAGACAAACAGCACCCCCTTATGTATATCGGCGCCTCCGTAACGGAAGATGAACGGTTCCTGCTGATCTATAAATCAAAGGGCACTGACGGTGTGGAGATCTGGTATAAAGATCTCACTACCGGGATGAAAGATTTCAGGATTGTCTTTCCCGGATTTGACCTCAATTACGGTATCATCAACAACATCGGGGATAAATTCCTTGTGAACACCAACGAGGGTGCAGGCAATTACCGGGTGATCCTGGTTGATCCGGCTCATCCGGAAAAGCAGAACTGGAAGGAAATCATTCCGGAAAAGCCTGAAAGGCTTGAATCCGCTACCATGGCCGGAGGGAAATTGTTTGCTTCATACCTGAAAGATGCCAGCACAAAGATCTATCAATACAGCCCGGATGGGAAACCGGACCATGAAGTACCCCTGCCCTCCATCGGGTCGGCCTCTCCAATCACCGGTTTTAACGATGACACCTATGCCTTTTACGATTTCTCTTCCTTCACCTATCCTCCATCTATTTTCAGGTATGACCTGAAGACCGGGAAATCTGAACTTTTCAAAAAAGCCGGGATCAAGGTAAATATCGATGATTTTGAAACAGAACAGATATTTTATCCTTCCAAAGACGGCACGTTGATCCCGATGTTCCTGGTTCATAAGAAGGGACTGAAGCTGGACGGGTCACATCCGACATTGCTTTATGCCTATGGTGGATTTAATGCAAGCTCAACACCTTATTTCAGCAATTCCAAGATCATTTTATATGAGAATGACGGGATATTTGCCCTTGCCAACATCCGCGGAGGCGGTGAATATGGTGAGAAATGGCATAAGGCGGGAAATCTCCTCAACAAGCAGAATTGCTTCGATGATTTTATTTCTGCCGCCGAATATCTGGTCAATAAAAAATATACATGCAAAGAGAAACTGGCCATCAATGGCGGATCGAACGGAGGACTGTTGATCGGTGCGGTGATGACCCAGCGTCCGGATCTGTTCCAGGTCTGCCTGCCAGAAATGGGTGTTATGGATATGCTCCGCTTCCAAAAATTCACCGTTGGCTGGGGATGGACCGTTGAATATGGATCCAGCGACAGTTTAAAATATTTTCCTTATCTGTACCAGTACTCCCCGCTGCACCAACTTAAGGATGGGGTTGAATATCCTGCCACCCTTATCCTGACAGCAGATCACGATGACCGGGTAGTTCCGGCGCATTCTTTCAAGTTTGCTGCTGCGTTGCAGGAAAAGCAGAAAGGTCCGAATCCGGTATTGATCCGCATCGAGATCAACCAGGGACATGGTGCTTCCGGTGCATCGCTGTCAAAAATCATTGAAAGTGAAACCGACAAATGGGCTTTCATGTTTTATCAGATGGGAATCACGCCAAAATAATAAGTAGGCGGGGATGTGAGTTTATCAGGTGAACGGGCGTCGGGTACCACGGCAGGTCACTAACGGAAAATAATCCCGTCGGAATCGGGATATTACAGTATAATTGTTGGATATATACAACTTTCCGGCATTACAGGAACCATTCCCGATGCCGGTTGCAGGGAAGGTGTTGTATTGAATGAGATAGTATGTCAACAAAGATCAAAGATTGAAGCTGAATCCGGTAGTTAGGGAATACATATAATAAGGGAGATAATAGGTGAGTTGGTTACGGTCATGCTGCATATAATAACGTATATTCAGGGAAAACCATTTTAATATTTTGAATTTCATAATGGATTCAATGGTTATGCAAGGATAGGGAATCCTGTAGTCCTCTGAAACATCATACAAAGGTGTATTCCGGAAAACGGAAGTAAATGGCTGCTGACAGGAAATATAGATATTCCAGTCCACCAGTTTCCCCAGGGAACTGATCAAACTCAGGTAGAATGCGAACCTGGGTCCACAGCGATACATGAACCCGGTGCTGTCGGGGTCAATCTGTTTAATTGCCTTATAAACCCGATCCATTTCCGGTTTTTCCCACCAGTCGATATAATCAGGGGGTAACAGGTCGTAATGGTCAAGTTGATAGAGAAAGCCTATGCCCGCAGCAAGGTGAACATCAGTCTTGGAAAGGATGGCAGGAACGGCATAGACACCGATCTGCCATAGGTATTCCTTTTATCGACGTACAAACCCGATCCGGAGAATGAAAGATATAGGTACTGCATGGCATCTTGGGTAAAGTCGAATCCTAAGAAAAGGCTTCCTGCAACCTGGTGTTTTTTAAGAGAATCCACTCCGGAAATGCTCATGGGATTAACCTGGCATAAGGTCAAACCGGGTAAAAAGATAAAAATAAGTGAAACCACTCGAAGGAGTACGTTCCTTTTCATAAGAGGTAAAATTAGACAATTGTGACCACGGTTACCCCACGTTCTGAAAGAAACTGGCCTGATCTCTGGATCTGAGTCACAAACAGAAACCGAAAATTACAAATTGATTAATCCGATGATTTCCTGATTTCTCTGGGGTTACCTTGTTGAGCAGGGGCCATGGACAGCTGTTTTGACCTTTCGGATATTAATTTAGCAGGTTGGAGTGACTGATATAGTGTTTGTCCTGGTAATAGATAAACAGGCAGGTACCCTCCCTGATGGCCATGATGACCGGTTTGATCAGGTCGGGTGGCAGGGAAGGACAACCAAAACTTCTGCCAAGCCGCCCGTTCTTCCTGATAAAGTTTTCGGTCGCATAATCAGCACCATGCATGATGATCGCCCGTTTCAAAGCATTGTCATTGAATCCCTTCTCCACTCCATCGAGTACCAGCGATGACCCTACGCCGGATCCGAGAATTTCCTCTTTAGTAACATAAAAGCCCAGGCTGCTCTTATAAGAGCCTGAAATATTTGAGAAATGCCGGGCAAACTCATCACCAGTGTTCCTGCCGTGGGCCACGTAAGTATTGAATAAAAGGATTTTGTGCAGCAGGTCGATCACATACAGCCGTTTGTTCTTGCTCGATTGGGAAAAGTCGACAATGGTAAGGATATCGGAATTCCGGAGTTTTCCATCATTCTCCAGCTTCTGGTGCCCTTTTAAAGCCAGCCGGAACACATCAAAGGATAATCCCTTTTCTGACAGATTTAAAGCCGTATAACAGTCAAGCGGATCCTCCAGCGACGGAACCGGATTACCGGATCCCGCCCTGATCAGGATTGAAAAAAAAACAAACAGGAGATACAGAAAATGCTTGATCATGTTTCAAATTTAGTCAAAGATTTTCACATACCTTATTTGCGGTCACCTGGATCTGGTCAGGAACGAAGCGTTTATTAGCCAATTGCCCGTTGAAAGAGCAGATACCGTATCATGGTTACTTTTCAACCATCAGGAGTTGTGCAAGCCGGTCATCCTTGTTATAAATATCTTGATAAAAGTGGATCTCACCCTGCGCATCTACCCAGGCTGTCAGATAGCCGATATAAACAGGTATTTTGGTCTTTAGCAAGTAAGTGTTTTCCTTTCCTGCGTGCATCGCCGCATCGATTTTCTCCGGTGTCCACTCCGGGTCATCTTTCAGGATGGCGACCGCCAGATCCCTGGGTTTCCCAACACGGATACAACCGTGGCTGAAGGCCCTGCTTTCCTGTGCAAACAGACTTTTAGCTGGAGTATCATGCATATAAATGTCATTGGAATTCGGAAAGATGAACTTGACCAGCCCCAATGAGTTGTTCTTCCCCGGTTTCTGTCGCACCTGGCCTCCGTTCCACTCCATGTTGTGAGCTTCGAGATAATCCTTGTTCCTTGCCATCCCGGGCTTGATCTCTTTGTCAATGATACTCTGAGGCACATTCCAGTATGGACTGAATACGATATAGCTCAGCATCCCGTTGAATATTAACGTTTTCGTCATATTCTTACCAACAATGACAGGAGATTCAAGCTCAACCTTGCCCTTGCGGACAAAGGTGAGTTTAAAAGAGGGGATGTTGACCACGATGTAATCTTTTGCCCTCGCAAAGCCGGGTGGTATCCACCGGCACCGTTCCATATTCACAATGATCTTTTTGATGCGGTCGCCAACAGGGATGTTCATCTCCCGGATGTGCTCAGGTAAAATACAGTCGTTCGGATTTTCTCCGTGACGCAACTGGTACTTTTTTACTGCCTCAACCAATTCAGGATCATAACGGTTGCTTTTACTGTCCTTTTTCAGATCACCCTCAATGAAAAGCCGCTCCCTAATCTGCAGGATAGTCCTTGCACTGTCGCCCGGCATGTAGGCCTTCACCCCGGGATAGGAATCAATGGTTTTCCATCCACCTTTGTTCTCAATTTCACGGTATCGCTTCAACACCTCGCGCAACTTGTAATACTGAATGAACAGCACGCTGTCATCACGGTCCAATAGTTGAGGATCGGAAATGATAGAATCGAGAAGAACGGCATAAGTGACCTGTTTCCGAGGCAGAAGCCAGCCCAGGGCTATGGTGGTGGTATCGTCGAGTCCTTTGTAAACTTTTTCTGCATAATACAGATAAAGATTTGTAATCATCAATTCGGTTTCCTGCTGGGTTAGTTTATTCTCCATGTCATTTTTAAAAACTCCATCAATCTGGTCCTGGTAAGGGAATTTCGATGATACACCTTCGGCATCAAGTTCCCTGACTTTGCTGAAGAGGGTCTGGCCATATTCAACCATTCCGACCCCATCAAACCAGATATATGTATATTTATGCTGACGGTAAACCTCTGTGACATCATGCTGGTATTTGTTCAGTCTGGGATATGACTTGTAAAAGGTAAGTACCAGGTTACTGTCGAACGGGAGGTTGCTCCGGTGATTAAGAGCACCGCGAAGATGATCGTCATGGAGCTTGGCCCGGTGCCTTTTTTCTTTCAGGTTGCATGATCCGAATGCAAGAAAAAGAATAACCGTGCAGGCAATAAAAGGCAGGCAGCTAAGCCGGCAGATGCCCCCGGTTAAATTATCTCTGATCACTTTCATAGGTTTGATTGTTAATGCTATTTCCAATTTTTGATCGCCCCTCAACCGATTTAAATCGACCACCCCCTATTTGACCTGTTTTTGATCATTATTCTATCCCTGTTTCCTGTTATACAAATATACTTTTTCTTTCTCTATTTCATTTTTCTTGGTTAGTTCGGGAGTATCTGTTGTTTGCGAAGCGATTCAACCATCCGTTCGATCCTGTGCTCGTGGGGTTTAAACGCTGCATTATCGATGTAAATTTTTAGTATAAAGAGGGGTTAAAGATGAAGCTGATGCCAACCAAAATAACCACTGACAAATAAATCCTCCCATTTACGACAAATTTGTCGTATCTTGCCATTTAACGAGAACAAGATGAAGTTCGATAAATTTGATGTCCGGCGGAAGTTAACCCATCCTCAGGAAAACATTCCACAAGCAAAGCAGCAGGCAGGTTCGATCAAGGATAAATTTCCAGTTTTGCTTGATGATGGCAAGACTGTTATTTTCATCTCGGATAAAAAAAAGGCTCAGGAAACAATTGAAAGGTATAAAAACCGGGGATATAAAAAACCCTGATGCAATGTCATCTTTATCGTAATTAATAATGGACGAAAATGAAAATAATCCCATCGAGGTTTTTATGCCAATAAATCGAATCGTTGTTCCCAGCAGCGCCTATGATAAGGCGAAACAGGTGGTCGATCAATATTATGCTGCTATAAAAAAGGAAGTATCTTCTTAATCAGGGTACTTTAATTGATTGAATAACTGCATGAAAAAAATTGGTATTAATTCATCTTTGGTCATCACGATCGCAAGATGGACTGCAAGGATAACAAGCGCACTCTTAATCGTATATTTTTTGTTCTTTTTTGTAGGAATTTTGGGCGAAATTGAATACCAAACGCCGTTGATAATGCAAATCTGATACCAGTTGTACCGGCCACGGCCAACTTCGAATAACCCCAACATATCTCCCGCTTACTTTGATGAAGCCGCTCCGACAAGGGTGGCTTTTTTACTTTACCGGATTTATACCGGCCATATCTTATGGATAGTTAAACCGTTGATCCTTTAGAATTTACCATTATATTGTTTCCAAAATAAAAGACATATCTTTGCTTTGAAACATTCATTTGATATGAAAACCATTAACCTCCTCGTTATTATCCTTGGATTCTTCTCGATCTCCGCCTTTTCTCAAACGCATTGGAACAACAATGCAAAGTATAATCTTGATATGAATGGAGCCCCGCTGAAAAACGTATCCATTAAATTGGAGGCTCCTTATTCCAACCCAACTTTTTTGACGGCTTATGAGTACAATAGCATTAGGGAATTAACAGAGATAAATGTTCCTGATAGTGCAGATGCTTATCCTTGGATTTCGCCTGATGGATTGCGGTTGTATTATACGAGTGGTAATGTTAATAACCTGTTAATGTTCACCCAAAGAACAAATACGAATAGTTATTTTGATCCGCCGACATTAGTGCCAATTTCTTTACCCAGACGCCCTCGTTCTTCCTGGCTTTCTACAGATGAACTGGATATCTATGTGTCTGCCGAAGATAGTCTTTATTATGCCCACCGAGATGCGATTTCGTTACCCTTTAATACACCTATTAAAATTGATTTATCGGGAATTTCGGAGTCATTTATCAGCGGAGTATCGCTTAATACTGCACAAAATGAACTCTTCATTTATTTCCACCTCTATTCTGATTTGGGCAGTGGGGTGAAGGAGTTTTCAAGGACATCTCCCACTTCATTTACTTATACAAGAACTTTAGATACTCCTTCAGGATATGCCTTTAGCATTGGTCAACTTTCGAAAAACGACCTGGTTTTTTTTCAAGGAGCAACATACTTAGACGGAAAGTCCTTAATATATCAAATGACAAGGCCCACTCCGACAGATTCATTTAGCATAAGTACCTTCCAACGAACACAGGGCATTAATGATACTAATTATTATAATGATCAACCCTCAATGTCCGATAGTCTTTCTTGGGTCGCTTTTGTAAGAAGTGCTCTGGATTATTGGGTTGCTGATGATTTATTCATTGCTCATAAAGGGAAAATCTCTTCAGTTTTCAATCCTGATGAAATGCAAATATATTCATACGCTTTCCCCAATCCTGCATCGGAATATATAAATATAAAGTATAAAACCCCATCAATCAGCCCATTAATTTTATCCATCTTTTCACACCAGGGAATATTAATTTACGAAAAGGAGATAAATCCAGCATCCGGTGACATTAAAATTGAAACCGATGCATTGAAAGATGGATTCTTTTTTTACAGGTTAACGCCGATAACGAATAAGAAAAATGGATTTGGAGCAGGGAAATTTATAATTTCCCATTGAATATTTTTCCCATTCGTATGTATTAATGCCTTTATCAGCACTTCCATTCCCATCAATAACATTACGGCGTCATCTGGGCGGCTGCGGAATTTATCATCCATCCTTCATTATTCGGTACCCATCCAACGAGAAATTAATTCTTGAGGGTTTAACGGTTAATTTTTCTAATTTAGGGATGTCATTATGACGGCTATGAAAAAGAAACTATCTGGGCTGGGCATCCTATTCATGCTGGTACTGAAACACCCGCCAATGCCAGAATTTGCACTATCCCAGAAGATTTCCATTGTTGAGGTTCGCGGCTTCTCACAGAAGCGGATCGCGTTGCAATTCTTGATAAACTAATGATCGTCAGCGCATCCGACAACAGTTGCACCATCTTTTTTACAAAATTCTTATGCCATCTGGTTTGAAGACCAGGGATACTGGAACCCCGATTCCCATCCATCCTTTCTTGAGTCCATCACCTGCGGTTCAAATATAAAACCTAAGTATTATTTATGATGGCACCATACATTGCCCTAAAGTTATATCTATCAACTTAAAGAAAAGGTCATTATGAAAAAAATCAATTTTCCTTTTCGCTGTAATTAGCCGTTTTTGCTCTTTATGCAATATATCACTCGCTCTAGGGGGATAACATAAAGTTCTACAGGAGTAAAAAAAGAAAGACCAATAAAGGTGAACAGAAAGAGATCAGCATCTATCTTTTGCCACGGATGCTGGAAATCATCAAACGATGGGGCAATGCAAGCAGAACGGGGAGAATTTATTTTCCAGATTCTTCAGGAAGGAATGAATGTAAGGGATGAACATGCTACCATTGCGCAATTTATAAAGACAACCAATAAATATTTATAGCACGTAACGGATGTATTGGAATGGGGAGATAAAGTCACCACATATTACGCCAGGCATTCATACGCTACACGCCTAAAAAGAACTGGAGTCCCTAAAGCCTACATCAGTGATAGTCTTGGCCATGTCAACATTGCAACAACCGAAAATTACCTTTCTAGTTTTACAGATGAAACAGTCAAAACCAATGCTAGATTGTTATTGGATTTTTAGTTGAAAGGGTAAGTTTTTTGTCGATGGCTCCTTTTCCGGGCACAAAATCATCTTGAAACCCACGGTAATCGTGGGTTTTGCTTTTTAGGGTACCCGGATAAGTACCCAAAACATTTTTTGCAAGTACTTATAAGATATCACTGAGTAGTAACATTATTTCTCTATAGGTACTTATTATTTCCCGCTACTATCCTTTCCCATTATATTCCCTCGTCCATGCTGCCCTTGTCCCCGACGATATTGATGCATCATGCCTTTCCCTCTCCCCATTCCTTGGCCTTTACCCTGAAAACCATACAATTCAAAGTACAATGCAGAAAGCCTTTGGCATTGAGCAGGATTACAAATTTCTTTCAGCGCCATATATTGTTTTACAGAAGCTTTTTGCATTTGCTTTTGTAACAAACATATTTGATCAGAGCATTTGTTAAGCAGGGTTGTATCAGGTTTATCTTTCGCAAGCTCTTCAAGAAGTTGGGAGCGGTAATCTCGAATATTGGCGGTAATTGGCTCAATCGAATTCTTGTAATCAGCCAGGATTACTTCAACTTTTTCCGATTGAGCAGCAGATAATGACAATTCTTTCCGCATCGCTGTTCCAGGATTTTCTCGAGGTTGAAGTGTCGGTTCAGTCATGTTTTTTGAGAAGAACATGAGAAACGTTACCAGTGCTGAGAGGTTGATAACGACCAGGAAAATCAGCAACCAGAAAACCACCTTGTTTTTTGAGAAAAAGTTCATAATATGTTTATTTATGATTATCGAACATTGTATTATCCTCATCGATAAATTCAGGAATATAAAGGCCCGATTTAATTGCCTGAATATCTTGCTGATGAATTATACTTTCGGTATACGTTGTTGCCTTTTGCTTCACGATTGAAAAGCCAATAACAACGGCGATTAGAAGCAAGAAAGACAATGAGACAGGCTGGAGAATCCTTTGAAAAAATGGAATTTGTTTGTTTTTTGCATCATCAATTTGGGATTCTATTCTTTGTAAAATACGTGTGGAAACGTAAGGATTGAGTTCCGCAGCTTTTTTTTCATCAATGAAAGATGTGACAAATTGAAATTCGAAAACCATCAGGGAACACTCTTTACAAGAATGCAAGTGATCTTCAAATTCTTTATATTCCATACCAGAAAGCTGTTTTTCCTGGTAAGAAAAAAGATTGCTGCGAACATTGGAACAATCCATTTTATTTGCTTTTTTTGGCATATTCCGAAAAATAAATCACTAATTTCTTTTGAAGATTCAATTTGGCCCGGTGAATCAGGGATTCGACAGATGAAAGAGACAGATTCATGATCTCAGCAATTTCTTTATCGGCCAGTTCTTCATATTTATTTAAGATAAATGCTATTTTCTGATTTTCAGGTAAAGAATTGACCGCTTTATCAAGGATCACCCTTCTCTCTTTGTCATCAATCCTGGTATCAATTGTCGACAGTTTATTATCATCCCTGTTTGTTCCTTCAGATGTATCTTTGAATAATGATCCCATCGTGTGGATGATATTTCTTCTTTTTTGTCGTCTCAGGTGATCCAACGATTTATTCACTGTAATCCTGTATATCCACGTACTAATTGATGCGTTTTTCTTAAATCGGCTGATGGATTTTAGTATCTCAATAAACACTTCCTGCGATAAATCCTCAGCATCTTCCATATTGGACACAAAATAATATGCAGTTTTAATGACATGTTTCTGATAATTGGCAACCAGATAGTGAATTGCATTCCTGTTTTGAATGATTAGCCCTTCAATCAGTTGTTGATCTGTCATTCTTTGAGCTTTGGTGTAAAGAAAAGAAGCTAAAAACAGCCCTGTAATTTAGGGATATTTTAGCTTCCCGGTTTAAGCATCAGCAATCTGTTTGGTCCTCAGATTGAAGGAATGCACATTTATATTTTCTAATTGCGGCCATGCCTGTGCTGATAGCCATAACCATTCCCGCAACAACTGCCTCTCCCTTGTCCATGACGATGCTGATAACCCATTCCACAACAGTTTGGATTTCCTTTTCCTTTGCCTGTATACTGACGGTTATCGCAGATTCCATCTCCATTTTTGTCTACAAAATTTCTTCCCTGGCTGTTTTTTACCCTTGCCTGGTAATTGTCACAAACCCCGTCTTTATTGTTGTCAACAAATTTTCCGGGTGCAAAATTTGCCGAAGTTTGGGACCCTTGTAAATTCTGCTTGTCACTGGAAGCAGATACATTCTGAGAGAAACCCTGTAATCCAATGAATGACATGATTGCCATTAATACTGTAATTCTTTTTAAAGTTTTCATGATCGCTTTTTGTTAATGAGACATTTTTTTTTTACAATTAGACGAATTGCAGGGAAAAAACTTGCGGTCAGAATAATTTTTTCACTTAAGCCTTTATCATTGACATTAAATGGTTCCCGACAAACAATAAATATCCCAAAGAGTCAATTATAAAACGATAAAAGGCGGAATGAATCATTCACCCACCTTTTGATTATTTGAAAAAAATTATTGAACCCAGGTTATTTCTTGCCTCGGGTGTTTATCCCGAAGACCAGGTATAAAGGACAAATGCCCAGTATACTCGTAATGGTTAAGACTCCAGCTATTATTAACAGTATTATTCCGGTTGTTCCTGATAATACGTGTATAAAATAGAGGACAGCCACAAGAGCTGCAATTACTAACCTGACTATTACGTCAATGGTTCCCATGTTCTTTTTCATATGTTTTACGTTTTAGGTTAAAAAATCAAAGTATAAAAATACAAGGCTGCAAGTGCAAAGAAAAAAATCATTGTCACTACTTTTTTAATTTGGAAAATACGCATATTCAGTAGTATTTAATTTGACCTCAAATGCTCAATGGCACTCAATGCAGCAATAGTCCCATCGCCGACAGCTGTTGTCACTTGGCGATATCGTTTTACAGTACAATCTCCGGCAGCAAATACACCCGGAACATTGGTCTGCATTTCCGGTCCTACAATTATCTCACCACGGTCATTCAGGTTGATATTTCTCTCAAACCCCTGGGTTTTTGATACATATCCAATGAATATGAAGAGCCCATCGACATTCAAAATGATTTTTTCTCCGGTCGGAACATGTTCAACCTCCACCTGTTTTACAGAATCATCCCCAAGGATATTCCTGACCTCCGATTCCATATAAAAGCTGATTTTGGGATTTGCCTTTGCCTCTTCAATGGCATACGGGAAAGCCTGAAAGTGGTCAAACTGGTAAACGACAGTGACCTTGTTGGCATATTTTGTAGTGAGACCGCCTCCTCAAGTGCTGAATTTCCGCCACCGACAACAACTATTTCTTTTCCGGTAAAGAAATCCCCATCACAAGTGGCACAATAAGAAACGCCACGACCTTTCAACTCAGTTTCACCTGGTACGTGAATCATTCTGGGTTTTTCACCTGGAGCCAGGATGACGGATTTACCAAAAAACTGTTCGTTTCCGTCAATTTCAACCATTTTAGGATTAGAGGAGAAGTCGAACTTAGTAACAATTATGTTTGACTTGATTTTGCATCTAAAAGCCGTTGCCTGCTTCTTCATAATGTTCCCCAACTGAAAGCCGCTGGTAGATTCGACTCCCGGATAATTTGCAATCTCATGGGTAAGGACAAGTTGACCGCCTACTGTTCCTTCATTCAAGATCAATGTCTTCATCCGCGCACGTGAGGCATAGATGCCGGCAGTTAATCCGGCACGGCCACCTCCTATTATAATAATATCGAATATCTCTGGCATCCTGTTCTTTTTAAAAAGGCCACATCAGATCCTCCCGGTATAAATCCAAAAACTGACTCACTGCCCGTAAAGGATCTGATTGGTATGATTTTACTGCTGCTTATGATCGAAATGCGAATCGAGTATTGACTTTACCTGAGCCATGGACTGGATGCTGGAAGTGGCTTTGACAAGTTTTCCATTCTTATAATATACAGTAAACGGAATTCCCATAAATCCCCGGCATTCCGGTGCGTTACGGATCACATGGGTTTCCGGGTTGTTAAATTCCATATCGGCCATTTTTACATGGGGGTATTATGGTTCAATCTCCTCCATAATGCCGTATATCGGGATGCACATGGGCCCCATTCGGCCACAGCAGATCATCACATTTTCATTTTGTTCGATAAATTTTTGGTGCTCTGACGCACTCAGGATGTGTTTTAACTTTGTCTGTAACATATTGTCTGATTGTAAGGTGTTTAACTTATGGAATTAGTAATTACCATTTTAAGGATAGCAGTTTATTCAGGAAACGCTTTTCCTCCTTTGGTAAGATTCGTTCAATGTTGCTTTTCAATGATTGACGCGACTGCGCTCCCCTGACTACGGTTGGTTTGCCCGTCTGTGCAATGAATAGCATGGTCGGAATGCTTGAAACGCCAAAAGCTTTTGCGACCTCCGGATCCTTCTCCGTGTTTACTTTATATACTTTTATTTTTCCAGCATACTCATTTGACAGATCATCAAGTATTGGCGATACCATTTTACAAGGGGCACACCAGTCTGCATAAAAATCAATTACTGCCGGGAGATTACCCTTGTATTTCCATTCCTTACTGAAAGTATAGTCATATATTTTTTCTTTGAATTCTCTTTTGCCAAGATGTACTATACGAGAGTTATTTGGTTTCATAACAGGAGGTTTAATGTTTGATTGAGTTATAGTCACTAACGCATTTCAACATTTGGTACAGGGACTGTTTAAAATGAAAAAACCAAGGAATGCACCTGCAATTGTACTCATGAAAGGATTGCCTGTAATTGCGCAGGACCCTGATGCACAGCCTACAAAATGATAATACAGATATCCGGCAACTCCGCCAATGACAACACCCAGAAAGGGTTTCAGGAAATAGGAGGACTTAATGAACTCCTTAAATGTCTTTGGTTTCTTTTTTATTTCACAAGATTGATGCATCACTTAAAATTTAATGCTGCAAAGGTAAACAAAGTTTTTTAATTAAATCGCTTAAGTATCACTAATTAATTTTATCATTGTTTAAAATATTTAGCTTTATGTTTCTGAGGAATAGATATAGTCTGATGTCTAACAGTCATAAAAACAGCGACATGAATCTGACAACAATATTAATTTTGATAATAATCGGCCTGACGGCTGGCGTTTTTGGCGGACTATTCGGCATCGGAGGCGCAATTGTGATGATCCCTGCCCTGGTTTATTTTCTTGGCGTAGACCAGCATACTGCCCAAGGAACCAGCCTTGCGGTGATGTTACCTCCGATCGGCCTGTTCGCCGCCTACAATTATTACAAGGATGGACAGGTAAATATCTGGTATGCAGTAATAATAGCCATAACATTCATGATAGGCGGATATTTTGGCTCAAAGATCGCATTGCATTTGCCGGAACAATTGATGAAGAAAGTTTTTGCAATCTTTTTAATCCTGGTAGCATTGAAACTGATTTTTTCAAAACAGGCTGGTGTCATTGAGTAAATGTCTTGTTGTCATGACTTTGATCAAAAACCGTGTAATTGTTTGTTCCCCCAGATCGGAATATTTCCGGGTATCTGAGTTAAGCAAACATAATATTACCAGGGTGCCAGATCCTGAAAAGTCAGTTTTGCAACACCTTGCACTTACAACTGCTCTGTTGGAATCAGGATTTGCAGTTTATGATATTCCTGAGCTTAAAGATCACCCGAATTCCGTCTTTACCCAGGATGGATCGCTGGTGACACCGGAAGGATATATCAAATTAAGAATGGGATTGGAATCAAGAAAAGGCGAAGATGAATGGATAGCCCAGAACCTGGAATCATTAGGGATAAAAAGAGCCGGAAGTATTTCTGGTAATGGAACTGTCGAAGGTGGGGATGTTATTTTAACTGGCTCCATTGCTTTTGTGGGTCTTTCGAAGAGAACAAATGAGGAAGGCATGAAACAGATATCGACAATTTTAAATGCTATGAATTTCGAAGTCAGGTCTGTCTCAGTACCTGAACCTTTTTTGCATTTGGGTGGTGCCATGAGTATTCTTTCACAGGAAACTGTTCTATACTGCCAGGGAATTTTCCCGATGGATTTTTTCAAGGGTTTTAATAGCATTGAAGTACCAGGAGATAGCTTTGCTTCCGGTAATGTAATATCACTAGGAAATCATGGGATTATTGCAGAAAAAACGAATACCGCGGCGATAAATGTCCTTAGAAAAAAGGGATATCGAATCCATGCCCTCGATCTGTCAGAGTTCATCAAAGGAACTGGTGGACCATCTTGTCTGATTTTACCGGTTTAATAAATCTGAAAACCTGCACTCAGGGAATATCATCGCCCTAAAAGATAAATTTTTCAACTTCACGCAAGGCCGGATCGTTATACTGGATTATTGATTTTTCCCTTGGGATTGTACCATGAAAAGATCCATGGAACAATCCCACCAATAAGAGTACCGATAAGAATACCAGCCAATACATCGCTTGGGTAATGCACACCTAAAGCCATACGTGAATAGGCTACCAGCATAGCCCATACATAAACAAGGATCACTATTTTCTTCTTTGTAAATAATAGCGACAGCGATACTGCCATGGCAAATGCTTCCAAAGTATGTCCTGATGGGAAGGATGAATCACCTCCTTCAGATAATTTTTCAATAAAGGGATGAGTTGTAAATGGTCTATCTCGGTAAATAAATGTTTTTAATCCCTGACTTATAATGGCCACAAGGATCAATACTGATGCAAGTACAAAAAACTGTTTGTAAATTGATTTCGATCTTTTTACAATTGATATTATCAATACCATCAATGCTAATGCGATACTTATGAAAGTGGTTGTAGAGGAAATTATTCGCAGAACCGGGACAGAATGAGGAATGAGATGATGGTTCAGCCAATTTAACAAAGCGATATCATATCCGGAGATGGGCATAATCAATAGGCAGATTCTAGTGCAACTGCGTAATGGAAAATACATCCCAGCCATTCTCTTTTACCATCTGCATTGCGGGTTGGTTTTGCATAATGGCACCTCCCCAATGGTTAAAGTCGAATATATGAGGGTTTTGAAACCAGTTCTCTATGTTCATGGTTAATTGGAAAGATGCATTATTCTTATCCGCAATTGTGAAGGTCGATCCTGGTAAACTGACCGTAAAATAATTCTGAACGAATGCATAAATAGAATCAACATTGTATGTATTTCCGCGATATAGTTGACCAATCCCAAGGTGAAAATTAAATGGCATATTAACCCCAGTGGTATCCTTCCATTTTCCATTGATCATCATGTAATGATATCCTCCACCGAGAACTTCCGGCCAGAACATATTCACTTCCGGCGGGTTAACGAACATAAAGGATTTGTTTTTCTCCTGAGAAATACCGAAAATAAAGTTTATCGAATCATAAGTTCCGGCTGAGATCTTATCAAAAAACTGAATGGTTTTTGTCTCCGGAATGTTTTCATCAACATAAAAAATATCTTTCCAATCCCCGATTACTTTCTTTGATCCATCATTACGGTAAAAAGTAATATCAGATATAAAATACTTCACTTCCGTTATCAGATACTCATTTCCGGCTGCATTGGTATAGATCAGTTCATCTTCCTTCAAAGGTTGACCATTCACCTGATGATTGATAAAAAACACAACTTTCCCGGAAGGTACCGCAGGAGTTGTGTTATCATCTTTCTTACAGGCAGATAAATGACCTAAAATGATAATGAGGAAACAGAGGCGAAACCAAACCCATAAATTGTCTTTCATTGTCATCAAATTCTGAAAATAAAGGTAAAATAAAAAACCCGGCCTGGCTCGTACAAACGTTCTGTACTGCCGACTATTCTTCGGTTGAGGTGTTCGTAATATGGAGTATCGAATATATTTTCAACTCCTCCAACGAGTGAAGCAAATTTGCAGGGCGTATAACTGACAGAAGCTGCAGCCGTTATAAACCCAGGTGTTTTTTGTTCGCCATTGGATTGAGAAACCCGGTTTTGTTCACTCACAAACCTGACCTGAATCCGGGGTACGAGTTTATCATTGAAAAATTTATAGGAGAATTGAACAGTACCTTCCAATGGTGGTATTTCGGGCAATGGATCATTCTTCACTGTCTCTTCTCCCACAACCTGTCCTCCCGAAACGATGTATTCTACGGCTTCTGGTTCGGTTCCATAGGTGGCGGCTATATTTGCCAGGAGTTCCCATTTCTTGGCTGTTGGCGATTGATACGACACTTCAAACCCGGTAAGATATACCTTGTCGGTATTGGAGAACTGTTTAACACCCGGTGCTCCCTGGGTTGATGGTTTGATTACAGATGGTGGCAATACTTTTCCTATGATGTAATCGGTAACAAGAGAAAAGAAACCTCCAACCGACAAACTGCCAATGTTTGGATTGATAAACTCAAAGGAGGCATCTGCCTGGTAATTATTTTCAGGTTTAAGCTGGGGATTGCCAAGGTAATCGTATGAATCATATTGAACAGGCATGAGTTTGATAAAGCGTTCCATCAAGGATGGGCTGCGGGTTCCCTTGCCAAGTGAGGCACTTAGGTAAAGCCATGAGACAAGTTGCTTCTTCATACCCAGGCTGAAGCTCACATTGAAATAATTTGAATTCAGATCATCAAAGTATGCAATTCCGTTCTTAACCAGCCGGAAGGTATCACTTGAAGTTGCCTGGTTATAGTCAAGCCTTAACGCTGCGGCGAAATCAAGTTTTTTGAATGGAATCTTGTATTCAGCAAAGGCCCCGGCATTGTTATAGAGAGCTTTCAACCATACATTGGAATATTTGACAGAGATGAATGTATCCCCCTCCATCACCATTTTCATGGTCATCTGCTTGGCTCCATCCTTATAAATGTGCTCAAAATCAAGTCCTACCAATAGTTTATGTTTACCTGCCTGAATATTCCCGGTTAGTTTTCCACCGGCATTCCATGAATCCACCGTAGTGACTGCCTGCATTGTTTTGCTTGCGGGCCTGTTCAGATTGTCCATCACATGATGAACAGAGGAAAAATAGCCCTGAAATTGTAAGGATTGCCAGGTTCTACCAAGGTTTTGACCGGTATAATTAAGTGAGGAAACATGCGTCTGATCGAGTCGCTCATCCATTGGTAGAGCAGGGTATAAAACGTTCTTTCCCTGATCATAGGCATAGCTAAGAATGAACTGGTGGTTTTTCTTTATAATAAAACCCATCCCTGCTGTTCCATAAATCTTTTGGAAAGAGGTGTTATACAATTCATGATTCCCTGCGGTATAACTACCATAACCCTTGTACCCACCACTTGCATTAAAGAATATTTTATCGTTTCCTCCGGAAAGTGCAATATGCTCACGCTGCCCATTCCAATTTGTTTCAAACCCATACAACACCTCGCCATGGATTTCAGGTTTAGTGTATGGGTGCGGCATTTCTGTCTCCAGATTGATCATGGCGCCAAGTACCGGTCCATATTTCAGGATATAAGGGCCTTTTATGATTTCAATTTTTTGGATATTCTCACTCTCAACATGAGAAGCCACCGGGTCCATCCGATTCGGACAACCTCCCTCAATCTTAACACCGCTATTCAAGAGCACCGTGACCTGGCTGTATTTGAATCCACGAATTACAGGGTCAATCGCAACGCCCCCTTTCCTGATACCGGAAACGTTGGGTTCCTGACGCAGGAAATCACCAATATCTCTGACAGCATCAAACTCAAAGGTCTTGGCAGGGATGACCTTAATGGGGTAGAAGTTTACGGATTTACCATAAACTTCCACCTCGCTAAGCTGCAATGTATCTTTAGTAAGATTTTCCTGGGCGTTGAGCGTAAAATTTAACCCAATGAAGAAACAAACAATGGTTATATTATGAGAAAACAGATGTCTTATTAAATGAAAACAGCTCATAGTTCAGAATTTGGACGTCATGTTATCCTAATGCTATTTCTTAAGGATTGTGCTTAGAACCTTTTCTTTGGCTAATTTCTTGGTGCAGAAAAACCAGTCATAACATTTGATATCCTCTGCTTTCGACTCCATCCTTTCTTTGGCCACTCCACAGGAACCAGCCGGAGGAACAATCACATCATCCCCGGGTTGCCAGTCAGCAGGTGTTGCGACGGAGAAAGCATCGGCAGTTTGCAGGGCAATGATCACCCTGTAAAGTTCATCGAAATTTCTCCCCAGACTCAGCGGGTAATAGATTATTGCCCTGATTATTCCCTTTAGATCAATAAAGAATACAGCCCTGACTGCTTTTGTGGAACTTTCGCCAGGTTGTATCATTCCATAGGTTTTCGCTACCTCCATCGTGATATCCTCAATCAAAGGAAATTTTACTTCGATGTCCTTCATTCCTTTGTATTCAATCTTTTCTTTGATTGTTCGCAACCATGCAATATGGCTGAATAACCCGTCAACCGAAAGTCCGACGAGTTTGCAATTGGCCTGTTCAAATTCCTTTTCCAGTTTGGCAAAGGTCATGAATTCTGAAGTACACACCGGTGTAAAATCGGCTGGGTGGCTAAAAAGAATCACCCATTTCCCTTTGTAATCTTCCGGGAAATTTATATTTCCCTGGGTCGTCACTGCTTTAAAAGCAGGAGCTTTATCTCCTATGCGTGGCATGGAGATTACAGTTTGATTTTGATTTGTTTCCATTGTCTTAGATTTTAATTGTCAGTACTTTTTATAAATTTAATGAATCTATGCTTGTTAAACTTTCTCCAACGCCTGTCTCAAATCATTGATGATATCCTCGGCATTTTCAATCCCAACAGAAAACCTGATAAGGTCCTCTGTAATTCCCGCTTCCTGCTTATCTTCTACTGAAACACCAGCATGGGTCATGGAGGCTGGATGCTGGATAAGCGACTCTACACCTCCCAATGAAACTGCCAGGACGGCCAAATGCATATTATCCATCAGTTTTCTGCCTGACTCAAAACCACCCTGTAGTCCAAAACTGATCATTGAACCAAATCCAGACATCTGTCGCTTCGCCAATTCAAATTGTGGATGTGAGGCCAATCCGGGATACTTTATCCAGGTAACTTTCGGATGGGTTTCAAGAAAAGCTGCTACTTTAATTGCATTTCCCTGGTTCCTGTCAATACGGACAGAAAGTGTTTTAACACCCCTTAATACCAGATAAGCCTGGTGCGGATCCATATTGCATCCCATATAGACCATACAATGCCTGATTCTCTTATATAGGACTGCTTCTTTGGTGACGATGATTCCACCGACAATGTCTGCGTGGCCATTGATAAATTTTGTTACGGAATGAAGCACCACATCTGCCCCAAGATCCAATGGTTTTTGCAGGTAGGGTGTGCAAAAAGTATTATCCACCACCAATATCAGACCATGCTCCTTTGCGATTTTGGCGCATGCGTCAAGGTCGGTGATCTCCATCGTGGGATTTGCCGGTGTTTCAATGTAAAGCACCTTGCTATTCGGCCGAATTGCCTTTTTGATTTCCTCAATATCCGCAGTATTGACAAACGAAGCTTCAACCTGAAAACGGGCGAAGTCCTGCTCCAGGACACCCCGTGCAGGCCCATAAACAGCCGCCGTACTGATGATATGATCCCCGGTATTTAACAATGCCATGTATACACTGGTAATGGCTGCCATCCCCGAACTGGTGGCAATGCCATCGCACCCATTTTCAAGGGCGGCAATATTTTGTTCCAATGCGCGGATAGTCGGATTTGCAATCCTGGTATAAATATAGCCATCGCTTGAACCTGAAAAGCAATCGGCTCCATGTTGAGCACTTTTAAAGCGAAAGGTTGAAGTTTGGTAAATAGGTACTGTAGCGCTTCCGAATTGATCTTCAATTTCTCCGGCATGGATTAGTTTTGTGGAAAAGCCTGCATCTCCAAGGTTCATAGAAGTTAGTGTTAATTTTTTACAATAGGATTAATAATCGTCAAAGATAATGAACAAATGTTCATATTCAATTTTTTTATTTTGGCCATTCATTGGAAAATAATCATGACTGAGAATCAGGTTGACCAATTAATTTCCTGGCAATATTTTCAAATACAGATACAACTTCTTTATTGTTTTGACTGAAAATACTCTTGCCATGTTCTGCAGCTTCGCCAACTTCAATAACCAGAGGTATTTGCCCGAGCAGTTGCGAATTATATTCATATGCAATTTTCTGGCCTCCACCTTTTCCAAAAACGAAATACTTCTCATCAGGGTGTTTTGCTGGAGTAAACCACGACATATTCTCAATAACACCTAAGATTGGAACATTAATATCGGAATTTGTGAACATGGAAGCAGCTTTACGAACATCATTCAGGGCGATTTCCTGCGGAGTAGTAACAATAATAGCCCCGGTCAGGTTCAGTTTTTGAACCGTAGTGAGTTGAATATCTCCTGTGCCTGGAGGGAAGTCTACTACCATGTAATCAATTTCTCCCCATTGTGTGTTTTCAAATAATTGTGTCATGGCATTGGACGCCATCGGCCCACGCCAAATTAAAGATTGGTTTGGAGCAACAAAGAACCCGATCGACATGATCTTAACACCATACTTCTCAATCGGAAACATCATTTCTTTATCACCAATGGCTGTTACATCAGGCCTTTTGTTTTCCAGTCCGAACATTTTAGGAATAGAAGGACCATAAATATCAGCATCAACCAAGGCTGTTCTCAAACCGTTTCGGGTAAAAGCGATTGCGAGGTTGGCGGCAACCGTTGATTTTCCTACACCGCCTTTTCCGGATGCAATTACAATGATGTTTTTAACCCCTTCCATGGGGATTTTTTCAAATAGTTGACTCATACGAGTTTAATTATATAATTCGTTTTTTTTGGAATTTTAATCATTTTATCTTAATCGTAGTTAAGTCGCGTTTGTTCATCGGTCAGGGTAGGTTGAATAATCTTCTTTAGGAAGGAAGTCTCCCAGGTCTTGAGGTTTTTATGTGTAACAAAATACTTTTGTGGTATTGGATGTGTCCCAAAAACAACCTTCATCCCATATTTTTCTGTAATGAACTGTTCAAAGTATTCCATATAAGGACAGGGTGGATAACCAACAATAAATCCGGTAGCAAAATGGATATGCGTAACCCCGTTTTTCTTCATTTCCTCCGGGGCATATTCAATATTCCCTCCCGGACAACCGCCACAGGTTGTAAAGCCAGCTACTTCCACTTCCTTGTTTTTATAAATAGAGAATGCACCTTCACGGTTTTGAACAGACTTGAAGCATTTACCACCTGCACAGTTCCGGTAACGGTCACAAATGATAATGCCAATTTTAATTTTTTCCATATTTATAGAGATTTGTAACTTAACATCACCACCACTTTTTTGGGTTTATCGCAAATACATTTCACCTTAATCCTTTTCATTGTGATATATTCCAAAAGTAATTACCAACCCGAAAGTGATCCTTCGCCCCATATTGTAAATTCCTACCTCCTTTAACCGGCTCAGATGATCATAATATTTGGTATCCAGAAGGTTTGTACCGCTGATATATAATATCCATAACTGATTTTGAACCTTTAGTTTTGTTCCCACACTGAAATTCAGCAGAACATACCCTGGTGTAACTGTCTCAAAAATATCTATCCTGTCCTGGGTAAAATGGGTTTCCAATTCAAGCTGAATATAAGGATTTTTTAATGCACTGTTTTTTCGCGTTTTAAAGGTCCATTTCACCTGGTCTGTCAGATGAAGCGCAGGGATATAGGGTAAAGGAATGCCTGTCGATAAATTACCTCCCCATACATAATCGAGAGTATTATCAAAATGCAGTGCTTCTACCGGATGAATATCCAGTTCAAATTCGAAACCATTCAGAAGTGAGTTGCCCTGAACATAACGGTAAACGGGATACCATACACCGTTAACCTCCTTTTTCTCCCCGTTGATATTCCTGTAATAAATAAAATTATCGATGATGTTGTAAAACCCGTTAAATGACATGTTCAGGTATTTATTATCCCAGGAGATTTCACCGTCGATCTGCAGACTTGTTTCCGGGTTCAGGTCGGGATTCCCGATCTCGTACCTGAAAGTGCCTTCATGAAGTCCATTGGCGCTAAGTTCTGATATATTGGGAGCACGAAATCCTCTCCCGATATTGAATTTGAAATTGATTGTTTTGTTCAGCCTGAAGGTCATCCCGGTAGATCCGGTAAAGGCTGAAAAATTTGTGCTGAAGGCACGGAATAAAGTATCGCCAGAAGGGGCAGGATACCCAAATGTATCAAGGTACAGGGAAAAAACGTTCACATGCCTGTAGTCATAGCGCAATCCTAAATTAAATGTAAACTTCTCCAAGGTTTTTTTTGCATACACAAACGCTCCCCAGTCCTGCAAGTCATAATCCGGGATCAGGTACTCTGTGCCAAGATTACGATTGATCTGTGTCATGCCCGAAACACCTCCAACAAGTTCAATTGATTTGCCTAAAAGGCGTGTATACCGGAGATCGTATGTCCATGAATCAAGATGGAAATACAAACCGGGAGCATCCGGTGATTCCCCGAATTCTTTCCTGTTGTTACTCTGGTAGCCGATACTAAACCTTATTTGGTTATCATTGAACAGCAAGTTTGTAACGGATGAGATCTTATTATGGCTCACAAGCTGGAAAGGAACGTCAATGGAACGGCTCTTAGCTCTTTCTTCTGAGATGATATTTCCCTGGTAATCAATGAACTGATTTGTAGTTGAATCCCGTGTTCCGTCAATCATCCCGATCTTTGTATTGAACGAACTGAAATGCAGATGTGAGTAACCCCATTTCTTCACCAATCCAGCCATCAGTGAAAAGTTCTTTTCATTAAAACCTGAATTATATACCCATTCCGTTGGAGTATGGTATGAAGCTGCTGTTTTATACGTTACCCTTGCCCTCCATATCCAGCCATTCTGGTTCCCTTCCACCATAGCTGAATTACTAAAAAGCCGGTCGTTTGTTGAAAACTGGGAAACCCATTCCCCATTAATAGACCCAAGCTTCGCAGGAGTCTGCTCAAGAATATTAATGACTCCTCCCATCGCATCCGATCCGTAAAACAAGCTGGCTGGACCTTTCAGTATCTCAATTCGATCAGCCGAGAACTGATCGATCTCGATACCATGTTCATCTCCCCACTGGTTCCCTTCCTGGCGCACTCCTTCGTTGAGAGTAACAATACGGTTGTACCCCAATCCCCGGATAACCGGTTTTGAGATTTCGCCGCCTGTTGTGATTTCCGAAACCCCAGGTACTGTTGAGATGGAATTGATAAGGTTTGTGGATGGTAGGGTAAGTAGTTTTTCTTTATTGATGGGCGTAATAGAGTAACTGCTGCGGTCATTGTCGGATGACAAGGCATTCCCAGTGACTACCACTTCCTTTGCTTCAATGGCAGAAGGGTTGAGTTGAAAATCCCGGGACTGTACTTTTGACAAATCGATGATAACAACCTCAGCCTTATAACCCATGTAGCTGACCTGGATTACCAGAGATGATTTAGGCAGATTGTGTAGTTTATAAAAGCCATCCTTATCGGTCGATGTTCCAATTTTCAGGTCAGGTAAAAACAACGTCGCCCCAGGCAAGGCTTCCCCCGTTTCCTTATCTGTGACATGCCCCGATAGCATGTTCTGTCCGTAAATATGAGAAATGCATACCGTGATGAAAAGATAAATGATTAAAAAAAACGTGATTTTCATAATTTGAAAATCCTTTTTGGGGGTATCTATTAAAAATTGATTACAAAAATAATGAACATTTGTTCATAATAATAAAATAAGTTGTATTTTTGTAAAAAATATAAAATGTTATGCCAAAAATGAACCATACCGGTCCTGAGGGCAAGGGTCCCCGTACCGGAAGAGGCTTAGGCCGTTGCAGGAAACCTGCTGACACAACTCCTGATTCTAAGGAAATCAAATTAGGAAAAGGAATGGGATTAAAACGGAAATCTGGAGGGGGTAAAGGAAAAGGACGAAGGTTACAATACGGTGAAAATAAAGGATAACAATTTGTGTTATGAAAACAGCTATTTCTGGTCAGGATAAAGACCTGACTTCTCCTGTTGCATGTCACTTCGGAAGATGTTGTTTCTTCCATATTTATGATGATGAAACAGGTACCATCGAAATTCTCGAAAACTGTGACAAAGAAAAAAAAGAATGTGCTGGCGAGGCCATACTGCAGTGTCTGATGGAGAAAGGCATTAAACATATTGTCTCAGCAAACTTTGGAAAACGAGTTCAGCAGGAAATGGTGAATAATGATATTAAAATGACCTTGCTTACCGATTGTAGTAAAACAGTCGGAGATATCATTCGTATTATGAAAAGAAAGCAAATAATATCTAAGCTTTGACAAATAAAAGTAATATTCCGGATAATTTCTATCAGACTCAGCAATTCAAGGTAGTATTTCCCAAACATCTTAATTCGAACGGAACATTTTTCGGGGGAGAGGCCATGCAATGGCTGGATGAGGTGGCCTTTATAACTGCAACCCGGTATACCCGTCAGCGGATGATTACCGTAAAGATTGGTAATATCCGTTTTTTAAAGCCAATCTTACCGAACACTATCCTTGAAATCATCGGTAAAATTGTGAAAACCGGGCATGTGAAATTATATATTAAAATTGAAGTTTATGCTGAGGACATGTTTTCTCAAAGCCGCGAAAGGATGATGGAAGCAGATTTTGTTTTTGCTTCCTGCAATGATGAATTATCTCCTATTCCTTTACGTCAGAATGTTCATTGAACTTAGGTTCATAAATATTATTTATCTTGCAGTATAATGCCACGACCTAGAAGAAAACGAAATATATCTCATCCTCCCATAATGGAGGGTTTTAAGCCATTTGGTGTTCCGATCTCAGATCTTGAGCCGGTTATTCTGTTTTTCGAAGAATATGAAGCGTTACGTTTGCTTGATTATATGGGTATGACCCAGTTGGAGGCAGCCCAAGAGATGGCTGTTTCGCGTCCAACCCTGACTCGGATTTACGAAAAAGCCCGCAGGACCATTGCTGAAGCTTTCGTAGAGGGGAAAGCAATTTTTATCGAAGGAGGCGATTATCATACTGACGAGTTCTGGTACCGTTGCGAAGCATGTCATAAACTGCTGATCAGCGAAAAAGAAATGGTTTCATGCTCATATTGCAAATCAGATAAAATCAGACCATTATCAAAAAAATCAATTAAAATGGATACCCAACAACAGGAAGACGGCCCCGGCTTTTGTATTTGCCTGCATTGCAATACAAAGATAAATCATCAACCGGGAATCCCATGCAGGGAAAGTGAGTGTCCTCAATGCGGAAAGAAAATGATTCGTGAAAACAGTTATCATCATCAATTATATCTTAAAAAGAAAGGAATAAAAAATGAAAATCGCAATTCCCAGTGACGAAGGAACCTATTTATGTCAACATTTTGGAAGAACTTTGGGATTTACAATTTTTGAGGTTGCTGACGGTAAGATTGTCCATCAGGAGTATCGACTCAACAACTTTACCGGTCATGCATTAGGACAACATCAGGAACATCAGCATCATGGGGCTGAACATGATATCCATGCACAACATTCGCATAGCAGGATTCTGGATGCATTGCATGATTGTGAAGTAGTGATTGCAGGGGGTATGGGACACCGGTTAGTGGACGACCTTACCAAAGTTGGTAAAAGGATCTATAACACCACTCAGATAGAAACCCATAAAGCTGTTGAGCTGTTTTTAGCGGATAAATTGATCAGTGATAAGGAAGCTTGCAGCCATCATGAATAGCCGTGAAATTTATTTTTCCCACAACCATGGATAGAAATAACAGCTCATGAGCCTGGTTGAATTATTAAAGAAAGATGTAAGATTTCAGGAAGGAATAAATGCTTGTATCAACTGTGGTACTTGTACAGCGATCTGCCCTGCTGCCCGTTTTTATAATTACGATCCCAGGATTATTGTTGAAACGGTTCAAAGGGGCAATGAGGATGATATTTTAGCTCTTTTAGAATCAGATACAATTTGGTATTGCGGAGAATGCCTTAGCTGCAAAACACGTTGCCCGCGTAATAATACACCGGGCTATATAGTCCAATCTTTACGTAACCTTTCCCAGGAGCTCGGGTGTTTTACAAAATCTGAAAAAGGAAGGCAACAGCTTGAAGTCAAGCGAATAGTCGGTGAAAAACTGATCAAATATGGATATTGTGTTTTCCTGGATGAAATCAACCTTGTCGACCATCCTGAACAAGGTCCTGTGTGGCAATGGTACAGAGATAACGCCGGAAGCATCTTAAAAAGACTTGGCGCAAATTACAAGGGGGATGGGAACGGCACACTGCGGAAAATAAGCGACGAGGATTTGAAAGAGCTACAACAGATTTTTGAAGTTACCGGGGCAAACAAGCGTTTTAAGGATATTGAAAAATATTGTAATGGTGAAGCCATTCCCAAAATTTGATATGGGATGAAGATTGAAGGAAAACAGCGACTCTGGCATGAATATCAAAAAGATATCGCAGATGATCATTATTATTTTGCACGGAGTTGTATCCGGCAAAATTTCTTCCCGGGTTCTGAAATCGCATTTATGAAAATATTAAGAGATTATCTTAATAAAGATTTGTTCGACGATTCCCATCAGACCACATGCACCGGTATCGCCTATCATTCAGCCTTGGTTCCTTTCGAGACCACGAGAGCTGTTGTCGCTCGCCAATTCTCACTGATGAACCAAGCGGGGTACAAAAATTTTGTCCCGTCCTGTGTTACTTCCTTTGGCGTTTATTCTGAAGTGATCGAAACCTGGAAAAACTTTCCTCATGCATTGAATCAATCACGCCAACAACTGAAAGAAGCCACCGGAAGGGAATTTTCCTTGCCGGAAAATATTGCACATACCAGTGACATCATCTATAAGTACAGGAATGAGATTGCGAAACAATCCATGCATAAACTGATCAACCGGGACACTGGTGAACCTTTAAGAGTGGTAGAACACATCGGATGCCATTATGCGAAGATGTTTCCAAAAAAAGGTATTGGAGGAGCGGAATACCCCTATGTTCTTGCCGGTATGGTAGAAGCCTGGGGAGGTACAATTATTGATTACCCTGAAAGACGTCATTGCTGTGGATTTGGATTCAGGAATTACATTGTCAAAGAAAATCGTGGTTATTCTCTGGCCAATTCAAAAATAAAATTTGAATCAATGGAGCCTTATAAACCTGATTTTATCGTAGCTAATTGTCCGGGATGCACCTATTTTCTGGATCGCTGGCAATACGTAATTGCAGAAATGACGGGTAAAACCTATGGAATTGATGGATATGGAATCCCGGTTCTTACTTATGAAGAGATGGCCGGCCTTGTATTGGGAATAGATCCATGGGATTTGGGAATGCAACTACATCAGGTTTCTGTTAACTCATTGCTGGATAAAATGGGAATAGATTATGATCCTTCAAAAAAGTACAGCGGGTATCTGAATGAAAATATTGGAATACCTGATAAACCGGAATACCTGAAAACGCTATAGTTTACACAAATATGAACGAATTCGATCAAAAAGCACAGGAGTGGGATAAAAACAAGATGCATTTTGACCGGACAATGGCTGTTGCCGGACAACTGCAGAAAATGATTCCATTCAAACCAAACATGAAAGCCATGGAGTTTGGAGCTGGAACCGGTTTACTCAGTTTTTATCTGAAAGACCGGTTTTCGGAAATTACCCTAATGGATAGCTCCCTGGAAATGTTGAAAATGGCTGAACAAAAGATGGAGGCTGATGACCATTCGAAATTCAAAACATTGTTTTTAAACCTGGAAAAAGACGAATACAGTGGTGATCCGTTCAATATCATCTATAGCCAAATGGTACTGCATCATATCAAGGATATAAGTGCCATCTTTAAGAAGTTCTATCATCTTTTAACGCCCGGAGGCATATTGGCAATTGCAGACCTTTACCAGGAGGATGGCTCTTTTCATGATGGTGACATGAACGTTTACCGTGGATTTGACCCGGAGAAGCTGACTGCAATTCTCCTTCAACAAGGTTTCCATGACACTAAAATTGCACCTTGTTTTGTCATACGAAAAGAAGTCTCCACGGACAAAATAAAGGAGTACCCGGTTTTTTTAATGATGGCACATAGATAGAAAGATACATGATATGGGGAATCATTCACATCATCATGAAAATCCTTCCGACAGATTATTTATCAGTATCCTGCTGAATGGTTTGATCACGCTGGTTGAGATTGTCGGTGGGATTTTCTCCAATAGCCTGGCATTGATTTCAGATGCCATTCATAACCTGAGTGATACCCTTGCATTGATACTTGCCTGGTTGGCAAACAATGTCAGTGGCAGAAAACCCAATGCCAGGCTCACTTTCGGATATAAACGATTTGAGATACTTTCGGCGTTCATGAATGCATCTATTCTGACGGCGATTTCCATTTATCTTATCTATGAGGCCATCCTGCGATTTCTTCATCCGGAACCTGTCCGATCAGCCCTCATGCTTATTATTGCAGTTATCGGGCTGGGTGCAAACCTGGTCTCCATGTTGTTTCTGCACCGTGACTCGAATAAAAACCTGAATATAAAAGCAGCATATGTGCATCTGCTGGGCGACACATTATCTTCGGTGGCAGTTATTGGAGGTGCCATCCTTATCTATTATACGAAGGTTGTATGGATTGATCCTTTGTTAACGATAGTCATCAGTATCGTGATTATTACTCAGGCATATAAAATCTTGCGTGAATCCATCGATATCCTTATACAAAGCACACCGGTAAATCTCAATCTGGATGAGATCAAAAATTATCTTGAAAAATATCCAATGATCAGGAATATCCATCATGTTCATTGCTGGCGACTCCAGGATCATGACATTCTATTCGAAGCTCATATTGAAACCTCAGAAGATCTATTGCTGAGTGAATCCAGTAAATTACTGAAAGAAGTTGAGGAAATATTAAAACGAAAATTTCATATTACCCATACAACCCTTCAGGTGGAATTTGATGTTTGCGGAGATAAAGCGATGATCAAACAACCATAAACAATAAAGGTAATATTTTTCCTAAGCTTTTACGACCATAAAAAAAAACGTTCCGGCCTTAGCCGGAACGCCGGAATCTTGCCGCAAGGAGAAGATTCAGAAGGTAATCTTGTTTTCAGCTTCCGTGATGCTTGCATCGAATGAGGTCTTGAGAAACTCGATGACTTTCTTGATGCACAGGGTGAAGCTGGTGGTGAAGACATTGCCATCCGAGTCATTCAGCCGTATCGTGCAGTTGAAGTCATTGGATGAGATCTGGAAGCGATCCAGTTCGGAGCGGGTCTGTACCGCTTGGCCCTCTTTTCAATAACGAGCTGGAGGTTTTCGATCTTGAGGATCTTCTCCATCATGGTCATTTCCTTCTTGGGTTCGGTAGCGGGAATGACCGGCTTTTCAACTTCACTCTGCAAAACCGGCTTTTTCTCTTCGTTTTTGTTTTCTGCCGGATTGAGGATGGTTTTCACAACGGCCATTTCTTCAGCATTGGGTTTTCCGTTACCCGTTTTCAGTGCGGTGTTCGTTAATTTTGTCATCTTAGATCGCCGCTGCCCTGCGGACTTATTTTGGCATCTGGCCCGCCGGTTAAATAATTTTTGGCGGGAACACCAAACGAAGCACAAAATTCTGAGTCAAGTATTAGGGTCATTCCCGCCTGGGCTGAATGAAAGAACCCGAAGGACGACAGGTTCCGAAAGGAGGTCGTACTTGACTAATGAGATTTTGGCGAGTTTACCTTTGTCGGGAATTAATAAAGGTCTTAACTTCGTTCCAAATAATATCATATACGGTACCACTTATATAATACACTCCCTGGGATGAAAAACATTTATATCATTTTAGCTCCGTTAATGGCGTTGCACGTCTTTCAAAATCCAGTGTTTTCTCAAAGAAGCTGTACGTAAAAACCACAACCTATCAGGAAATGATTATCCCGTTAGAAGGCGTTGGTCAGCTGCAAATCAAGAACCATCAAAACTATGATGTGAAATTCGGTAAGATAGTCCTGGTGCCATACTATACGAAACACCGGATGACTAATACCGGTATGAAGAATTTTAAATATATTTACATTGCTGTCAAAGCAAAGCAATGATAAGTTCCACCTTACCGATTTGATCTTATGAATAGTGAACTATTGATATTGACTATAACCGCACTTTCCATCGGGTTCCTCCATACCCTGTTCGGACCTGATCATTATGTCCCTTTTATTGTGATGTCCAAAGCCAAGAAATGGTCAACTGGTAAGACCGCCTGGATCACTTTCCTATGCGGAATAGGGCATGTGGGAAGTTCCGTGATACTTGGACTGGTTGGCATTGCACTTGGAATCGCGGTATCAAAGCTGCAGTTTGTTGAAACCATAAGAGGTAATATTGCAGCATGGTTCCTGATTGCCTTTGGTCTGGTTTACATGATATGGGGATTGCGAAAAGCTTACCGTAACAAACCACATACTCATATCCACTTTCATAATAATGGAATATCCCATCGTCATGAACATTCTCATAATCATGACCATCTGCACATTCATACGGGAGAAGAAAAAGTGAATCTGACCCCATGGATACTTTTTACAATTTTTGTTTTTGGTCCCTGTGAACCGCTTATCCCAATCTTGATGTATCCTGCTGCCTATCACAGTCTGGGGAGCCTCTTGTGGATCGTCCTTGTATTTAGCAGTGTTACCATACTGACAATGCTGACCATTGTTTTGTTGTTACGGTACAGCTTTAATTTCGTACCGATGAAATTCTTGGAGAAATATACCCATGCAATGGCTGGGGCTGCAATTTTACTGTGCGGAATTGCCATTCAATTCCTTGGCTTGTAAGTAATCATACAATAACCCCCTTAAATTGGGGACGATACTAATATCAACTCTTCAATACATTCATACTTCCTAAACAATAAAAAAGGCTGACCTAATGCCAGCCCTTTCCTAAAGAAGTACTCTTTGAGAAGGGCACTTCTGCTGTCGTTTCCTGCTTTTCAGCCTTGGATTTTTTGGTTTGCTTTTTGGCTTTGAAAGCCGGGGCAGGTTCACTGACCTGTTCTTCTTTCAGGCGGTTGACATATATCGTGTAATCATGGCCGAAATTGTCGGGGGTTTGCAATTTTGCGACTTCCAGGGAGACGTAGTCCTCTTCGTTGTATTTGTGAGCGAATTTTAAAAGGTCTGCGATTTTCAGGTTGAGCTTTATGATTTCAAGACCTTCGACTTTCTTTGCTTTTCCGATGTAGCTTTTTACAAATTTTTTCATGACTTTGAGTTTTAGAGGTTAATTTATATGCAAGTGGAAATAAGACCCTGGAGGGGCACTCAAGGAGGAACTGGAATACCGAACACCTGCAGGATATGCCGGGAAAATCCTGCAGGTGTTCGGTATTCCAACCGACTACCTGATTATAATTACTTTAAGAGAATATTTTAAAAATTCTGAGAAAGGTACAGATAAGTAGAAACCGTGACATCGGTGTGTGCTTTTGTGTGCACCATATAAAAAAACCATTTACGAAAAACATTGTAAATGATTGATTTTCTGTGTCGGGGTAGCAGGATTCGAACCTGCGACCTCCTGCTCCCAAAGCAGGCGCGATGAACCGGGCTACGCTATACCCCGAAGTGGGTGTGGATTTTGTTAATTTTTTTTCATTTATCTTTCTGAATCTGTGTTTCGTTTTCACGCGACCTTCCCGGTCTCAAACCGGGACGCGATGAACCGGGCTACGCTATACCCCGAAGTGGGTGTGGATTTTGTTAATTTTTTTTCATTTATCTTTCTGAATCTGTGTTTCGTTTTCACGCGACCTTCCCGGTCTCAAACCGGGACGCGATGA